>JACCDI010677730.1_pt1 | contig 148446 bp, 129 predicted proteins | sample 7442791 | NCBI WGS metagenome assembly JACCDI01 (sample SAMN15323434, study PRJNA562643) | freshwater metagenome | isolation source: river surface water | place: USA:Blue River Watershed | collected 2017-08-15
GAAAAATTTGTTTACAATTTTTTTTGAATTCGAATAAAGTATATTTAATATTGTGATGGGAATTCAATTCCCGTACTTACTAACCCATCTATATACGAGGTCCCACAACAGTGGGACTTTGTTTTTTTAGCCAATCAATCAAGTACAAATGCATGGACTACTTTTTAATCTATAAACCATTTCAAGTACTTTCTCAATTCACTTCGACGGAAGGAAAATTGTGTTTAAAAGATATATTACAAGTGCCCACTGATGTCTATCCAGTGGGTAGGTTGGATTATGATAGTGAGGGTTTATTATTGATTACGAATGATAAAAGTATCAATCAACAATTATTGAATCCATTGTTTGCACATCAACGCACTTATTGGGTTCAAGTAGACGGAGCAATTACAAAAGAGGCGCTTGCGCAATTAAGCAAAGGCGTCATCATCAATGTAGATGGTAAAGCCTATAAAACAAAGCCGGCGAAACTAGAGCAGTTAACAGAAGCGATTCAGGTACCAGATCGCAATCCACCTATCCGATTCAGAAAAAACATCCCCACAAGTTGGGTGTCCATACAGTTAACAGAGGGCAAAAATCGTCAAGTACGTAAAATGTTTGCCCAGGTAGGCTTTCCTGTCTTGAGATTAATTAGAGCAAAACTAGGTAAGTATACTATTCAAGACATGCAACCAGGCGATTGTATTTCTTTAACCGCGTCTGAAGTTCAGGAAGGCTTCTTTCGATAATTGACTGCTAAGTTTTACTTTTGCATAAATCCAATAAAATATTAATCGATTATAATGAGTCATTTATCAGAACAGGAAATTATTAGAAGAGAAAAGCTACAAGCATTGGAAGCTGCGGGGATCGATCCATATCCTGCTGCATTATATCCAGTAACACATTTATCTAACGATATTAAAAGCCAATTTACAGAAGAAACGAAGGAGCAATTTGCAGCAGTTTGTGTAGCTGGACGTATTATGAGTGTAAATGACAAGGGTAAAGTGTTATTTGTAAAGATTCAAGACGATCAGGGTATTTTTCAGTTGTATATAAAGAGAGACGAGATATGTCCAGGGGAAGACAAAAGTTTTTGGGATTTGATCACTAAAAATGGATTGGACCTGGGTGATATTATTGGTGCAACTGGTTATGTATTTACAACTAAAACAGGTGAAACCTCTTTACACGCATCTACCTTAACCTTATTGGCGAAGTCATTAAAACCATTACCGGTTGTTAAAAGAGATGAGTCTGGTCAAGTATTTGATGCAGTGACCGATCCTGAATTTAGATACCGTCAACGTTATGCTGATTTAATTATCAATCCAGCAGTGAAGGATACATTTACAAAGCGTACTTTATTAATGAATACCATCCGACAGTTCTTGAACGATCGTGGTGCATTAGAAGTGGATACACCAGTATTACAAGCCATTCCTGGTGGTGCCGCAGCAAGGCCTTTTATCACGCATCATAATGCACTGGATGTGCCTTTTTATTTACGTATTGCGAATGAGTTGTATTTAAAGCGTTTGATTGTTGGCGGATTTGACTGGGTATATGAGTTTAGTAGAAACTTCCGTAACGAAGGAATGGACCGTACGCACAATCCAGAGTTTACCGTATTAGAGTGGTATACTGCATACAAAGATTATTACTGGATGATGGAAATCACAGAGCAATTGTTTGAAAAAATTGCTTTGACATTACACGGCACAACAGAATTGAAAGTAGGAGAAAAGACCATTAATTTTAAAGCACCTTTTAAGCGCATCAGTATCTTGGATGCGATCAAAGAAAATACAGGTATCGATATAAGCGGGATGGATGAAGCTGGATTAAGAGAAGTGTGTAAGCAATTAAAGATAGATGTGCCACCTACCATTGGAAAAGGTAAGTTGATAGATGAATTATTTGGGGCTACAAGTGAGCATACTTATATCCAACCTACATTCATCATTGACTATCCGGTAGAGATGAGTCCTTTGACTAAAAAACACAGAAGCAAAGAAGGTTTGGTAGAGCGCTTTGAATTAATGGTGAATGGAAAAGAATTGGCGAATGCTTATTCTGAATTGAATGATCCTATTGAACAACGCAAGCGATTCGAAGACCAATTGGCATTAATGGAGCGTGGTGATGATGAAGCTATGTTTATTGATCATGATTTTTTAAGGGCTTTGGAATATGGGATGCCACCTACTTCGGGTATTGGTATCGGGATAGATCGTTTATGTATGATGATGTTGAATCAACCATCGATACAAGATGTATTGTTCTTTCCGCAGATGCGCCCAGAATCCAACCAGGACTAATCCATTGATATAATTCAATAAAAAAAGGCCACTCCAAATTAGAGTGGCCTTTTTGTTAGAATAAGTTATTTCAAAAAGCAATCAATGCAACCGTTTATGGGGTGCATTGAAAAAATCATTAGAGGTTAAAGTAAAGTAAGTCTAAATTTTTAATTAGACTTACTTTACTAACTAGTCGCGATAATTCAAAGCAGGTTTAATATCTCCTAATAAAGCCTTGTATTTGTAATCACCAATTGATTTATTAAATTCTTCAGTGGCTTTTTTAATCAATTCAGGATTGCTCATTAAATCAATGGCTGTTAAAGCCATGGTTTTACTTGCAACCAACATACCCTTTGTTCCAATCTCTGTGCCTCCAGAAGCAATTGCCTGCCAGCTATGTGCAGCGGTACCCGGAACCCAAGTTGCAGCTCTTAAGCCAACAGTGGGCTTTGCATAGCTAACATCGCCTACATCAGTAGAACCACTATTGCCTTCGTTGATATAAGTTAAGGGTTTTACTTTAGCAGCAGATGCTATTTCTATCGGTGCAACCATGGTGGGTTGAATTTTTTTTGCAAAAGCCATTTCTTCTTCTGTATAAGCAACCCCACCAACACGATCAAGGTTGGCTTGCATAATCTCTGCAAGCGTTTTGTTAATTAATAAGTCGTGTGTGCCACCAATGATATCATATTTCATGGTTGTACCAGTTCCTAGAGCAGCACCCTCAGCAGCTTTTACAACTCTATCAAAAATCTCTACCACTTCTTTTCTTTTTGGATGACGCACATAGTAGTATACTTCTGCAAAATCAGGAATTACATTTGGTGCTTTACCGCCGTTTGTGATGACATAATGAATACGTGTTTCCTGAGGAATATGCTCACGCATCATATTCACCATATTGTTCATCGCTTCAACCGCATCCAATGCAGACCTTCCTTGATCTGGTGCAGCTGCAGCGTGAGCAGAAATACCATAAAATTTAAACTTAGCAGATTTATTTGCTAAAGCACTTGTAGTGGTAACCGCGTTCACGTCATCTGGATGCCAGTGAATGACAGCGTCTAAGTCATTAAATAAACCTTCGCGTACTAAAAATACTTTGCCACTGCCACCTTCTTCTGCAGGCGTTCCATATACCTTAATTGTGCCTTTCAATTTGCCTGTAGCAATCAATTCTTTGATTGCGATACCAGCAGACACACTTGCCGTTCCAAACAAATGATGTCCGCAGGCATGACCGGCATTTTTTCCTGCGATTGGATTTCTTTCTGGAGAGGTAGATTGATTAATACCAGGTAAGGCATCATATTCAGCTAAAATACCAATTGCTGGACTACCTGAACCATATGTTGCTACAAATGCAGTAGGAATACCAGCTACACCAGTTTCAACAGTAAAGCCAGCAGCTCTTAAATGTTGAATATGCAAAGCAGCACTCTTCACTTCTTTGTACCCAACTTCTGCAAAATCCCAAATTTGCAATGCAGTTTTTTTATCTGCATCATAACTATTGTTCAATGCATTGAGTGCGGTTTCTTTGTTGGCATTGATTTGAGCTGTTGCAGGATCTAATTTAGTTTTCTTTTGGGCCCATGCACCAAAAGACAATAACATCATTGCTCCAAGGAATAGTTTTTTCATCTTGTCGTTTTTAAAGCATTATAAAAATAAGTCAGTATATAAATGTCCTCCAGGTACTACAGAATAATGTGAAAGGTCGGTGATACCTTCTGCAGCCAAAACGGCTTCGTCAATAAAAGTTTGACCAGTGTAGACCAATGGTTTTTTAGTGACAATCGCATAAGCAGCATCTGCAAGGATTGCTGGTGTGCGACTCATATTCGCAAGCGCCTCACCTCCTAATAAATTTCTTACGGCAGCGGTATCGATGGTGGTGCGAGGCCAAAGTGCATTCACCGAAATTTGATCTTCCTTAAATTCTTCAGCCCAACCAATGGTCATCATGCTCATATTGTATTTTGAAATCGTGTAAGCCACGTGCGGTCCCAACCATTTTGGTGCCAGATTAATAGGAGGAGATAAGGTTAATATGTGGGCATGGGTAGATTTTCTTAAATATGGTAAAGCGTGTTGTACGACTAAGAAAGTACCACGTACATTAATGCTATGCATTAAATCAAATCTTTTACTTGGTGTATGTGCGGTATCTGTTAATTGAATAGCCGAAGCGTTGTTAATTAAAATATCAATACCACCAAATTTGTCTACTGTTTGTTGAATGGCATTTGCAATTTGTGCTTCATCTCTAATGTCAACTTGAACAGCTAGTGCACCGACTCCTAAAGCTTCAACTTCGGCCGCCGCCGAGTAAATCGTTCCACCTAAACGAGGATCTTCTTCGACCGACTTTGCAGCAATCACAATATTGGCTCCAGCTGCAGCTAATTTAAGTGCAATGGCTTTGCCAATTCCCCTGCTCCCGCCAGTAATAAAAACTGTTTTTCCTTGTAGTAATTTGTCGGACATGGTAATTGATTTATTTTGAAATAAAATTTTGTATCAATGTAGCTGTTTCATGACATGCGTTGTCTAGCATTTCGTTTTTAACCACCGCATTAAATTGGTTACTAAAACTAATTTCATAGGCGGCTTTATCGAGTCGCATTTGAACTTTCTCTGGTGATTCTGTATTTCTTTTTTCCAATCTTTCTTTTAAAACTTCAATCGAAGGAGGTAAAATAAAAATAGATAAAGCTTGTGTTCCTAGTTGTTTTTGAATGGCAATTGCACCCTTCACATCAATATCTAGAACAGGAATTTTACCTAGGCTCCATATGCGGTCTAGTTCTGATTTTAGCGTACCATAGTACAAACCCTCGTACACCATTTCGTATTCTAAAAAATCATTTTGATAAATATGCGCTTCAAATGCAGCTGGGCTAATAAAATGATAGTCAATTCCATCTTGTTCATGACCCCTAGGAGCCCTTGTAGTGGCAGAAACAGAAAAAGCAAGTTGTGGATAGTTGGCCAATAAAAATCGAGTGATAGAAGTTTTGCCAGCCCCTGAAGGAGCAGTTAAAATGATGACTTTTTTTTGTAGTTCAGACATGGGACTAAATTAAGCAAATACCATCTAAATAAATAATAATAAAGGAGAAATAGAAAGCATAAATAGGTTGTATATTTAAAGTATTAAAATCTAGCTTAATTCATCTTACTCATTCCTAAATGAATCCTTATGCAAAAACAACTTTTTACTTATTTACTTATCCTGACTACTTCTTTAGCTGTAGCACAAAAACCTTCCGAGGAGCTTGCAAACAAAAATGCAGATTTTAAAAGGGTCTTAACTTTAGATCAAAAAGCAGAGAAAACCGGAGAAGTGACCATTAAGGGACAAAAAGTACCATATAAAGTAACTGCAAGCACGCAGCCGGTATGGGACGAAGAAGGTAAAGTAATTGCAGGTTTGTTTTATGTCTATTATGAAAGGACTGATGTGACCAATAAAGAAACAAGACCATTGTTGATTTCATTTAATGGAGGCCCCGGAACAGCGAGTGTATGGATGCATCTTGGATATACAGGTCCCAAAAAATTAAAAATAGATGACGAAGGTTATCCGGTACAACCTTATGGATTTGAAGACAATCCGCAATCTTTATTAGACGTAGCAGACATTGTGTACATTGATCCGGTGAATACTGGGTTTTCAAGAATTCTAGATAAGGCAACGCCCACTTCCAAATTTTTTGGTGTCAATGCAGATATTAAATATTTAGCAGACTGGATCAACACATTTGTGGGCAGACAGAAGCGTTGGGCTTCTCCAAAATTCTTAATTGGAGAAAGTTATGGTACCACTAGGGTTTCAGGTTTGTCTTTGGAATTACAAAATAGACATTGGATGTTTTTAAATGGTGTTATTTTAGTTTCCCCAACCGACCTTGGTTTAAAACGAGATGCAGTATCCAGTGCAGCACTACGTATTCCTTATATGGCAGCAACTGCATGGCATCATAAGAAATTGTCCACCGAATACCAGTCAAAAGAATTAGAAAAGTATTTACCAGAAGTAGAAGCGTTCACCATCAATGAGTTGATGCCAGCTTTAGCACAAGGTGGTGCATTACCAGCAGATAAGCGAAAGGCGATGGTTAAAAAAATTGCTGGGTATATAGGTTTAAAAGAAACAGTAGTGGCGGAGCAAAATATGGAAGTGCCATTTGATTATTTCTGGAAAGAATTATTACGCGATCAGGGTAAAACAATTGGAAGATTGGACTCAAGGTATATTGGTATGGATAAAAAAGATGCTGGACAAAAACCAGATTACAACGCAGAGCTTTTATCTTGGGAGCATTCTTTTACACCTGCAATCAATATGTATTTAAGAGACGAGTTGGGCTACAAGACAGATTTAAATTATTATATTTTTGGTCCTGTGCAGCCTTGGGATAACAGCAATAACAATACAGGAGATGATTTACGTATGGCTATGATGGAGAATCCATATTTAAATTTATTGGTACAATCAGGCTACTATGATGGTGCTTGTGATTATTTTAATGCAAAGTACAATATGTGGCAGATGGATCCAGCAGGAAAAATTCAAGATAGAATGTTCTGGGAGGGCTATCGTAGTGGACATATGATGTATTTGAGAAAAGAAGATTTATCAACAAGCAATGATCACTTAAGGGTGTTTATAAAAAATAGTATTCCTAAGTCGGGGACCCCTGCCAAGTTTTAATCATAAATAGTAAAAAACAGGCTTCGTAATTTTTCAAGAAACGAAGCCTGTTTTTTTTATGCTATTTTATTTTTTATGTATAGGAAAATAGCAAGCCCTTCTACTATAAGTCCTGTGATAAATAAAGGGGTATTGTAAAAATCACTAACATTGAATTGTTTTAAAAAAACAGCTAGTAAGATACAACACATGCCAATTATAAAAAGCAGGATTGGATGCTTTAATAAGGTAAGAAATTGCATAATTTAATTTTATAGTTATTTAATAAGTTGACTACATTTTCCAACAGCAAATGCTAGATAAGATATGAAACAAGGGTTGATAGAGCAAGCAACATCACACAACCAATCTTCTTCACAATTTGCCTTTGCTTCTTGATAAAAAGCACTTCTTTATTTAAATTTCTCAAGCTAATATAACCATTGTTACTGTTAGTAAATCCATTTTTTTCTCTTTCAATTACTAAATCCATCTTAGATATTATATCACATACATAAAAAAGCGCTTTACTTATTAGACCATAATCTAAGCCCTGCACATGGATTCCGATTAAAGAAGGAAAGCCTTTAAATTTTATTTTATGGAATACTGCATTATTGTAATCTATGGTTAGATTCTTTTTATTTCAGCACCCAATGCTTGTAAGCGCGTATCAATGTGTTGGTAACCACGATCAATTTGTTCGATATTTTGAATTGTACTTTTGCCTTCTGCACTTAAAGCTGCAATCAACAAAGCTTGTCCTGCTCTAATGTCTGGGCTACTCATAGTAATGCCTCGTAAAGGATATTTACGACCCAGTCCAATCACTGTAGCGCGATGTGGGTCACATAAAATAATCTGTGCCCCCATGTCAATTAATTTATCCGTAAAGAACAATCTACTCTCAAACATTTTTTGATGAATCAAGACCGAACCTTTTGCTTGAGTGGCTGTAACCAATACAATACTTAATAAGTCTGGAGTAAAACCTGGCCAAGGATGATCATAAATGGTTAAGATACCACCATCCATATAAGTTTGTATTTCGTAATCTTCTTGTGCAGGAATATAAATATCATCTCCTTGAATTTTAAAATCAATCCCTAGTAAACTAAACTTCTCAGGAATGATACCAAGGTGTTTTATGCCTGCATCCTTTATTGTAATTTCACTTTTTGTCATGGCAGCAAGTCCAATGAAAGAGCCAATTTCAATCATATCAGGTAGAATGCGATGCGTTGTTCCAGTGAGTTGACTTACCCCTTCTATTGTTAACAAATTACTTCCTATACCAGTAATTTTTGCACCCATACGATTCAACATACTACATAATTGTTGTAAATAGGGTTCACATGCTGCATTGTAAATGGTGGTAATGCCCTCTGCAAGTACTGCAGCCATTACGATATTTGCTGTACCTGTTACTGAGGGTTCATCCAAAAGCATATAGTTGCCCCTAATCGTAGGTGCTGTTAAAGTAAAGCATGCAAGTTGTTCATCATAGGCATAGTGTGCACCTAGTTTTTGAAAGCCAATGATATGGGTGTCTAGTCTTCTTCTTCCAATTTTATCTCCACCTGGTTTAGGTAGATACGCTTTTTTGAAGCGTGCTAAGATGGGTCCAGCAAGCATTACACTACCACGCAAGCGACCACTTTTTGTTCTAAATGCAGCAGATGCTAAATAATCAGGATCAATTTGATCTGCCTGAAAACGGTATGTTCCTTCCTCTATTTTTTCGATACGCACACCCATTTCATGCAATAATTCAATCAATAAGTTTACATCTACTATATTGGGAATATTTGAAATAGTAATAGGATCGGAACTCAGAACGACAGCTGATAAAATTTGCAGGGCTTCGTTTTTAGCACCTTGAGGTACAATCGTTCCCTTTAATGCTTTACCGCCTATAACTTCAAATGAACTCATATGATATGTTTGAACAACGAAAATAATCTTTTCTATACTTTAGGGCATAAAAAATCCCATCTAAAAAGATGGGATCAACTATTATAATACCTCGCATTTAATTTTAAAAACGCTTTTTGAAGTTACGGTTGTTATTATTTCTTCCACCACCTCCAGATCCAGTCCTATTGCGGTTATTCTGCCAACGTCCACCAGCAGGGCGATATTCATCGCGTTCAAAATTTTGATTGCGGTGTTTGATATATGGTGTATTGCTGAATTCTAATTCTCCTCCAGTAATTGCATTTAGTTCTGCTCTAATAGCATCATCTTGTACCAATTCTTTATGCCAATTACTGTATGCTAATTTCATATAGTGTGCAATGCTATGTGCAAAACCTGTTTTCTTTTCTGGATCCTGTTCTGCCATTGCTTTGTCAATCACTAATTCCAAATTTTTTCCTAGGTGTGCGTACTTGATTTTGCGTTGCGGATAAGGCAATGGATCAGGTTTTTGTTTATAGGTTTCTTTGGTTGGAATAGGATAAGGACTTTCAACATCTAATTTAAAACCACTCATAAAAAACAAGTGGTCCCATAATTTATGCTTATAGTCTTCTACATTCTTTAATTGTGGATTTAGGAATCCCATCAATTCAATCACTACCTGTGCTTGCTCTTGTCTTTTTGCTTTATCCTCAATGGTTAAAAGATGATCCACCATCCTCTGAACGTGACGGCCATACTCTCTCATCCCCATGATACTTCTTGCTGTATTGTACTCCATGTATATATTACTTCAACGAGTAACAAATGTAAGGTTTTTTACGCTTTAATTTTCTTTATCTTCGTAGCATGGAGCAACTATTACAGCAAATAGAAGACATTAAAAAGGAAATCGCTGCAGCAGCAGCAACCAATACAGAAGCCCTAGAGCAGTTTAGAATTAAATACTTGGGAACCAAGGGTTTGGTAAAACAAATCATGGGTGAAATGAAAAATGTCCCCAATGAAAAAAAGAAAGCATTCGGACAAATTTTAAATGCTTTTAAATTAGAGGCAGAGGCAAAATTTGATGCCCTACAGGCTGGATTAGGAGCTAGCGCAGAGGTAGAAACGGGTATGGATTTTAGTTTACCTGGAGATCCTACACCTGTTGGCACCAGACATCCTTTGAACTTGGTGCGCAATCAAATGGTTGCTATTTTTAAAAGACTTGGATTTGCAGTTGCAGAAGGACCAGAGATTGAAGATGATTGGCACAATTTTGGCGCCATGAATTTACCAGAAGACCATCCTGCTCGAGACATGCAGGATACATTTTATGTAGAAGAAAAAACAGCAAATCATTCTGCTTGGTTATTAAGAACCCATACTTCAAGCACACAAGCACGTGTGATGGAATCACAAAAGCCTCCTATTCGCGTGATTTGTCCAGGACGAGTATATAGAAATGAAACTATTTCTGCACGCGCGCATTGCTTTTTCCATCAAGTAGAAGGTTTATATATAGATGAAAATGTAAGTTTTGCAGATTTAAAACAAACCCTCTACTTTTTTGTACAAGAGATGTTTGGCAAAGAAGTAAAAGTACGTTTTCGTCCGAGTTATTTTCCTTTTACAGAACCAAGTGCAGAGATGGACATCAGTTGTCAAATATGTGCAGGAAAGGGATGTAATATTTGTAAGCGTACTGGATGGGTAGAAATTTTAGGATCAGGTATGGTGCATCCAAAAGTGTTGCAAAATTTTGGTATTGATCCTGAAAAGTACACAGGCTTTGCATTTGGTATGGGCGTAGAAAGAATTGCACAGTTAAAATACCAGGTGAACGACTTAAGGTTATATTCACAAAATGATATAAGGTTCTTACAGCAATTCAAAAGTGTTTTATAGCACTTTGATTTTCTAAATATTTATGCTACACAACACCAAAGGGATTGTATTAAGGGTGACCAAATATGGGGATACAAGTGTCATTGCCTCTATCTACACCAAATTGTTTGGTTTACAACAATACATTGTAAAAGGTGTTCGAACCATTAGTAAAAAAGGAGCAAGCAAGGGTGTGTTTTATCAACCCGGAGCTATTTTGCAAATGGAAGCTTATCATTATCCCATGAAGAGTATGCAGATGGTAAAGGACGTCAATTGGTCCTATGTCTATCAAAATGTGTATTCAGATATCTTGCGTAATGCAGTGGCGACCTATATTGTAGAGATTTTACAACAAATCCTAGAACCAGAACCACATCCGGAATTATTTTATTTGATAGAAGATACTTTCAAACAATTGGACAAGGGGGGTGCAGGATTGGTGAGTAATCTACCCATATATTTTTTAATGCACTTAAGTCAAAACTTAGGCTTTGGATTGCAAGGGACATATAGTTTAGCAACTCCAATTTTAGATATACAAGAAGGCAATTTTGTTGCACAAAAACCTTTGCATCCGTATTTTTTGGAAGGGATGGAAGCGCAGACAGCTTCTACTTTTATGAACTTACAGTTGTACAATGAACTAGAGACAATATATCTCAATAGTGCACAGCGAAAAAAAATCTTGGAGCTCTTTCAGCTTTCAATCAGCTGGCATTACAAAAAGTTCAATGAGATCAAATCATTGCCTATTTTACAAGCGGTCTTGCATTAAATAATGCGTTTTATTGTTGCGTGTTGTAATGCATGATCATTTTCCATGTTTTGAATCAACACCACTCCAGGTTTTTTGCCTTTGTCAAAACTGCCTAAGTGTTTATCCATCTGTAATGCACGTGCACCATTGATAGTGGCCCATTGTAAGATTTCAGACAATGGAATATTGGGATGGTGATGTTGAATTGTTTTTAATTCATCTAGTATGTTTAAACTCCAATTGCTAGCATAGCTATCTGTACCAACAACAATGGTGGCATTATTGTTACGAAGTAATTCAATCGGTGGCATGGTTTGTTCGATGTATTGATTGGCGTTGGGGCATAAACACCAAAATGCATGTTTCATATTTGCATGTACTGCTTGAATATCTTCGGCTGATGTAAAACTGTTATGTACTAAAATACCATGATGTGCTTTTTTGAAAATAGGAAGTATAGATTGCAAACTTGTTTTTCCAGTGGGTTCAAAAAAATCTAATGCCACTTTGGTTCTTTCATACATGCCTAAAAAACTTCCTGTCTTGGTTTTAAAAAATTCATTTTCGTCAGGGGTTTCTTGGTTGTGTAAACTAATAGTATGGGATTCAAAATGTTCACTCAGCAGTGTCCACAAACGCGGAGATACAGAGTAAGGTGCATGAGGAACAATAGCCGCTCGAATGCAGTTGTCTTGAAATTGTTTTTGAATTTCAATGCCAGCAATTATTTTATCATGCGCACGAATTGGATCTAAATCATACAATTCTACAAAACTATAATAGGCTAAGTTGTGTTTTGCTTTTTGATCTAATGTATCCAGCGTGTTTGAAATATCTCCTACAGCAACCACACCGTTTGCAAGCAGCTCAACTTCTGCTGCAATAATTGCTTCTTGAATCGCTTCTGGTGCGACTTGACGCAGGGCCACAATTTGTTTTACAAATTCTTGCAAACCAGTTTTAGCGGGTATCATCCCTTTCATATGTGATAATTCCAAATGACAATGTGCATTCACCAATCCAGGTGTTAAAATGCCATTGAATGTTTGGATATCCTCCCCTGCATCCTCTATGGATACAAGATCTTCGATGGTCCCATCTTGCTTTGTAATAAGCACATGCTTGGATCCGTCATGGAGTAAATGACCATCAAAAATTTGATTTGCCTGAAATTTTTGGTACATATATATAAGTAACGAAAAAAATGAGCATAAGTTGTATTTCTATCAATTTTATAACACATTGATAATCAGCGTTATTTTTAGATCATGAAATTTACGATACAAAAATTTAATTGATAATCAATTTGTTACAAAGGTGTTCTTAAAAATATCTTTCAAAATGCACCGAAAAGCCAAAATCCAGCCTTACCTTTGCTCTCCCTTATAAAAGGGAATCATTTTTGGCTAGCGGGATAGCGCAGCCTCATTTAAACAAAAGAATATGAGTAAACTACATTTCACCACGAAGCACGCCAACGCGGCTACCGTTAAACATGGCTGGTACATTGTTGATGGTACTAATCAAACCGTAGGACGTATCGCTTCAAAAATTGCAGCTGTTCTACGTGGTAAGAACAAAGCTTATTACACTCCTCACGTTGATTGTGGAGATTATGTAATCATCATTAATGCAGAAAAAGTACAATTGACTGGTAACAAATTCCATGATAAAGTATATTTAAATTACTCTGGTTACCCAGGTGGTAAAAAAGAAGAAGCTGCTGAAGATTTAATCAAGCGTCGTCCAGAAGTAATTATGGAAAGAGCGGTAAAAGGGATGTTGCCTAAAAACCGTTTAGGTCGTAAGATGATCAAAAAATTATTTGTGTATGCTGGACCTAATCATCCTCATGCTGCACAACAGCCTAAAGAATTTAAATTTTAAAAATTCCAAATCTAAATAAATGGAAAAGCAAACAAATGCAGTAGGTCGTCGTAAGGAAGCAGTAACACGCGTCTTCGTCAGCAAGGGTTCTGGTAAGATTACCGTGAATGATAAAGATTATAAAGCGTACTTTCCTTTAGTATACTTACAAAATCAAGTTGAAGCGCCTTTAAAAGCAGCAGGTGTTGAAGGTAAATACGATATCGTAATTAACGTAACAGGTGGTGGTATGAAAGGTCAAGCAGAAGCAGCCAAATTAGGTATTGCTCGTGTATTGGTTGAGTTAAATCCTGAAGTTCGTCCAACGTTAAAAGCGGCTGGTCAATTGAAGCGTGATCCAAGAAGTGTTGAACGTAAGAAGTTCGGTCACAAGAAGGCACGTAGAAGCTTCCAATTTAGCAAGCGTTAATCGACTCAAAATATTAATTCATTATTACAAATTATACAAATGGAAAATAACACTTCATTACAACAGCAACTTTTGGAAGCTGGCGTACACTTTGGTCACCTTAAAAAGAAGTGGAACCCAAAGATGTTACCTTACATTTTCGCTGAAAAGAAAGGTATTCACATCATTGACTTGAACAAAACTGTAGAGCATTTACAAGAGACTGCAGCTGCTTTAAAGCAAATTGCTAAGAGTGGTAAGAAGATCATGTTTGTAGCTACAAAAAAGCAAGCAAAAGAAATCGTTAGCGAGTGTGCTAAGAAAGTAAACATGCCTTATGCAACTGAGCGTTGGTTAGGTGGTATGTTGACTAACTTCAATACCGTTCGTAAGAGCGTTAAGAAAATGCAAAGCATCGAAAAGATGTTGAACGACGGAAGTGCTGATAGCTTAACTAAAAAAGAGCGTTTAACATTAGGTCGCGATAAAGATAAAATGGAAAAAGTATTAGGTGGTATCGCTCAATTGGGTCGTTTACCAGCAGCTTTATTCTTAGTAGATATCGGTCATGAGCATATTGCTTTAGCAGAAGCGAAGCGTTTAGGCATCCAAACATTTGGAATGGTTGATACCAACTGTGATCCAAATAAAGTAGACTTCTCTATTCCTGCGAATGATGATGCTACAAAATCAATTGCTATCATTACAAACTATATCACTGCTGCCATTGCAGAAGGTTTGGCTGAGCGTCAAGCTTCTAAAGATGAAGAGGGTGAAGTTGAAGATGGAAGCAATGAATTAGAAGCAAAGGCAAGAAGAATGGAAGCAGAAGCAAACGCAGAAGGCGGAAGAGCTAAGCGTGGTGCTGGTGCGGCTCCTTCAGCGCCAGGTGCTCCTAAGCGTCGTACAACTACTGGCGCTCGTGGTCCAGTAAGAAAATAATAAATTATCCCAATTGGGTTATTGGTATCTTATAGATACTAATGACCCAATTGTATTTAATTGGATAAGATCATAGTAAGTAAACATTCATTAGACAATTTTAAAAATAATTTTATGAGCGCAATAACAGCTGCAGAAATTAATAAATTACGTCAAGCTACAGGTGCTGGTATGATGGATTGTAGAAAAGCATTGACTGAAACAAATGGAGATTTTGAAGGTGCAATTGACTGGTTACGTAAGCAAGGTCAAAAAGTAGCTGCTAAGCGTAGCGATAGAGAAGCAAAAGAAGGTGTTATTATTGCACAAACTTCTGCTGATCACAAAACAGGATTTGTAGTTTGTATTTCTTGCGAAACAGATTTCGTTTCTAAGAATGCAGAATTCGTTGCATTTGCTCAAAGCATTGCTGACGCTGCAGTTGCAAACAATGTAAAATCTGCTGAAGAATTAAATGAAGTGACTGTAAATGGTGCTAAAGTTGCAGACTTAATCAATGATAAATTAGCATCTATTGGTGAAAAAATCGGTATTGCTAAATTTGAAAGAGTAGATGCACCTTATGTTGCTTCTTATATTCATGGCGCATACAGAATGGGTGTATTGGTAGGATTGTCTGCTGAAGCTGCAGAATTGGGTAAGGATGTAGCAATGCAAATTGCTGCAATGAATCCAGTTGCGGTTGATCCAGAATCTGTACCTGCTGAAACAGTAGCGCGTGAAAGAGCGATCATCATTGATACAATGAAAGAAGATCCAAAGATGGCAGGTAAACCTGAAGACATGATTGCAAAAATTGCTGAAGGTAAAATCGCTGCTTTCTTTAAAGAAAATACTTTACTGGCACAATCATTTGTAAAAGATGGTTCTAAGTCAGTAGCTGAACATATCAAGTCTGTAGGCGCAGATATGAAAGTGACTGAATTTAAAAGAGTGGCATTGGGTTAAGAAAAAAAGGGAGGTCATTGACCTCCCTTTTTTATTTAATCCTTCTTCAAAATTTGTATCTTGCAATTATAAACCTCAACTACTATGGAGCCTAAGTATAAACGCGTCTTGTTAAAATTATCTGGGGAAGCCTTATTAGGAAATGAAAGAAATGGCGATCCTTTTAATCCAAAAATCATCGAACAATATGCGAATGAAATTAAGCAATTAGTAGACTTGGGGATTGAAGTAGCCATCGTGATTGGTGGAGGGAATATTTATAGAGGCATGAACGAGGCGGATAGTGGTATTGAGAGAGCACATGGCGATTACATGGGTATGTTGGCAACAGTGATCAATGCCATGGCAATACAAGCCATGTTAGAAAAAATTGGTGTCTATACCAGATTGCAATCTGCCATTAATATGGAACAAGTAGCAGAACCTTATATCAGAAGAAAAGCATTAAGACATTTAGAAAAAGGACGTGTGGTGATTTTTGGTGCGGGCACGGGTAATCCATACTTTACTACAGATACAGCAGGTTCATTGAGGGCGATAGAGATGAAAGCGGATGTGATTTTAAAAGGTACAAGAGTAGATGGTGTTTATGATGCAGATCCGGAGAAAAACCCGAATGCTAAAAAATTCGAGACCATTAGCTTCCAAGAATGTATCGCTAAGAATTTGAAAGTGATGGATATGACAGCTTTTACTTTATGTATGGAAAACAAGTTGCCCATCATTGTGTTTGATATGAATCAAGCCGGAAACTTAATGAAGATCGTTCAAGGGGAGTCTGTAGGTACTTTAGTAAAATAGGATCGAGAATAGCTACAGGATTCGCCGTTGATGTAAAAAAGACGGATAAATTATAGTTTTTAGCATTGCTGGTTTAAATTTATACTATGCAAAAAAAGAGTTTCATTGCCTTTTTATTCTTGATTACTTTTTCACAAGAAAAATTAGCAGCACAAAATACCTTAAGCTTAAAAGAAGCAGTCACTATTGCGATTCAAAATAGCTACGACATTAAATTGGTAGAAAACAATTTGTCTATTGCCAAAAACAATAATAATTATGGCGTAGCGGGTGGTTTACCTACTGTTACAGCTACAGGAACTAATAATAATACACTTACTACAATTCATCAAACATTCCCAGATCCATCCAGAAATACAACAAGAAGTGGTGTAGACGGAAAAACATTGAATGGGGGATTAACGGCTACCATGATTTTGTTCAATGGATACAGGGTCGCTGCGACGAAAGATCGATTAGCAAGTATTGAAAAACAAACTGAAGCTGCATTACAGACACAAATGTTGAATACAAGTTCAATTGTAATGCAACAGTATTATAATGTGATTAGACAGGCAGCATTTTTAAAAACAATTGAAAAATCAATTGAGGCCTCAGAAGAGCGTGTTGCAATTGTGAAAACTAGGCAGGCTGTGGGTGTGGCAAATCAAGCAGATCTATTACAATCTAGTTTAGATTTAAATGCATTGATACAAGCAAAGCAAAATCAATTAGTTGTTCTTGAACAAGTGAAGGCAGATTTATACAATAGCATGGTTGTTCCAGCAAATTCAAATTATATTTTTACAGACAGCATTGATGTTGATCAAAAAATTAGTTTGTCCCAAGTGGAGTCAAAAATGAAAGATCATCCATTGTTACAATCTGCACAACAATTAATTAATGTCAATCAGTTTTTAGAAAAAGAAACAAAAGCATTGACTTATCCAACATTAAGGGCGAATAGTGGATATAACTATAATAGCAATAAGTCAACAGCTGGCTTCATTTTATTGAACGAAAGTTATGGTCCGTTTTTAGGTTTTAATTTAAGTATTCCAATTTACGCTGGAAGCGCAAGTAAACGTGCAGTAAAGAATGCACAAATCAATACATTGAGTGCTAAATTACAATACGATAACACTGCACAAGATTTATCTACAGAATTGTTTAAAACGTATCAAAATTATCAGAATAGTTTAAAGCAAACTCCCATAGAAACTCAGAACTATCAAATGTCCGAAGCTTTATTAAGTTTAGTGATGGAGAAGTTTAAATTAGGACAAGCAACTATTGTAGATGTCAAACAAGCACAACAAAGTTTTGAAACAGCAGGATTTAGATTAACAAGTTTAAAGTTTGCTGCAAAAATTGCAGAAATCGAATTAAAGCGTTTATCAAATCAATTAAGTTTTTAAGTCAATAAAATAGTATTAATAAAAAGGGCGCATCAACGATGCGCCCTTTTTTATGCGTTCATTGATTCAATTATTTCCATCCGTCGCCATCTAAGATATTACCAATTCCTCCAAGAATACTTCCCTCCTCTTTGCGATGATAAGTGCCATATGCAAGTATGCGTCCTGCTAAACGACTAATTGGTAAGGTTTGTATCCATACTTTGCCAGGTCCAGTCAGGGTTGCAAAAAATAAGCCTTCACCACCAAATAGGGTATTTTTAATACCGCCCACAAATTGAATATCGTAATTCACATTAGAGGTAAATCCAACAATGCATCCTGTATCCACTTTTAACAGCTCGCCAGCTTGCAAGTCTTTTTCAACAACATGGCCACAAGCGTGCAAGAACGCCATGCCATCACCTTCTAATTTTTCCATGATAAAGCCCTCGCCTCCAAATAAACCAGTGCCTAATTTGCGTTGAAATTCAATACCAATTTGTACTCCTTTTGCTGCGCACAAAAATGCATCTTTTTGACAAATTACTTTACCTCCTAAATCAGGCAAGTACATTGGAATAATTTTTCCTGGATAAGGAGATGCAAAACTTACTTTTTTCTTTCCTCCATAAACATTGGTATACGCAGTCATGAATAAACTCTCTCCTACTAAAGCACGCTTACCAGCTTGAAATAATTTATTTAAGATGCTTGTGTTTTGTTGTGAACCATCTCCAAAGATCGTTTCCATTTGAATTCCATCATCCATCATCATGAATGCACCAGGCTCTGCAATGGCAGTCTCCTGAGGGTCAAGTTCAATAGAAACATATTGCATTTCTTCTCCAAAAAGTTCATAATCAATTTCGTGTACTGACATATATTTAATTTGTAGTTGAAGTATTTTTTCAATACAAAGCTAATTCTTAAAAATAAAAAACCCCTCGAAATTTTCGAGGGGTTACAATTTAATTTAAAAACCCAAATTTCAATGATGGTTGGTTAAAACCAAGAGCCATTGAAAATACGATCACCATTCGCATTGTTTTTAGCAATTCTTCTTTTCACATTTCTATTATGAATCCATGTGCTTACTAACATGAATGGAATGAATATAAAAGTTAAAGGTGGAATGCCAAGCATGCTAATCCATTTACCACCAAAATGACGACGCATTGGACGACGTAATCTTTCTGCTATTAAATACATTGCAGGTACAATAAACAAAGTCATAAAGAAAGCAAATGCCAATCCAAAAATAATGGTCCAGCTTAAAGGCTTCCAGAATGCCACATTGTCTCCTCCAAAGAAGATATGCGGATTCAATTCACTAAATAAAGTAACAAAATTGATATTGAAACCAACTGCAATAGGTATGAATCCAAGTATTGCCGCCAATGCAGTTAATAATACTGGAATGATTCTTGTCTTACCTGCTTGAACCACGGCTTCTCTTGTTTTAAAACCACGGCTTCTTAATTCATCTGCGAATTCAATCACTAGGATACCGTTTTTAACTACGATACCAGCTAATCCAACAATTCCTAAGCCAGTCATGATACCAGACACTTTCATGCCTGTTAAAGTAAAGCCTAATAGAACACCAATGATACTGAATAGAATCTCAGTCAAGATAATCACAGACTTAGAGATAGAGTTGAATTGTAATACCAATGTAAACAAAATCAACATCAATGCGATAATCAATGCTTTACCTAAGAATGCCACTGTTTCTAATTGTTGTTCGTTTTCTCCAGTTTGTTTTACAGTCACTCCATCTGCAATGCCTTTGTAATTTTCAATGTACTGAGCAATCACAGCATTTACTGCAGTTGGATTGTATCCTTCATTCATCAACACATTCGAGCGCAATTGAATTTGTCTTTTTTGATTTTTTCTTTTTACGCTACCTAATGTGCTGGTTGGTTCAACTTTAACCAATGAACTAATTGGTATATTTTTCACCATACCGCCGGCAGCCATATCTCTGAATGATAAACGCATATTCAGTAGGTCTACTAAATTTTTACGTTGCATTTCCTCGTTGCGTAATTGAATTTTATATTCATCTTTACCGTCTTTTATTTTTGAGATCTCTCTACCAAATAAAGCAGTACGAATTTGCATACCCACTTGAGCAGATGAAACACCTTCTGTTAATGCACGCTCTCTATCAATGGTTAAAGTTAATTCAGGGTTTTGCAAATCCACATCCATTTTTAATTCTTCGATACCAGGAATCTGAGCAGCATCTAAATAATTCTTTAGACCAACAGCTGTTTTGATCAATTTATCAAAGTCGTCACCTTGAATTTCAATATTTACAGGTGGTTCAGTTGGAGGTCCACTTGATTCTTGTGTTACAGTAATTTCTGCACCAGGAATACCCTTCATCTCTTTGCGAACAGCTTCAAGATAAGGCTTGGTAGAAATACCATGACGTTTTTCAAATTCAACGAAATTCACTTGAATACGACCAAGTTCAGATCGAGTGCTTCTATCACCTGTCATTGGATCGCCAGCACCAACTGCAATATTGGAAATGATAGATTCCACTACTGGATTCTTTTTACCATTATCAGTTCCTAATACCTTATTGACTTTTGCTTCTAAAACTTTTGTGATAGAATCGGTATGCTTTACTTCTGTACCTACAGGTAATTTCAAATAAACATATACTTGGTTAGGATCGGCTTGTGGGAAAAATTCAATACCTGTTCGGCCCGTACCAACGCTAATACCAAAAATGATAAATGAAAAAATCAATAAACCAAAAGTAGCAAACAACAATTTAACAGGTCTCCATCCAGCCAATGACCTTCTTAAAATACGCTCATATAAATCCATCATATTAGGAAGGGTCTTTTCTTGGAAATGCTGGATAGCATCGGTAATAAAATACCTGTTTGCCACTACTAAAAGCATAAAGAAAATCAAGAAGTTGCCTAAGAAAGTGGCGCCCATTAAATCTAAAACCAATCCAAATGCAATAGGAATCCAAAATGTCTTTTTCTTGAAGATGGCAGATTTTGGTTCAGTGCTATCATGCGCTTCGTGGTTCATAAAGTCCACTGCAAAAACTGGGTTCATAATAAAAGCAACCACTAAAGATGCTGCTAAAGTAAAAATCAACATAGCTGGTAGATACACCATGAATTTACCAATGATACCAGGCCAGAACAACAATGGAAAAAATGGAGCTAAGGTTGTGACCGTACCTGCTAATACAGGAATGAATACTTCACCTGCCGCCATTTTTGCAGAAGTTGTAGCAGTTAATTTACCTTTTCCTTGTACAAATATTCTATGTGTATTTTCAATCACCACTATGGCATCATCTACAATAATTCCAAGACCAAATAATAAGGCAAACAATACCATAAAGTTCAAAGTAATATTGGTGCCAATCAATAAGTTGCCTGCTGGTAAAAATACAAAGGCAACAAACATGCTCAATGGTACCGATAATGCCACAAAGAAGGCATTGGTCACACCCATAAAGAACATCAAAACAATTAATACCAACACGAAACCAATTACGATAGAGTTTACAAGCTCTGTGAAAGAAGATCTTGTTTTAATACTTTGATCACCTGTAATAACCGTATTTAGGTCTTTCGGTAAGCTTGTTAATTTTGCTTCTTCTACAATTTTCTTAACTGCATCAGAGGTTTCAATTAAGTTTTCACCACTACGCTTAATGATATTTAAAGTCAATACATTCTTACCGTCTAAACGCGCAAAACTTTCATTTTTCTTAACTGTGTCTACAATGGTAGACACATCTTTTAAATAGATAGGCGCGCCACTTGTATTACGAACAATAATATTAGCAATGTCGTTTGCTGTTTTCAACTGCCCTTTTAATTGCAGGTTACGTTGCATTGTACCCACTTCTAAAAGACCACCAGATAAATCGAGGTTTTCTCTTTGAATCGCATAAGTGATATCATCAAAAGTGATACCAGCACTTTGCATTCTAAAATTATCAACGTTAATTTGAAATTCACGTTCAGGTGCACCCACTAAGTCAACACGGTTTACCTGTGTGATATTTTCTAATTTATCTTTTAAATCGTCTGCGTATTTCTTTAATTGAACTGAGCTATAATTACCGCTAATATTGACATACATGATCGGTTGCTCACTAAAATTAACCTCTATAACGCGAGGCTCCTGTGTTAGGTCATTTGGTAAATCACCTTTGGCTTTGTCTACCGCGTCTTTTACTTTTTGCAAAGCAATATCAGGCTTTACACTGGTGTTAAACTCAACGGTGATCGCAGAAAAATCTTGTTGTGAAACGGATGTAAATTTATTAATCTTCACACCGGTGATCCCCTTGATTTGTTTTTCAATAGGACGTGTAACTAAGTTTTCAATGTCCTTAGGAGAGTTACCAACATAGATTGTTTGAACGTACATAGTCGGAATGACAATCTCTGGAAATTGTTCTTTAGGTAGGGTCAAGAATTGGTAGATACCCCCCAAACTAATAAACAACATCACTAAGTAGATAGATGTTTTGTTGGTGATACTCCAAGAAGTAGGTTTAAATTCTTTAAACTTTTCTTTTATATTGTTAAGTGTCGACATAATGATCGATTGTGCTTTTATGAATTATTGAATGGTAGTTGTGATCAATTGACCATCATAGATAGACTGATAACCTTCTGTGATCAATACTTCGCCCGCAGTTAAACCACCAAGCACTTCGATATTGTTACCATAGAATTCACCAGTTGTTACCATCTTCTTACGCGCAATCATTTTACCAGCTTCTACTACAGCAACGTACACAAATTTTCCTTTTTCATCGTTCTGTAATAAGTTCACTGGGATACTGATGGCGTCTTTCTTTTCGTAATCTTTGATTTTTACTTGAGCCAATAAATTAGGTCTAAAGTTGTTGTCCATTGGCAATTTTGATTCAATAAAGAAGCTTCTGCTCAAAGGATCAATCACGTTCCCTAAGACATTTACTTTATTATTGATCGTCTTTTGAATATCAGGGAAAGTCAAAGTTAATTCAGTACCCACTTTCACTTTACCAGCATAGTTTTCTGGTACCTGTGCAGTCAATTTAAGTTTAGTTGTATTGACAACTTTAATTTGTCCTGGACCCATAAAAAGTTCACCTACTTTTACATTCACTTCTTCTGCAACGCCATCAACATCGCTGTAAATACTTGTAAAAGCCAATTGGTCTTTCACTACACCAAGTTGCTCGTAAGCAGCTTTTAATTGACTAGCCAATGCGTCTGCATTTGTTTTAGCTGTCATTAGTTGAATTTCACTACCAATATTTTGCTCCCAAAGATTCTTTTGTTTCTCGTAAACTGATTTTGCTAATGCAGCTTGAGATTTTAAAGTCTCAATGTTTTGGGCAGCTGCAGCAGCACTTTGTTTAATTAAAGTATTGTCTAATTGTAATAATAATTGCCCTTTTCTAACTTTGTCACCTCTTTTAACAAAGATGGCTCTCACTTGTCCACCACCAGCACGAGGGGTGATGAAAGAAACGCTTTCAGACTCCACTTTACCTTGTAATTCAATAAAGTGTGTAAAGGTTTCTTTTTGAATGGTATCTGTTGCCACTAAGATTGCTTTTGTAGCAGCCGCACCACCTGCTTTTTCTAAATCTTTTTCTAATGCTATGATTTGAGCATTCAAATCAAGTGCTTGTTTTTTTAAATTAGCTAAGGTTTTTTGTTTACCTTCTACCGTATTGTCACCGCCTCCGCAAGCAGTTGCGAAAATAACAAGGCTTAAGGTTAAAAATGTTGCTATTGATTTCATTGTATCTATTTTAAATGTTGGATATATTGATTAAAGATGAATTATAATTTACCACTTGCTTTTAATAAGTCTACTTTAGCTATTAATGCTGCATAAAGCGCATTCATAAAATTATTTTGCGCACTTACTAAGTCGGCTTGAGCAGCAGAGATTTCGGTATTAGAACCAGTACCTGCTTCGAATTTCTTTTTGGTTTGACTGTACACGTTTTCTGCTAATTGCATATTCTTCTTTTGGAAGTTTACTGTAGCAACTGAAGACATATAGTTTAATTTCGCTTGACTTAATTCGTTGTCAATATTATTCTTCATTGCAGACAATTGATTTTCTACTTGCTCTAATTCTAGTTTAGCACGTTTAATTTTAGCCGCAGTAGACAACCCATTAAAAACAGGTAGGTTGATATTCAATCCAATTAAAGAAGTCTTGAACCAGTTGCCATTGTTGTTTTCAAAAAAATCAAACTTCGTTCTTTGCGCATTCTTGGTATAGGCACCATTGATGCTGATGGTCGGTAAATAACTTAATTGGTAGCGCTTTACATTATACTGGCTTAATTTTTTTACCGTGTTTAAATATTGAAAATCTTTACGCACGCTGTACTGAAAATCATTTTCAACAAGAACATCTGTACTTAAGCTTGCTTCATTCACTACATCAGTGAGTACTAAGCTATCTTTAATGGGCATTCCCATTAACATTTTTAAGCCCATAAATCCAATGGTTACGCTGTTATTGGCTTTTAGTTTTTCTGTTTGTAAATTATTCAACTGCACATTCACTTTATCTACATCTAATTTTTCAGCAAAGCCATTTTTATACATTGCTGCGGCGTCTTTTGCTAGTTTTTCCAAACGTTCAATATTCGCGTCTAAAATATTCAACTGTGTTTTACTAGCAGCCAATTGATAATAGATTTTGTAAATATTGGCTTTGATATTTTCTTCTGTTAAAGCTGCATTCTTTTTTTTCCAGTCCAGAGAAGTTGCTCTTGCTTGTAAGGCAATAAATACTTGGCCGTCAAAAATTAATTGATTGAAGTTGGCGCCGTAAGTGCTATTGTACTTGGTTCCAAACTGAACGGGAATAAAAGTGCCAGGGGCGCCGCCAAAAATTTGGCCAGGCAATAAGGAAGTAGGTATGGTCAAAAAATTGGTACCACTCAAACTTGTGTTCACTGTTGGGAATGCTGCTGCAGCAATTTCTCTATTGGTTTGAGTCTGGATATCAATATCCAGTAAGGCATTTTTTACCTGTACATTATTTTTTTGTGCATAATTCACTGCATCAGCAAGTGAAAATGCATGTACTGTTTTTTGTTCTTGCGCATGTGATGCAACAACAATTAACAGGGTTAAAATAAAGATCATTTTTTTCATTGTTATATATAGATTGCTTGTTTAATTATGAATGATTTTGTTTGTATTGTAGCATGATTTCATATCCTTTTTCGGTCATCAAACCGTATACAAAATGTTCCATCAATTGTGTATGTACTTTGATTGGATCGAATTTTGATATAGGAAATGCAATGAGGTTAAATGGAATAAAGATGGTTTCTAGTCTGTATTTAGAAATGATTTCTACGTCAATTGTGTTTCTATAAACACCTTGTTCAATCCCCTTCATTAAATTTTGCTTGATCAAGGAAAGAAAAAAATCTTCTTTATGGTTTTTAATGATGTCAAATGCAGTGGGATAATATTTTTCTAATTCCATCATCGTACTTGGATTCATGGTTTTGGTCAATTCCTTCATGGTCTCCATCATCAAAAACATTTCATGTACTGCATTGTCTGCATTGGCTTCACAATGTTGGCAAAGTTGATGGTGGTACTTCAATTCAAAATCTACAACCGCCTTTACCAAGTTATCCTTGTCCTTGTAAAACTGGTAAATCGTCTTTTTGCTGATCCCCAATTGGGTTGCCAAATCGTCCATTGTCACCTGTCTAATGCCGGTTTGGAGCATTAGGTCCCTAGCTTTTAATAATATTCTTTCTTGCATACCTTTTATTGAGGGCGCAAAACTATGGAAACTTTTTGCGTTTTTAAAGTTTCCAATCTTAAAATTTTAAAATTTTATGATAAATGGCAAAATTGTGGGAGATTTGAGGCTAAAACAGTAAAAAATGCCCAGTTTAAGGCAAAAATTAAGGAGAAAACAGATTTTGGGCTTTTTGGCTCAATTATTCTTTCAAGGTGTAGTTGTCTTGGCACCCATTGGCGTGACCGTATGGGTGGTGGTGAGTTTGTTTAATTGGGTAGATAATTTCTTACCTAATTTGTTGAATGCATTGTTCCCGGTGCAGTTTGCTGAGGTCAACGGACAAATACCTAAAGTAACAGGACTTGGTTTTTTGGTAGCCATTACTTTAGTATTGATTGTGGGTTGGTTGTCATCCTTATTTTTTGTAGAAAGATTGGTTTCAATTTTTGACAAGGTCTTAGAAAAAACGCCAGGCATAAAAATTATTTATTCTTCGGTGAAAGATTTTTTAGAAGCATTTGCTGGCAATAAGAAAAAATTTGATGCACCAGTGTTGGTCAATGTGGATGCACCCGATGTATGGAGAATAGGTTTTATCACACAAAAAGACAGCGATCATTTTGGTTTGGCAGATTATGTGACAGTGTATGTACCACATTCCTATGCAATTTCCGGTATCACTTATATTGTAGCACCTACCAAAATTAGAAAGTTACCAAAAAGTATTAGTGCTGCAGAAGCTATGAAATACGTGGTTTCTGGAGGAGTGACTACAATGGAAGAAGAGAAGGATGCAGTGCATCCTTCGATGGAAAAGCAGGCATCATTTGATGGGCCAAATAATATTTAGATAATTTTTAAGTATTATTTAAGCTTCTTACTTTATAAAATATTTTATGCAATTACATAATTTCAATTCAGGTCCTGCAATATTACCTAAAGAAGTTTTAGATCAAGCTGCTGCAGCTATCCATAATTTTAATGGAACAGGTTTATCAATTTTAGAAATAGGACATCGAACAGAACATTTTGTTGCGGTAGTAGAAGAGGCAAAACAAATTGTAAAAAGGTTAATGGGATTGGGCGAGGAATATGAAGTGCTTTTTTTACAAGGAGGTGCAACGATGCAGTTTATGCAAGTGCCCATGAATTTATTAGATGAAAATGGATGTGCTGCAATTTGTGACAATGGGGTATGGGGACATAAAGCAGTGAAGGAAGCGCAGTTATTTGGACCCGTAAAAGTGGTATCAGATACCAGTGCCGAGAAGCATACATCTATCAATAAAACCCTTGATTTACCTGCAAACACAAGTTATTTGCATATCACCACAAACAATACGGTAGAGGGTACCCAATGGCATCAATATCCTCAAGTAGATGTACCCTTGGTTGGCGATATGAGTTCGGATATATTTTGTAGGCCTACTCCATTTAATCAGTTTGATTTAATCTATGCAGGCGCACAAAAAAATATGGGTGCTGCGGGTGTCACGATGGTGGTGGTCAAAAAATCTATCTTAGGAAAAACGAATCGACAAATCCCGGCGATATTAGATTATCAAAAACATATCGATGCGGGTTCATTATTAAATACACCTCCAGTATTTTCGATTTATGTAAGTTTATTGACATTAAGATGGATTGAAAAAGAAGGCGGATTAGTAGAGATGGAAAAAAGAAATACTACTAAGTCAAATTTGTTATACCAAACAATTGATGCTTCAGCACATTTTTATTGTCCTATTGCGAAAGAAGATAGAAGTATCATGAATGCAGTTTTCTTTTTAAAAGATCAAAACAAAGAAGCAGCATTTTTAGCACTATGTAAAGAAAAAGGCATGATTGGTGTAAAAGGATACAGAACAGTGGGTGGCATTAGAGTGAGTATGTACAATGCAATGCCAATGTCTAGTGTAGAAGCGTTTTGTGACTTAATAAAATCTTTTGCATAAGCTGCTCAGTAAAAATTAAATTATTTTTAAGGAATCAGTTGAATTGAACTCGAAGATATTCGACAAAATGAACGATATTTGCCCTCATGGCAAAAATTAGTCCCTTTGAAGCATTGCGTCCGCAGCCACAATTAGCGAAGCAAGTTGCAAGTAAACCTTACGATGTTTTAAATAGTGCAGAAGCGAAAGCAGAAGCTGTTGGAAACGCTTATTCATTTTTACATATCACCAAGAGTGAAATAGATTTACCAGAAACGGTTGATATACATAGTCAACAAGTGTATGATATTGCATTAGAGAATTTAAATGCATTTATACAAAGAGATGTGTTGTTTAAAGAATCTAAACCTTGTTATTATATTTATCAATTAATCATGGATGGTCGTGCACAAACTGGATTGGTATGTGTAAGTAGTGTAGATGATTATGAAAACGGGATCATCAAAAAGCATGAGTTCACGCGTCCAGAGAAAGAGCAGGATAGAATTAATCATATTAAGACGACTGGTGCACAAACTGGTAATGTATTTTTAGCATACCGCAATCAAGTAGCCATAGATGCATTGATCGAAAAATGGAAGACCACTAAAAACGCGGTCTATGATTTTACGGCAGAGGATGGCATACAGCATACCATTTGGGTGGTGAGCGATACAGATACGATTGCACAAATCACCCATCTATTTGCAACAGAAGTGCCATGTACCTATATAGCAGATGGACACCACCGAGCAGCATCCGCAGCAAAAGTGAGAACAGCGATAGGAAAAGAAAATACCCAGGCAGATTATTTTTTAACCACCTTGTTTCCATCTAATCAATTAGCCATCATGGATTACAACAGGGTTGTAAAAGATCTGAATGGCCTAGACGCAGCTACATTCTTAAAAGCACTAGAAGCAGATTTTGAAATTCAAAAAGTGGATACAGCATTTAAACCAGATGCATTACACCGATTTGGATTGTACATGAATCATCAATGGTATGCAATGACTGCAAAGCCTGGTACTTATAATGATGCAGATCCAATTGGTGTTTTAGATGTAACCATTTTATCCAACAATATCTTAGACAAATTATTAGGCATCAAAGACCAGCGTGTAGATAAAAGAATTGATTTTGTAGGTGGGATTAGAGGTATGGAAGCGCTAGAAGCTAGAGTGGACAGTGGAGAAATGGCTTTGGCAATTAGTTTATACCCTGTAACGATTGACCAGTTATTTAATATTGCAGACGCGGGCGAAGTGATGCCTCCAAAAAGCACTTGGTTTGAACCAAAATTAAGAGATGGATTGTTGACTCATTTGATTTATGATTCCAACCAATAGGCTTTGAATATATGGGATACCTATCCTACTAAACCAGTTGTTAAAATTGATATTTCCGATCTAAAACCAGTCAAAAGACTGGTTTTTTTTGTACTTTGTTGCACAAATTTGCTTGCTATATGGAATCGAAAAGACTCTTTGATTGTATTGAACATCAATTAAAAAATTTTCCGCAAGAAGCGATGTTAGCTGGAAAGGAAAATGGAGGATGGAGAACGTATTCAACAACCGAAGTGGCATCAACTGTGAATGCATTGAGCGCAGGGTTGTTGAGTCTTGGATTGTCTGGTCATGATTTTACACCAGAAGGATCTGATAAAGTGGCGATCATTAGTAGCAATCGACCAGAGTGGTTGATGGCAGATATGGCTACACAACAAATTGGAGTCATCTGGGTACCTGTTTATCCAACAACCAATCCTTTAGAATTGACTTTTATCTTGAACGATGCATCGGTAAAATACATGTTTGCAAGTAATCAAGAGTTGTATAATAAAGTGATGTCAATCAAAGAAAAAGTGCCTTGTTTAAAAGAGGTCTATACTTTTGATCAAATCGATGGTGCAAAGCATTGGACTGAATTGTGTATAAAAGATGAAGCATTGTTGCAGCAAGTAGAAGTGATTAAAAAAACAATTCCAGTAGAACAAGTTGCCACATTTATTTATACATCAGGCACAACAGGTACGCCCAAAGGTGTGATGTTAACCCATCACAATATTTATTACAATTTACAAATGGGAAAAAGAAGTTTTCCATTCCCAGATGCACCAGATCAAAAGGTACTAAGCTTTTTGCCATTGAATCATATTTTTGAAAAAGTAGCATCCTATATTTATATGTATAGTGGTATGAGTATCTATTATGCAGAATCAATGGAGACGATTGGAGAGAACTTAAAAGAAGTTGCACCAGACGGTTTCTCAACGGTGCCGAGATTATTGGAGAAAGTTTTTGAAAAAATTATGATCAAGGGGGAAGAGCTAACAGGCCTTAAACGAAAATTATTTTTCTGGGCGGTAGGTTTAGCAGAGCAATATGACAATTTAATTCCCGGATCAGCATGGTATCGCTTTCAGCTAAAGCTTGCTAATAAAATTATTTTTAGCAAGTGGAGAGAAGGCTTGGGAGGGAATGTGAAGTTTATTGTAACAGGTGGCGCAGCTTGTCAAGTAAAATTATTACGCATTTTTAATGCGGCACAAATTCCAGTATACGAAGGTTATGGCCCAACAGAGAATAGTCCAATCATTAGTGTGAATCAACAAAGACCAGGGGGCATGAAATTTGGTACGGCAGGACCAGTGATTGAAGGGGTACAATTAAAAATAGAAGCAGATGGAGAAATTTGTGTAGCAGGACCAAGCGTGATGAAGGGCTACTATAAATTACCCGAACTCACTGCAGAAACGATTATTGATGGTTGGTTGCACACAGGTGACATTGGTGTGCTTGAAGATGGAAAATTCATTAAGATTACTGATCGTAAAAAAGAGTTATTCAAGACAAGTGGTGGAAAATATGTGGCACCACAACCCATAGAAAACAAGATGAAGGAAAGTCCATTCATTGAGCAGATTGTATTGGTGGGCGATAATAAGAAATTTGTAAGTGCTTTAATTGTTCCTGGTTTTTCAAAATTAAGAGAGTGGGCAAAACAACATGGCATAGAATATACAAGCAACGAAGCCATTATTCAAAACTCAATGGTACTTGCAATGTTTGAGTCAATTGTTGCAGAATACAATCAGTTGTTCAATCAAGTAGAACAAGTAAAAAAGTTTACTTTATTGCCCAGGGAGTTCACCATTGATAAAGGTGAAATGACACCTAAGTTGAGTATCCGAAGAAAACAAGTGCTTGCAAATTTTGAAAAAGAAATTGACGAAATGTATGCTTAATGCTTGAGCAATGAAAAATATTCTACTGTCAATCAATTTTATTTTAGTTTTTATTTTTCAATCAAATGCGCAAGCAAAGAATGCTTTAGCTTCTGAAAATGTATCTAAATTAAATTCAGTCGCGACGAATGCTGCTATAAATAATTCTTATTTTAATTATAAAGGAAAATTAATCATTGTTGGTGGTGGTTCGATGCCTGATTCTTTATTTGAATTCTTTGCACAATATTGTGGCGGTAAAGACCAACCCGTCGTGTATATCCCAACAGCAACTACCGACGAGCAGTATATTAAAGAAGGTGGACATTTGGTAAAATTCACTTCAAGAGGTTTTAATAATTTATCTACGATTCATACAAGAGATAAAGTAACAGCAGATGACCCCAAGAACATAGCATTATTAAGAAAAGCTAAGGGCATCTTTTTTGGTGGCGGAGATCAGGATTTGATTGCAGAAGCCTATGGTGGCACAAAATTATATAAAGAAATGCTGGCTTTGTTAGACAGAGGTGGCGTAATAATGGGTACATCTGCAGGTGCAACTATTATGGGTGCATTGCTAGTTGGTGGTGAAGCAAGAAAAGACCTCACAAAAAATTTTCACTTTCAGCCTGCATTTTCATTTATTCAAAATGTAGATATTGATCAACATGTATTGGTGCGTAATAGACAGTTTGATTTAATACCTGTGATTGAAAATAATCCAACACATTTAGGTGTTGCAATAGATGAATCAACTGCGATTATTGTGGAAGGCAATCAATTTAAAGTATGGGGTAAATCCTATGTGATGGTTTATGATCCAAAAGACTGGGCCAATCAAAAAGCAACCTGGGGTAAAGTGGTTAGGCCATTTAAAATGCTATCATCTGGACAAACATTCGACTTGATCAGCCATCAAATTAAAAAGTAAGCGATTTTTCCTTAATAATAGTTTGAACATCTTTCTCCTGAATACGACTTTCTAACCAAGAGATGATATCAAGATACATAAAGGCACGACTCTCTAATTTATTTTGTTCAAGCGGACGCAAAATTTGCACTAACTCTTTAAAAACTAATTTAAGGTCTACTTTATTCATGCCTGCCACTCCAGCGCGTCCATATTTTTGAATCGATTGTTTTAAGAAATTAAATAATACTTCTTCTACCGTACTTAAATTATCCATCTTACCCATAAATCGGTAGACGGATTTAGACAAGTAATTCACTACTTCCATATTCCCCAATTCAAAATGCGCAATCAAATGCAATAAGCGCGCATAACATTGAAGGTCATCACGAAGATTTAATTTCCAATGGATGATTTTATTTAAGTAGTCAATCGCTTTGTCAAAAACACCTGCGCCAAAATATAAACAAGCTATTTTATAGTAAAACACTAAAACACGATGGCTGTCAATAAATGGTTCAATTTCTTTTAATTGCTCCTCCATTCTAGGAATCATAGCTAGCCCTTCGCTAAAACTACCTTCTAAAAAGTGTTGATTAATTTTAGCAATATAGATATAAACGAAACACTGAATCTGGTTGTTTTTATTATTCAATACAATCGGCTCTTCACTAAATTTTTCTAATAATGCAATGGTGTCTTTCAATTTTTGAATATTTCTTAAATCAAAATGTGCACTAATTAAATTATGCAACCCTTTAATGTATTGTGCAGTCTCAATGGTTTTCATATTCTCGTTGGCATCAAAAAGGTCTACCCATTTTTGACTGTAACGATAGTGCAATAAAAAGTCCTGATTGATAAAGCCATACCAGCATTTGCACTGGTAGCGGTACATTTTTTCATAAAATCCATTGGCAGACTTGATTGCCTCTAAAACAGGATCTTGCATCATGGCATCTAAAGTGGTGCGATCTTCATCGTTACGTGCATGACCATGTTGTATGTACCAACTGTATAATTGTAAAGAAAGGTTAGAGGATTTGGCAATTAAGTAAAGTCTTTGATTCACTTCGTCAATTTCTTCACTTAGTTGTTTAGCACGATCCTGCATACTACGGGTAATGTGCAGCGATTCGATTTTCTTTTCTAAAAACAACACTTGCAAGAGATAGGTAACCTGGTTGTTTTGCTTGGTTAATGTTTTGATTTTATCAAGTAAACGCAAGCTTTGTAAGTAGAGCCCCTTGTTGTATAAAATTTTAGCATGGTCCAATTGTTCATGAATCTGCAAGTCGATGTTCTCGTGTTGCTTTAAAATACGTAAGCTTGCTAAAATTTGATCGTACAAATGTGCTTTTAGGTTGGACAGTTGTTGCTTCTGGATGGACTCGTTTTTACGAAGCAATTCCTCCTCGTCATATTCCTTCATTTTATCCAAAGCATCAAAAAGCTGGATAATTTTTAAATCAGTAGACGCAGAGTTACGGGTCACGTACAATTTAAAATTGCGTTTTTCCGCCCTTTCTAAGGACTTTAACAAAATAAATAGCGCATCTGTACTCAGGTTGGGCATCGTAACTGAATTTGACTCAATTTATTGAAAATCAATATATTATCCAAATTTTGGAAGGCTTACACACTGTAAAATAGGCATAAAAATGATCCAAAACACCGGGTCGGAATCGATAAATTTGAACAATAAACGGGCATTTAGCCCGTTTTGTATCTATAATATATTCAAAATCAATGAGATGAGCGAAAAAGTCTACATATTTGACACCACCCTAAGAGACGGCGAACAAGTTCCTGGATGTAAATTGAATACCAAGGAAAAATTAGCCCTAGCTGTAAAGCTGGAGGAGTTGGGCGTGGATATTTTAGAAGCTGGATTTCCAGTGTCAAGTCCAGGGGATTTTGATTCTGTTCACCAAATTGCCAAGACCTTAAAAAATACAGTGGTCTGTGGTTTAACAAGAGCAGTACAAAAAGATATCGAAGTTGCTGCGGAAGCATTGAAGCCTGCAGCACGTTTTAGAATACACACAGGGATTGGCACCTCCGATTTACATATTAAATACAAATTCAATAGCACAAGAGAAGCGATCATTGAGCGCGCGGTACAGGCCGTTAAAATGGCAAGAAATTTCACAGACGATGTGGAGTTTTATGCAGAAGATGCGGGAAGAACGGATAATGAATATTTAGCTAGGGTAATTGAAGCAGTCGTGAAAGCGGGAGCAACCACTTTAAATATACCAGATACAACTGGGTACTGTTTACCACATCAGTATCAAGAGAAGATGGCTTATTTATGGAATCATGTATCCAATATTGATAAAGCAGTATTATCATGCCATTGTCATAATGATTTAGGATTGGCCACAGCAAATTCAATTGCAGGTGTAATAGGAGGTGCGCGACAAATTGAATGTACCATCAATGGATTAGGAGAACGTGCAGGCAATACTGCATTAGAGGAAGTGGTGATGATTTTAAATCAACATAAAGATTTAGGTTTCTATACCAATATCAATTCAAAATTATTGAATCCAATTAGCCGTGAGGTATCAGATGTAATGCGCATGGCAGTGCAACCCAATAAAGCAATAGTAGGTGCAAATGCATTTTCTCATTCATCGGGCATTCATCAAGACGGATTTTTGAAAGCAGCACAAACATATGAAATCATTGATCCTGCAGAAGTAGGCGCAGAAGATAGTAAGATTGTATTGACAGCAAGAAGTGGAAGATCCGCTTTAGCGCATCGTTTGCATAAATTAGGATTTGAATATACAAGAAATGATATCGATGAGTTGTATGTCATGTTTGTAGATATCGCTGATAAAAAGAAAGAAGTACAGGAAGTAGATTTACAAGCAATGGCAGCAGCCTATAATAAAACTTTAGTGTCTCAATAAATAGAGGAAAATAAAAATCGAACTATGGGAAATACATTATTCGGAAAAATTTGGGACAAGCATGTGGTCAAGCAGATTAAAGATGGTCCTTCGGTATTGTATATCGATAAACATTTTATTCATGAGGTAACAAGTCCGCAAGCTTTTAGTGGAATCGAGAAAAGAGGTGCAACAATATTTCGTCCCAATCAGATTGTCGCAACAGCAGATCATAATGTACCTACAATCAATCAGCATTTACCTATTGCAGATCAGTTATCGCGTTTTCAAGTAGATACATTAATTGACAATTGTAAAAAACATGGAGTTGAATTATACGGACTTGGTCACGAAAATCAAGGTATCGTACATGTAATTGGACCAGAATTAGGCATCACGCAACCAGGTATGACGATTGTGTGTGGAGACAGTCATACATCCACACATGGTGCATTTGGTTCGGTGGCATTTGGTATAGGAACGAGTGAAGTAGAAATGGTGTTTGCATCACAATGTATTATGCAGACCAAGCCTAAAGCAATGCGCATTAATATAGAAGGTACATTGAATAAAGGAGTGGTATCAAAAGATATCATCCTATACATTATTGCAAAAATATCAGCAAGTGGAGCGACGGGTTATTTTGTTGAATATGCAGGAGCTGCAATTCGAGCATTGAGTATGGAAGCTAGAATGACCATCTGTAATATGAGTATCGAGATGGGGGCAAGAGGAGGATTGATTGCGCCAGATCAAACAACATTTGATTATATACAAGGAAGACCATTTGCGCCAAAGGGAGCAGATTGGGATGCTAAATTAGCAGTATGGAAAACATTGTACAGTGATGCAGATGCTCAATTTGATATGGAGATACATATTGATGCAGCAGATATTGAACCTATGATTACTTATGGCACCAATCCAGGTATGGGCTTATCTGTAACAGGCGTCTTGCCCAGCATGGACAATTTTAGTGATGCAACAGAAAAACAGAATTACGAAAAGGCATTGAATTATATGGGATTGAAACCAGGACAGGGTTTATTGGGAATGCCAATACAAAATGTTTTTATTGGTTCTTGTACCAATTCAAGAATCGAAGATTTTAGATTGGTTGCAGCTATTATCAAAGGCAAACAAAAGCATCCTTCTGTAAAAACATTGGTGGTACCAGGTTCACAAGAAGTAGCAAAGCAAATAAAAAAAGAAGGTCTTGATAAAATATTTGAAGCAGCAGGAATTGAAATTAGGCAAGCAGGATGTAGTGCATGCTTAGGAATGAACGAAGATAAAATACCAGCTGGTGAATACTGCGTAAGTACCAGTAACAGAAACTTTGAAGGACGTCAAGGTGCAGGTGCAAGAACCATGTTAGTGAGTCCGCTTACAGCAGCCGCCGCATTGTTAACTGGAAAAATCACAGACATCAGAACCTTATTAAATTAATTGTATGCAATCATTACAAAAAATAACCAGCCGATTTATTCCATTGCGCATCGAAAATGTAGATACAGATCAGATTATTCCTGCGCGATTTTTAAAGGCGACTACCAAGGAGGGCTTTGGTAAAAATTTATTTAGAGACTGGAGGTATGAAAATGATGATGAGACAAAACCAAAAGCAGATTTTGTATTGAATCAAAAACAATATAGTGGAGAGATTTTAGTAGCAGCAAAAAATTTTGGATGTGGATCTTCAAGGGAACATGCTGCATGGTCTATTTTGGATTATGGATTTAAGGTAGTGGTGTCAAGCTTTTTTGCAGACATCTTTAAAAACAATGCACTCAACAACGGAGTATTGCCAGTGACTGTGACCGATACATTCTTACAACAAATATTCGCACAAGGTCCAGAAGCAACATTGACAATCGATCTAGAGGCACAAAGTATAAGGATTGATGCTACAGGCGCCATCGAAAATTTTGAGATCAATGCCTATAAAAAAACATGTTTGTTGAATGGCTATGATGATATTGATTATTTATTAAGTATTAGAGAAGAGATTGCAGCATTTGAAGCAAAACAATAAAGCCTAAAAAGAACCTACTTATTATGGAAAAGAAAATCGCAGTGATATTGGGAGATGGCATTGGTCCAGAAGTAACAGAACAGTCAATCAAAGTATTGAATATGATTGCAAAGCAGTATGGTCATCGTTTTAGTTATGATTATGCATTGATGGGCGCTGTGGCAATTGATGAAACAGGTGAACCATTACCAGATGCCACACTTGCTGCCTGTAAAAACAGTGATGGTATTTTATTTGGTGCAATAGGTGATCCAAAATACGATAATGATCCCACTGCAAAAGTAAGACCCGAGCAGGGCTTATTAAAGTTGCGTAAGGAGCTATCATTATTTGCCAATATCCGTCCAGTAAAAACCTATGCTTCATTACAACATTTATCACCATTAAAATCTAAAATATTAGAGGATGTTGACTTTGTTATTTTTAGAGAATTAACAGGAGGTATTTATTTTGGAGCAAAATCATTGAGCGAAGATGGTACAATTGCAAGAGACGATTGTTCCTATAGTGTGATGGAGATAGAACGCGTAGCACATTTAGCATTTCAGTATGCACAAAAAAGAAAAAAACATTTGACTTTAGTAGATAAAGCGAATGTATTAGAGACATCAAGGTTATGGCGTAAAGTAGTGCAAGGAATTGCAGCAACCTATTCGGACGTTCATGTAGATTATTTATTTGTAGACAATGCAGCGATGCAGCTTATTTTAAATCCTGCACAATTTGATGTGGTATTAACAGAAAATTTATTCGGAGATATCATCAGTGACGAGGCGTCCGTATTAGCCGGTTCTTTGGGATTATTACCATCAGCATCTGTGGGCAATAGTGTGGCATTGTTTGAACCTATTCACGGTTCCTATCCTCAAGCAAAAGGAAAAGACATTGCCAATCCAATGGGCTCAATTTTATCAGCAGCGATGTTATTGGATCATTTTGGATTGAACGAAGAAGCCAATAGTGTAAGAACAGCAGTAGATTGGTGTTTGAATAATGGATTTGTAACCAAAGATATAGATGCAAGTAATAGTTACACCACCACAGCGATTGGTGATATGGTTGCAGAATTTATTGAGCGACATGCAAAGGGTGAGCAGCATCCAATCCATGAGCGTTTACATAAGTCAACGATTATCTAACAAACAATTGTTTGAATGATTTTAGTCATTTAAACAGGTAGATATGAAATAGTTCTTTGTTTTTTAAATAGGTAGCTGTACATTTGAAGTAACAAACTTCTATGCGCAACCTAAGCAACATAATTTTAAATACAATCAACACTATTACAGTGGTGGCTGTCATTATTATTATTAGCTAAAAGCATAGAGGCAAATTTTAAATAAAAATATTATTTATATACCCTGCCTCAAAAAGGCAGGGTTTTTTTATTGCTTAACATGTCTTAATAAGACAAAAAATAAATTATGGAATTAAATAAATATTCAAAGACCATTACATTGGATCCAACGCAGCCTGCTGCTCAAGCGATGTTTTATGGTATTGGATTAACCGATGAAGATTTGCATAAAGCACAAGTTGGAGTTGTGAGTATGGGCTATGATGGCAATACTTGTAATATGCATTTAAATGATTTGGCGGCAGCAATTAAAAAAAGTGTTTGGGAAAATGATTTGGTGGGATTGACATTTCATACCATTGGAGTAAGCGATGGCATGAGTAATGGAACAGATGGAATGCGTTATTCCTTAGTGAGCAGGGATGTAATTGCAGATAGTATTGAAACAGTTTGTGGAGCACAATATTATGATGGATTGATTGCAGTACCTGGTTGTGATAAAAATATGCCAGGTTCAATTATTGCAATGGGAAGATTGAATCGTCCATCTATCATGATTTATGGAGGTACCATTGCACCAGGACATTATAAAGGACAGGACTTAAATATTGTTTCAGCATTTGAAGCATTGGGACAAAAAATTGCAGGTCAATTAGACGAAGCAGATTTTAAAGGGATTGTAAAACATGCATGTCCAGGTGCAGGCGCATGTGGTGGAATGTATACTGCAAATACAATGGCAGCTGCGATCGAAGCTTTAGGGATGAGTCTACCCTACTCCTCTTCAAACCCAGCTTTGAGTGCAGAGAAGCAACAAGAGTGTAAGGATGCGGGTAAAGCAATTCGATTGTTGTTAGAAAAAGATATTAAGCCAAAAGATATCATGACGCGTCAAGCATTTGAAAATGCAATTGCCCTGATCATGGTATTGGGGGGAAGTACCAATGCGGTCTTACATATGATCGCAATGGCAAAAAGCGTGGGTGTAACAGTAACACAGGATGATTTTCAAACTATCAGCGATAAGATTCCGGTGTTAGCAGATTTTAAACCATCGGGTAAATATTTAATGCAGGACTTACATCAGTACGGTGGTGTGCCAGCAGTGATGAAATATATGTTAGCACAAGGATGGTTACATGGTGATTGTTTAACTGTTACTGGAAAAACACTTGCAGAAAATTTAGCAGCTGCACCAGATTTAGATTTTGACCAGCAAAAAATTATTCTTCCAAAAGAAAATCCAGTGAAAGCAACGGGCCATTTACAAATACTATATGGCAATTTAGCAACAGGAGGAAGTGTTGCAAAGATATCAGGAAAGGAAGGTGATCTTTTTGAAGGGCCGGCACGTGTATTTGATGGTGAGCATGCATTAATTGAAGGAATCAATACTGGAAAGATTAAAGTAGGTGATGTGGTGGTGATTAAAAATGTTGGACCAGTTGGTGCACCTGGTATGCCAGAAATGCTAAAGCCTACTTCTGCAATTATAGGTGCAGGACTTGGAAAATCTGTGGCATTGATTACAGACGGAAGATTTAGTGGTGGAACACACGGATTTGTGGTAGGACATATTACACCAGAAGCGTATAAAGGGGGTTTGATTGGCTTGGTAGAAGACAATGATATCATTGAATTGAATGTGCCTCAAAGAACGATGACATTAAAAGTGGATGAAGCAACCATTGCAAAACGAAGAGCAGCATATCAAGCACCAGCACTAAAAGTAACACAAGGCGTTTTATTTAAATATGCGAGATCAGTAAAGGATGCGAGTGAAGGATGTGTGACCGATCAGGCGTAAAATTATTTTATGGAAACAAAACAACTTACAGGATCACAAGCAGTATTAGAAGCATGTATTGCCGAAGGAGTGGATACCATATTTGGTTATCCAGGTGGTGCGATTATGCCCATATATGATGCATTGTATGATTACAAAGAAAAGTTACAGCATATTCTGGTACGTCACGAACAAGGTGGCATCCATGCTGGACAAGGTTATGCGCGAACATCGGGCAAGGTTGGAGTTGTTTTTGCAACCAGTGGTCCAGGTGCAACAAACTTAGTCACTGGATTAGCGGATGCAATGATTGATAGTACACCATTGGTATGTATTACTGGACAAGTGTTTGCACATTTATTAGGAACAGATGCTTTTCAGGAAACAGATATCATTAATATCACGATGCCTGTGACTAAGTGGAACTATCAAATCACTGATGCTACAGAGATACCACATATTTTAGCAAAAGCATTTTATTTAGCAAGAAGTGGAAGGCCAGGACCTGTCTTAATAGATATTTCAAAGAATGCGCAATTTCAATCATTCGATTACGAAGGATACACAGTATGTAATCATGTAAGATCGTATCGACCAAAACCAATCATCAGAAAAGAATATATTGACCAAGCGGTCGCATTGATCAACCAAGCAAAAAAACCCTTGGTGATTTTTGGACAGGGTGTGATTTTGGGAAAGGCAGAAAAAGAATTCAAGAAATTTATTGAGAAATCAGGTATGCCAGCGGCATGGACTATTTTAGGATTGAGTGCATTGCCAACAGATCATCCACAGAATGTAGGGATGTTGGGTATGCATGGTAATTATGGCCCCAATGTATTGACCAATGAATGTGATGTATTGGTGGCGGTGGGGATGCGTTTTGATGATCGAGTTACAGGCCGATTGGATAAGTACGCAAAGCAAGCAAAAATTATACATTTAGATATTGATCCATCTGAAATAGATAAAAATGTTCAAACACATGTAGGTGTGTGGGGTGATTGTAAAGAAACCCTACCCTTATTAACCATGGGTATCGAACAAAAAGATAGAACCGATTGGTTGAATGTATTTGCAGACTATGCAAAAGAAGAATATGAGCAATGCATTCAAGAAGAGATGCATCCAACAACTGAACAAATGAGTATGGCGGAAGTCATCCGCACGGTGAACGAAATCACTCAAGGAGATGCTGTGATGGTAACCGATGTTGGACAACATCAGATGGTTACTTGCAGATACGCCAAGTTCAATCAAACAAGAAGCAATGTCACTTCTGGAGGATTGGGTACAATGGGCTTTGGTTTGCCAGCAGCCATTGGTGCTAAGTTTGGCGCACCAGAAAGAACAGTTATAGCAGTGATTGGAGATGGTGGAATACAAATGACATTACAAGAGTTTGGGACGATTATGCAAACAGGGATCGATGTAAAAGTATTGATCTTAAACAATGAGTTCCTAGGTATGGTGCGTCAGTGGCAGCAATTGTTTATGGATAAGCGTTACAGTTTTGTAGACATTGAAAGTCCAGATTATGTTATGTTGGCGAACGCTTATAAGATTGCAGCAGCTAAAGTAAGCAAGCGTGATGAACTTAAAGACGCAGTAGAAAAGATGCTAGCACATCAAGGATCCTATGTATTAGAAGTGATGGTGGGTAAAGAAAACAATGTATTCCCAATGGTGCCTCAAGGCTGCAGTGTTAGCGAGATTAGGTTAAAGTAGCTTTAACCTTATCCGAGCGAGTCTAAAAGACGAGCTCAAATCACCCCTGTGGTAATTCGACCGAATGAAATGAGGTCAAATACTTTTAAAGTATTAAAAACGAAAATTATGGAAAACGAAAAACAAGAATTTACGATTACGGTGTATACCGAAAACCAAGTGGGTTTATTAAATCGTATTGCCATTATATTTTCTAGAAGAAAAATAAATGTGGAGAGTCTAAATACATCGCCTTCTGAAGTGCAGGGCATTCATCGTTTTACGATTGTGGTAGTAGAAACAAGAGATGTGGTGATTAAAGTGGTTAGACAAATCGAAAAACAAGTAGAGGTATTAAAAGCTTATTATAATACCAATGATCAAATTGTTTGGCAAGAATTGGCATTGTATAAAGTATTATCAGATGAGATTACAGAAAAAGTAAAAGTAGAAAGATTATTAAGAGAATTTGGCGCAAGAGCAGTGGCCATCAGAAAAGACTTTATCGTATTTGAAACAACAGGACATAGAGAAGAAACCAATAAGCTAATGGAAGCCTTGGCACCATTTGGTTTGGTGGAATTTGTAAGAAGCGCAAGAGTGGCCATCATTAAAGAAAGTGCAGGTTTCTATGAAAAATTAAAAGATTTTGAAAAAAGAGAACCAGGAGATGAGCTGATAGAAAATGAATACTTAGGAAAAAGAGAAGCTGTCTTCACCATGTAAACAATCAAACAAAAATTTCAATTCATAAACTAAACAAATCATGGCAAAATTAAATTTCGGAGGTACCGAAGAAAATGTGGTAACCCGCGAAGAGTTCCCGTTAGCAAAAGCACAGGAAGTATTAAAAAATGAAGTAGTCGCTATCATTGGATACGGCGTACAAGGACCAGGTCAGGCATTGAACCAAAAAGAAAATGGGATCAATGTGATTGTAGGTCAAAGAAAAAATTCAAAATCATGGGATAAGGCAGTAGCTGATGGATTTGTTCCAGGCCAAACCTTATTTGAAATAGAAGAAGCCTTAGAGAAAGGAACCATTATTTGTTATTTATTAAGTGACGCTGCACAGATTGCAATGTGGCCTACTGTAAAAAAGCATTTAACAGCTGGTAAAGCATTGTATTTCTCTCATGGATTCGGTATTACATTCAACGAGCAAACAGGTATTGTACCTCCAGCAGATGTGGATGTAATTTTGGTTGCACCAAAAGGATCAGGAACATCATTAAGAAGAATGTTCTTACAAGGAAGAGGCTTGAACTCAAGTTATGCGATCTTCCAAGATGCAACCGGGAAGGCACATGATAGAGTGATTGCTTTAGGTATCGCAGTGGGATCGGGTTATTTGTTTGAAACCAACTTCAAAAAAGAGGTTTATTCAGATTTAACTGGTGAGCGAGGTACTTTAATGGGCGCAATTCAAGGTATATTTGCAGCACAATACGAGGTATTGCGTAAAAACGGACATAGCCCTTCTGAATCATTCAATGAAACAGTCGAAGAGTTAACGCAATCTTTAATGCCGTTGGTAGCAGAAAATGGAATGGATTGGATGTATGCCAATTGTTCAACCACTGCACAAAGAGGCGCTTTGGATTGGTGGAAAAAATTCCGTGATGCAACATTACCTGTATTCACTGATTTGTATGAAAGCGTAGCTTCAGGAAAAGAATCTGCACGCTCAATTGATTTAAATAGTAAGGCAGATTATCGTGAAAAACTAGAAGTAGAATTAGCTGAATTACATAACAGTGAGATGTGGCAAGCTGGAAGGACTGTAAGAAGTCTACGTCCAGAGAATCAGCCAGGGAAATAATAACTATAGCAACTAGTTAATTAAAAAGTTCAACTTAGTTGTTAAAGTAGCATCTATAGTAACTGTGAAAGTATAAGTAAATGAGCGAAGCGAAATTTGTGATCAATCCTGCACTCGATATCGAGGGCGCAATGCAAAGACTAAAGCCGGTGGTAACACATACCCCACTGCAGTACAATGCAAACCTGTCCCGAAAATATCAGTGCAGGGTTTATTTAAAAAGAGAAGACCTACAGATTGTGCGATCTTATAAATTAAGAGGCGCCTACAATATGATGCGTCAGCTTTCGGCAGATCAGTTGGCAAAAGGAGTCGTGTGTGCAAGCGCAGGCAACCATGCACAAGGCTTTGCGTATAGCTGTAAAAAATTAGGTGTAAAGGGTGTGGTATTCATGCCCATCCCCTCACCACAACAAAAAGTATCACAAACAAAAATGTTTGGAGAAGACTTTGTAGAAGTAAAACTAGTAGGCGATACATTTGATGATACTGCTGTAGCTGCAAAAGCATACACGATGGAACATGGTATGACTTTTATCCCACCATTCGATCATCCAGATATTATTTCAGGACAAGCAACAGTAGGGGTAGAAATTTTAGAAGACTTGCCACAGTTTACGCAGGAACCCATTGATTATTTGTTCTTGCCAATTGGTGGAGGCGGATTGAGTGCGGGTGTGGGATCTTATTTTAAATTAAAATCACCTACCACAAAAATCATTGGACTAGAACCAGAAGGTGCGCCTAGTATGATGGCAGCTTTAAAGGCAGGCCATCCAGTGGAGTTAGATAAGATAGATAAGTTTGTAGATGGCGCATCGGTGAAGCGTGTGGGAGACAATAATTTTGCGATTTGCAAAACCGTTTTAGATGATATGCATTTGGTACCGGAAGGAAAAATCTGTACCACCATATTAGAAATGTACAATGAGGAAGCAATTGTTGTAGAGCCAGCTGGAGCGATGTCTATTGCAGTCTTAGATGATTATGCAGATCAAATCAAAGGCAAGAATGTATTGTGTATCGTAAGTGGTGGCAACAATGATATCGCAAGAATGCAAGAAATAAAAGAACGTTCTTTAATTTATGAAGGGTTGAAATATTATTTCTTGATACGTTTTGCCCAAAGACCAGGTGCATTGAAAGAATTTGTGAACTTGGTATTAGGAGAACATGATGACATCACAAGATTTGAATATATCCAAAAGCATAATAAAGAAGCAGGACCAGCTTTGGTGGGATTGGAATTAAAATCAAAAGCGGATTATAGTGTATTGATTGATAAGATGAAAAAATATCAGATCAATTATAATGAAATTAATAAAGACGACAATATATACGGCTATTTAATTTAAAGTTTATAAAAGACAATTAAATAGAGGTATTGGAAAAATAAATACTATGCAGGTTTTAAAGTTTGGAGGAAGTTCAGTAGGTACACCAGAGGCGATCTCAAAAGTGATTGCAATTGTGAAGGCGCGTGTTCAAACAACACCAACTATTGTAGTCGTTTCTGCAATGAGTGGTGTGACAGATCAATTGATTTTGTTAGCACAAAGTGCATCACAGGGAAACGAAGCCTATAAAACGATTATTCAAAACCTAGAACAAAAACATTTAGATGCAGTCAGAGCATTGTTGCCAATCCAACAACAGTCAGGCACATTGAGTATGGTAAAGCAATTGATCAATGAAATAGAATCTAATTGCGATGGCTTATTTATGTTAAGAGAATTGACCATGCGCATGCAGGATCGATTGATAAGTTATGGTGAAATTTTATCTTCCAAAATTATATCAGCAGCCTTTGAAGCAGAAGGAATAGATCAGGTATGGTTGGATTCAAGGAACATGATTAAAACCAATAGTAAATATTTTAATGCAGTTGTAGATAAAGCAGCAACCAATCAAACAATTCAAGCATATTTTGCTACGCCTTCTAATAAGCATGCTTTATATATGGCGCCAGGCTTTATTGCTTCGGATGCAGAAGGCAATACAACTACTTTAGGAAGAGGTGGATCAGATTATACTGGCGCAATTTATGCAGCAGCAATCAAGGCTTCCGTGCTTGAAATATGGACAGATGTGAGTGGGATGATGACTGCAGATCCAAGAATGGTACAAAATGCAAAAGAGATACCAAAAATTTCTTACCAAGAAGCAATGGAATTATCGCATTTTGGGGCGAAGATTATTTATCCTCCAACCATCCAACCGGTGATGCGTGAAAACATACCTGTATGGATTAAAAATACATTTGAGCCGGAGCATCCAGGCACATTGATCGAAAATGAATCACCAAAGGATGATAATTTTATTCGAGGTATTTCCAGCATCAAAGACATTTGTTTATTGAGTTTAGAAGGAGCAGGTATGGTAGGTATACCGGGCTTTTCAAAAAGATTGTTTGATGCATTGGCCAAAAAACAAATCAATGTCATTTTAATTACACAGAGTTCATCGGAGCATTCTATTTGTGTGGGGGTGAATGTACAAGATACCCATTTGGCAAAAATAGCAGTGGATGCAGAGTTTGAACAAGAGATCAATACACAGGTCGTAGAGCCTTTGATTATAGAAAAAGATTTATCCATCATTGCATTGGTGGGTGAGCAAATGCGCAACCATCCAGGTGTCAGTGGAAAAATGTTTGGTGTATTGGGACGCAATGGTATTAATGTAAGAGCAATTGCCCAGGGTTCATCAGAAAAAAATATTACAGCAGTGATTGCAGCGCAGGATGTGCGCAAAGCAATCAACGTATTACACGAGGAGTTTTTCGAAACTTCTTATAAGCAAGTGAATGTGTATATAGCAGGTGCTGGTAATGTAGGTGGAAAATTAATTGAACAGATTAAAAAGCAGGTTCCATATTTACAAGCGACTTTAAGATTGCAGATAAATATTGTGGGGATAGCCAACAGTAAAAAGCAATTGATCAATGCAGAAGGAATCGATTTAACCAATTGGAAAGATCAGTTGGCCAATGCACCGGCAGGAACGATTACAGATTATGTAACAGCAATCCAAGAAAACAATTTACGCAATTCTATTTTTGTAGATGTGACCGCACACGCTACTGTAGCAGATACTTATGCGCAATTATTGAGTAAGGCAGTATCGGTGGTGGCATGTAATAAAATTGCATGTTCATCTCCTTATGCACATTATGCAAAATTAAAAGCATTGGCGAGAACCTATAGTGCAGCGTTCTTATTTGAAACCAATGTGGGTGCGAGTTTACCTATCATAGGCACATTGAATGATTTAATTCGCAGTGGAGATAAAATCAATCAAATAGAAGCGGTGTTATCGGGTACTTTAAATTTTGTATTTAATAATTATGATGGCACTAAGTCTTTTGCACAGGTGGTGAGGCAGGCACAGGATGAAGGTTATACAGAACCCGATCCAAGATTGGATTTAGGTGGAACCGATGTGATGCGCAAAGTCATGATTTTAGCAAGAGAAGCAGGACATAAAGTAGAAATGGAAGATATAGAGAATGAGGCATTCTTACCTGCATCTTGTTTTAATGGATCTGTAGAAGATTTTTATGCAGAAATGGAAAAGCAAGAAGCACATTTCAAAAAATTATATGAAGCAGCTGCAGCAAAAGGCTGTAAGTTAAAGTTTGTAGCAAAATTTGAACGCGATGCGCAAGGACAAGGCAAAGCGAAAGTTGGATTGCAACATATACAACCAAGTTCAGACTTTTATCATTTATATGGAAAGGACAATTTAGTCTTATTTTATTCTGAACGTTATCCTGAATTGCCCTTGGTAATTAAGGGTGCGGGTGCGGGCGCAGATGTGACTGCTTCTGGTGTTTTTGCAGATATTATAAGAGCGGCAAGAATCTAATAGCTATATTAATAGCATTCAATAAATTAGTGTAATATCAAAACGATGGTTGAATTAAATCAATGGATTAAAATTAAAGCGCCTGCAACTGTAGCGAATATGGTATGTGGGTTTGATATCTTGGGCTTTGCAGTCAACAATCCATTTGATGCAATGGAGATGCGTTTGGTAGCGCGCACAAATAAAACTAATCAACCAGCATCGGGATCTACAAATACATTGGCATCAGCGATTAAGATCATTAATTTAGATGATTATAATTTGCCTACCAATCCAGAAGAGAATGTGGCGGGCGCAGCATTGATTGCATTCATTGAAGCCTATGAAGAACAAGTACAACTGGGCAAAATAAAAACGAGTATCCCTGTTGGACAATTGGCATTTGAAGTAAAAATCAATAAGCTCATCAAACCAGGTTCTGGTGTGGGTTCTAGTGCAGCAAGTTCTGCAGGTGCAGTAGTAGGAGCCAATTATTTATTGGGGAATATATTTTCAAAAGATGACTTGGTACGTTTTGCAATGCATGGAGAAAAAGTAGCATCGGGTGTAAAACATGCCGATAATATAGCACCTTGTATTTTTGGTGGTGTGACTTTGGTAAGAAGTATTTTTCCGTTGGAAGTGATTGCTTTACCCTCGCCTACTTTGCATGTAACGATTGTACATCCACAAATTGAAGTCAAAACTTCGGATGCAAGAAGTATCTTGAAACAAAATGTACAACTAAAAGATGCGATTAAACAATGGGGTAATATTGCAGGCTTAGTGGCTGGATTGATGAAGGGAGATTATGATTTAATTGGAAGATCTTTAGAAGATGTGATTATCGAGCCCATCAGGTCTATCTTAATACCAGGTTTTGATGAATTAAAAATAGCATGTAAAGCAGCAGGAGCTTTAGGTGGTGGCATATCAGGATCGGGGCCATCTATCTTTTTTTTAAGTAAAGAGCAGGGCACAGCATTGGCAGTAGAACAAGAAATGAAAAAATTATACAACCGCATAGGTTTACCACATCATACATACGTGACTTCGATTAATGGAGCGGGTGTAGAAATAGCGTTAAATTAAATAAGATGGAATATTATAGTTTAGGAAAACAATCACCGAATGTGAATTTTAAAACTGCAACCATTTCTGGACAGGCGCCAGATAAGGGATTGTATTTTCCAACGACTATACCACAGTTTACTAAGGAGCAGATAGAAAGCTTCAAAACATTAGATAAAGCGAGTTTGGCATTTGAAGTGATGCGCCCTTATGTAGGGGGTACAATAGACGATGCTAGTCTGAAACAAATATGCAAAGAGACCATTGACTTTGAATTTCCATTGGTGCCAATCACATCTAATATTAAAGCACTTGAATTATTTCATGGTCCTACATTGGCCTTTAAAGATGTGGGTGCAAGATTCATGAGCAGGTGCTTGGGTTATTTTGCCAATGTAGAAAAATTAGAAGCTAGTACAACAAATATAGTTTTAGAAAAGACGAATCAAAATAATCCAATTAAAGCATCTGGGGTTTCACAAAATACGACTGTACTTGTTGCAACCTCTGGAGATACTGGAGGTGCAGTTGCCAATGGATTTTTAGGAGTGGAAGGTGTACAAGTAATTATATTGTATCCAAAGGGTAAAGTGAGTCCTATACAAGAATTACAATTAACCACCTGCGGACAAAATATTACAGCGTTAGAAGTAGATGGCAGTTTTGACGACTGTCAAGCCATCGTGAAGGAAGCATTTATGGATGCAGCATTGAATACCGCCTATCGATTGACTTCTGCAAATTCAATCAATGTCGCAAGATGGTTGCCACAACAATTGTATTATTTTTTTGCATGGCAACAATGGGTGGCCCAGTATGGAGACAATACACCCATGCATATTGTAGTGCCAAGTGGTAATTTCGGTAATATCTGTGCAGGTATGATGGCGAAAGCGAGTGGATTGCCATTGGGACATTTTGTTGCAGCTTGTAATGAAAACAATGTAGTTACAAGGTATTTGAATACAGGAAAATATGAAGTGCAAAAATCTGTTGTCACTATTTCGAATGCGATGGATGTAGGTAATCCAAGTAATTTTGTGCGCATTTTGGAAATCATGCAAAACAATTTTGAGCAATTAAAAAATGCTTTAAGTAGTTATAGTTATGATGATATTTCCACACAAGCAGCCATCAAAAGGGTTTACAATGACTATGGGTATACATTAGATCCGCATGGCGCTGTGGCATTTTTAGCAGCAGAGGAATTTATCCATGATCATACACATGCCATCACGCATTATAATCATACTGTTGAATCAATACCAGTGCATGCGATTATTTTAGAAACTGCACATCCGGTAAAGTTCCCAGAAGTCGTAGAGGAAGCCATCGGACACAAATTAGCTATCCCAGCTTCTGTTCAATATTTATTAGACAAGCCAAAGAAGTCAATTCCATTACAAGCAGATTATGCAGCGTTTAAATTTTGGATGCTAGAGCAATCAAAACGGCCCCAATAAAGGAGCCGCTTTGATAGAGGATGAGTCATCAATTAAGATCAATCTTCTTTTTATTTTCCTTTTAAGTATTTATCCAACCAGCGTCCTTGCTCGTATAATAAATGCAATACGTTTTCTTTTCCTCTGTAGCCATGTGCTTCATAAGGTAAGTAGACAAAACGAACTGTGCCGCCATGACCTTTGATTGCGGCATATAAACGCTCACTGTTGATTGGGAAAGTTCCTGTGTTGTCGTCCATTTCTCCGTGCGTTAATAAGATTGGCGTTTTAATTTTATTCGCATGTGCAAACGGACTCATGTCTAAATACAATTGAGGTGCTTGCCAGAAAGTCCTGTCTTCGTTTTGGAATCCAAAAGGGGTTAGGGTTCTGTTGTAAGCACCACTGCGTGCTATCCCTGCTTTAAATAAATTACTATGTGCTAGTAAGTTCGCAGTCATAAAAGCGCCATAGCTATGTCCGCCTACTGCAATTTTATTACGATCGCTTACGCCCATACTTACTAATTTATCAATCGCTGCATTTGCATTTAAAATTAATTGATTGACAAAATCATCGTTTGGTTTTTTATCAGGAGCAGTTGCTACAATTGGCATTTCAGCATTGTCTAAAATTGCATACCCTTGTGTAACATAAAATACAGGAGAGCCCCAACTTAACAAAGTAAATTTATGTTGGTTACCTCTAATCTGACTTGCATCAGCAGCGCTTGTAAACTCACGAGGGTAAGCCCAAAGCAACGTTGGTAAAGGGCCATCTTTTTCTTTGTTGTAGCCTTTAGGTAAATACAAGTCGCCTGTTAAGTCCACCCCATCTGCTCTCTTGTATTTAATTTTTTCCTTTGTAACACCTTCCATACTGGTGTAAGGATTGCTAAACTGCGTCAATGCAACTGAGGTATTGGCTTGTAAAGATTTTAAATAGTAGTTAGGAACTTCTTTTTCTGTTTCTCTGCGTGTGATGATTTTTAATGTGGTTGGATCTAGAACATCCACAACATATTCAAAACAGTCTTCCTTGCTGCGCCAGATAATTTCATTGGTTTTTGTATCTAAGTTGTAGATAGATAAGTAAGGCAGATCTCCTTTTTCAGAAGCACCAGTGGTGTTGTTCATTAAGATACTACGGCCATTATTGACAGTTGCAATCACTTCTTTACCAAACTTATTTTTATGTGTCACAGGGTTACCCAAATTACTGTATAAGTCTGTTAAGCTTCTTTCATATAAGGTGGTTAAACTATTTGCTTTGTGGTTGTACACACTTACTTTATAACGTTGTTTGGTTCTTAAAACTTCTGTCACCAATGCAAGTGTTTCATTTCCCCAACTAATGTTCGAAAAACGAGCAACTGTTTTAAATAATTCTTTAGGTGCTTCATTAAAAGGAGCGGAAATCGCCATCACTGCATCATGAAAAGGCACTGCTTTTTTAATCAAGCCACTATCTAATGTATACGATGGTAGCAGCTTCATCATCTTTCCATTCAAAACCACGAGGTGCATTTTGTACGTTGTCATAACCACTTGCAGTCCCTTCGGAAGAAGGAAGCTGTGCGATTGTTTTAACCAGTGCACCATTTTTGTCTAGAACTTGAATTGAAGATGCAAATCCATAAGCAGTTACTAGATATGAGAATGGTTTATTCAAGTTGCGTGTGAGGATATAATTTTTATCAGGAGAGATGCTAAAGCTATTGATCAATGCAGGCGCGCCAATTTTTGTCTCTACTCCATTTTTATTTTTCACCAATTGGCTCTTCGCTAAAAATTCAAAAACGTATTCATCATAAGGCGACTTGATTAAATCCTGGTATGTAACACTGGGTGCAGCTTTCCCTAGGTTTTCTTGAATGGTTGGACCTTTTGGTGTGATGGGTCGCTTCGCTAAAGCATTAGCAGTGTTAACATTGACTTTATACATCACAGTGGCGTCATCCAACCAAACTAAGCTCGCACCTAAAATTAAATTGGCACCCGTCTTATTCATTTTTTGACAAGATAAAGTGGTTAAGTCAATGACGTAAACATCCACTGCATTGGCTGTGACATGGTAGAATGCGATTTTATTTTCAGCAGGATTCCATGTAGGACTCAATGCAGCTAAATTTGTAGGCAATCCTTTAATAGTTAAAGTTTTATTGCTTGCAATTTCTTTGATCGTCATGCCTTTGATATAGTTCTGACGTGTTGGTGCAAAATTATTCGGGTTTAAACGAAAGCCTGCAATTTTAAATTCAGCTTGACCTAATTCTTCAACCAATGGGTAAGAAGGACGCTCCATTACTAACATGTATTTAGCTTTTCCATCTACACTGATTGAAGGAGTGGGGGCAGCCAATAATAAATCAGCAATTTCTTTTGGTGGAAGTTGATAAGCACTTGCTTCTTGCGCAAAACTTTGCAAGCCAAGCAATGCTAAAATAAAAATACTAAGGATTGTTCCTATGATTTTTTTCATAAACAGATTTTAAAAGGATTTGATCAAAAAAATGATGGAACCTAAATTAGGATAAATTTTCTTTTGAAAACAACCATCTATCAAAAAAGCGGCCCCTGGAAAGGGGCCGCTTTGATCTAGCTTAACGCTAAATAACGATTGCTTGCTTAAAACTCAATTCAAAAACTATGTTTAATATGCTTAATTTAATATGCTTTGGAGTAGTTCAAACTAGTACAATTATTTTTTAATGATTAACTTTTCAGTTGCTCTTCTTACTTTTTTAGCACCAGATAAATAATCATTCGCTGCGTCTCTGTAACCTAAAGTCACAGCAACAGCACTGTGTAAACCTAATTCTTTTAAACCTAAAGCTTCGTCAACAGCATCAGGAATAAAACCTTCCATTGGCGTAGCGTCAACTTCTTCAGAAGCAGCAGCAACCAAGGTGAAACCTAAGGCGATATAAGTTTGTTTAGCAGCCCAGATTTGTAATTGCTCTGGTGTTAAATTCTTAATAGAACCATTGATATATCCAGCGAAATCTTTTAAACTATCCACTGGCACACCTCTTTCGTCTGCAATTTCTTGCATGTAGGCAGCAACTTCTTTTTCTGTGATGCTATTCCAAGTAGCAAAAATCACTAAAGCAGCACCTTCTGCAATCTGAGGTTGATTGTAAAAATGAGGTTGCAATTTTTTTCTAGTTTCCTCATCTTCAATCACAATGATATTATAAGGTGTTAATCCAAAAGAGCTAGGTGCTAATTTAGTTGCTTCCAATATTGTGTTCATTTTAGCTTCAGGAATGCTTTTACCATTCATTCTCTTTACCGCGTAGCGCCATTTAAGTGCATCTAATAAACTCATAAGATTATGTATTTTAAAGGTTATAATTCAATGTTTGAACATCAAAATTAGACTAATTAGTTGAATCTACCAAAAAGTCTTTCTGAAATCCTTTCAAATCAAATAGGTGATTCTTTCAAATAGGAAATCTGTTCAAAGACCTAACAATGACTATAGAAAATAGTTCAAAAATCACCCCAACAGATTAAAAATCATATCAAGAACGCATCCTAAATTCTAACCAGCCCGAAATTCCAACTAATCCAATGCTAAATTTTACAGGTGAGATAATTGTGTCTATAGGTATAAGTATAATAATTGTATTTAATAGTAAAATGATTGTATTTACAACAACAATAATTGTGGTTTACTGCAGTGTATTAGTTCACTAGGTATGGCTATGGGTATTGCTTTATCATGTGTTGTTTTTAAAGTGTGCATTAAATGAAACAAAACCCGGCATATTGTTGCATACAATAGACACTTTAAAAATGAAAGCTTTTGATTTGCCATAATCCCCCCAACCAATCCAATTCTTCATAAATACCATTTCTCCCCCAACCAATCTATTTTTATAAAAACACACCACCACCACCACCACCTCCTCCTCCTCCTCTACCTCCTCCTCCTCCATATAAAAGGCTAAAAACTCAAAACGGCTCAAAATCTGCGAAAAAAGCTCAAAAATGACTAATTTGACCCTATAAATGAATAAAATGAGACAAAAAACGGCGTTTTTCACAATATTGCTAATAATAGGATTTGGTTTAAATTCTAGTATAAAAGCTCAAAATTCGAAAACAGAACCGAATGCCAAGTCGACCATCAATAAAGTGGCAGCCGTTTCAACACAGAATGAGCCGGCAAACCTGATTATCATAACAACCGATGGTTTAAGGTGGCAGGAAGTATTCAATGGGATGGATTCCGAATTGACCAACCATAAAAAATTCAATCATGGAGACAGTGCCTACCTTCATCAAAAATATGGTGCAACAACAGCTCAAGGGCGTCAATCAAAACTGCTCCCCTTTATCACAGCAACCATGGGGACAACAGGACTGCTTTTTGGGAATCGTTTTAAAAATAATAAAGTAGATGTTGCAAATCCACATTGGTTCTCTTATCCTGGTTACAATGAAATTTTTACAGGTTACCCTGACACAGCAATCAACTCTAATCAATATCCTCCCAATCCACATGAAAATATTTTAGCTTTTCTACAAAAGCAAAAAGCCTATCAAAATAAAGTAATTGCATTTGGTGCATGGGACGCTTACAATCGTATCCTAAATGAAGCTGCATCTGGTTTTCCTGTGATCAATGGTTTTGAAAATCTTTTACCCATCCTCCAAGATCCGCAAACAAAAATGTTGGCCGAAATGCTTAAGGATAGTTATAAACCATTCAAGGAAGCAGAATGCTTGGATATCTTCACGCATCAACAAGCCCAATATTATTTAGAAACCAAGCGTCCTAAAATTATGTATATCAGTTATGGTGAGACAGATGAGTGGGCACATGAGGGTAATTACTCAGCCTATTTAGATGCAGCACATCAGGTGGATGCATGGGTAGCTTCTATTTGGAATTGGGTTCAGCGTACACCAGGTTATAAAGACAATACATATTTATTAATCACTACCGATCATGGTCGAGGATTCGGGGAAGCTTGGACAGACCATGGTGCAGATGTACAAGGTGCATCCAGTATTTGGTTTGGCTTAATGGGACCAGCAAAAAATTCAAAATTAGAATCGATTGCAAAGTCTGTAGCAGAAAGCTCGAATGGCACCCCCAGCATGGGTGAACAAAGGAATCAACAACAATTGTATCAAAAGCAATTGGCAGCAACCATGGCTAAATTATTGGATTTGAATTTTACAGCAGCGCATCCTATTGGTGCAGCGATCTATTAAAAATGGATTAACTTTGTGATATGCAAATACAAAAAACCTTGAAGCAATTTCTTGCGCTAGCAATGCTAGTGGTTTTTGCATTTAGCATTACGCCACAAAAATCAATCCATGATCTTGTTGCGAAACATATCGATCCTACCAACTGCTCTGTACATAAAGACTTACCGATAGAGCAGATCGAAAAAACAGAACTGCATTGTACATTCGATTTTCAGGTAGCGACCACCCCTTTTGTAGAGTATGATTTTAGTATAGCGCTTCATGCGCCAGTAATTTTAAAAGCGCGTAACTCGGTTTTTCATACTGCGCCGATTGTTCAATTATCAATTGTTTCTGAATCTCGCGGACCACCTGCAATTATTTGTTAGAATGAGATTGACTTAATGTAAAGTTGATCACCGAATTGTTTAACAAATAAAAAATGATCATGAAAAAATATGTAGCTACCCTACTCTTGTGGAGTATGGTGATTGGTTTTGCAAGCGCCGCAAATGCGCAACAATTTACTTTGACAGGAAAAGTGTTTGATAAAGCAACGGGCAAGGCATTGGCTGGTGCAAGTATTTATCTCCCAGAAATTAAAAAGGGAACCATCTCCAATAAGGAGGGTGATTTTAGTTTAAGCTTAGAAGCAGGGGCACATGTGATTGAAATAAGTTATGTGGGTTATGCAACAGATGTAGAAAATGTACAATTGTTAAAAAACACCACGCAAAATTTTTATTTAAATAGTTCGGTGCTTGAAGGGGGTAATGTGATTGTGACAAGTTTTTTAAGAGCGACTTCAACAAGACGCACTCCTACGCCAGTTACGATTATTAAAAAAGAGGAATTGTTCCGAGGAGTGTCTACTAATTTAATCGACGCCTTATCTAAAGTGCCAGGGGTATCACAAATCTCAACAGGTCCTGCTATTTCAAAACCAATCATACGCGGACTCGGATATAATCGTGTGGTGGTGATGAATGATGGTATCCGACAAGAGGGACAACAATGGGGAGACGAGCATGGTATTGAAATAGACGAATACAATGTGAGCAGAACAGAGGTATTAAAAGTTCCCGCTTCTTTAATATACGGGTCTGATGCCTTGGCGGGAGTGATTAATATTATTTCTAATGTACCTGTGAGTGAAGGTGTGATTAAAGGAAATGTTTTTTCGAATTATCAAACAAATAATCGTTTGATGGGCAATCACTTTGATATTGCTGGCAACAAAAAAGGATTTATCTGGGGATTCAACCTGAGTTCAAAAAATGCAGGAGACTATCAAAACAAATATGATGGCCGTGTATTTAATTCAAGGTTCTTAGAAGATAATGGTGGTGGTTATATTGGCATTGAAAAAAATTGGGGCTACACTCAATTGTCATATAGTAATTTTTATCAAAACTTAGGTGTGGTAGAAGGCGAAAGAGCCCCAGATGGTCGTTTTTTAATGATGAAAGATGTCAATGGTGAAGTAGAAGAAATGATTGTGGATGCGGAAGAAGCAAAAAGATTTACGCCAAGGGTGCCAATGCAAAAAATCAAACACACAAAATATACATTAGACAATAATATAAAATTAGGCAACGATAGAATTAAAGCCACATTTGGTCTGCAACAAAATCAAAGAATGGAATTTGGTAATGTATTGGATATAGAAGAGAAAGAATTGTTTTTTGATTTAAAAACTTTCAACTATTCAATACAATATTTACAAGCAGAAAAAAATAATTGGAAGAATACTTTTGGTGTCAATGGTATGCGTCAAACCAATACCAATAGAGGAGAAGAAGCGTTGGTGCCAGACTATACTAGTTTTGATATAGGGGCGTTTTATTACACACAAAAAAGAACAGATAAAACAAGTTGGAGTGGAGGGTTTAGGTATGATCAAAAGTATATGAACTTTATTAACCCTGCACAGCATATTTGTCCTCCAGGTATGGCATGTATTGCTTTATACAATCCTGTAGAGAGCAATAGACAGTTTAATAATTTTTCTGGTGCGATTGGTGTGGCGCATGATGTGAATGATCAGTTGACATTGAAATTCAATATTGCGCGCGGGTTCCGCGCGCCCAATATGGCAGAGATGGCTTCTTACGGTGCACACGAGGGCACAAATCGATTTGAATATGGCAATGAACTTTTGAAGTCTGAAAAAAGTTTACAATTTGATGCAGCTATAGAATGGAGCAATGAGCATATGAGTTTTGCAGGAAATGTATTTTACAATACGGTGAGGGATTATATTTTTTATCAGAAATTAACTGCAGTAGGTGGAGGAGATTCATTGATACAAGACAACGGCGATGATTTGTATGCTTTTGCATTTAGACAAAAAGATGCACATTTATATGGTGCAGAATTCAATATCGATTTTCATCCACATCCATTGGATTGGTTGCATGTAGAAAATAGCGTGAGCTTGATTCGTGGACAATTTAAAGAAGCATTGGATGGATCAAAAAATCTTCCAGGTATTCCTAGCGCAAGATGGTTGTCTGAAATTAGAATCGAACTCTTTAAAAAGTCAAAAGTCATTAAGAACAGTTTTATCAATTTTCAATTGGATAATGTATTCGCACAAAATCATCCATTTACCGGATACAATACAGAGACAAGCACGCCTGCTTATACTTTGTTGAATCTTGGGTACAGTACGCAAATTCAACATCGCAATAAAACTTTGTTCAGCATCTCCATTGTGGGACAAAATATTACGGATATAGCGTATCAACACCATTTGAATCGATTAAAGTATGGTCCAATGAATGAGGCTACGGGACGTATGGGTGTGTTTAATATGGGCCGCAACTTTAGTTTTAAAGTGAATATTCCATTTGGGAATTAAAATAGATCCTGAGTTTAATCGAAATTTTAAAGGCCCAGCAGAAGTTGGGCCTTTATTTTTATTAAATTGTGTGTATTAATGACTCAATGCTAAACTGATTTTATGAAAAAAATTATTTTGTTTTTATGCACTATCGTAATTGCAATAACAAGTATTGCGCAAAAAGTAAAAACAAATGAAAGTACTTCTTCTAAAGGTTTGTCGAAGGAAGAGCAACAAGTAATTGCATGGATTGATGCGCATATGCCACAAGCGATTGAGTTGTTAAAGGAGTCTGTGAATATCAATAGTGGTACTTTGAATATAGAGGGCGTGAAAAAAGTGGGCGCTTTGTTTGCAAAAGAATTTGAGCAAGCAGGTTTTACAACGGAGTGGGTTTCTATGCCTGATTCTATTCAACGCGCTGGGCATTTGGTGGCGAGTCGTCGCCCAAGCGCCGCCGCCACCTCATCCTCATCCTCAAACAAAACGCCCAAAGGCAAACGCCTATTCCTTATAGGACATTTAGATACAGTGTTTGAACCAGATATGCCAGCCAACCCATTCACTATGTTGAATGATTCTACTGCCACCGGACAGGGTGTGAATGATATGAAGGGCGGAGATGTGGTTGTAATTATGGCATTAAAGGCATTGGAGCAGGCGGGCTTATTAAAAAACACAACCATCACTGCTTATTTTACAGGAGACGAAGAACATGCCGGTTATCCGAGGTCGGTTACAAGGGGGGATTTTATTGAAAGAGCAAAACAGGCAGATATTGCCTTGGCATTTGAAGGGGCAAATGGATTGAACTCAGTGGCAACAGGCAGAAGGGGCGCAAGTGGATGGAGATTGGAAGTGACTGGAAAAACTGGACATAGTTCGGGGGTGTTTACACCAGGCGCGGGCTATGGCGCTATTTTTGAAGCTTCAAGGATCTTGAATCAGTTTAGAGAAGAGTTGAGCACCGAAAAATATTTGACATTTAATCCAGGCATTTTCATAGGCGGGTCGGATATTGAATACAATGAAGCCACCTCCAAAGGCGCGGCCATCGCTAAAACCAATATTATTTCACCAGCAGTGGTTGTAACCGGGGACTTAAGGTTCTTAACCGAGGAGCAAAAAGACCGCGCCCGAGCAAAAATGAGGGCAATTGTGGGCCAAAACCTAGCCCAAACCAGTGCCAAAATCAGTTTTAGTGATGGTATTCCCAGTATGGCACCTACCGAAGGCAATCAACAGGTTTTAAACGTAATCAATTCAATATCAATGGATATGGGGGCTGGTCCTACTGTGGCAGGCGACCCAGGATCCAGGGGCGCGGGGGATATTTCCTATGTAGTAGCCTATGTAGACTGTATTGATGGCTTGGGTGCATCGGGACGCGGCGCGCATGCGCCGGGCGAAACCATCCACTTAAATCAACTGCCTTTTTTGATCAAAAGAGCCGCATTGACCATTTATAGATTGACGCGCTAAATGCTACAGATCATTTGAATTTAAATCCAGTTTTTTGCTATTTTGTTTGATGGTTTTTACAATAAATTAAACAATTAGACGTTTCTATTTAAAGTATTGATTCTCTTGCGATATGCATCAAAAATGATGTGTAAAAAATCTAAAAATATCCTCCCAAAAAATTAGATTTTTTAATATTGTTCGATTACTTTCGTGGCTTAACTTTCCCCCCACAAGTTTAATGAAATTTAACAGCTAAAACCTGTTAAAAAATATAGATAAAACATACAAAATTGTATTTTTGTCGTATATTAACAGTGCGTCTTATGCACTCAAAATGAGTTACTTAGGCCCATTCTGGGACTAAGAAGGGCGGAGCCATACAAGGCCGCCAAACTCCCAACAAAATTTGAACTATGAAATGGATTAAAATTGCCTTATTTAGCTTGAGCATTTTTGCGATGAGCATCCAATCGAATGCGCAAAACATATTAAGCGGAAAAGATTTAAGTACCATCAAGGTGGACGCATTGACCGATGCAGAAATTGCACAGATACAAGCGCAATTAAAGCAAGCTGGTGTGAGCATTGATATGGTGGAATCACAAGCCATTGCAAAAGGAATGAGCCCAGCAGAATTTGCAAAACTAAAAGCAAGATTAGCGAGTTCAAAGTCTGGTAGTAAATCAAGTACACCTTTGACTAAAAAAACAGTAGGTAAAAAAACTGTTTATGAAACTGATAGCACTAGACAAAGAACAATTAACAAAATCAATCCATTGATTTATGGATCGGAATTGTTTGCAAATGAAAATGGCTTTGGCGAAAATCAAAATATCGCTACCCCATTGAATTACGAAGTGGGTACCAACGATGTGTTAAAACTGGTGGTGTACGGTGTACAGGAATACAGTGCAGATTTAGAGGTGAGCAAGGAAGGAACGGTACAGATAGAAAATGTAGGTCGTGTGAAAGTAGCAGGATTAACCATCGAAGCTGCAACTACCAGGATCAAACAACAGATGGCAAACACAGCCTATCCAAGTTTAAGATCAGGAGAATCTAAGTTGGCATTGACAGTGGGTGATACAAGAACCATTCAAGTAACCATTATTGGTGCACAAAGAAGTGGCAATTACAATATCTCTTCTTTGTCTACTGTTTTAAATGCATTGACAGAAGCAGGTGGTCCCAATGAAATTGGATCTTACAGGGCCATTGAATTAATCCGCAACAATAAATTGTACAAAAAGATTGACCTCTATGCATTCATGCAAAATGGTGATCAATCACAGAATATGGGTTTAAAAGATCGTGATGTAATTCGCGTACCAGCTTACAAAGGCAGGGTAGAAATTAAAGGACAGGTAAAGCGTCCAGGTATCTTTGAGATAAATGGTACTCCAGAAAACTTCAATCAGTTTTTACAATATGCAGGTGGTTTTGATGATACTGCTTATACTGCATGGGTGAAAGTGATTCAAAAGAATGACAAAGAAAAATCAGTAAAGGATTTATCTGCCAAAGAATTTGCGAGTTACCAACCACAGGGTGGTGATATCATACAAGTATCAAAAATCTTAGATCGTTTTCAGAATAGGGTTAAATTGTCTGGCGCTGTTTTTAGACCAGACGTCTATGAGTTAACAGAAGGCATGCGCATTAGTGATTTGATTCAAAAAGCAGATGGCTTAAAGGAAGATGCTTATTTAGGTCGTGCACAATTGATCCGCTTGAAGCCAAATTTATTGAAAGAGCTAGTGAGTATTAATTTGGGTAAAGCATTGCAAAAAGGATCCGAAGAAAATATTTATTTACAAAGAGAGGATGAATTGTATATTAATTCGGTGGTGGATTTAAGAGATTCACTGACAGTGGACTTGTTGGGAGAAGTAAGAAGCCAGGGCCGTTTTAATTATGTGGATAGCATGACGGTGAAGGATTTGATTTTAATGGCAGGTGGATTCAAATACGAAGCAAGTAAACAAATTGAAGTCGCAAGATTGGTGCAAAACGATGATGCAGTTACCAGCAATAAAGTAGCAACGATTTTAAGAACCGAAGTGAATGGCGATTTAAGTTTTAATCCAGGACAAGAAAATTTTGTATTGCAACCAATGGATGTGGTGACCATCACCAAAAAAGTAGGTTATACCAATCCAGAAGTAGTCAGCATTGTAGGGCAGGTACAAAGTGTAGGAAAATATACATTAAGTAGCCGTGTGGAACGTGTGAGTGATATTGTAAAACGTGCAGGTGGTTTGATTGGTCAGGCTTATGGTGAAGGTGCATATATCAAAAGAAGCCGCTACAATATTGACACCTTAAGATCGGATGAATCCAAAACCTCTTTAGAGCAAGCCTATATCAGAAAATTCAAAGCGCAACAATTGGCAGCTAAATCTGATATTAAATCAACCCTTGCCGAAGAGGATGGATTGGCGGGTGCACAAAAACAAGCTAATAAAACTTTGAAGGATAGTTTGGATGCATTGTTTAAAGAATTAGAATCCGATTATTATCAGATTGCAATTGATATCAATAAAATCATGGATAAGCCAGGCTCAGAATTGGACTTGGTTTTAAGAGATAAGGATGAAATTGTGATTCCTAAAACAGATAACCGTGTGAAGATTAGTGGTGGTGTGTTGAGGCCCACCAATATTGTGTACCGTGATGGCCTGACCATTGGAGAATGTATTAGTTCGGCAGGTGGTATCAGTGAGTATGCGCGCAGGGGTAGGGCTTATGTGATTTATGCAAATGGTAAATCAAAAAGGACCATGCATTTTGGCTTGTTCAGAATCAATCCATCTATCAAACCAGGTTCCGAAGTGGTGTTACCAGAAACAGATGTCAAGAAGGATAAGCCATTAACGAGTATCATTCAATTCACAACGATCATTGCACAAATAGGATCTGTATTAGCAACATTGGCTATTTTAAATAAATAAGCATGACAGAACAACCCATTCAATCAATCGACAACGACGAGATTTCATTAAAGGAATTGATTCAAAAAATACAAGAATGGATTGCGTATTTAAAAACGCAGTGGAAATTGATTTTCATCATTGCCGCTTTAGGCGCCATCATTGGTTTTGTATATGCGAGTTTTCAAAAAATTAATTATACAGCAACTACCACTTTTGTTTTAGAAGAAGATAAGGGCGGTGGTATGAGTGGTGCCATGGGTTTGGCGAGTAGTTTTGGATTTGATTTAGGCGGCGGTGGTGGCGGCTTATTTACCAGTTCCAATATTATTGAACTCATGAAGAGCCGTTTGGTGGTGGAGAAAACTTTATTGAATCCAGTAAACGTGAATGGCAAGGAAACTAGTTTGGCAGATTATTATATTCAGTTTAATGAATTGAAAAAAGGATGGTCCAAAAAACCAGGATTGGCTGATATTGGTTTTCCAGCCAATGCAGATAGAACCAAATTTAGTTTGGTACAGGATTCAATCTTACAAACCATCTCTGCTAGTTTGACAAAAAATAATTTAACCATTGCACAGAAAGATAAAAAAGTCAGTATCATTAGTTTGACGGTGAAAACCCAAAATGAATTGTTCTCTAAATTGTTTTGTGAACAATTGTTAAAAGAGACTTCTGATTTTTATATCGAAACAAAAAGCAAGAAATCAAGATTGAATGTTGAGATATTGCAACGCCAGGCAGATAGTATACGCGCAGAACTCAACGGTGCTATTACGGGTGTGGCTGCTGCTGCAGACAATGTATATAATTTAAACCCAGCGTTTAATGTAAAGCGCACGCCGAGTACCAGAAGACAGGTAGATGTGCAGGCGAATACAGCTATCTTAACGCAATTGGTGGCTCAATTAGAATTGTCTAAAGTAAGCCTAAGAAAAGAAACCCCTTTAGTACAATTGATCGATCGCCCTATCTTGCCATTGGAAAAAGAAAAGCTAGGCAGAATTAAGTCCTTTGTGTTGGGTGGATTTTTGGCAGGGTTTTTATCGGTATTGTACTTGGTATTTGGAAGGTTGTATAAAAATTTAGTAGCCTAAATTTAATTTAAAAAACATATACGTTCATCACCCCCCTCATTGAATGTCACAATTAATTAAAAAAAACATGTTAAAGAAAATCAATATCGTCCCCAGGTGGATTATATTTTTGCTTGACATTGCGGTGGCGGGGTTCTCGTTTTTATTGGCATTTTTAGTCAAACAAAATTTAGCCTTAACTGGCGTGTCTTGGGAATCTGTTGTAAGTACTTTGTTTTTATTGGTGATAACGAATAGCTTGGTGTTTACGAGTATTAAAACCTATGCAGGTATTGTACGCTACACAGGCATGCAGGATGCCATCAGAATTGCCCTTTCTATTTTTGTTTCATCTGCATTATTGTTTTTATTTTCTAAGCTGAGTTATAGTTATAGGGATGCATTTATTTTAGACAATGTCATTATCATCTTATACGCTAGCTTTAGTTTTTTAAGCATGTTAAGCTATCGTATGGCCGTGAAGTTTTTGTTTGCTTATGCCAAGAACTATAAGATGGTGAAAAAGAATGTGGTGATTTTTGGAGCAGGCGAAGCTGGGGTGGCGACCAAAAGGGTTTTAGAACACGATACCCAGAACAATATCAGTCTTTTAGCATTTATTGATGATGATCGAAAAAAGAATAATAAAGTATTGGACGGGATTCCCATCATTAATTTTAGTGAGTTAGGAAAATTAGTCCAAGCACAAGAGGTAGATGAATTGGTGATTGCGAGTTTTACCATTACCCCACAAAGAAAAAACGATATTGTAGATTTTTGTTTGGACCATGATATCAAGGTCTTGAATGTGCCTGCATATAGTAAATGGACAGAGGGTAAGTTTAATAGCAAGCAATTGCAAAATGTAAAGATTGAAGATTTATTAGAGCGTGACCCCATTGTGATTAATAACAATCAAATTCGCACACAGATTAAAGGGAAACGTGTATTGGTGACGGGTGCCGCGGGAAGTATTGGTTCGGAGATTGTAAGACAGTTGATGGCTTATGCTCCGGAATTAATCATTTTATGTGATCAGGCAGAAACGCCTTTGCATAATTTAGAACTAGAACTACAAGAAAAAAAGCATCATGTAAACTGTATTCCATTTTTAGCTGATATTACGAATGAGCAGAGAATGGAAGATTTGTTTAATCAGTTTAAACCGCATTATGTTTATCATGCTGCAGCCTATAAGCATGTACCCATGATGGAACTTTGTCCAAGTGAAGCGGTCAAGAACAATGTATTGGGTACGCAGTTGATGGCAGACTTAGCGGTGAAACATTATGTAGACCGTTTTGTAATGGTGAGTACGGATAAAGCAGTGAACCCTACGAATGTGATGGGGGCGAGTAAAAGATTGGCTGAAATTTATGTACAAGGCTTGTCTAAAGAAATAGCCAATAGCACCAAATTTATTACCACTCGCTTTGGAAATGTATTGGGTAGTAATGGATCGGTGATTAACCGATTCAAACAACAGATCGAAAAAGGTGGACCAGTCACAGTGACCCATCCTAATATCACTCGTTATTTTATGACTATCCCAGAAGCTTGTCAATTGGTATTGGAAGCAGGCAGTATGGGCAACGGTGGTGAAATTTTTGTGTTTGATATGGGTAGCCCCGTAACGATTGCTGATTTAGCAAAGAAGATGATCCGTTTATATGGGTACATCCCGAATATTGATATTGATATTACGTATAGTGGATTAAGACCTGGTGAAAAATTATACGAGGAATTATTGAACGATGCAGAAAACACTTTGAATACTTACCACGAAAAAATCATGATTGCTAAAGTAAGAGAAGTGGCCATGAAGGATATAGAAGCCAAGTTTAATCAATTTAGAACACTAGTGAATGCTGCAGATTGTGAGAACGAACTAGTTGCATTAATGAAGGCTTTGGTGCCTGAATTTATTAGCAACAATAGTGTGTTTGAAAAATTGGATGGAGAAGCGAAAGTGATAGGGATTGGAAGTTAGAGTTAATGATTTTGAATTAGTGTGGTCCATTCGGCCGATTCGTATTCACGGATATACGTAAATCATTAAATCATTCATTTTCAGACTTTAAATAGTTTTATTTAAAATCTCCGATTATCTAAAATCATCCAAAAAATAGATTCTGGTGCGCAGTTTAGTGCGCATTTTATAAACATAAAATGAAAGAAGTTGCAATAATTGGTGGAGGTATTTTAGGATTAGCAATTGGCTATGAATTAGGAAAACAATACCCCAAATTTAAGATTTCATTGTTCGAAAAAGAAACTAGCATTGGGCGACATCAGTCCGGAAACAATAGTGGTGTATTGCACTGTGGTCTTTATTATCAGCCAGGCTCACTTAAAGCAAAATTAGCAGTTGATGGAATTCGAGAAATGATATCGTATTGTGAAAACAATAAAATTGAACATGAAATTTGTGGTAAAATAGTAGTAGCAAGTGATGAGAGAGAAAACGGATTATTAGAAAATTTAGCACTACGGGGTGAAAAAAATGGTTTGAAAGGGTTACAATTTCTGAACCAAAGTGAGCTTAAAAAGCGTGAACCTTATGTAAAAGCTTCAAAAGCTTTATTAGTTCCCCAAGAGGGAATTGTTGATTATATGCAAGTCATGGAATCTTTTTCTGCATTTATAAAAGAAAATGGCGGTCAGGTTTATTTAAATAATAAAGTATATGAAGCCATTCCTTTAAAAGATGGTAAAATTTTAATTCGTACTGAACATTTTGAAAAAGATTATGATTTGATTATAAACTGCACTGGACTATTTTCGGATCGAACATATACAAATTTTACCAAGAAGAAAAGTCCAATTAAAATTGTGCCATTTAGAGGAGAATACATGCACATAGCTGAAAAATATAAAAATGTTGTGAATCATCTCGTTTACCCTGTGCCAGATCCTAATTATCCTTTTTTAGGTGTGCATTTTACAAGGATGATAAACGGAGGAAGAGAAGTAGGACCAAATGCTGTTCTTGCACTTAAAAGAGAAGGATATAAGAACACCGATATCTCAATATATGACACATTAGACGCGCTTTCTTACAAAGGTTTTTTAAATTTCCTAATTAAGAATTTCAGTTTTGCAATGGGCGAATTTGCAAGTTCCCTATCTGCAAGTGCATTTGTTGCAAAAGCAAAGAAACTAATACCGGAGGTTGAAGAATATATGTTTGAAAAACGAGGAACCTCAGGTGTTCGAGCTCAAGCAATTCGTTCTGGCGGGGAATTAGAAATGGATTTTAATATAATAAAGGAAAACAATCAAATTCATGTATTAAATGCACCCTCTCCAGGTGCTACTGCATCATTATCAATTGCAAAATATATTATTAGGAATTACATAAGTTAATTTGATAAATTAAAATTAAAAAGTAGATATGAATAATTTAAACCTGAATGGAAAAAATATACTTATTACAGGTGGTACTGGCTCATTAGGGAAAGCATTAACAGCGCATATTTTTAAATACCATTCTAATATTCAAAAACTTGTAATACTATCAAGAGATGAACAAAAGCAATTTCAAATGGCACAAGAATTCCCTGAGAAATTGTTTCCGCAAATAAGATATTTTTTAGGAGACGTCAGAGATCAAGAAAGATTGGTACGAGCATTTCAAGGAATAGATATAGTAATTCATGCAGCTGCAATGAAACATGTTCATCTAGCAGAATATAATCCTGACGAATGCATTAAAACAAATATTGGTGGTGCACAAAACGTAATTCATGCTGCACTTCAAACAAGTGTAAGTAATGTGGTAGCCTTGTCAACTGATAAAGCATGTGCACCTATAAATTTATATGGTGCAACAAAGCTAACATCTGATAAACTTTTCGTTGCGGCAAATAATATTAAAGGAGCAAATCCTATAAAATTTTCTGTAGTTAGATATGGTAATGTAATGGGATCAAATGGTTCTGTGATTCCCTTTTTTTTAAATAAAAGAAAAGAAGGAAAACTGCCAATTACTGATCTATCTATGACCAGATTTAATATCTCTTTACAAGGAGGAGTAGATATGGTTATGCATGCGATAGAATATGCATGGGGAGGTGAAATTTTTATACCCAAAATACCATCTTATAAAATTACGGATATTGCAAAAGCAATTGCACCTCATTGTGAAATTGAAATTATTGGAATTAGACCAGGTGAAAAAATACACGAGGAGATGATTACATCTTCTGACTCTTTTAACACATATGATTTGGGGAAATATTTTACAATACTTCCATCTTTGCCAAATTTCAATTTAAATGATTTCATCTTTACATTTAATGCTCAGAAAGTTCCAGAAGGATTTAATTATGATTCCGGAAGTAACTTAGAGTGGGAAACTGTAGATTCACTAAGGAATTTAATAAAAGAACATGTTGATGCAAATTTTAATTAAATGACTCAAAAAATAATTCCATATGGTCGACAAGAAATAACGAATGAGGATATTCAAGTCGTCATAGAATCGTTAAAGTCTGACTTTTTAACGCAAGGCCCAACAATTCTTGAATTTGAAAGTAAATTTGCAGATTATGTTGGCAGTAAGTATGCAGTTGCAGTAAGTAATGGGACTGCGGCTTTACATCTATGTGCATTAGCTTTGAATGTAAATGAAAATTCAAATATTATCACAACTCCTATTACTTTTGTTGCATCTGCCAATTGTGTCAAATATTGTAATGGGAATGTCTGGTTTGCTGATATAGATCCAGTTACATATACATTAGATGTGTCAAAAGTTGAAGCACTAATTGAATCTAAGCCTAAAGGATTCTTTAATGGAATTATTCCTGTAGATTTTGCCGGCTTTGCAGTTGATTTGGAAGCTTTCAAGAATTTGGCAAACAAACATGGATTATGGATCATTGAGGATGCCTGTCATGCACCTGGTGGATTTTTCTTAAACTCAAAAAATCAAAAAGAATTTTGTGGAAACGGAAAATACGCAGAACTCTCTATATTTTCATTTCATCCAGTAAAGCATATTGCATGTGGCGAAGGCGGTATGATTACAACAAATGATATATCTCTTTATCAAAAGCTACTATTATTACGAACTCACGGCATCACTAAAGATGCATCAGCTCTAATTGAGAATCATGGTGGATGGTATTATGAAATGCAGGAATTAGGATATAACTATAGGTTAACTGATTTTCAAGCTGCCTTGGGAATTTCACAATTAAAAAGGGCAGATAAAGGATTAGAAAGAAGAAGAGAAATAGCAGGCATTTATAAAAACTCCTTTAAAGACAAGAAGTATATACTTTCTCAATCAGGCGATGTATTAGGCCATGCTTATCATCTTTATATTATTCAGGTTGAAAATAGAAAAGGCTTATATGACTATTTAAGATTAAATAATATCTTCTGCCAGGTTCATTATATTCCTGTACATACCATGCCATATTATAAAGCTCAAGGTTATAAGAAAGAGTCAATGCCTATTTCAGAAAAATATTATGAACATTGTTTAAGTTTACCTATGTTCCCAACACTTACTTCTGAAGAACAAAATTTTGTTATAAAAACAATTGATGAATTTTATCAAAACTAAAGTCTATAAATTATTAGCACCCCAAGAACTTGTTTTAATCGAGGAACAAATTAATGTTGATAATTTAGAAGAAAATGAATTTATAGCAGAAACAATTTATACTGCAATCTCACCAGGCACTGAAACGGCTGCATTTATTGGTAAAGAGCCACTTCGGCCTGGAAATATTTATCCACGAGTTGTAGGATATTGCAACATCGCAAAGATAATTAGCAAGGGTAAATCAATACACGATTTATCAGTTGGTGATTTTGTTCTAACATTTCAGTCACATAGAAGTCATTATGTACAATCTAATAAAGATTTTTATCTTAAAATCAATCCTGATTTAGCCAAAGAAGCAACCGTAGCATACCTATTCCATTTGGGTTATCATTCTTTGCTTACAGCAGGTGCAAAACAAGGCCATAACATAGCTATTATCGGTGCTGGAGTTTTAGGAGTTGCAACATCTGTAATGAGCGAGGTTTCAGGAGCAAGAACTTTCCTTTTTTCGAATCAATCAGATTCGATTTCATTTATGGCAAAATATAACAAGTTTGTAAGTGTATTGAAAAAACAAGATAGTTCTTTGAAATATATCCAAACCCAAACTGAAGAAACAGGACTTGATATTATTGTGAACACTTCTAATTCATGGGATGATTGGAAATTCGCACTTAATGCAGTAAATACAAATGGGTTGATAGTAAATCTAGGATTTCCTGGAAGAGGGGAGGCACTTCCATTATTTAATCCACTTGATCCGCAATTTGTTTATACCAAAAACCTTACTATAAAGGCATTAAGTCCATTATATGAAGCTGAAATTTCTGCTTCGCAAATCCGATTTAATGTTAAGCGTAATTTAGAATATATCGTTAGTTTGATTAATGCAGGTCGAATTTTTTTCGATCAACTAGTTACTAAAGAAATCAGTTATCTCAATTTAAATGATCAATATATTCAATATACTTCTCAAAACAATTATTTGCTTTCAACACTAATACATTGGAAAGATTAAAAGCAGCCGTAATAGGAATGGGTAGAATGGGTGCAGAACCTTCTGAAAGATTAGAAGGTAAAGCACCTCATGGATGGTTGCCAATAAGTCATGTTGAATCAATTTTAGCGATTCCATCATTGGAATTAGTAGGATTATGTGACAATGACACAACAAGGTTAACAAAATTATCAAAACTTTATAATGTATCGAATACTTATACGGACTATACAAAGTTAATAGATGAGTTAAAACCTCAGTTTCTATCTATAGCAACAAGAACAAAGGGAAGAACTGATATTATCAAATATGCTTGTGAAAACGGTGTCAAAATATTGTATTTTGAAAAACCCATTTGCAATAGTATTGCAGAAGGGAGGCGAGCTTTAGCCGTCGCTTCTGAAAGAAATGTGATAGTAGGTTATGGTGTTAATAGAAGATATCATACAGCCTACCGAAAGGCAAGAGAAATTTTACGATCTGGTGAACTTGGCAAAATAGAACATATTTGTGTTGAGCATAATTCTACCAATCTTTTATGGGCACATCCACATTCAGTAGACATTATTCTATTTTTTATCGAATCTTGTGAATTAGAATATGTTCAAGGTAATTGTACTTATATTGATGATTATAAACCTAGCAATTATATGCTAATAGATAATGATCCAATTGTGAATCACGCATTTTTTAAATTTAAAAACGGGATTACAGCAAGCATTAGCCCGACAAGAGGATTAAATACTCGGATTACATGTGAAAAAGGAATTTTAACGGTTTATTCTGATGGAACATGGCTTGAAATCAATGATATTAATAAAACTGGATATATAAATAATGGAAGAATAATTAATATAGATATTAGTTTGAGTGCCACCGTAAATGCATTTTCAGAATTAATAGAAATTTCAAGTGGAAATTCCATAATTGAAAAGCCAATTACTAATGAAGAAATTATTGCTGGTTTAATTATGTTGAATGGACTTGCCTTTTCTGCTCTCAATGGTGGAGTAATGATAAAGGCTGAAGATGTTCCTGAAGAAATGGTAGTGACTGGGAAAATGGGTAGTTGGTATGCTTAATTCACGAATAGTTTTTCGTGCAGATGGAAATAGTAATATTGGCCTAGGTCATGTTTCAAGATGTTTGGCATTGTATGATATTTTAAAAGAATCTTATAAAGAAGTAATTTTTGCAATAAGAAATTCTGATTTAAAAATTACACAGACAGTCAATTACCAATGTGCTGTTTATTTAATTCCGGATTCGCTAAGTCAAGAGGAAGAATTAGACATACTTTGTAAAAAATTATTACGAGAAGATGATCATTTAGTTCTTGATGGATATCATTTTAAAACTGAATATCAAAAAGTATTAAAGGAAAATGTTTCTAAGCTTATTGTTGTAGATGATGAAGCTAATTGGCATATTGTTGGTGATCTAGTTATTAATCACGGTGGATCCCCGTTGAAAAAAAAATATTCTATTGAACCATACACTAAGTTATTATTAGGACTTTCGTTTTGTTTAATACGCAAAGAATTTTTAGAAGCAGCCTGCGACAAGCAAATGCAAAAAAAAAAATCAAGTTTATTGATTTGTATGGGAGGTTCAGACAGTCCTAATAATTCACTTAAATTATTAAAAGCAGTTGCTAAATTAAACATATTCAATAATATTACAATAATAACCGGTAGTGCATATTTACATAGTTTAAGTTTAAATCATTTCATTGAACAAAATACTGAAAATGACATTTCACATTTACGAAACCTAAATCCAGAACAATTAGTTTCGATTATCAAAAATACTGAAGTTTGTATTGCTTCAGCTAGTACTATTTCATTAGAAATTGCATCGGTCCACGCCAGTTTGATTATTGGTATAACAGCAAGCAATCAAATTGCATTACATGATACTTTGATTGAATCTGGATGTGCAGTTAGCTTAAATAATATTAATAATTTAAGTGAAGATCAAATTGCCATTTTAATAAGAAAATTCATCTCGCAAGATACATTTGTTGAAATTTTGAAAAATCAAAGGGTTCATTTCGATGGAAAATCTGCAGAAAGAATAATTCATGCAATTAACTCCCTATAAATGTTAGCATTTGAAATTGCAGATATAAATAATTCACATTTGATTTATCAATGGGCCAATGATCCAATTGCCAGAGAAAATTCATATAACAAAGAGCCCATTAAGTATAGTGATCACATAGTTTGGTTTAAAGAAAAAATCAAATCAGGGAGTTCTAAATTTTATATATTTTCAAATGATGAAGGTCAAAAAATAGGTTTTGTTAGATTAGATTTCAATAATGTCCACAAAAATGCAATAATTAGTATTGTTGTAGATATAAAGCATAGAGGTAAGGGTTACGCAAAACAAATGCTTGAAACTGCCTCAGATGAATACCTAAAAAGTAATATAGGTGCAGCTATAACTGCTTATATTTTTAAAAATAATGTTCAGTCTTACAAGAGCTTTATTCATGCAGGTTTTGTCTTTAATTCGGAAAAAATCATAAATAAAGTAATGAGTTGTATTTTAATTAAAAAATAGTTTTTCATGAATGATATACAATTTGCAGGAATAACAGTTGGGAATAATCACAAACCTTTTGTGATCGCAGAAATGAGTGGGAACCATAACCAGTCATTAGAAAGAGCACTTTCAATTATCGATGCTGCAGCAGATGCAGGAGCGCATGCCATTAAATTACAAACATATACTCCTGACACTTTAACAATTGACGTTTCTCATGGTGAATTTTTCATTTCTGATCCTAAATCATTATGGGAAGGTAAAAATTTATATGAACTCTACAAAGAAGCTTATACTCCTTGGGAGTGGCATAAAGCACTTTTTGATAGGGCAAAGCAAAGAGGAATATTTTGTTTTAGTACACCATTTGATGATTCAGCAGTAGATTTTCTTGAATCGCTAGATATGCCCGTTTATAAAATTGCTTCTTTCGAGAATAATCATTTGCCGCTCTTGAAAAAAATTGCTCAAACACATAAGCCAGTAATTATGTCTACAGGGATTTCTACACTTGCTGATGTTGAAATAGCTGTAAAAACACTAAGAGAAAATGGATGTAGGGATTTGATACTTTTGAAATGTACAAGTACATATCCAGCTACTCCAGAAAATACAAATATTTTAACTATACCTCATATGGCAAATCTATTTGATTGTCATGTTGGACTTTCTGATCATACTATGGGTGTTGGGACTGCTGTTGCGGCTGTTGCACTTGGAGCTAGGGTTATTGAAAAGCATTTTACACTCGACCGTTCAGAAGGCGGGGTTGACTCTGCATTTTCAATGGAACCTGCAGAATTTAAAGTATTAATTGAAGAAACAGAAAGAGCGTTTCAAAGCTTGGGAAAAGTAACTTATGGGATATTAAAGGATGAAGAAAAAAGCCTTGGATTTAAAAGGTCTGTATATGTAATAGCAGATATGGAAGTAGGAGAAGAATTTAATCAATCAAATATTCGAATTATACGACCAGGTCATGGATTAGCTCCAAAATATTTTGAAATGTTGTTGGGTAAAAAAATTAATAAATCGGTTAAAAAAGGAACCGCTTTGACCTTTGATTTAATTGGATAATATGAAAAAATGTTTGGCAATAATTACTGCAAGAGGAGGTAGCAAGAGAATTCCGAGAAAGAATATTAAAGATTTTTTGGGATCACCAATAATAAAATATTCAATAGATGCAGCACTTGGTGCAGGTTGCTTCGATGAGGTAATGGTTTCAACAGACGATGAAGAAATTGCAACAATTGCTAAAAAATTTGGTGCTAATATTCCCTTTATGCGCTCTGTTGATGCATCAAATGATCATGCAACAACAGCAGAAGTAATATTGGAAGTCCTCGATTCGTATAAAAAAATAGGAATTGAGTTTGAATATTTCTGTTGCATTTATCCTACTGCACCATTTATTACTGCTGAAAAATTGCAAACAGCATATGAAATGTTGGTAAATTCAGGTGCTAAATCTCTAGTCCCTATAGTTAGCTTTAGTTTCCCAATATTACGTTCATTCAAAATTGAAGAAGGATTAGTTAAAATGAATTGGCCAGAATATATGACTACTAGATCACAGGACCTACCTGCTGCTTATCATGATTGCGGACAATTTTATTTTCTTAAAACTGATGTTTTTTTACAAGAAAAAAAAATGTATACTGATTTAACTATTCCTTACAATATGCCAGAAAGCGAAGTTCAAGATATTGATAATGAGGAGGACTGGAAAATTGCGGAAATCAAATATACTTTTTTGAAAGAAAAAATTAAAAAATAATAGAATTGCAGGTATTAATAATTGGTTGTGGAAATATTGGTGCATTATATGATTATGAAAATGATTCGATATTAACACATGCAAAAGCGTTTTCTAAAAAATCTAAATGCAAGCTTTATTTTTATGACTTGAATATTTTGCTTGCGGAAAAAATTGCAGAAAGATACAAATCTACCTTTTTAGCTGATCTTAATAAAGTAGATTTTAGTGAATATGATTGTATCAGTATTTGCACTCCAACTGCAACACATTTTCAGTTTTTAAAAAGGGCAATTGAATCAAATGTCAAATTGATTATATGTGAAAAACCCGTTTCAAGTTCTGAAGCTGAATTATTAGAATTAAAAAAATTATATGAAAATAAAAAATCCAAAATAATTGTAAATTATATTAGAAGATTTCAGCCTTCATTTAACTGGCTAAAAAAAATTATTGAAGATCTTTTAATTAGTGAAAAATTAACTCATGTAGCAATAAGATATCAAAGAGGGTTCATTAATAATTGCAGTCATGCATTTGATTTGATTTCTTATCTAACATCGATGCCGATTGACCTTAGGAATTTGCAAAAACAAAATGTTGTTTATGATCATTTTCAGAATGACCCAACACTTTCTTTATTAGCAAACTGGAATGATGTGAATGTGAATGTTCTTGGCCTATCAAATGTACATTTTTCACATTTCGAAATAGATTTATATTTTAGTACATTTAAGATTGCGATAAAGGAATCAGGAGATCAAATAGATATTTTCGAATCTGAAATTCATGGAAATTTTTTAAATCCATTAAAATGCAATGAAAAACTATCAAGGAAAAATTGTTTAAAAAACTACATGTTAGAAGTAGTTGACAGTGCTCTTAATTTACTTAATTCCGAATCTAATGCAGATAATTTTATTGAATCTGTAAATTTGAATTTATTAATGTTAAAATATTTAAACTAAAATATGGCTAAACTTGCAATAAACGGAGGTAACCCAGTTAGAACAAAATTGTTTCCAGCATATAATACAATTGGTGAAGAGGAGAAAAAAGCAGTTATGAAAGTCCTTGATTCGGGCAATTTATCTCAATTTTTAGGTGCTTGGACTCACGATTTTTTAGGCGGACCAACGGTTCGTAAATTTGAAGATGATTGGTCAAAAATGATTGGAGTAAATCACTCAATTTCTGTGAATTCAAATACTTCAGGACTTTTTACTGCAATAGGAGCAATAGGAATTCAACCTGGAGACGAGGTTATTGTATCTCCATATACTATGTCTGCAAGTGCAATTGCTCCATTAGTTTATGGAGGAATTCCTGTATTTGCAGATATTGATCCAAAAACATTTTGTATGGATCCTATTAGTATTGCCTCAAAAATTACAGAAAGAACAAAGGCAATTTTAGTTGTACATATCTTTGGCCATCCTGCAGACATGGATGCAATCATGGCAATTGCCCAAAAGCATAATTTATATGTTATTGAAGATTGTGCACAAGCTCCATTGGGAAAGTATAAAGGAAAGAGCGTTGGTTCAATTGGGGATTTAGGTGTGTTTAGTTTAAATTACCACAAACATATACATACAGGTGAAGGTGGTGTTATCACTACAAATAATAGTATACTAGCTGATCGTTGTCAAATGATCAGAAATCATGCTGAAAATGTTACTGCACCAAGGCAAATTGAAGATTTAACAAATCTAATTGGATATAATTATAGAATGACTGAGATAGAATGTGCAATAGGAATTGAACAAATTAAAAAACTACCCAGCCTAATTAATCAACGCCTTGATAATGTTGCATTTCTTGATGAAAAATTATCAGTATTTCCAGCATTCGACATCTTGCCTCCAATGCAAGATAATTCAGTTAATACATATTATGTTTATCCCATTAAGTTCAATAAAGAAATTGCTGGGATTAGTAGGAATAAATTTGTAGAAGCATTGAAAGCAGAATTACCTTGTGCAGTTTTAAGAGAAACAGCACCTTTAATTGGCGCAGGCTATGTTAAACCAATTTATCTGCAACCAATTTATCAAAAACAAGCAGCTTGGGCATTCAATCCAGCTTTATACTCTGGGAGCGTGAGTTATGAAAAAGGTATTTGTCCCGTAACTGAAAATATGCATTTTGAGGTTTTATTCACGCATGAATATATGCGTCCAGGAATGCAACCAGATGACATGATGGATGTTGTAAATGCAGTAGAGAAAGTTTTTGAAAATATAAATGAGCTAGTTGATGACTCTAAATCTTAGAGGCAGAGGGTTATTTGTATTTAGTGATCCAGGTGGGGCAAAACCGTTGCTTGCACTTGCAAAAAGTTTGGAAAATAGTTTAGATTTTTGCAAAATTATTTCAGACAGAATATATCCATTTTTTAAAGACTTTAATTTAATAGTCTCCGAATCTGCTCTCCCTGCAAAAATAGAATTGCAAACAGCTCAACCCGACTTTCTATTTGTTGGAACTTCTTATACTTCAGATATTGAATTAAGTTATGTTAAGGAAGCAAATCGATTAGGAATAACATCTTTCGCATTTGTTGATCATTGGACTTCATTGAAGGAACGATTTATTTTAAATGGGGAATTGATTTATCCAACCATTATCTTAGTTGTCGATATAATAGCTAAAAATAAAGCTCTCGAGGCAGGTATTCCGGAGGATATAATTGAAATTTTTCCTAACCCATATCATAATTATATCAGAAATTGGGAGCCAGTTTATACTAAAAATGATTTTTTTTTGCGATTAGGTTTAAATATCAAAGAAAAAAAAATTATTACTTATGCTCCTGATCCATTATCAAATATAAATGGGGAATTGGAATACGGTTTTGATGAAATATCCTCAACTTTAACTCTATCTGAATCAATAAAGAGTCTTAATGAAAATTATTTATTTCTTTTAAAATTACATCCAAATCAAAAAAATAATAAGATTCAAAAATCTATTAGCAGTCAGATTTTTATTTTACCTAATGATGTTGATACTAATAGTTTGATATATTATTCTGATGTAATTATAGGTTTTTTTTCTAATTTTTTGATTGAAGCAGATTTAATGCATACGCCTGTTCTAAGATATTTGATTAAAGGCGTTAAGAAAGATCCCTTTCAGGATATGAATATTGGCAAAATTGTCAATCAGAATACATTAGTACATGAAATAAAATTGATTTGTTTATGAAGTTTGAAGACAAATTCTTGATAGGTTCTCAAATTTATTTAAGAGCACTATCTGTTTCTGATGTAGAAGGGAATTATCGAAAGTGGTTGAATGATAAAGAAATCGTACAATTTAATAGTCATGGAAGATTTCCAATGACTATTGAAAATCTCTTAACCTATATTAATTCTACCTCAAACTCAACAAATACTTTAGTATTAGCAATAATTGATGTTAATACTAATAGTCATATTGGAAATATAAGTTTACAATCTATAAATTGGATTGATCGTAATGCCGAAATTGCTTTTCTATTAGGAGAAAAATCTTTCTGGGGTAAAGGAATTATGCAAGAAGCTGGATTTTTGCTCTTAGATCATGCATTTAAGGTGTTAAATTTACATAGAGTGTATTGTGGTACTTCGGAAGAAAATATAGGCATGCAAAAATTAGCTAAAAAATTAGGAATGGTACAGGAAGGAATAAGAAAAGAAGCCATTTTTAAGAATGGAGTATATTATGACATTATTGAATTTGGAATAGTTAATAAAAATGAAATACTGTAAAATTTGCTTACAAACTGATACTCGCCCGGGTATAAAGTTTAATTCTGAAGGTATTTGCCCAGCATGTAATTATTTTGAAACTCTAAATACCGTAGATTGGGAAGAGCGTAGAAAAGAACTTGATAGCATTGTAAAATTCGGGAAAACCAATAATCAATCTGGATATGATTGTATAATAGGAGTGAGTGGAGGGAAAGATAGCCTTAGACAAGCATTATTTGTAAAAAATGTTTTAAAAATGAAACCATTACTTGTATCGATGGGCTATCCACCAGAACAAGTAACTCAAAGAGGGATTGATAATGTTTCAAATATGATTCGTCATGGGTTTGATTGCATTTCAATTAATTTGTCACCACAAGTTTGGCAGAAATTAATGAGAAAAGGATTCTTTAACTACACTAACTGGGCAAAATCAACTGAATTTGCACTTTTTAGTAGCGTACCTCGATTAGCAATAGCTTATCAAATTCCCTTAATTTGGTGGGGTGAAAATGCAGCACTACAATTAGGAGATTTAAATGTAATGGGTAAAAATGGGAGCGATGGGAATAACCTTAGAAAAATGAATACATTAGGAGGTGGAGATATTACTTGGTTATTAAGCGATGAAATTAAAAAATCGGATATATTACAGTACATCTATCCATCTGAAAAAGAAATGGAAGATGCCAACCTTAGGATAACATTTCTTGGTTATTTCTGGAAAGACTGGTCTTTAATTGATAATGGAAATTTTTCTGCATTAAGAGGACTTGATATTCGAAATGAACCTCCTCAAGATTTAGGTGATCATGTTGGCATCACCTCATTAGATGAGAACTGGGTTTCATTGAATCAGATGATCAAATACTTAAAATATGGTTTTGGTAGAATTTCTGATTATGTAAATGAGGATATACGAAACCAGAGAATCACTAGAGAAGAAGGAATACAACTTCTAAAAAAATACGATGGCACTTGTTCTCCAAAATATATAAAAAGTTTCTCTGATTATATTGGTATCAGTGTCGAAGAGTTCTGGAAACAAGTTGATCTATCCGTCAATACGGATCTTTTTATTAAACATGGTTTGGGTAAATATGAACCAAAATTTGAAGTAGGATTAGGCTTATGAAAAACCCACGAATAGTAATAATAGATTATGGTGTTGGAAACACTTACTCGGTTTCTAATGCAATCCATTCACTTGGCTATAAGCGTTTGAAGATATCAGAAAAGGAAGAAGAAATTCAAAATGCTGATGTTTTGATCCTTCCTGGTGTTGGCGCATTCGAAGCATGTGTTAAAAATTTGAAAGAGAGGAATTTAATTTCCATTTTAAATGAGCAGGTTTTGATTAAAAAAAAACCAATTCTTGGAATTTGTGTAGGAATGCAACTACTTGCTTCATTTTCAGAAGAAAATGGCATGCATGCAGGCTTAGGCTGGATTGAAGGTAATGTTAAAAAATTAGTACTTCCTAAAGAATTCCCTGTCCCTCATGTAGGTTGGAATGATGTGACTATTAAAGAAAATAGCCCTATTTTTAATAGAAACGCTCAATTTAGTAATTTTTACTTCGATCATAGTTATTTTTTTGATTGCGATGATATATATGTGGCAGGTTATAGTAATTATGGAATCAAGGTAACGGCAGCAGTGCAAAAAGAAAATATTTTTGGTGTACAATTTCATCCAGAAAAGAGTCAAACAAATGGGCTTAAATTATTCAGAGGTTTTTTAAATTCCATTTAGTCATGTTAAAAAAAAGAGTAGTAGCTACATTAGTTGTAAAAAATGGAATAGTAGTTCAAAGCATCAATTTCAAAAAATATCTTCCAATTGGTAAACCTTCTGTAGCAATGGAATATTTAAATCAATGGGGTGTTGATGAAATTGTATTAATTGATATTTCAGCTAGCAGAAATATCAAGGATCCCAACTATTCAATGATTACAAGAGCTTCAGAAAAGTGTTTTGTACCTCTAACCGTAGGTGGAGGAATTTCTAAACTTGAGCATATTCAAAAATTGATGCATTGCGGTGCAGATAAAATTTCATTGAATACTGCTGCAATTCATAATCCTGAACTAATTACATCCGCAGCTAAAATTTTTGGAGATCAATGTATAGTTGTTAGTATTGATGCGATTAGTACAGCCGAAGGATATAGAGTTTATGATTATTTAAATAATAACATTTTAGATATTTCACCAGCAATTTTTGCAAAAAAAGCAGTTGAACTTGGTGCCGGTGAGATACTAATTAATTCTGTTGATCGTGATGGATCTTATCTTGGTTTTGACATTGAATTGATTAACTCCGTTTGCGAATTAGTAAATGTGCCAGTTATTTGTTGTGGAGGAGCAAAGAATGCTGACGATTTTGTTCAAGTATTTCAAAATACAAATGTCAGTGCCGCAAGTGCGGCAAATTTTTTTAATTTTTTTGAGCATAGTGTGAATATCACCAAAAGCGGAATTAAAAGGAAAATGGATGTAAGGTTAGAAACATATGCAGATTATAAAGAAAACAGTTTTGACGAAAATTATAGACTCCTGAAAAAAACAGATGATGAACTCAAAGAAATGCTATTTGTAAGAATCGAGAAAGAAGTTATATGAAATATTGTAAAAGATGTCTTTATCCAGAGAATCATCCATTGAATATAGTGTTCGATGAGCATGGTATTTGCAGTGGCTGCAGGGTACATGAAGAAAAAGATACCATAAATTGGGTACTCAAAGAAGAAAAGCTTAGATCTATACTTAATCAATACAAAAATATATCAGGAAATAATTATGACTGTATTATCCCTGTAAGTGGCGCAAGGGATTCGTATTTCATTGTCAATACAATTAAAAATGTATATGGATTGAATCCACTTCTTGTAACTTATAATAAACATTATAATACTCCAGAGGGAGCTAGAAATCTAGCTAAACTGCGTATAGAATTCGATTGTGATATTATGACCTTGACAGTTAACCCCGAAACAGTCAAAAATATTACACGTGCAACTTTAAGAAAATTTGGTAGTATATATTGGCACTGTCTTGCTGGCCAGACTGTGTTCCCAGTACAAATGGCTGTGAAATTTAAAATTCCACTTATAATTTGGGGAGCCCATCAAGGGATTGATCAAGTTGGAATGTTCTCTCATCTAGATGAAGTTGAAATGACTAGAAAATATAGAAAAGAACATGATTTAATGGGATACGAGGCAGAGGACTTGATTGATGAATTTGATTGTATAAATTTTGAGGATGTTATTCAGTATATTTATCCAGATGACAAAGAAATAGAGAGAGTAGGTGTTAGAGGTATATATTTAAATAATTTCATAAGGTGGGATTCTAAGATTCAGCACGAATCAATGATTAGGAATTATAATTATGAAACTAAAGAGCAAAATAGAACTTTTGATACTTATAATGATATTGACTGTTACAACTATTCAGATGTACATGATTATATAAAGTTTATTAAACATGGATATGGAAAAGTTTTTGACCATGCAACAAGGGAAATTAGGCTTAAGCGGTTAACAAGGGATCAAGGAATTTCATTAATTAAAAAATATGGATTTAGACAACCTCAGAATTTAAATCTTTTCCTTAACTGGTTAGGGATATCAGAAAACAGTTTTCATTATATAATAAATCAACATAGAAATAAACAACTTTGGAAATTAAATGATAATTGGGAATGGGAATTAACTTTTGATTTATTTAGTGATTTAATTAAATCTGGCGATAATATAGCGGCTTTAACAGTTATAGACAATGATTCAGAGTTTATATTAACACAATCATATAAAAGCACGGATCAAAATGATGACTATATTTTAATAGGACGAGGTTATAATTAAGAGTAATTAATGAAAATTGGTTTTAGAAGATATTTTATAATTGAAAAGCAGATAAATATTGGAATTAAAATTTCAAAATTTATGTATTTTAAATTACCCATATTCGGGAAATTTATTAGTACTATGATTATAGATAGAATGCTTTTATTAATTTTTGGAATTGATTTATTATCACATTCAATTCATATTAATAAACTTTCTATTTCTCATCCAAATGGAATTTTGCTGGGAGGAAATGGCATCAGGTCAGAAGGAAGAGTTGTAATCATGTCTGGAGTCAAATTTGGTGCTAAAACTCCAAAAGATCCTTTATATCTTGAATTGCATAGTAAGCAATCCGTATTTGAATTAGGTGACAATGTTGTAATCTCATCAAATTCTGTGATTTTAGGACCAATTACAATTTGCGATAATGTCATTATATCTGCAATGTCATTAGTTAATAAATCTATTGTTGAACCAGGCATATATGGAGGAATCCCAGTTAAGAAACTTTCAAGTAATGTAAATCAGGATTGGGTCGAACATTTATAAATTTAAAATCAAACAACATGAAAAAGCTATTTAAATTTTATTATTATGTTAGATGGAATTTAATTTTAGTTAGATTAATCGGATCAATAAAATATGCAAAGAATTTTTTTAAGAATGGATTGATTAAATCTTTACCTTTTGAATCTACTACTCAAATTAATAATATTGGCTATTCTCTAGGTCCTACAATTGATCGTTCAATTGTAGAGGAGATTATGAATATTTACAAAGAAAGAGGTGAAAAAATAATTCCAAGACCTACAGGATCTCCATTTGTTAACTTAATTGATTCAAATGATATATCAATAAATAATCCAGTAATAAAACTTGCATTTTCGAAGGAAATACTCGATGCGGCGATTGATTATTTTGGTGGAAAATTGAGTCTTGATAGTATCCAATTGCTGTATTCATTTACAACAAACAATGAATTGCGTGAGAGTCAATATTGGCATAAAGATTTTGGAGACTCTAAATCTTTTCATGCAATAACATATTTAAACGATGTAAATAAAATTGAAGATGGACCTTTTGTTTTTATTGATAAAGTAGATACAAAAAAGATCAAAAGATCAATTTTTATAAGACGTATTAATGATAGAGTTTTATTAGAGGAGCTTGGGGATGAAAACAAAATCAAATATTTCTATGGAAGTTCTGGTACTACAGTTTTTGTTGATCCTTCTGTATGTTATCATTATGGGTCAAGATGTAAAAGTTATAGATATGCAATATTTATAACTTTTAATACTGATACTCCTTATACTAATCCAATAAGACTTGTTACAGAAAACAAATCAAAGTTATTAAATGTTGCCACACAATTGCGTCCCGATTTATCTCCAAAATTATTACAAAGTATAATTTATAATTAAATTATCGATTTAATGAATAATAAACCTCTCATACTATTTTTTTCCAGAGATTATCAGTCAAAATTTTATCCAAAATTAAGATCAGAAATTTATGAATCAATACATGTTACTTTAAATAAAAATGAGAAGAAAAATGTAGAAAAAGAGGGTGGTAAAGTAGTAGCATGTTTAGAAGAAGAATTTCAAAATTTAATTGAAGCAAATATTGCATTTCCATATTTGGAATATTCAATTGGATCTGACAGATTTTTGAGGAATTATTCGCATAGTGATCGCCTGGTAGTTTTAAATAAAATTATTACATTTTGGGCTAACGTTTTAGAAAAATACAAGCCACAATTTGTAATGAATGAAGTTGTTGCATTAGAAATTTCGGAAATTTTATATATAGAATCTAAAAAAAGAGGAATTCAATATTTGGCAACAGGTGCATTTGCATTCGAAAATTCATTTTTTTTCCACTCAACACCTTATACTAGTGAAGTTTCTGATCAACTTAGATTAGCTGTTCCATCAGAAAAACATAAATTACTTGCAAAGGATTATATTAATAAAATTAGATTAGGAGCAGCAGAAAACCCGCATATAAAAGTTTTAAGAAAGAGTAAAGATATTCGCAACCTCTTAAGTAAAACACGAAACTTATTTGACCAAATTGTTAGATATTATAGTATAAAAAATAAAACAATTAGACAAATATGTTACTATGAAAGTTTTGGGTATTATTTAGATGAAATTAACTATTTCATAAATTATTTTATAAGATCAAGATTATATGATAGTTTAACAGATATTGGTTCTGAAATAGAAACAGTGTTTTATCCTTTACATTTCGAACCAGAAGCTACATTATATTATTTATCTCCTTTTTATGACAATCAATTTGCTTTAATTGAAAATGTACTTAAATGTATGAAAGAAAATCAGGTTTTGATTATTAAGGAACACCCTGCACAACCTGGATTTTTAATGCAAAAACATTTTAGAAAACTTAAGAGCCGCTTCCCAAATATTAAATTCTTAAAAGCAGATGTGCCATCTTTAACCGTAATAAACAGAGCGAATTATATATTTACTTTAGTTAGTACTGCTGGATTTGAGGCAATGTGTTTAGAGAAACCAGTAATTGTTTTTGGTAAAGTATATTATAATTCGTATCCTGGAGTTAACTACTGTAAAACTTTTGATGAAGTGTATGATTTATTGAGAGGCCATAAACAGTTCAATAAATCTAATGAATTAGAAGACTTTGTTTCTCGTATGTTTTCAATTTTACATTCCGGTTATCCTTGGCCTTATCCCATATTATACAACCAAGATAATATAAGAAATGTTCGTATCGCTATTGAAAATAAAATTTCAATATGAGCGAGAATACCCAAAAGTATACATATATAGCAACCACAATATTTAGCTCTTCGATAAGTTTTATCAAGAGTTATTTATTTATGGATGTACTTTCAAAAAAAGATTTGGGTTACATTGCAATTTTTCAATCAATAATCGTAGTTATTGGATTTCTTCAGATTGGAAGTATTACAGGAGGATATAGATTAGTTTCATTTTCAAAAGAAAGATATAAATCAGCTAATGATACTGTGATTACTTTTCTGATATTTTTGTTAAGTGTTACATCATTAATTGTATTTGCTTACAGTTTAATAACGAGTTGGAATTGGTTTTTAATTTTAGGAATTTTTGTTGGTATTGCTTCTTTACTCACTAATTGGTGGTCAAATTTGCACATTGCATTAGGAAGAAATAAGTTATTAAGTATTTTAACCTTCTCGAGTGTACTAATATCCTTGATTTTTATACCGATATTATATTATAATCCTTTGTATGGTGCAATATCTTTACTTGCATTTCAACCGATTTCATTTATTTTTCTAAGCTATATTTTTAATAAGGATTTTCGTTTTAAGATCTCTCTTAAGTCTATAATTTATTTTAAATTAATTACTAAGTATGGATTTGTTCCATTTTTTGTTGGAATACTATATTATGTAAATCAACAAGCTGAAAGATGGATAATTGGTTATAGTTTGGGGATAGAAAGTTTAGGCGAATATTATTTAGTATTTTTATTTTCTACAATTTTTTTAGTTGTTCCATCTGCTTTAGCAACGGTCAATTTTCCAAATTCTATGAAGCTTATTAGAAGTAATCAAGTCAATAAAAAAAGCTTTATAGACTTATTTGGGTTATATTACTTAGAACTTTTAGTTTATATTACCACTTCTTTTCTCATTACTTACTATATTCTTCCACAGCTTGTTGGCCAATTCCTTCCTCATCATCTTAACGGTGTATCTTTTGTTAAAATTATTTTTTGGGGTCTTTCCGTTTTCACTCTTGTAGATCCAATTACATTTGTATTAAATGCTAAATTGCATTACAAAGAGTTGATAACAATATATTTAGTGGCTTTATTTCTCTCTTTCTCGTGCTATTTTTATTTATATTTTAATAATCTTAGTTCACTAACAAATTTTGCATATGTAAATGTAGTTTTTTTTACATGTGTAGCTTGTGGGTATATTTTATATTTTTTATTAAAAGGGAACAGGTCACTTTATATTTATGATTAATTATTTCGATTTTAGGAATTCTGTTTCAGGGCTATTTTGGTCTATTGTACTTATGCCTTTTTTTCAAAAGATTGGTAAAAAATCAAGAATTGTAAATCCATTAAAAATTAAAGGATTAAATAAAATTTCAATAGGTAGTAATGTAATAATCAATTCTATGTCGTGGCTACAAGTAGAACATGAAGAAGGTAATTTGAAAATCGATGATGGAACAATTATTGGGCATTTTAATCATATATATGCGTATAAAAATATTCAAATTGGAAAAAAAGTTTTAACTGCTGACAAAGTGTATATATCAGACTGCATGCATTCATATTTAGACATAAATTTACCAATAATGAATCAGAAGACGTTTGCAATTAATGAAGTTAAAATTGGTGATCATTCTTGGTTAGGTGAAAATGTAGTTATCCTTGGTGCAAGTGTTGGAAAACATAGTATAATTGGCTCAAATAGCGTAGTAACTAGTGATATACCTGATTATTGTATTGCTGTTGGCGCACCAGCTAGAGTAATTAAAAGATTTGATTTTGTTAATCAGCAATGGATAAAAATGAGCTTATAATAGTATGAAAATTCTTATTTCTCATCCTGGATTCTCAAATTTTCATTTATATTTTAAAAAACAGAGTAACCATGAGGTATACTTACACAGGAATTATGATTTAAATAGTAACATTTTTCGGTTTTTTCGTTTCTTTAATATTCTAAATTTTTTAGAAAAGATTAATACATATCATTTATATAGAAAATATATCAATAACGACATTGATGTTTTAATAGTTATAAAAGGGTGTACAATTAACTATGATTTACTTGACTTATACTCAGTAAATTATAAAATTTATCTTTGGGATTCTATTGTAAATATATATAATGGTGAGAGGTATAAAGAAAAATCTCAAAATGTTCTTTCGTTTGATCTCAATGATTCATTAGCCTTTAATTTCAAATATTTACCATTATTTCATTTTCGAGGAAGTAAAGTTTTTGAAAATAGTAAAAAAAAAAGAGAAATTATTTCCATGTACGGAACATACTCATTTGAGAGAGCATGTTTTTTGGACTTATTGAATACAGATAATATAATAAATTTGCCATTAGAATATCATTTAACTATATCAATCTCTCACTTTTTGAGAGAGTATTTATTATTAAGACGGCCAATTAGAATTTTGTGGAAATATTCAACATTTAAAAAATTGAATAGGAGCAAAATTGAAGATATGCTAAATAGATCTTTAGCTACATTAGATATTGCAAATGAAAATCAAAGTGGGATGACTACAAGAACCTTTGAAGCATTGTCTTATAACACAAAATTAGCTACCAACAATTTGACAACGTTTAATTTTTGTAAGGATAAAAACTTTAATGTATTCTTTTTGGATACGAAGACCACGAAGTTTGATAAGCTTAAGTTTATCGAATTCTTATCAAAAGATTTGGTAGCAGATCAAAATTTTATAAAAAAGTATAGTATTGAAAATTATTTAAATAATATTATTAATCACAATCAATAATTATCTATATGATATTTAAAACCTGCAACTTATGTTCTTTCCCAATCATAAGAATTAATAAATCTGTATTTGGTACTAGATGTATTAAATGTAGATCAAGTTATGCACATAGAGCATTAGGTTTCTACTTTCAAAATTTAAAAATTGATAACTCAATTTTTATTCATGAATTTTCAAATCATGGTGCTTTTTTGAAATATTTAAAAAAGAGTTTCAAAAATCTTTCTACTTCGGAGTATTTTGATAATGTTAAATCAGGAGATTATGTCAATGGAATTCAGTGTCAAGATTTACAAAATCTTTCTTTCTTTGATGATTCTATTGATATCTTCACTTCAACGGAAGTATTTGAACATGTTCCAGATGACACTGTAGGGTTTAAAGAAATATTTAGATGTTTAAAGCCTGGTGGGTCATTTATTTTTACTGTGCCTTTAGATGTAAATAATGAAGAAACAGTGGTTAGAGCTAAATTAATCGATGGAGATATCATTCATATTTTAGAGCCAGAGTATCATGGTGATCATTTAAGGGAAAAAGGAATTCTTTCGTTTAGAACTTATGGTAGAGATATTATAAAAAAGTTAGTATCATTAGGGTTCAGTGATGCTAAAATAATAGAAATTTTTGAACCAAACTTGGCAATGGACAAACCATTGCCAATTATTCATTGTGTAAAATAATTTTATGAAAGTTGTAATTTTTGCTGGAGGTTTAGGAACAAGAATTTCTGAAGAATCTCATTTAAAGCCAAAACCAATGATTGAAATTGGAGGGAAACCTATTCTTTGGCATATTATTAAAATCTATGAGTCACATGGATTTAATGATTTTATAATTTGTTTAGGTTATAAGAGCTATGTAATCAAGGAGTATTTTATGAATTACTATTTACATAATGCTGATGTAAGAATAAATTTAAAAGATAATAGTACTGAAATTTTACAAAGTGGATCTGAGGATATTAGAGTGACATTAGTAGAAACTGGATTGGAAACTAAAACAGCAGGACGCCTTAAAAGAGTGAAAAAATATATAGGAGACGAAAGATTTATGTTAACTTATGGAGATGGCTTATCTGATATTAACTTAAATGACTTGTTGAAATTCCATGATTCTCATGGTAAAATAGCAACAGTTACGTCAATCTTACCGGAAGGGAAATTTGGCGCTATTATGACAGATAAAGACAATAATGTTAAGCAATTTATGGAAAAGCCAAAGGGAGATGGTCATTGGATAAATGGAGGCTTTTTTGTTCTAGAATCTAAAGTTTTCGATTATCTTAATGATGATATGGATGACGTAATGTGGGAAGATTCTCCTCTTCACAACCTGACAAATTCTAATGAATTAGTAGCATATAAATATGAAGGCTTTTGGAAGTGTATGGATGCATTAAGAGATAAAGTGGAACTAGATAAAATGTGGGAAAGCGGAAATCCTAAATGGAAAAAATGGTAAATAATAACATATAAAATAAATAAACATGAGAATTTTAATTACGGGAAACCTAGGTTATGTTGGCGCTTATTTGGTTTCAAATTTAAGAGCTAAGTACCCACAAGCATACATTGTAGGTTATGATTTAGGGTACTTTCAAAATTGTTTAACAACAAAAAACTTTGCACCAGAAACGAAATTAAATGTTCAATATTTTGGAGATGTTAGGAGCTTTGATGAAAACTTATTAAACAACATTGACCATGTAGTTCATTTAGCTGCAATTTCAAATGATCCTATAGGTAATAAATTTGAAGAAGTGACTTTGGATGTTAATTATAAAGCAAGTGTTGATATTGCAGAAAAAGCCATAAAAAAGGGAGTAAAATCATTTGTATTTGCATCAAGCTGTAGTGTTTATGGTGCTGGAGGAGAAGATGTTAAGACTGAAAGTTCTGAATTAGATCCATTAACTCCGTATGCCAAATCAAAAGTTTTAACCGAACAAGCTCTAAGCAAACTAGATGCAGGAAATACAATTATAACTTGCTTGAGATTTGCCACAGCTTGTGGGATAAGTGATCGTTTAAGATTAGATCTAGTTTTAAATGATTTCGTTGCCACAGCATTAACTAGTAAACGAATTGATATATTGAGCGATGGAACTCCGTGGAGACCATTAATTAATGTTAAAGATATGGCAAGGGCAATTGATTGGGCAATTGTGAGAGATAAAGATAATGGTGGACAATTTCTAATTTGCAATACTGGAAGTAATGTTTGGAATTATACTGTTAAAGAACTTGCTGAATTTGTATCTCAAAGACTTGAGAATATTAAAATATCAGTAAATAAAGATGCACCAGCAGATAAAAGATCGTATCGAGTAAATTTTGATTTGTTTACGTCATTAGCGAAAGAGTTCACTCCTCAAATTGATGTAGTTACCACAATAAATGATCTAAAATCTGGTTTGGAGGCAATTGATTTTAGTGATATTGAATTTAGAAAATCAAATTTCATGAGGCTAAATCAATTAAACGATTTTCTAGAAAAAGGAAAATTAGATTCTAAATTAAATTGGGTTAGATAATATTTAAATAGTTATTAATTATGAAATTTAACAAAACTAAATTAGACGGTTCATTTGTCATCGATTTAGATAAAAGAGAAGATGAAAGAGGTTTTTTTGCAAGATTATTTTGTATTAATGAGTTTGATCAAAATCAAGCCGACAGAAATATTGTACAAGTAAATAATTCTTTGAGTAGAGACAAGGGAACTTTAAGAGGCATTCATTATCAACTAAGTCCAAAATCAGAAACGAAAATTGTTCGATGCATAAAAGGTTCGTTGTGGGATGTTATCGTTGATTTAAGGCCAGATTCACCTACGTTTTTACAATGGTTTGGAGAAACTTTAAGTGCTGAAAATAGACGAATGATGTTTGTTCCTAAAGGTTTTGGTCATGGATTTATTACTTTAGAGCCAGATACAGAAGCAATATATTTTGTAACTGAGTTCTATTCACCTGAACATGAAAGAGGGTTAAGATGGGACGATCCAAAAATTGGAATAGAATGGCCAATTGAACCTGTTATTATCTCTGAAAAAGACAGACAACACAAAGATTTTGATATAAATTATAACTTATAATATGAAAGTATTAATTACTGGTGCTAATGGTTTTATTGGGAGTTATATGTGCGATTATTTTTTGAATAATAATTGCGAAGTAATAGGAATTTCGAGAAGATTTTTCCCAAATATTAAGGAAAAATTAAAAAAAGCTACTTTGATAGAAATAGATATTTTATCAGAGAATTTTGCGTCTCTTAAATTAGAGGCTGATATAATAATACATTTGGCAGCTTCGAATGATATAGTTTCTAAGGATCTCGCAAGAGGAATTGAGCTATCAACTTTGGGCACTGTAAATACATTAAAATTTGCACAAAACAACGGTATAAGAAAATACATATTTTTTTCTACACTTCAGGTTTATGGAACTGAACTCAAAGGAAAATATTCAGAAGATACCATAGTTAAACCAGAAAACGACTATGCTATGAACCATTTATTTGGTGAAATGTATGCGGAAATGTATAGTCGAAAATTTGACATGAATGTAGTGGTTGCTCGACCTTCTAATATTTATGGATCTTTTCTTACCAATGAAATAGAACGATGGACATTAGTACCAGGATGTTTTTGTAAAGAAGCGATTGAAAAAGGAACAATAACATTAATGTCTTCTGGAAAACAAAATAGAAATTTTATAAGTCTTGAGCAATTAAGTTATTGTACTTTACAAACGGCGTCAAATATTCATAAAAAATTTGATATTATAAATTATGTAACAAATGATTATAATACAATCGTTGATATTGCTAAGTTGACTCAGAATATATTTAAAGAAAAATTTGACAAAAAAGTTGATTTAAAAATTGGATCTGATTTGCCGGATACAAAAAATGATTTTGAATTTAAGACATCTAAATTTGAAACGTATAAAATTGAAATAAATCAAACCAATAGAACACACAATCTTGAGACTGAAATTTCAAAGGTAATTCGGGGTTTAATAAAGAAAAATTGATATCTATTAGTTAATTATGAAAAATTGGCTTTTTAGATTCATCATGTTTACTTCAGTTCTTGTAAGCGGATCATTGTATCCAATAGTTTTTGGTGGTGTTATCCCAACACTACTTATCTTATTAGCTGTTATAATTCTACTTTTTATTAAATTCAATTTAAATCTTAAATTATTTAAGCTATTTGCAATCCATCTTTTAGTCATACTAAGTATATTATTTGTTCATTTTTTTTTAAATGGATCAAATAATCATGAAAATGAATTCTTTAAATTTATTTTTAGGGTCATAACTGCACTATCCATTTTGTTTATTTATTCACTATATAAACGAGAAATAGTTACAGATTTTATCTGGGTAATGAATTTGCTTCTTTTGCATTCAATTATAAATTTTTTACTAGGTTTTGTTTTAGTTCAATACTTAGTTCCGGTAAATACAGAACAAATCAATTGTTTAACATATAAGTATGTTTTTTTTTATTTTTCAGAAGCAAACTCAATTGGCTTTTCATTTTTAAGAAATCAAGGAGTATTTTGGGAACCTGGAGTACTATCTGTCTTTCTTAATATTTTATTATTTGTTTATTTGTTTATTAAACCTAATTTACGATTAGCATTTCTAGCATTTTTAATGATTTTTTCTACTTTTTCAACAACTGGGCTTATTTTGTCAATTGTTTTGTTTGTAATAAAATTAAGAAAAAGCATAATTAGAAATATTTACACATTATTGTTTAGCTTAATTTCTATTCTTTTTTTACTTCCAATTGTAATCGGTAATATAATCGATAAAGTTAGTGGGGATGGGCAGGCTTCATTTTATTGGAGATCTTTTGATTTACTCATTTCTCTTCAAATGGTTGCCGCAAATCCAATAAAAGGCATTGGATTTGGTAGTGAAGTGTACAAAAATATTCAAGAACAAAGTCAAATATTTTTAGAATCAGATATATTAGAAGGAAGAGGGAATACAAACTCAATTGTTTATATTTTTGTTGTTTTCGGTATCCCATTAGCTATATATGTACTTAATTTAATGTATAAACAATCGGTTTTTATTTATAGGAGTAAATTTCTTTTTTTTCTTGTTATTTTGACATGTTTGTCAACTGAGCCTTTAATTACTTCAATATTTTTTTTAATGATTTTATTTTCAAACTATTTTAATATTCTTAATAAACAATTATAGATGGGCAAGTTGAATAAATATTTCGATTTGGCAATGATTGTTACTCATCAAAATAATGAACATATTTTTGATTTATTAGAAAGCATTAGAATTTACAATAAGAATTTAAATATTTATTTAATTATTGTAACTCAAAATGATTTGCAATTAGAATTAAATGATATATCCAATTTTTGTGGTATTCAGTTATTTCAAAAACCATCAGGGCTTTCTAGAGCTAGGAATTTTGGAATCCAGCATTTGATAAAAAATAATATTTTATTTAATTATATAATGTTTCCTGATGATGATACTACATTTAACAATATATTTTTTGATAATTTTAAATCTATTGTTTCTTTAAATCACAATTATTTGATAGATGTGTATACTAAAGGCACATCTGAGTTGTATATCTCAAATTCTTTAAAAGATGGATCGAGTGTAACTAAAAAGCAATATCATATAGCTATGAGCGTAAACATGATAATCTCAAAGCTATATTTTGATTCGGTACACTATTTTGATGAAAAACTTGGTGTTGGAGCTTCGTATGGCTCAGCAGAGGATACAGATTATTTTTTAAGAATAGTCAATTTAAGCGGTAATTTTATTTATACGAAACAACTTTGTAATTTCCATCCATCCCCAAAAAATAAGTATAAGAAATTAAAACTTATGTCTTTAATTAATAGATTTATTAATTATGGAAATGGCATTTTATTCGCACTGTGTAAACATAATATGTTTTTTGCTGGATTTCTAGTTTGTATTAGAGCTATTGGAGGATCTCTAATAAGTTTTTTACGTTTAAATTTCAAACTTTCTATCGCGTATTTTATTTCTTTTTTTTTTAGGTGTGCTTTGATGTTTAAATTATTAATTAATAAAAATGTTTAATACAACTATTGTAACTTATCATAATCCAATTGACATCCTTTTAAAGGCTATTAATAGCGTTATTAATTCAGTTGATTTAAATAAAATTTATATAGTTGATAACAGTAACAATAATTTCATTGAAAAAAAATTACCTATTTCACAGAAATTAGTTTATATCAAATCCCCAAGAAATGGAGGATTTGGCTATGGACATAATATTGGGCTTAATATGTCTTTAAATGATTCTAATATTAAGTATCATTTAGTATTAAATCCTGATGTGTATTTTGAATCTGAGGGATTATCGAAGATTATTAATTTCATGGATATAAATTCAGATGTAGGTAATCTAATGCCCAAAGTTTGTTATCCAGATGGTTCAATCCAATATTTGTGTAAATTATTGCCAACACCATATGATTGGATTGGTAGGAGATTTAATCCATTTAAAAAAATTGTTGAAAAACGAAATCAAAAATTTGAATTGCGATTTACCAATTATGATAAGGTAATGGAAGTTCCCTATTTGTCAGGTTGCTTTATGTTTTTGAGATTAGAGGCAATTAGAAACATTGGTTTTTTTGATGAAGGTATTTTCATGTATGGCGAAGAAACTGATCTTTGTAGAAGGCTGATTGCCAATAATTATAAAACAATATTTTTTCCTGAAATTAAGATATTTCACGAGTTTGAAAAAGGGTCTCATAAATCATTACGACTTACTTGGATCGGGATAAAATCTGCAATTTATTATTTCAATAAATGGGGTTGGTTTATTGATTTACAAAGACATAAAATCAATAAGATTACTCTTGGAAAATTAGGGTATAAAAAACATTTATTGAGAAAATGAAAATCTTATTAACGGGTTCAAGTGGATTTTTAGGTAAGCATATTTTTTCATACTTAAATCAAAAATATGATATATATACACTTTCGAGAACTCACTCTAGTATTAATTGTGATTTAAGTGTGTTACAACCCACATTACCTATAGTTGATATCGTTATTCATTCTGCAGGGATGGCGCATATTTTGCCTAAAAATATAAATGAAGAAAATGCATTTTTTAAAGTCAATGTTAATGGCACACAAAATTTATTAAATGCTTTAGATTTAGCTGTTCTAAAACCAAGGTTTTTTATCTTTATAAGTAGTGTAGCTGTATATGGTCTAAATTCTGGTGAAAATATTAATGAAGATTATCCTCTTTTAGCAAATGATTCGTATGGTAAAAGTAAAATTGAAACAGAAAGATTAGTAAATGAATGGTGTGTTAAACATGGAATAATTTGCACTATTTTAAGATTGCCTTTATTGGTAGGTACAAATCCTAAGGGTAATTTAGGCGCGATGATAAAAGCAATAAAAAATAATTACTATTTCAATATTGCAGGTGGACATGCAAAAAAGTCAATGGTATTAGCTACTGATGTATCAAAATTTATTCTTAAAGCTTCGGAGGTAGGAGGTATATATAATCTAACTGATGGCTACAATCCTAGTTTTTATGAGTTGAGTAATTTTATTTCAGCGCAAATGGGAAAAAAAAATATCCATAACATGCCTTATATAATTGCAAAATTAATCGCTTTTTTTGGAGATGGTCTTGGTAAGGACTTTCCAATGAATTCAACTAAGATGAAAAAAATAACATCTACCCTAACTTTTGATGATTCTAAAGCTCGTTTGGCATTCGGTTGGAATCCTAATCCAATATTAAATGATTTTAAAATTTATGAATAGAGTAATTGCTATATTATTATTTGTGCTACTTCTACCAATTTTTTTAGCTGTGGCGTTGGCCATTTTCATAGAAGATGGTTCTCCGATATTCTTTAAACAAAAAAGGGTAGGTATAAATTATACTTTTTTCAATATTTATAAGTTCAGGAGTATGAAGAAAAATACCCCAAATGTTGCAACACATTTACTAGAAAATCCAAACTCTTATTTGTTAAAAATTGGTAGATTCTTGAGAAAATTAAGTTTGGATGAATTGCCTAATTTATTTAACATTATCAACGGAGATATGGTTTTTGTAGGGCCAAGACCAGCTTTATATAATCAAGATGATTTAATGCAATTTAGAGTAGCTACTGGTGTTTCTAAATTGAAGCCAGGAATAACTGGATGGGCACAAATTAATGGTAGAGATGATATTTCTATTGAAAAAAAAGTAATGTTAGAACAGGAGTATATGCATAAAAGATCTACACTTTTTGATATTGAGATTATTATCAAGACCTTCACTAATGTATTATTTAGTAAAGGAGTGAGTCACTAGTATAATTTCAATTTAATGAAGTAAATGACCCACCAATTGGTGGGTTTTGCATTTTAGAGCGTTTTTCTTGAACTTTTTGCTTCAGAAATGATTTTGCTTATCAATGATTTAGCTTGTGATTCTGTAACAATGATAATTTTTCTCTTTTTCATATGTTTTATTTATAAATATCAGATAATTCAGTTTACTTCCTAAATAGGGTTTACTTTTTAGGAATCGGGTTTATAATTAAGTATAAAACATTTTATTTTATGAACATTTACAATTTTAAACCCGAGCATTCGGTAAATGACTTAATTGCTCATGGTATCCGTGTTGAAATGGATTGTAGCAACGAAAAGATGAGATTAATGATCTCTGATAAAAATTTAATTAAATTCAAATGCGATCTAATCGAAGAAGATTATCCTAAGGATTTTCCTGAAACGGACTCAATATTAGAATTAAATTTAAAGAAACCTCTAAAAAGTATGGATTTACCTTTCGGACACTTTACAACGGTACAATCTGAAGATCTAATTTTTGGCTATTTTGAGCATGAGCTTCTGCTATCAATAGGGACTGAATTAGTTGAGGTGGTATACTTTCATTTGTAAATTGAAAAAAAAGGTACCTGTTTCACAAAAGGATGGCTTTTCGCCATCCTTTTTTATTTTCATCTACGTCTTTTCAAACTTTCGATTGCGAGGTTAAAATCTAGATCATGTAGATCTTATGTTGATTTAATAATTCTACAAGAGTGCTACATTAAAACTTGTCAAGAAATACGACACAATCGGTACCATTTAAGCCTTATTTTTAATCAAAAATGTAATCATCAGATATATTTAGTGGGAAATTTGAATACACCTGGACGTTGGCATTTGTTCTAATTGTTCTTGCTCTCCCAACCGCTTGAATGAGCTCTCCTTCAATAAGGTTTAATTGAATATTCCGTAATTCTGGATCGTTAAAAGTCTGAAATTTAAACTGCATTCCGTTATGTTGAATTGTTTGGTAATCCATTTTTTGATCAATATTATTAGTGTCGATGCCTATAAATTCAGCATGGAACAGGTATACAATAGGATTGATATGAGGTGTACCAATCACCATTATATCCTTACCTTTTAAATGATTATATCCGCGTGTATTTCCGAAATAGATCCCCAATTCACCGTTCTCTTTCATATATCCCTGGTTTAAAGTTTCCGTGTTGGGCATAAAAGTTATGACGGGCTTATTTCCAATTATTTGCAAAAGTTCTTCCTGTTCTCGCTTTTTTAAGGATTGTCTGGAATTTGAATATTTGGTGTATTGAGTTACCGTACCCATATTTTCTATTTCTGGGATTTCTATAACTTCAAATTGTCCTGCAAGAGCTTTTTCATAAAACGCATGATTGATAGTAGCGGATAGGATGATTATTTTTTTGTTAGTAGGTAAAGTGTTGAATTTGCAATAATGTATGGTTGTGTGAACTTGGCCTTTTTTATCTTTAAATTCTTCTTTATAAAATCTATTTGAACTGAAAAACTCAATAAAATTTGACGTTGATGGCATATATTTTATTTTATCAATCAATAGAGGAATAGGCACTTCATATTTGGGAGTTATATGCATCATTGATTTTTCCGCTGCTTGAAGTTCCTGGTAGCATTCGTTGAAGAATATAGCTAAATCCGGGTATTTTAATAGCAATAGTCCAAAATCAGTTAGATTGAAGGATTTTTGAGACACCATGCTATGAATGCAGTCTTCGTCATATATAATGGTATTTTGATTCATTGCCTCATGAATGGATCGTTCATGGGTAGTTAATAACGTCCCTTTCCATTTTTTAGCTTCATCTAACTCTTTTAGGTAAGTTTTAGATAATATTTGATCTGGGGATTCATTTTCTGCAAGCTGATGAATTAGGCTCATGACCTCAGATCTCAAGCCTGCTTGATAAAATGATTTTATTTTTGCATTTACTTCATTATTCTCAAAATTTGGTAGTTCTGGTATCTTAAACGCATCAACATTCATCTCCTCAAATAATTCTTCTTTTAATTTATGGGTCGGTAAAGCAATAGCGATGTGATCTATGTTTTTCAAAATATGACTTTTTCCAATGCCAACACCTGCTTTAATAATTGTGTATTGCGCATTTGATGTAATAGCTCTTTGGAATGAATCGTTAAACATTTTCTCGCCTTCTTGAAGGCTAATTTTTTCTACTGGGTCATTCACAAATACAACACCTCTAGGATTGATTAAGCAACTAATTATGTTTTTATGTATATAATCTTCTTGATATAATGAGAACGATTCCAAAGACTGTGGAAATAATTTTCTTTCATTTACTTGATTTATAACCTCAAAATGACGTTTATGATAGATATCTGAATCTGGATTATTATTCAGTTTATTGTAGTCTTCCATAGCTCTCTTCATCAATTTCATGCCACCCTGCAACCAATGAAGATTTGTTGCTAAACCAAACAGAACGAGATAATCAAATCGTTTTTCTAGATTGACGAACTCTTTAAAAACCCTTACCTTATTTTCAATAATTGAAAAATCACAATCATTGTTTTTTAGTTTTTCGAGGTAAGTATAGTTTTTAGCCTGATCCAAAGAGTATGTTTTTTTTTCTCTATTTTTTGAAATTCCTGTAATCTCATTATTATTATATAATAGATTAACAGGTTTTTCAGAATCAAATTGGAGTGGGGCCTTTTGTCCTGCCCAGGTTGATTCGGATAATAAGAATTCTAGCCTATTGGGTTCGTCGGTTAAAAAATGTACTTCTTTTCCACCATAAAATTTCCTCGCAAGGTCCTTACATGAAGTGTCTGCGGGAAAATGGTAAAAAAGATTTGAAAAAATATTACTAATAACAGTAGTATCTGTTATTAACTTATCAAGTAATATACAAATACGGAATTTTCTATACTCTGGTATATCAGAAAAGGATGTGTACCAGAAATTTGTCTTAATATACAACTCATTAAACCTATTGAGAATTTGTTCTGGATTTGAGTTCAAATCAAAATCCAAAAAGAAACCACTGGTTCCAATAAAGGTGCTAGAAGATGGTTTATTATCAGAGTATAGGTTAGGAGTAAAGGTGTAACCGTAACCATTGCCAATATACGTACAAACATTTTCTATTGTAGTCCCTGTTTGAATCATATTTTCATGAATTATCCAATTTTCAGTTTTGTTTGCTGGTTTACGGTTTAATTGGGTTGGGTGGTAAGTGAATTGATAAATTTTGTCTTTTTTCATTATTTCTTTTAGTAATAAATAGTAGGACATTTTCAAAAAGTTTCCCTTCAAACGAAAATTTTCATTTTTCCTGATATTTATATGAAAAGAGAACATTATGAAAAAAACCAAATTGAGAAGATCGGAATTTATACGCATCAGATTATCCCCAGAAGAACGAAGAATAATTGATTGCATAAACTCCCAATATGACTATACTAACATTAGTGAACATGTAAGAAGAACCTTAAATTATTACGCGGTAAATGTGTACCCTAAAGCATTAACTCAAATTAAGGAGGTAGTTCATGAGAAGTAAGATATTAACTCATTATATCAGAGTTCGGGTGAGTGAGGACGACCATCGATTTTTGGAAAGCATTTTAAAAAATACTGATATAACTATTTCTGAATTACTCAGAGGATTTGTTGGTAAATTACGCTCACAAAAGTCAAATTACGGGAAACGCCATAATAGTAGATAGGGACTAAAATTGGGTTGAAACATAATACCTATTTATATAGAAATTTACTCAATCCTGCCGCGAGGGGGGATACCCCCCCTATAAAAAATAATAAAAGGCAGTCAAAGAGGTAATTTTCCTTTTCTGCCTTTCTTAGGTAGTGGATTTTCTTTATTTTTTTTCTATCACAATCGTTGGATAACAATAGTTCTCTTTAAAATGTATCTCCACTGACCAATCGCAATTTACATCTGGATTCATCTGATATAAAATCATCAATTTATATGCTAATATTGCCTGATCCGTATTAAAATCCAGGCCAGAATCTCTTATTAGCGTGTTGCTTGAGTCAACATAATACTTTAATAAGTCCAGAACTTTTTTCTTTTTAGGTTCCAAGTCTTCCATTAATGTAACTTGATAAATGGCTTCTTTTAAGTCCTCATCCTCTAAAGCGCTAAAAGCTAGCTCTACTATTAGATCTCGATGTACATGGTTAATGTAATCTTGATTTGTGGCAAATTGATGTTCAATTTGATCTCGAAATGTTACTCCGTTTATGGTGTGTTTTTCTTTAATTGTCATTTAATTAATATTTTTTATTGTTTATTATTCACCCTAATTTACATGGGGTACATTAATAAATAGTCTGTTTTTTAGCAAAATCCTTGTCGAGGATAAAAAATATTTCAGATTAATAATGTGCTGATTATCAATAATATATTGTAATGAGTTTAATATTTGGGAAAATTATTTTCAAAAAAAACAAAGATAACTCTTGGATATATTATTGTGGTTTGCTAATTTTGTGCTCGTTATGAGAGTAAAATTTCCACAGATATTGTGTTTTCAGGATTGGGAAGACTTATATAGACTGCCTGAAACTTTTAAATTGGGTGTTTTGGATAAGTCAAATCGTTCATTTGCTAATTTATCCGAGACGCCATTGTTAAAAGAAACTAGGAATAACGTTTTAGAAGTTCTTAAAAAAAATAAAAATGCTGTAAGAGAAATTGAATTGGCAATGTTGATTTACAGTCAAATTTATACAGCCGAATCACCTTCTGTTTATTTAGCCTATGTTAAAGATGCTAAAACAGAGCTTGAGTATTTAACAGCCAAAACATTTTGGCCTTTGATGGATGGGAAGAGAAAAGAGATTCGCATTTATCTAGGGTCAAAAAAAGAATTCCCGGATCATAAAAATCCGAAAGTTAGGTGGATTGCTGCACAAAAAATGCGTGAGCATTTAAAAAGTAAATTATTAGGTGTTGAGCAATCAGAACTATTCTAAATTTTTTTAACAAAAAACTATGGCCATAATAATTATTTGTTTTTTTGTAAATAATAACTATAGCCAAAATATAAAATTGTTTAATTTAAATTTTACAACTATGCAGACTCAAATTGTAACAATCGGGCTTGAGGATTTAAAGACGATGATGACTCAAGTGGTTAGAACAGAAGTTCAATCTTTAGCTACCAATCCTATGATTGGTGAAGGTTTTACAGATGAACTCTGGGACAGAAAAAAGGCAGCTGACTTTCTTGGAATCAGCGAACAAACGCTAACCAAAGTTTATTTGGAAGGCAGAATAATAGGCCAGAAAAGTGGTCGGAAATATCATTTTTTAAAGAGTTCAATCTTAAAGTTTCTTAGATCGAATTAAACACAAACAGTTTAATATTTATTCAAAATTTAAATTTTACAAAAATGGAAAGATTAAATCCGCAACAACAAGAGTACATCAAATTAGTACATGCCTATTTAAGAAATAGAGCAAGAAATGAAAATGTGGTATGGGAATTGACGCCCGAATACTTAGCCCAGATGTTTTATCAAGGAGGTCGAAATCTATTTGGCATCGAACTAAACAACCTAGGTTTCCCAATTTATGATGATCAAGAGTTTAAAAAAGGCGAACTCAACATGTTTATCTGTTGGTATCTGCAAGTTGGTCCTGAGGTGGCATTTGCTGATTGATTTGTTTAATTGTAGGTGGGGAATTAGCTCCCACCTACTTTAAAAATTTTTAAAATATGGGGGTTTCTTTTTCTTTGGCTAGGCCAAAATCAAAAAATAGTAGCATAAGAGTGAAAATTTCAACTAGTGGTGCAAATTTCTTTGTTTACACCGGAAAGTCAATTTCACCAAAACTATGGGACTTTAAAAAATCATTTATTAAATCCCAAGTTGGTAATCCAACTGCCGCAAAAGCTAGCAAGTATCTTCGGAAAATTCAGATGGATTTAACAGAGATTTTCGATGATTACAGATTTGGTATTTCTAAGATGACATTTTTGGAGCTTCAAGCAAAAATGCACGAGGTGGTAGGCAACCCTAAAACCAAAATGATTAAAGAAAATCATGGCTTATCAATTCAAACTAAATCTTTAATTGATTTTGTAGATCATTTTATTTCTGATTGCGAGAAAGGAATTCGTTTATCCCCACAGCGGCAAAAGCTCAAAGAATCTACCATTAAATCATTTAGAACTTCAAAAGGTTATTTAAATGGATTTCAGAATCATTCCCAAAAGGTTTTAATTATTAATGAAATAACCCAAAAAGAAATTGATTCTATAAGTGACTATGTAGTGAATGTAAAAAGACATTCATTAAATACCCATTCAAAATTTATGACTGATTTAAATCAGATTTTAAAATATGCCAAGGATAATAAGGTTATTACACAATCCCAGTTTGGGGAGCTAAAATTTGATACGAGGCGAGAAGAGACAGACAGTATTTACTTGAAAGAGGAAGAGATTATGGAAATGTATAAATTGGACGATTTACCCAGTGAAAAGCATGAAATCGTTCGCGATATTTTTGTTGCAGCGTGTTACATGGGATTGCGTTTTTCTGACTATTCAAATTTAAATCTTGCAAAAATAATTAATCGAAGATTAGAGGTTATTCAAAAGAAAACAGGTAAAAAAATAATTTTGCCAATTCATCCTCTTGTGAATGAAATATTCACGAAATATAAGTTTCGATTACCGAAAGTCCCCAAAAATAATGAGTTTAATCGATTGATTAAAGAGGTTGGATCTTTGATGCCATCGATGCAAGTTGAATTTTCAAAGCAAATTACGTACGAAAGAGAAAGGATAGTAATATCTAAGCCTAAGTTTCTCTGGATTTCCGGCCACTCTAGCCGTCGAACGGCAATAACAAACGAATTTTTAAGAGGCACCGATATTCCAACAATTATGCATTCATTGTCAGGCCACCGCTCCTATAAAAACTTTTTAAGGTACATAAAGGCAAGTGGAGAGGAGTTTGCTGATAAACTTGAAAAAATTTGGCATGAGCGGTATGCCGATATTAGTTAACATTCTAGATTAGTCATTATGGAACAGTTACTTAGATTAAACCAATTCCGAATTGATGCCGAAAGAAATTTCGGAGAATTACAACATATCCGAGACCGGCATATGAATTCTATTGGCCGTGCAGATGCTAAATTGGATGATTATCATAACATCATTGCTGCAATTAGAGCCGAAATGCTTCTAATTATTACAAATAATGAAGCAGCCTTAGAAATTGAAGTTCTCACGATGTTCAATGCACATGATGATCAAGTTTTATTCGTCAAAATTGATATTCCAGGTTTTCCATCCATATATAAATTATTTTCTGGTATCGATTATGCCCTATATAATGTTACGCGGGATGAATTAATGAATGACTTTGTTTTGCAGGGTAGATTGAAAGAATTAGTAATTGAGTGGCTCAGAAATCGTGAAGAATGGTCTGGGATGTTCGATCAACCATTTGCAAATGCAGAGCAAATTATGGAGCGCTTTGTGAATGATGAAGCTGTCTTTCATTTTTTTAAACGAAGGCCAATAATGTTGTAATACTGTAAACAATGATGATTATAAATATAATTAATAGTGCGCAATTCGGTGCGCATTTGAAACCTAACTAACTGATAATCAATAGTAAAATACCCTAAAATTAGTGTGGTCCACATCACGTAATATTATACGTAAATCACTGTTAAAAGACGACATCGCACAAAACTGCGGTCGAGATTCGGGTTTAACTTCACAAATCAACTCAAAACATTAATTTAAACCTGCTATTTAGTACGCATTTGGATGCGCACAGCTTATTATAACTTGTACATATTCTCCCTTAAACTTGTAATGATTTCATCAAAATCGGGTTGTCCTTTGTAGTATAAATTTGATGATCTCTGATATCGTTCCTTGTATGTATCATAAATAGTTTGATCGTCTAATCTCAGGGCAGGGTGTATTGATAAATCAATTATTGCATCTGCACCTTTAATGCGTTTATTTTTGTGTTCTATGTATTGCTCTGTTCCAATAAACTGAATAACTGATTCACATTTTAAAAGACAGTACACATCATAATACTGTCTCATAAAGTTCACTTGTTCGTTTGTATTACCTGATTCTATATTTTTAACTTCTTTTCTGTGTTTACTTATGATGGTTTGAATTTTTTCAACAAAAGTGTATTCCGGCAAATAACAAAGTACACCAATAGCAGTATTATCAATATAGTTGAATTCGCCTTCAAGGCTTTTTACATGGTCTAAAATCCAAGAAGAAATAGTTACAGGTTTATTGGGAGCAACCTGATCAAATCCCGCTTCTAAGAGTATTCCTTCTTTCACACCTTCTATTGTTGGAGTAAATGATTTGTACTGAAGTCTAATACCGCCGCTTCTATATTTAGTGTCATCAAAATTCTCGTCTCTAATAACATCAACAATGCCATCTATACTGATTGCCTCTTTTAATTTATCATAAAATGCTTTTCGATTATTTCTTACTTTATCATTGTCTTCATTTCCTTCTATTTGTAAACCAAAATTGGTTTTAATATGTATATCAATGTCTTCTGAAAAGCGGTCTATAATACCGTATCCCTTAGATAATGAGGTTCCTCCCTTAAGTTCAAATTCGATTCCCTGAACATTTAAACCATATAAAGTATGCATTATCCAATAGTCCTTCTCTACTAAGTAGGGATCAATTTTTAGTTTATCAGCGACAATTGATATTAGCTCCTTGAATTCTGGATCATGATGAATATAATTATGCATATACAAGCTCATTATTTTTATGCAATTGCTTTACTAATTTCTTAGTCATGCTGTTTCCATATCTTGTTGCCATTTCATATAAATTATCAAAGTTATAGTCTGCAACGCGCTTTTTTAATTGAGCAAGTACTTTACCAGTATCTTCTGCTAATTCAGATAAATTATTAAGCATATCTATTAAAACATATTCCTTACTTAAGGAATTTGGGAAACTTGATTTTAGTTTGAATTCAAATTCCCTATTGCCCAAAGTAAATGAACCTTTTCGTTTATGATTGTATACCCATGTTTTATTATATAACTGTGTTAATCCTAAGTTTAAGTTGTTATACATGTTTGGAGACACAATTATGAATTGATCATCTTGTAAAAATCCTTTTAGTAAAGTATTTTCATCTGGTGGTGCTTCACCAAATTTTGTTTTCTTGGGAGCATAGTATAATCCCTGACTTAATTTTTTTAAATCTCCTTCTTTTACTAATTCACCTAAATGTCTATCAATAGCATTTGACCATCTCTCCAATTCTTGGCGACGGTATACTTTCCCAGCGGTAAGATTTTTTCTAAATGATTTTAGTGATTCGTTCATAGCTTCACAAAGGTACAATGATTTTATATATGCATGAAAAATTAGAAAAATTCATGCAAAACACACTAATCCTTATACTAATTTAATTACGATGTAAAAGTAGCCTTTTCGTGACCTAGGTTTTGCCCTATATGTGTTATAAGTATTTGATAAATAATATATTATATATTAAAATGTACCTGGCCCATACAAATTCGTTATTTCCCCATCTTCACCAATTCCCCAGGCCCCATCAATCTTGTATGATCTAATAATTCCACCAAGGCCATGACTTTTCGGGTTTTAAGGTCGCTTAATCCTTTCACAATGGTATAAGAGTCTTTTAATAAGTAAAACACATTGGTCGTGAGGTTTAAGGTCCTTGTGCTACCAGGATATATTTTAGGCTCAATGTTTTCTTGGTAGATTTTTTCCATTGCTTTTAATTGAGATACATAGTTTTTGATAGCCTTATTTTCGTTTTGTCCGTAACTCCATGCATCTAGTTGGCGTAGGATTGCTGGGCTATTTTGCATAATCATTGCACTACTTAGTTGGTAGACCAATCCGTCTACTTGCCATCGGATCGTATTGTAGTTGGCTAAGGCAGTATCCATTGCATTGGGTGTACTGCCTTTTTTAATGGCATTTGTTAAGTAGAGCTCCGTGCTGTATTTGATTTCTATCAACTTATTGATGAACCCTTGTTGGCTTTGAGCTTTAGCTGTTCCATACATAGTGATTAGCAATAAGCCTATTAGCAACTTTAGTGTAACTGTATTGTTTTTAGAAGATTTCATTTTGATTATTTTATGGTTTGAAGAATGTTTGATCTGCTAATGCGCCTTCTATTTTTGGATTTTGATCATAACCATTTTCTGCTAAATCTTGATTGACATATTGGATGATTTGCTGCATGCTCGTATTGTATCCATACAGATTTAGATTTTTGATTAAATAATGGGTGAATGCCCCATTAAATCGGTTATTGATGAATGCATCTGCACTTAATTGGTGTGATGCACAGCCACTCAATAAAGCGCCTTGTAATCTAGAGGCCTTTGGCTCATTTTTAAATGCGTTTAATATGGGGGAGTGTACAGTTTTAAAATTTCTATATTGAACCATTGCCAGATCATTGGTGACGTTATGGTCTCTTGATAAATCTGCCGCATGGCAACTATCCGATATCCATACAAAATGTACACCTTGGGGGATGGTAGCGAAGCGTTGGGCAAATTCTTTATCACTGATGGCTGTGGCTGCCGTTTCATTAAAATCATAAGGACAAATAATTTCATCTAAACCGTCTTTTTCCAAGGCTGGATGCATGGTAGGTTGTTGTGCCCCATGTCCACTGTATTGAAACAGTAGCTGATCGCCCGCACTGACACCTTCTAATAACCAGTCTAACTGTGTTAGAATACCCTGCCTTGTGGCATTACGATCTGTAATGGTCCTGATATTTTCCCATGCATAGACTTTATTTTTTTCTGCAATAAAATGGCCCATATCTTCAAGGTCATTGATGCATCCTCTTAGGTCATTGCCTGGTAACGGGTAGTCATTGATGCCAACTAGCAAGGCTTTGTTTTTCATAAATAAGGTGTTTGTTTACTTAAATCTATACTTTAAATAGGTGCTTCCAAATTTTATTTTTACATTTATAAAACTGCTGAAACCCAAACATAGAAAGGATTCTATGCTGATGCTTTCAAATGCAGTAAGCATAGTATTGATACTATTTTCTAATTAGATTATTTACTAAAAAATATTTTTATGGACAAGAAAGAAATGATGCCTTTATGGAAAAGTTTACTACTTTTTTTGGTGGCTTCCTTTTTATTAGTCACCACCGCACCCTTTGGTTTTTTGTATGCAGTGATTAAACAAAGTATGGTGAAGCAGTTACATTCCTTATCTGTTTATTTTTTAGAACTCGCTATTGCGATCGATAATTTAGGGAACGCCTTAATGCAGCATGGGCTTAACGATGCACTTTTAGTAAAGAATGAAAAAACGTATTATTTTGGTAACAAGCTCGAAACCATCAGCAGCGTGATTGGTAAAAATAGCCTTACAGGCACTTTGAGCTTTTTAGGGCTTCGTTTAAATGCTTTTTTACATTGGATAGATGCCAACCATTCTTTGAACTCTATCAATTATGATGTAAAGCGTTTTAAATATTCAAAATTGAACACCTAAATTACCCCTCTATTTTATTGATTTTCACCCCCGAAGGCCTAAATTTGTACCTATTCCCCCCGATATTTTTTATCTTTACTTAAAGCACTGATAGGCAATCGCCTATGGTAACTTATTCATTTAATGTGACTAAGAGTGGCTTTGCCATATAAATTCAAAACTATGTTCAATCAGATTCTTAAAATTGCTTTATGTATTGGGCTATTTACTGCTTGCACTAAGTCGGGTTATGATGAATCCATAGTGTACAATAGCAATTTTGCCACTGGAGACCAATCTGGTTTAACAGGTGCTACGTTGTATACCTATCAAAATGCTAAAATTATTGGTAGGTACAACAATGGTGGTTTTTCATTGGATTTAAGCAATTTGCCTAAGCATAAAGCCCTCGAAATTGAAGTCATACCTTATTTTCATAACAGTTGGGATGGCAATAACAATTATGGAGGAATTGATGGCCCTGATATTTGGAAAATGACTGTTGATGATCAAGATTTAGTGAATGCTACTTTTTCAAATTCTCCTTGTAATCCTTTATACTGTTTATTCCAATCTTATCCTATCAAATATGCAATCGTTAATAATCCACCGATGACCGATGCAGTGAAAATATTTGAAGGGACTGAAGACAATTGTTCGGGTATTAATACAAGCTCAATGTACCGTATTGTTAAAACTATTGCCCATACAAAGTCCACGGTAAAAATAAGTTTTAGAGATTATTTAGTACAAACCAATGTACCCAATCCAATTTGTGATGAATCCTGGTCCATGGCAGGCATCGTTGTTAAAGTGATTAATACGCCTTAATTTTTTTACTTGTTTAAATTTCATTTTCCAACCATTAGTCAGTTTGCAGCATTACTCATGCTGAACGTTTCCAATGCGTTATTTCAGCTATTGGTAATTCCTATCTTAATTCACTATGCAACACCTGTTAAATTAGGCGTGTACTTTATTGCACTTTCATATGGTGTGCTTGCTTCTATCTTAGTCAACTTTGGCACATCACAAACTGCAGTGGTAGAATTGCGCAGGGCGAACATTGAAGCAGAAAAAATCAAGATTGGTGTAGAAACTTTAGCGACTCGTTTTTATCCCCTACTTGCTGCAATCCTTATTACAGTGTCGATTGCTGCTGTTACAGACAAGGGAATCTATTATTTAGCAGTCCTACCAATGCTATTTGCAGAATTGATCAATCCTCAATTCCATTTAATTGCACAATATAAAATCAATCGCTACAGTATTTTAAATATTGGTATCAGGGCCTTGGTACTTGGATTAATTTATAGTTGCAGACAAAATGAGCAATTAATTTTAATTGCTTTATTAAGTGCTGGATTGGGTATGTTATTATTAAATCTATTATTCTTTAAAAAAGCATTTTACACAACCCGATTTTTTGAGACCTGGCCTAATATTAAAAGAATTTGGGCATTGACCAAAACGCATGCATTGATTGTAGGCAATGGCATCACGGTACATTTGCAACAATCTTTATTTTTATTTGCACTGCCTGCATTTGCAAGTCCTATTTTTTTATCTGCATATGGATTGATTGATAAATTAATTTCTAGTTGCAGAATGATGGTCAATGCTTATAGTGCAGCAGTGATGCCCAAAGCAGCTGGTGAACATTTGCAGGGAGATGCTCAATGGCGGATATTGAAGAAGCAACAAAACACGATTTTAGCTTTTGCATGTGTCGCCGCCGGTTTGATTTTATATTTTTTCCCTGCTTTTATTTTGTCCATTTTATTATTGGGCAAGTCAAATGTAGATACAGCTTTTATGATGGAAGCAACTCGCTTACTTCAATTAATTGCAATGGTCCCTTTATTGATTGCATTGAACGTTTTAAATGTAGCTGAATTAATATTAGACCGTAAATTCAAGGCTTATTTTGGTGCTGGTTTGATTGTGTTATTGATTGCTGCATTGTTTATTCTTTTTTTATATTGGGGCCTTCCAAATTATACCTTGGGTTATTATCCAATGATTATTGAAGGGGCATGCTTGATTATTTATTTCTTAATTATTCAAAGCAATAGATCCAATGCGTAAATCCCTCTTGACAATTTTGGGTGCTTTGGTAATTGCTTTTGCAATGGGGCAGTCTAATGATTCAGTAAATAAAATAAGCTTAAAACTATTACCCATTGTGAACAAGCTTCAATACGTGGGGGATCATCCTTATGATTGGAACGATGGTGCCATGATTCCTGCGAAAGGCTGGCAACAATACTTGAATGCTGGCATTCACCTAAAATGGAAACAATTTGAATTGCAAATTGCACCTGAATTTGTTGCTGCACAGAATTTAAGTTTTGATGGATTTAGTGAGAACTTAGATCCTGTGCATTGGAGAGACTATTATAGATTTTATAATTTTATTGAACAACCAGAAAGATTCGGTGATCAGGCTTATCAAAAATTCTTTTTTGGGCAATCCTTTTTTAAATACCAATATAAGAACACAACGATTGCTGTTTCTACAGCAAATAAATGGTGGGGACCTGGAAAAAGAAATGCTTTAATCCTTTCAAATAATGCGAGCGGTTTTCCGCATATTGCGATAGCTAATAAGCAACCAGTTCAAACCAAAATTGGTGCTTTTAATTACGAATTTATATGGGGTGTATTGAAAAATGGGAATTGGACTCCTCCACAACCAACTAAAACTTTTAGAGGCAATAAATTATACGTAGCAAAGCCAGATACAAGTAGGATGTTTCAGGGGATGCATATTAATTACACGCCTAAATGGTTTAAACATTTAACTGTGGGTGTAGAACAATCTTTTGTTCAATATACCAATCAACTTGCAGGGTTGATGCAATTTGTACCTATAAAGAATATAGTATATCGCTTACCAAATGATGCATTAAACAAGCCTATTATTTTAACAGCATTTTATTTCAATTATGAACTGCCTGCTGTACAAGCAAAATTATATGGGGAGTTTGGTTGGAATTTAAATAGAACCAGTTTACGCAATTGGTTTATACAACCCGATAGAGGCTTGGCATCGGTATTGGGTTTTAGTAAAATAATTCCTACGACTAAAAACCATTATTGGGAATTTTTGGCCGAGATGACGAACCTGCAATTACAAACGCGTGCAGAACAATTTTCAACTGCTGCGCCAACTTCTTGGTATTTAGGGTCCGAAGTAGTTCAAGGTTATACGCATGACGGCCAAATTTTAGGAGCTGGTATTGGTCCTGGTGCAACTTCTCAAACCATTGAATTGAATTGGCGAAGGGGCAAAAACAGAATTGGTTTAAGCGGCGAACGTCGTTTACATAACAATGATTTTTATGTATTCTCTTTTACCAATTCTGGTGACTTTAGGAGATGGTATGTAGACTTTGCTACCACTTTAAAAGTGGATTGGTCACTTGGACGTTGGGACATCGGACCGCGCTTAAGTTATATTCAAACCAATAATTACAATTGGTGGTTGTTTCAGCCACAAGAAATTTATTTTATTCCTGGTATGGATAAACAACAATTTATTGGACAACTTAATTTGAAGTATCATTTATAATGTATAAAAAGCTCGCAATTGTTTTAGTAAACTGGAATAGTTTTGAACTGACAAGAGATACGCTAGAGTCCTTAAGTCATACTAGTTTTACTGATTATGATTGCATCGTGGTGGATAATGGTTCTGTTGATGGGTCTGGCGTTGCATTAAAAAAAGCCTTTCCTAATTGTATACTTATACAATCCGAAAATAATAAAGGATTTACAGGTGGTAATAATCTTGGCATCAGTTATGCATTAGAAAATGGCTACGAATATGTGATGCTTTTAAACAATGATGTAGCTGTGGAGCCTAATTTTTTAGAACCTTTAATTGAGCGCCTCGATCATGACCCTTCTATAGGCGCAGTGCAACCGCTGATTTATTTTCACCATGATAGGAATTTAATTTGGAATGCAGGTAGTAAATATTGGCCATTGATAGGCCTACCGCTAACTTTAATGTATTACCGAAAAGACCCGCAACATTTACAGACCAAGCAAGAAAAAAAGATTGATTGGATCACCGGCTGTGCTTTTATGATTCGTTCGTCAGTGCTTAAGCTAACTGGTAATCTTAAAGAGAAATACTTCATTTATTTTGAGGATGTGGATCTTTCCTTTAGAATCAAAAATGCTGGTTATACATTGAGTTATGTTCCAGCTTCTGTCATTTATCATATTGCCGGGATGTCACATAAATCCAAAACCAAAGAAAAAGAAGGTTTTTTGAGTCCTAAAGTGCATTATCTAAATGGAAGAAATAGGATTTGGTTTTTAAAAGAACACACGCCATTTTGGGCTTTACCAACCACTTTTTTTTATCATTTTACTTATTATTCAGCCGTATCTTTCTATTTTATAAGTAGATTGCGCTTTAATAAATTAAAAGCCTGGTTGAAAGGCATTAAAGAGGGTATCTTTGAAGCTGTTTAAACCTATTTATTGAGTTAAAATTATTCGTTTGAAAAAAATTATCATAACAGGTGTCGCGGGTTTATTAGGATCAAGAATGGCTGAATGGATTATCGCGAACCAACCGAATTATAAGATCATTGGCATTGACGATTTATCTGGAGGCTACAAAGATTATGTACCTGCAGGTGTAGAGTTTCATCAATTAGACCTAAGCAAGGATACCATTGCTCCTTTATTTGAAGGTGCAGCCATTGTGTATCATTTTGCGGCTTATGCAGCAGAGGGGCTTAGTCCGTTTATTAGAAAATACAATTACAATAGCAATCTTGTTGCTACAGCGAATGTAGTGAATGCTTGTATTGAACACAATATTGGTCGTTTGGTATTTACATCAAGCATGGCGGTTTATGGTCATGGTAAACCACCTTTTAATGAAGCAGATCAGCCCAATCCAATCGATCCTTATGGTGTGGCGAAATATGCTTGTGAAATGGACATTCAGATTGCAGGTGAACAACATGGTTTGGAATGGTGTATTATACGTCCGCACAATGTGTATGGACGCAATCAAAATATATGGGATCGCTACCGTAATGTATTAGGTATTTGGATGTTCCAACATATCAATAATAAACCATTTACCATTTTTGGAGAAGGAGATCAACAAAGAGCTTTTTCTTGTATTGATGATTGTTTATTGCCGCTGTGGAAAGCAGGTACAGATGAGCGTGCTAAAAAACGCATCATCAATATTGGTAGCTGGAAATATTATAGCATTAAAGACGCTGCCGAAGTGTTGAAAAAAGTAATTGGCAATGGCGAGATCAAACATGAAGAAGCGCGTCACGAAGTTAAAGACGCTTTGCCTTCACATGAATTAAGCGTGACACTTTTAGACTATGAAGATAAAACTAGTTTGGAAGCTGGATTGACTGATATGTGGCAATGGGCTAAACAACAACCAATACGTGTCCAAAAATCATGGGACAATTATGAGGTTGAAAAAGGTATTTATGGCTTCTGGAAAAATAAAAAATAAAATATTGAAATGCATTTTAAAAAAGGGATACAAGGCAACTAGGTATCCCTTTCTTGTTATTATATTTTTGCAAGCATTGATTTTTTCTTTTCAATCTGCAACTGCGCAATCTATTTCTTTAGACCAAGAATGGAAAACTGATTTGATTAGAAGGACTCAATTACTGGGAAATTTTGATTCAACGATTTCTTTTTTAGTCAATCCGGTTTACTTAAGCGCTTCATCTGTCAATAAAATTTCTGGTGTACAAAAAACGGGTAAGCCCTTTTTAGGAAAATTCGGTTATCTAGAGATGATGCCAATTCAATTGCATCAACAGTATGTCACTGATATCCCATTTAAAACATTAGATGGCCCCATGCTGGCTAGTAGTGGTTATCAAGTGATGGCTTCAGCAGGTGTATTTGCTCAATTAGGTCCATTGACAGTTCAACTTCAACCTCAGTGGGTGCATGCGCAAAACAAAAGCTTTAGCAACAATATCCAAACAGCGAATTATAATCAATTATTTTGGGGCAATTCTAGTATTCGTTTAAATGCAGGTCCTGCTTCTATTGGTATTAGTTCAGAAAATATTAGTTGGGGCCCTTCTGTTTTTAATCCATTGTTAATGAGCGGTCATGCACCTGGATTTATGCATTTAACTTTTAATAGTAGACGACCACTAAAAACACCTATAGGTAGTTTTGAATGGCAATGGATTGCTGCTTATTTAGATCCAATGGATAAAGCATATCAAGGTCTTGCAGAAGTAAATGCTGCTACGATTCAAAGCCGGAGGTATTACAATGGTGCAACAATTGCTTATCAACCAAAATGGGTTCCAGGTCTTAGTTTAGGTTTGACAAGGGTAGTACAGCAGCCAGAAATTATCTTAGAGGTTTTTAACAATTGGAATTTAATCTTTAATAATATTTCTAGGGTGAACGATCCAAACCAGTTTACAGATTATCTTTTGAATTCTGTTGAAGCCAATACAGATCAATATGCTTCTTTATTCATGCGTTACTTATTACAACCAGCCAATGCAGAATTTTATATGGAGTGGGGCAGAAATGATGCATTTTATAATTTTAGAGATGCCATTCAAAGATTAGATCACTCACGTGCATATACATTAGGCCTTCGTAAATTGTTTAGTGTAAATTCTACCAAAACAAAATATTGGCAATTGATTTCTGAGTATACGCGAATGCAGCAACCACCTTCCTGGCCTTTATTAAGTGGCGGTGCATGGTATGTACATGGTGGCGCTGTTCAGGGCTATACCCATTTAGGTGAAATCCTAGGAGCTCCAATTGGTCAAGGTGCCAATGCGCAAACTTTAAGATTGAGTAAGTTCAATGGACTTCAACAATACGGTATTCAATTAGAGCGAGTGACGCAAAATGGAGTATACTTTGAAGATAATTTAGCATTCACTGATCCATCTAAAACCAAATGGGTGGATTTTGGTATTCGATTAATGGCCGATCACCCTGTTAAACGATGGATGATTAGTACGAGTATTGCTATGAAGCGTTCTTATAATTATCAATGGTTCCAGCCTGCAAATGCAACTGGGCTAGGATTCAACAACCCCAACGATTTAAATAGCTTTTTATTTACCTTGGGAATCAAATCAATGTAAAGGATGTTATTGCTTTTCCCGATTATATATATTGCTGCTTTTATTTATGCTTTATATCAATTAGCAAAGTCTAGAATGCAGGGGTTATTGGTGTTTTTAATTTTTGCTTTACCAATTTACATCAATACCATGTCTGTAAGCTTTTCCTTTGGTTTAGCAAAAGCAATCCCATTTTTACAATTTTTCAAAGAATTCATTGTTATAATAAGTTGTCTTGTCATCGGGTTTAGCATACATGAATATAAAAAAATCAAATTTCATTTTATAGATAAGCTGGTCGCCTTCTTTTTTTTATATACACTTGCATATTTTATCATTCCAATAGGAAGTTATTCGATATTTTTTAAATTGATTGCACTTAAAAATATAGCTTTTTTTCCGCTATTGTATTTTATCGGACGTTTTATAAACTTTAAACAATTGCATTTAAATAAAATGTATGCATTTGTTTTATTAGTGATCATTTTGGCGTTTGTAGTTGCTTTAGTCGAAAAATTAACGAATACGCATTTGCATACTTTCACAGGATATGCTGATTATAATTTAAAATTTTTTGATACAGAACCAACTGGTAAATATGGATTGTCTTGGACATTTGAAACAGAATCAGGATCGAAACGTTTTGGAAGTATTTTTTCTAATCCGCTAGAGTTTGCAGCATCAATCATTTTGGCGCTTGCAGTTACACTAGGGGTGATTACCAAGAAAAAAGAACAAGTGCTTGTATCGATGGATTCGTTTCATATAATTGCTTTATTTGCCACATTTTGTTGCATTTTATTTGCAGCATCTCGTGCCGCTTTTGTTAGTTATTTTTTAGTGATTTATGTATATGCTTGGGTAACAAATATGAAAAAAGCACTTTTCTATTTTCATATTTTTGCAGTTACTGCAATTGTCTTATTTTTCTATTTTGCTGATGCTGATTTATATGATTTTGTCATCAATACCATCACCTTTACCAATACTTCGAGTATTGGCCACGTTGTAGAATGGGTAAATGGTATTGAAGCAATGATTGAGAAGCCATTGGGTTTAGGTTTAGGTGAATCGGGAAGAGTTGCAAATGCATCTAATGACAATATTGGTGGCGAAAACCAGTTAATCATTATTGGTGTGCAAGCAGGTGTTATTGCAATGTTCACCTATTTGACGATTTATATTGCCTTGATGCTTTTAGCATTAAAAAATTTAAAAATTGCAAATGGTCAATGGTATACAATCGCATTAATTACTTTATTATTAAAAGTGGGTTTATTTATTCCAATGTTCACTGCCAATATTGATGCATATATTTATGTTAGTTTTCTTTCTTGGTTGCTTGCAGGTTTGTTAGTAAATTTTAATCAATCAAAATTGGAGGAGCTCCTATGATTCGAGTTGCGATAGATATACGCGATTTAAAACTTGCAACAACTGGTTCTTTAACTTATTTAGAAGCAGTGGTACATGAATTTAAAAAAGGCAGGCCTGGTTTTGAATTTTTATTTTTTGACACCAATGATGCGCCTTATTTAGGGCGTAATCCTATTTTGAAAATTAGAGAACATGTACGTTTTTTTATATGGAAACAAATAACACTTCCTTGGAAAGCGTATAAAAACAACTGTAGCATTGTTTTTTGTACAGACTATTTTGTGCCCATTTTACATTTAAGATTTGAAACGATTCCCGTATTTCATGACGCTTTTTTTAAAGAATATCCTGCACATTATAATAAGCTATGGCTAATTATATTTAATTTTTTTGGCTTAATTGGTGCTAAAAAATCAAAAGCAATTGTGGTGCCAACAAATTATGCAGCTAAAAGAGTGGCTGATTGCTACCAATTACCTCAAGCTAAAATCAAAGTAGTGTATGAGGCGCCTAAAATCACATTGGATCAATTAGACTTATTGAATGAGCTTGATCCAACACTCCCGTCCATTCAAGGCAAATACATCCTTCACGTGGGTACTTTTGATAAACGAAAAAATATTCCCTTTTTAATATGCGCATTTAAAGCATTAGTAAATCAGGGTTATGATGATATTAAATTAGTATTGGTAGGCAGTTCTAATAAAAAAATGAATTCTGACGCAACCAATGAAATTCTTGCGTTGGCTGAAGCACCAGAATTGAAAGGTAAAATTATTTTAACTGGGTATTTGAATAAAGGAAATCTTTTGACAATGTATAAAAATGCTTTTGTTTATGTTTTCCCTTCTATCAATGAAGGCTTCGGCTTGCCCATTTTAGAAGCATTTAAATTTCAGCTGCCCTTGTTAATTGCTAATAATACTTGCATGCCCGAAGTTGCTGGTGATGCAGCTATTGGATTCAATCCCTATGATGTAGATGATTTAGTCAATCAATTAAAAATATTGATTGAAAATGAAAATTTAAGAAACGAATTAATTTCAAAGGGGAATAAACGTTTATTAGACTTTGATTGGGGGAAATCATGCGATCAATTAGTTGAAATTTTCAAACAAGCGAACGCTAGATAATGCGAATTTTATTTTTACATAGTTCTTCAGATTTATATGGTGCCAGTAAAATATTTTTACAAACTGTCACCTTGCTTCAAAAGCATGGCCATCATTGTGTGGTCGTTTTATCCAATAAAGGACGTTTACAACAAGTACTTGAACTAACAGGCGCCGATGTGCATATTGTAAACCTGGGGATTTTACGTCGTCAATATTTTAATTTATCTGGTTTGTACAATCGATTTACCAAATGGGTAACTGCTGCTAAAATTTTAAACTCAATTATACAATCCCATCAAATTGAATTAGTTTATTCTAATACTGCTTCTGTACTAATTGGTGCTTGGGTAGCTAAAAAGAATAAACTAAAACATTTTTGGCATCTGCACGAGATTATCGAAAGTCCAAAAATACTTCACAAGTTGATTGGTTGGCAGATACGAAAAGGTACCGATCAATTAATTGTTGTATCAGAAGCGGTCGCAAATTGTTGGAAGCCTGTTTTGTCCTCTAAAACAACAATGATTAAAATCTACAATGGAATTGAACCACTAGCACAACATCCTTCTCTTTCTTATAGAAAGAATTTTTTAATTCCAGATGATGCTATTGTTTTAGGCATCGCCGGTCGTGTTCATTTGGTAAAAGGACAACCTTATTTTTTAGCAATTGCAAAAGCAATTCAACAACTTGTACCGCAACAAAAATTTTATTTTTTGATTGCTGGTGCACCTTATCCTGGTCAAGAATATTTATTAGATGAAATGTTTGCACTCATTCAACAATATCATTTATCTGATACAGTGCATTATCTTGGTCAAGTAGATTTGATGTCAAATTTCTACCATGCAATTGATATATTAGTAGTTGCTTCAGTATTACCTGATTCTTTACCCACAGTCATTCTTGAAGCCATGCAATATGGTTTACCAGTTGTTGCAACGGCGCAGGGTGGTGCATTAGAGATGGTGAAAGAAAATGAAACGGGCATCTTGATTCCTTTAGATAACGCAACAGTAGCTGCTGAAAAAATTAAGACCATCTTGCCTGCATCTATTCGCCACCAAATGGGTGCTGCTGCTAAACAACGCGTCGAAACTTATTTTAGTCAAGCAGCATTTGAAAAAAATATGCTTGCAGTTTTTGAAAATGATTTAAATACAAATGCCCACTAACAAAAATACATTACTCAAGGTTGCTATTATTGGCTCAAGAGGCTATCCTTATGTGTATAGTGGCTATGAGACTTTAGTAAAAGCATTGGCTGAGAGACTGCCTGACAAAGGCGTGGCATTAACTGTTTATTGTCATGCACATTTATTTCCTGATAAACCTAAAATGGTCAATGGCATTCGTTTGGTGTATATCCCTACGCTTCCTTTTAAATCTTTAGCGCAACCAATCCATTCTTTTTTTGCTTTTTGGCATATGGTATTTACCAAGGTGGATGTGGTTTTGGTGTTGAACGTGAGCAATGGCCCTTTTGGGATCATCTCCCGTCTTTTTGGTAAACCTACCATGATGAATGTAGATGGTTTGGAGTGGTTACGTCCTAAGTGGAAAGGTTTTGGTGGTGTCTATTTTAAATGGGCTGCTAAAATGGCGACAAAATTCATGGACCTACTCATCACCGATGCCGATGCGATGCAAGCCATTTACCTTCAGCAATTTGGTGCAAAATCTGTGGTCATTACCTATGGTGCCGAAACCAGTCTTGGAGCGGATCTTGCTCTTTTATCTGACTGGAACTTAGTGGAACGCGATTATTATTTAATTGTAGGGAGAATGATCCCCGACAACAATGCTGCTATTTTAATTGAAGGCTTTATGGCTTCCAATAGCACCAAAAAATTGGTAATTGTGGGTGATGTACCTTATAAAGACGCTTATGCCGATAAAATTAGAAGCTACCAAGACCCTCGTTTGGTCTTTACGGGCTATGTTCGCAGCCCCGAAACCCTTGCTTCTTTGTATAAATACTGTTATGCCTACCTGCATGGGCATGAATTTGGTGGTACCAATCCCACATTATTAAAAGCCATGGCCAATGGTTGCGCTATTGCAGCATTAGATACGGTGTTTAGCCGTGAAGTGCTACAAAATGAGCAGTTTGGCTTCTATTTTACTAAATCCCCCGCTGATTGTACCCGTTGGTTTAACTGGGCGGAGTCGCATTGCATTGATATTGAGGCTAAAAGGGCCATCATGCACCAAGGAATAACTGAAAAATATACTTGGGAAACGGTCTCCGATTTATACCTTTATCATCTCAAATTGTTGGCGAATAAAAAATAACAGGGGCATGCATTGGAAACAGCGTTACTATAAAAAGAACTTAATTGGCATTGACGCCTTGAGTTTAGTGTTTTCGCTTTTTACTGCCATTTATATCAAGCACCAAGCTTTTATTTTCCCCGCTTCTTTTTCCGACTTTCTATTCTTTGGCTTACTGATGGGCATTTGGTTTTTGGCTGCCCATGAGTGTCGTTTATACCGCAATCGTATTTATAAAAAATTTCCGGAGGAGATTTTATTTAATTGCTATGCCAATGCTCTCTTTGTTATTCTTTTAAGTGCTTTTTTATTTTTAACAAAATCTAATTATGCCAACCTGTTTCGTTTTAGTGTGTTGGTGAGCCTTCATTTCTTCATTTCAATTCTTGCAAAATATTATATCCGTAAAAAACAGCATCTTGCTTTTGAAGGAGGTGCTTTAAACGATACAGTCATTATTGTTGGCTACAACAAAACTTCTATTGAGTTTTTTAAAACTTTGAATGAGCATGTGTATTATGGTTACAAGTGTATCGGCTTCATTCATAACGAGCCTATTGTTGCCGATGGAGTGCATTATTTAGGGAAGATTCAAAATTTAGAATCAATCTTAAAAGCTCAGCATGTTGATGAAGTCATTATTTCATTGCCAAGTGAACAGGCTTGGGAGATTAGAAATTGTGTTGAAATTTGTGATCAGCTGAATGTGCGTGTACGTTTGATGCCCGCATTACAAGACTTAACAACTAAATCTGAAGAGATTGATAGCCTTGGCTTATTGTCTGTGATTAATTTAAATGAACTGCCATTGGATAAATGGGAAAACAAGTTCTTTAAAATGTTGTTTGATAAACTATTTGCATGTTTATTTTTTATTACTATTGGTTGGTGGCTTTTTCCAATCATTGCCATTTTGATTAAACTAGATTCAAAAGGTCCAGTGTATTATAAGCAAGAACGTTGGGGTGTAAATAATAAACCTATTATTTGTTATAAGTTTAGAACAATGCAAACGGCCAATGGTTACAATGGTCATGCATCCGAAGATTTTGAACAAACTTCTCGTAACGATCCTCGTGTTACCAAATTAGGTAGAATTTTACGCAAATACAGTATTGATGAACTGCCCCAATTTTGGAATGTGCTAAAGGGTGAAATGTCCGTGGTGGGTCCACGTCCTCATCCTACCCCAATGAACCTTGAGTCCATGAAGAGTGTAGATAATTATTTAAAACGTCATATGGTAAGCCCTGGTATCACTGGATGGGCTCAAATCAATGGTTGTCGTGGCGAAGTGCGCACTCACGAGGAAATGGAGCAGCGCGTAAACTTTGATTTATACTATATCCACCGTTGGTCTTTCACATTAGACCTACAAATTATTTTACAGACCATTATTAAAATGTTGCGCGATAAAGGCGCTTACTAATATTCCCATTTATGTATTCTAAAAAATTGATCAAAATTGCATTTTGTATTTTATTGTCGTACATAATGCTGCATTCGATTACGCCTTTACATGCGCAGGTTCAATCACATCAAACGACGCTAATTGATTTTTTAAGCCGTATGGCTCAGAAAGGTAAAATTGAATTTAATGACTTTATCAAACCGGTGGATCGTAAAATAATTTTTGAAAAATTAGAAGAACTACATCATCAAAAAGATTTGTCTAAAATTGAAAGAGCAGAGTTAAACTTTTTTTTAAGCGGCTTTTTTTTAGAGAATAAATATGTTGACAAACTAGGTGAAACGTTTAAACCTGTATTTTTTTCTTATAAATATATTAAGCCCTATGCATTACCATCTCAGCATTTAGTTAGTTATAAAGACAGCAGTTTTGGTATCATAGTAGATCCGGTGGGTGATTTAACCATGCAATCAAGAAATGGTAAAATCAATAGTATACAAGGTAAAGGGTTTCAGCTTTTTGGATATGCCGGTAAGCGTATTGGTTTTCAGTTAAGTTTTATGGACATCAACGAGCAAGGTCGTTTTGATTCTGTTCGTTCCGATAATGAATTGCCTGGCTTTGTGCGTAAAACAACCACCAACCCAAAAATTTTGAACTACGCTCAGATGAACGCCACTTTGAGTTACCGTTTGAATAAAGGGATGATTACTGTAGGACAAGACCAGCATATTATGGGCTATGGCCGTTATGGCAATATTGTATTGTCTGATAAAGCCCCTGCTTATCCTTTTTATGCGCTCAATTATCAACCTAGTAAATGGTTGAAATTTAATTATATGCATGCATGGCTTCAGTCTGGCGTATTGGATACACGTGGCTCCTATGATTTAAACAATCAAGTATACGGCGGTGTACGTGAAAAATATTTACCTAAATTTTTTGCAACACATGCTGTTGAGATTGCTCCAATGAAAGGATTGAAATTGAATTTAGGTGAATCGATTGTGTATAGTGAGGATTTACAATTGGCCTATATGTTACCCATTACTTTCTTTAAAGCTTTTGACAATCAAAAATTTGCCGATAATATTTTAGCAGGATCCAATGGTCAATTCTTTTTTGGTTTTAGTAGTCGCAATCAATTACGCAATACGCATTTATATGGACAATGGATGATTGATGAAATTAGATTGGGCACTGTATTTAATTCTGGTAAGTCTCGCAATCAATTAGGGTACCAATTGGGTGCTTCCGTGACAGATCTTTTTGCGCATTATCTTAGTTTCAATGCAGAATACACGCGGTTGAATCCTTTTATGTACCGCAACTTTATTGCTGCTCAAAATTATTCCAACGCCAATTTTTCATTGGGTGACTGGATGGGCGCGAATGCAGATCGTATTTATTTGAGTGCGAGGTACCATCCTAAGGCCAACTTGAGTGTGGAAGCATTTACCTTTTGGCTACGTAAAAATGGAGAGGCGAGCATTGAAGACCAATATTTTGCAGAACCTCAGCCTAAATTTGGTTTTGATCCTCAATACAAACGCACTAAAATGGGTTTAAATGCCCAATACCAACTTTGGAATAATTTGATTTTTAAGCTCAGCTATGCAAAGACTTTCCAAAAACCTACTATAGGCAGTAGCAAATGGTTCACGGATGCTAGTTTCGGTATTTGCTGGAATAAATTTTAGTACTTTTACATATATAAGAAGATAATAATGACATCATTTTTTACAAAAGCGAAAAGCATCTTGGTTTTGGTTGCTTTTTTGTTCATTGGTAGCCTAAGCGCACAGGATTTAAAGAATCTAAAGATCAATCAGTTATCCGATCAGCAGATGATGCAGATTTGGCAACAATTCTCTGCTAGAGGGATGTCTGAATCCGAGGCGATGAAGATGATGGTACAAAAAGGGCTAGGTCCCAACGAAGTTGGTCTTTTTAAAAAACGCTTAGTGGGGATTCAATCGGCACAAAAAGCAAAATTTGGTGTCAGCGCAGCTAGTAAATCTTTCATCAAAGACACGGCGATGTTTTTACAAGATTCTAGTTGGATCAATGAAGTCCCATCTTATCGTACCAATAATAAATATTACGGCTACAGCTTCTTTAGCAATCCTAATACGGTTTTTGAACCTAATATGAATATGGCAACACCTAAGAATTATATCTTGGGTCCTGGTGATGAATTAAATATTACTTTAAGTGGTTTAAATGAAACAGATATAGATGCCAAATTAAATCGTGATGGTGCCATTAAAGTGGAGTACGTGGGTTTAATTTCCTTAACTGGCCTAACAATGGAACAAGCTAAGCAGCGCATTTTTGCTCGTATGTCCAAATCTTATCCTGCTTTAACCATGGGCAAAACAAAATTAAATTTAAGCTTGTCCAATGGAAGGTCTATCCGCGTTACAGTGATTGGTGAAGTTGAACGTCCGGGTGCTTATCAGGTTTCTGCATTGGCTACCGTATTCAATGTGTTGTACATTACTGGTGGTCCAACGGTGAACGGTACACTTAGGAATATACAATTGGTGCGTAACAATAAAACCATTTCAACGATTGACTTATATCCATTTTTACAAAAAGGAATTTTACCTGCAGATATCCGTTTAGAAGACCAAGATGTATTGGTATTTACACCTTCGTTAAAACGTGTTGAATTTGCTGGTATGGTAAAGCGTCCAATGGTATACGAATTATTGCCTAATGAAAATCTAGCGCAAGCATTGGCTTTTGCAGGCGGTTTTAATGATTCTGCTTTTACCGATCGATTAAAAATTGTACAATTAAATGGTCGCGAGAAACTGTATAAAGATATTGAGACCAATTCTTTTGGCAACTACATTCCAATGCAAGGAGATTCAATTTTTGCAGAGAAATTGCAACCATTATTTGAAAATAAAGTAACAATTACGGGTGCAGTGTATCGTCCAGGTGAATATGGTTTTACGCCACAACTTTCTTTGAATAGCTTGCTCAAAAAAGCAGATGGTTTAAGAGCTGATGCTTTTTTAACTAGAGCGATCATTAAACGTGTGGGTGCTAACAGAGAAAAAACAATTGTATCTGTTGATTTGTCAACATTAAACACCAATGATATTGCATTGAGCTCCGAAGATTCAGTGCATGTGTTTGCGAAAGATGATTTAGTTGAACAACAATATGTGACAATTGATGGTAATGTGCGTAATCCTGGTAAAGTTTTGTTTAGAAAAGGAATGCAGATTCAAGATCTTATTGCATTGGCAGGTGGCTTCTTGAATGATGCGGCTTACCATAGAGTGGAGCTTTCACGTTTAGAGCAAAACAGAACAGATGCCATGAGCAATCAGATGGTGGATTTAATGAAACTGGAATTAGACGCTGCTTTATCTAATAAGGATTCAAAATTGACACTAGAACCTCAGGATTATATTTATGTGCCTAGGTTATTAAACTATAAATTTATTGGTGATGTGAAAGTGCGTGGCGAAGTTTTATTCCCTGGTAATTTTACATTAGAACGTCGTGATGAAACCATTCAAGATATCATTGCACGTGCTGGTGGTTTAACACAATATGGTGCTTTAAAAGACCTTCAGGTATTTCGAAATGGAACTAGAATTGGCGTGAACTTAGAAAAGAATGAAGCAAGAGATATGGCTTTATTATTATTGCCAGGTGATAGTTTATTTGTCTCTCGCAACGATCCATATGTTGAAGTGGTGGGTGCAGTCTATAATCCTCAATTGATTCGTTTTGGTTCTAGTAGTTTTAAATCTTATATCTCTGCTGCGGGGGGTGTTAAAAATAGAGGCTCATTATCCAAAGCGTATATTCAATATAGCAATGGCATCAATCGTAAGACTTCCAAATTCTTATTCTTTAAGTTTTATCCTACTGTAAAGTCTGGCAGTAAAATTATTGTTCCAGAAGTGCCAGAAAAACAAAAAGGATTGACCGTAGCAGAAATCACTGCTATTACATCTATCATTTCTGGATTGGTGAGCTTGGCTGCCATTTTAAAATTATAACCTGATGAATTCTAAGAACGATACTTCTACAATTGCTGTTTATGAACAACCATTCTCTTTTGCGAGTTGGTTGAGTGGCTGGATAGCAAAAATTAAATTCGTCATTGAAACTAATTTTAAATTAACGCTTTTGGTCGTTTTATTAGGAGCTGCTTTGGGTTTAGCTTATAGTATTTTTAAACCTGTACGCTACAAATCAGAAATCACTTTTTCTGTAGAAGATAGCAAAAGTATTGGCAGTGGTTTATTGTCTACTTTAGGTGGATCGTTGGGTATGGATATTGGTAGCCTTGCTGGTTCGGGGAACGGTGTATTGTCTGGTGACAATGTACTTTCTTTATTAAAGAGTAAATCAATGATGGCTGAATGTTTAAAGACGCCTTACCCTGATAGCAATAAAAATAATTATGTTATTGCTGATCGTTATGCCGATGTATATGGTTTAAGAGCAAAATGGGCTGGTAATAAGAAAATTGGTCGTGTAATTTATTTTGGTCAACCAGATCAAAATATTCGTTTGCAGGATAGCTTATTAAAATTGATCATCAAGCGTATCGAAGAAAAAGAATTAACAGTGATCAAGCCCGATAAGAAATTGAGCTTCTTTAATATCTCCATCAACACTAAAGATGAAATGATGAGCTTATTGATAACACAACGCATCATAAAAATTGCAACTGATTTTTATGTGAATGCCAAAGTGGGTAGATTAAAAAGTAATATTGCACGTCTTGAAAAAAGAACCGATAGTATTTCTAACTTGTTGAATCAACAAACCTATGCCGCTACAGAAGATGCTAGGTTGCTTTTAAATGTAAATCCTGCTGATATCAACGCACCTGTTTATTCTGAAATTTCTCAAAGGGATAAAATGGTTTTAACCACTATTTATGCCGAATTAATGAAGAATTTAGAAGTCTCCAAAGCTGCTTTGATCCAAGAAACCCCTACGGTACAAATCGTGGATAAACCTAGTTTCCCCTTAGAACGCATTGAAACAAAATGGTATGAGGGTATTTTGATCGGTAGTATTTTGTCCTTTTTGGCCATTACAGCCTTCCTGCTTTTCAAACAACCTGATTAATTTTTGAGGCCCAGATTCAGTATTTATACTGAATCAATTGTTTGTTTAATTGCTTAGTATTGTAACGATTACTAATTCAATTGAGATTCATGAGCCATCATTTTATTTCACTTCAAACAGCAAAAGATTTAATTAGCCGTTACCGTGATAATTTTACGGATATTGCAACATCTGAATATGAAGACTGCTTAAAATACAGTGAGACTTTTGATGCAGCTGCTATTAGGGCTGTATTAAATCAACCAGGTTGTGTTTCTTTTAGAGCCTATTATGGTATGAAGGAAACGAACGAAATTTGTTTGGTGTTTTTTGGAGTAGATGCAAACGACAACAACATTGTTAACTCGGCAAATGGCGGGGAGGATGTGATTGTAGAAAACGGAAAAGATTGTCCACCTAATTGCCCTTTAGGTATAGAAGGCTTATTTTAATGCAATATTTGAGATTAGATATTTTATTGAACCTTTCTATCATTATCCCGGCCTTGGTCGGGATTTATGTATTTAATGCTGTTAAGAAAGAATACCGCTATTTTATTATTGCTATTTTAGTAGGCGCCCTCAATGAATTCAATGCCGAATTTCAATGGACGCATTATTTTATTTTTGATTTTATTTATACTGTTTTAAGTACGCAACTTACATTGTACTTGTATTTTATTTGGGACACAGAAAAAATAGCATCAACCAAAAAAATATTGCTTCATCTTGTTGTACTTGTGTTGGTACTCTATGACCAATACTATGATTATCTTTCGATTTACCATATTAAATGGGCTTATATACTTTGTAATATCGGTATTTCATTTTACGGGATTCGTTTATTGACCCAGAGTCAGAATAATTTAATGCGTGAAAAAGAGAACTTAACCCGAAAGCTGATCATCATTCCATATATGGTTTTTAGCATCTATTATACGGCGATTAATATTTTGATGCATTTCCTTTTTAATGCAGATACAAAAGACGTATTCTTGAACTTATACAATGTGATTAGATGGATTAATTTCTTATCTTACATTGCTTACACACTGGCATTATTATGGGCACCCAAGAGAGAGAAATTTTTGTAGCGTTTTGTTTGGTTTCAGGCTTTCTGGCTCTATTGTTGTCGTTTTTCTTTTTAAGCTTGTTTAAGCAAAACAGAAAATATAGAAGACTTCAAAAAGACAAATTAAATGCCGAAATCAATGCCACTGAACTGGAACGTAATTTAATTGCCACCGAATTGCACAACGACATTGGCCCTTATTTATCGAGTATTAAAATGCGCCTTAATTTATTAGAAACTCAAAATAAAGTTGATTTATTGGAAGTGAAAGCTGCTTTGGACAAATGTGTAGACCAGGTGAGAGGGATGGCAAAATCCCTTGCGCCCTTGGCTATTTTTCATATAGCTTTAACTGATGCATTAAAACAATATATCGCACAAATCAGCATCGACAAGTCGCTCAAGATTAATTTAATTGAATTGGATACGCCTGCTTTAAGCCAGGATCAGAGCAATCAATTGTACCGTATCTTGCAGGAAATTATTTTAAATACAGTAAAGCATGCCCACGCTACTGAATTAAATATTGAGTTTTCTAAAGAAGGAAATCAATTACTGGTTCGTACAGCAGACAATGGAGTAGGATATGATGCTTATGAAATTAGGGCCAAACATAAAATGGGATTAGGCCTATTGGGGATACAGAGTAGGATTGAATATTTAAATGGAACCATCGTAATTTCTGATGAGATTAAAAAAGGGACAAGGTATAATATTCGTATTCCCTTAGATAGATAAAAACATTCATTCAATAGTGTATGCAAGGGATTAAACACAAGCCAATTTCAATTGTAATTGCCGATGACCACAGCTTTTTTAGAGAAGGCTTGGTAAAAGTGTTGAATATGACAGGGATGGTTCAAATCATTGGCGAAGCTGCTAATGGGCAAGCCTTGGTTGAACTTACACAAAGTTTAGATCCTGATTTATTGATTGTAGATATTGGTATGCCTATTTTAAATGGCATTGATGCTGTTAGACAAATTAAAGCAATGGGCCTGCGCGCAAGGGTGATTGCATTGTCTATGCATTCAGAAGATGCCATCATTATTAAAATGCTCGAAGCTGGAGCAATGGGTTATCTTGATAAAAATACCTCAAAGGAAGAACTTTTTGAAGCCATTGATAGTGTAGTGGTGCATAATCGGGTTTATTTTCCTGCATCTACTAATAAGCACATGTTAGATTTACTTGCTAATTCTACTTATAAACCTTTTCCAGACGAAGCTTTGACTTTTACAGACAGAGAACTGGAAGTGATACAGCTTGTTTGCTTAGAATTTTCTAATAAAGAAATTGCAAATCAATTGCAACTGAGTCAGCGCACCATTGAAACACATCGCGCACGTATTATGGAAAGAATGAATGTTAAAAGCGTGGCTGGTTTAGTTGCTTATGCCTATTCAAACGGACTCATTAAAAAAGCATGATGTAAATCAGCACAAGATTCAGTATAAATACTGAATCGACTTATTTCTAAAGATTTTATCTTGTGGTCACTTAGAGTATATAATCTAATAAAAACCATCTTATCAATGTCGTTGGGGGAACCGCATTTTTAAGGTGGTTTTTTTGTGCCCTGAACTTAAATCGTATTAAAGAATTCAAACAAACTTGTTTCTGTAGGTAGTTCTAATTTCTTTCTTAGTCGATACCTACTTAACTCTACACCACGCAAGGATATATTCATTAATTGTGCAATTTCTTTGGTTGATAAGTTCAATTTCAAAAAAGTGCAGAGCTTTAATTCATTGGCAGTTAATTTTGGAAACTTTTGTTTGAGGTTCATTGTAAATGAATTGTGTGCTTTGTCAAAATGGTACACAAAATTTTCCCAGTCGTTGTCCATTTTTTCTGCATCATTAATTACTTTAATCATTTTCTTTAACTCCTCCAAGCCCGATGAGTTCTCCAATACTTTAGTCATCTTGCTCATATGCGTCTTTAGATTAGACAACAATTCTCCCTTTTGTACCAGGTGCATGGTAAAGTTGAGTAGTTCTGTATTTTTATTATCAATTTCTAATTGCAGCTTCTCGTTCTTGATTTCAGTCACTTTATTTTTTGCTTGATCAATTTCTAATTGCTTCAAGTAGTTTAATTGTTTTTGCTCCTCCTCATGCTTTCTTTGTTGTTCGTTGAATTTTTTCTTTTGCCAACGGAATAGCAATATGATGATCATAAAAAATAAAACTACATAGCCTGCATAAGCTAACTCTGATAAATACCATGGGGGTAAGATCGTAAATTGGTAACTATCTATCTCTGATTCCTCTCCAAAATTGTTTCTTACTTTTATTTCAAATGTATAAGTGCCTGCTGGCAGATTGGTATATTCCTTCTCGGTTTTATTACTCCACTTAGACCAGTTTTTATCGAGTCCCTTTAGTCGATAGCTATATTCTAAATTGTTTTGCAATCCAAATAAGGTGGATGCAAATTCAAAGTGTAGATTGCCCCACTGCTTTTTTAATTTTGGAGCAGTCTGTAAGGGTTGTACTTGTTTTTCGTTGATATTTCCAAAATAGCCGCCATACAATACGCTATCTTTTTCACCCATCACCCTTACTTCTCTTATCTGCACCTGTAATTTATAATTGCTCTTTTTGTATTTAGCGTAGTTGATATTGATTAATCCATTTTCGGCCGCAATAAAAATATTGTTTTCATTCACCGGATAAACCATCTCAAAGCCACTTAGTAAGCGGTTATTTAGTTCTGGTATATAAATTATCTTTGGTGTCTTTTCTGTCATATCCACCACACCTAACTGCTTCTCGTGCACAAACCAAATATTTCCTTCCTTATCCTCCTTTAAATAACGCAGGCTCTGATTGCCTAGTAATTTTTGATAATATGCATGTGGTTCAAATTGGTCCAACTGTTCATTATAACCATACACCCCTTTTTCAGTAGCAACCAAAATCTCGTCTTTGATATTATACACATGGTTATTTAAGATAGAGGGCAATCCATTTTTATGGGTGTATAATTTTGGTTTACTGTTGCCGCCAGTTGTATCTTTTTTTATTTTGTACAATCCATGAAAAGGGTGTGATACCCATATAGAGCTACTTTCATTCACGGCTACATACCTTGAGGACTCCGTATATTTTTGAATTGGTTTTGCTTTAAAATTGTTTCCAGTTTCCGATAAGTACATTAGTCCGGTATAATTTCCTGCCACTATATTATTGGTGCCTAAGCCATCTCGTATCAATTGAAAATTCCAATACCCTTGTTGGTTGTCTATTTGTTTTGCTTTATTGTCTTCTACTAAAAAGGCGCCTTCATGGTGCGCTAAAAATAATTGCTTATTGATATTGGCCAATCCCCATACCTGTCCTGCCGTATTTGAAATGCTTTTAAATGTACCACGGTTAAAGCTTAGATCTCCTGTTCCTTGAATGGGTACGCTATACAAACCACTCGATGTTCCTACATACAATTGATCATTATGAATGATAGATGCATAAGCCGATGCATCCTGGTAATTGGGGTTAATATGTTTGATGGCCTTATTAAAACCAACACAATCAATTCCATTATCCAATCCTAACCAAATATTGTTTTGATTGTCGGCATAGATGGATAGGACATTATAGTTCTGCAAACCCTCCGGTTTAGATAAACTTTGAATCATACCGCCTTTGTCGTCAATAATTACCACCCCCGAATTGGTCGTCCCAATTCCAATCCACTCATTATTGATGGCGGTTGCTGTATAAATACGCTGCGCTTCTAAATTGGATGTAGTAGGTGTACTGATTTTGCTAACCCCATTGATACTATATTGATATAGGCCATTTTTGAGTGTGGTGATGATCACCGCATCTTTGATGGATAGGATGGATGTGACTTCGACATTGGTTAAATTGTCACTTGGAATGGGCTTCCACTTTTCATTTTCAAATACAAAGAGCCCTGTTTTTTTATCATGTGCATATAATTTACCCTTACACTCCCCTAAATAGCTCCAATTGGTGGGTGCTAAACCAATACTGACCTTTTTATTGGCATACCTTATGATGTGTTTAGCGGTTCTAAAAAAGACTTCTTGATTATAGTATGCAATATCCCAAACGTCTGCAAAATTTCGGTCATTTTCTGGAAGCTGTTCTACCAAACTGTGGTAAACTAGTCTGCCATTCGCTCCTGGACTAAAATAACCTAACTCATCCTGCCCACCTACATAGATATGATTATCGTTCCCAATGGTCACCGATCGAACGATGGTTTTATTGGGTAAAGGGTTCAATTTCCAATAGGTACCATCAAAACTCAATAAACCCTCGTTATTGGCTACATAGATAATGCCATTTTTATCCTGCTTAAAATCCCAGTTTTGGAGCCCCGCCTTGTAGTCAATTTTTGAAAAATTGATAATTTCTGGCAGGCCAATTGTATTTTGACCCAACCCTAAAAAAGGAATAAACAGCAAAATCCAAACCTGTTGCTTTAAGGTACATTTTTTCAAAATTGTAGTAGTATATTTTTTCATTGATGTATACATGATGTAGTAATGATGTAATGAAATTACCTGTTTTAGGCGTAAAATTCAAATATGATGTAGTAATGATGTAGTTAACATTATGGTAATATGAGGTAAAGTAGTCAATTTTAACACCCTGAAAATTGCTTGTTTTACTGATTGCAAACGTTTGTTGAAGACTTTTGATCATCTTTTGGATACGAATTCCACAAGATCCAATACAAAGCCTAAAACATGTTGTTTCAAATCTGAATTCAGTCTTTTTCAGACTTATTGATTGCTTCAAAAAATTTTTAAACAAAAACCAAAAATTCGATTTTTTCACTATTAACCAAGTACTTATGAAATTAAAACTCAGGATTTTGTTGTCTACTGCCTTTGTTTTATGCTTGATGGTGGGGGCTTATGCTCAAAACATCCAGTTTAAAGGCAAAGTCAATAATAAAGCGACCGGGGAAAACCTAGTAGGAGCGACTATTATTGTAAAAGGAACTAAACAATCTACCTTAACCGATCAGAACGGCCAATTTGTGATTAGTATTCCTAGCAACGGAGCTACTTTGGTTGTTTCTTTTGTTGGAATGACTCCAATTGAACGTTTTGTGAACGCTTCCAGTAAATCTGACTTCCTTTTGGAAACTAGCAATGCGAAAAACCTTGAAGAAGTGATCGTGGTAGGGTATGGTTCTCAGAAAATAACAAAAGTTTCTGGTGCTATTTCAACCATCAAAAGCGCCGATATCGAAAAAATTAACGCTGTAAGAACCGAAGAAGCTTTGCAAGGTAGAGCGGCTGGTGTGAACGTCATTCAAGGCGGTTCTCCAGGTGCAAAACCAACAGTATTGATCAGAGGTATTCCTTCTTTTACGGGTACCGACCCTACAGTGATCATTGATGGGGTACAACAATCTTTGGTTGACTTAAATTCTATCAATCCTGCTGATATCGAGACGATTAACGTACTTAAAGACGCTGCTACAACTGCCATTTATGGTGTTAAAGGTGGAAACGGTGTCATTGTGGTGACTACAAAGTCTGGCAGAAGAAATCAAAAAACTGAATTTACTTTCAGTAGTAATTATGGTATCCAACAAGTAACCAATATGATTGGTACTTTAAACGCTACTGAATATGGTGCGATGATCAATGAAGGTAGCACGACTGCAGGTGGACCAGTGATCTTCCCTAACTTATCTAAATTAGGAGTAGGTAACAACTGGCAGAAAGAAGTATTTAAAGACGCACCTGTTCAAATTTATAGTTTGAATGCTAAGGGCGGTAGCGATAAAATGACTTATTTATTAAGTGCTGGTTATTTAAACCAGTCTGGTATTGTGGGTGGTGTCGATAAGTCTAACTTCTCTAGAGGTAACTTTACCGCAAACCTAAGTTTTGACCTAAGTTCTAAATTAAAATTCATCATCAATGCGAGTGCATTGACTTTGGAATCTAAGGGCATTGCAGAAAACGCTTTTAACAGTGTTTTAGGAAGTGCATTGAACTTTGATCCTACAGTTTCTATTTATAACACAACAGACAAGGGTAGCAAATACGGATTCAGTAATTTATTACTTTCTGAAATTTTTAACCCATTGACGATTCTAGAAAATACCTACAATAAAAATGTGGGTACTAAATTGTATGGTAAGTTTGAATTACAATACAATGTAGCTAAAAACCTTAGTTTAATTTCTCGTTTTGGCTATACAAAATATGATGGCAACGCGAAAACCTTTACGCCACTTGCTTATTATGGTCCATTGAACGTGGACAATTCTATGAATGCAGATGGATCTGCAGTAGTAGGTAAACACAATAGAATTGCACACGAAAAAACGAGCAATTTTAATTACACATTCGAGAACTACTTTGATTATAATTTAAAGCGCAACGACCATTCATTCAATTTAATTGGTGGTATTGCTGCTTCTAAATTAAGTGGTAACGCCGCTGGTGCAACAAGACAGGATGTGCCATTTAACGCATGGGAGTTTGCTGATTTTACAGCAGCTACTGGGACCAATACAGCAACCAATACGGACGCTTTATCTGGTTACTATTATCAATACTTTAGAAAAAACATCTCTTATTTTGGCCGTTTAAACTACGATTATAACGAAAAGTATTTAGCATCACTTTCTGCACGTCGTGATGGTTCTATTGCTTTTGGTAAAGAAAACCAGTTTGGTAATTTCTATGCCACTTCATTAGGTTGGGTTGTATCTAACGAAAAGTTCTTTAAATCTAATTGGGTGAACTTCTTTAAAATTAGAGGTAGTTATGGTACAACTGGTAATGAGAATGTGAATCCTCAATATGTGGGAATCATCACTGGAGGCCCTAGCTATGGCCCTACTGCAAATAGCAATGGATACAGCTTTGGTGAAGTCTTCACTCCAGGTTCTACCATTGGATCTGCTGCAAACAATGCTTTGAGATGGGAGAAGCAGGTTCAATCCAATATTGGTTTTGATCTTACTTTCTTGAACAATCATTTTACCATCAACGCGGACTACTTTAATAAAACAGTAGACGGTTTATTATTTACACCTTCTGCTTCTTTATACCTTGGTACAGTGCCTATTCCACAAGCTAATATCGGAACAACTAAAAGCAGTGGTTTTGATGTAACAATCAACTATCGTAACAATCCTAATAAAAAAGTACAGTTGAATTCATCTTTGACTTTCACTACAGCAACCAACGAAGTTACTTCTACCAACTCTGACGGTACTGCAAAAATCTTAGGTGGTTATTATTTTAATGGACAGTCGCAGTCTGTAACTGTTTTTGAAAAAGGATTTACTCCTGGATATTTTTATGGATTTAAAACAAATGGTTTATTCCAAAATGCTGCCGAAATTGCTGCTGCTCCAAAACAAGCTGGAGCTCAACCTGGAGACATTAAATATGTTGACTTGAACGGTGATAACGTGATTGATGCATTGGATAAAACTAAAATTGGTGATCCGTTTGCAAAATTCACTTTGGGTTGGAATTTAAATGTTCAAGTGGGCAATTTTGATTTTGTATCATTTGTATATGCTTCTGTAGGAAATGATATTTACAGAGCATTTGAAAGAAACGCCAACTATACCAATAAGCCTCGTGAAATTTTAGCTAGATGGACTGGCGAAAATTCTACAAACGATGCGCGTTTCCCAAGATATTCTTTTGTCGATAACAATAATAATGCAAGAGTTTCTGATCGCTATGTTGAAGATGGCTCTTTTGTAAAAATTAAAAATCTACAATTAGGTTATTCATTACCAGCATCATTCACTAAGAAAGGCATCAATAAAGTACGTTTTTACTTGCAGGTTAAAAATGCATACACATTCACTAAATACACTGGTTATGATCCAGAGATTCCTGGTGGAATTTTGGAGACAGGTGTAGATCGTGGTGCATATCCTCAACCTAGAACTTTTGCTTTAGGCCTTGACATTAAATTCTAAATCTGCTTAAATGAATATTATTATGAAAAATTATTTCAAATTGCTTTTCTTGATTGTATCTTTTTGCAGTCTTGAATCTTGCACAAAATTTGTGGACTATAATCCCCACGAAGAATTTAAAATTACCGACCAAGATTATTTAAAATCTGAGTCAGACTATAGATCGATGGTTGTAAGTGTGTATACACCATTACAATGGCTTAATCAAGTGGTACCAATTGGCGAAATCGCTTCGGATAACGCTGTATCTGGTGGTGAAAACGCATCGGATGTATTGTCACTTCAACAAATTGACGATTACACGCACAATGCAGTTAACACACAATTAACTGAAATTTGGCAATCTGCTTATGAAGGCATTAACAGAGCGAATTATATCAATCAGTTTAAAGCAAAAAACCCTGCAGGGGTAGCTGTTAATTTTGCAGGTAAAGAAGCTTTATTTGGGGAGACACTTTTTTTAAGAGCCTATTACTATTTTACACTTGTAAAAATGTTTGGTGATGTACCATTGTTCACCGACAGAAGACTTTCACTTACAGACTCTAAGACTTTAAAGAGAGCTCCTAAAACCGAAGTGTACAAGCAGATTGAAGCTGATTTAACTGCTGCAATTGCTGCGCTTCCTGGTATCCAAAACGAGAAGGGAAGAATTACAAAATTCGCAGCACAGGCACTTTTAGGTAAAGTATATTTATACCAAAACAAATTTGACCTTGCAGCATCTACTTTAGAAGCAGTGATTAGTTCTAATGCGTTTACATTGGTAAATAACTTTGGTTCTATCTTTTTATTGAGTGGTGAAAATGGTCCTGAATCTGTATTTGAAATTCAATACTCAAATACTTCTCCTTATTACAATTGGGGTGGTGCAACAAGAGGCCAAGGTAACTATGCTGTTCAACAATGTGGTATCAGAGGTTTAAATGGTTCTGCTGATATGCCTTATGCAGCTGGTTGGAGTACAAACTTACCAACAGTGAATTTGGCAAATGCATATGAAGCAGGCGATCAACGTAAAAACGTAACAATATTAGATATTGAAGCATATAAAGCTGCAAATCCATCTTATAATATTACTTACCAAGTTGCACCTTACAAGAATACTGGTTTATACAATCAAAAGTATTTACCTAGAAAAGGTCAAACTTCAGGTCAGATTGAATTAAACTACTTGAATAACTTTAGAATCATTCGTTATTCTGATGTTTTATTAATGGCTGCTGAGGCAAACGTGAAAGCAACTGCTGCGAATGAAGCAAAAGCAAAAACATATTTGAATTTAGTTCGTCGTAGAGCTTTTGGTGATAACAACCATGATATTACTTCTTCTGGAACAACATTGTACAACGATATCTTAAATGAGCGTCGTTTAGAATTAGCGATGGAAGGTGATCGTTTCTTTGACTTAGTAAGAACTGGAAAAGCGAGCGCTACTTTAGGTGCTAAATTTATTGTTGGCAAACATGAACTTTTCCCTATTCCTCAAACAGAAATTGATATCTCTGGTATACCTCAAAACCCAGGATACTAAAATCATTAATAAAATAAAAGAGAATGAAAACAAATAAATTTATAATCGGTCTTTGCTGCTCGCTGTTGTTCTTAGCAGGCTGCCAAAAAGACTTATTTAATGATATATCATTTTTAGATAGCGTATCAAACGCTGCTAAACTATCTGCCTTCTATGATATCACCCAAGACAATACAGGGATTGTGACAATTACGCCTAACGGGGAAGGTGTTACTTACTTTGAAGTCTATTATGGTGACAACACTGCTACACCTGTTAAAGTATTACCAGGTAAAAATACAGTACACCAATACGCCGAAGGTGTTTACAAGGTTAAAATAGTGGGGTACAATAGCACCGGTGTAAAAACAGAAACGACTCAAGACTTAACAGTGTCTTTTAAAGCACCAGAAGATTTAAAAGTGTCTTTAGCGCAGAATGGTTTGTCTTTGACGGTGGATGCAACTGCTTTGTATGAAACTTATTACAAAGTATTTTTTGGAGATTCTAATGATGTGACGCCTATTCCTTTTAAAACTTTCATCGAAGGTCAGCCAATCACTTACACGTATGCAAAGGCGGGTACTTACGATGTGAAAGTGGTTGCATTAAGTGGTGGAGCTGCGTCTGCACAAGTAGTGAAAACAATTAAAGTAGGTAAGCAAATTGATTTACCTATTGGATTTGATGATGTGAACTATGATTATACTTTTGGTGATTTTGGTGGAGCTGCTAGTTCAATTGTTGCAGATCCAGCCGATGCGACTAATAAAGTGATGAAAGTGGTGAAGACTGCGGGTGCTGAAGTTTGGGCTGGAACCACCATGAGTACTTCATTGGGTTTAGCAAAAGCCATCCCACTTAAGTCTGGTGCAACTACTATGCAAGCTAGAGTTTATGCGCCTGCTGCTGGCATCAAAGTGAAGTTAAAAGTGGAAGACCATACGAATGGTAATATTGCAGTTGAAACCGATGCTGTAACTACAGTGGCGAATGCATGGGAAGTCTTAGAATTTGACTTCTCAAATCAATCCACTGGTACACCTGCATTGAATTTTTCAAATACTTATGACAAAGCATCTATCTTCTTTGACTTTGGTGTGAGTGGTTCTGGTAAAGTTTTCTATTGTGATGATGTGAAAATGAAACCTGCTGCAGTGGTATTGTCTCAAATTAACTTGCCTGTTACTTTTGATGCAACCACTGTAAATTATACAGTAACAGATTTCGGTAATAACAGCACAGTGGATGCTGTTGATCCAACATCAAGTTCGAATAAGGTGAAGAAAACAACGAAGGTAAGTGGTGCTGAAACTTGGGCTGGAACAACCATTGGAACGCCAGCTGGTTTTGCTAGCAAAATTCCTATTACCTCTACTGCAACAACAATGAGTGTTAGAGTGTATGCGCCAGCTGCGGGTATAAAGGTTAAACTTAAAATAGAAGATAAAACGGATGGTAATAAATCTGTTGAAACGGATGTGTTAACGACTGTTGCAAATGCTTGGGAAACCTTGGTTTTTGATTTTAGCAATCAATCATCTGGTACACCTGCATTGAATACTGCATTCAATTATGATAAAGCATCTATCTTCTTTGATTTTGGTAACGCAGGTTCAGGAAAAGTATTCTATTGGGATGATGTTCAATTTGGTGTTCCTGCAAACGCAACTGCGCTTGTTTTGCCATTGACTTTTGAATCCTCTACTATTAACTATGCATTCACTAATTTTGACGGCGGTGCTGTTACAATCGTAAACAATCCTGCTAGTAGCGCTGCTAATTCTAGTGCGAAAGTAGCTAAGATGGTAAAAGGTGCTGGACAATCTTGGGGTGGAAGTTATATCACTTTAGATAATCGTATTGATTTTTCTACCAATAAAACCTTCAAGGTAAAAGTGTATTCACCAAGAGTTGGTGCGAAGCTTTTATTGAAAGTTGAAAACTTAACAGACGGAAATGTAAGTTTTGACAAAGAAGTAGCAACGACTGTTGCGAATGCTTGGGAAGAATTGACTTTTGATTATAGTGCAATTAGTACGACCAATTCGTATCAAAAAATTGTTTTAATTTTTGATTTGGGTACAGTAGGAGATGGCTCGGCTAATTTCACTTTTTACTTTGATGATATAAAACTTAATTAATTTTTAAATAGTTAGTAATGAAAAATTTAAATAAAATAATTGGGTTGTTTTCTTTACTTGTAATACTTAGTATAACAAGTTGTAAGAAAGAAGAATATTCTTTTGGCGCAATGAAAACACCTTCTGGACTCGCTTTAACAACCACAGTAGTTGGTGTTGATACTGCGAATCCTAATGGCAATGGCACCGGTGCGGTTGCTATTAATGTGACTGCAGCAAATGCGATTACTTATAATATTGATTTTGGTGATGGCAATGTGAGCCTTGTGCCTTCTGGTAAGATTACGTATAAGTATACAACCCCAGGTGTAAAGAAGTATACGATCACCGTGAATGCAATTGGTACTGGTGGTATTATTTCAACCATCAGTAAATCTGTGACTGTTTTTGTTGCATTTGAAATCCCAACAGCGATCTTAAGCAATTTGACAAATGGTAGCTCTAAGGTTTGGATAGCGGATAAAGCTGCGCCAGGTCATTTTGGTGTAGGCCCTGGTCCTAATCAAGGTGCAAACGAATCATTCTTCCCAAGTTGGTATGCTGCAGGTCCTGACTCTAGAGCTGCTGATGGATTCTATGACGATGAAATTACTTTCTCTAAAGACGCCAACAATAATGTGTCTATGAATTTAGACAATAAAGGCAATACATTTGTTTTGGGTGCTGCAGTTGGATATTATGGTTTAACAGGTGGTGAAGGTCAATTCCCAATTGCGACCTTAGGTGCAAAGCGACTTTCATTCATGAATGCAACTTCAAACAGTACCGCTGCAATTTCTACAAGAATTCAATTCTCTGTTCCGGGCAATGGTTTGGTCATGATTGGAATAGGTAGTAATATGTATGAAATTATTTCATTAACCAATACGACCATGACGCTGAGAACAATTGGTGTAGATGGTAATGCATGGTATCAAATGTTTAAAGCAAAATAAAATTTAAATGAGAGTAGGTATATTGTTATGTTTAATAAGCTTTGGATTACTTTCATGTAATAAGAGCGGGGGTACGCCCCCCGCTTTAACTCCAGCTAATTTGGTAGTGAATGCAACTGTGAATCCAGACAACAGCGGCAATGTCTCCTTTTCATCTTCTGCTACCAATGCAGTAAGCTATGAATATGATTTTGGAAATGGTTTGTATGAAAATACCCCTTCGGGTATTGTGCAACATAAATACACTGCTTCCGGAAATTATACAGTTAAAGTAACAGCTAAAAGCAGTTCGGGTGCATCCATTTCAAAATCTGTTGATGTTACAGTAACAGTTGCAATGAAATTAGTTTGGTCTGATGAATTTGACACACCAGGCGCGCCCAATTCGAATAAGTGGGGCTATGATTTAGGAGCAAGTGGATGGGGTAACAATGAATCTCAGTATTATACCGACCGTAGAGATAATTCTTATGTGACGGATGGTACTTTGAAAATTGTGGCTAAAAAAGAAGCATTTTCTTCTAGTCAATACACTTCTGCGCGCTTATTAACCAAAGGCAAGTATTCCTTCAAATATGGTAAAGTAGAAGTGCGTGCAAAATTACCAGCAGGTGTTGGCACATGGCCTGCCATTTGGATGCTAGGTGATAATATCAGCACCGTTTCTTGGCCTGCATGTGGTGAGATAGATATTATGGAACATGTTGGAAGAGATTTAAATAAAGTCATTTCTGCATTCCATTATCCTGTTTACTTTGGAGGCAATGCTAAAGTAGCAACAACAATGGTTCCTAATGCTACAACTGAATTCCATGTATATAAATTAGAATGGACGCCTACAACGATGCAAATTTTTGTAGATGATAAATTATTCCATACACTTCCAAACAGCCCTTCCATCCCTTACAATCAGAACTTCTTTTTGATTTTAAATATTGCGATGGGCGGCACATTGGGTGGTGCAATCGATCCAGCATTCACTAGTACGACTTTTGAAATTGATTATGTAAGAGTGTATCAATAAAATAGTGGCGTAGTTTATATTAAAACGACCAGTCTTTTTAGATTGGTCGTTTTTTTTGAGGCCTTGTGGTCTTAAAATCAATTGTGGTCTCGCCAAGAATCGAACTTGGATCTAGTGTTTAGGAAACACCTATTCTATCCATTGAACTACGGGACCATCGAATCTCTGGGATTCGAGGAGCGCAAAAATAACCATTCTTTTGAAAGCATCCATACTTTATCCTTGCAGCATATTATTAAACTTTAATTCGGTATCTTTACGCCTCAAATAGACATGACTATGGGTTTTTACAATTTGATTATTAAGTTTCGTTTTTGGTTGAGCTTAGTTGCAATTCTTGGTGCTGCCTTATTGCAAATAACGGATCTAGCTAATTTTTGGCCTGTATTCCCTTTATATTTTATTGGTGTGATAGGTTTGTTGAGTCATATTTTTATTGGTCCTTTACGTTTGGTGCAAGCGCCAATGGAAGCGGGTGATATTGATGAGGTTGAGCGCATCCTTGCTTCTATTTGGTTTCCTAATTTATTATACAAGCCAGTAAGAAGCACTTATTATACAATCAAGGGGAATATCGCAATGGCAAAACAAGATTTTGATACTGCTGAGAAACACCTTAAAATGAGCAATGATCTTGGCTCAGCAATGCCTGAAGCAGAGGGCGCTAATAAATTACAATTAGGCATGATGGCGATGCAAAAAGGAGACACCAAACAAGGTGAAGCCTATATCCGCGCCGCAATTCGTGCTGGCATTCCTGATAAAGAATCTGAAGCGGTTGCTTATTTAAGCATGTGTCAGATTTTTATGAATAAGCGTGAATTCCGAGCTGCAAAAGATTTTTTCCGCAAAGCAAAAGCTTGTAAGCCTTCCACCAAACAAGTATTGGATCAAATTAAAGAAATCGAGAAATACATCTCTCGTATGCCTGGCTAAACCAACTATTTATTATACATATATTTTATATGTATTAATTTAAATATGTTTTGCTTGCAAATTAATTCGATTCCTTTTTTTCATTTTTTACTTTTTGTTGCTTTAATATTGCAAAAAAAATCCAATGCGCAATATCCCCCTTGCAGCGTTACTATCGCTTTTTGTTTTTGCAGGAACTAGTTTATTCGCACAAACGGGTACAGTGCTAAAAGCTAGTAATAACGGCAAACTGAATTATACTTACAACGCAATCGCAACTGATCAATACAGCGTAGAAATCGTTTTTAAAAACGATCAATTCATTTATAAACAAGAGGTTGATACTTTAAAACTGCATTCAGCAGCATCTTATTTGCTTTTTAAAGAAGATCTTCAAAATGCATTGACTGCTTTACAAAATAAAAATAGCAGTTTTAAAATAGTAAGAGCCAATTACACACTCGCTTTTAATGATGCAGGTGTTACTGGTTTTTATATCGTCTTAAGCAATAAAGCAGGTACGATTAGTACTGCCAATAATAAATTTCAAATTAAAGTTTTACTCGAGTGGTTGAATAGCTTCGAGTTTGGGAAGTAATTTATTTCAATAAGATTTGCTCAATCGTTGGAGCAAAATGTGTGTGCTCTAAAAAGTGTATTTTATCCGCAACACTTGAAGGCGTATCTGTTTCACTTAATGTACACTCTGCTTGGAAGATAATATCACCTTCATCATAATGCGCATCTACCCAATGAATGGTGATGCCTGATTTTTTTTCTCCAGCAGCAACCACAGCTTCATGCACGCGCGCACCGTACATACCTTTCCCTCCATATTTTGGTAACAGGGCAGGATGAATATTGATGATGCCACGTGCAGTATTTGTTTTTCCATTGACCACACTTGAGTCTATTTTCATCCCAGGCTGATAGGCATGCACCAATACCTCTGGTACTTTCCATAAAAATCCTGCTAGTACAATAAAATGAATGTCGGCATTGTGTAAACTTTCTACATAGCCTGTTGCATCAAACTCTTTTTTGTTGATTAATAAAGTGGGTATCCCTTTTGATTTTGCAATTTCTAATACCCCAGCATTGGGAACATTGCATACAATGAGGGAGATTTTGATGGGTGTGGACTTATTTTCGAAGTATTCAATGATCTTTTTCGCATTAGATCCTGCCCCCGAAGCAAAAATGGCTATATGAATTGGACTGGCCGCGCTTCCTGTCAATCTTCCCCAAATTCTGCCTAAATACCCTTTGAAAAACCTAAACTGACCTGTTAAAAAACTCACCAAAATCACCGAAATTGGCCATAAAATGGTCAATAATAGGGGATAAATGAGCCAATATGCTGCATTTTTCTCCAAAAACACCATATTTAAGATTTGCTTATTTAAGTATCCGCTTAAGCTTCCCCCAAGGGCAAAAGTGGTCATGATCAACCAAAATTGCACCGGACCAACCCCCCATTTCTGCTGTAATCTATTAATACTTTTCATAATATATTTCTAAAATTGATGCTGCAAAAAGCTGCTCGAAGGTCATCTTTTTTTTGATTTCCAACCACAAGATTAAACAAAATTTAGGGCCATATGTTGGAAGCTTACAATTTTATGACATTCGTCACCCAAAATCCTCCCAGCCAATTGAAACTCAATCAATAGAAAGAAAAAAAAACTTGCAATAAACTAGCTTTTTAAAGCGTTTCTTAGTTAATTTTGCCCCCGTTCAAGGATATTTTTCCACATTAGACACTGTTTGTGTATATGACAATTTTAAGAAACCTAGCTAAGATCACTACGATCTTCTTATTTATCACCTTTAGTGCTGCTTTAGGTAATCAATTAAATGCGCAAGATGGTAAAGCACTTTTCTCTGCGAATTGTGCCTCATGTCACGCAGTTAATAAAAAGTTAACAGGTCCCGCTTTAGCTGGCGTGGAAGATCGTTGGCCTGATAAGAAAAACTTGTATGCATGGATTAAAAACTCTGCAGCATTTTTGAAAACTGGTGATGCGTATGCAAACAATTTGTACAATGAGTACAACAAAGTTGCAATGAACAGTTTCCCTGGTTTATCTGAAGCAGATATCGATGCTATCCTTGCTTATATCAAAACTGTTCCTGCTCCTGGTGCTGCACCAGCTGGAGGTGCAACCGCTGGAACGACTGCTCCTGCTGAATCTGACAATGCTTTAGTGTTTGGTATTTTAAGTTTAATCTTAGCAGTTGTTGCAATCATCTTATTGCAAGTAAATAATAATTTAAAGAAATTATCTGATGATAAATTAGGTGTAACACCTGAAACACCTGTTCCATTTTATCGTAATAAAAGATACATCGCTTTCACTGCAATTGTTTTATTTGTACTAGGCGGTTATTATACAACGATAGGTGCTATGAACTTAGGTCGTTCTAAAGATTACCAACCTGAACAACCAATTTATTATTCTCACAAAGTACACGCTGGTGTAAATCAAATCAATTGTCAATACTGTCATATCGGTACTTACCAAGGTAAACAAGCAACTTTACCAAGTGTGAATGTTTGTATGAACTGTCACCAAGCAATCAACGAATACAAGGGCGAACCTTTGGTTAGAGAGAATGGCGACATCGTGGACGGTACTGCTGAAATTAAAAAATTATACAAGTACGCTGGATTCACAGAGGGTCAACCTTGGGATGCAACAAAAGCACAACCTATTGAGTGGGTGCGTATCCACAACTTGCCTGATCATGTTTACTTTAACCACGCGCAACACGTGAACGCTGGACAAGTGGCTTGTCAACAATGTCACGGTGAAATTCAAAACATGGGCGAAGTAAAACAATTCTCTGACTTGAGCATGGGATGGTGTGTGAACTGTCACAGAGAAACAAAAGTTCAATTTAAAGACAATGGTTTCTATAGTATCTACGAGAAATTCCATGAAGATATCCGCACTGGGAAAATCGATAGCACTAAAGGTATCACGGTTGAGAAGATTGGAGGTACAGAGTGTCAAAAATGTCACTACTAGTATTTAATTAATATAGACGCGTAATATTTTATATACATTATTATGGAGCAAAAAAAGCACTGGTCAAGTTTTGGAGAACTAAATAATTCTGAGACTTACAACAAAGAAGTGAAGGATGAGTTTACAGAGTCGCTTCCTTTCGTGGAAGATGAAACTGTAATGGCTAAAAACGGAAGTTTTTTACAAACTAAAGCACCTCGTCGTGACTTCCTTAAATATTTAGGTTTTAGCACAGCTGCAGCAGCTGCCGCAGCAAGTTGTGAGATGCCTATTAAAAAAGCCATTCCTTTTGCGAATAAACCTGAAGACATTGTGCCTGGTATTGCAGATTATTATGCGACTACCTACGTTCAAGATGGTGATGTAGTAAGTGTTTTAGCGAAAGTACGTGATGGTAGACCCATCAAATTAGAAGGAAATGATTTATCTCCTTTAACAAAAGGCGGTACTTCTGCAAGAGTGCAAGCTGCTGTATTAGATTTATATGATACAGCACGTTTACGTTTCCCTTTGATTGAAGGTAAAGAAGCTAGCTTTGAAGCAATTGATAAAGCAATCGCTGCTGAATTAAGTGGTAATGTGGTTTTAGTGTCTAGTACAATTACTTCTCCTTCTACTAAAAATATTATCGCGCAATTCCTTTCTAAATATCCAGGTAGCAAACACGTAACTTATGATGCTGTTTCACACAGTGCAATGTTGTTAGCGAATGAAGCTGCTTATGGTAAGCGTGTTATTCCTTCTTACCATTTTGACAAAGCAAAAGCAATTGTCTCTTTAAGTGCCGATTTCTTAGGTACTTGGTTGAGTCCAGTTGAATTTGCTGCGCAATATGCAGTGGGTAAAAAAATCGATGAGAAAAATCCTGCTATGAGCAAGCATATCCACTTTGAAACAGTGGCTAGCTTAACTGGCTCTAATGCAGATGAAAAATATTTATGCCGTCCTTCTGAAATGGGTGCTGTTGCATTAGGTTTATTGAACGCTGTAAAAGGCGCTGCAGTAACTGGTGTGGATGCATCATTGAAAGCTGGTATTGAAGCGGCTGCAAAAGCATTGACTGCAAACAAAGGTGCTGCATTGGTTGTAGCTGGTAGCAACGATGTAAACGTTCAAATTTTAGTGAACGCAATCAACGATGCAGTGGGTGCAAATGGCAACACCATCGATTTCGGTACAACTTTAAACTACCGTCAAGGTATTGATAGCGATTTTGCTTCATTGGTGGACGAGATGAACGCTGGTAAAGTAAACGCTGTTTTATTTGTTGGCGCAAACCCTGTTTACGCTTGGCCAAACGCAGAGAAAGTAAAAGCTGGTTTAGCGAAAGTGAAGACCACAATTTCTTTCAATGAAAAATTAGACGAAACAACTGCACTTTGTAAATATGTTATCCCTGCTCCTCATTTCTTAGAAAGCTGGGGTGATGCAGAACCTGCTACAGGTCATTTCTCTTTCATTCAGCCTACAATCGCTCCTTTATTTAAGACAAGAGCTTTTCAAGATAGTTTGTTGAAATGGGCTGGTGATGTAAATGATTATACCACTTACTTAAAGAATTTCTGGTCAATTAAACTTGGTGGTGTTACTGAATGGGATAAAACATTGCAAGCAGGTGTGTTGAATCCAACTTCAACAACTGCTGTTGGTGCATCAATCAATGCTGCTGCTGTTGCAACTGCAAGTGCTGCGGTGGCTGCAAAAAAACCTTCCACTAAGATTGAATTAGCCTTATACCAAAAAGTAGGTATCGGTGCTGGTCAAGGTGCTTCTAACCCTTGGTTACAAGAATTACCTGATCCAGTAACGCGTGCTACTTGGGACAACTATATTATTGTATCACCTGCAATGGCAAGAACATTTTTGAACATCGATTTAAACAATGGTGGCCAGGCAGATGCTTATGAAGTGCAACCCCCTAAGAAAGTAGTGAAAGTAACAGTAGGTCAAGTAAGTCTTGAATTACCTGTTTTAATTATTCCTGGAACACATCCTTCTACCATTGGTATTGCTGTTGGTTATGGCCGTACAGATGCAGTTGGTAAAGCAGTGGTGGGTACCGGTAAAAATGCATATCCTTTAGCAAGCTTTAATGGCCAGACTGTTTCATTTGATCAAGCAGATGTGCAATTAACACTTACTGATGCAACTTATCCTGTTGCTTTAACTCAAACACATTTCCGTTACGACACTACACAAGGTAATCGTACAGAAGTAGTGAAGGAATTATCATTGGCTTCATTCTTAGCACACCCAACTGAAATTCGTGAAGAGCGTGCGCATGAATTGAAAGGTCAAATCATGGGTGGCGACAAAATGAGCAACGAAGAAGTTTTAGCCAACTTCGAAAAACAAGGTACGATGTATCCTGTTTATGAGCGTCCAGGTATCAAGTGGGGTATGAATGTGGACTTAAACACTTGTAATGGTTGTGGTGCTTGCGTAGTTGCTTGTAATGCAGAGAACAACGTTTCTGTGGTGGGTAAGCCAGAAGTTTTACGTGGCCATGAAATGCATTGGTTACGTATCGATAAATATTTTAGTGGTGATATGGATAATCCAAATGTGGTTTTCCAACCATTAATGTGTCAGCATTGTGACAACGCTCCTTGTGAAAACGTTTGTCCAGTGGCTGCAACAAACCACTCTTCTGAAGGTTTAAACCAAATGACTTATAACAGATGTATTGGTACGCGTTATTGCGCAAACAACTGTCCTTTCAAAGTACGTCGCTTTAACTGGGCTGATTACAGTGGCGCTGATAGTTTTGCTGATAACCAAGTGGGTGAAGTGAACGATGTGGTATTGAACATGAACGATGACTTAACTAGAATGGTATTGAATCCAGATGTGACTGTACGTTCTCGTGGTGTGATTGAAAAATGTTCTTTCTGTGTACAACGTTTACAAGCAGCTAAATTAGAAGCGAAGAAAGCTTCTCGTCCAATGGTGGATGCCGATGTGAAAGTAGCTTGTCAACAAGCTTGTCCTACACACGCAATTAGCTTTGGTAACGCCAACGACAAACACAGTGCAATCACAATGGTGCGTCAGGAAAATCCTAATCGCAACTTCACCGTGTTAGAGCAATTACACGTATTACCTAACGTGACTTACTTAGCTAAAGTTAGAAATGACAATGCGAAAGTAGCAGCACACGCTGGTGGTCACGAAGCGAAAGCTGAACATTAATATATAGATTATAAAAATTTAGAAATAGTAGAAGATGCATATTAAATACGAATCACAACTGCGCGAACCTTTGGTGTATGGTAACAAAACCTACCAACAAGTTACCGAAGATATCTTGCGACCTATCGAAGCGAAACCAACGCGCTTATGGTATATCGGCTTTTTTATTGCCGTTACCTTATTGATGTTTGGTGCTTATAGTGTTTACCGTGAGGTGACTTATGGTATTGGTCAGTGGAACTTGAACAAAACCATTGGATGGGGTTGGGATATCACCAACTTCGTATGGTGGGTGGGTATCGGTCACGCGGGTACGCTGATCTCTGCGGTATTGTTATTATTCCGTCAAGGTTGGAGAACAGGTGTGAACCGTGCTGCTGAAGCAATGACCATCTTCGCCGTAATGTGTGCAGGTCAGTTCCCTATCTTCCACATGGGTCGTGTTTGGATGGCTTTCTTTGTAATGCCTTACCCTAACTCTCGTGGTCCATTATGGGTAAACTTTAACTCTCCATTGTTATGGGACGTATTTGCGATCTCTACTTATTTCACAGTTTCTTTATTATTCTGGTACTCTGGTTTGATTCCAGATTTTGCTACTGTGCGTGATAGAGCATTTACAAAATTGAGAAAGAAATTATATGGTATCGCTGCATTTGGTTGGACTGGTTCTACAAAACACTGGCAACGTCATGAGAGTTTGTCTTTAGTATTGGCTGGTTTATCTACACCACTTGTATTGTCTGTACACACCATCGTATCTTTTGACTTTGCTACTTCAGTGATTCCTGGATGGCACACCACCATCTTCCCTCCTTACTTCGTTGCCGGTGCGATCTTCTCTGGATTCGCGATGGTACAAAGTTTGTTGATCATTGTTCGTAAAGTATTCGGTTTAGAAGATTACATCACCATTGGTCACATCGACTTAATGAATAAAGTAATTGTATTAACAGGTTCTATTGTTGGTATCGCTTACTTAACAGAATTGTTCATGGGTTGGTATTCTCAAAATAAATATGAGGGCTATACTTTCTGGTATTCTCGTGCTTATTTATTTAGTCCTTATGGATGGAGCTATTGGGGTATGATGGCTTGTAACGTATTGTCTCCTCAAATTTTCTGGTCTAGAAAAATGAGAAGAAACGTATTCGTTACTTTCTTCATGAGCATCATCGTA
>JACCDI010958930.1_pt1 | contig 138132 bp, 123 predicted proteins | sample 7442791 | NCBI WGS metagenome assembly JACCDI01 (sample SAMN15323434, study PRJNA562643) | freshwater metagenome | isolation source: river surface water | place: USA:Blue River Watershed | collected 2017-08-15
CCCGGTTTTTGCTATTCATATTTCTGAAAACAACCCGCCGGAAAAGTTAAAAGACACTCGCATCATGCTGATCGTACTGGCCATCAAGGCGTTGCTGCTGGCAACCCTACCGCTCACGCTGGTCTATCTGTCGCGCGGCACCGACCGCTTCCGCAAACTGGCCTGGGTATTGGTGTTCTTCACCTTTGATCTGATCGTTTTCGGCGCCTTTACGCGCCTCACCGATTCCGGACTCGGCTGTCCCGACTGGCCCGGCTGCTATGGCGAAGCGAATCCCTTCCTCGCGCATGAATCCATCACTGCGGCCGAGTCACTGCAGCCGACCGGACCGGTGACGGTGCTCAAAGCATGGATAGAAATGATTCATCGCTACCTCGCAATGGGTGTCGGTGTGCTGATAATCGCGGCGCTGGTGGTCGCGATACGACTGAGGCGCAAGCTGCGCGAGCCACGCTACCACCCGGCGTTGCCGGCCTTCCTGTTGCTGTGGGTCTGTGTGCAAGGCGCGTTCGGCGCGTGGACAGTCACACTGAAACTGCAACCGATCATCGTGACCCTGCATCTGCTGCTCGGCATGGGCCTGCTCGCGCTGCTGACCTGGCATGCGATGCGTCAGAGTGCGCCAAGGTCAATTGGCGTCGTGCCATCCGTATTGCGTAGCGCGGCACCGATCGCCCTCGCGGTGGTCTTCATGCAGATCGCGCTCGGTGGCTGGGTCAGCACCAACTATGCGGCACTGGCCTGTGGTGGCTTTCCGCTGTGTCAGGGCGAGCTGATGCCGCCGCTGGATCTGACGCATGGCTTCAGCATGTGGCGCTCGCTCGGCATGACGGCCAGCGGTGACTACCTACCCTTCGGGGCGCTGGTGACAGTGCACTGGGTACATCGCGTGTTTGCCTTCATCGTTGTGGCGGTGGTCGGTTTCACTGCGTGGCGCGCATCGACCGTAACCGGTTGTGAGCGACTGGGGCGTGGCCTGCTGCTATTGATTCTGCTGCAGTTCTGTACCGGCATCGCCACGGTAGTCTTCAACTGGCCGCTGACGCTGGCGGTGCTGCATAACGCCGGTGCGGCGCTGTCAATCGCGCTGCTCACGATGCTAAACTGCCGACTCGCATCGCACACGGCACAGCGCGCGGCGCCGGCTTCGCTGGTCACGGTCTGAGGCCCCGCAAAAGCCCTTCACGGAACTCTTCCCCCAAGCTCACCGAGAATATCCACCATGCGCAAACTGCTGATCCTGCTTTGCTGCACGCTTGCACTCGCGGCCTGCGATGGCAAGCCGCCGGTGCCCAAGGCCAGCTTCGCGAATGCTGATGTCACCGGGCTGGATTTCGGCAATAACTTTGCGCTGACCGATCACACCGGACAAGCGCGCACGCTGGACGATTACCGTGGCAAGGTGGTGGCGGTTTTTTTCGGCTACACGCAGTGTCCTGACGTCTGTCCGACGACGATGGTCGAGATGACGCAGGTCAAGCAGCAGCTTGGCGCGGATGCCGACAAGTTGCAGGTATTGTTCATCACCGTCGATCCCGAGCGTGACACGCAGGAAGTGCTGGCCAGCTTTGTGCCTGCGTTCGATCCTGCCTTTGTCGGATTGCGCGGTGATCTGGCGCAGACCCGGAAGGTCGAAAAAGATTTCAGGATCTTCGCGCAGAAGGTGATGGGCAAGGATGGCAAGTCCTACACCATTGACCATACGGCGGGCACTTACTTGTTTGATCCACAAGGCCGCATCCGGCTGTTCGTGCGGCATGGTGAGGCAGCGCGCCTCGTGAATGATGTGAAACAGCTGATCGCGGGCGCCTAGCTCGCAGTGAAATGCATCGGGGCGCCATCAGGCGCCCCGAGAGAGGATCGTCGTGAGCGAGACGACAATCGAGCCACCGCTTTAAGCGCGCGGCGGCCGCAGCCGGACTCAGGCGTACTCGGCCAGCGCCGTCTTCATCTTCTTCATCGCCGCGACTTCGATCTGCCGTATGCGCTCGGCAGACACGCCGAATTCAGCAGCAAGCTCGTGCAGCGTGGCGCCCGAGCCGTCGTCATTGGCGAGCCAGCGTGCCTCGACGATGCGACGCGAGCGATCATCCAGCTTCGCCAGCGCCTGTTCCAGTCCCTCGGTCTGCAGACGATCGTATTGCTTTGCTTCCAGCAGCTTGTGCGGCTCCGAGTGCTCGGAGGAGAGATAGGAGATCGGCGAGAACTTCGCGTCATCGTCTTCATCGGCCGGCGCCTCAAGTGCAATATCACGACCGGTCATCCGCGTTTCCATCTCGATCACTTCTTCCCGCTTGACGTTCAGCGACGCGGCGAGATCGTCCACCTGCTGCGGCGTCATGGTGTCGAGACTGGTTTTGTGGCTGCGCAGATTGAAGAACAGTTTGCGCTGCGCTTTCGTGGTGGCCAGCTTCACCATGCGCCAGTTGCGCAGGATGTATTCATGGATCTCAGCCTTGATCCAGTGAATGGCATAGGACACGAGTCGCACGCCCTGCTCGGGGTCGAAGCGTTTCACGGCCTTCATCAGACCGATATTGCCTTCCTGGATCAGGTCGGCATGCGGCAGGCCGTAGCCGAGATAGCCGCGCGCAATCGAGACCACCAGTCGCAGATGCGACATGATCAGTTTCTGCGCGGCGGCGAGGTCGCCCTCATCGCGCAGCGTGCGCGCGAGTGACATTTCCTCTTCCTGCGACAGCATCGGCAGGCGGTTGACGGATGAAATGTAGGCATCAATGTTGCCGACACTGGTGGGAAACCCGAGAGCCAGCGCCTGGCGACCGGCCGGCACAAGGGCAGACGATGCGGACATAGCGGTCATTGCTTCTCCTGAGTTAGGCATTACGGGACGCAACCCGAAGCCGGGAGGCCCTTATTCACTGAATATTAGCACTCTCAATTGAGGAGTGCTAATCGTTGATGGTACTAGGGTAGCTGCGAATCGGTGTTAACTTAAAACTAACGCCGGTTTGGCGCCGATTGGCATACGGTATGAGCAAAATGCACCGGCAGCCTGAGAACTCCTGCCTGCGCCGCGCGAAAGTCTGGCTGGCGCTCCCTTATATCAAGGTTGATTTTGCGTTTCGACTTCGGCGATTCAGCCAGAAAAATCATTAAAAATCAGGTAATTGGTGGATGGTCATTCCGGAATTTACGACCAAATGTTGCGGATTACCCGCTCATTAATTCCGGATTTCCCGTTGATTGATTCCGGATTTCCCGCTACCCTAACTGCATGATGACCTCTCCTCTCTACCCCAGACTGGTGGCGCCGCGCATTGCCGAGGCGATGCGGGACACGCCCGTTGTGTTGCTCGCCGGGCCTCGTCAGGCGGGCAAGACTACGCTGGCGAGACAGATGGCAGGCGAAGCTTTCCGTTATGTCACATTGGATGATGAACTGAGCTTGCTGGCTGCGCGGCAGAATCCGGGCGGGATGGTGCGTAGCCTGGAGCGCGCGGTCATTGACGAGGTGCAGCGTGCCCCTGAATTGCTGCTGGCGATCAAGAAGAGTGTGGATGAAGACCGTCGCCCCGGGCGTTTCCTGTTGACCGGTTCCGCCAATCTGATGGCCCTGCCGACGGTCGCCGACTCTCTGGCGGGAAGAATGGAAACCCTGTCCCTGTTGCCCCTGTCGCAGAGCGAGATACGCGGGCGATCAGCTAACTGGATCGATGCCGCCTTCACCGGCAGGCTACTCGAACCGGATGTGGTCGCCATTGGTGATGAGCTGGTCGATCTGGTCTTGCGAGGTGGGTATCCGGAGGCCGTATCTCGTACTACGGCGCGCCGACGTAACGCATGGTTGAGTCAGTATGTGGATGCGCTGATACAGCGTGATGTTCGCGATATCTCCGGCATCGAAAAGCTGGACCTGCTGCCGCGCTTTCTGTCCGGACTCGCGCAGCTGACTGGACAGATGGCCAATTACACGCAGTTGGGAGGACGGATAGGACTGAATGAGAAGACTGCTCGCAGCTACGTCGGCGTGTTCGAGCAGATGTATTTGCTCAAGCGAGTGGAAGTCTGGGCGCATAATCGCTTAAAACGGGTCGTGAAAACCCCGAAACTGCACTTTATCGACGCCGGATTACAAGCGATGCTGGCTGGCGTGAATGCCGCTGAAGTTGCTGCTGACCGTGTCCGCTTCGGTCCCGTGCTGGAGACCTTTGTGTTCGGTGAACTGCTCAAACATGCCAATGCTGCGGATAATGATTATCGCTTGCTGTATTACCGCGATACCGACAAGGTAGAGCTGGATTTCGTGATCGAGAATGCTGCCGGCCAGATAGTGTGCGTCGAGGTGAAAGCCGCGGGGACGGTCAGGGAAAGTGATCTGCGCGGGATGAAAAAAATGGCAGCCGCCGCCGAGTCGGCATTTCGGCTGGGTGTCGTGCTGTACGACGGTGAGGACACGATGCCTCTTGGCGATCGCCTGTGGGCAGCGCCGCTTTCCACGCTCTGGGGAAAATAGCGCACAGGTTTATCCGGCCACTCGCAAGGCGCGCCGCACCGACAACGCCGCCCCAATCACCCCGAGCGCGCCGCTGGCCGCCAGCAGCAAGGCCACCGAGCCCGCATCCAGCGGTGACAGCAGGAAGCTGGAGCCATACAACTTAGCCAGCTCGCCGACCGACGCATTCATCAGCATCAGGCCGGCGCCGACCGCCAGCAGCGCGAGCGCGCCGGCGAACAGACCGAGCAGGCCGCCGAGGTAGTAGAACGGTCGCGACACGAAAGCATCCGTCGCACCGACCAGCCGCGCGACACCAATTTCCTCATGCTGCGTGACCACCTGCAGCCGTATCGTGTTGAACACAACCGCCAGCACCACGCCGCACAGCGTGGCTGCGAGCAGCGCAAGTACGGTCGCCGCCAGATCCAGCAAGGCCGCCAGACGCTTGACCCAGGCCGCGTCCAGCTGCACGGTCTCGACGCCCTGCACCTTCTGCAATGCGTCAGCAAGTTGTTCAATGCGAGTCGGGCTGGCTTGCTGCTCGCCGCCGCCAATGCGCAGTACATAGGCATCCGGTAGCGGATTGCTACCGAGTGCGCCGACCACGTCATCAAGGCCCGCACGAGACTTCATCGTGACCAGCGCCTTGTCGCGATCGATAAATTCCAGCGTCACCGGCACGCCGGCGCGCTGCGCGGCATCGCGAAGCTCGGCGGCCATCGCCTGCGCGCGATCGCGCGCGACCTCGGTAGACAAAAACACGCTGATCTCCGGCTCGACCGCCAGATCGCGCGAGATCGGACGCAGATTCTCCAGCAGCGTCAGTCCCGCCAGCGGCAGCACCAGCGCCAAGGCGATCACCACCACGTTGAAGACAAAGCTACCCGGTGTCTTGCGAATGCGCGCCAGTGCGGCCTGCAGCGCGAGCAGATGTTCACGTAACCAGTTCATGCGCCCACCCCGCTTTCTGCATCATGCATGCCGATCACGCGACCGTGACCGAGCTGGACCACGCGGTCGGCGTTTTGCAGCAAGCGCTCGTCATGCGTGGAAATGATGCAGGTCACCCCCGCAGAATTAAAAGCTTGCAGCATGTCGATGACGAGCTTGCCGCTGGCGCGGTCGAGATTGGCCGTGGGTTCATCGGCGAGAATAATGCGCGGCTTGTGCACGATTGCGCGCGCAATGGATACGCGCTGCTGCTCGCCGCCGGACAGCGCCTGCGGCGCCAGCATCGCCTTGTTGCCCAGATCGACGCGGTCCAATGCAACGCGCGCGCGCTGCTCTGCTTCCTTCGTGGTCGAGCCGCTGACCAGCAGCGGCAGCATCACGTTCTGCAGCACATTGCGGTCATTCAGCAAGCGGTGCTGCTGCAGGATCAGCCCGAGCTTGCGACGCAGGTAAGGCAGCGTAGTGCGATTCATCTTGCGCATATCTTGCCCGCTGACCAGCAGCAGACCGGCGCTCGGACGCTCGATGCCGGCAATCAGCTTCAGCAGCGTGGATTTGCCCGCACCCGACGGACCGGCCAGAAACACCAGCTCACCTTCACCGATCTCCATTGATACATCGGTCAGTGCGACGACATCGCCCGGATATTTCTTTGCAACGTGAGAAAAGGAAATGATGGACATGGGTCAGTAGGGTCTCGCCTCAGTATCTGCCGCAGTTCAGCGACGCATCAGCCAAGCAGCGCATCAACGAATTCGCTGGCAACGAAAGGCTGCAGGTCATCGATGCCTTCGCCGACACCAATAAAATATACCGGCACGCTTCGCTGCTTCACGATCGCCGCCAGCACGCCGCCCTTCGCAGTGCCGTCCAGCTTGGTCACGATCAGACCGGTCAGCTGTAGCGCATCGTCGAAAGACTTCACTTGCGCGAGCGCATTCTGACCGGTGTTGCCATCAATGACCAGCAGCACCTCATGCGGCGCGCCGTCGAGGCCTTTGCCGACCACGCGCTTGATCTTTTTCAGTTCATCCATCAGGTGTAGCTGTGTCGGCAGGCGGCCCGCGGTGTCAATCATGACCACATCCATGCCGCGCGCGCGGCCAGCCTGCACCGCGTCAAACGCGACAGCAGCCGGATCGCCGGATTCCTGCGCAATCACCGCGATGCCATTGCGCTCGCCCCACACCGTCAGCTGCTCACGCGCGGCCGCCCGAAACGTGTCACCGGCGGCCAGCAGCACTTGCTGCCCATGCGCTTGCAGGTGTTTGGCCAGCTTGCCGATGGTGGTGGTTTTGCCGGCACCATTGACGCCTGCGATCATCATCACCAGCGGTTGCTCGCGACCGAGCAGCAGCGGTTTTTCAAGTGGCTTGAGCAAGTCAATCATCAGCGTGCGAAGCGCAGCCTTGACCTGCGGCGCTTCGGTCAGTTTGTCCGCTCTGACCTGCTGCTTCAGCGCATCGAGCAGGAACTGTGTCGCGTCCATGCCGGCATCCGCCATCAGCAGCGCCGCTTCGAGTTCCTCGTACAGATCATCATCGATCCGCGTACCGGTGAAGAGCGTGGCAATGCCCGACGAGGTGCGCGACAGCCCGGTTTTCAGCCGTCGCAGCCAGGACTGTCTGGCGTCCTGCGAAGCGGGCGCGGGCGCGGCTTCGGCAGCTCCGGTCGTGGTTGCTAGCGCAACGCTGGCGTCAGCCGCTGCATTTGCAGCGCTGTCAGCAACCGGTGCGGGAGATTTTTTCTTGAAAAAGCTGAACATCCGGAGTGATATCGGGGTCCGCAGCAGCGCAATGCAGCAACGGATAAAATCGGGGCGGTCTGGCCTCTTCCTGAGGCCATGCATTCTAACAGAGCGAAAGCGATGAACTTCAGACTCGGATCCTTGTTACTGGCAGGACTTTTCAGCGTCGCACTATTGCCGGCCGCAACGCACGCCGCCAGCGATATTCATGAATTTCGTCTGGCCAATGGCCTGAAGCTGATCGTGAAAGAAGATCACCGCGCGCCAACCGTCGCCAACATGGTCTGGTACCGCGCGGGCAGCATTGATGAGCAGAATGGCGCGACCGGCGTGGCGCATGTGCTGGAGCACATGATGTTCAAAGGCACCCGCAAACTGAAGCCCGGCGAGTTCAGCAAGAAGGTGGCGGCGCTCGGCGGCCGGGAGAACGCGTTCACCAGCCGGGATTACACCGCGTATCACCAGCAGGTTGAAAAGTCGCGGCTGGAGCAGGTGATGGCGCTGGAAGCCGACCGCATGCAGAACCTGACGATGGACCCGGCGGAATTCGCGAAGGAAATTCGTGTCGTGATGGAAGAGCGCCGGCTGCGGACCGACGACCAGCCGATGTCGCTGCTGATGGAAGCGCTGAATGCGACAGCGTTCGTCGCGAACCCTTATCGCAATCCGGTCGTCGGCTGGATGGACGATCTGCAAAACATGAACGCGAATGACGCGCTCGCGTGGTACCGGCGCTGGTATGCGCCGAACAATGCGGTGGTTGTGATCGCCGGCGATGTCGATCCCAAACAGGTGCTGAAACTGGCCGAGAAATACTTCGGCAAGATTCCGCCGAAGACCCTGCCCAAGACCAAGCCGCAGGAGGAGCCGAAACAGAATGGCATCCGCCGTGTGACGGTGAAAGCGCCGGCAGAGAATCCCTATCTGGTGATGGCCTACAAGGTGCCGAAGCTGACCGACATTGAAAAAGACGAGGATCCATTCGCGCTCGAGGTACTGGCCGCGGTGCTGGATGGCTATGACAACGCCCGACTGCCAGCGAAGTTGGTGCGCACAGACCGCATCGCGAATTCGGTTGATGCCGGCTATGACGGCACTGCGCGCGGCCCGGTGATGTTCATGCTGTCCGGTGAGCCGACCAAAGATACCTCTCTTGAGCAACTGGAGACCACCTTGCGCGCCGAAATCGAGCGCATCGCGAAAGAGGGTGTATCAGCCGATGAACTCAGGCGCGTGAAGGCGCAGCTGATTGCCAGTCAGGTTTACAAGCGCGACTCGGTGTTCGGGCAGGCGATGGAAATCGGTTCAGTCGAGCTGTCGGGATTCTCGTATCGACAGATCGACCGCATGATCCAGCGACTCGCCGCCGTCACGCCTGCCCAGGTGCAGGCGGTCGCGCAGAAATATTTTTCCGATGACCAGCTGACCGTCGCGACCCTGCTACCCCTGCCGCTGACAGCGCAGGCGCAGAGTGGCAAGTCGAGTGTGTCTGGCCTGCGTCACTAAGAGGAACTTCCATGTTGAAACGATTGATCGTCATCGCGCTGATCAGCGCCAGCGGTTTTGCGCAGGCCGCGCTGAATATCCAGCACTGGGTGCTGGAGAATGGCGCGCGCGTGTATTTCGTTGAAAATCACACGATTCCCATCGTTGACGTGAACCTGGATGTGGATGCGGGCGCACGACGGGATCCGACCGGCAAGGCGGGTCTGGCCTCGCTGACGCATGCGATGCTCGCGCGCGGGCTGAAGCAAGCCACGCTGCCGGACGGCACGCTTGAGCCGTCGATGAACGAAGCCGAGATTTCAAACGCGATTGCGGATGTCGCCGCGCAGCGCGGCGGCGGCGCGGGCACGGACCGTGCCGGCATGTCCATGCGCACGCTGTCATCGAAGACGGAGCGCGATCAGGCAGTGCGGATGCTGGCGCGCTTGCTGTCGCAGCCGGATTTTCCGGAAGCACTGTTCACCCGCGATAAGGCGCGCACCATCGCCGCGATCAAGGATGCGCTGACGCAGCCGGATGCGATCGCCAGCAAGGCGTTCTGGCGCATGGCCTATGGCAGCCATCCGTATGGTGCGGAAGCCACTGTCGAAACGATTGAATCCATCTCGCGCGATGAGCTCGTGCGCTTTCACGCTGAGCACTATGTGGCGAATCACGCGGTGATCTCGCTGATGGGTGACATCACGCGCGACGAGGCCGATGCGATTGCCAGAGAGCTGACCCGCCGCCTGCCACAAGGGCAAGCCTTGCCCGCGTTGCCCGACGTAGCGATGACCAGCGGCGCCGAGCAGCGCATTCCGCACCCGGCCTCGCAGTCGCACATTCTGGTCGGCCTGCCGGCGCTGGCCCGCAATGATCCTGACTTCTTTCCGCTCACGGTCGGCAATTACGTGCTCGGCGGCGGCGGCTTCGTATCGCGCCTGACACGTGAAGTGCGCGAGAAGCGCGGCCTCGCCTACAGCGCCTACAGCTACTTCAATCCGATGGCGCAGCCCGGTCCTTACATGGCTGGTCTGCAGACCCGCAAAGACCAGTCGGATGAGGCGCTGAAGGTCCTGCGTGACACGATCGAAGCCTTTGTGCGCGACGGACTCACGGACACCGAGCTGAAGGCGGCGAAAGATCATTTGATCGGTGGCTTCGCGCTGCGTATCGACAATAATCGCAAGATCCTCGACAACATTGCCAGTATCGGTTTTTATCAGCTGCCATTGAATTACCTCGACACCTGGACCGATAAGGTCGCGAAGGTGACGCTGGCCGACATTCGTGGCGCATTCCGTCGCAAGCTGGTGATGGACAAGATGGTGACGGTGATCGTCGGCAGCGAGGCAGTCAAGCCCTGATGCGTCCGAACCGCGCCACCAAGCCCCGTCAGGTCCGCATCATCGGCGGCGACTGGAAGCGCACGCCGCTACCGGTGGCCGACATCGATGATTTGCGTCCGACGCCAGATCGCGTGCGCGAAACCGTATTCAACTGGCTTGATCATCTGCTGCAACGTCGGTGGGACAAGCGCCGTTGTGTTGATCTGTTCGCTGGCACCGGCGCGCTCGGTTTTGAGGCGGCGAGTCGTGGTGCGGCCGAGGTGGTGATGATCGAGTCGCATCCGGCGGCACTGCGGAACTTGCAGGCTATCCGCGACAAGCTCGATGCGCAGCAGATCACGCTGCGCCGGGGTGATGCGCTGACCCAGCTGGCGTCGCTGTCGGGCAAGTTCGACCTGATCTTTCTGGATCCGCCCTACCGGCTCGCGCTGCTGCCCCGCCTGCTGCCCGCCTGCGCCCGCTTGCTGACTGCCGGCGGGCTGGTCTATGCTGAGGCTGATCAGCCGTTCGAACCCGCGCAAGGTGACTGGCTGGCCGGCTGGCAAATCGTGCGCACCGACAAGGCCGGACACGTGTTTTTTGCGTTACTGACGCCGCTGCAGAACGCGGCAGTCAGCCCGACGGACACCGGCCCGAATTAGGGCATAATGCGCATCCCTATGTTCGCGCAGGCAACATTTTTCCGCGCGAGGAATCCAGAAGGACAGCACCATGGTCGCAGCCGTTTACCCCGGAACCTTTGATCCGCTCACCCGCGGACATGAAGACCTGGTCAGGCGTGCATCGGGCTTGTTCGATCGCATTGTGGTCGGCGTGGCCGACAGTCAGGCCAAGCGACCGTTCTTTTCTCTGGACGAGCGGCTCGATATCGCGCGCGAGGTGCTGGGTCATTACCCGAATGTCACGGTCGAAAGCTTTTCCGGCTTGCTGAAGGATTTCGTGCGTGCGCATGATGCGCGCGTCATCGTCCGCGGACTACGCGCGGTGTCGGACTTCGAGTATGAATTCCAGATGGCCGGCATGAACCGCTATCTGCTGCCCGACGTCGAAACCCTGTTCCTGACCCCATCTGACCAGTACCAGTTCATCTCAGGCACCATCGTGCGTGAGATCGCGCAGCTCGGCGGCGACGTATCGAAGTTTGTGTTCCCGTCCGTCGAACGCTGGCTGCAGAAAAAAATCCTACCCCGCCAGTAAGGCCGGCACCGAATGATCCTGATGCGCGCGGAGTTCTGACGTGGCCCTGATGATCACCGATGAGTGCATCAACTGCGATGTCTGCGAGCCGGAGTGCCCGAACGAGGCAATTTTCCTCGGGCCACTGATCTATCAGATCAATCCCGATAAGTGCACTGAGTGCGTCGGTCATTTCAATGAACCGCAATGCCAGCAGGTCTGTCCGGTCGCGTGCATCCCCATTGATCCTCAGCATCAGGAAACACACGACGAGCTGCAGGAAAAGTACCGCAAGCTGCAGGCCGCGTCCGCTGCTGACTGATGCTTGCCCGGCGGCGCGGAACCTTGCGCGCTGCGGTGAGTCTGTCAGATTCTGCCTTCCATCAATTTTCTCGGTTATGTCTGCCAAAGCCTGGCCTGTTTCCGAGCATGAGATCGGCGTGGTGCGGCTGCAGGTACTTTACGACGATCACGATCAGCCCCGAAACCTCCGTATCCAGCAAGTCAACGAAGGCTATACCCATATTGTCGGCCTGTCGCGTAACCAGGTGGAAGGCAAGTTGCTCGACGAAGTTTTCGGATCGATACAAATACTCGACACCGATATTCTGGCCACCTACGGGCATATCGCACGCCATGGCGATGAAGCTAATTTCGATACCTGGTTCGCCTTCTCCGGGAAATGGCTGCATGTTTATGTCTACCGTACCGGCAATGATGAATGCACGGCCATCTTTGCGGATATCACGGCACAGCGTGCCGCCCAACAGGCCTTGCGTGACAGCGAGGAAAGGCAGCGTCTGATCCTCGATAATCTCGCCGAGGGTCTGATCGTGGTCGATCCTGAGGGGAGGTCGCTGCACTGGAATCACACCGCGCTCGCGATGCATCGCTATACCGAGCAGGATGAGCGCCTGGGCAAATTGGCCGAGATCTCGAAGGATTACAAGATACTCTCGCCGGACGGTCGCGAGCTCGCTGCGGATGAATGGCCCGTTCATCAACTATTGCACGGAGGCGCGCTGCGTGATTACGACGCGATTCTCTGCAACATCAGAGAGGCTTGGCAACTCGATGTCAGCTATGGCGGCGTGCTGGTGCGTGATTCCGAAAACCGGCCCATGCTTGGATTGCTGACGATCCGCGATATGACCGAACGCCGCCGTGCCGAGCGCGCGCGCGATGCCGCCGAGCGTCGTTTACGGCTGGCCATGGAGATCGCGCATCTCGGCGAATGGGAATGGTCAGTGCGGGACAACAAAGTGTACCTGTCGCCGCAATGGAAGGCGCTGCTTGGCTATGCCGATGATGAATTGCCCAGTAAATTTGAGTCCTGGTCCGAACGTCTGCATGCGGATGATGCCGGCAGTGCCAACGCGACCTTGCAGAGTTTTCTCGCGCATCCTCACGGCACGATGCATAGCGAGTTCCGCCTGCGGCATCGTGACGGCCAATATCGCTGGATGGTGGCGCGCGCGGTTGCGGACATCGATGCCGACGGTCGCGTGGACAAGATCATTGGCGCGCTGCTCGATGTCACGCAACAGAAAGATACCGAGCGTCGGGTCAAAGAGGCTGCGCAACATGATGTACTCACCGGGCTGCCGAATCGTGCGCTGATCTATGAATATGCGAGCCACATGCTGGCGGCGGCGGAACGGCAGCACAGTCGCAGCGCGCTGCTGTTTGTTGATCTTGATCGCTTCAAGCTGGTGAATGACCGGTATGGGCATGATGTCGGCGACCGCTTGCTGAAAGAAGTGGCGTTGCGTATTCGTTCCTGCGTGCGGCATGAAGATTTGATTGGCCGCCTCGGCGGCGATGAGTTCGTCATACTGCTGCCCTGGCTGGGCAAGGGCTACAGTGCGCCGACCGTGGCGCAACATGTGATTGATGTGCTGACTCGCCCCTTTCTGATCGATGGCATCGAGTTGTCGATTGCCGCGTCGATTGGGATCAGCTTCTATCCTCTGCATGGCATGGATATCGATACCTTGCTCAGCTGCGCTGATCTGGCGATGTACCGCGCGAAGGAAACCGGACGCGGGCGCTGGCAGGTGTTCACCCATGAGCTATCGCAGCGCATCGACCTGTCCAGTTCCATCGAGAGCTGTATTCGTGAAGGGCTGGCGACCAACCGGTTCCGGCTGCATTACCAGCCGGTACTTGATATCGCTAGCGGAAAAGTGGTCGGCGCTGAAGCCTTGCTGCGGCTGCCGACAGATCACGGCGATGCGATCGGACCGGCGCGCTTCATCTCGGTGGCGGAATCATCCGGCACCATCGGCCCGCTGGGCGATTGGGTAGCAACCGAGGTCTGTCGTCAGCTGCAGGTCTGGGCTAGTGAGGGCATGCCGCCGCTGACGGTGGCGATGAACATATCGGCGCTGCAGTTCCGGCAGCGCGGCTTTGTACACCGGCTGCTGAAGATCGTGAATGAATCCGGGCTCGACCCGTCATCACTACAGGTGGAGGTGACCGAAGGCGGCATGGCAGAGCATCTGGACGACGCGATCCATGTGCTGCGTCAGTTACATCAGGCAGGCATACGGATCGCGCTCGATGATTTCGGTGTCGGCTCGCTCAGCCTGGCGGCGATCGGCAGTCTGCCGCTGGATAAGCTGAAGGTGGATTACGCGTTCGTGCACCGTCTGCCGCATGACCGGAGTAGTCAGGCAGTCACCGATGCCATCATCTCGATGGGCAAGGCACTCGGGCTGGAGATCGTGGGTGAAGGCGTGGAAGACGAACAATCAATGGGGTATCTTCGCGCGCATGGCTGTCACATGATGCAGGGACATCTGTTCAGCGCGCCGCTGCCACCGGAACAATTCGCTGCCTGGCTGCGCGCGCATTGAAGTTCGCAGTGAAAATTGTCACTGTGGAGTCGGAGCGAACTTACAGCGAATTCAGAAAAGCTACCAGCGCCTCACGTTCCGGCTTGGCTAATTTGGCGAACATATCGCGCGATGCCTGTGCTTCGCCGCCGTGCCACAGAATCGCCTCGGTCAGATCACGCGCGCGGCCATCATGCAGGAAGTGCGTGCTGCCGTTCACCTGCTTTGACCTGCCGATACCCCACAGCGGCGCAGTGCGCCAGTCGGCGCCACCGGCCCGGTAGTCAGGCCGGCCATCAGCAAGGCCGGGACCCATATCGTGCAGCAGTAGATCCGTGTAGGGCTGAATACGGCGATTCGACAGCTGCGGGAAGCCGTCGATCTTGCCGGTCCTGAGTTCGGCCACATGGCAGACCGCGCACTGTACCTGACTGAACAGCTGCCGCCCGCGCACGACGGCAGGCTTGTCCTGATCGCGCGGTGCGGGTGCGTCGAGCATCATGGCCCAGAAAGTGATCTTGTCCCACATCTCGGGCTTCAGCTCAGGCTTGCCGGTATGGTTTTGCTGCGCGCATTCGGTTTGCGCGGCCGGACAATTTTGCTGGTCATACACCGGCGAGGTGACGCCCATGTCATTGATGAACGCAGTCGCGATCTGCTGCCGGATACTGGGCTGATTCGCCTTCCAGCCGAAACGGCCGAGCGCGATCCGGTCATGGACATCGTCGCGCACATAGTTAGGGCGGCCATTCAGACCCTGGGCTTTCTGTGCTGCGGCGAGCGCGAGAATATCTTGCTCGCTGACGGCTTCCAGATAGCCGAGCCCGAAGATGGCTTGCGTATTCCGCAGCGAGGTCATCGTGCCCTCGGCCAGCGGACCGAAGTTCAGATGCTCAATGCGCAGCTTCGGCCGGCGCAGCTCGACGATGCTGCCATCGTCCAGCGTCAGAACTTCCTTCACCCAGTCGATATGCACTTCGCCTTCACCGGTATGTGCGTTTTTATCCGCGCGCGGAATGGTGTCGAAGCTTTGCAGTTGCAGGCCGTAGCTTGGTTCCGGTTTCGGGCCGCCATGCGCGCTTTCACCCGGCACCGACAAGCGCAACAGCTGTTGAAACAGGGGTCCCTTGCCGGTATCGGATACGACACCGCGCCCGCCCTGCACATGACACTGCATGCAGTTCTGCGCGAGAAAGGTCGGACCGAGTCCCCATTCACTGTTGCCGGGCGCGGACAGGTTGTAGTCCCAGTTCGGCATGATCTTGTTCGGGATCGCGAGCCAGGGGGTATTGAAGATTTTTTCACCGGCACGGAAGCGCAGTACCTGCTCATCATCGAGCCCGGCCACGGGCTGCAGGTAGGCCGCGTGCGGCACCACATCACCGGCCGGTGCCACCAGCACGGCGGCCAGCGCCGACGCAGTGAGCGCGACGAGCAGGGTAGGACGCAACAGGGAGCGAAGCTTCATTGGGGTTATCTCAGGCGACCGGGACCGGTTGGTCAGTGCGGTTGCTGCCAAGCATACCAGTCAGCGCATTGGCGGTGCCGGATCGGGCGCGCATGAAAAAGGGCCGTCGTGACGGCCCCGGTTTCGCTGCGACCTGTTTACACGTTAAACAGGAAATTCAGCACATCGCCATCCTTGACGGTGTACTCCTTGCCTTCAGCGCGCATCTTGCCCGCTTCCTTCGCGCCCTGTTCGCCCTTGCACGTGATGAAGTCGTCGAAAGCGATCGTCTGCGCGCGGATGAAGCCGCGCTCAAAGTCGGTATGGATCACGCCTGCGGCCTGCGGCGCGGTGTCACCCTGATGGATGGTCCATGCGCGGACTTCCTTCACGCCGGCGGTGAAATAAGTCTGCAGCCCGAGCAGGCTGAACGCCGCGCGGATCAGACGGTTCAGGCCCGGCTCGTCCATGCCCATGTCAGTGAGGAAGGCATCCTTGTCGGCGTCATCGAGGTCCGCGATCTCGGCTTCGATCGCTGCGCAGATCGCAACGATCGGCGCATTCTGCGATTTCGCATAGTCACTCAATGCGTCGAGCAGCGGATTGTTTTTGAAGCCGGTGTCGGACACATTCGCGACATACATTGCCGGCTTGGCAGTGATCAGGCACAGCGGCTTTAACATCGCCATCTGTTCCTTATCCAGGTTCATCGCCCGCACCGGCTTCGCTTCATTCAATTGCGCCTGTACTTTTTCCATCAGCGCCACCAGTGCGACGGCTTCCTTATCGCCGGAACGCGCTTTCTTGGTTTCGCGATGAATCGCTTTTTCGACGGTACCGAGATCGGCCAACGCGAGTTCGGTCTGGATCACCGCGATGTCATCCAGCGGACTGACTTTGCCGGCGACGTGGATCACGTTCGGGTCTTCGAAGCAGCGCACGACGTTGACGATCGCATCGGTCTCGCGAATATGCGCGAGGAACTGATTGCCCAGACCCTCGCCTTTCGAGGCGCCAGCCACCAGACCGGCGATATCGACGAACTCAACGGTCGCCGCGAGCACACGCTCCGGCTTCACGATCTCGGCCAGCTGCTGCAGGCGCGGATCAGGTACTTCGACGATGCCGACATTGGGTTCGATGGTGCAGAACGGATAGTTCTCCGCCGGGATGCCGGCCTTGGTCAGCGCATTGAAGAGCGTGGACTTGCCGACGTTGGGCAGGCCGACGATGCCGCATTTGAGGCTCATGAAAAATCCTTGATTTGTAAGGCACATCGAAACCAGCGTGGGCATGGCCGAAGTACCGGACCCGCGGCTGACGGCCGCAGCGTGGTGGAATAGTTAACGAGGCTGACTCACGCCAAATGCCGGCCTTTTCCCTCGTTTAGTCCTGAAAGCCCGTGATTATAACGCCCACCGAATCGCTGCCTGAACGATTGATCGCCCCCAATCTCGGGGGCGGCCTTCCGCCTGCGATCGGCCCGATGCTACAAAGCCATCGCCTCCGGGTGTTGCGGATGCTTGAGCGTTTCGGCGATCACGGCCAGCGCGGTTTCGCAGGCAGCGCGCGACTGCGGGCCGCCTAATGAGACCCTGACCGCGTTGGGCGGGTCGCCATCGGTACAGAATGCAGGGCTGGCAACCACCCCGATACCTTTGCTGCGTAATTGCGACGCAAATTCGCTCATGCTCCAGGCTGTCGGCAGCGGCAGCCACAGGTGAAAGCCTTCGGGCTGCGCGATCACGCCCATGTTGCCAAGAGCGATCGTCGCCAGTTGCTGACGTGCGATGGATTCTTCTCGTACAGCGTCGAGCATCCGGTGTGCGGTGCCGTCGATTACCCATTGAGTCGCGATCGCGGTCGTGACCGGTGAGGCCATCACTGTCGTCGCCCTGAGCGCGCCCGCCAGCCGCTGCATCTGGCGCGCCGTGGGCGCATAGACATAACCCGTGCGCAGTCCTGCTCCCAGAAATTTCGACAGACCGGTAATGTAGTAGGTCAGGTCCGGCGCGAGGCTGGTCAGCGTCGGCAGTGTTTTTCTCGGCAGCATGGCGTAGGCGTCATCCTCGATGATAGGGATGCTGTAGCGCAGCGAAATATCGGCCAGCGCTTCCCGGCGACGGCGTGAGATCGTCGTTGTGGTCGGATTCAGCAGCGTCGGATTGCAATACAGTGCTTTCGGTTGCAGCGCCTTGCAGGCCACTTCGAAATCTGCGGCGCTCGGTCCTTCATCATCCAGCGACAGCGGATGCAATTGCACACCCAGTTGCGATGCGATCGCTTTCATTCCCGGGTAGGTCAGTGCCTCCACGCAGATCAGTTCACCCGGACGGGCCAGCTGTGACACCAGTGCCGCCAGTGCACTGTGTATGCCGGAGCAGACCAGCACGCGCTCGGCCTTGCAGTCAGGCAGCCGCTGCCGCAACCACTGCACGGCGGCGTCTTTGTCTTCTGGCAGGCCGCCGAAATCCTGATAGCGCATCAGCTTGTACAGATTGGACTGCGCCAGCAAGCGCGATGCGCTGTCGTGCATGCGTTCCAGCAGCACCGGATCATCAGGTTCCGGTGGCAGGTTCATCGTCATTTCCGCATTGCTACCGGCACGTAGCGGGAATGACGGGCTGCTGCTGCGCACGAAGCTCCCCATCCCCGGGCGCAAGTCGATCAGCCCGCGTTTGCGCGCTTCCCCATAGGCGCGCGCAACGGTCGTGTAGTCGAGTTGCAGCCGGTCGGCGAGCAAGCGCAGGGTCGGCAGTTTATCGCGCGCGGTCAGTCGTCCGTCACGGATGTCTTCCTCGATCAAGTCTGCAATCAGCAGATAAGCCGGTCGCTCGCTACCCGCCAGCCGGCGCAGCCAGTGCTGGGTCAGCGTCTTGACCTGTTGCGGAGATTGCGGCGGTGGATCGTATCGGCTGGATGGCATGGTCGCGTTCCAATGGAGTCTGCGCTGCAACTCGCAGCAATCGTGCCAGCGGCTAGGCTACGGGCTTCCGTTGACCTCTGCGCCGTCGTTGTGCGCTCATGTGCCTGATCGGACGGGATGATTGGATGCTCATGACCCAAGTGGGTGCGGCAGCGAGCCCGGGCCATCAATTCCCGACCACCGCCAGCGAGGAAGAATCAGCTCGCCATCCCAGCGCAAAGAGCGCGTCGGGTCTGGATGATCGGAGCTTGATTGGAGGCTGCAGCGGTACAGCGGCGATCACATGGCACGCTGCTTGCGAAAGCCGGGGTGCAGACCAATCCCATCACCCCCACCCGAAACGGAGAGACGCAATGCCAAAAGTCAGCAAGCCCGCCAACCAGAAAGGCGAATTCCTGGTCGACTACGAGGAGAAGGTTTTCGAGGATGTGAAGGCCGAGCCGGGCGAGAAAGCGCTGGTGACCTTCCACACCGTTGCCTTCGAAGGATCGATCGGTTTCGTCAACCTGCTGCAGGCGACCCGTCTGCAACGCAAGGGCTTCGAAACCTCCGTCCTGCTCTATGGCCCGGGCGTGACGCTCGGTGTCAAGCGCGGCTTCCCTACCCTGGGCGACGAAGCCTTCCCCGGCCACCAGAATTTCAACAACCAGATCACGAAGTTCATCGGTGAAGGCGGCAAGGTCTATGCGTGCCGTTTCGCGCTGCAGGCTTTGTATGGCCACGGCGAGGGCGCGCTGATCGATGGCATCCGCCCGATCAATCCGCTCGACGTGCTGGACATCATCCTCCTGCACCGCAAGGCGGACGCTTTCATCCTCGATACCTGGACCTTGTAATTCAGGCCGCCGGAGACACTGCCATGAGCGCTTCCCGCATCGTTCGCGCCGCTGCCGTCCAGATCACGCCTGAATTCGATTCGGCCGACGGCACCATCAATAAGGTCTGCGAGTACATCGCGAAGGCCGCAACTGATGGTGCGCAACTGGTCGTGTTTCCGGAGACCTTCGTTCCGTACTACCCGTATTTTTCGTTCATTCGTCCGCCGATGCTGGCAGGCGCTGAACACATGAAGTTGTATGAGCTTGCACCCGTTGTGCCGGGGCCGATGACGGATGCGGTGGCCAGCTGCGCGCGTCAATACGGCATGGTGGTCGTGCTCGGCGTGAATGAGCGTGACCACGGCACGCTGTACAACACCCAATTGATTTTCGACGCCGATGGCAGCCTGCTGCACAAGCGCCGCAAGATCACGCCCACGTATCACGAGCGCATGATCTGGGGTCAGGGCGATGCAGCCGGCCTGAAGGCCGTCGATACCCGTGTAGGCCGCGTCGGCGCACTGGCGTGCTGGGAGCATTACAACCCCTTGGCCCGCTATGCGCTGATGGCTCAGCATGAGGAAATCCATTGCGCGCAATTCCCCGGCTCGCTGGTCGGCCCCATCTTCGCCGAGCAGATGGACGTGACCATACGCCACCATGCGCTCGAATCCGGCTGCTTCGTCATCAATTCGACCGGCTGGCTGACGGATGCGCAGATCAATGCGATCACGACCGACCCGGTATTGCAGAAAGGCCTGCGAGGCGGATGCAATACCGCGATCGTCTCGCCCGAAGGTGTACATCTCACGCCGCCGCTGCGGGAAGGCGAAGGCATCGTGATAGCCGATCTCGACATGAGGCTCATCATCAAGCGCAAGCGAATGATGGATTCGGTCGGCCACTATGCGCGCCCCGAGCTGTTGTCGCTGGCCATCAATGATGCGCCGGCGGCTTACGTCCAGGCCATGCATGAAGCGGTATCCATTCCCAAGACTGTCAGGAGCACACCCAATGAGCGCAACAGCCTCCCTCGCGAAAGCGGTGCCGACCGCGGCGACCCGTCAGCTGATGACGGAACTGCAGTCCTACGGGTTGCGGCTGGATGACCCGGGCTCGCCAAATGCAGGCGTAGCGAGCCGCCGTGGCGGTGCTGGCCCGTCCGACCACAAGGCCGTGACTGTCGACGGTCACACCATCATGGTGCCGGTGCATACCTCGAGCGCCTGGAACTCACCCTTCGTTGCAAAGGCGCCGGATGCCGATGGCCGCAGCACGCTGACCCGCGGGACGATACCGATTGCCAGCATCGCCTTCCCGAAGTCGCCGCGCTTCTACGAACGGCAGACAGCCGATGGCATACCGTATTCGCACATCGCAACGCTGCACGGCGCCGACGTGCTGGCTACGACGGTGCTGCAGACCTGCATCCGCTATGAAAGCCGTCGCAAGACCTGCAAGTTCTGCTCGATCGGCCAGTCACTGGCGGCCGGTCGCACCATTGCACACAAGTCGCCCGAACAGCTGGCTGAAGTCGCTCGTGCCGCCGTCGAGCTCGACGGCGTCAAGCAGATGATTCTGACCACCGGCACGCCGGCGACGCCCGATCGCGGCGCACGAATCCTGGTCGACAGTGTGAAAGCCATCCGTGCCGCAGTCGATTTGCCGATACAAGTGCAGTGTGAGCCGCCGGATACCGATACCTGGTTTGACCGCATGAAGGAAGCCGGCGTTGACACGCTCGGCATGCATCTCGAAGTGGTCACGCCCGAGCTTCGTGCTCAGATCATGCCCGGTAAGGCCACGGTGCCGGTCGAGCGCTACATGGAGAGTTTTGCGGCAGCCGTGGCCGTGTTCGGCCGCGGTCAGGTCAGCACCTACATCCTCGCCGGACTGGGCGACAGCCCGGAGGCGATTCTTGCGATCTCGGCCAGGCTGCTGGACATCGGCGTCTATCCGTTCGTCGTGCCCTTCGTGCCCATCAGCGGCACACCGCTCGAAAGCTATCCGGCGCCGACGCCCGCATTCATGCGATCCATTCTTGAGCCACTCGGCAAGATGGTGGCTGATGCGAACCTGCGCTCGTCGGATAGCAAAGCCGGTTGCGGCAAGTGCGGCGCCTGCTCGTCACTGTCGATGTTTGAAGACTGAAAGCCGAGGACATCATGCTGGCACTGGACCATGTTTGCGAGTTGCCGACCGCATTTGCTCCCTGCGAATTCCGTATCAAGCTGGCCGATACGGAATGGGAACTGGAACAGGCGCGCAAGCTGCGTCGCGCCGTGTTCTGCATCGAGCAGGGCGTGTTTGTCGGCAATGACATTGATGCGCTTGACGACACCGCGCATCCGCTGGTCGCCGTGTCCTGCATTGGCGGCATGCCTGATCAGGTGGTCGGCACGGTACGCATCTATACCGCCGGTGACGATCTCTGGTGGGGCTCCCGGCTGGCGGTGCATGTGGCCTTCCGACAATACGGGCACATCGGCGCATCGCTGATCCGGCTGGCGGTATCGACGGCGCATGCGCGCGGTGCACGCATCTTCCTCGCGCATGTGCAAAGCCAGAACCGGCTGCTGTTTGAGAAGCTGCACTGGCGCGCATTGAAGGAAGCGCAGCGCTTCGGTCGCCTGCATTATCTGATGCAGGCCGATCTGTCTCAGTATCCGCCTTGCGACGATCCGATGTCAGGCATCGTGACCCGGGCGCGGAGACCGGCGTGAACCCGCAGGAACTCCAGGCGCTTACGGCTGCATTGCTGGCCGGACGAGGCTTTGCGCACAAGCGCGATATCGGGGAGGTCATGACCCGTCTGCAGGCCGCATTGCCCGGTGGTCTCAACGCTCAGGCGGCCGCAGTGGCCGTGGGTGATGATTGCGCAGCGATCCCCGATGGCGATGGCTATTTGTTGTTCGCAATTGAAGGTTTTGTTGATGACTTCGTGAACGAGTCGCCATGGTTCGCCGGTTATTGCGGCGTGATGGTCAACGTCAGTGATATCGCTGCCATGGGCGGTCGTCCGCTCGCGGTCGTCGATGCTGTGTGGAGTCGTGGAATGTCGCCGGCCGATGCGGTGCTGGCCGGCATGGCCGAAGCATCTCGACGCTATCGCGTGCCCATCGTCGGCGGCCATACCAATAACCGTAGCGAGCGCGGGCAGCTGGCGGTCGCGATTCTGGGCCGCGCCAACAAGCTGCTGACCAGTTTTGCTGCGCGCCCGGGTGACCAGCTGCTGATGGCGGTCGACTTGCGCGGTACCTATGACGGCGACAAGCCGTACTGGAATGCATCGACGACTGCGCCGGACGAGCGACTGCGCGGTGACCTGGAACTGTTGCCGATGCTGGCCGAGCGCGATCTGTGTGATGCGGCCAAGGACATCAGCATGGCCGGCGCAGTTGGCACGGCGCTGATGCTGCTCGAATGTTCCGGTGTGGGCGCGACGATCAATGTTGATGCCATACCCCGTCCGCAGGGCGTACCAATGCTGCGCTGGCTGCAGTCCTTCCCCAGCTTCGGTTTTGTGCTGAGCGTGCGTCCTGACAAAGTGGCCGACGTGCTCGAGCTGTTTGCGTCACGTGAGATTGCCTGTACTGCCATCGGTGAGGTCGATGCATCGCCCGAGGTGAGGCTGGCCAGCGGCGATGCTCGCAGCCTGCTGTGGAATCGGGTCACGGATCATTTCATCACCGCACGTGCTGCGTGAAATTTATATTGCAAGGAGCAACGCATGCCCTCAGTTTACTTCCATGTGCGCTGGCCCGACCAGAGCGAAACGCAGTGCTACTCGCCATCAACGGTCATCCATGACTACTTTCGCGCTGGCGAGCAACTGAGCCTGCAGGAATTCCTGACCCGCTCGCGCGCTGGTCTGGGCGCCGCTTCCGAGCGAGTGCGCATGAAATTCGGCTTCGCCTGCTCATCGGCGGCAGACCAGCTGGCCCAGATCGAAACAGTAGCAACACGCTTTGCAGCGGACGCCACCATTGAAGTGCTGGCTGTCGACTGAGGCGACGAAATAACGCAACCCATAGGACACATCACGATGAACATCACTCAACTTCCGTCAGAGGTCGATGTCGCCATAGTTGGCGGCGGTCAGTCAGGCCTATCGATCAGTCATTACCTGAAACAACGGGGCATTAAGCACCTGGTGATTGAGAAGCATGACCTCGTCGATGGATGGCGCACCCAGCGCTGGGACAGCTTTTGTCTGGTGACGCCCAACTGGCAGTGCAAGCTGCCGGGCTGGCCTTATGCCGGCAAGGATCCGCACGGGTTCATGAAGAAGGACGAAATTCTCGAATACCTTCAGGGCTTTGTGAATCATGTCGATGCGCCCACCATCACCGGAACCGCTGTGCACCGGCTGTCGATGGAGGATGACGTTTACACCTTGGTCACCACGCGTGGCACGCTCAAGGCAAAGCAAGTGGTGATTGCATCCGGCGCTTATCACGAACCGGTGATTCCCCGTCTGGCCGAGCGCCTTCCGGCCGATGTCCTGCAACTGCATTCCGAGCAGTATCGCAATCCGGCCGCCTTGCCCGAGGGCGCGGTGCTGGTGGTGGGCAATGGGCAGTCGGGCTCACAGATTGCCGAAGACCTGCATCTGGCCGGGCGCAAGGTGGTACTGGCCCTCGGCGATGCGCCGCGTTGTGCGCGCTTCTACCGTGGAAAAGACGTCGTGACCTGGCTGGCAGAGATGGGCTACTACGACATGCCGGTCGACCGGCATCCATTGCGCGAGGGAGTACGCGACAACACCAATCACTATGTCACCGGTCGCGATGGCGGACGGGATATCGACCTGCGTAAATTCGCGAGTGAAGGCATGGTACTGCGTGGATTACTGACCGGGCTGGACGGCGAGACGCTGCAATTCTCGCCCAATGTGAAGAAGGCGCTGGATGATGCCGATGCCGTCTATAACCGCATCAACGCCACGATTGACCAGTACATCGACGCCAATGACATCGATGCGCCGCCGCCGTCTGTGTACACACCGGTGTGGGAGCCGCAAGAAGAACAGACGCAGCTGAACCTGCGCGAGGCTGGCATTACCAGCATCATCTGGTGCATTGGCTTTCGTCCCGATTACAGCTGGGTGCAAGCGCCGGTATTCACCGGCAATGGCACGCCATCCCATCGCCGGGGCGTGACCGCGCAACCCGGCCTGTATTTTATTGGCCTGCCCTGGCTGCACACCTGGGGCTCCGGACGCTTCTCAGGTGTTGCGCTCGATGCGCAGTACCTGGCCGAGCAAATAGAACGCTACGCCGCGGACACCACAGGCCTGATCCCGGAGGCATCGATGGCCTGACAGGACATGACTGTTGACGCTAACAAAGCATGCGCTCGCCAATAGAAATTCAAGGTTCTCACTGCGCATGAAAAGACCCTGCGAAGTCGATGACTTGCAGGGCTCTTCGTCTTTCCGCACCCACTTTCGCAGCCCGGTCGTCGCCCGCCGTCGCCAAATCTGTTTATCATGGCCGCGCCCCTGATCACTGCGGCGCGGAAGACGCCTACTGTAACCATGAAAAGAATTGTCGATGTCCTGCTGTCCGCCACGCTTTTGTTGCTGCTGCTGCCGGTCAGCTTGTTGGTCGCCTTGCTGATCCGACTTGATTCACGCGGACCGGTACTGGTCCGCATGCATCGGGTCGGGCGGCATGGCCGCATGTTGAAGGTATGGGAATTCCGCACATCGATTGCCGATCCGGAGGCGATGGAAACCATTGCCGGATGCGAAGGAGAGCAAATCACGCGCGTCGGGGGGTGGTTACGCCGGGTTGGCATCGCGCGCTTGCCCTTGCTGCTGTCGGTGCTGACGGGTCAGCTGGCGATGGTCGGGCCGCGCGTGGAATTACCGCGTTATGTCGGCTGTTATCCGGGGGAGGTGCGCAAGCGCGTGTTATCGGTGAAGCCGGGGCTGGTTGACGGGTCGACCATGGCTTTCCGCGACGAGCGAAACATCCTGCGCGGGCTGGAAGGCGACGCACTCGAGGAGGCTTATGTCGAAAAGGTGCTACCTGTCCGACTTGACCATGCGCAGCGTTACCTCGACAAACGGGGCTGGATCAGCGATCTGTCCCTGTTGCTGTCAGCGCTGCTGAGCCTTCCCCTGCGCATGCTGAAGTAACATCGCCTTCGCCGCCATCAATCACTGGTCTTTACGCCGCATCGCTAGCGTCGACCAGATCGATATTCAATGCCAACTTTCGGTTGGCATTCAGGGCGGTCCAACATTGCAGGGTCAGTGCCACCTATTGCGCATCCCTTAGCGCGGCTAATTGCGTCGCGCTGAACCCGACAATTCATCCCACATGATGGTGGGCTCTCCCAATTGGGAATCCCAGAAGCTAAAGCAAGTGCCGATCAGTGGCACACCTGATTCACTCCTCTCTCATCGCCGCCGAAATGCGCTTGGTCAGCGGGTGCAGCAGGTAGGTCAGCAGCGAGCGTTCGCCGGTTTTGACCAATACCTCGGCGCCCATGCCGGGCTGCAGCTGCCGCGCGCCGAGCGTCTTCAGGCCATCGGCCGTGAGGCCGACACGGGCGAGGTAGTAGGCCACGTTGCCTGCGGGTGACTGCTCGGTGACGACGTCGCCGGACAGCGAGTCGATCTTTGCATCGACGACCAGCTGCGGCGAGTGCGCAAAAGCGGAGAAGCGCACTGCCACCGGGTCGCCGGTGCGGACGCGATCGATCACGTGTGTCGGTATGCGTGCCTCCAGCACCACGCCTTCGGAAGCCGGCACGATATCCATCAGTTTCTGCCCGGGTGTCACCACGCCGCCAATCGACGCGATGGCGAGCCCGACCACCTGTCCGTCGACCGGCGCCTTGATCTTCACGCGGTTCAGCTCGGCACCAATGGCGTCGAAGCGCTCGCGGCCGGCCTGTACTTCGCGTCTTACTTCGGCCAGTTGCGCTGCCGATTCCCGGGTCGCGTCCATGCTGCGTTGTGACTTGCGCAGCTTGAGCTCCGCGATCGCGCGCTCGATGCGCAGCTTCGACGCCTCGAGCTCGGCCAGCACCGCCTTCAGTTCGGCCTGCGACTGCTCGAGCTGCAGTGCCTGATTGCGCGGCACATAGCCGTCGGCGGCAAGCTCCGACACATTTTTCAGCTGCTCGGCCTGTTTCTGCGCCTGCAGCTTGCGGCTCTCGAGCTGTAGCCGCAACCCGGCCAGTGTCGACTCTTGTCCTGCGATGGACTCGTCGATCGCCGCCAGCTCGCTGCGCAGCGCCGAGCGGCGCGAATCGAACAGCTGCGTCTGCGTGACGATGTGCTGCCGAATCACCGCATCGCCGCCGGCAGCGACCAGGTCGGGATGGAAGCTGATCGCGGCACGCCCCTCGATCTCGGCCAGCAGCCGGCTCTCGGCGGCGCGCTGCGCCATGTAGTTCTGCCGTATCGATTCGTAGTTGGCACGGGTGGCGCCGTCATTCAATTCGACCAGCGTGTCGCCGGCCTTCACGCGCTGTCCTTCGCCCACATTAACGCGCTCGACGATGCCGCCGGTCATGTGCTGGATTGCCTTGCGCTTGGTGTCGATCGTGACCGATGCAGCCGCCGGCACGCCTTCATCGAGCGGCGCGAGCCCGGCCCACAGCAGGAAGCCGCCAAAGCCCAGCGCAAGCGTGATGAAGCCGACGCGTATCGTGGAGGTGGTGTCGGTAGGCAGATCCGGCGTCAGATCGACCATGTTGGTCGCATCGCTGGCATTTTGTTTCGAGAGCTTGAGCGCAGAGGGGTTCATGCAGTGATTCCTTCGTCAGGGGCGTCAGGGGCGTCAGTGGGCGGGCTACGACTGGGCGATCTGCCCGGAGGTGCCGCCGATATCGAGTTTTCCGAATTGGGCGATGCGGCCGTCGGCCATGACCACGACACGGTCGGCCAGCGCCAGCAGGTTGCGCTGGTGCAGCACCATGAAGACAGTCTTGCCGTCCTTTTTCAACTGGCGGATGGCCTCGGCCAGCGCATTCTCGCCGGCATCGTCGAGATTGGCGTTGGGCTCATCGAGCACGATGAGGTCCGGCCAGCCATATAGCGCGCGCGCCAGTGCCAGCCGTTGCCGCTGCCCGCCGGACAGCAGCTTGCCGGCCTGCCCGATCGGCGTGTCATAGCCCATCGGAAGCCGCAGGATCATGTCGTGGATGTCGGCGCGCCTGGCCGCCTCGATGATGGTGTCGGAGTCGATCTCGCCGAAGCGGCAGATGTTCTCGGCGACGCTGCCCTCGAACAGCTCGATGTCCTGCGGCAGGTAGCCGACGTGCGGGCCGAGCGCATCGCGCGACCACGCGCGGATCTCGACGCCGTCGAGCAGCACCTGTCCCGATGTCGCGGGCCAGATGCCGAGCAGACAGCGCGCGAAGGTGGACTTGCCAGCGCCGGAGGGGCCGACGATGCCGATCACTTCGCCGCTTTCAAAGCGTACGTCGATGCGGTCCAGGATGGGCTTGTCGCGCTCTCTTGCATAGGCCGACAGCTGCCGCACGATGACCTGCCCGAAGACGCGCTCGGCCGCGTGGCCGGGCTCGCGCTCGGGGTATTTGTCGAGCAGCACGCCGATGTCGCGGTACGACTGGCGCGCCTGCAAGAATTCCTTCCACGTCGATACGAGAATGCCGATCGGGCGCAGCGCATTGCCCATCAGAACGTTGGACGCGATCATCGCGCCGGCGCTGATCTCGCCACGGACGGCGAGCCAGGCGCCGAGCGCGAGGATCAGCGACTGCTGGCTGTACTGCACGAATTTCGAGATCGCGGCCGCCTTGCCGGCGCGGTCCTGCGCAAGCCAGTGCGCATGCGCGTGCTCGCGGTACAGCAGCAGCCAGCGCCGCTTCAGGTTGCCGAGCATGCCCATCGCCTCGACCACCTCGGCATTGCGCAGCTTGCCGGACAGGTAGCTGGTGGTGTCGCCCTCGGCGCGCGTCGCGCGCTCGGTGCGGCTCGACATCAGCTTGCTGCTGATGACGGCCTGCGCGCCGAGCAGCAGCGTGAAGGCGAGGCCGAACACGCCCAGCAGCGGATGCATCGCATACAACATGGCGAGATAGATCGGTGTCCACGGCAGGTCGAAGAACGCGATGATGCCGTTCCCGGTCAGGAACTGGCGCAACCGTGTCAGCGCCGTGAAGGTGTTGGCCTGGTCGCCCTGCACCTGTTCGAGGTTGGCTTCGAAGTTGGCGAGGAAGATGCGGGTGTTCAGTTGCTCGTCGAAGCGCACGCCGGCGCGCACCAGCAGACGTGCGCGTACCCATTCGGCGAACGCCATCACGGCGACGAATACAGCGATGATCAGGGTCAGCGAGATCAGTGTCAGTTCGCTCTGGCTGAGCATCACGCGGTCGAAGATCTGAAGCATGTACAGCGTCGGCGACAGCGTCAGCACGTTGGCCACGAGGCTGAATGCACCGACCCAGTAAAACTCCTTGCGGAACGGGCGCAGCGCTGCGGCCAGCGATGAGGCGGGTGAGTACAACGGCGCGCGCTGCGTCGGGATCGCGATGCCTTTCATGCCGCACCTCCCGCGGCCATCGCCGGCGCGGACGCCGGTACCGCGCGCCGGGTATTGCCCTGCCTGAGTGCGTTGAGTATCTCGTCGCGCGGTCCAAAGGCGGCGACTTGCCCGTCACGCATTATCAGCATCTTGTCCGCAGCCGGCAGCACGCTGGTGCGGTGGGTGATGACGATGGTGGTGCAGTTGCGTGCCTTGAGGGACATCAGGGTGTTCATCAGTGCCTGTTCGCCGGCCTCGTCGAGGCTGGAGTTGGGTTCGTCGAGCAGTACGAAATTCGGGTCTCCATAGATCGCGCGCGCAAGCCCGACGCGCTGTCGCTGTCCGCCGGACAGGATGGCACCCTCGTCACCGATGTAGGTTGCATAGCCGTCGGGCAGCATGTCGACCATCGGCGCGAGGCCGACCAACTCGGTTGCTGCGCGCACCTTGTCCATGTCGATGTCGCCGAAGCGCGCAATGTTCTCGGCCAGCGTGCCGTCGAACAGCTCGACACTCTGCGGCAGGTAGCCGAGGTGTGGGCCGAGCTCTTCCTTGTTCCATGCGTGCAGGTCGGCGCCGTCAAGGCGCACCTTGCCGCTGGCCGCCGGCCAGATGCCCATCAGCAGGCGCGCGAGGGTGGTCTTGCCGGCAGCCGAGGGCCCGATAATCATCAGCGTCTCGCCGGGCTGCAGTGCGAAATTCACACCGCGCAAAATGGGCACCGTGCTACCGGGCGCGGCCGCGATGACGTTCTCGACCGACAGTTGTCCGGCCGGCGCTGGCAGCGGCATCGTTTCCTGGTCCGGCGGTGTCATATCGAGGAAGTTGTCGAGACGAGCGTAGGCATCGCGTGTGTTGACCACCAGTCGCCATTGCGCGATCAGCTGCACCAGCGGCGACAGCACACGCCCGCCGAGCGTGGAGGCGACGATCATCATCCCGCCGCCGCCCGTCAGCATGCCCTTGACCGCCAGCCAGCAGGACAGGCCGAGGATCAGCGATCCCTGCATGGTCTGGATGAATTTCGACGTCGCCGAGTTGCTGCCAGCCGTATCGGAGGCGACCGCCTGCAGCGCAAGAAACTTCCGCTGGCGCGCGATCCAGCGCTCGTAGATGCGTCCCTTCATGCCCATGGCCGTGATCACCTGCGCATTACGCAGCACGCCACCGGCATAGTTCTGCGCGCTGATCGCGGCCTGGTTCGCCTCAGTCAGCACTGGCATGGTCTTGCGCTCGGTGCTGACGCCGATGAGCACCTGTACGAATGCTCCCAGCAGCGCGATCGCGCCCAGCCAGGGGCTGATGATCGATACCAGCACGAGGAAGATCAGCGACGACGGCGAATCCATCATCGCGGTGACTGCGGACGAGCCGATGAACTCCCGCAGTGTGCGCAGGTCATTGAAGGGTTGTACGGTCGAAGCGCCATAGCGCAGGCTGGCGGCAAACGCGGCGTCGTGCAGCCGCTCGCGCAGCGCGACGTCGATGCGCCAGCCTGCCTGTTGCAGCAGCTGTCCGCGCACTTTTTCCAGCATTTCCATCAGCACGTACAGGCCGATCACGCAGGCCAGCAGCGATAGCAGCGTGACGCCGCTGCGGCTGTTCACCACGCGATCATAGACCTCGAGCATGAATACGGTTGGCGACAGCGCCAGCAGGCTGGTGATGAGACTGAATCCGATCGCCTTGCGGAAGATCGGCGCCTGGGCACGAATCACCGCGGCCAGCTGCGACTGTCGCTGCTGTCCCGGCGGGTTCGATGGTCTGCTCGTCATACGGATTCTCCCAACACTGATTCTTTGCGCTGACCGTCGTCGTCATGGACGATCACGTATTCGGGCATGGTCTCCTCGGCGGCGGCGGGTGCGTCGTCCTGCGCGAATATGAAGCCCAGCATGTATTGCCCGGCCTGTCCGGACAGCACGATCTCGCGCAGCTTCTGCTGCCGGAAGCGCTCCTCGTCGGCGGGGCTGATGCTGAGCCTGAAGCGGATGCGGCCCTCCAACGTATACATCGACACGATGCCGTCGCGGATGCTCAGCGTATGGCGGTCGAAGTAGACCGGCGCGCTCGCCGCAAAGCGCAGCTGTGGTAGTGGCTTGTCGCCGAGCAGGCCGACATTGAAAGGACTGTTCGCGCCCTGAAATAGCAGGCGACAGGTACGCGATACCGAATAGATCGCATTGCAGATCATTTGCGAACCGAGCTGTGGGAAGCGCTCGCGCATGCCGCGATAGACGAGGTGATGCAGCGCGACACGGTTCCAGCAGCGGGTGTCGCGCACGATCGGCGCGATCGCGTTGCACACCTCGGTAAACGCGACCTGCAGCTGCTGCAGCTGCGCGGCCAGCTGCGGCGGCGTGTCGAGCCTGATGGACAGGGGCGCGTTCATCCGCTGACCTTGTCGGCACCGGTCGGGTCGATGGCATGGCAGGGCATCGCGCGGGCCTTACTCTGCCGGCCTGAAACAGGCGGCGATCCGGCCGAGACTTTGCTCGTCGAGCGCGCCGGCGGCGGCATGCAGCTTCAGGTAGGCGAGCAGGTAACCATGACGCGCGTCGGACAGGTCGCGGCGCGTCGTGTACAGCTGCTGCATCGCAGTCAGCACATCGAGGTTGACACGCTGTCCGCCGGCCACGCTCTTGCGCGTAGCTTCTACCGCTTCGCTTGCAGATCGCTCGGCTTGTTCCATTGCCTGCATGCGCAGGCGGCTGCTGCTGACCTGCTGGAATTGCTTGCGCACTTCGACCAGAGATTTCTGCAGCGCCGAGTCGAGTTCGGCTTCGTTCGACGCCAGTCGCGCAGCGGCTTGCCTGGTCTGTGCGCTGACGCCGCCGCCGCTGTACAGCGGTAGCACCATCTGCACGCCAATGGCTCTCACTTTCGTATCCTGGGTCAGCGACTGGTTGGCGGTGTAAAGCGGATCCGAAAGATTGTTGCTGTACGACGCCACCAGGTCGACGCGCGGATAATGTCCGGCTTGGTTGCGGCCGACTTCGGCGTGCGCATAATCGACCAAGTGACGCTGCGAGCGAACCTCGGGATTGCGCTCTCTGGCCATCTGCTCCCACTCGGCCAGTGTGAAAGGCATCGGCAGCTCAGGCAGCCCCTTGCCCAGCGTGTCGAGTGCGCCCGGGTCGCTGCCAACGATCATGGCGAGTCCCTGACGCTTGTTGGCGACATTGTCCTGAGCCTCGATGACCGCGGCTTGCGCGAGTTCATAACGCGCCCGCGTCTCGATCATGTCGGTGCGGGTGCCGGCGCCCTTCTCGAACATCTTTTCATTGGCCAGCTGATTCTCCTGATACGCATCGCGCTGCGCAAGCGCGAGCCGAAGCTGGTCCTCAGCCAGCAGCGCCTCCAGATAGGCGGAGGTCAGGCGAGTGATCAGGTCTTGCCAGCTGGTGTCGAATTTCGCTTCGCTGTAGCTTGCCTGTGCCTGGCCGCCCTTGTAGCGCTGCCAGGCGTCCAGGTTGAAGAGCGGCTGCCGAAGCGAAACGCTGCTCGCCTTGCTGTCATATTTCAGCGGGGTTGGCGTCTGATTGGCGATGCTGCGGTCTGCATCATTGTTCATGTAGCTGTACGACAGGCTGACGTTGGGCAGCAGGCTCGCGCGCCCGATAGCCGCATATTCCTCGCCCGCCTCCCGCTCGAATCGCGCGCCGCGGAACGTCGGATCGCGCTCGAGCGCTGCGTGATAAGACGCCATCAGGCCGAGCGCGTGCGATGGCACGGAGAAGCCGGCTGCGGCCAGGGCGGTCAGCATGCGCAGTCGCAGCATCGGAATTTGCTGATACCACGCATTGCGGTTGGAGGACGTTGTCAACATGGATGTTCTTCCGGGTGGCGGACAGCAGAGGCTGTCACACAGGAAATATTGTTATGAGGCAATTTGCATATATGAACATCATAACCGCAGTTTTTCAGGAAAATTTGTGCCCTGAATCACATGTTGGAAGCATTTGGTCGATCGCCGAACAACAAACTGCGGCCCGTAACGCGGATCTGTCGGCTAACGGCGGCGGGTGGCGGGGCGCGATCGGATAATGGGGGCGCATGATGCCGGCTTGGTATCTGCGGGTATGACCCCCCGGGTTTTTCGACGAGGGTGAACTCAGCCGGAAATGAAAAAGCCGCCCATTTGGGGCGGCTTTTCAACGGGTGGAGCGTGCGGCCTGTTGGTGGCCGCCGGTCGGATCAGGCGTTCTGAATCAGGAACTGCGCCTTGTCGCGTCCTGCCATCCACTTCGGCGCCTTGCCACGACCGCTCCAGGTTTCGCCGGTCGCGTTATTGCGGTATTTCGGTGCGACCGGACGACGGACGCTTTTGGCGGCTTTGCGCTTGCTGCCGCCACTGCCGCCAAATCCGAGGTCTTCCGGCGAAATGCCGTATTCCTTCATTTTCAAGTGGATCTCGGCGATTGCATTCGACAGCTCGGTTTTGCGCGCGTGTTCGGCTTCTTTTTGCAGTTTCTCAATCTGGTTCTGCAGTTCTTTGTAAGTCGACATGGTATCCCTCGTTTATTAACATTTCTGATGGCAAACAGTCTTGCAGGTTCAAGGCTGTCACCGGCCGGCGAATTATAAACGAATTATTAGCATAACGATATTAACCCGCTAATAATTACTTGAAATAATCCAATCCCTTGATTTACCTGTGCATTTATCGCAGGAAAATTAATCCCGGGCAATATTTTGCGGTATCCGTTACGCGTATTGACGCGATTGCCAGGGTCTTTATCAAGAGTAACTAACGGTTATCTTTAGCCGGCATTTTTTCATTTGCCCGGCACCGGCCTGTTGATCTTTATTCAATCCGCAGCGCTTTGAAACCATGAACCGGTGAAACTGACGGGATTCAGGCCGGCGTGTGTAATTCCAGCATGGCCTGTTCATAGCGGCCTTCGCAAAGCAGCGGGAGAATGGCGAGGGATTTATCGATGGCGCGATCGATAGGCCCCTGCTCTTCGGCACGCGGCCGGTGCAGCACGAAATCGACCACAGGCTGCTGCAGCTTCAGTTCGCGCGGATGGCCGATGCCAATCCGAAGTCGCCAGTAATCCTGCGTGCCGAGGGCGGCGCTGATGTCCTTCAGGCCGTTATGACCGCCGGACGAGCCGCCTTTTTTCAGCTTGGCCACACCGGGGGGCAGATCAAGCTCGTCATGCGCGACCAGAATTTCATCCGGCTGGATTTTGAAAAAGCGCGCAACCGCGCCCACCGACTGGCCGGAGCGGTTCATGAAGGTCTGCGGTTCGAGCAGCCAGACCTCGTTTCCGACGATACGGGTTTTCGCCGCCAGCGCATTGAAACGCGACTCTTTGCGTAAATCGCCGCGCGCGAGCTGGTCAACCAGCCAGAAGCCGGCGTTGTGTCGGGTGGATTCGTACTCGGCGCCGGGATTACCGAGGCCGACGATCAGGCGTATGGGTGCGCTGGGCATGAGTGAGCTCGATGAGTTTGCGGATTATCGCAAAACGGTGTGCGTAAAAAAGCCCGTCACCAGGACGGGCCTTTCATGCAGCTGGCAGAAGATTACTTCGACTCTTCGCCGCCAGCAGCAGCGTCGGTATCTGCCTTCGCGCCGCGCGGGATCACGGCCACAGCGATGGTCGGATTATCCTTCGCATGCACGGCAGTCACGCCGGCCGGCAGTTTCAGGTCGGACACGTGGAAGGACGCGCCGTCGGCCATGGTCGACAGGTCGACCTCGATGAACTCCGGCAGATCCTTCGGCAGGCAGCTGACATCCAGCTCGTTGAGCACGTGGCTGATCACGCCACCCGACAGCTTGACGACCGGTGCGATGTCAGCGTTCACGAAGTGCAGCGGCACTTTCACGTGCAGCTTCTGGTTCGGGTCAACGCGCTGGAAATCCGCGTGCATCACCAGTTGCTTGTATGCGTGCACCTGGAAATCGCGCAGCACGACTTTTTCGGATTTGCCATCGATTTTCATGTCGAGAATCGACGAGTGGAACGCTTCCTTCTTCAGCGCGTGATACAGCGCGTTGTGGTCGAGCGCGATAGCGGTCGGGGCTTCCTTGCCACCGTAGATGATGCCCGGGGTTTGGCCCGCACGACGCAGGCGGCGGCTCGCTCCGGACCCCTGATCGTTACGTGGGAATGCAATAACTTCCATGACGACTCCTATGACGGGCTTGCGCCCTGAGTTTGGGTCCCCCGCGACCAGGGAACCGTAAAAAAGATGTCAGTCACCTGACATCCGAAATCTTGTTAACCGGCTGCCTCATCCTCGGCGAACAGCGACATCACCGAGTCGCCCTTGCTGATGCGGCGGATGGTCTCTGCCAGCAGCGACGCGCAGCTCAACTGACGAATTTTCTTGCAGGCTTTCGCCGCATCGGTCAGCGGAATGGTGTTCGTGACCACCAGCTCGTCCAGCGGCGACTGCTCAATGCGCTCAATGGCCTTGCCTGACAACACCGGATGCGTGCAGTAAGCGACAACTTTCTTCGCGCCGCGCTCCTTCAGTACTTCAGCCGCCTTGGTCAGCGTGCCGGCGGTATCGACCATGTCATCCATGATCACGCAGTTGCGGCCCTCGACCTCGCCGATGATATGCATCACCTCGGATACATTCGCCTTTGGGCGGCGCTTGTCGATGATCGCGAGGTCGCAGCCCAGCTTCTTCGCCAGTGCACGCGCGCGCACCACGCCGCCAACGTCCGGCGACACGACCAGCAGGTCGTCGTATTTCTTTTCTACCAGGTCGGCCAGCAGTACCGGCGACGCATAGATGTTGTCGACCGGGATGTTGAAAAAGCCCTGGATCTGATCCGCATGCAGATCCATGATCAGCACGCGCTCAACGCCGACATCCTGCAACATGTTCGCCACCACCTTGGCCGAGATCGCGACCCGCGCCGAACGCGGGCGGCGATCCTGACGCGCATAGCCGTAGTACGGCAGCACGGCGGTGATGCGGCCAGCCGATGCGCGCTTCAGTGCATCAACCATCAGCATGATTTCCATCAGGCTGTCATTGGTTGGCGCGCAGGTCGACTGCAGCACGAACACATCCTTGCCGCGCACATTCTCGTTGATTTCGACCATGATCTCGCCGTCCGAGAAGCGGGTCACGACCGCCTTGCCGAGTGGGATGCCAAGCTGCTGCGCAACGCCGGCAGCAAGTTCCGGGGTGGCTGTCCCGGTGAACACCATCAGGTTCTCGTGGACCATGGTTGCTGAATTACCTAAAAGTTGGAAAAGCCGCCAAGACCGGGCGCGGGGCCCTGTATTGGCGGCTTTGCATGGTTTGTTGCATTTTTTTACTGCGTCTGCGGCGACTATGCCGGCGGACCAGAATCAATGGCAGGGGAACAAGGATTCGAACCTTGGATGCCGGAATCAAAATCCGGTGCCTTAACCAACTTGGCTATTCCCCTACACAACCGGTTGTCCGGCCGACCGGCCGGACGAATTCGCTGTCACGATTGCAGCCAGCCAGCCATCGGGTGCGCGTCCAGCGTCCTGGTTTTCCACGCACACCATTCAGGCGGCGCCTGCCGCAGCGTTGCATCGGCTTCGGATTCCGATGCAAAAGCGGCAAACACACAGGCGCCGGAGCCCGTCATCCGCGCATCGCCGAAGTCCGACAGCCACTGCAGGGCGTCTGCGACCGGCGGAAAAGCGCGGGCGGCTACTGCTTGCAAATCGTTTTTTCCAAACCCGGGAAGGCGCTCGGAAAAGTCCGCTATTGTGACGACTTTGGTGTTACGTGTCAATTCCGGCGCCTTGAAAATCAAGGGCGTCGGGACCGTAATGCCAGGGTGGATCAACACGAACCAGGTGGGCGGCGTGTCCACCGGCGTCAGCCGCTCGCCGATGCCTTCAACGAAGGCATTTTGGCCCAGCAGAAAGAAGGGCACATCGGCGCCCAATGCGAGGCCGAAGCGCATCAACTCGTCGCGGGAAAAGCCGGTCGCCCACAGGTGATTCAGCGCCATCAGCGTGGTAGCCGCGTCGGACGAGCCGCCGCCGATGCCGCCGCCCATCGGCAGACGCTTGTCGATCGCGATGTCAACACCGGTCGTCCGGAGGCCGCGCTCGGCGGCCGCCGCCTTCAGCAGGCGCGCGGCGCGAATGACCAGATCATCCTCCGCAGGCACGCCGGCGAGATCTGTCACGCGGACAATCGCGTCATCGTCACGCAGCGTGAAGTGCAGTTCGTCGCGCAGATCAATCAGCTGAAACACCGACTGCAACAGGTGATAGCCATCCGGACGACGGCCGGTCACGTGCAGGAACAGGTTCAGCTTGGCCGGTGCGGCGCAGTTAGGCAGAGATCGGCGCACGTTCTTTCCTGTTCATGGAGCCCAGCTGTCGATCACGATGCGCAGCGACAGCGGTCCGCGCGATGCAGCGCGGGCCGCATCGGGTAGCGCGTCGCGCGTGAAGTCAATACGCTTTGGCAGCGCATGGCCGCCAGCGTCCTGCCAGCTGACATAGTTCACGTTCCAGCCGTCGCCGCGCAGGCGCGCAGACTCGCCGGGTGCCACCGCGCGCAGCCGCTGATTGGCGTCGCGCGCGAAGCCCTGCAGCCAGTAGCGCAGTCCGTCGACCGGCAACGACCAGCCGAGCACGTCTTCGGTCAGCGCATCAGCGCTGGCCGCTTCGCGGATCATGCCATTCGACTGTTCAATGCGCGCGGAAACCGGCGTGATCGCAATGCGCGCGAGGGTCTGGCCGAGCGGAGAATACAGTTCGATATCGGTGCGTTCGCGCTGCTGCGCCCAGTGGAATTTTCCCTGCAGCGACTCGGTTTTGCCGGCCTGCTGATAGCTGACCGACAGTCGGCCCGACAGCATCAGCGCTTCGCGGAAATCGCGGATGCCGGTCGGCAGTGGCGGTTCGCTGGCACAGCCGGCCAGCAGTAGCAGTGACAGCCAGAGAAAACGCCGCCGCATCCGCTTACAGTTTCACCTGCAGGCGTTGCAGCGTGCCCTTCAGCGTTTCATTCTTCGGATCTTTCGCATTCGCACTGCGCCACAATTTTCTGGCCTCGTCTTCACGGCCGAGTTTCCACAGCACTTCACCGAGATGCGCGGCAATTTCCGGATCGGCCTTGATCTCAAACGCGCGCTGCAGCGTGCTCAGCGCATCCTCGTAGCGACCCAGACGGAATTCAACCCAGCCGAGACTATCCAGAATGTAGGGATCAGCCGGCGCCAGCTGATTGGCCTTGCTGATCAGGTCATAGGCTTCCTGCAGACGCAGGTTGCGATCGGCCAGCGAATAGCCGAGCGCGTTATACGCATGCTGGTTGTCCGGCGCGAGCTTGATAACGCGGAGCAGCTGGCTTTCCATTAAATCCAGCTGATTCGCCTTCTCGGCCAGCATCGCGTGTTCGTACAGCAGATCAACGCTGTCTTTGTGCGTGTCGAGCGCGTCGCCGACCAGCTTCAGCGCCTCGTCGATGAGGCCGCGGTCGCGCAGCAGCTGAGATTCGCCGATGATGAGTTTGATACGCTCATCATCGCTGCTGACATCAGCGGAATGCAGCAGCGCGCGCGCTGCGTCCAGGTTGCCCGACTTCGCGAGCAGCTGCGCGCGCTTCATCGTCGCAGCGAGATAGCCGGCCTGATTGGCGGGGTCGATTTTTTCCAGCCAGTCGAGCGCGCCACGCAGATCGTTACGCTCTTCCGCGAGTTGCGAAAGTACCATCAGCGCCTGCGAAGAATCGCGCTCGGGGTCGGGCTTGCCGCCCAGCGTGCGCACATACGCGGACAGATACTTTTCCGCATCCTTCAGTTCGCGCGCCTGCGCCGCCAGCAAGCCGAGCGCATACAGCGTGGTCTGGTCTTCCGGTGCCTGCTTCAGAACCAGCGCAAACTCTGCCTTCGCATCGGACAGCCGGTTCTGGTCGATCAGCATGCGCGCATAGGCGAGCCGCGCCTCCCGTGCTTTCGGATTTTTTTTCAGGAAGTCGCTGAGCGATTTGGTCGCCTCGGCCTTGTCTTCAATGATTTGCGCGAGCAGCAATGCCGCCAGTTCCGACTCCGGGTGTTTGTCGAGTGCTGCACGCGCTTCGCGCAATGCTGTCGGCCGGTCGCCTGCCACCATGGCAGTCTGGATAAGTGCCATCTGCGCATCCAGTGACTGGCGATACGGTTCGAGCAGCTCGCGCAGCATCGCTTGCGCACGCGCGCGGTCCGATACGCGCGACAACTGGCGCTGTACCGTGGCGATGGCCAGCGGCAGCTTGGCCGGCGCACTGGCGGCCAGTTGCTGCGCCAGCGCGGATTTCGCTTCATCCAGCTGCCCATTCGCGAGCAGCAGACCCACCAGCGCCTGACCGGCTTCTTCCGAACGTGGCGCCAGTTCGCGCCACAGCCGCGCGGCTTTCAGCGCTTCGACCGGCAGCGAGCCGGTGGCGGCGAATTCCAGCGCGCGCCGTGCCAGTCTTGCGTCGCCTGTGCTGCGCGCCAGTGAGGCCATCATCGAATAGGCCGCGAAGATGTCACCGCGCTGAAAAGAGAGCTCGGCCGACAGGTACTTATAGATCAGCTGCTCGGACAGCGCGACATTGGGTAAAACGTCCTGTGGCGCGGCTTCGGCCGATGGCGATGCGGCGTATGAGACCGTGGCCGACGCGAGCAGCGAGGACAGGGTTAGAATGATCGAAAATTTTTTCAAGAGAAATTCCGTGCTGTGCCCCGCGCGATGCGCAGTGAAAATCGAACGAACACCGATTTTACGCTGAAAGCCGCTACGATCAGGGCGGCGCGATTTGAGCGGACCTGTCCGCCTTTCCCCGCATGCCAGAACTCCCAGAAGTCGAAGTCACCCGCCGGGGCATTGCGCCGCATGTCGAAGGCCATCAGGTGTCCGGCGTGGTGCTGCGCCGCAGCGGCCTGCGCTGGCCGTTTCCGCCGGATTTGCCGTCGCTGCTGGCCGGACGCGTGATTCGCTCGACCGGGCGGCGCGGCAAATACCTGCTGCTGCACTTCGACCATGGCACGCTCATTATCCATCTCGGCATGTCCGGCCATCTGCGCATGCTGCCGCACGGCCAGGTGCCGCAAAAGCATGATCATGTCGACCTCGAACTGCCAGACCAGGTGATGCGCTTCACCGACCCGCGCCGCTTCGGTGCGGTGCTGTGGCACCCGAGCGAGGACGGCGATGTCGGGCAGCACCTGCTGCTGCGCAGTCTGGGTGTCGAACCACTGGGCCGCGATGATCTCGCGCAGTTGCTGCACCGGGGAACCCGTAAACGCAGCGCCGCGATCAAGCAGGTACTGCTGGCCGGCGATATCGTGGTCGGTGTCGGAAACATCTATGCCTGCGAGAGCCTGTTCGAGGCGGGCATTCATCCCAATACAGCGGCGAAGCGCATCTCGCTGGCGCGTTATGCGAAGCTCGCGGCCGCAATACAGCGCGTGCTGAGCGCCGCGATAGCGCAGGGTGGCAGCAGCCTGCGTGATTTCATCGGCGCCGACGGCGCGTCCGGTTATTTCCAGCAGAGTTATTTTGTGTATGACCGCGAGGCTGAACCCTGCCGTCAGTGTGGCGCGCCGGTGCGTCGCATCGTGCAGGGGCAGCGGTCCACCTTTTATTGCGGACGCTGCCAGCGATGAAGCGACTCGCCGGGTCGGCGCAGGCGCCGGCAGATGCCTCGTTCGCCGAATTGCTGATCGCGTGGCAGCAGCGTCACGGACGGCACCAGCTGCCCTGGCAGCAGACGCGCGATGCCTACCGCATCTGGCTGTCCGAAATCATGCTGCAGCAGACCCAGGTCAGCACCGTGATCCCGTATTACCAGCGTTTCCTGCAGCGCTTTCCTGACGTGAGCGCACTGGCCGCTGCGCCGGTCGATGAAGTGATGGCGCTATGGGCCGGTCTCGGTTACTACACGCGCGCGCGCAATCTGCATCGCTGCGCGCAATCCGTCGTCGAGCTTCATGGTGGGCACTTTCCATCGGATCCGGAACAACTCGCTGCGCTGCCCGGTATCGGGCAGTCGACCGCGGCGGCCATCGCGGCTTTTGCGTACGGTGCGCGTGCGGCCATCCTGGACGGTAATGTGAAGCGCGTCTTTTGCCGGGTCTTCGGCATTGACGGTTTTCCGGGGCAAGCGGCGGTGGAAAAGCAGTTGTGGCAGCGTGCGGCCAGCCTGCTGCCGGAGCGCGATATCGAAGCCTATACGCAGGGACTGATGGATCTGGGTGCCACGGTTTGCACACGCAGCCGGCCGCGCTGTGCCGATTGCCCGATGCAGTCGCGCTGTATCGCGTTTGAGACGGGCCGCACCGCTGAACTGCCGATGCGTAAACCAAAAAAAGCGACGCCGGAAAAATCTACGGTGATGCTGATCGTCGTGCATGACGGCGAGCTGCTGCTCGAGCAGCGGCCACCGTCGGGTATCTGGGGTGGCCTGCAGTCGCTGCCGGAACTGGATCGTCTCGGCGGCGATGCTGCTGATGAGGATTTGTCGGCGTCGGTGCGGCTGGTACTGGCCGGCTTCGGCAAGGTGGCCGCGATTGAGCCGCAACCCGAGTTCATGCATGCATTCACGCACTACAAACTGCGGGTCATGCCGCTGAAGGTCACGCTGACTGAGCGTTATCCGGTGGCGGCGCAGTCGTCTTTTGTCTGGCGCGCGACCGATGCGCTGGCCGGCGCTGCATTACCGTCACCGGTGAGAAAGCTGCTCGGCGTTTAGCGGTTCAGATCACGCCGTTGTCACGCAGATGCTGCTCGACTTTCTGCAGCCGTATTGCCACATCATCCAGCTCCAGCAGTGATTGCTTGGCATCGAGTGAAATCGGCAGCATCTCACTCCAGCGGTTGGCGACCCAGCCCGCGTCGTCCAGCCGGTGCGGCTCGGGAAACGGATTGATGAAATCTTCACCGGCCTCGTCGCGCGCTTGCTCGAGCAGGTCGCCAATGACCACGCTCAGCACGTTCGCGCACAGTTCCAGCGATTCGCCGCCCTCGTTGTCGCCATCTGTTGGCAAGCGCTCGATGCGCGCTTCGACCAGCTGGCTTGGCAAGGTACGTCGCTCGAGAATGCGGAAGCGTTCGCCGCCAAGCGTGCTGAGCAGCAGCACGCCGAATTCAGGCATATCCCATTCCGTGATGTGCGCGAGCGTGCCGACGCTATACGGTTCGGCCGCATCGCCAACCTCCTTGCCGCTGCGTATCGCGACCACGCCGAACGGCGCATCCTGCTTCATGCACGCGCGCACCATATCAACATAGCGGGTTTCGAACACCCGGAGCGGCAGCACGCCACCGGGGAACAGCACGGTGTTCAAAGGGAAGAGCGGAGTCCAGTTGCTGTCAGCCATGGGTGCAACGCTCAGTCGAGTTCGCGGTGACGTACGAGTACGCGGGCACGGTCGCGGAAGAGCTCAGCCAGTCGCTCGACCATGAACACGGAGCGGTGCTGTCCGCCGGTGCAGCCAATGGCAACGGTCAGATAGCTGCGGTTGTCGCGCTGGAACGCGGGCAACCATTTGTCGACGAAGGCGCGAATATCGTCGAGCAGGCTCATCGCATCCGCTTGCGCGGTGAGGAAGTCGATCACGGGCTGATCCTTGCCCGTCAGCGGCCGCAATTGCTTGTCATAGAAAGGATTCGGCACGACGCGCACATCAAACACCAGATCGGCATCGAGTGGCACGCCGTATTTGAACGCGAATGACTCGAACAGCAGCGACAGCGGCGCGCTGTGTCCGCTATGAATCAGATCCTTGATCCACGCGCGTAACTGATTGGCCGACAGGCCCGAGGTATCAATCAGCTGCCCGATGCCTTCGATTGCCGCCAGCATTTCGCGTTCCTGTCGGATGCATTCAACCAGGGTCGGCATATCCGATTGCGGCGCATCCGGCGCGAGTCGGTGCGACAGCGGATGACTGCGACGCGTTTCGGAAAAACGATTGATCAGCGACTCTGTTTTTGCGGTGAGGAAAATCACATCAACCGCATGGCCACCGTCCTTCATCCATTGGATGGTGTCCGGCAGCTCGGTCAGCGAAGACGCGCTGCGGGCATCAACGGCTACGGCCAGTTTCTGCGCGCCTTCGGTAATGCGTGTTTCGACCAGCGCGCGCAACAGCGCCGGCGGCAGGTTGTCGACACAGAAGTAACCGGCGTCTTCGAGTGCGTTCAGGCCGACGGATTTGCCGGAGCCCGAGATGCCGGTGAGAAGAATGATGCGCATAACGGCATCATAGCGGAAAGCAAGCTGCGCAGTAGCGCGCTTACTCGCTGTCCATCGCGCGCTGCTGTCGCTCCATGAAGCTCGCGAGCGTATCGATGCCGCGCATCTGCAGAATCGTGTTGCGAACGGCAGCTTCGAGCAGCACCGCGATGTTGCGTCCGGCTTCGACCGGGATCACGACCTTGCGGATCGGCAGCCCCAGCACTTCCTGCGTCTGCTGATTCAGCGGTAGCCGCTCGTAATTTTCTTCAAGCGTCTTGCGGCGTACCAGATGCACGATCAGCTTCAGTCGCATCTTTCTGCGCACCGCCGTTTCGCCAAAGATGGCACGAATATCGAGCAGACCCAGACCCCGGACTTCGAGCAGGTTTTGCAGCAGCGGCGGGCAGCGGCCCTCGATCATGTTGGGCGCAATGCGAGAGAACTCGACCGCGTCGTCAGCGACCAGACCGTGATCACGCGAGATCAGTTCCAGACCGAGCTCGCTTTTGCCCAGACCGGATTCTCCGGTGATCAGCACACCGACGCCGAGCACATCCATGAACACGCCATGCATGGTCACGCGGGTGGCGAGCTTTTTCGACAGATAGACCCGCAGGTAATCGATCACCTGCGCCGCCGGCAGCGGTGTGCTCAGCAGCGGAATGCGGTGCTCGTTACAGACCTGAATGATGTGGGGCGGCGATTGCAGCGACTGCGCGAGGATAAATGCCGGGGGCGAGCCGGCCACCAGTTCGCGCGTTTGTATGGTCCGGCTGTGATCCGACAGACGCAGCAGATAATCGATTTCCTGCTGGCCAAACACCTGGATACGGCCCGGATGGATCAGGTTCAGGTGACCGACCTGATCAGCGGCTGATGCGGCGTCGCCGTGGATCAGACGCTGGCTGCCCGCCTCGCCCGCCAGCCAGCCCAGTTTCAGCGATTCGTGATTGTCGTCGACCAGTTCCTGAATCGACAGCGGGGTATTTGACGGCATCTCAGGCGGCGCTGCGCTCGGAGGGTTGCCACTTCACCAGGCGTTGATGCAGGGTGGATGCGTCGGCATCCTCGGACATCGACAGGCGGAAGCTCTTGTCGGAAAACATTTCGGCGATCTCAGACAGGATTTCCAGATGCTGCTGCGTGACGTTGTCTGGAATCAGCAGGAAGATCAGCAGCCTGACCGGCTCGCCATCCGGCGACTCAAACGGAATCGGCTCGGACAGCCGCACAAAAGCGGCCAGCGGGGCCTTCAGCCCGCGGATGCGGCCGTGCGGCACGGCGACACCATGGCCCAGGCCGGTCGAGCCCAGACGTTCCCGCGCGAACAGGTTGTCGGATACCGTCGAGCGGGCGATGCCGCAGTTATTTTCGAAGATCAGGCCAGCCTGCTCGAAAGCGCGCTTCTTGCTGGAGCATTCCAGGTCGAGCACGACATTCTTTACCGGCAGAATTTCGCTGAAGTGGGTCATGATGCGTTGCACAATTGGTCCCTCGCCCGGCATTATAGGAGCTTTCTCCCAGCGTAGCGAAGTGAAGTCGGTGACGGTCTCAAAGTCCTTCTGGGCGCTATTGCTGTGATGGCAAACAACGCAGTATTCGTTTTTTGCCCGGCGCAATCGCCCGGGCGCTCAATCTATACCTCGTCAGTTCCGATAGCAATGGGTTTGGCCTCTGAGCTTGCGAGAAATTGATGCGTCGGCGACGGATTCATTGTCGTGCGCCGCGGTCATTCGATGGCATGGCCGCCAGCGGAAAGTTCGCGCGCCAGGGATTGATGTCAATCCCGCCGCGCCGCGAGTAGCGGGCACTCACCATCAGCTTGGTCGGCGCGCACTGTCGCAGCAGGTCCATGTAGATGCGCTCGACGCAATGCTCATGGAATCCCTGATGCTGGCGGAAGCCGATCAGATATTTCAACAGCCCTTCCTGATTAATCGGGTTGCCCACATAGCGGATTTGCACGCTGGCCCAGTCGGGCTGGTTCGTGACCGGGCAATTGGATTTGAGCAGATGTGACACCAGCGTTTCTTCGACCGGCGCTTCGTCGCGGTTGATCGTCAGCAGCGCCTGATCAGGCTCATAGCGGTCGACCTCGATATCTAGCCGGTCGAGCAACAGGCCGTCGGGTTCGCCCATCCGCAACTGGGCGAAATCCGCTGCAAGCACCAGTTTCAGCGAGAGGTTCGCGCCAAACGCAGCCGACAGGTCGGCGCGCAGCAGCTCTGTCACCGCTTCAGGTCCGGCGATTTTCGACTGATTCAGCGAGTTGAAATACAACTTCATCGACTTCGACTCGACAATATTCGGTGAGTCAGCCGGCACCATCAGTGATGCGACCGCGACCTGTGGCTTGCCGCGCATGTTCAGCCAGGACACTTCATAGGCATTCCACACGTCCATGCCGAAAAAGGGCAGCGTGCCGGTGATACCAAGCTCGGCACGCTGCGCCTCGCGCGGTATCGGAAACAGCAGCGCGGGATCATAGGTGTCGCGGTAAGCCGTGGGCTTGCCGAGCGGGGAATCCGCCGGGGATGAATCGCTCATTTACAGAAACAGCTTGTAGGCCGGGTTATCACTCTCATCCCACGCACGATACCCCAGCGTGGACAGGAAAGCACGGAAGTCCTTCATCTCCTTTTTCGGCACCTGCAAGCCGACCAGCACGCGGCCCACATCGCCGCCCTGGCTACGGTAGTGGAACAGGCTGATGTTCCAGTTTGGCGCCATGCTGTCGAGGAAGCGGATCAGCGCGCCGGGACGTTCTGGAAATTCAAAGCGATACAGAATCTCGTCATGCGCGAGCGCGCTCTTGCCGCCGACCAGATGGCGAATATGCAGCTTGGCCAGCTCATCCTGCGTCAGATCGATAGTCCGGAAACCCTGCTTCTCGAACTGCTTGCTGATCTTCGCCGGCTCGTCGCGGTCCGCGACCTGCAAACCGACGAACACATGCGCCTGTCGCTCGTCGCTGATGCGGTAGTTAAATTCCGTCACTGCGCGCGCGCCGACCAGATGGCAGAAGCGCTTGAAGCTGCCGCGCTCCTCGGGAATCGTCACGGCGAATACTGCTTCATGCGCTTCGCCGATCTCGGCACGCTCGGCGACGAAGCGCAGCCGGTCGAAATTCATGTTCGCGCCGCAGGCAATCGCGACCAGTGTCTCGCCGCGCACCGGCTGTCGTGACTTCGCCGCGCGCGCCACATAGGCTTTCGCACCGGCCACGGCCAGTGCGCCGGCCGGCTCGAGAATGCTGCGCGTGTCAGTGAACACGTCCTTGATCGCCGCGCATACATCGTCGGTATCGACCAGAATGATCTCATCGACCACCTGTTTCGCGACACGGAAGGTCTCCTCGCCGACCTGCTTCACCGCGGTGCCATCGGAGAACAGACCGACATCGTTCAGCATCACGCGTCGCCCGGCTTTCAGTGAGCGGGCCATCGCATCGGAGTCGGTGGTCTGTACGCCGATCACCCGGATCTCCGGGCTGACCGCTTTGATGAATGCGCCAACGCCGGCAATCAGGCCGCCGCCGCCAATGGCGACAAACACCGCGTGTATCGGGCCGGAGTGCTGGCGCAGGATTTCCATCGCAATCGTGCCCTGACCGGCGATCACGTCGGGATCGTCGAACGGATGCACGAAGGTCAGCTTTTCTTTCTTTTCGAGTTTCAGCGCGTGCTGGTAAGCGTCCGAATAGGAGTCACCGGCCAGAACCACTTCGCCGCCGCGCGCGCGTACTGCGTCGATCTTCACCTGAGGCGTCGTGGTGGGCATCACGATCACCGCGCGACAGCCGAGGGTTCGCGCTGACAGCGCGACGCCCTGCGCATGATTGCCGGCCGATGCGCAGATCACGCCGCGCTTCAGTTGTGCCGGCGTCAGATGCGCCATTTTGTTGTACGCTCCGCGCAGCTTGAAGCTGAACACACTCTGCATATCCTCGCGCTTGAAGTAGATGCGGTTGCCCGTGCGTTCGGACAGCGTCGGCGCCAGTTCCAGCGGCGTCTCGATCGCGACATCATAGACGCGCGAGGTCAGGATTTTTTTCAGATAATCAGTGCTCATGGCTAGCGATTATAAAGGACGCCCCTTGACCCACTTCAGCCATTCACGCGCGCGATGCCGGCCGATCTGCTGAGCGCCGTGCTCGCCACGCTCGCGTTGCCGGCCGTCGGCCTGCCCGCGCTGTTCGTCATCAGCCTGGTGTCGGCCACGCTGCTGCCGATGGGTTCGGAGCCGGCGCTGTTCGCGGTGGTGAAAGCCAGTGCTGACCTGCTGTGGCCCGCACTGGCGGTAGCGACGCTCGGCAACACCCTGGGCGGCGTGATCAACTACGCGATGGGCTATGGCGCGAACAAGGCCTTCACCCACGAGCGACAAAGTCGCTGGTTTGGCTGGCTGCAGCGCTTCGGTCCCAAGACCTTGCTGCTGGCTTGGCTGCCGGTGATCGGGGATCCGCTGTGCGCGCTCGCCGGCTGGCTGGCGCTGCCATTCTGGCGCTGCGTGTTCTGGATGGCGCTGGGCAAGTTGTTGCGCTATCTGGTCGTGACCCTGTTGCTGCTCGAGATACCAGATAGCGCATGGCACCGGCTTCTGTTGCTGTGGTAATGCGCGCAATGCCCCTCTGAACTCAGGGGTTCCGCACGCCTTTTGTGCAGCGCAATACGGTAGAATGCTTTTTTAGCTTCTCAGGCCTTGTTTCCTCTGATGAACGCACCTGCGCAAATCCACGCTCTGCTCACCGACGCGCCTAACGACGGCACGCCAGCGCGCCTGCGTGAGATCCCGTACAACTACACCTCCTTCTCTGATCGCGAGATCGTGATCCGCCTGCTCGGTGAAACCGCGTGGGAGCTGATCTCGCAGTTGCGCAGCCTGCGGCAGACCGGTCGTTCCGCCCGCATGCTGTACGAAGTGCTCGGTGATGTGTGGGTCGTGCGTCGCAATCCTTATCTTCAGGATGACCTGCTCGACAACCCGTCGCGGCGCGCGGCCATGATTGATGCATTGATCCATCGGCTCAATGAAGTGGATCAGCGCCGTATGGTGGCCGAAGACGACGACACGCTGGAGCCTGAGATCCGGCAGCGCAAGCAGCATGTCGGCACGCTGGTCGAGCTGGCGCGGCAGGCGGTCAGTGATTTCGCGGCCGAGTTCACGCAGATGCACGAGCTGCGGCGTCGCGCGAAGCGCGTGCTGGGTCGTTACACCGCGTCCGACAATATCAAGTTCGATGGTCTGTCGCGCGTATCGCATGTGACTGATGCGACCGACTGGCGTGTTGAGTATCCGTTCGTCGTGCTGACACCGGATTCCGAAGACGAGATGGCCGGTCTGGTGAAGGCTTGCATCGAACTCGGCCTGACCATTATTCCGCGCGGCGGTGGCACCGGCTACACCGGCGGTGCGATTCCGTTGACGCCGATGTCGGCGGTGATCAACACCGAGAAGCTGGAAGATCTCGGTGACGTCGAGATGCGACAGCTGCCCGGTGTTGACCGCGACTACGCGACGATTTATTCCGGTGCCGGCGTCGTCACCAAGCGCGTCGCTGACGCCGCAGAGAAAGCGGGTTTTGTGTTCGCGGTCGATCCGACCTCGGCCGAAGCGTCCTGCATCGGCGGCAACATCGCGATGAATGCCGGCGGCAAGAAGGCGGTACTCTGGGGCACGGCGCTCGACAACCTCGCCAGCTGGCGCATGGTTGATCCGAACGGCGACTGGCTCGAAGTCACGCGCCTCGATCACAACCTCGGCAAGATCCATGACGCGCCGCTCGCACGCTTCCGGCTCGACTGGACGCATCCGGCCGAGCGCGGCCGCAAGAACACACCCTTCCGCACCGAGATACTGGAAATTGAGGGCCGCCGCTTCCGCAAGGAAGGCCTCGGCAAGGATGTCACCGACAAATTTCTCGCTGGCCTGCCCGGCGTGCAGAAGGAGGGTACGGACGGGTTGATCACGTCGGCGCGCTGGATCCTGCACAAGATGCCGAAATTCACCCGCACCGTCTGTCTGGAATTTTTTGGTCAGGCGCGCGACGCGATACCGTCGATTGTCGAGATCAAGAACTTTCTCGACGCTGAAACGAAGAAGGGCGGCGCGATCCTTGCCGGTCTTGAACATCTTGATGAGCGCTATCTGCGTGCCGTCGGCTACGCGACCAAGTCCAAGCGTGGTGTATTGCCGAAGATGGCGCTGTTCGGCGATATCGTCGGTGATGATGAAGACGCGGTAGCGCGCGCGACCTCCGAGGTGATCCGACTGGCCAACACGCGCGTCGGCGAAGGTTTTGTCGCGGTCAGTCCCGAGTCGCGCAAGAAATTCTGGCTGGATCGTGCACGCACCGCCGCGATCGCACGTCACACCAACGCGTTCAAGATCAACGAAGACGTGGTGATACCGCTGGACCGCATGGGCGAGTACACCGACGGTATCGAGCGCATCAATATCGAACTGTCGATCGCGAACAAGCTCAAGCTGCTCATTGAGCTGCAGAATTTTTTCACCAAAGGGCATCTGCCGCTTGGTAAGAACGACGACAGCGAAGGTATCGAGATACCGCCGGCCGAGCTGCTGGAAGACCGCGTAGCCGAAGCGAGCGCGCTGCTGGCGCGTGTGCAGCAGCGCTGGTCCTGGCTGCTGGCCAATCTTGACCGCAAGCTGGCCGATAGTCAGGGCAACCTGGCGGAACTCGGTTTCGACGGTTTGTCTGCGGAGTTTGAAAGACGCGTTGCTTCGCAAGCGACCACCACGGTGTTCGATGTGCTGCAAGACCGCACGATCCGCATTTCATGGAAAGCCGAAGTACGCGCGCTGCTGCGCCAGATCTTCAGCGGCGGTGCGTTCAAACTCATCCTCGACGAATGCTCGGCGATCCACCAGCGCGTGCTGCGTGGTCGCGTCTTCGTCGCGCTTCACATGCATGCGGGCGACGGTAATGTTCACACCAATTTGCCGGTGAACTCCGACGACTACCAGATGCTGAAAGACGCGCATGCTGCGGTCGAGCGCATCATGGCGCTGGCTCGCTCGCTCAATGGCGTGATCTCCGGCGAACATGGCATCGGTATCACCAAGCTCGAATACCTGACCGAGGACGAGATCGGTGAATTCCGTGCGTACAAGCAGCGCATCGATCCTGAGGGCCGCTTCAACAAAGGCAAGCTGCTTCAGAACGCCGATCTGCGCAATGCGTACACGCCCTCCTTCGGGCTGATGGGTCACGAGTCGCTGATCATGCAGCAGTCTGATATCGGTGCGATTGCTAACAGCGTGAAAGACTGCCTGCGCTGCGGCAAGTGCAAGCCGGTGTGCGCGACGCACGTGCCGCGCGCGAACCTGCTGTACTCGCCGCGTAACAAGATTCTCGCGACCTCGCTGCTGGTCGAGGCCTTCCTGTATGAAGAGCAAACCCGTCGTGGTATCTCGATTCGTCACTGGGAAGAATTCGAGGATGTCGGCGCGCACTGCACGGTGTGTCACAAATGCCTGAACCCCTGTCCGGTGGATATCGACTTCGGCGATGTGTCGATGAACATGCGCAATCTGTTGCGCAAGATGGGCAAACGCTCATTCAATCCCGGCACGCGTGCATCGATGTTCTTCCTGAACGCAACCGATCCGGCAACGATCAATGCGACCCGGGAAGTGATGATCGGCTGGGGCTACAAGGTGCAGCGCTTCGCGCATGACCTGCTGAAGAAGCTTGCGAAGAAACAGACCAAGGCGCCGCCGGCGACGGTCGGCAAGCCACCGGTGCGCGAGCAGGTGATTCACTTCGTGAACAAGAAGATGCCGGGCAAGCTGCCGAACAAGACCGCTCGCGCGCTGCTCGATATCGAAGATAACAAGTTCGTGCCTATCATTCGCAACCCGAAGGCAACGACCGTCGATTCGGAAGCGGTATTTTATTTCCCGGGCTGCGGTTCGGAGCGACTGTTTTCACAAGTGGGTCTGGCGACGCAGGCGATGCTGTGGAAAATTGGTGTACAGACCGTGCTGCCGCCGGGCTACCTGTGCTGCGGCTATCCGCAGCGCGGCAGCGGCGATTTCGACAAAGCCGAGAAGATCATCACCGATAACCGCGTGCTGTTCCATCGCATGGCCAATACGCTGAACTATCTCGACATCAAAACGGTGGTGGTGTCCTGCGGTACCTGCTATGACCAGTTGCAGGGCTATGAATTCGACAAGATCTTTCCCGGCTGTCGCATCATGGACATTCACGAATTCCTGCTCGAGAAAGGCGTGAAGCTCGAGGGTGTGAGTGGCACGCGCTACATGTACCACGATCCCTGCCACAGCCCGATGAAGCAACAGGATCCGCTGAAAACCGTGAATAGCCTGATCACGACCATGGATGCGCAGAAGATCGAGAAAAACGACCGTTGCTGCGGCGAGTCCGGCACGCTGGCCGTCACACGTCCCGATATCTCGACCCAGGTGCGCTTCCGCAAGGAGAGCGAGATGACGAAAGGCGCGGACAAACTTCGTGCTGACGGCTTCACCGGTGACGTTAAGATTCTCACGTCCTGCCCGTCCTGCCTGCAGGGCCTGTCGCGTTTCAATGATGATGCGAATACGGACGCTGACTACATCGTGGTCGAAATCGCGCGCCATCTGCTCGGTGAGCACTGGCTGCCGGACTATGTGCAGCGCGCGAACGATGGTGGTATCGAGCGGGTACTGGTCTGATCATGAGTATCACGGTCGCCGGCTGCGAGCTGTGTGAATTGCCCGGTGGCGAAGTGCTGCATCAGGGCGCGCAGTTCCGCGTGGTACTGGTCACTGACGATCACTATCCCGGTTTCTGCCGCGTGATCTGGGGCGATCATGTGAAAGAAGTGACGGACTTGAGCGAACTTGATCGCATGCTGCTGATGGATGTGCTGTGGCAGGTCGAGCAGGTAGTGCGCGAGGTGATGCAGCCGGAGAAGATCAATCTCGCCAGCTTCGGCAATATGGTGCCGCATCTGCACTGGCATGTGATACCGCGTTACACCGATGATGTGCATTTCCCGCAGCCGGTGTGGGGGCAGGCACAGCGCGAGCCGGAGCCGGCGTCGCTGCTGACCCGGCGTGAGCGGCTGGATGCGTTGCGCGTGAAGATGCGACAACGCTTGCTGAGTTACGTCTGAGCTGCCGAGGCGTTCGTGGCTTCCACGCGCTCTCTTCGCGATTCACGACGAGTGCGTGCATATTTTTCAAGCGTGTCGATAAATTCTTGCTGCGACATGGTTGGCGGGAGAACAACCTGAAACAGGTTCTGTGGATGTTTGTTCATCAGTTCTGAAAAAACCTCGGCAAAGGTCATCGCGCCAAGCTCGACCTGATCCTTCAAAGCGCTTTTGCTGCTCATATCAGGTACAAATACCGAGATACGTACCGAGTAAGATTCATTTTTCTTGAACGCTATTTGAAGTTCATCGGCTATTTCCCGATAGGCCGTTCTTAATTCGGCAGGTGAGAAATTCTCTTCCTTAGGCAACATCCAGAAAGCCTTTCGCGGTTTTGCGAGTATCGACCCCGGGACCTCTTCCATACTTAACTTCATGTCCTGCTTTTTTAATGCATCGAAGTGTTGCCTGGTCTTCGCAATGTTTGCTTCCGGCGCATTAAAAAAAGGGTTGGCCACCACTGCATCGGAGGGTGCGTCGGGCGCGGCGAAAACATAGTTGGACGGCGCTGATAATTGGCTCGCCTCGTTGCAGATAGACCGAAGAATTTGCATCGACAGAAAGCCGGCAATTGTCGGGCAGTGTGTGGCGATGTTATGCGTGGTTCTGAAGCTATAGATATTCATCGCGCCGACAAGTGCTGTCTGAAATTGGCGGATTGATACGAAATCAATCGAGTCAGTCGTAGTGTTACCTGTCTTTGCCTGAAGATAGGCGCGTAGTGAATCGAATCCTGCTCTGATGGGTTCGGAATGCCCCGGTTTTTTTAATAACTGGCAGATCTCATCTGCAAGCTGATCAACACCCGGATCGCTGAGCTTCTCCGTCAGATGTCGCAGCCAGACGCTTTCATCGATTTCAAAGGATTGAATCCCCAGTTCTACTGCATCCCGGGCACGGGGCTGTCGGATGTCATTGCTGAGCTGGTCGATGCTCTTGCCGATCTCCTCCGTCCGGAAGTCATGCTGATGGGCGCCGAGCGCATTCAGAATCTGGTTTAGTGCCTGGGATTTTTCTGTATTCGTACCAGCCTCATTTTTGACACAGTCTGTGATCAGTGACCTCGCGGCATCGTAGGCACTTTTCCGCTCGTCTTCTCTGGTCAAAAGCCACTCTATCAGGCGGCCGCTGACCGACATGTCCCTGACATACAACTCCGTCGAGTCACCCGACGTCCTTGCCCTGATCCTTGCTTCCGGCCCGGCCCGGTCGAAGAAATCTGCAATCGTGGCGATGTCGGTGTTTTTTCCGATAGTCAGGGACAGGCTCATGTTCGATTGCTCCATTGGCGAAGGAATAGGCGCTGCTTTTGGGTTTTAATTCCACCCCATCCGGTTCAGACGATGGGGTGAATTAGTATTTGGCAGATACACGGAGAGCGAGTCTGGTGGAGTCGTGCCACAATTCGCACAGATTTCAAACCTACGTCTGGCCGAAAGACTGATGATTACTGCCCCAATTCCCACCGCTATCACGCTGCACAAAGCTTCCCGCACGCTCGAACTCGCGTACGGGGACAAGTCTTACGAGCTTCCGTTCGAATTCCTGCGCGTACTGTCGCCTTCGGCCGAGGTGCGCGGCCACGGTCCCGGGCAGGAGACGCTGCAGACCGGCAAGCGGCTGGTGGAGATCAAGGGCATCGAGCCGGTCGGGCATTATGCGATCCGGCCAGTGTTCTCAGATGAGCATGACAGCGGCATTTATTCCTGGGACCTGCTGCACGATTTCTGTGTCAATCGTGACCGGCTGTGGGAGGACTACCTACAGCAGCTGGAAGCAGCCGGATTCAACCGGGAATCCGGCCGTGATGCGCCGATGACAGTGACTGGCGGCGGATGCAGTTCACATTAAGTCGCTGGCAAGTTCATCAGTTCATCGCCGACATCCGCTGCCGGTTCCGCTTCCCCGTAGATAAACTGCGTCAGCATGAAGAGCTGCCTGTGCATCAAGTCGGCGTAAAGTCCGGCGGCCTCCGGTGAGGCGCCGGGTAGTGTCAGTATGTCGGCCGAATCGACGATCGAAGCGAGTGAGCGCTTGAATGCCGGGAGCAGTGTCGACGGCAACGGGGACTCGGAGGCTGGGATACTGGAATAGATAGCAGAAATTTCAGTATTCAGAGCTTCCCAGATCGATACACCGCCAGAAAAAATATCATCATCGGTCGCCGATGTCGCGCTACTGCTGGAGGATGACGAGGAAGAGGAAGAGGAAGAGGGTGACCTCGTTTGCAGGCAAATCTCCACCCACGCCGTGCGCCATGCTTTTTCGATTCCCTCCGCCAGTACCGCATAAATTCCCTTGTTCATTAATGCTGCAGCGAGGATGCCGAGCCGCGGCAGGTCGTCAGGCTGCAGTCCTTGCGCTACTTGGGTGGACGAGGTCAAATCCAGGCACTGATCGAAAAGATTCGCAAATTCGCTCGCCAGTGCTTGCTCCTGCTCAATTGCATCATGGCTTGCGATGGATATCTTTTTACGCGCCTCAGTCTGCAAAACCTCCCTGAGGTTATGCCAGCCGAGAGCCGCATACGCGTCATCGATGGCGTGCTCATCCACCAGTAACTTTTCCATCGTGGCGTTGATGCCGTTGAAAAATACACGCCAATAGTGCTCTGGTACCGTCGACGTATTACCCAGTCCAAATAATTTGAGCTTCATTCCGGAGAATGCGTCCACATAATCGCAATAGAGCTTGATGACCGGTGCCGGGGCGTTGGTCTCGCAAAGTATCATTTCGAAGGTGCTGCGATCCCAAACGTGGCCATAGCCCGCGCAGGCTGAGCTGATCATGCTTAGAACCTGCTCGACATCGATGAATTCCTGGAAGTTACACGTTAGGTTATTTGCGCTAATTACTGAGCCCGGCGAGGCGGGGCCTTGCCAGAGGATTTCTCGAGTAATCAAATGCATCGCCTTAGTCACGGCATCCGCGCGCAAAGACAGCCAATTGGACTGACGTCTGGCGCCCTCGATGAGTTTCATGAGAATGTTAATGGAGGCTGAATGCATGGGATCCTGTACCCCCGGGCTCTGATTCAGGCTGTTGTCGATGTGCATCATCGCAATGTCCAACGCATTCCTGCCATCGGCTTTCCTCTGGCCGACGGTCGCGCCGTTGTTCAACAGCAGAGCCGTGATTTCGAGCATCTTTTTATCGATGGCCAGCATCAATGCATCGCTGCCAGATTGGTCAACCTGGTTCAACGGTGTGCTGTGCTGCAGTAACAGCCTCACTGCCTCCAGTGCATCACGGCCGTTATCAAATAAAAAGTCTTGACTGATGGGCAACATCAGCAATGGTATTGGCATTCCAGAATTGGGAATTTGAGCGCCCATGGGGATGGTAGGCACTTTCGCTGCCAAAAGCAGCTTCATGGCTTCCAGCGATCCTCTTGCCGTTGCTCGATACAGAGCGAGGTAGCCAAGATTTCCCATGCCGTGAATTCTTGCGCCGCGTGCGATCAATAAGCGCAGTAATTCAACACTGCCTTTGTCAGCCGCATAAACCAGCGGAGTCCATTCATTATCGTTCGTGATATTCGGGTTGGCGCCGGCGTCGAGCAATAGTGTCGCAATTTCCAATGAATTGGCCATACAAGCGACGGCGAGCGCAGTTCGCCCGTAATCCCCCTTGCCATTGATGTCCATCTTCAGTTCGATCAGGCGTTGGACCATAGGCAATTGGCCCTCGGCTACAGCGACATTCAGCAGGGTGTCGATCCACTTCTTGTTGTGAAGTGCCGCACCTCGCTTTACTAGCCAGTTGAAAAGATCAATATGTCCCTTACCCACTGCTAAAGTGATGGCAGATTTGTTCAATTCGTCGACATGGTGGAGATTTGCTCCCACATTAAGCAGGTACTTGCAACAGGTGAGCCTACCGGCCCCAGCGGCAATCATGAGTGCAGTACGTCCGTCAGTGTCTGTCAGGTCGACATCAATGCCTTTACTGATGATCATTTTGCAGATGGCCTGATTACCTACGCGGGCTGCACTCAGCAACGGGTGCTCGCCCTCCTCCGATAGCTCGTGTCTGAGAGGCGCGCCGCCGAAAGACAGTAGCAAAGAAAACACATCGAAGTGTCCTTCCCTCGCCGCATAGAGCAGAGCATCGCGCCCGGTGATGCTGGTTAGCACGGAATTTGTTCTTCGATCGTGCAGCAGCCGCCGAACGACTGCTGTATGGCCATAGCGGGAGGCAATCATTAGCGCAGTCAGCTCATCATCGTGAGATGCATTCGGGTCTGCGCCATTCTCCAGCAGCGTGCTCACCAGATCGGCATCGCCCAGCGCGGCGGCAATGAGCAGTGGCGTTGCATGCTCAGGCGGGAGAAATTCTTCAGGTTCCTCAGAGCTATCTCCCGCATTCAGCTGTATCTGTAGCAGGCATAGGTTCAATCGTTCGCGATCAGATTTCGGTGTGACCAGTGCCAAGGCAGCGCTTGGCCAACTAAGAGTTTCACCTGTCACTGGATGCGAAGTTTTCCATAGTACACACACGCCACAATCAGTAAGAGCTTGCGCCATTACGAGCGATAGTTGCTGGATTCTTAGCAAACAGAATCCATCGGGCCACTCATTGGTCATCCCTACAAAAAGCAGATCTGTAGCCGATTTCATATCGAGCTCGTCGCGTTCCCATATCGCGTTGATTTCCTGCTCGTCCAGCGTTTGTCTGAAGTGCTTGGCCGGTACAAAGGCTTCAAACGCAGGCGATCGTTCAGGCACTGCGGTCGAGAATGAAGATGACGAAGATGAAGATGAAGATGAAGATGAAGATGAAGATGAAGATGAAGATGAAGACGAGGCAATGTCTTGATCCGCTTGCGCGTTTGCCAACGGGGTGCCAACAAGGGTGCGCTGTCGCTTTGATTGTGCTGAGTTTTGGGAGCGATCTGAGCCGGCATCCTCGTCCCGGCCGCGCTCTGCACCGCGACGGCGCTCTTCCTCGTCGTCCGAAATGTCGACTTCCATTCCGTCTTCCTCGCGCGCTATCTGCTCTTGCCCGGATTCCTGTCTGCCATACAAGTCTTCCATCCAAATGAATTCAGCTTCCGTTCCGTCGTTACTGTCTCCCGAGCCGTGCCGGCGTCTGCGTGGCGAAGCCGTTACCGGCCAGTCCTGCTCCGGTGACGGGCTATGCAGAGAAGCTGAAGGAAGCAAGGCGCCGACAGACGACGTGGGCGGGGACAGCGTGCTCGCTGATGATGAGGAGGACGAGGAAGCGCCGAGGATTTGCCCGGCGTCCCTGGGTGCCGTAGAGGTATCAACTAGGAGCCGTGGTCGCTTTAATGTCGGCTCGCTGTTGGTATCCTCTGCGCTGGTCTCGTGGTCCCGTTCGCGCTTGCGCTGGCTTGTTTCAAGGCGCGGTTCCTCGTCGTCAGAGGCGTCGACGCCATGGCCGTCCTCCCGGCGGTCTTTTTTTTCGGCTCGGGTCTGGACCATACGCGGTGAGGTTGTATCCTGCGCGGTGCCAGACGGAAGCGGGGGAGCAGATGCCGGTGCTTCAGCGTTGAGTGCAGAAGGCTCGGGCGTTTGACCGAAACCGACCGGGGAATGGGTGGGATGCATGATGACTGACCTCCATGGGGGCGAGCAGAGCCGCCTCTGCTGACGTGGCCGTGGGTGTGCATTTATCGGTGTCTGGTTCAGGCAGAACGGTTATTTTTTTCATGGGGCGTCGCGCGCACAAGGCCATGCGGCTGGCGGGGGCGGGGCGGTCAGTGCCCGCTTGTATAATGCCGGCTCATATCGCTACGTATCGCGCCCTGCCATGACCCAGACCCATTTCGGTTACCAGCAAGTCCCCGAAGCACAGAAGGTGAAAAAGGTCGCCGAGGTGTTTCACTCGGTTGCGGCCAAATACGACGTGATGAACGACCTGATGTCAGCCGGTCTGCACCGGATCTGGAAGGCTTTCACGGTCACGCAGGCGGGTATCCGTCCCGGTTTCAAGGTGCTCGATATCGCGGCCGGCACCGGCGATCTGACCAAGGCATTCGCGAAACGCGCCGGGCCGACCGGCGAGGTCTGGCATACCGACATCAATGAATCGATGCTGCGCGTCGGCCGCGACCGCATGATCAACGAAGGTCTGCTGTTACCGACCCTGATTTGCGATGCCGAGAAGCTGCCCTTCCCTGATAATTACTTCGACCGTGTATCGGTAGCCTTCGGCCTGCGCAATATGACGCATAAGGATGCCGCGCTGGCCGAAATGCGCCGCGTGCTGAAGCCGGGTGGCAAGCTGCTGGTGCTGGAGTTCTCGAAGGTGAACGAAGCCTTGCAAAAGCCTTATGACCTGTATTCATTCAAGGTCTTGCCCTGGCTCGGCCAGAAGATCGCCGGCGATGCGCACAGCTACCAGTATCTGGCCGAATCGATCCGCATGCACCCGGACCAGAACACGCTGAAACAAATGATGCAGGACGCCGGCCTCGACCGCGTCGAATATTTCAATCTGACGGCAGGCGTGGCCGCGCTGCATGTCGGCGTGAAGCTGTAAGCGCCATGACCATGCTGCAAGCGCCGGTCGCTGCGACCCTGAATCATCTGCTGTCGCGCCAGCCCGTGCTGCGGGACAAACTGTCTGTCCATGCGGGTAAATCAGCCCGCATTGATGCCGGCGTGATGCAGCTGAACCTGGCCGTTGGCAGCGACGGTTTGTTGCAAGCTGCTGATGCGGAGCCGAGCGTCACGATTGCAATAGCCGCCGCTGAGCTTCCGCTGATGCTGGCCAACCGCGACCGCGCATTCTCCTATGTCAGCATCCGCGGCGACGCTGACTTTGCCCGAACGATCTCTGAAGTCGCAAACGGCCTGCAATGGGAAGCGGAAGAAGACCTCGCGCCCTTCGTCGGCGATATTGCCGCTGTGCGCATTGCGCAGGCCGCGCGCGAGACCGCTGGCACAGTCAAAGACGGCGCCCGTAAGCTGGTCGAGAACATCGCCGAATATCTGCTCGAAGAAAACCCGACCCTGCTATACCGGCGCGCCGGCGACGCCTTCGCAGCCGATGTTGCGGTGCTGCGTGATGATGTCGAGCGTCTCACCAAGCGCATCGCGCTGCTGGAGAAGTCCGTCGGGGGCGCAGCATGATTACCAGGCTCCTGAGAGTGTCGAAGATTTTGTCCGTCGCGCTGCGCTTCGGGCTCGATGAGATCATCCTGTCCGGCGCAAAGTTGCCGCTGACCTTGCGCCTGATGTCGGCGCTGTTTTTCTGGCGCGATCTGTCTGCGCCGCGCGGCGTGCGTTTGCGGCGCGCACTGGAAGAACTCGGTCCCATCTTTGTGAAGTTTGGTCAGGTTCTGTCAACGCGGCGCGACCTGATGCCGCCAGATATTGCCGACGAACTCGCGCTGTTGCAGGACCGTGTGCCGCCGTTCGCGCCGGAACTGGCCATTGCAGAAATCACGCGCTCGCTGGGCCAGCACCCGGATCAGTTGTTCGCCAGCTTTACGCGAGAACCGATCGCGTCGGCGTCGATCGCGCAGGTACATTTCGCGACCCTGAAAGATGGCACCGAGGTCGCGGTGAAGGTACTGCGCCCCGGCATGCGTCGTGCCATCGATAATGATGTCGCGCTGATGCACATCCTCGCCAGCTGGGTGCATCGCTGGTCAGTGGATGGCCGGCGGCTGCGACCGCGCGAAGTCGTTGCTGAATTTGACAAATACCTGCATGACGAGCTGGATCTGATGCGCGAGGCGGCCAATGGCAGCCAGTTGCGCCGCAATTTCGAGCACTCCCCCCTGTTGCTGGTACCCGAAATGTTTTGGGATTATTGCTCGGAGTCGGTGATCGTGATGCAGCGTATGCACGGCATTCCGATCTCGCAGACCGCCCGGCTGATCGAGGCCGGCGTTGATCTGAGCAAGTTGTCGCGCGAAGGGGTCGAGATTTTCTTCACGCAGGTATTCCGTCATGGCTTCTTCCACGCGGATATGCATCCCGGGAATATTCTTGTATCCACCGATCCGGCCACCTTTGGTCGCTACATCGCACTGGACTTCGGCATCGTTGGCACGCTGACCGACTACGACAAGGATTATCTGTCGCAGAACTTCCTGGCTTTCTTCCGGCGTGATTACAAGCGCGTCGCGCAGGCGCACATTGAATCTGGCTGGGCGCCGAAAGACACACGTGTTGACGAACTGGAGGCGGCGGTGCGTGCCTGCTGCGAACCGATCTTCAACAAACCGCTGGCCGAGATCTCGTTTGGTCAGGTGCTGCTGCGGCTGTTCCAGACTTCGCGCCGCTTCAATATCGAGGTGCAGCCGCAACTGGTATTACTTCAGAAGACGCTGCTGAACATCGAGGGCTTGGGTCGTCAGCTCGATCCCGGCCTTGACCTGTGGCAGACCGCCAAGCCCATTCTTGAGCAGTGGATGAAAGAGCAGCTCGGCTGGCGCGGTTTTGTCGACAAGCTGAAAGCCGAGGCGCCGCAGTATGCGCATTTGTTGCCGCAATTGCCACGTCTCTTGCATCAGGCACTGACCGCGAAGTCCGAACCAACCCGAAGCGATGACATGGCGCTGCAGCGTCTGCTGGCTGAGCAGCGACGGACCAACCTGCTGCTCGGTCTGGCGGTGTATTTCGGTATCGGGCTCGCTCTGGGCACGGTGGTGGTCAGGATTTTTCTGGCCATGCATTCGGGCTGGTAAAACGCGTCCTATAATCCTCCGTTTTTTGCAGAAACCCTGTCCCTGATCTCGGAGCCTGAATGAGCACGCTGCTGGTCTTTGTCCTGATCTACCTGCTGATCTCGCTCGGGCTGGGCCTGTATGCCGCAACTCGGGTACACAGCGCTGGCGATTATGCGAACGCCGGTCGTTCCCTGCCCATGCCCGTGGTGATTGCGACTGTGTTCGCGACCTGGTTTGGCTCCGAGACCGTGCTCGGCATTCCCGCACGCTTTGCCGAACACGGATTGGGCGGCACCATCGAGGATCCGTTTGGTGCCTCGCTGTGCCTGATCTTTGTCGGGCTGTTTTTTGCTCGTCGGCTGTACCGAATGAATCTGCTGACGATCGGCGACTATTACAAGCAGCGTTACAACCGGTCTGTCGAGATAATCGTGTCGATGTGTATCGTCATCTCCTATCTGGGCTGGGTATCCGCGCAAATCACGGCGATGGGTCTGGTGTTCAATGTGCTCACCCAGGGTGCGATCTCGATCTCGGCAGGCATGATCATCGGTGCGGCGATTGTGCTGGTCTACACGCTGTTCGGCGGCATGTGGTCGGTCGCACTGACGGATGCCTTCCAGATGGCCCTGATCATTCTGGGTATGGGCTTTATTGCCTGGGTCATCGCGGACAAGGCGGGCGGCGTCCAGGTCGTCGTTCATCACGCGGCGACGGCCGGCAAGCTGAATTTGCTGCCCGAATTCACCTTGCCGGGGGTGCTGGCTTTCGTCGGCGCGGCCGTGACCATCATGTTCGGGTCGATTCCGCAGCAGGACGTGTTTCAGCGTGTGATGTCGGCGAAGAACGAAAACGTCGCCGTCAGCGGTGCCGTGATCGGCGGCTCCCTGTATTTTTTCATTGCCTTCATTCCGATGTTTCTCGTGTATGCGTCGCAGCTGATTGATGCCGAGGTTTTCAATTCGTTGATTCAGGAGGATCCGCAGCTGATCCTGCCGACGCTGATTCTGAAAGACACGCCGGTATTGGCGCAGGTGCTGTTTTTCGGCGCGCTGCTGTCGGCGATCATGTCAACGGCCAGCGGCACGCTACTCGCACCGAGTATTACGCTGACCGAAAACATCATTCGCGAATTCATGCCGATGAATGATCGTCAGCTGCTGTTGACCACGCGTATCGTCGTCGTCTGCTTTGCGATGCTGGTGACAGGCTTCGCGTTAGTTTCGCAGGGTATGCCCATCTACGAGATGGTGGGCAACGCCTACAAAGTGCCGCTGGTCGGTGCCTTTATTCCATTGGTGATGGGGCTGTACTGGACGCGCTCCACTACGCAGGGCGCATTACTCTCCGTGATCGGCGGCTTGCTGTCGTGGATGCTGATGGAAGTCTTCGGTGCGGATTCAATCTGGCCTCCGCAGCTTGTTGGCCTGCTGGTGGCTTTCGCCGGCATGATCGTCGGCTCCTTGCTGCCGCAGCGCCTAGTTCCTCCTCATTCCCCCCTGCAAAAACCTTTATAATTCAAGGTTTTCAAAATTTTGCAGGGAGCGATCACAATGCCGATCTACGCATATCGCTGCGAAGCCTGCGGCTTCGCGAAAGACGCACTCCAGAAAATCTCCGACGCCCCGCTGACCGATTGCCCGGAATGCGGCAAGTCGGCTTTCAAGAAACAGGTAACGGCCGCCGGTTTTCAGCTCAAGGGCACCGGCTGGTACGTGACCGATTTCCGGGGTAATTCCGGTAACAGCGCGGCACCCGCCGCCAGCGCGCCGGCGGCCGCAACGACCGCCGCCAGCGGCGGCAGCGAAGCAAGCAGCTCAGCCGCGCCTGCCGCCACCGATAGCAAGCCGGCAGCGCTCTGATCCCGATAAGAAACCATGCGCAAATACTTCATTACCGGCCTGCTGGTCCTCGTACCCCTGGTCATCACACTGTGGGTGCTGAACCTGATCATCGGTACGATGGACCGCTCGCTGTTCCTGTTGCCGCCGGGCTGGCGGCCGGAATCCCTGTTCGGCTTTTATCTGCCCGGCTTCGGCACCGTGCTCACGCTGGTGATCATCTTCGTCACCGGCCTCATCACGCAGAACATCATCGGCAACCGCGTGCTGAAACTGTGGGAGCTGCTGCTACAGCGTATTCCGGTAGTGAACTCGATCTATTCCAGCGTCAAGCAGGTGTCGGATACGCTGCTGTCCTCCAGCGGTAATGCGTTCCGCAAGGCGCTGCTGGTGCAGTATCCGCGCGAAGGTTCCTGGACCATCGCGTTTCAGACTGGCGTGCCGGGTGGCGACGTCGCGAACCATCTGAAGGGCGACTATGTCAGCGTGTATGTGCCAACGACGCCGAACCCGACCTCCGGTTTTTTCCTGATGCTGCCGCGCGAGGATGTGATCGAGCTCGAAATGAGCGTTGACGAAGCGCTGAAGTACATCGTATCCATGGGCGTGGTCGCACCTGCTCACAAGCAAACTGCGGCGCTGCTGACCCCTGACCCTCCCAAACATTCCTGATCTACCGAGACTGAAACCATGTCAATGCGTACAAATTATTGCGGCCTGACCACCGAGGCCCAGATGGGCCAGACCGTCAGCCTGTGCGGCTGGGTGCATCGTCGCCGCGACCACGGCGGCGTGATCTTCATCGACCTGCGCGACCGGGAAGGCCTGGTGCAAGTAGTCTGCGATCCGGACCGTGCCGACATGTTCAAGGCCGCCGAGGCGGTGCGTAACGAATTTTGCCTGCGCATCACCGGCATCGTGCGCGCGCGTCCGGCCGGTACCGAGAACGCCGGCCTCACCTCGGGCAAGATCGAAGTACTGTGCCATGAGCTCGAAGTACTGAACCCGTCGGTCACGCCGCCGTTCCAGCTGGATGACGACAACCTGTCCGAAACCACGCGCCTGACGCATCGCGTGCTCGACCTGCGTCGCCCGCAGATGCAAAACAACCTGCGCCTGCGCTATCGCGTGTCGATGGAGGTACGTAAATTCCTCGACGCGAACGGTTTCATCGACATTGAGACACCGATGCTGACCAAGTCGACGCCGGAAGGCGCGCGCGACTATCTGGTGCCGTCGCGCGTGAACGCCGGCCACTTCTTCGCGCTGCCGCAGTCGCCGCAGTTGTTCAAGCAGCTGCTGATGGTCGCGAACTTCGACCGCTACTACCAGATCACCAAGTGCTTCCGTGACGAAGACCTGCGCGCGGATCGTCAGCCCGAGTTCACGCAAATCGACTGCGAAACCTCGTTCATGACCGAGCAGGAAATCCGCGATATGTTCGAAGGCATGATCCGCGGCGTGTTCAAGAATGTGCTGGGCGTCGATCTGCCGAACCCGTTCCCGGTGATGGACTTCGCGACCGCGATGGCCAAGTACGGCTCCGACAAGCCCGACATGCGTGTGAAGATGGAATTCACCGAGCTGACCGATGTGATGAAAGACGTTGAGTTCAAGGTCTTCTCCGGCGCGGCGAGCATGGACAATGGCCGCGTGGTTGGTTTGCGCGTGCCGGGCGGCGCCGCGATGCCGCGCTCCGAGATTGATGCGTACACGCAGTTCGTCGCGATCTATGGCGCGAAAGGCCTCGCTTACATCAAGGTCAACGAACTGGCGAAGGGCCGCGATGGCCTGCAGTCGCCGATCGTGAAGAACATTCACGATGCAGCGCTGACGCAAATTCTAGAGCGCACCGGCGCACAGGATGGCGACCTGATTTTCTTCGGCGCCGACAAGGCGAAAGTTGTGAATGACGCGATCGGCGCATTGCGCGTGAAGATTGGTCACAGCGACTTCGGTCGTAAGGGCGGACTGTTCGATGAAGACTGGCGCCCGCTGTGGGTCGTTGACTTCCCGATGTTCGAGTATGACGAAGACGAAAATCGCTGGAACGCGCTGCATCACCCGTTCACCGCGCCCAAGGCGGGGCATGAAGACTTCATCGACAGCGCGCCGGGCAAGGCGATCGCACAGGCGTATGACATGGTGCTCAACGGCTGGGAACTTGGCGGCGGTTCAGTCCGTATCCATCGCGCGGATGTGCAGAGCAAGGTATTCAAGGCGCTCAACATCAATGATGAAGAAGCGCAGATCAAGTTCGGCTTCCTGCTCGACGCGTTGCAGTACGGCGCGCCGCCGCACGGCGGCCTGGCATTCGGTCTCGACCGTCTGGTGACCATGATGACCGGCGCCGAATCGATCCGCGACGTGATCGCCTTCCCGAAGACCCAGCGCGCGCAGTGCCTGCTGACACAGGCACCGAGCGAAGTCGACGAGAAGCAATTGCGCGAGCTGCACATTCGCCTGCGTGCGACGGAGCCGGCGATCAAGAGCTGATTCCAGCAGCACGACAAAAAACGGCCGGTGGACCTTGTCCCCGGCCGTTTTAGTTGGATCCTCACACTTGATCGGAACCTGGGTAATCAGGGCATAATCAACGCATGCCCGTCCATAAAATCCCCGAATCCGTCCTTGTTGTCATTCACAGCGCCGATCTGCAGGTGCTGTTGATCGAGCGCGCGGACAAGCCGGGCTTCTGGCAGTCGGTGACGGGGTCGAAGGACGGTGTCGACGAGCCGCTGGCGGAGACCGCGATGCGGGAGGTGTTCGAGGAAACCGGCATTCGCATCGGCAGTGCTGCGGTGCCGATGGATCAACTCCGCGATTGGCAATTGTCCAACGTCTATGAAATTTATCCGGTCTGGCGGCATCGCTATGCGCCCGGGGTCACCCAGAACACCGAGCATGTGTTCGGCCTCTGCGTCCCGCGCGATATCGCGATCACGCTGGCGCCGCGTGAGCATCTGCAGTTTCAGTGGCTGCCCTGGCGCGAAGCGGCTGACCGCTGCTTTTCGCCTTCCAATGCGGAGGCCATTCTTCAGCTGCCGCGCCATGCCGATGCTGATTTGTCTGACGCATGAAACTGCGCATCGCCACCTGGAACATTCACAAAGGCGTCAGTGCGCTTGGTAGCCGTCCGCGTGTACATGGCATCAAGCAGGCATTGACCGGTATCGCAGCCGATGTAGTATTCCTGCAGGAAGTGCAGGGGCGGCATGACCTGCTGGCGCTGAAGCATGCGAGCTGGCCGTCGCAAGGGCAGCATGAATTTCTCGCCAGCGAAACCCAACATGCGGCTTATGGCAAAAACGCCGTGTATGACCATGGGCATCATGGCAATGCCTTGCTGTCAAATTTTCCGATTGCCGCCGCGCACAATCAGGATGTATCTGATCATGCGTTCGAGCAGCGCGGCATTCTCCATTGTGTACTGACCGTTGAGGCGATGGCTATCCATTGCTACGTGATCCATCTCGGTCTGTTCGCTGGCAGCCGCTTGCGGCAGACCGATGCGCTGATCAACGCCGTGCGCTCGACCGCGCCGCACGATGCGCCGCTACTGATTGCAGGTGATTTCAATGACTGGACGGATGCGTTGTCGGATACCTTGCGGTTGCAGCTCGGCGTGACCGAAGTCTTTGACGAACGTCTTTCGTCAGCACGTTTCGGCGACTATCTGCGCCGACTGTCCGGTCGTGGTCCGCGTAAGGCACCCGCGCGTACCTTTCCGGCCGCGATGCCTATCCTGCAGCTGGATCGTATTTATGTCCGCGGCTTCGATGTGATCAGTGCCGAGGTGTTGCACGGTGCGAGTTGGGCGCGACTGTCTGATCATGCGCCCATCGTTGCCGAGCTGAGTCTGAAGCGATCCTTTGCCCGCGCGATACCAGCGATGCAGCACGAGACCGAAGATGCGGGCGGCTAACTATAGCCACGGCAACCAGCTGTCGCTTCTGCATCGGGGCGAAGAGTTTTTTCCTGCACTGATTCAGGCCTGCAATGCTGCGCAGTCCGAGATCTGGATCGAGACTTACATCTTCGCGCTCGATCCGACCGGTGAGCGCGTGAAAGAGGCGCTGCTGCATGCGTCCAGGCGCGGCGTGGCGGTACACGTGATGGTGGACTGGCTCGGTACCGGCCGGGAAATGATCGCGCGACTGCAGCCCGCACTTGAGGCCGCGGGCATCCGGTTTGTCGCCTTCAATCCTTGGTTTCGGCGGGGCATGGTGCGCACGCATCGCAAGATCGTGGTGGTCGACCGTCGCATCGCCTTTCTGGGCGGCCTCAATATCAATGATGACCTGATCTCGGACGATGGCAGCAATCTGCCGCTGCCCGCGCCGCGCTGGGATTTCGCGGTCAGTGTCAGCGGCCCGCTGGTTGCACAAGTGGACGCTGAGGTCAGGGCGCAGTGGCAGCGTCTCGAATCTCGACCGTTGCGCCAGCGTCTGGAGAGCTTGCGCGATTACGTGGCGAAGGCCAAACCTCTGCGTGCGGTGCAGGTGGCAGAAGCGGCGCTGGTGGTGCGCGACAATTTGCGTAACCGCACGACGATACAGCGTGCCTTGTTACAGGCGCTCGGCCGGGCACGTAACAGCGCGATGCTGGTCACACCGTACTTCGCGCCGGGACGCAAGCTGCGCAAGGCACTGGTGCATGCAGCCGAACGAGGTTTGGATGTGACACTGCTGATCGGTGTCGGTCAGTTCGTCATGCAGGATGCGGTCGCGCAATCCTTTTACCCGCGACTCACCCGGGCCGGTGTGAAGATCGTTGAATATCGTCGCACACAGTTGCACGGCAAGGTAGCAGTGATTGATGATGAATGGGCCACCGTGGGTTCCAGTAATTTTGACGGGCTGTCGCTGTTCGTTAATCACGAGGCCAATATCATCGTGCGCGATACCGGATTTGCGACCTCTCTGCGCGAATACATACGCCGCGGCATTGCGGAGGGGGTAACTATTACGGCCAGCGATGTCGCGCGCTTATCCTTGCCGCGCCGTATCTGGAACCGCTTCGCGTACGGACTCTATCGTTTTGTGTTGCAGGTGCTGACACTGGGCAGCTACACCCGCTAGCAGTCACGGGTCGCTACAATCACGATCATGGAAGGCACACGCATCGATAAATGGCTATGGGCTGCCCGCTTCTTCAAGACGCGCTCACTCGCGTCCGAGGCGGTTGAGCGTGGCCGCGTGAAGCTCAATGACGAGCGGTGCAAACCGGCGCGCAGCCTGAAGATTGGCGACCTGCTCGATATCGACAATGGCAGCACCGAGTGGCAGGTACGCGTGGTCACGCTGTCGGACCAGCGCGGTCCGGCGACCGTGGCGCGCCAGTTGTATGAGGAGACACCGGAAGGTCTGCGGCGGCAACAGGAGCTTGCAGATCGCCGGCAGTGGCATGCCGAGCCGGCGGATGCGATCCGTGGCCGCCCCACCAAGCGCGACCGCCGCGCACTGGACCGGTCACGCGGCTGAACCGGCACTGGTGACCGCGTAATCCTGATCGCCACCCCCTCCCGTAACGCCGGCCTTTTGTGCATAATAGGACGGTCGTTCGATTTTCGTCCCCTCCATGGTCGATACCCTCCAAAAACCGCTGCGTAAAGGCGAGCAGACGCGTGTCAGCATCCTCGATGCCGCGCTGGCTATGGCCAGCCGCGATGGGCTCGAAGGCCTGACCATCGGCACGCTGGCCGATCGCATGGGCATGAGCAAGTCCGGCGTGTTCGCGCATTTCGGCTCGCGCGAAGAGCTGCAGATCGCGGTGCTGAAGCGCTATCACGAGCAATTCGAGCAGGATGTTTTCTATCCCAGCATGCGTGAGCCGCGCGGCCTGCCGCGCCTGCAAGCGCTGTTCACGCGCTGGGTCGAGCGCGTGGGTCGCGAGATTGCATCGGGTTGCATCTACATCAGCGGCGCAGTTGAATATGACGACCGGCCGGGTCCGATCCGCGACCAGCTCGTCGATATGGTCGGCACCTGGCAGCAATCGCTGTTGCGCGCGACGACACAGGCGATTGATGAGACGCATCTGAAGCCGGACACGGAGGCGGCGCAGTTAGTGTTCGAAATGTACGGGCTGGTACTGGCGCTGCATCACGATGCACGCTTTATTCGTAGCCCGCGCGCGATTGACCATGCAAGGGCCGGTTTTACGCGACTGATCGCGAGCGCGCGACGCTAGCGCAACGAACAGCCAACCCAGTGAGAAATGACATCCACAGGCCAGAGCAAAGGTTTTAGTCTGACGGATCAAGCGGTTCAAATAAGGAGAGCACGATGCCCAGCTACACCCCGCCACTGCGCGACATGCAATTTGTGCTGCATGAGTTGCTGCAGGTAGACAAGGAATTTGCGCAACTGCCGCCGCATGCGGAGCTCGATACGGATACCGTGAATCAGGTGCTGGAGGAAGGCGGCAAATTCGCTGCTGAGGTGGTTTTCCCGCTGAACCATTCCGGTGACCGCGAGGGATGTCATTTCGATGCCGCGACCCACAGCGTGACGGCGCCGGTCGGGTTCAAGGAAGCCTACCGCCAGTATGTCGATGCGGGCTGGCCATCGCTTGCCTGTGATCCCGATTTCGGCGGACAGGGACTGCCACTGACCCTGAATAATGCATTTTACGAAATGCTGAATTCTTCAAATCAGGCGTGGACCATGTACCCGGGCCTGTCGCATGGTGCGTATGAATGTCTGCATGCGCATGGTACGCAGCAGCAAAAAGATTTGTACCTGCCGAAGTTGGTGTCGGGCGAGTGGACCGGCACGATGTGCCTGACCGAGCCGCATTGCGGCACCGATCTGGGTCTGCTGAAGACAAAGGCAACGCCGCAAGCCGACGGCAGTGTTCTGATCTCCGGCAGCAAGATTTTCATTTCGGCGGGCGAGCATGATCTGTCAGCCAACATCGTGCATCTGGTGCTGGCGCGGCTGCCGGATGCGCCTCCCGGCACCAAAGGAATCTCGCTGTTCGTGGTGCCGAAGTTCCTGCCGGATGCGCAGGGTGCGCCGGGCGAGCGTAATCCGATTTTTTGCAGCGCGATCGAGCACAAGATGGGTATCCACGGCAATGCTACCTGTCAGATCATCCTCGATAACGCAACCGGCTGGCTGGTCGGCGAAGCGCACCGCGGCCTGAATGCGATGTTCGTGATGATGAATGCGGCCCGCTTGGGCGTGGGCATGCAGTCGCTCGGATTGACCGAAGTCGCTTACCAGAACGCCGTCGCATACGCGCGCGATCGTGTGCAGGGCCGCAGCCTCACTGGGCCAAAAGCGGAGGACCAGCCCGCCGATCCCATCATCGTGCATCCCGATGTGCGCCGCATGCTGCTGACGGCGCGCGCCTTTGCCGAAGGTGGTCGCGCGTTTTGCAGTTACATCGCGCTACAACTCGATCGCGAGCTGCATCATCCGGATGAGGCGGTGCGTAAACAGTCGGCGGATGAAGTCGCGCTGCTGACGCCGATCGTGAAAGCCTTCCTGACCGATAACGCATGGATCGCCTGCTCGGAAGCGCTGCAGGTCTATGGCGGACACGGTTACATTGCCGAATGGGGCATGGAGCAGTATGTGCGTGATGCACGCATCAACATGATCTATGAAGGCACCAACACGATTCAGTCGCTCGACCTGCTCGGTCGAAAGGTGCTGATGGACAATGGCGCGAAGCTGCGTGCCTTCGGTGACAAGATCAAGGCCTTCGTTGAAGCGCATGGCACCGATGAAAAAATGGCCGAGTTCATCACGCCCCTGGGCGATATTGGTGACAAGGTCGGCAAGTTGTCGATGGAAATCGGCATGAAAGCCTTCATGAACCGCGATGAAGTTGGTGGAGCGGCGGTGCCTTATCTGCGCGTAGTCGGGCATATGGTGTATGCGTATTTCTTTGCTCAGATGGCGAAAATCGCGCTCGACAAGCAGAACAGTGGCGACGACTTCTACAAGGCCAAGCTCGCGACCGCACGATTTTATTTTGCGCGCCTGTTGCCGGAGACGGCGATGCTGATTCGGCAGGCTCGCTCAGGGGTGAGCAACCTGATGGAGATGGAAGAAAGCCTGTTTTGATATTCGGTGGATTTTGCTTCGCTCTACCCACCACATAAAACCCGCAATTAACCGGAAAGCCCATGTCGAATTTCATCGTGAAAAAAGTCGCCGTACTCGGCGCCGGCGTGATGGGTGCGCAGATCGCTGCGCATTGCATCAACGCGCGTGTGCCGGTCATCCTGTTGGATCTGCCCGGCAAGGATGGCCAGCCGCGCGACGCGATCGTTGCGCGCGCGGTTGAGAACTTAAAAAAGCTCAGTCCCGCACCACTGGCCGATGCGGCGCAGGCCGAGCTGCTTGAAACGGGTAACTTTGATGATGATCTCGACAAGCTGAAAGACGCCGACCTGATCATCGAAGCCATTGCGGAACGCATGGACTGGAAGCATCAGCTATACGCGAAGATCGGCGCGCATATTGCACCGCAGGCGATCTTCGCCACCAATACCTCTGGCCTCTCGATTACGGAGCTGGCCAGCGCGTTACCGGACTCATTACGCAGCCGCTTCTGCGGCGTGCACTTCTTCAATCCGCCGCGTTACATGCATCTGGTCGAACTGATTCCGACTGCATCCACCGAGTCCGCCATCCTCGACCGGCTCGAAACCTTCCTGACCAGCACACTGGGCAAGGGCGTGGTGCGCGCGATCGATACACCGAATTTCATTGCGAACCGCGTTGGTGTGTTCGGCATGCTGGCGACCATGCTTGAAGCGGAGAAATACGGACTGTCCTATGAGCTGGTCGATGACCTGACCGGTGCCAAGCTGGGGCGCGCGAAGTCCGGCACTTTCCGCACTGCCGATGTGGTGGGTCTGGACACGCTTGGACATGTGATTCGCACGATGACGGACAAGCTGCCGGACGATCCTTTTCATGCCTTGTACCGGCAGCCGGCCGCGCTGGAGAAACTGATTGCCGATGGCAAGCTAGGCCAGAAGGCCGGCGCCGGTTTCTTCAAGAAAGCCGGCAAGGACATCCTGTGCTATGACGCCGCCAAGAATGACTACGTACCGTCGGGCGCGAAGGCAGATGAGCTGATCGCACGCATCCTGAAAGAAAAGGATCCGGCCAAACGTCTGAAAGCCTTGCATGACGCTACGCATCCGCAGGCGCAATTCCTGTGGGCTATCTTCCGCGATACCTTCCATTACATCGCAGTCCATCTCGCGTCTATCGCCGACAATGCGCGTGAAGTCGATTTCGCGCTGCGCTGGGGTTTTGGCTGGAAGCAGGGTCCGTTCGAGCTGTGGCAGGCGGCGGGCTGGCAGCAAGTGGCGCAATGGGTGAAGGAAGATATCGACGCCGGTCATGCGCTGTCGAACGCACCGCTGCCCGACTGGGTGTTCGACGGCCGCGATGGTGTGCACCAGCCGGAAGGCTCGTGGTCAGCAGCGAAGCAAACCTATGTGCCGCGCTCATCGCTGCCGGTGTATCAGCGGCAGGTGTTCCGCGCCGCGCTGGTCGGGGATGGTGCTGTCACTGGTGCGACCGCCGGCACCACAGTCTTCGAAGACGATACTGTCCGTCTCTGGCATCGCGGCGATGGCGTATTACTGTTCTCAACCAAGACCAAGCTGCATGTGATGGGGCCGGAAGTGATCGCTGGTCTGGAGCGCGCCATCAGCGAAGCTGAAAATAATTACCGTGCGCTGGTGATCTGGCATCCGGATTCGGCCGACGGCGGTGCATTCTCGGCCGGCGCCGACCTGCAATCGATGATGCCGACCTTCATGGCCGGCGGCGCGAAGGCGCTCGATCCGTTCGTCGCGCGTTTCCAGAAGGCGATGATGCGCGTGAAGTACGCAAACGTACCCGTCGTGGCAGCGGTCGCTGGTCTGGCGCTCGGCGGCGGCTGCGAACTGCTGATGCATGCGAGTCGTCGTGTTGCGTCGCTCGAGTCGTATATTGGTTTGGTCGAAGTCGGTGTCGGACTGGTGCCGGCCGGTGGTGGCTTGAAAGAAATCGCTTTGCGTTCTGCGCGCGAGGCGAAGGGTAATGACATCCTGCAATTCCTGAAAGCGCGTTACATGCAGGCTGCAACTGCTGCCGTGTCGAAGTCGGCGCTGGAAGCGAAGAAGATGGGGTATCTGTCAAAGGGTGACGTGATCGTGCTGCATCCGCATGAGTTGCTGCATGTAGCGACCACGCAGGCGCTGGCGATGGCCGATGCAGGCTATCGCCCGCCGCTGGCAACACTGATCCCGGTGACGGGGCGTTATGGCAGTGCGACTATCGGGGCGCAACTGGTGAATATGCGCGATGGCGGTTTCATTTCTGCGCATGACATGCACATCGGTACATTGATCGCCGAGATCGTCAGCGGTGGTGATATCGAGCCGGGAAGCCGTGTATCCGAGCAGTGGTTGCTCGACCGCGAGCGCGCGGCCTTTATTGCGCTGCTGGGTCATCCGAAAACACAAGAGCGGATTATGGGAATGCTGCAGACCGGCAAGCCCGTCAGGAATTAAGGAGACATCATGTCCAGACAACTGCAAGACGCCTATATCGTTTCTGCCATCCGTACTCCGATCGGTAAGGCGCCACGCGGCGCATTCCGTCATGTGCGGCCTGATGATTTGCTGGTGCATGCATTGAAAGCCGCCTTGGCGCAGGTGCCGAATCTGGATCCGGCGACCATCGAAGACGCGATCGTCGGCTGCGCATTTCCGGAAGCCGAGCAGGGACTGAATGTCGCGCGCATGGCCATGCTGCTGGCCGGGTTGCCAAACACAGTTGGAGGCGCAACCGTGAACCGTTACTGCGCATCCGGCATTACTGCTGTTGCGATGGCAGCAGATCGTATTCGCACCGGCGAGTCGGACGTGATGATCGCCGCTGGCGTCGAATCCATGTCCATGGTGCCGATGATGGGTCATCATCCGTCCATCAATCCGAATGTGCTGAAGGATGAAAACGTCGCGATGGCCTACGGCATGGGCATCACCGCCGAGAAGGTTGCGCAGCAATGGAAGATTACGCGCGAAGCGCAAGACGAATTCGCGGTCGAATCGCATCGCCGCGCAGCCGCTGCCATCGCAAATGGTGAACGCGCAGGCGAGATCGTGCCGATTGAAGTGATCGAGAAATTCCCCAACCTCGCCACTGGTGAGATCGACGTAAAGACCCGTCTGGTATCGCAGGACGAAGGCATACGCGCTGATACCAGCATGGAAGGCCTTGCGAAACTGAAGCCGGTATTCGCCGCGAAAGGCAGCGTCACCGCCGGCAACAGCTCGCAGACGTCGGATGGTGCCGGCGCGCTGATTCTGGTCAGCGAAAAAATCCTGAAGCAGTTCAACCTGACGCCGCTGGCGCGCTTCGTATCGTTCGCGGTGAAAGGCGTGCCGCCGGAGATCATGGGTATCGGGCCGAAAGAAGCGATACCGGCGGCACTGAAAGCCGGTGGCCTCACGCAAGACCAGATCGACTGGATCGAACTGAACGAAGCCTTTGCCGCACAGGCGCTGGCGGTACGCAATGATCTCGGCCTTGATCCGGCGAAGGTGAATCCTTTAGGCGGCGCCATCGCGCTCGGTCATCCGCTCGGCGCCACCGGCGCGATCCGCGCAGCCACCGTCATTCACGGCCTGCAGCGTCGTCAGCTGAAGTACGGCATGGTGACGATGTGCGTCGGCACCGGCATGGGCGCAGCCGGCATCTTCGAGAGGGTCTGATGACGATACGCTTCGAGGTCGACGGTGCTATCGCGACGATTGCATTCAATCGTCCGCAGAAAAAGAATGCGATTACGGCGGCGATGTACCAGTCTGCCGCTAATGCGCTGAAGGACGCTGATGCCATTGGCACAGTGCGAGTCATCGTGATCACTGGTGATGGTGCTTGCTTCACCGCGGGTAATGATCTGGAAGATTTCCTGCAGAGCCCGCCACAGGGTGATGAGAGCCCGGTCACGCAATTCATGAACGCGTTGAGCACGATCACCAAGCCGGTCATTGCCGCCGTACCGGGGCTCGCGATTGGGATAGGTACGACGCTGCTGATGCATTGCGAGCTGGTCTACGCAGCCGACACCGCGAAGTTCGCGATGCCCTTCACCCAGCTCGGCCTGTGTCCTGAGTTTGCCTCCAGCGTGCTGCTGCCACGGATTGCCGGCTATCAGCGCGCGGCAGAAAAGCTGCTATTGGGCGAAGCCTTCAATGCCAGCGAAGCCGAGAAGATGGGGCTGGTGAATCGGGTGCTGCCGGCCGATGAGCTGATGTCCTTCGTGCAAGCGCAAGCCGCAAAGCTGGCCGCACTGCCGACCGAGTCACTACGAGTCACGAAGCAGTTGATGAAGGTCGACCTGCAGACCCCGGTCGCTACTGCTATGCAGACCGAGATGCAGCACTTCCAGCGCATGCTGAACGGGCCGGATGCGAAGGAGGCGTTCACCGCGTTTCTGGAGAAGCGCAAGCCGGTATTCAAATAGTTTTACCCGCAACGGTTAGAATGGCGACGTGAAGCAGGCTAGACAGTCGCTGGCGATCGTAAGATCGCGGGAGGAAGGTCCGGACTCCATAGAGCAGGGTGATGGCTAACGGCCATCCGTCGTGAGGCGCGGAACAGGGCCACAGAGACGAGCGTATTCAGTTACGGTGAAACGCGGTAACCTCCACCCGGAGCAATTCCAAATAGGCACGCGTTGATGTTGCTCGCGGAGCGTGCGGGTAGGAAGCTTGAGCGCCGAAGTAATTCGGCGCCTAGAGGAATGACTGTCACGCCGGTCGCAAGACCGGCGCTACAAAATCCGGCCTATCGGCCTGCTTCACTTTTCCTTCGCAATACTTTCTTTCCCCTCCCTTGTTCAAACCCGCTGACTCGACGCATCGGTATTGGCGTTGCACTGTACAAACCCATGTGCAAAACTAAAGTTCCACTTTCAGTAACTTCGCTAAGTCCTTCATTTCTATCGACTATTAAGCCTTTAACTGGCTTCAACTAGTTCGCCTAAGTCCTTGACTTCATTGAAAAAAACCTGTGTTTCACCCCGTCATTTTCCTTGACCGGGGTTTCCTCATCCACTAAAGTGGGCGCCAGTGTGAAAAAGTGTCTTTTTGTGGGGCGATTGTCTTTCTGAGACTTCGCCCGCTCAGGCACCGTTTTCCGATTGCTTGTAATCACCGGATTTCAACAGGGAGCCAGCCGCGTGTATCAGGGAGCCTCAGCGCTAAGCATGGATGCGAAGGGACGGATGTCGATTCCGGCCCGGCATCGTGACGCGCTCATCGTGCAGAGCGAGGGTCGCGTCACGCTGACCAAGCATCCGCACGGCTGTCTGCTGCTGTTCCCGCGCCCGGTGTGGGAGCAGCATCGCGAGCAGATCGCCGGTTGGCCGATGTCAGCCCGTGCGTGGCAGCGCATCTTCCTCGGTAACGCGTGCGATGTGGATATGGATAGCGCTGGTCGCATCCTGATCTCGCCTGAGTTACGCAATGCGGTCGCGCTGTCGCGCGATGTGATGCTGCTCGGCATGGGCAGTCACTTTGAAATCTGGGATGCCGCGAAGCTCGACGAGAGCGAGGCGCAAGCCATCGCCGGCGGCATGCCGGATGTGTTGAACGATTTTTCCTTCTGACGGCCACCGATGACTCAGCCATCGGCGTCCGGAGCGTCGGATTACACGCACCGGACGGTGCTGCTGGACGAGGCGGTCGATGCGCTCGCGATTGATGATGCGCGTCGTGACGGCAGGTATGTCGATGGCACGTTTGGGCGGGGCGGGCATAGCCGTCTGATCTTGTCGCGTTTATCGGCGCGCGGTCAGCTGGTGGCGTTTGACAAAGATACGCAGGCGGTCGCGGTTGCGCAGCAACTCGCGCGCGATGACGAGCGATTCGCGATCGAGCACGACAGCTTCGCGACGATGCAACACGCGCTGGCCGCGCGCGGCATCGCGCAGGTCGATGGCGTGTTGCTGGATCTCGGCATTTCATCGCCGCAGGTCGATCAGGCCGGGCGCGGATTTTCGTTCCGCGCCGATGGCCCGCTGGACATGCGCATGGATACCACGCGCGGCATACCAGCGTCGGAGTGGCTGGCCACGGAAACGCAGGACAACCTGGAGAAAGTGATACGTGAGTATGGGGAAGAACGGTTTGCTTTTCAGATTGCGAAGGCGATTGTTGCTCGCCGGGACGTCGAGCCTATTGCCACTACCGGACAGCTCGCCGCACTCGTGGCTGGTGCCGTCAAGACCCGTGAAAAAGGCAAAGACCCGGCCACCCGGACTTTTCAGGCTGTACGAATTTTCATCAATCAAGAACTGGAAGACCTTGAAGCAGGGTTAACGCAGGCCTATGGCCTGCTGGCGCCTTTCGGGAGACTGGTGGTGATCAGCTTTCATTCGCTGGAAGACAGGATCGTGAAGCGGTTCCTGGCCTCGAAGGCCAGTGTGCCCCAGCCTGACCGTCGCCTGCCGATTCGTGCGGCTGATCTGCCGCAGCCGGAAGCAAAGCTGGTCTCGAAAATGAAACCCTCTGATGCCGAAATCGCCGCCAATCCGCGTGCGCGCTCGGCCGTGATGCGTTGCGCGATGCGGCTGCCGCAAGGGGAGCAGGCATGAGCAATCGCGCCATGTTCACCGTTGTCACGCTGCTGGTGTTGTGCTCGCTGCTGCTGGTCAATTCCCAGTATCAGGCGCGTCGCCTGTTCATTGAGCTTGAGCGCGCGCAGTTACGGCAGAAAGAACTCGAGACCGAGTGGGACCAGTTGCAGTATGAGCAGTCAACGCTGGCCAAGCACTCGCGCATCGATGGCATCGCGCGTGCATCGCTGAACATGAGCGTGCCCGGACCCGGTCGCACGCAGTACCTGAGCCCGGGAGTCCGCTGATGCGCACGCCGACACGCAAAGCAGCAGCGCGCGGACTCGCGTTCTCCGCCAGCCCCGTGCTGGCCGTGAAGCTGCCGCCGTGGCGATCGCGCTTTGCGCTGTTCCTGTTGTTCTCTGCATTTGTCGCGATTGCCTTGCGTGCTTTCTGGCTGCAGGCGATGTCGACTGACTTCCTGCAGCGTCAGGGGGCGTCACGCTACGCCCGTACGCTCGAGCTGCCGGCAGTTCGCGGCAAGATCACCGACCGCCACGGCGAGGTAATGGCGTCGTCGTTGCCGGTGAAGGCGATCTGGGCGATTCCGGAAGATGTGGCAGCTGATACCGACAAGCTGCGCCAGCTTGCGCAACTGCTTGACATGCCGATGCCCGACGTGAAAAAGAAGCTCGGCTCGGACCGCAGTTTTGTTTATCTGAAGCGGCAGGTCGACGAGAAAATCGCCGAGCAAATCGTCGGGTTGGATATTCCCGGCATTCATACTCGCAAGGAATACAAGCGTTTCTATCCGGCCGGTCATGTGGCTGCGCATATTCTCGGCTTCACGAATGTCGAAGATGTCGGGCAGGAGGGCATCGAGCGCGCGCAGCAGAAATCGCTTGGTGGCATCACCGGCAGCCGGCGCGTGATCAAGGACCGGCTCGGTCGAGTGGTCGAAGACATCGGCTATATCCGTGAGCCGCAGGATGGTCATGATCTGGCGTTGTCGATCGACGGCAAGATTCAGTACATCGCATTTACCGAGTTGCAGAAGGCCGTTGATCAGCATCATGCGAAGGCGGGCGCGATCGTCGTGCTCGACGTAAAAACCGGCGAAGTACTGGCGATGGCCAATATGCCGACGTATAACCCGAACGTGCGACAGGGACTCACCGGTGCCCAATTACGCAATCGCGTGATGACCGATACCTATGAGCCGGGCTCGACGATGAAGCCGTTTACGGTCGCGCTGGCGCTGGAGAAAGGTATCGTCACGCCGGCGACCGTGCTCGATACGCCGGCCAAGCTGTCGATCGGACCGGCGACCATTGGCGACTCGCATCCGCATGCAGGGTCAATGTCGGTCGCGCAAATCATTCAGCAGTCCTCGAATGTCGGCACCGTGCGTATGGCGCTCAAGTGCGAGCCGCGTGAGATGTGGGATATGTTCGCGTCGGTCGGTTTTGGACAGGTACCCCGTACCGGCTTCCCCGGTGAAGTGGCCGGTCGCCTGCGTCCGTACAAGACCTGGCACACCATCGAGCAGGCCACGATGAGCTACGGCCATGGCATTTCGGTGTCGCTGATTCAGATAGCTCATGCGTACATGATCTTCGCGCGTAATGGCGAGATGATTCCGTTGTCGTTCCAGAAGCTAACGCAGCCGCCGCAGGCACAGCATGTGGTATCCGCGCGCACCGCGCAGCAGATGCGCGAGATGATGGAAAAAGTCGTTGGCCCGGGTGGCACCGCGCCGCTGGCGCAGGTCCGCGGCTACCGGGTGGCCGGCAAGACCGGCACCGCGCACAAGCTGGAAGGTGGCCGCTATGTGAATAAATACGTCGCGTCCTTCGTCGGCTTCGCACCGATCTCTGACCCGCGCATCATCATTGCGGTGATGGTGGATGAGCCAAGCGCAGGACGCCATTTCGGTGGTCAGGTCGCGGCACCGGTGTTTTCGAATGTCGCCGCGAGCGCCCTGCGTGCGATGAACGTGCCGCCGGATGCGAGCGTCGATAACGTGATCATACCGACCGATATGGTCACGGAGAGTCCGTGATGCTAGTTGCGACTACGCCGCGTGTGTTAATCGACTGGCTGCGCACGACCGCGCCATTGGCACAGCTCGCGCTCGACTCGCGACGCGTGCAGCGCGGCGACATATTTCTGGCGTGCGCAGGTGAAAGCGGTGACGGCCGCGACTATATTGCACACGCGATCGAGGCGGGCGCAGCGGCGGTGCTGTTTGATGACGATGATGGCTTCTGCTGGCGCGATGAATGGTCGGTCCCGCATCAGGCCGTACCATCACTGGCACAGCAGGCGGGTCGTATTGCGCATGACTGGTACGGACAAGCGGATGCCGGCATGTTCAGCGTTGCCGTTACCGGTACCAATGGCAAGACTTCATGCACGCAGTGGCTGGGTCAGGCGCTGTCTCGCGATGGGTTGCCGACTACCGTGATCGGCACACTCGGCATCGGCTTATTCCGCGCCGGCAGCAGCAGCCCCTTTGCTGCCACCGGATACACCACGCCCGACCCGATACAGCTACATCGCCACCTCGCCGAGCACAAGGCACAGGGTGCGAAGGCGCTCGCGATCGAAGCATCGTCCATCGGGCTCGTGCAGCGCCGGATGGATGAGCTGCATGTGGATTGCGCAGTACTGACCAATTTCACGCGTGATCATCTGGATTTCCACGGCACGATGGAAGCCTACGAGGCTGCGAAGGCCAAGCTGTTCGACTGGCCGGGCCTGAAGCATGCCGTCGTCAATCTTGATGATGCACTCGGTCTGCGCATGATCACCCGAATGCGCACAACGAATTCCTCGGTAAAAATCCTGGGCTATACCGTCGATGGTGCGAAGGCTGATGGTATCGACTGCCTGTCCGCATCTGATCTCCGTGTCAGCCAGCAGGGCACCAGCTTCCAGCTAAAGTCGCCCGTCGGTAACGCAGTGGTGCGCATGCAGCTGATTGGTCGCTTCAATGTCAGCAATACGCTGGCGATTGCCGGTGTGCTGTTTGCACGTGGCCTCAGCTTGTCGTCCGTCGTCAGCTTGCTCGAATCATTGGTGCCGGTGCCGGGACGCATGCAACAGCTCGGCGGCACCGATAGTCCTCTGGTCGTGATTGATTACGCGCACACGCCGGACGCGCTGGAAAAGGCGCTTGATGCCTTACGCGGCGTTGCCCAAGCGCGTCATGGCCAGCTGTGGTGTGTGTTTGGCTGCGGCGGTAATCGCGACCCGGGCAAGCGTCCGCAGATGGGCGCGGTATCTGGCAGCGCCGATCACCTCATTGCTACCAGTGACAATCCGCGCGACGAAGCGCCGGCAGACATCATCGCGCAAATCATCGCCGGCATCACCGATGCAGATCGGCCTAAGCTGCAAATCATCGAGGACCGCGCGACCGCCATCCTGTCTGCGATTCGTCATGCAGACAAGAATGACGTGATCCTGATCGCCGGCAAGGGCCATGAGGACTATCAGGAAATCAAAGGCCGGCGACTCGCGTTCCGCGACGCTGACCACGCATCGCTGGCACTGGCCACGCGCGCAACCCGCTACGGAGGCCACTGATGCAGGCCGCCCTGAATGAATTCGTAACAGCAATCCCCGGTGCGACATTGCATGCAGATGCGCAGTTCACCGGCATCTCGACCAATAGCCAAAGCATCGAGCCCGGCAATCTGTTCGTCGCGCTGCGCGGCGAGCGCTTCGATGCGCATGATTTCCTGGCCGACGTGGCCGCGCGTGGCGCTGCCGCCGTGGTGGCCGAACGTGTACCGGACGGATTCGCGTTGCCGGCGCTGATCGTGCCCGATACACGCTACGCGCTGGGGCAGATCGCTCAGGTCTGGCGTCGGCGGTTCGCGATCCCGGTTATTGGTGTGACCGGCAGTAATGGCAAGACCACGGTCAAGGAAATGATCGCGGCCATTCTTGTGGCGGCTTACGGTGACGACGCGGTGCTCGCCACGCGCGGCAACCTGAACAACGAGATTGGCGTGCCGCTGACACTATTCCGCCTGCAGGCGCAGCATCGCGCGGCAGTGATCGAGATGGGCATGAATCATCCGGGCGAGATCGCGCGTCTGGCCGAGATTGCGCAGCCGACCGTCGGCCTTGTGAACAATGCGCAGCGTGAGCATCAGGAATTCATGGCCAGCGTCGCTGCGGTCGCCGAAGAAAATGGCGCAGTGATTCAGGGGCTCGGCACAGATGGCTGCGCGGTATTCCCGGCGGATGACGCCTACGCGTCGTTGTGGAGCGCGTCCGCCGGCGCACGTCGCACGATGAGCTTCGGTCTCGACGGGACGGCGGCGGTCACCTGCCAGTGGCAAGCGCTGGCATTCGGCAGCCATCTGTCGGTCACGGCGCCGGGCACGACGCTTGAGCTCACGCTATCGGCCGCCGGACTGCACAACGTACGCAATGCGCTCGCTGCCTGTGCGGCGGCGCTCGCGATTGGCATTGCGCCGGACAGTATTCGGCGCGGGCTCGAAGCTTTCACACCGGTCGCCGGGCGGCTGCAGAAAAAGCAGGCCGCGCATGGCGCTACCGTGATTGATGACACCTATAACGCCAATCCGGATTCGGTGCGCGCGGCGATTGATGTGCTCGCCGCTGCGCCTTCGCCACGCACGCTGGTGCTAGGCGACATGGGCGAGGTTGGCAGCGAGGGGGTCGCCTTCCATGAAGAAATCGGCGCGTATGCGCGCGCGTGCCAGATCGATCAGCTGTTTACGCTGGGTGAGCTGGCCCGCCACGCGAGCCTCGCGTTTGGCGACCATGCCCGGCATTTTGACGATATGGACACACTAAATGATGAAGTCGCCAACGTGCCGCCTGGTGCGAGCGTGCTGGTAAAAGGATCGCGCTTCATGAAAATGGAACGTGTGGTGCAGCGCCTCACTGGCGCGCAAGCGGGAGTTCACTGACATGCTGCTTTGGCTGGCACAACTATTCCAGGATCAGGTTGGCGCGCTGCGCGTGTTCAACTTCATTACGTTCCGCGCCGTGTTCGCGACGCTGACGGCGCTGCTGATCGGTCTGTTCGCCGGTCCTGCGGTGATCCGCATGCTGACCGAACTGAAGGTCGGACAAGCGGTGCGCACCGACGGTCCGCAGACTCACCTGGTGAAATCGGGCACCCCGACCATGGGTGGCGCGCTGATCCTGATCGGTATCGCGATCGCCGTGCTGCTGTGGGGCGACTGGAGTAATCGCTTCATCTGGCCGGTGTTGATCGTCACGCTGGGTTTCGGCGTGATTGGCTGGGTCGATGACTTCCGCAAGGTCGTTTACAAAGATCCGAACGGCATGCGTTCACGCGAAAAGTATCTGTGGCAGTCGCTGATCGGGTTGGCAGCGGCTTTCTATCTTGCATTCTCGGTATCCGGCCCGACCAATACCAAGGTGATGGAACTGTTCACCGTCTGGGTACAGTCGGGCTTTGCGATGGATCTGCCACCGAAGGCCGACCTGATCGTGCCTTTCGTGAAGACCATCAGCTATCCGCTGGGCGTCTGGGGCTTCATCGCGCTGACTTATTTCGTGATTGTCGGCACCAGCAATGCGGTGAACCTGACCGACGGCCTCGATGGCCTCGCGATCATGCCGACCGTGATGGTGGGCTCCGCACTTGGCATCTTCGCCTACCTGACCGGCAGCGCCACCTACTCCAAGTACCTGCTGATTCCGCATATTCCCGGCGCCGGCGAGCTGTTGATCTTCTGCGGCGCAATGGCGGGTGCAGGTTTGGCCTTCCTGTGGTTCAACGCGTATCCGGCACAGGTTTTCATGGGTGATGTGGGCGCGCTGGCGCTCGGCGGTGCACTCGGCACCATCGCCGTGATCGTGCGACAGGAAATTGTGCTGTTCATCATGGGTGGCGTATTCGTCGTCGAGACACTGTCTGTGATGCTGCAGGTCGCGTACTTCAAATACACCAAGATGCGCACCGGTGTCGGCAAGCGCGTGTTGCTGATGGCGCCGCTGCATCATCACTATGAACAGAAGGGCTGGAAGGAAACGCAGGTCGTGGTGCGTTTCTGGATCATCACGATGATGCTGGTACTGGTCGGGCTGTCGACACTGAAGCTGAGATAAAGAACAAGGCATGAACTACGCAGGCAAACAGGGATTGGTGCTCGGGCTCGGTGAATCGGGCCTTGCGATGGCGCGCTGGCTCGCGCGCGGTGGCGCACGCCTGCGCGTCGCCGACACACGCAGCGCACCAGAGCGTCTGCCTGCACTGCAGGCGGCGCACCCGGACATTGAGTTTGTCGGCGGCGAATTCAGCGCGGCCCTGCTTGATGGCATCGATTTCATTACGCTGAGCCCGGGTCTTGCGCCTGACCGTGAACTCGCTGCCCTATTGCCGGCGGCGGACGAAAGACAGATCCCGGTCTGGGGCGAGATCGAACTGTTCGCGCAGGCGCTGGCCGCGCTGAAGGATGAGCGTGATTACACGCCGAAAGTACTGGCGATCACGGGTACGAATGGCAAGACCACCGTCACCAGCCTGACCGGCCAGCTGTGCCGAGCGGCCGGACTGTCGGTGCAGGTGGCAGGCAACATCAGCCCGGCTGCGCTCGACGTGTTGCGCGATGCGCTGGATAACGACCAGCTGCCGCAATGCTGGGTGCTGGAGCTGTCCAGCTTCCAGTTGTTCAGCACCTTCTCGCTGAATGTGGATGCGGCCACCGTGCTGAACATCACACAAGACCATCTCGACTGGCACGGCGACATGGAGGCGTATGCCGCAGCGAAGGAACGCATCTTTGGCACGAACACGGTTCGTGTGCTGAACCGCGACGATGCGCGCGTGATGAAGATGACCAGCCCGCAGGCACCGGTCATCACTTTTGGCACCGACCAGCCTGCGGCACCGGATTGCTTCGGCCTGTCGCTCGAAGGCGGTATGCAGTGGCTGATGCTCGCGATCGCGGACGATGATGGCACTGAGAAGAAAAAGCGCGGCAAGCCGCAACCGGATGTCGAGCTTTACATCAACCGTCTGATGCCGGCCGAGGCGCTGAAGATACGCGGTCAGCATAACGCGACCAATGTGCTCGCTGCGCTCGCGCTGTGCCGTGCGATTGACTTGCCGCTGGCGCCGATGCTGCATGCCGCCCGACAGTACACGGGTGAGCCGCATCGCGTGGAGCCGGTAGCGACCGTGGCCGGCGTTGAATATTTTGATGACAGCAAGGGTACGAACGTCGGCGCGACCATTGCCGCGCTCGAAGGTCTGGGGGCGGGCAGCAGCGCGCGCCTGATCCTGATTGCCGGAGGTGATGGCAAGGGGCAGGACTTCACACCGATGGCGTCTGCGGTCGCGCGGCATGTGAAGGCGGTGCTGTTGATTGGCCGGGATGCGCCACAGATCCGTGCCGCACTCGAGAGTACCGGTGTGCCGATCACATCGTGCGATTCGCTGCCGCAGGCCGTGAATGAAGCCGCAACGCTCGCGCGCGAGGGCGACCAGGTCTTGCTGTCACCAGCCTGCGCAAGTTTCGATATGTTTAACAGTTACGCGCATCGCGCGCAGGTGTTCGTCGATGCGGTACGTGAGCTTGGCTTGGCCCGTGGTGAGGTCCTCGCATGAAGCTTGCGCTCCCCGCCTTCTTTAGTGTGGACAACGCGCCAACCGACACGCGCTTTGGTCAGCGCTCGAACATGCTCGAGTATGACCAGGCGCTGCTGTGGGTCACGGCGCTGTTGCTGCTGCTGGGGCTGGTGATGGTGTATTCGGCATCGGTTGGTCTGCCGGATTCGCCGAAATACGCGAACTACAAGAACCACCACTTCCTTGCGCGACAGGCGGGATTCATCGTGGTTGGCTTGTTCGCCGGCCTGCTGGCGTTCCGTGTGCGTATAGAGCAGTGGGAGCGCTGGACGCCTTATCTCTTCATTGGCGCGCTAGGTCTGATGGTGCTGGTGCTGATTCCCGGCATCGGCAAAGGCGTGAATGGCGCGCGGCGCTGGATCGGCTTCGGGAGTTACAGCCTGCAGCCCTCCGAGATCATGAAGCTGATGATGGTGTTCTACGCTGCCGATTTCACGGTACGCAAGCAGCAGTACATGCATAGTCTGTCAAAAGGATTTTTCCCGATGGCGGTTGCGGCTGCGCTGTGCGGCGGTCTGCTGATGCTGCAGCCGGATCTTGGCGCATTCGGTGTCATCGTCTGCATTGCGATGGGCATCCTGTTCCTCGGTGGCTTCAACATCATCTGGTTCCTCGGCATGCTGGGCGTGCTGGGATCCGTGTTCTTCATGATCATTCTGATTTCGCCCTGGCGTTATCAGCGCATGGTGGCTTATCTTGATCCGTGGACCGGCGACAACGCGCTAGGCAAGGCATTCCAGCTGACGCATTCGCTGATTGCCTTCGGACGTGGCGAGATTTTCGGTGTCGGGCTAGGTGCCAGCGTCGAGAAACTGCACTACCTGCCCGAGGCGCATACAGACTTCCTGCTGGCGGTCGTGGGTGAGGAGCTGGGGCTGGTCGGCGTGTTGTTCGTGACGATGCTGTTCTACTGGATCGTACGCCGCGCCTTCGAGATTGGCCGTCAGGCCATCGCTTCCGAAAAATTCTTCGCCGGCCTCGCGGCAAAGGGCATTGGCATCTGGCTCGGTGTGCAGGTGTTCATCAACATGGGCGTGAATCTCGGTCTGTTACCGACAAAGGGTCTGACCTTGCCGCTGATGTCTTATGGCGGTTCGGGGATTGCGATTAACTGTATTGGTCTCGCGGTTCTTCTCCGAATCGATTATGAAAACCGCGTCATGATGCGCGGGGGGCGTGTATGAGCACACGAACCGACGCCATGAGCCAGCCGACGCGGTTTCGGTGCAGGCTAACTTCGCGCAGCGAAGTTAAGTGCGCGAATGCGCACGGCCGGAACCAAAACATAATGATGATGCGCGGGGGGCGTGTATGAGCATACGAACCGACGCCATGAGCCAGCCGACGCGGTTTCGGTGCAGGCTAACTTCGCGCAGCGAAGTTAAGTGCGCGAATGCGCACGGCCGGAACCAAAACATAAGGATGATGCGTGGAGGGCGTGTATGAAACACCTCCTGATCATGGCGGCCGGTACCGGTGGCCACATCTTCCCCGGTCTCGCGATCGCTGACACGATGCGTGCGCGCGGCTGGCAGGTGTCCTGGCTGGGTACGCTGCGCGGTATGGAAGCCGACATCGTACCGAAGCGCGGTATTCCCTTCGATGCCATTGACTTCGCTGGTCTGCGCGGCAAGGGCATCCGTCACATGATCACGGGCGCAGTAAAGCTGCTGGCCGGGTTCATTCGTTGCCGCTCGATCATCCGTACGCGCCAGCCGGATGTGGTGCTGGGTATGGGCGGCTATGTGACTGTGCCGGGCGGGATGATGGCCGCGCTGCAGGACAAGCCGCTGGCGCTGATGAATGCTGACGCAGCCCTGCTGATGTCGAACAAGGCACTGCTGCCATTCGCGAAAAAGATCCTGTTCGGCTTTGCTGCCGACGGCACGCAGAGCAGCAAGACGCAGGTCACCGGTAATCCGGTGCGCCGCGAAATCAGCAGCCTGCCACCGCCATCGGAGCGCTATGCGCAGCGCAGCGGTCCATTGAATGTACTCGTGATCGGCGGCAGTCTCGGTGCGAAGGTGTTGAACGAAACCGTGCCCGCTGCGCTGGCGCAGATGCCGGCGCAGCTTCGCCCGCGCGTCGTGCATCAGTCGGGCAAACAGCATATCGATGCCTTGAAAAATAATTATGCAAAAGCCGGTGTCGAGGCTGAAGTGGTGGACTTCATTGACGATATGGCCGGCCGCTATGCAGCGGCGGATCTGGTGATCTGCCGCGCCGGCGCCATTACCGTTGCGGAACTTTGTGCGGCCGGCGTTGCCTCTGTGCTGGTGCCGCTGGTGGTGTCCACCACATCGCATCAGCGGAACAATGCGCAATGGATGGCCAGTGCGCATGCTGCCGTTCATCTGCCACAGTCGCAGATGAACCCAGACTCACTGGCAACGCTATTGAACGACATGACACGCGAGCGCTGCCGACAGATGGCTGACGCCGCCTATCAGCAGGGCCGGCGCGACGCGAATGATGCGATTGCCGCTGTGCTGGAACAGCTGGGAACTTCATGAAGCACAAGGTCAAACATATTTACTTTGTCGGCCAAGCAGCGCGGTCGCGCTGCGTTCGTTCACAAGCGGCGAAGCCGAGCCGACGGATGGACCACTGACATGAAACACAAAGTCAAACACATCCACTTCGTCGGCATAGGAGGCTCCGGGATGAGTGGCATTGCCGAGGTGCTGCTCAACCTCGGCTATACCGTGTCCGGTTCGGATCTCGCTCATAACGCCGCAAGCCGCCGTCTCGCCGAGTTGGGTGCGACGATTCATATCGGCCATGCGCCGGAACATATCGTGGGTGCGGATGCGATCGTCACATCGACGGCAGTCCAGCAAAGTAATCCGGAAGTTCAGGCTGGCCGCGCCAGACACGTTCCCATCGTGCCGCGTGCGGTGATGCTGGCCGAGCTGATGCGATTGAAGCGCGGCATCGCTATCGCCGGCACGCACGGAAAAACGACCACGACCAGTCTGGTCGCGAGCATTCTCGCCGAAGGCGGACTGGATCCGACCTTCGTGATCGGCGGCCGCCTGAACAGCGCGGGCGCGAATGCAAAGCTGGGCACGGGTGAGTTCATCGTGGCCGAGGCGGATGAATCGGATGCGTCTTTTCTGAATCTGTCGCCGGTGATCGAGGTAATTACGAACATCGACGCTGATCACATGGAGACCTACGATCACAGCTTTGCCAAGCTGAAGCAGGCCTTCATCGAGTTCACGCAACGATTACCCTTCTATGGCGTCGCGATTTTGTGCATCGACGATCCGAATGTGCGCGAGATCATGCCTTTCATCTCGAAGATGGTGATGACTTACGGCTTCCATGAGGAGGCCGAGGTCCGTGCCATCGACGCACGTGCGGTCAACAGCCACATGGAGTTCACCGTCGTGCAGGAGGGCTACGAGCCACTGCCGGTCAGACTGAACCAGCCCGGCATGCATAACGTACAGAACGCCTGCGCAGCGATTGCGATCGCGCGCGAGCTGGATGTGGATGACCGGCATATCCAGAAAGCGCTGGCCGAGTTCAACGGCGTTGGTCGCCGGTTCACCCGAGTAGGCAAGCTGGCGCTGCCGGCGGATAGCGGCGGCGGCAGCTTCATGCTGGTCGATGACTACGGCCATCACCCGGTGGAGACCGCAGCGACGATTGCGGCTGCGCGTGGCGCTTATCCGGGGCAGCGGCTGGTGCTCGCGTTCCAGCCGCACCGTTACACGCGTACGCGCGATCTGTTCGAGGATTTCGTGAAAGTACTGTCCACGGTGGACGTGTTGTTGCTGGCGGATGTGTATCCGGCGGGCGAGCAACCGATACCGGCCGCCGATGGTCGTTCGCTGGCGCATGCATTGCGCGTCGTCGGCAAGACAGAACTGGTATTTGTTGAAGACATCACTGAGATGCCGGCCACGCTGCTGAAGATGGCAAAGGACGGCGATGTGGTGATGACGATGGGTGCAGGATCAATTTCAAATGTGCCGGCGCAGCTGCAGCAGCTGACACAGACCACGGCATCGGGGAAGCCATGAGCAAGACGCTGAAAGAGGAATTCGGCAGGGTTGGTGTGCTGTTCGGCGGGCGTTCCGCCGAGCGCGAGATTTCGCTGATGTCGGGCAGTGGCGTACTCAAGGCGCTGCAATCGCAGGGCGTGGATGCGCATGGCTTTGATCCGGCGCAGCGCACGCTGGCCGAGCTGGCCGCCGAAAAATTTGATCGGGTGTTCATCGCGCTGCATGGCCGCTATGGCGAGGACGGCACGCTGCAGGGCGCGCTTGAGCAGCTCGGTATTCCGTATACCGGCCCCGGGGTGCTGGCGTCCGCGATTGCGATGGACAAGGCAATGACCAAGCGCGTCTGGCTGCATAACGGGCTGTCGACGCCGGAATTCGAGATGCTGAGCGCGGATAGTGACTGGACGGCTGTCGCTAAAAAACTCGGACTTCCGCTGATCGTGAAGCCTGCGCATGAAGGATCGACGCTCGGCCTGACGAAAGTGACTGATGTTGCCCAGCTGCCGTCTGCCTATGCGCTGGCGGCCAAGTTTGACAAGGCGGTGATGGCCGAAGCCTTCATCAGCGGTATGGAGCTGACCTGTCCGGTGCTGGGCGCGGGTGACGACGCGCAGGCATTACCGGTGGTGCGCATCGTCGCGCCGGATGCGAACTATGACTATCAGAATAAGTATTTTTCGGATCAAACGAAGTACCTGTGTCCGAGCGAGTTGTCACCAGCGATGGAAAAGCAGGTGCAGGAACTCGTGCTCGCTTCCTACCGGACCCTGGGCTGCCGGGGCTGGGCGCGCGCCGACGTGATGATTCGCGCAAGCGACAGCCAGCCTCTCCTCCTCGAGATCAATACGTCGCCGGGAATGACGGGTCACTCGCTGGTGCCGATGTCGGCTGCGGTGGCGGGCATGCCTTATGAACAGTTGTGTATCGCGATCCTGCGCATGGCAGCGCTGGACCTGCGGCCGACCGCCGACTGGAAACCGGGCTGAATAAATTCAGTGAAACGAGGATAGAGATTCATGTGGAATGACATCAGAACGCTGAACCTGATCACCCGGGCCCTGCTCGGTGTGTTCGTGCTCGCGCTGATGTTTGCCGGTTACAAGTGGATCGCGCGGCAGCCGCTGTTTGATCTGACCGTGGTGCAGGTTAAGGCAGTACCGGGCAAGTCGCTGCGGTATGTGGATGAGGCCACCGTGCGCAGCGCTGCATTGCAGCGCATACGCGGCAATTTTTTCAGCATTGACCTCGGTGCCGCACGTGCCGCATTCGAGACAGTGCCCTGGGTGCAGCACGCATCGGTACGCCGCGAGTGGCCGAATAAGCTGGTGGTGACCGTCGATGAATATGTGGTGCTCGGTACCTGGGGCGAGCAGGAAGGACGGCTGATTTCGGTGGATGGTGTGCTGTTCACCGCCAACCTCGCCGAGGCGGAAGAGGAAGGCAAGTTGCCTGTACTTGACGGACCGGATGACAGCGCGCGCGAAGTCGCTCAGCGCATGTTCGATCTGCGTGAGTGGCTGGCGCCGGTAAAGCTGGCGCCGCGCGCACTGAGTTTATCGAAGCGCTACGCATGGACCGCGCGACTGGACAATGGCATTTTGCTCAATCTCGGTCGCACGCATGGGAAAGATGAATTGAAAGTCCGCGTTGACCGGCTGATCAGTGTGTATCCGCAGTTGGCATCGGCATTGCCGGGCAGGATAGAGGCGATCGACATGCGTTATCCGAATGGATTGGCATTACGAAGACGAGCGCAGGCAGGGGCGGCACCTAAGACGATGGCGCAGAGCGAGACATGAAGCGTGGATTCATCCGCGCCGTACGAACGAAGAACGAACTAACTACAGTCCGGTAAAGCTATGACAAAAGACGCGAAAAACCTGATCGTCGGACTCGACATCGGCACGTCGAAAGTGGTCGCCGTGGTGGCCGAAGTGCTGCCCAATGGGCGACAGGAAATCATTGGCCTCGGCCAAAGCGAGTCGAAGGGCCTGAAAAAAGGCGTAGTGGTCAACATCGAGGCGACCGTTGAGTCGATACAGCGCGCGCTTGAGGAAGCCGAGCTGATGGCCGACTGCCAGATTCGGAATGTCTGGACCGGCATTGCAGGCAGTCATATCCGCAGCTTCAATTCGAGCGGCATGGTGGCGATCAGGGACAAAGAGGTGAATGCGACCGATGTCGCGCGCGTGATTGAAACGGCGAAGGCAGTCAATATTCCGACGGACCAGCAGTTGCTGCACACGGTACCGCAGGAGTTCATCGTCGATAACCAGGAAGACGTGCGCGAGCCTATCGGCATGAGCGGCATTCGTCTTGAGGTCAAGGTGCATATCGTCACCGGCGCGGTATCGGCAGTGCAGAACATCGTCAAGTGCGTGCGGCGCTGCGGCCTTGAAGTGACCGACCTGATCCTGCAGCCGATGGCCTCCGCTGACGCGACCCTGACCGCTGATGAAAAGGAACTGGGCGTGGTGCTGGTCGATATCGGCGGTGGTACGACCGATATCGCCATCTTTACTGAAGGCGCGATCCGTCACACCGCGGTGATCCCGATTGCCGGCGACCAGGTAACGAATGACATTGCGATGGCGCTGCGTACGCCGACTGCGGAAGCAGAGGAGATCAAGGTACGTTACGGCATCGCCAAGCAGCTGCTGGCCGATCCGACAGATGTGTTCGATGTGCCGGGTCTGGGTGATCGCGGCGCGCGCACGCTGTCGAAAGCGGCGCTGTCGGCGGTGATTGAGCCTCGTGTTGAAGAACTGTTCTCACTGGTACATCAGGTGGTGCGCGAGTCGGGATTTGAAGAAGTCTTGTCGTCGGGTGTGGTGCTGACCGGCGGCAGCGCGCTGATGCCGGGTATGTGCGAGCTGGCCGAGGATATTTTCCTCAAGCCTGCACGCGTCGGCGTTCCCGCGTATGACGGACAGCTGGCCGATGTCGTGAAGAGTCCGCGTTATTCGACGGTGCTCGGCCTGCTGGAAGAAGCAAAGCGGCAGTATCTTCGCGGGCAAGTGGTCGATCGCCAGGGTGGTTCGGCGACAGCAGTGTGGCAGAAGATGAAGGAGTGGTTTCTCGGTAATTTTTGAAGGCGGGTGGTGGATAAGGCGACAACAACGTATCGCAAGTCCACCGGAAATTGAAGCGGACCATAAACAAGGTTTTTAATTGAACCGCAGTTGGCAGTTGCCAGCCGTCACGGACAGTGAGGGTTGACGACTGAAAACTGCATCACCCAAGGGAGTCAACATGGAAATCGATATGCTGGAAAACACGAAGGGCACGATCATCAAGGTGGTCGGCGTTGGTGGTGCGGGCGGCAATGCTGTTCAGCACATGATCAACAAGGGCGTATCGGGCGTCGAGTTCATCGTCGCCAATACCGATGCGCAGGCGCTGACGATGTCGAAAGCCCATAACGTCATCCAGATCGGCGAATCCGGCCTCGGCGCAGGCATGAAGCCGACCGTAGGTCGTCAACTGGCCGAAGAGACGCGCGACCGCATCGAAGATGCGCTGCGCGGCGCGCACATGGTGTTCATCGCGGCCGGCATGGGTGGCGGTACCGGTACCGGCGCCGCGCCGGTGGTGGCCGAAGTGGCGAAGCAGCAGGGCGCACTGACCGTCGCGGTGGTGTCCAAGCCATTCACGCACGAAGGCCAGAAATGCATGGACATCGCGAATGAAGGTCTCGAAGAGCTGAGCAAGCATGTCGACTCGCTGATCGTGATCCTGAACGAGAAGCTCGAGGAGATTTACGAAGACGACAGCATGCTCGATTGGCTGGGCCACGCAGATGATGTGCTGAACAATGCGGTGGCCGGCATCGCTGAAATCATCAATGTGCCGGGTCACATCAACGTCGACTTCAATGACGTGAAGACCATCATGGCCGAGCAGGGCAAGGCGATGATGGGCACGGCAGTGGCGTCCGGTATCGATCGTGCGCGTATCGCGGCTGAACAGGCTGTCGCTTCGCCGCTGCTCGATGGCATTGATCTGTCCGGTGCGCGTGGCGTGCTGGTCAATGTGACCGCAAGCCGCTCGCTGAAGGGTAAGGAAATCAAGCAGGTGATGGAGACCGTGCGCGCATTCGCAGCGCCAGATGCATCGATTGCGCAAGGTATCGCATATGACGACAACATGGGTGAGGAAGTGCGCGTGACCGTGGTCGCGACCGGTCTGGGTCGTGCGCGTCGTCCGCAACTGGTGACCACGCCGATGCCGGTGGCACGTACCGGTACCTATGACGCGGTCGGCGCGGCGCCGGCCGCAACAGCCACCGAGACCGCGGTGCCGGGCGCGAACCAGACCTTCGAGCCGATTCGCACGCCGGCAGTCTGGCGTCGCGAGCATGCGTCGGAAACGGTACGCGCGATGGAGCGCAATGGAACCGAGACCTACGACATCCCGGCCTTCCTGCGTCGTCAGGCGGACTGATCCTGCAGGAATTCGGCGGGCAAGGCATACTTTGGCCTGCCCGCCGTTCCCGGCGGGTCTGTCGTTCCATGGCTGAGTAATACGTCGTCCCGGTACAAGCCGGGACCCTCGGCCGTCAATCATCCATAACCCGAATATCCCCGCAAGGACCCACCATGACCATCAAAATCGGAGACCATCTCCCGGAAGGCAAACTCGCTGAATTCATCGACGTCGAGACCGAAGGCTGCGCGCTCGGCCCGAACACGTTTAACGTGTCTGAGCTCGTGAAAGGCAAGACCATCGCAATCTTTGGGCTGCCCGGCGCGTACACGCCGACCTGCTCGGCACAGCACGTGCCCGGCTATGTGAATCACGCGAAAGATCTGCACGCGAAGGGCGTCGATGAGATCTGGTGCATCTCGGTCAATGATGCGTTCGTGATGGGCGCCTGGGGTCGTGAACTGAAGGCGACCGGTATCGTGCGCATGATGGCCGACGGCAATGCTGACTTCAGCAAGGCAATTGGTCTGTCCGCCGACTTCAGCCAGTTCGGCATGGGTACCCGCTCGCAGCGCTACTCGATGCTGGTGAAGGACGGTGTGGTCACGCAGCTGAATGTCGAAGCGCCGGGCAAGTTTGACGTGTCGAACGCAGAGACGATGCTGGGGCAAGTGTAATTTGATGGTGGGTTTCGCCTCGCTCTACCCACCCTGTTTTCCGATTCGATGAATAGATGAATAGGATAGGTAGAGCCGTCAGGCGAAACCCGCCAATGTCTCGGGGTGTATGGCGCCAACCATGATCAAACAACGCACCATCCGCGAAACCATCAGCACCACGGGTGTCGGCCTGCACTGCGGCACACGCGTCGTGCTGACGCTGCGTCCCGCGCCGCCCAACAGCGGCATCGTGTTTCGCCGGGTTGATATCGATCCGCCGGTTGAGTTGCCGGCCTCCGCCACGGGTGTCGGCGATACCCGGATGGCGTCCGTGCTGGAAAAAAATGGCGTGCGTGTGTCCACGGTCGAGCATCTGATGTCGGCATGTGCCGGTCTCGGTATCGATAATCTGATCGTCGATCTGACCGCCGAAGAAATTCCGATCATGGATGGCTCGGCGGCGTCCTTCGTGTTCCTGCTGCAGCAGGCCGGCTGCGTCGAACAGAACGCCGCGAAGCAGTTCCTGCGTGTAAAAAAGACGATTGAAGTGCGCGAGGGCGAGGGTGCCACTGAGAAGTGGGCGCGGCTTGAACCCCGCCACGGTTACCGGCTGAAATTCTTCATCGAGTTCAATCATCCGGCGATTGACGGCAGCGGCCAGACGGCCGAAGTCGATCTCGATTTTGCTTCCTATATTGAAGAAATTGCGCGCGCGCGTACCTTTGGCTTCATGCAGGATGTTGAAACCCTGCGCGGCATGGGACTGGCGCGCGGCGGCTCGCTGGAGAATGCGATTGTGATGGATGAGTTCCGCATTCTGAACACAGGCGGCCTGCGCTATCAGGATGAGTTCGTGCGTCACAAGATTCTCGACGCGATGGGCGACCTGTACCTCGCCGGGCATCCGCTGCTGGCCAGCTATACCGCGCACAAATCCGGACACGGATTGAACAACAAGCTGTTGCGCGCGCTGTTTGCCGATCCCGATGCTTACGAGATCGTCACCTTCTCTTCCGATCATGCGGCGCCAGCCGCGTACTCCACTCAGCTGGAGCAGGAGTGGGCGGCTGTCTGAAGAGCGCCGCTGCCCCTCCGCTACCACGCTGCATTCCCCCGCTCACGCCGGCTAGTGGCAGCACGTGAATCAGCCAGGCAGGTGCGTCAACGAGCCCGGCAGATAATTCAACGAGCCCGGTCAATGATTCGTCATCCCGGCGCAGGCCGGGATCCATCGTGGTGCATCAAGACGCCTGCCACGCACCAAGATGCAGCAAAATTCGCCTCGATCGCGATCGGATAGCTGGCACTGATGTTGCATTACAAAAAGCACCGAGAGGCTGGGCAGGTTTGCTGACCTACATCGCTTCTTGAGCAAGGACGCTAGGGTTCCGGTCGCCATCCTGATGGCGATGTCTGGTCCGAGAGCGGCCGGCTTCGATCCTTCACCGGTTCGAGGCTCCACGGAGGGATAAAAGCCCGGGAGGCCATCGCAAGTGTTGCGGTTGCTCGCCTCCGGTTTTTTGACTTTCGAGGCGCCTATGAAACCGGAACAACTGCCCCCTGCGGCCAGCGATTCCCCTGTCAGCAAAAACCTGCTGCGCAACCAGCGCAGCGCGTGGTCCGTGCGCGGCGAGATTCCGCGCAGCGTGAGGCTTGCGCTGTCAGTGCTCGGCTTCCTGCTTCCTTTCATCGCGTGGTTCGCGCTGTCGCACAGCGGCCTGATGGAAGAGGTCTTCATGCCTACGCCAATGAAGGTACTGGAGAGCGCCTTCGACTGGTGGGCTGATGAAACGCTCGTCGCCGACATCTTGATCAGCATCGAGCGCATCTTCGGCGGCTTCCTGCTGTCGGCCGTGATCGCGCTGCCGCTCGGCGTGATGATCGGCACCTATGCGCCGGCGCGCGCGCTGCTCGAGCCGCTGACGGATTTCTCGCGCTACCTGCCGGCGGTCGCGTTCATCCCGCTGATCATGCTGTGGGTCGGCATCGACGAGAGCGCAAAGATCACCGTGATTTTCGTCGGCACCTTTTTCCAGATGGTGCTGATGCTGGCCGAGGACGTGGCGCGCGTGCCGAATGCGGCGATCGAAGCCGCGCGCACGATGGGCGCGACCAATGGCGAGGTGGTGAAGCTGGTGATCCTGCGCGCTGCGCGCCCGGCGATGCTGGACACGCTGCGCTCCTGCATGGGCCTTGCGTGGACCTATCTGGTGGTCGCCGAGCTGGTCGCCGCAAACAGCGGCCTCGGTTTCGCGATCCTGAAGGCGCAGCGCTTTCTGCATACCGATAAGATTTTTGCCGGCATCCTGATGATCGGCCTCATCGGGCTCATTACTGACCAGCTGTTCCGCTGGGTGCATCGCACCGCGTTCCGCTGGCATTACCTACGGAGCTGAGATGGACAATATCAAGATCAGTGTCCGCGAGCTGGACAAGTTCTATGGCAAGGGCGGGCGCCGTGTACATGCGCTTGCCGACATCAACCTCGACATCAGGGCCGGCGAATTCGTCACGCTGGTCGGCGCGTCCGGCTGTGGCAAGTCGACGCTGTTACGCACGATAGGCGGGCTCGAAGAGTATGCCGATGGCGACATCCTGTGCAATGACCAGATGGTCGACGGGCCCGGCGCCGACCGCGCGATGGTGTTCCAGAGTTACAGCCTGTACCCGTGGCTGACCGTCAGCGAGAACATCCGCTTCTCGCGCCGGCTGAAGCACAAGCGCGAGAACCTGAGCTCGAGTGACGTCGAGATCGCATCCGGCCGCGCCGATGCGCTGATACAGCTGATGGGACTGTCGCATGTCGCCCATTCTTATCCGGCCGAGCTATCCGGCGGCATGCAGCAGCGCGTCGCGATCGCGCGCGCGCTGATGGGCAGGCCTGATGTGCTGCTGATGGACGAGCCGTTCGGCGCGCTCGATGCGCAGACGCGCGAGGTAATGCACGACCTGATCCGGCATGTCTACCTGTTGGAAAAGACCACCGTGGTATTCGTCACGCACGACGTCGAGGAGGCGCTGTACCTCGGCCAGCGTGTGGTCGTGATGGCGCCACGCCCGGGCCGTATTGATTCCATCGTTGACGTGCCGTTCGGCACCGGGCGCGAACAGGACCTGAAGCTCGCGCCCGAATTCAATGCCATCAAGCGCAGCATCCTACAGCGCATTCGCGAGACCTCCGGCATCAGGACCGACCTCGAACAATTGGCCAAGCTGACCCGCGCCGCCTGATCAACCAAATAAGAGACGCATCATGGCCCCTACCGATAGCTTCGACATCACGAGCAAGATGCAAGAACTTGCGCCGGACCTCGACCCCGAAAAGGTCAAATGGATAGAGACCTTCCCCGGCGGCGGCCACTGGTCGTACCGGCTCACGCGCGGCACCACGCTGCGCTTCATCGACCTCGAGGGCGGTGCGAATGCGTCGGTGCTGCTGTATCGCGCCGATGAAAAGCTCGAACGCCTGAACGTGCCCGACACGCTGAAGGCGCAGCACACCGCGCACCTGACGACCGGCCACGTGCTGTACTCCGATATGGGCCGCATCCTCGCATCATTCGCGCGCGATACCGTCGGCTGGCACGACCCGCTGTGCGGCGTGTCCGACGCGGTATTGGTACACAAGCGCTACGGGCAGCGCCGCTATCAGGAGCACCGCAACGCGATGCACCGCAATGGCAAGGACAGCCTGCTGGTCGAGATCGGCAAATGGGGACTGGGTCTGCGCGACTGGGTGCCGAACGTGAACCTGTTCTCGAAAGTCAGCGTGAACGACGAGGGCCGCTTCGCGTTCGTACCCGGCAATTCGAAGGCCGGCGACTTCGTCGAGCTGCGGCTCGAGATGGATGTGCTGGTGGCGATCTCCACCGCGCCGCATCCGCTCGACCCGAATCCGGAATACAGGCCGAAGAAGGTTGCGCTCGTCGCATGGAATTCCGGCACCGCGCCGGCCGATGACGCGTGTCGCTTGTCGTGCGCCGAAAACGCGCGCGGCTACTACAACACTGAACTGATCTACCGTTGAAGGAAACAGCGATGAACAATCTTCGCGAAAGCCCCCTCGATCCCGCGAAAGCCGTCTACGACTACTGCCTGCCTGCCGGCGAACCCTGGCTGCACAAGGTCAGCAAAGGCCAGGTGCTGCGCATCATCGACCTCGAGGGCAACCAGGCGGTCGACACCATCTTCTACAACGCCGACGACACCGCCGAGAGCTACAGCATGACCGACACCTTGCAGCAGCAGGGCGGCATCTACCTGAGTACCGGTTCGGTGCTGATGTCGAACCGCGGGCGGCCGATGCTATCCATCGTCGCCGACACCTGCGGCCGGCATGACACGCTGGGCGGCGCCTGCGCGGCCGAGAGCAATACGGTGCGCTATGCGATACAGAAGAAGTTCATGCACAGCTGCCGCGACAACTACCTGCTGGCGCTCGCGCATGCGGACAACGGCATGGGCAAGCGCGACCTCGTGCCAAACGTGAACTTCTTCATGAACGTGCCCGTCACGCCTGAAGGTGGCCTGAGATTTGCCGATGGCGTGTCCGGCCCTGGCAAGTATGTCGAGCTGCGCGCCGAGATGGACGTGCTGGTGCTGGTATCGAACTGCCCGCAGCTGAACAACCCGTGCAATGCGTACAACCCGACGCCGGCGCGGTTTTTGGTGTGGGATGCCAAACCCACCGAAGCCCCGAGATGAAAAATGAAATCACGCCGCAACGACGCGGCGTGTGACCGATAACGAGATAACGATGTTCAAGAAAATACTGATCGCAAACCGCGGCGAAATCGCCTGCCGTGTGATCCGCACTGCGAGAAAACTCGGTATCCAGAGCGTGGCCATCTATTCCGAGGCCGACGTCGAATCGCTGCACGTGCGCCTCGCCGACGAAGCCATCTGCATCGGCGCAGCGCCAGCGTCCGAGAGCTACTTGTCGGCTGACAAGGTGCTGGCGGCCGCGAAGCAGACCGGCGCCGACGCGATCCATCCCGGCTACGGCTTCATGAGCGAGAACGCGAATTTCGCCGAAGCCTGCGCAGCTGCCGGCGTGACCTTCATCGGCCCGACGCCGCAGCAGATGCGCGACTTCGGCCTGAAGCACACCGCACGCGAACTCGCGCAGCAGGCCGACGTGCCGCTGCTGCCCGGCACCGGCCTGCTGGCCGATGCAAACGAAGCGCTGACCGAAGCGGAGCGCATCGGCTATCCGGTGATGCTGAAGAGCACCGCCGGTGGCGGCGGCATCGGCATGCGGCTATGCCGCAGCGCGGCCGAGCTGGAAGCGGCGTATGCCTCGGTGCTGCACCTGTCGCAGAATAACTTCAAGAACAGCGGCATCTATCTCGAAAAATTCGTCGAGCGCGCGCGCCATGTCGAGGTGCAGATCTTCGGCGATGGCAGGGGCAACGTGGTGTCGCTCGGCGAGCGCGACTGCTCGGTGCAGCGCCGCAACCAGAAAGTGATCGAAGAGACGCCGGCGCCCGGGCTATCGGATGCGACGCGCACAGCACTGGCAACGACTGCGGTGCGGCTCGGTAATGCGATCTCGTATCTGTCGGCCGGTACCGTCGAATATGTGTTCGATGCCGACACCGGCGCGTTCTATTTCCTTGAGGTGAACACGCGGCTGCAGGTCGAGCATGGCGTGACCGAGCAAGTGTTCGGCGTCGACCTGGTTGAATGGATGATCCGCGCCGCGACCGGCGACTTCACGCTGCCCGCACAGGAAACCCTGACGCCGAGCGGCCATGCGATGCAGCTGCGCGTGTACGCGGAAGACCCGGCAAAGAATTTCCAGCCCTCGTCCGGGGTACTGACCGAGGTGCGCTTCGCCGACGGGCTACGCGTCGACACCTGGGTCGAGCGCGGCGTAACGGTCAGCCCGTTCTACGACCCGCTGCTGGCCAAGCTGATCGTGAAGACCGATTCGCGCGACGCATCGATTGCGCAGCTGGTCGCATCGCTGCGCACAAGCCGTATCGCCGGCATCGAGACCAACCTCGGCTACCTCGCCGACATCCTGCGCCATTCGCCCTTCGTCGGCGGCCAACCGACCACGCAGATGCTGGCCGCGATGCCGCACGGCCCGAACACGGTCGAGGTGCTCGAGGCCGGCATACAGACCACGGTGCAGGACTATCCGGGCCGGCTCGGGCTGTGGAACGTCGGAATTCCGCCGTCGGGTCCGATGGATTCTTATGCGCACCGCTTCGCGAATCGCCTGCTCGGCAATGACGACGCGGCCGCGACGCTGGAAATGACCTTGCAGGGCGCGACACTGCGCTTCAATTGCAATTGCACGATTGCGCTGGCCGGCGCCGACCTGCAAGCGACGGTCAATGGCGAGGCTGGCAAGCGTGCGCTGGCGAACTGGAGTACGCATGCGCTGAAAGCCGGCGACACGTTGCGCTTCGCGTCGGTGCAGGGCGCCGGCGTGCGCGCGTATCTCGCATTCGCCGGCGGCATAGACGTGCCGGATTACCTTGGCAGCAAATCCACGTTCACGCTTGGCCAGTTCGGCGGCCACGGTGGCCGCGCGCTGCGCGCCGGCGACGTGCTGCATGTGGGCGCGAGCGATGTGACATCCGTCGCGCTGCCGCCGCAGGCGATTCCCGACTACGGCCACGACTGGCAGATTGCGGTGCACTACGGCCCGCATGGCGCGCCGGACTTCTTCACCGACGACGATATCGCGACCTTCTTCGGCACGCGTTGGGAAGTGCATTTCAATTCCAGCCGCACGGGAGTGCGGCTGATCGGCCCTAAGCCGCGCTGGGCGCGCACCGATGGCGGCGAGGCGGGGCTGCATCCGTCGAACATCCATGACAATGCCTATGCGATCGGCTCGATCGACTTCACCGGCGACATGCCGGTGATCCTCGGCCCCGACGGCCCCAGCCTCGGCGGCTTCGTATGCCCGGCGGTGATCGTGTCGGCCGACCTGTGGAAGATAGGCCAGCTGAAGCCGGGCGACAAAGTGACTTTCATCCGCGTGTCCGCCGACGAGGCGGCCGCGATGCGCGAGCAGCTCGAGCACGTGTTCACGCCGCAGGTCGCCGCACCTGCGTTCACGATTCCGGTGACGGCACAGGGCGAGCAGCAGCCGGCGATCGTCAATGCAGGCAAGCTCGCCGATGGCACCGAGGTCGTATACCGCCGGGCCGGCGACGATTACCTGCTGGTCGAGTTCGGCGCGCTGGTGCTGGACATGGAGCTGCGCTTCCGCGTGCATGCGCTGATGCTCGCCGTCGAGCAGGCAAGGCTGCCGGGCGTGATCGACCTGACCCCGGGCATACGCTCGCTGCAGCTGCATTACGACCATCGCCGGCTGCCGGCGCGCGAACTGATCGCAAGGCTCGACAAGCTGATCGCCGACCTGCCGCCAGTCGACGCGATGGTGGTGCCGTCGCGCACCGTTCATTTGCCGCTGGCATGGAACGATTCGCAGACTCAGCTCGCGATCCAGAAATACCAGACCACGGTGCGCCCCGATGCGCCGTGGTGCCCATCGAACATCGAGTTCATTCGCCGCATCAACGGGCTGGATTCCGAGAAGGAGGTGTACGACGTGGTGTTCAACGCGAGCTACATGGTGCTCGGCCTCGGCGATGTCTATCTCGGCGCGCCGGTCGCCACGCCCATCGATCCGCGTCATCGCCTCGTCACCACGAAGTACAACCCGGCGCGCACCTGGACGCCGGAGAACGCGGTTGGCATCGGCGGCGCCTACCTGTGCGTGTACGGGATGGAAGGCCCCGGCGGCTATCAGTTCGTCGGGCGCACCGTGCAGATGTGGAACCGCTACCGGCAGACCGACAGCTTCCGCGACGGCCATCCGTGGCTACTGCGTTTCTTCGACCAGATCCGTTTCTACGAAGTCAGCGAGGAGCAGTTGCTCGAACACCGGCGGGACTTCCCGCTCGGCCGCTTCGACGTACGCATAGCCGAAGGCGAATTCTCGCTCGCGCAGTACCGGCAGTTCCTCGACAGCGAAAAGGAATCGATCAACGCGTTCAAGCAGAAGCAGCAGGCTGCGTTCGAGGCCGAGCGCGAGCGCTGGCGCGAGGCCGGGCAGGCCGAATACGTCAGCGATGACGCGGCATCCTCCGCTGCTGCCGATGTCGAATTGCCGGAGGGCTGCCGCTACCTGAGCGCGGCGGTACCGGGCAGCGTGTGGAAGATCGCGGTGCCGGCCGGCGGCAAGGTGGCCGAAGGCGACAGCGTCGCGATCCTTGAGTCGATGAAGATGGAAATCCCGCTGGCTGCGAGCGCTGCCGGCGAGGTGGTCGAGTGGCTGGTGTCGGAAGGGACGGCGGTCGCAGCGGGACAGAACATCGCGGTTTTTCGCGAGGATTGAATGATTGGTGGGTAGGGCGAAGCGAAACCCACCAGACACCCACGGAGCAAGCATGAACGACATCAAAACCAACGGCCTCCCCACGCTGCACGCACTGCGCGCGCAATACGCATCCGGCGACCTGAAGCCGAGCGCCGTGCTCACGCAGCTCCTGCAACGCATCGCAGAAGTCGACCGCCCCGAGATCTGGATCAGTCTCGTCAACGATGCAAAGCTGCTCGAGCAGGCAAAGGCGCTCGACGCAACATTTGCTGCCGAAGGCGCGGCCGTGTTCGCGAAGCTGCCCTTGTTCGGCATGCCGTTTGCGGTGAAGGACAACATCGACGTCGCCGGCATGCCGACCACCGCCGCCTGTCCTGCATTCGCATATACGCCCGAGCGCTCGGCGACCGTGGTCGAGCGGCTGCAGGCGGCCGGCGCGATCCTGATCGGCAAGACCAACCTCGACCAGTTCGCGACCGGACTGGTCGGTACGCGCTCGCCGTATGGTGCGGTACGCAATGCGAAGGCGCCGGCGTACGTGTCCGGCGGATCGAGTTCCGGTTCCGGCGTGTCGGTCGCGCTCGGCCTCGTGTCATTCTCGCTCGGCACCGATACCGCCGGCTCGGGCCGCGTGCCGGCCGGACTGAACGGCATCGTCGGCCTGAAGCCGACGCGCGGGCTGATCTCCGCGCGCGGCGTGGTGCCGGCGTGCCGCACGCTCGACTGCGTGTCCATCTTCGCGCAGACGGTGGCTGATGCATGGACTGCCTTGCAGAGCGCCGGCAGCTATGACGCCGAAGACGGCTACTCGCGCAACATCGCGATGCTGGGCGTGAAGCGGCGCAGCTACAAGATCGCGATTCCGGCGAAGCTCGAATTCTTTGGCGATGCGGTCGCCGAGGAAGCCTTCGGCAAGACGCTCGCGGCCCTGCGCGCCATGCCCAACGTCGAGATCGGCAGTATCGATTACGAACCGTTCGCGCAGGCAGCGTCGCTGCTGTACCAGGGGCCGTGGGTCGCCGAGCGGCTGGCGGCGGTCGGCGAGTTCTACGACACGAACCTGGCCGACATGGATACGACTGTCGCCGGCATCATCGCTCAGGGCGCGAACTACAGCGCGGTCGATACCTTCAATGCGAGCTACCGGCTGGCCGACCTGCGGCGCGCGGCAGAGACGCAGCTGCAAGGCTATGACCTGTTGCTGGTGCCGACCACGCCGACCATGCACACGATCGCTGCGGTGCAGGCCGACCCGGTGCGCCTGAATTCGCAGCTCGGCCACTACACGAACTTCGTGAACTTCTTTGACATGGCCGCGCTCGCGGTGCCGTCGGCTTCGCGCAGCGATGGCCATCCGGCCGGGGTCACGCTGATCGGGCCGTGCGGCGCCGACCAGCTGCTGGCCGCCGCTGCGCAGGCGCTGCTGCCGGACGCGAAGGGCGAGGCTGAAGTCGCGGCCGATCCCATGCCTTTCAATGAACCGACGGTGCAGCTTGCGGTGGTCGGCGCGCATCTCGATGGGCAGCCGCTGAACTGGCAGCTACTCGAGCGCGGCGCGCGCAAGCTTGCGGCCACCACCACCTCCGCGCATTACGCGCTGTCGGCGCTGCCAGACACCACGCCGCCGAAGCCGGGCCTCGCGCGCGTCGGCAGCGGCGGGCGCAAGATCGACGTCGAGGTGTGGGAACTGCCTGTGCGCCGCTTCGGCGAGTTCGTCGCCGAGGTGCCGCCGCCGCTGGCGATCGGTTCGGTCGAGCTCGATGGCGGGCGGTGGGTGAAGGGATTCGTCTGTGAGCCGGAGGCGCTGAAGGGCGCGGCAGACATCAGTTCGTTCGGCGGGTGGAGGGCTTATCTGGCGTCGCGGTAAAGACGCTGGATTCCGGCGCAGGTTGGAATCCAGTGACTCTTCTGTGATCACGCGCCGGCCCAATCAAGTGCAAACAACGCATCACGCCCCACAGCAGTGCCTGCCAAGCTGCAAAACACCACGCTGATGCATGCAATCCACTGGCAAGGGAATTGCTAACAAATCCAGCATTGCAAGACCAACCTGAACAGGAGTTCCACGATGTCTCTCAATCTTAAAAAAATAATCGTCGGCGCTATGCTCGCGCTGGCAGCGAGCGCGCCGTTCGCGGCCACGCAGATGAAGATCGCGACGGTGGTCTGGATCGGTTACGGCCCGTTCTATGTCGCCGAGGCACTCGATTTCTACAAGAAGTACGGCCTGTCGGTGAAGCTGCAGGTGTTCAGCGACCCGGCACTGATCCCGCCGGCGCTGGTCGGCGGCTCGGTGCAGGGCGCGATGGTCACTTATGACCAGGTGATCGGGCAGGCTGCGAAGGGCATCAGGCACAAGGTCGTGATGCCGATCGACTACTCGAACGGCGGCGATGCGATCGTCGCATCAGCGAGCATCACGAAGGTGGCGGACTTCAAGGGCAAGAAGGTCGGCTACAACCCGCTGTCGCCGTCGGACTTCCTGCTGACCTATGCGCTGAAGACCAATGGACTGACCGACAAGGACATCACCTCCGTCAGCATGACGCCGGAAGCGGTGCCGGCCGCGATGGCCTCGGGCCAGCTGCCGGTCGGCGTGACCTATGAGCCCAGCCTGTCGCAGGTCCTGTCGCAGGGCGGCGGCAAGAAGTTCAAGGTCGTGTTCTCGTCGAAGGACGCGCCGGGCCTGATCGCCGACGTGCTGGTGTTCGATGAAAAATTCATCAAGTCCAACCCGAAGGACATCGACAGCATCATGAAGGCCTACCTCGAAGGCATGGAGTACATGAAGTCCAAGCCGGACGAGGCCGCGAAGATCATCGGCAAGTTCATGGGCGTCAGCGCCAAGGAAGTCAAGGAGCAGCTGTCCGGCGTATACAACCTGCCGCTGAAGGAAATGCCGAGCGCCTTCGTGAAATCGAAGGACACCAAGTCTTACTATGGCAGCGGCGAGATCATCGCTGGCCTGCTAAAGGCGAAGGGCCAGATCGACAAGATTCCGCCGACCGAAGTGACGATCGATGCGCAATTCGTGAACGCGCTGGCGAAATAAGTACGGCAATCCGGGGCGGCAGACTGCCGCCCTCAGGGCTCCTCTCACAGCACCCCGGCAGCACGTCGCCGCAGGTGCCGCGAAAGGCTCCTTGCCAAAAGACAGACATCGACAGAGAACGAACATGGGCATGCTCACCCGTTATTTCCGCCACGCCGATGGCGTAGTCCCGAACCTGATCGCACTGGGCATCACCATCCTGGGCTGGCCGCTCGGCATCGCCTTTTTGACGATGGACGCTTGGCTGCTGCTGGTCGCCGGCTTCTTGCTGGTCAGCCTGACGCTGATCTGGTCTGCCTATTTCATCCACGAGTTCGCGCACTACGCGATCTTCAAGTCGCCAGAAGCGAACCGTCGCTGGGGTACGCTGATGACCTGGATCAACGGCAGCTGCGTCGCCAGTTTCGACGCGCTGCGCCGCAAGCACGTGCGGCACCATGTCGAGCGCGCCGACGTGCTCACCTTCAACGTGCAGGCATTCCTGAAAGCCTCGCCCGCGCTGTTCCGTAACGCAGTGCTGGCGCTCGAATGGCTGTATTTCCCTGCGGTCGAGTTCCTGATGCGCGGCTTGGTGCTGGCGCGTGCATGGAAGAAGGGCGGCAAGATGCGCTGGCGCATGTTGGCGATCATGGCGGCGCGTGTCGCCGCGTTCGCGCTGCTCGGCTGGTACTCACTGCAGGCGCTGCTACTGTACTTCGCTGCGTATCTGGCGATGGTGACGGTGCTGCGCTTCGCGGACTGCTTCCAGCATACCTACGAGGCCTATCCTACCGACGACGACATGCCGATGTCGGCCGAGCTGATCCGCGACAAGGAATACGAACAGGCAAACACCTACACGGACATCTTCGGGCTCGACAACTTCTGGCTGAACCTGCTGTGGCTGAACTTCGGCTATCACAATGCGCACCATGAGCGGCCGATCGTGCCCTGGCATCAGCTGCCCAAGCTGCACCGCGACCTGTACGGCGAACACTATGCGCAGGTGATCACGCTGCCCGAACTGCTGAAGGCTTTCCATGTCCACCGCGTGCGGCGCGTGCTGTCGCCCGACTACGGCCGGTTACTGGCGGCGGGCGAGCCGCGGCGCGCGGACGGCTTTGTCGGCGCAGTCGGCGTGTCGTTCCTGACCGCGGTCTAAGGGCATAATGCGAGCCCCGACGGCCAATGCTGCCACGCTCGCATGGAAGCCGCACGCAATGACAACCAACACGAATGCCGCACGCAGTTCCGATACGCCCATTGCCCTGCTGTCGCTGGTTCTCAGCGGCTTCGTCTGGGGCATTGCCTGGTGGCCCCTGAAATATTTCGGCTCGCTCGGCTTCGATGGCCACGCGGTCGCGCTGACCGCGTATGCGCTGGTGGCGGCGGTGTCGCTGCCGTTCATCTGGCGCGAGCGCGCGCAGTGGCGCGGCGAACTGCGCTACCTGCTGCTGATCGGGCTGTTCTTCGGCATCGCGAACTTCCTGTTCAACTGGTCGCTGATGGTTGGCTCGGTGGTGCGCTGCATGTTGCTGTTCTTCCTGTTGCCCGCATGGGGTGTGATCGGCGGCAAGGTCTTCCTGAACGAAAGGCTGGGACCGCGCCGATTGCTTGCGGTCGCGCTCTGCCTCGGCGGCGTGTTCACCATCGTCGGCGGCTTCGATGTGTTCAGCGAGCCGCTGAGCCTGGCCGATGCGGGCGCGTTCATCGCCGGCATTGCGTACACCGCCGCCGGCATCACGAACCGCGCCGCGCGCGAAATTCCGATCGCAAGCCGCACGCTGATGTCCTTCGTCGGCTGCACCGGCATTGCACTGTTCGGGCTGGCGGTGCATGTGCCGGCGATACCGGCGGTGCCCCTAGCCGACTGGACCCTGCTGGCGCTGTTTGCCTTTGTCTGGATCCTGGGCGGCACGCTGTTGACCACTTACGGCGTCACGCATGTGCAGGCCAGCCGCGCGTCGGTGGTGCAGGTGGTCGAGCTGATGGTGTCGATGGTGTCGGCGGTGCTGCTCGGCGGCGAAACGCTGTCGCTCGGAGAGATTGCAGGCGCTGCGATGATCCTGTCGGCGACGCTGATCGAGGCCGTCGGCGGCTCGCCCCGACCGGAGATCGTGAATGATGGATTCCCTTGATCGTTACGCACTGGTGATCGTCGACATGCAGCGCGATTTCTGCAGCACCGGCGGCTATGCGGCACAGGCGGGGCTGGACGTGGGCCGGCTGTCGTCGGTAATTGCGAACATACGGCGCATGCTCGACGCGGCGCGCGCAGCCGGCATGACGGTGGTGCACACGCGCGAGGGACACTTGCCCGATCTGTCGGACTGCTCGCCGGAAAAGCTGCGCCGCAGCCGCGCGGCCGGCGCCGAGATCGGCAGCCCCGGCCCGCTCGGGCGGCTGTTGGTGCGCGGCGAGTACGGACATGACTTCATCGACGAACTGCAGCCCGCGCGCGGCGAGCTGGTCATCGACAAGCCCGGCTACGGCGCCTTTCATCGGACCGCGCTGGGCAGCGAGCTGCAGCATCGCGGCATCACAACGCTGATCCTGTGCGGCGTGACGACCGAGGTTTGCGTGCACTCAACGCTGCGCGAGGCGGTCGATCGCGGCTTTCGCTGCGTGCTGGTCGGCGACGCGTGCGCGGCCAGCGATCCGGCGTTGCAGGAGCCCGCGCTGCAGATGGTGAAGGTCGAAGGCGGCATCTTTGGTACGCTTGTTAATGCAAGCGAGATCGAGCTGCAGATCGTGAAGAAGGTCAGGGAAGCGGCATGAGCGCGGTGAAGAAGCTGTGGCCGCTGCTGACTGCGACGCATCGCTACGACAAGTCGATCTCGACGCACCGGCGCGGCGCCGGGCAGATGATAGACGCGCCGATACTGGCCTACCTGGTCGAGACCGCGAACGGGCGCATCCTGTACGACGTCGGCTGCGACCATGCCAAGATCAATGATCCGGCGAAGCGCGCGCAGTTCTACGACCCGGCGAGCTTCCATTTCGGCGCGCCGCAGATGAGCGACGAGCAGCGCATACCGCATTATCTCGAGCGGCTGGGACTGTCGCCGAAGGACATCGACGTGGTCTTCATCGGCCACCTGCACTTCGACCATGTGGGCGGGCTCGGCGAGCTGAAGCGCTGCGGCTGCGGTGCTGAGATCCATGTGCAGCAAGACGAACTTGGTGCCGCGCTGACGGGGCAGGATAGCGCGTGCTTCCACGATGACTTCGCCGGCCACGGCCCGTTCACGGTGAAACAGGGTGACTATGCATTGACCTCCGGCGTGTCTGCGATCAGCACGCCCGGCCATACCGCCGGCCACATGTCGCTGTGGATAGAATTGCCGAAGGGGCCGCCAGTGATACTGGCCGGCGACGCCGCCGACCTGCAGGAAAACCTGGATGACGAAATCGCGCCGGGCGCATGCTGGCAGGATGGCTATGCGCTGGCGGTCGACAGCATCAGGAAGCTCAAGCGCATGGCGGCGGCCGAATCGGCAGTGATCTGGCCGAATCACGATTTTGCGTTCTATCGCACGCTGAAACCTTTTCCCGACTGGCACGAATGATGGACGTTCACGCAAGTCCGGCAGTGCCGCGCGCTTTTCGCGGTGTGTGGCGGCGCAGCCTGCTGCGCGCGCCCGGCATCGCCGATGACACGACAACTACGGTGTTCTGGATGCAGGCCTCGCGTTGGCATGCGGATATCCGGATTCCCGCCGGCCGTCCCGACTTTTCCGGCGTCAGCTCGCTGGACGAATGCAATGACGCACAACTGGCCTGGCTGGCGACGCAGCAGGGCTTTGCCGGTGTGACGACCGTCGATACGGCGACGTACGCAACCCAGTGGCTAAGGCAGGTTGATTTCCAGCCGCCTTCGCCTCTGCCGGACGCCGGTCATGCGAAGTTCGAGCGCGGCATGCTGGTCGAGACCGGCATTCATGCCGATTACACGGAGCACTGGCATCGGGAGCCGGATACGGACGCCGGTTTTTCGGTGTTCCATCGGCTCGACGACGGCGTGCCGGCCTTGCTGCTGACCGCCGGCATCAAGATCATGTTCGTGCGCGCGCGCAGCACGGCCTTCGGCGTCGAAGGATGGGGCAGCGGCGATTCGCTGCGGCGGCAGCTGGATGTCGAGATCTCGTTCGGCGAGCGCAATGCCGACGGCTGGAAGATTCAGTGCTCCACCTTGCCGTGGCGAGAGGGGCGGCGGGTGCGGCTGGCGCAGCTTGAGCTTGATGACGGCAGCGTGCAGCTCGACATCGACGGCCAGCCGTCGCGCTGGGAAGTGCTGGAGTGATCGCCGCCGGGCTGCCGCGCTTCAGCGCCTACGGCGCGCGACCAGCGCCTGCAGCGCCTCCCGCAACGGACTATCCTCGAGCGAATTTGCCAATTCTGCGAAGGAGCTGACCGCGCCCCCCGGCAGTTCGTGGTCCGCACGCTTGCCGGAGGGCCGCTGCGGCTCATCCGGCATTGGCTGGACTTTCAGTTTGATGCCTTCAATCGCCCAGCCCTTGGCCCGCAGATCGCTCTGCAGCTTCGGCAGCACCTGCCGAAGTCGGGTCGCCAGCGCCGCATTCGGCACCGCGACCTGTAACTGACCGTCGCGCACCTGCAGCGCGCGGCAAGTGGCGAACAGTGTCGGCAGCAGGCGCTCGCAGTCGGCCTGCAACTGGCCCACCCGCTGCGCGGCCGGCAGCAGTTCAGCCAGCTTGTCGCTGGACTTCAGGAATTCGGAGACGTCGCGCGTCTTCGGCGCCTGTCCGGGCCGGCGTGCGGGCGTGAAATTCGGCGGGTTTCTGACCATCCGGCAACCTTAGCACAGAGAAAAGACTGGCTGAAGTGCCGGTCTGGCAAGAATAGGTGACATGTTAGAATCGCAGCTTTGGCGAACGATGGCCTACGCACGCCCGTCTGCGGGCAAGGTCCTCTCAGGCCCTGACACTTTCTACCCCTGGCATGTCCCTACTGACCAAGATTTTCGGCAGCCGCAATCAGCGACTGCTCAAGCAACTGCAAAAGTCGGTCCGCGCGATCAATGCGCTCGAACCAGAACTCGAGCAACTGTCCGATGAAGCGCTGAAGGCGAAGACGCCCGAGCTCAGAGCGAAACTGGAAGCGGGCGCCACCACCGACGATATTCTCGTCGAGGCGTTCGCGGTCTGCCGCGAGGCATCGAAGCGTGTGCTGAAGATGCGCCATTTCGATGTGCAGCTGATCGGCGGCATGGTGCTGCATCAGGGCAAGATCGCCGAGATGGGCACCGGCGAGGGCAAGACGCTGATGGCGACGCTGCCTGCCTACCTCAACGCGCTGACCGGCAAGGGTGTGCATGTGGTCACCGTCAACGACTACCTCGCGCAGCGTGACGCGGAATGGATGGGCAAGCTGTATGGCTGGCTCGGCCTGACCACCGGCGTGAACCTGTCACAGGCTTCGCATGACGTGAAGCAGAAGGCCTACGCGTCCGACATCACCTACGGCACCAATAATGAATTCGGCTTCGACTACCTGCGCGACAACATGGTGTACGCGCCGGTCGAGCGCGTGCAGCGTGGTCTGGCGTTTGCGATCGTCGATGAAGTCGACTCGATCCTGATCGACGAGGCGCGCACGCCGCTGATCATCTCCGGTCAGGCGGAAGACCATACCGAGATGTATCGCAAGATGAACGCGCTGCCGCCGCTGCTGACGCTGCAGATCGGTGAAGAGACACCGGACGGTAAAGGCGTGGTCGAAGTTCCCGGCGATTACACGAAGGACGAGAAGGCGCACAGTGTGCTGCTGACCGAGGCCGGCCACGAGAAGGCCGAGCGCATCCTGACCGAGATGGGGCTGCTGCCGGAAGGCGCGTCGCTGTACGACCCGTCGAACATCACGCTGATTCACCACCTGTATGCGGCATTGCGCGCCCATGTGCTTTATCACAAGGATCAGCAGTATGTGGTGCAGAACGGCGAAGTGATCATCGTCGATGAATTTACCGGTCGCCTGATGCAGGGCCGCCGCTGGTCCGAAGGCCTGCATCAGGCGGTCGAGGCGAAAGAAGGTGCGCGGATTCAGAACGAGAACCAGACGCTGGCCTCGATCACCTTCCAGAATTATTTCCGCATGTACGGCAAGCTGGCCGGCATGACCGGCACCGCCGATACCGAAGCATTTGAATTTCAGGAAATCTACGGCCTTGAGACCGTGGTGATTCCGCCGAACCGCCCGAGCCAGCGCAAGGACCGGCAGGATCAGGTGTTCAAAAACTCGGACGGCAAGTACCGCGCGGTGATCGCAGACATTCGCGATTGCTACGAGCGCGGGCAGCCGGTGCTGGTGGGTACCACGTCGATCGAGAACTCAGAACTGATCGCCGCGATGCTGACGAAGGAAAACCTGCCGCACAATGTGCTGAACGCGAAGCAGCACGCGCGGGAAGCGGAAATTGTCGCGCAGGCCGGTCGTCCGAAGATGATCACCATCGCGACCAATATGGCGGGTCGCGGTACCGACATCGTGTTGGGCGGTAACGTCGACAAACAGATCCAGATCATCGAGGCCGACGACACGCTGTCGGCTGATGACAAGACAGCGCGCGCACACACGCTGCGCGATGAATGGCAGTCGCTGCATGAGCAGGTAGTGGCGGCCGGCGGCTTGCATATCATTGGTACCGAGCGTCACGAGTCACGCCGCATTGATAACCAGCTGCGCGGTCGTTCCGGTCGTCAGGGTGATCCGGGATCCTCGCGCTTCTATCTGTCGCTCGACGATCCCTTGCTGCGCATCTTCGCCGGCGACCGCGTGCGCGCGGTGATGGAGCGACTGAACATGCCGGAAGACGAGCCTATCGAGGCTGGCATCGTGTCCCGTTCTATCGAGTCCGCGCAGCGCAAGGTCGAGGCGCGAAACTTCGACATCCGCAAGCAGCTGCTGGAATATGACGATGTGGCGAATGACCAGCGCAAGGTCATCTATCAGCAGCGTAACGAGTTGCTCGAAGCGGACAGCATGGCTGAGACCATCCTGTCGCTACGCCACGGTGTGTTCAGCGATCTGTTCCGTGCGCATGTGCCGGAAGGCTCGATGGAAGAGCAATGGGATCTGGAAGCGCTGCAGGAAAGTTTGCTGCTCGAATGGCAGATTGACCTGCCGCTGAAAGCCATGCTGCAAGCGGAGCCGGAGCTGACTGACGATGAACTGCTCGAGCGCGTGATCGCGAAGGTGGATCAGCTGTATCAGGCCAAGGTCGGACTGGTCGGCGAGGAATCGTTCGGTGGCTTCGAGCGCAATGTGATGCTGCAGAGCGTGGATACGCACTGGCGTGAGCATCTGGCGGCGCTGGATCATCTGCGTCAGGGCATCCATCTGCGCGGCTATGCGCAGAAGAACCCGAAGCAGGAATACAAGCGTGAAGCCTTCCAGCTGTTCGCGCAGATGCTGGACCTGATCCGCAATGATGTCGTGCGCGTGATCATGACCGTGCGTATTCAGTCGCAGGAAGAGATCGCAGCGGCTGAGGCGCAGATGAGCCAGCCGCAACTGGAGAACGTGAACTATCAGCATGCGGACTTCAATCCGTCGGCCTCACCGGAAGAACTGCTGGCGCCGCCGTCGCTGGATGCCGCACAGCTAGCTGGCGCCATCGGCAATGGGATGCCGAAGGTCGGGCGCAATGATCCTTGCCCTTGTGGCAGTGGCAAGAAATACAAGCAGTGCCACGGCAAGCTCGCCTGAACCGAGCCTGCCCCGACGAGGCCCCAGCATGCCTGGGGCCTTCGTTTTTTTAAACTGCGCTTGCGTTGGCACTACAATCAGCGCTTAAGCGATCCGTTCACCTCCGTCTGAAGAAGCCATGGCCGTCAACTTCCCCCTGATCACTCCCGGAAAACTGAAACCCGTGCCCGGCATCACGCTCGGTCATGCGGAGGCGGGGATCAAAAAGCCGAACCGCAAAGATCTGCTGGTGATGAAGCTGGCGCCGGGTGCGACCGTCGCCGGCGTCTTCACTACCAATCGTTTCTGCGCCGCGCCGGTGCAATTATGCAAAGCACATCTGGCGCAGGCCAGGCAGAGCGGCAAGCCGGTAGCGGCGCTGGTGATCAATACGGGCAATGCGAACGCCGGCACCGGTGATGCAGGCCTTGCGAATGCGCAGGCGACCTGCGATGCGCTGGGCAAGCTGCTCGGCGTCGATGCAGCGCAGGTGCTGCCGTTCTCGACTGGTGTGATTCTTGAGCCGCTGCCAGTTGAGAAGATCGTGACCGGCCTGCCGCAGGCAATCGCCAACCTCGCTGAGGCGAACTGGTTTAACGCCGCGCAATCCATCATGACCACCGACACGCTGCCGAAGGCAGCATCGCGCACGGTGACGATTTCGGGCAAGAAGGTCACGCTGACAGGAATTTCCAAGGGTGCCGGCATGATCCGGCCGAACATGGCAACCATGCTGGGCTTCATCGCCTGCGATGCGAAGGTGCCGCAGCCGCTGCTGGAGCAGATGGTGAAGGAAGCAGCCGATGTGTCATTCAATTGCATCACCATCGATGGTGATACCTCGACCAATGATTCGTTCATGCTGGTAGCCACCGGTGCCGGTGAGCTCGAGGTCACGAGTGCCGACTCGGATGAATACCAGGCGCTGGCTGCGGCCGTGATCTGGCTGTCGCAGGAACTCGCGCAACTGATCGTGCGTGATGGCGAAGGCGCGACAAAATTCATCACGATCCAAGTTGAGCAGGGCCGTGATGATGACGAGTGTCGCAAGATCGCGTATGCGATCGGCCACTCGCCGTTGGTTAAGACCGCATTTTTTGCGTCGGATCCGAATCTCGGCCGTATTCTGGCGGCGATCGGCTATGCGGGTGTTGCCGACCTGGATGTCGGCAAGATCAATTTATATCTCGATGATGTCTGGGTTGCGAAGCAGGGTGGCCGTAATCAGGACTACCGCGAAGAAGATGGCCAGCGCGTGATGAAGCAGTCTGAAATCACCGTGCGCGTCACCCTCGCGCGTGGTGACGCGTCAGCGACAGTATGGACTTGCGATTTGTCGCATGACTATGTGTCGATCAACGCGGACTACCGCTCATAAAGCGCATGAAAGAACTCGAACAATTCCTGCAACGCGCCGAAGCCGTGTTGGCGCGCGTTGAACAGCTGCTACCCGCGCCGGTTACCGAGATCGACTGGACCGCTTCGACTGCTTTTCGCTGGCGCGTGCCGCGCGACGGTCGTGGCTACCTGCAAGCAGTGAAGCAGCCGGCCAGCATCCGCTTCGATGATCTGCGCAACATCGGCCTGCAAAAAGAGGCGATTGAACAGAACACGCGTCAGTTCATCACCGGCAAGCCAGCCAACAATGTGCTGCTGACTGGCGCGCGCGGTACCGGCAAGTCGTCGCTGATCAAGGCTTGTCTGGCGCAGTTCTCTTCACAAGGCTTACGCCTGATCGAAGTTGACAAGGAACATCTGGTGGATCTGCCCGACATCGTCGAACTGATCGCGCAGCGCCCCGAGCGCTTCGTGATTTTCTGCGATGACCTGTCGTTCGAGGAAGGTGAGGGTGGCTACAAGGCGCTGAAGGTCGCGCTCGATGGCAGCGTCGCCGCGCAGTCGGACAATGTGCTGATCTATGCGACCTCGAACCGTCGCCATCTGTTGCCGGAAAAATTTTCCGATAATGAAACCTACAAGCATGTCGCTGACGGTGATCTGCACCCGGGTGAAACCGTCGAGGAAAAAATCTCGCTGTCAGAGCGTTTCGGGCTGTGGCTGTCGTTCTACCCGTTCCGTCAGGACGACTACCTCGATATCGTGAAGCACTGGCTGCAGCATTTCAAGGTGCCCGAGTCCGCATTTGACGAAGCCGAGCCCGAAGCGCTGCGTTGGGCGCTGCAACGCGGCTCGCGCTCCGGCCGCGTCGCATGGCAGTTCGCGCGCGACTGGGCGGGTCGGCATGCGTCGTAAGCATTCATGAGCGAAGTCGCGCGTCCGATCGATGTGGCGGTGGGTATTCTGATGAAGCCGAATGGCGACGTGCTGCTCGGCTGTCGCCCCGAAGGCAAGCCGTATGCAGGCTATTGGGAATTTCCCGGCGGTAAAGTCGAGACCGGTGAATCAGTACTCGATGCACTCAAGCGCGAGTTCGCGGAAGAGATCGGTGTGCATATTGTGTCAGCCGAGCCTTGGTGTGGCGTCGAGCATGTGTATCCGCATGCGCATGTAAGGCTGCATTTCTATATCAGCCGCGAGTGGACAGGCGAGCCGCAATCGCTCGAGGGACAGCAGCTCGCGTGGCAAGGCAGCGTACAGGTAGAGCCGGTGTTGCCGGCGACGATACCGTTGCTGGTATCGCTGGATAGTATTCGCTACGGCGACTGATTCAGCGAGGCGCAGATTGCAGCGGCCGGTCTATCTATCAGATTGAGACTTACTGCAGACCGTCGTCGGGACCTGGTTCTTCTTCTGGCGTTCCGCCGGCGATCTTGTACTTCTCCTCCGCCCACGAACCCAGATCGATCTGCTTGCAGCGTTCGCTACAAAACGGGCGGAACTTGCTGGACTCGGTCCATTCCACTTTCTTGCCACAGGTCGGGCAATCAACGATAGCGACCATTACCAGAGCCGAATCAGAAATTGCAGAGCGTGAGCTCGAAAGGCACATCGCCTTCGAAGGGCTTGGGCTTCATATCACCGCCCTGCGTGGTGAAGCGTATCCACAGCACGTATTTGTTCGCGGAGATTTCCGGAATCGCGGCGACGGTCTCGTCAATATGCACGCGCAGCAGCTGGTAAGTGCGCCCTTGCAGCATCTGCTGGAAGCTGCCGGCGATGGCGACGATCTGCGTAGCGCGGCCCGACTCGCGCAATAGCCGCAGCACGATGTTGATCGCGCTGAACAGCGGCGCCAGCGGCGAGAACCAGCCCATGATGTCACTGCGCCGTTGCTCGACTGGCAGCGATTGCCACGCATGATAAGACGGCAGATCGAATTCGCAGGCGCCGCCGGGAATGATGGTGCGGCCGCGGATACTCATCAACCACTCGTTATCACGGATATGCTGGCCGGTCTTGCCTTGCATCGCGATCAGCGCGGCGCTGGTCTTTTCGATCTCGGACAGGATCGCGTCCAGCCGCGATGCTTCAACATTCGGATTGGCCTTGAAGCCGAGCAGCGTTTGCTTCTGGCGCTCGAGTTCCTGCAGCAGGTCGGATTTAAGATCAGCGCGTCCTGCGACTTCGAGCATCTCGTAGATCGTCGCGAGCGCGACATGATGCTGCAGCGGGTGGTCCTGGCCGATGAAGAAGCTGAACTTCTCGTACAGGTCCTCTAGCCTGAGCAGCGTGCGAATACGCTCATTGAAAGGGTATTCGTAGACGGTCAAGGACTTTCCCCGTAAGTTGGCCAGAAAATAATAGACAGATTCTGACCCAAGCGGACGGAAATTACAAACCTCCGGATCGGATTTGCCCCTGTTTTTTGGCAGCCAGCGCCAGATAGTCGTTGTGAAGACGGGCAACGGCCATCACCACCGCGTCCCGCTGGCCGTCATTGACGATGATGTCATCGGCGGCAGCCAGGCGGTCGGCGCGCGTTGCCTGCGTGGCCATGATCGCCTCAACTTGCATGACTGAAAACTGATTACGCCGGATCACCCGCTCAATCTGCATCGTCTCGGGGCAGTCGACGACCAATACCCTGTCCACCCGATCAACCCAGCGGCCGGATTCGACCAGCAGCGGCACCACGAAAATCAGATAGCTGCCCGCAGCTTGGTGCGCAGCGGACTCGGTGTGTTGCGTAATCAGCGGATGCAGTATCGCTTCCAGCTTGCGTCGCTCGCCGGCATCGGCGAACACGCGCTCGCGCAAGGCGGCGCGGTCTAGCGCACCATCGGCCGTCAGAAAGTGATTGCCAAATTGCTCGCGGATGGCTGGCATCGCTGGTCCGCCGGTGGCGGTCAGCTGGTGCGCGATCAGGTCGGTGTCGATCACGGACGCGCCGTGCTGCGCGAACAGGTCGGCGACCAGTGTCTTGCCGCTACCAATACCGCCGGTCAGGCCTACAGAAAACTTACTCTGGTGACTCATGACCGCGCGCCCGTCCACAACATCATGAGTTCCGGTCCGTACAGCAGCGCGACCAGGCCAGCCAGTGCGAGAAATGGGCCAAACGGTATCGGCTTGTCGCGGTGATGGCCTTTCAGAACGATCAGCATCACGCCCACCAGCGCACCCAGCACGGACGACAGCAACACGATCAGCGGCAGCATCGTCCAGCCCAGCCATGCGCCGAGCGCGGCCAGCAGCTTGAAGTCGCCATAGCCCATGCCTTCCTTGCCCGTCACCAGACGAAAAGCCCAGTACACCAGCCATAGCGCGAGATAACCGATGGCGGCACCGATCACGGCATCGGACAGCGGCACGAAGGTAGCGTTCAGATTCACCAGCAGGCCGACCCACATCAGCGGTAGTGTCAGGTCGTCCGGCAGGAACTGGGTATCGAGGTCGATGAAGGACAGTGCCAGCATGGTCCACACCAGCAGCAAGGCAGCGATACCAGCGATGTCGCTGCCGAGCCGCCAGATCACGAAGCCGGACAGCAAAGCCGAAGCTAGTTCAACAGTCGGATAGCGAACCGATATCGGCGCGCGGCAATGCCGGCAGCGGCCGCGCAGCCAGACCCAGCTCAATAGCGGAATATTTTCGGCGACGGACAGCGCGTGTCCGCAGGACGGGCACGCGGAGCGCGGAAAGAACAGGCTGTAATGCTCATGATGCGGCGGTGGTTCATCGCGTTCCATCGCGATGAAGTTATCGGTCTCCCGCTGCAGCATCACCGGAATACGATGAATCACCACGTTCAGGAAGCTGCCGACGATCAGGCCGATCAGGCTCCAGCTGAGGGCCACCGACAAAATTCCGGGCGGCGCATCAAACCATACCAACATCAAATCGGTCATCAAACGACTGAACCCAGCTTGAAAATCGGCAGATACATTGCTACCACGAGGCCTCCAATCAGTCCGCCCAGGATCACCATGATGACCGGTTCCATCAGCGAGGATAAGGATGCGACTGCCGCATCGACTTCGTCTTCATAAAACTCGGCGACTTTGCGCAGCATCTCGTCGAGCGAACCGGATTCCTCACCGATCGCGGCCATCTGCGTGACCATGGACGGGAATACCTGCGTCTGCTGCATCGCGACGGTGAGGCTGGTACCGCTGGCGACGGCCGTTGCAATGCGTTGCGTGGCCTCATGGTACACCGCATTACCCGACGCGCCACCGACCGACTCCAGCGATTCTACCAATGGCACGCCGGCCGAGAACATGGTCGCCAGTGTACGGGTCCAGCGCGCGATCACCGCTTTGCGAATCACCGGCCCGAAAACAGGCAGCTTCAGTATCAAACGGTCGCTGGCAGCCTGCATCGCCGGCGAGCGCTTCCAGCTGCGTACAAACAGCGCACCACCCACCGCAGCGCTGCCGAATACCATCGGCCAGACCTCCACGAAGCGATCCGACAGCCAGATTACGAACAGTGTCGGCAACGGCAGCTCCGCGCCGAAGCTTTCAAATACGCTCTTGAACGAAGGCACGACCCAGATCATGATCACTGAAGTGACGATCACTGCGACTGCAAGCACTGCCGCCGGATACACCATCGCCGATTTGATCTTGCCTTTCAGCGCGAGGGTTTTCTCCTTGTAAGTTGCCAGCCGCGCCAACAGATCGTCGAGTATGCCTGCCTGCTCGCCGGCGCTGACGAGGTTGCAGAAGAGCTTATCGAAGTACTGCGGATAGCGGCGAAACGCTTGCGACAGGCTGGTGCCGGTTTCGACATCGGCCCGGATGTCCAGCAGCAGCTTGGCGACCGATGGGTTCGCATGGCCACGCGCGACGATATCAAAAGACTGCAGCAGCGGTACGCCGGCTTTCATCACCGTCGCCAGCTGGCGCGTGAATACACACAGATCTTTCTCGCTGATCTTGCGTGCGCGAGGCGATGGCTTTTTCTTCAGCTGCGTGATCTGTATGCCTTGGCGCCGTAGCTGCAGTCGCGCGCTGGGGGCATTGGCTGCGCGTAGCTCGCCGCCACTGATGCGCTGGCTGCGATCTTTGCCTTCCCAGATAAAGATCATTTCGGCGGGTTTCTTTTTTTGGATAGCGGGTGGGGCCATTGCGTTGTCATCCAGGTTCATGGTGGGTTTCGCCTGCGGCTCTACCCACCAGCTTTCTCAAATATTCGTACACCCAAGAATTTCATCCAAACTAGTCAGCCCCTGCTTCACCTTCAGCAGCCCAGACTCCCTCAAGCTCTTCACGCCATCGCGCCTGGCCTGCGCTTCAATCTCCAGCGCCGTTCCCTGTGCAAGGATGATGGACTCAATCGCTTCCGTAACCGGCATTACCTGATACACGCCGACCCGTCCCTTGTAACCACTACCATTGCAGCGCTCGCATCCGACAGCGCGATACGGCGTCCAGCCGCCGAGATCAGTCTCAGCGACGCCGGCGGCCAGCAGTACGTCGGCGGCGACCACTTCCGCCTGCTTGCAGCTGCAGAGCCGGCGCGCAAGTCGCTGAGCTGTAATTAACGTGACGGCCGACGCGATGTTGAACGGCGCAACGCCCATATTCAGCAGTCGTGTCAGCGTGGATGGCGCATCGTTCGTGTGCAGTGTGGAGAACACCATGTGGCCGGTCTGCGCAGCCTTGATCGCGATATCGGCAGTTTCGAGATCGCGGATTTCGCCAACCATCACGATGTCGGGGTCTTGCCGCAGGAAGGCCCGCAGCGCGACCGGAAAGCTCAGGCCTGCGCGTTCATTGATATTGACCTGATTGACCCCCGGCAGATTGATCTCGGCCGGATCCTCAGCGGTGGCGATGTTGATACCCGGTTTGTTCAGCAGGTTCAGGCAGGTGTACAGCGACACCGTCTTGCCGGAACCGGTCGGACCAGTCACCAGTACCATGCCGTAGGGTCGCTGGATCGCATCCAGCAGCAGCGTCTTCTGTTCGGGCTCATAGCCAAGTGCGTCAATGCCGAGCTGCGCCTGACTGCCGTCGAGAATGCGCATGACTATCTTTTCGCCGAACAAGGTTGGCAGTGTCGATACGCGAAAGTCGATGCTGCGCGTGCCCGATACCGACAGCTTCATGCGGCCGTCCTGAGGTACACGCTTCTCCGAGATATCGAGGCGCGAGATGACTTTGATGCGCGACGCCAGTTTTTCCTTGATCGCCAGTGGTGGTTGCGCAACCTCGCGAAGAATGCCATCGACGCGGAAACGGATCCGGTAAAACTTTTCGAATGGCTCGAAGTGCAGGTCAGATGCGCCCATGTTGATCGCATCAGTCAGTATCTTTTGCAGGAAGCGAACGACCGGCGCATCGTCAATATCACTGGAGCTGGCTTCGCTGTTGCTGCTTTCCTCGACCAGTGCGACATTGTCGAGCTCGTCACCGATCAGCTCTGACAGGTTTTGCTCTGCGCTTTGCGATAGCTTGCCGATCAGATCAATCAGCTGCGGTAATTGCACGACGACCGGATCGACCGGCAAGCCGGTCTGAAACTTCACCTGATCGAGAACATTGGTTTGCGTAGGGTCGGCGATGGCGACTGCGATTTTATGCGCGCGTTTCGCCAGCACGACGATGCGCTGTGACTGCATCAGCCGCTGGTCTATCACGCCCGCTGGCAGCGCCTGCAGGTCGAGTGCAGCGAGGTCTAGTAGCGGACAGCCGAAATGCGTCGCGCAGAACATGGCCAGCGACTTCGCATCCAGATCACCCACCCGCAACAGGGCATCAATGAAGGGAATCTTTTCCGATGTTGCCTGACGCTGAATCGCATCGACTTGCGGCGGGGTCAGCCTGCCGGCTTGCAGCAGCGCGCGCGGCAGGCCGGATAGCGTGGGTAAGGCGGCGGGAGAGGGGCGCATGGATCCTCACAAATGCAGAGGAGGGCATCATGCGATAGGTGTCTGTTTGACGGATATGATTTGGATTGAGGAATGACGCCTGGCGACAACAAATTTTTTGGGTGGGTAGATTTAGGCGGATGGTCACCTCTGCTGAGACCGCTTGGTGGATATCGCCTGCGGCTCGACCCACTACCGACGACCACCGACCACCCACCCATCAAGGCCGATAAAGCTTCACCATCTTGATCACCTGCTCTTGCACCTGCACGATCTCAATCACACAGCCCGCAATCTTCACACTGACCGATGATTCAGGAATTTCCTGCAGGGTTTCCAGCAACAAGCCATTCAGTGTCTTAGGACCATCCGTGGGCAAACTCAGCCCCAGCCGCTTATTCACATCCCGTAGCGATGTCGATCCTTCGAGAAGACATTCGCCATCGCTGTCCCAGCCAAACTGGTCAGCCCGCGTTGCGCCTGGTGTTGACGTGGTGAACTCACCGACCATTTCCTCAATGATGTCATCGAGCGTGACCAGTCCCTGTACCTCACCGTATTCATCGACGATCACCGCGAGCCTTTCCTGGTTCTCCTGAAAATACTGCAGCTGCGTGAACAGATCAGTTTCAGGCGGAATGAAATACGGCGGCGTCAGCAGTTCACGGAAATGTTCGACGGTGAGCTCATCGACCTGGTTCAGCAGCGCCATCGCCTTGCGTACGTGCAGGATGCCGGCGATCTGATTGATTTCGCCATCATGCACCAGCAGCTTGTTGTGATAGCAGGTCGTCAGCTCGTGCTTGATGTCGTCCACCGGCAGCGACAGATTTAGCGATTCGATCTGTGAGCGTGGCGTCATCACGTCTTCGACGGTCACGCGCTCAAGATCAAACAGGTTCAGCAAAATGCTTTTGTGCTTGACCGGAATGAAGTTGCCACCCTCCAGCACCATCGAGCGCAGCTCTTCCGGCGACAGGCGCTGGTCGCGCACATCACTACCGGTTCGCAGGCGCATTATTTTCAGCAAGCCGCGCACAAACAGGTTCATGAACCAGATCACCGGCCCTGCGACGATCAGCAAGGGTTTGATCACGAAGGATGCGGGTAAGGCGATGCGCTCAGGGTAGGTGGCGCCGATCACTTTCGGCGTGATCTCGGCAAATACGATCAGCAGGAAGGCAACGATACCGGTGGCAATGGTGATGACTTTTTCATCATTCCCGAAGGTGGAGATCGCCAGCGCCGTCATTAGCGCGGTGATTAGCGAATTGACTACGGTACTGCCGATCAGGATGAAAGCCAGCATGCGGTCGGTACGGTCGAGCAGCCAGAGCGTGGTCTGCGCGAGCCGCGAGCCGCGACGAGCAAGATGTTTGATGCGGTGACGGTTCAGCGCGAGCAGTGCGGTTTCAGAGATCGCGAAGAAGGCCGAGATGAGGACCAGAACGATCAGGGCAGTGGCTTGGGCCCACAAGGGGACGGCGTCCATGAGGCTAACAGAGAGATTGATGACAATCCATTATACGGAAGCGTCGCCTAACGCCTTGATGAATTGATTATTTTTCCAAAGTAAGTTGGGACCCGGCGAATTCCCCGCGAACGCTTCGATATAATCTGGGCAATTGCGAATTCAGATAAATTTTATTGTTCCCCGAGGCCTTGATCATGCAGGAAATCCAGCAAAACACCTTGCCGACACCACGGCCCAGCGGGGAGGTCATGTTATCGGTCGTTGTCCCGGCATTTAATGAGGAAGAGGCGCTCGAGATTTTCCATCAGCGTCTGCGAGCCGCAGTATCGACGCTGGGTGTGCGTCTGGAGGTGTTCTACGTTGACGATGGCAGCACGGACCGCACGCCCCTGATCCTTGCGCAGATGCAGGCGGCCGATCCGTCGGTGGGTTTCCTGCGATTCAGCCGGAATTTCGGCAAGGAGACCGCGCTCAGCGCCGGACTGAATCATGTTCACGGCGATGTGGTGCTCGTCATCGATGCCGATCTGCAGGATCCGCCGGAATTGATTCCGCTGATGATGGAGGCATGGCAGCGCGGCGTGGATGTCGTCAACATGCAGCGCGTCAGTCGTGCCGGCGAGACGGTACTAAAGCGAGCGACTGCGCATCTTTTCTACCGCCTCATCAATCAGCTGTCCGAAGTGCCGATCCCGGTGGATGTCGGCGATTTCCGCTTGCTGAGCCGTCGGGCGGTGGATGCACTCAATCGCATGCCGGAGCGTAATCGTTTCATGAAGGGTCTGTTCGCATGGATCGGATTCCGGCAGGAGACGCTCACCTATCATCGCGAGGCACGCGCAGCCGGCAGCAGCAAATGGCCTTACTGGCGCCTGTGGAAACTTGCTGTGGAAGGTGTGACCGGTTTCTCGACCGCGCCCTTGAAACTTGCTTTGTATTTTGGACTGGCCACATCGGCGATTGCATTTATCTCGCTCGTGTATTTCCTGGTCAAGACCTGGCTGATCGGTGACCCGGTGCCCGGTTTTCCGGCGACGATCGTCACGGTCCTGTTTCTGGGGGGAGTGCAGATCGCATCCATCGGTATTCTCGGTGAATACATCGCCCGGATCTTTATCGAGTCCAAAGGTCGGCCGCTCTATCTGATCGATACCTATCAGCCGGCCGAGATCTCTGCGCCGATCCGCGACACGCGGGTCTCATGATTCCGACTCGAACAATCGAGGTCGTCGCAAGCAGGGCGCTGCCGAAACAGCGTGCGCTGCTGTATCTGGTCGTTGCGGCGGCGATACTGCGACTGGTGTCGTTGAGCTTGTATCCGTTAACCGATATGACCGAGGCGCGCTATGCCGAAATCGCGCGGCTGATGGTGGAGCTTGATGACTGGGTCACGCCATGGTTCGATTACGGCATTCCTTTTTGGGGCAAGCCGCCTTTGTCGGTTTGGCTGACTGCGATCAGTTTCAAGCTGTTTGGTATTTATGAGTTTGCTGCCCGTCTGCCGCATTGGCTGGCAGGACTGGTCGTCGCCGCGCTGGTCTGGCGCTTGGCGGAGCGACGTTCTGCGAATCTCGCGCTCTATGCTGTGACCTTACTGTTTGGCTCAGCCCTGTTCATCGTCTCTGCCGGCTTCGTGATGACGGATATGGTCATGCTGGTCGGTACTACGATGGCCATGCGTGGATTTTGGTGCGGGCTGCATGGCGATGAGCCGCAGCGCCAGCTTGAGCGCTGGTTATTTTTCGTGGGGCTGGGCATCGGATTGCTGGCCAAAGGGCCGATCGCTTTCGTATTGAGCGTGGTACCGGTCGGTCTCTGGGCCATCTCGACCGGCAACGTCGGCCGGACCCTGCGCGCATTGCCGTGGTTCAGAGGTACGCTGATCACGCTCGCGATTGCCGTGCCCTGGTATGTGCTGGCAGAACACCGCACGCCGGGATTCCTGAATTATTTTCTGGTGGGCGAGCACTGGAACCGTTTCATGACGCCGGGATGGAAAGGCGATCTCTACGGCGTTGCGCATGTACAGCGCCATGGAACCATCTGGCTGTTTCTGATGGTGGATTTGTTACCGTGGGCTTTGATCTTGCCTGCGTATGCGGTGTGGCGCCATCTTGGTCGTCAGCGCGCGAATGTGAGTGACACACCGACTGACAAGCCGTGGGTAGTCTACCTGTGGCTCTGGGCGCTCACACCAGCTGTGTTTTTCACTTTTGCTAGCAACATCTTGTGGCCCTACGTGCTGCCGGGATTTCCGGCGCTGATGCTGCTGGCTGCCGGTTGGCTGGAAGCCGATCCTGACGCCAGGCGTGTGAATCGTCTGCTTGCGTTCGGACTGGTGGCGATGATTCTTGCGCTGTCCGGGGTTATCGCAGGAATTCATCTGTCCGGAATGGCGGAACAGAAATCCCAGAAAGCGCTGGTGGCCGACTACAAGGCGAACAGGAAAGCGGATGAGGCGCTGATCTATGTCGGAAGGCGGGAGTTTTCGGCGGACTTTTATAGCGAGGGCCACGCCCGGTTTGTCACTGGCGTTGACGAGCTCAGGCAGCAGCTGGGTGATGCGCCGATGTATATCGCCGTGAGGAAGGAGCAGATCAGTGCGTTGCCGCCTGAGCTCGTGCAGTCAATGACGCAGGTTGGTCGGCGTGGCAGATACACGCTATTTTTTTACTTGGACGCCCGCTGATCCGACATACTGCCCATAAACCAAAAAGCCCCCGTTATCGCTAACGAGGGCTTTGCTTTTTGGTGGCCCGGGGCGGAATCGAACCCTGCTGTAAGGACATTTGATCCGGCAGCAAGTCATTTCCAATTAAGATTTAATTTTCTGTGTGAGGCAGCACAGTCACGCAGATACAAGTTGATCAGGGTCTGATAGGGAATTCCAATTTCTTCAGAAATTGCTTTGAAGTAAACAACAGAGTCCTCATCAAGCCGAATGGTGATGGATTTTTTCAGCTGAGTTGCATAGGGATTCTTGCGAGCCTTTGAAAAATCATATTCGTCGCGCATGGCAATCACCTTTGTTTATAAGATTTCGTCTCGTGGGGCGTGGCCTTCCTTGCAGAAATAATGCGAATAACATCGCCTGCACTCCGGTAGCAGTGACAAACCACGACCAGTCGTAAGGAAAAACTGAGCCCCAATAATATGAATCGCTCTTCATCGGCTGAATGGTCGGGGTCATCAATCAGCTTGGCTTGCTCGTCATAGAAGGCTGACTTAGCCTCTTCGAATGAAATGCCGTGCTTCTTCAGGTTGGCCGTGGCCTTGCGGGCATCCCATTCGAACCGGAGAGAATTCATATGTACATTGTAAGTACGCCAGAGAAGGAGTGCAACCTGTTCCTCCAGATGCGTTTCGATTCCACCGTTCGAAATGCAAAAAGCCCCCGTTATCGCTAACGAGGGCTTTGCTTACTTGGTGGCCCGGGGCGGAATCGAACCACCGACACAAGGATTTTCAATCCTCTGCTCTACCGACTGAGCTACCAGGCCAAGAGGCGGGAGTATAACAAAACATTCTTTGCTTGCAAAGCCCGCCCGGGCGTTCGAAGCCCAGCCGCTATAATGCCCAGATGAATATTCGTTGCGATATCTGCGTGATCGGAGCCGGCGCTGTCGGCAAGGCGGGCGCGCTGGCGCTGGCCCGGGCGGGTCTGGACGTGGTCTTGGTCGCGCCGGAGTCGCGTGCCAATCCGAGCGCTGGGTTTGGTGAATGGGATCTGCGCGTGTTTGCGCTAAACCATGTCGCCCGCACGCTGCTGTCCTCGCTGAAAGTGTGGGAGGCGATGGATGCTGACCGCATCGCGCCTGTTGATGCGATGGCCATCCACGGCGATGGCAATGTCAGCCCCGGCCATCTCGGCTTCGATGCCTATGGCGCGCGCGTGGATACGCTGGCATGGATCGTCGAAGACCAGAACCTCAATCATGCGCTGGATTCTGCGCTGCGTTTCGCGACCGGACTGAAGCTCGTGCCGGGCAAGGCAGTCAACCTGAGTACCACGGCAGAGCGCGCAATCCTCACGCTAGACCAGGGCGATACCATCGACTGCTCACTGGTCGTCGGCGCAGATGGTGCCGATTCATGGGTACGCGCCAAGGCTGATATCGACATCGACTACCGTGCCTATGGCCAGCGCGGTGTGGTTGCCAACTTCGACTGCGAGCATCCTCATCATGGTGTCGCGAGCCAGTGGTTCCTGGGCGAGGAAGGCATCGTTGCGCTGTTACCTCTACCGGGGCAGCGCGTGTCACTCGTCTGGTCGGCGCCGGACCGACTGGCGGATGCGCTGCTGAGTGAAACGCCTCAACAGTTGTGCGAGCGCCTGCAGCGGCTATCCGGACAGACGCTGGGCAAGCTGGCGATGCTGCCACCGGCTGCGCCAAAATCGTTCCCGCTGCGGCTGATCCGTGCTCATTCAACGGTCGCGTCGCGCGTTGCGCTGATAGGTGATGCGGCGCATGCGATCCATCCGCTCGCCGGTCATGGCATGAATCTCGGCTTTGGTGATATCGACGGTTTGCTCGCCGCGCTCGGCAAGCGCGATCACCAAGAGGATTGCGGTGATGCGCGCACACTCGCACGCTATGCGCGCAGTCGCAAGGAAGAAGTGTTGCTGATGCAGTTGGCAACCGATGGTCTGCATCGCTTGTTCTCGACTGAACTCGGGCCGCTCCGTACGATGCGTAATCTCGGTATGACGGCGGTTGATAAGCTGCCTTTCCTCAAGCGCCGGCTGATGGCGCATGCATTCGGTCGTTCCCTTTACTCTCTTCAGGTCGAAAAATGATGATGAAACGATTCCGTTGGCTGGTTTTGCTGACAGGTGGTCTGGTGTGCGCGGCCGTGTTCGCGCAAGGCCCGGAGACCAAGATCAAGAAGCTGCTACAGAACCGTCTGGGTAACGAGGCACCCATCGAAACCGTGACGAAGACGCCTTACAGCAGTCTGTATGAGGTCAAGGTCGGCAACGAGATCATTTACACAGATGCAGAGGCTCGTTACGTGTTCATCGGCCGCATCATTGATGCGGAGACGTCGAAGGACCTCACGCAGGCCAAGATGGATGAACTCAATCGCATCAAATTCGCCGACCTGCCACTTGATCTGGCGACGAAGTCTGTCAAAGGCACGGGTAAGCGCGTGATTGCAGTTTTCGAGGATCCGAATTGCGGCTACTGCAAGCGTTTCCGTAAAACGCTCGCTGACGTGAAAGACCTGACGGTTTATACGTTTATGTATCCGATTCTCGGCGAGGACTCGTTGAAGAAGGCAAAGAACCTGTGGTGCTCATCGGATCGCGTAAAGGCCTGGGATGACTGGATGATCGACGGCAAGGCCGCACCCCAGGCACCGGATTCCTGCGCGACAGGTTCGATCGACAAAATCATCGAGCTTGGCAAGAAATTGAATGTCACCGGCACACCGACCATCATTTTTGCTGACGGCTCGCGCATTCCGGGCGCGATTGATGTCAAGGCGCTGGAGAATAAGTTAGGGCAGGTTAAGTAATTGTTCGTTCGGTTATCTGGTGGGTTTCGCCCGCGGCTCTACCCACTTTATGCGATCTCGGTAAATGATAGGGTGGGTAGAGCGTAGCGAAACCCACCTGCACCGTCTTCACTTGAAAATCATTCATCGTTGACGCCTGCTTTCTGGCGCAAACAAGACCTCTTCTTCCGCTACCATCTCCGGATAACAAACCAAGGAGATGTCCCATGTTTCGCGCCATCCTGCTGAACAAGAACGACGACGGTTCAACGCATGCCGAACTGACGCAGCTCGACGACGCGCAGCTGCCGGCCGACGGTGACGTTACCGTCGCAATTGATTACTCCACCATTAATTACAAAGACGGGCTCGCCATCACCGGTAAATCGCCGGTGGTGCGCAAGTGGCCGATGGTGCCGGGCATTGACGGCGCGGGTACCGTGCTCGAGTCCTCGCATGCAAGCTGGAAAGCCGGTGATCGTGTCGTGCTCAACGGCTGGGGCGTTGGTGAGTCGCACATGGGTTGCCTGGCCGAGCGCGCGAAACTAAAAGGTGACTGGCTGATTCCGCTGTCGCACGGCATGTCGTCGCGTACCGCGATGGCCATCGGCACAGCAGGCTACACCGCGATGTTGTGCGCGATGGCGCTGGCCGAGCAAGGTGTGAAGCCTGAGCATGGCGAGGTGCTGGTGACCGGAGCTTCTGGTGGTGTCGGCAGTGTCGCGGTGGCGATTCTCGCAGCGCGGGGCTACAAGGTGGTTGCATCGACCGGCAAGACAGCCGAGGCGGATTACCTGAAGTCACTCGGCGCGGCCGAAGTGATCGATCGCGCGGAGCTGTCCGCGCCCGGCAAGCCGCTGCAGAAAGAGCGCTGGGCTGGCGTGGTTGATTCGGTCGGTTCGCACACGCTGGCCAACGCAGTTGCGCAGGTGCGCTACGGCGGCACGGTAGCGGCTTGCGGTCTCGCGCAGGGCATGGATTTCCCGGCGTCAGTGGCGCCGTTTATTCTGCGCGGCGTGAAGCTGATCGGTGTTGACAGCGTGATGGCACCGCGTGAGCGGCGCATTGATGCCTGGTCTAATCTCGCGCTCGAAATGAAAGACGATACGCTGAAGAAGATCACGCAGGAGATCGCTTTGGCCGACGCGATTGCCTGGGCGCCGAAGATTCTCGCCGGCGAAGTTCGCGGGCGGCTTGTGGTAAATGTACGGTCTTGAGTAATTTGGTGGGTTGCGGCTTGGCCGCTACCCACCAACAACCCCACGAGACGTCATGCCCCGCCGCGAATCCATCCATTATTCCCTCCGCCCCCTCGATCCCGCGCTGCACCTTTTCGAGGTCACGCTAAGCATCAATCATCCCGATCCGGCCGGACAGCTCGTCTCATTGCCCGCCTGGATCCCCGGCAGCTACATGATCCGCGAGTTCGCGCGCAATATTGTGCAGATTCGCGCCGAGAGCGCTGGCCGTAAGCTGCGCCTCACCAAACTCGACAAGCACACCTGGCGCGCCACGCGTTGTGAAGGACCGCTGCACCTCGTCTACCAAGTGTATGCATGGGATCTGTCCGTGCGCGCAGCGCATCTCGACCAGACGCATGGCTTCTTCAATGGCACCAGCATGTTCCTGAAGGTGCATGGTCGGGAGAGCCTGCCTCATGTCATTGATATTCAGCCACCCGAAGGCGAGGCCTTCGCCAAGTGGCGGGTCGCGACTTCACTGCCGGAGCTGAAGGCAAAGCGCCACCGATTCGGCACCTACATCGCTCAAGACTATGACGAGCTGATCGACCATCCGGTTGAGATGGGCGAGTTCGAGCTGATCCGTTTTGATGCGCATGGCGTGCCGCATGAAATGGCCATCACCGGCCGCGTACCGAATCTGGATGTCGCCCGCCTTGCTGCCGACCTGAAAAAGATCTGCGAATACCAGATCGCTTTCTTCGAGCCGGGTACCAAACGCGCGCCGATGGATCGCTATGTTTTCCTGACGCTGGCGGTCGGTGATGGTTATGGTGGTCTCGAGCATCGCGCGTCGACGGCGCTGATCTGCTCACGTGCTGATCTGCCGGTGAAGGGGCAGACGGCAACCAGCGAGGGCTATCGTACGTTCCTCGGGCTGTGTAGTCACGAGTATTTCCATACGTGGAACGTGAAGCGGATCAAGCCTGCCGTATTCGCACCTTACGATCTGTCGCAGGAAAATTACACGCCGCTGCTATGGCTCTTTGAGGGCTTCACCAGCTATTACGACGATCTGACGTTGGTACGCACCGGTCTGATCGAGCAGAATGTTTATCTCGGCCTGCTGGCCAAAACCATCAACGCGGTACTGAAAGGCAGTGGTCGGCTGAAGCAGAGCGTGGCTGAGTCCAGTTTCGATGCATGGACCAAGTATTACCGGCAGGATGAGAATGCGCCGAATGCAATCGTCAGCTATTACCAGAAAGGCTCCTTGGTCGCGTTGTGGTTCGATCTGCTGATCCGTGCACAAACGCGCGGCAAGCGTTCACTCGACGATGTGATGCGCGCGCTGTGGCGTCGCTATGGTCGCGATTTCTATGTGCCGGGTAAAGGGCGCGGTGTGACCGAGGTGGAGGTCGAGGCCTTATTCGATGAAGTCACCGGCCTGAAGCTGAAGTCTGTGTTCGAGCACGCGGTGCGTGGCACCCGCGATCTGCCGCTGGCGGAGGCGCTGGCGGCACTGGCGATTGCTTGCACTGACCGGCAGCCGGGTGACAAATTGTCGCTGGCCGTGCGCACGAAGAAAGAGGGCAGTGATTGCAAGCTCGCTTCCGTGCATGAAGGTGGCGCTGCGCATCATGCGGGTCTGTCGGCAGGGGATGTGCTGATGGCTGTGGATGGTTTGCGGGTGACGGGGGCTAACCTCGATGCCTTATTGCAGCGTTATCGTCGCGGCGACGTGGTGCAGGTTCATGCGTTTCGTCGCGATGAGTTAATGACGTTTCAGGTGGAGTTGCGGTCCGAGTCGGCGCCACAGATGGTGTTGGAGATGAAGGAGAAGCCGGTCGCCGGTGTGAAGTTGCGACAGGCGTGGTTACGGGTTCGGAAGTGAGTTTGATGGTGGGTTTCGCTACGCTCAACCCGCCCTATCTCCAATTCAATCATCGCTGAATTTTTAATAGCCGAAAAAAATAGGGTGGGTAGAGCGTAGCGAAACCCACCAAACACAGGAGTTCCTCATGCACCCCTACCGCGCATTCGCCGTCGCGCTGGCCATCTCACTCCCGACCGCCGTCCCCGCGCGCGCTGCCGATCTTCCCACTGCCGCTGCCCAATCCAAAGGCTTTTCTCAAAGCCGCTTGTCCCGCATTCACACCGCGATCCAATCCGAAATCGATGCCAATCGCATGCCCGGTGCGGTCGTGCTTATCGCGCGTAAGGGCGCGATCGTGCATGCTGATGCGATCGGCTGGCAGGACAAGGATGGCGGCAAGCCGATGAAACGTGATGCCATCTTCCGTGCGTATTCGATGACCAAGCCGTTGGTATCGGTGGTCACGATGATGCTGGTCGAAGAGGGCAAGCTGCAGTTGACCGATCCGGTGTCGAAGTTCTTCCCGCAGTTAGCGAATCTGCAGGTACTGTCGAATCCTGCGGACCCCAACAGCGCGCGCGAGCCGGCAAAGCGGGTCATCACGGTACAAGATCTGCTTCGCCATACTTCGGGCCTGACCTATGGCGAGTTCACGCGCTTCGCCGGCGTGAAGGCAGCCTATGAAGAAGCCGGGTTGTTTTCTTCCACGCTGCCCATGAAAGCACTGGAACTAAGCGCGGCGCAGCAGATCGATGCGTTCGCGAGGGCGCCACTGGTCTGGCAGCCGGGCAGTACCTTCGACTACAGTCTGTCGACCGACTTGCTCGGCCGCGTGCTGGAGCAGGTATCAGCAAAGACCCTGGGCGAATTACTGGATGAAAAACTGATCCGGCCACTCGGCATGAAGGACACGCAGTTTGTTGTGCCTTCCGCGAAAGCATCGCGCATCGCTGAACCACTGAAGATCGATCCGAGCACCGGCGGTCCGATGATGACGGTGCTGGACATCACGAAACCCACCGGTAACCAGTCCGGCGGTGCGGGCCTGTCCACCACGGCGGATGATTATTTGCGCTTTGGTCAGATGATGCTCAACGGCGGCACGCTCGACGGTCGACGTTATCTGTCGCGCGCCACCGTCGCATTGATGACCTCAGATCACCTCGGCCCCAGGGTCGCGACACCGGTACAGCCGGGCGAGGTGCTGATGGGTGTGCAGGGCTACACCTTCGGGCTCGGCTTCATGGTGCGCCAGCAGCAGGGAATCGCCGGTGTGCACGGTTCCGAAGGCGACTACGCGTGGGGTGGGGTCGGTGGGACTTTCTTCTGGGTGGATCCGAAGGAGCAGCTGGTCGCCGTGATGATGGCACAGACGCCGGGCGCGATACGGCAGGTGTATCGGAGGATGATCAAGACGCTGGTGTATCAGGCGCTGGAATAAGCGCAGCGCTGTTTCAGCCCAGCAGGTGAGCCAGCAGCACCTCGAACTTCGCCTCTTCGAAGCTGCCGTTATCCATTCGCATCAAGGCCGGATGCACCGGCGGGTCGACGCGTCGCTTCAGGTACTCATCCCAGTGCGCCAGCTTCCACTGATCGCGCGCGTCGTTGCGCGCTTCGATGCGCCGCTTCGCTTCATCGCTGGACAAATCAATCCATGCGATGCGGCATACGGTATCGGCCGGTAAGCCGAGCTCAGCCGGACGAAAAAATTTACCCGACAAAATTTCACGCGTGAACGGTCCCACCAGCAGCACCTGATTGCCGAGCGCGAGGTTCTCGCGCGTGATGTCGAGCAAGCCGGAGTACTCCTGATTGCGCAGGTGCTCAAGGTAAGTGGGGCTGTCGCGGTCGTCCGGATCGCCAGTCAGCAAGCCCATGATGTGCGAGCTGAACGCGCCATAGGCGGTGTCCTTGTCGAGAAAGAAGAAGTCATGTCCGGTTCTCTGCGACAGCAAGGGCAGTGCGCGCTTGGCCAGCGTGGTCTTGCCGGTACCGGCGTGGCCCGAGAAAAGTAGTAGTCGCGGGGTGCTCATCGGAGGGTTTTCATTTGGCTATCGAGGCGCATTGTTTCGGTTTTCAAATTGGCAGCAAAACGGCTTTCCGTGCTTTTCAATTCGTCAAAAACTTGTATGATGCGCCAAGCTGATTCCTTTTGAAACTCATCGAGGCGAGAACGATATGGCTGAAATCAATCCTCACGGTTCCCTGCTAGTCGGCGAAGGCGTGTACATGAAGGGCTCGATGCGCGTGCCGGGTACGGCCAGCGTCGATGGCAAGATGGAAGGCGAACTCGCCGCTGACACCGTGATCATCCAGCCAAACGGCTCGATGGACGGCAACACGACCGCGAATCACGTTCGCGTCGCCGGCTCGCTGACCAACACCACGGTAGCCAACCGTACGCTGATCGTCGAAGCGACCGGCGTAATCGCCGGCTCGATCACCTACGAGGAACTTGAGATCAAAAAAGGCGGCTCGCTGCAGGGTGGCATCTACAAGGTCGGTCAGGCGGCTCAGCCTGCACAGGCCAAGCCGGCCAAGCCGGAAGCCTATGCGGCGCCTGTGGCCGAAATTCCACCGGCTGCCGATCCAGTACCGAACAGCGCGCCGTGACTTTGCAGTAAGCGCGAAGGCTGGCCCTTCGCGCCACGCCAGTTCTCCGCACGTATCACTGAGGGCACATCGCTTCAGACATGATCTTCCGGCGTTCTTCCGGATCGGATTCCTTTTGCAGCTTTTCCATCAGTACCGCGAGACGCTTGCCCTCGGCCTGCATTTTCGGATTGTCCGACAGCTGAGGCTGCGCAGGGCCGGCGGATGATGATGCCTGCGACGTACTGGCCGACGGTGACGACGCATTGGCGGTTTCCGCACAAGCGACCGTACTCGCCATCAGGCTGGCAGCGGCAAAGAGCAGGGGCAGTATTTTCATAGGATGACCTCCCGGGTCGGGCTTCCCTGTCGGAAGCCGTTCAAACCATTATAGGCGCGACCAGTCACGCTTTCCTTGACTTCCGTGCTTGACGAGCTTTCGGTTATGCTGGCGGCCTTCGAATCACTCTGCAAGCAAAGGACACCCCATGCCCCTCGTCAGAATCGACATCGGCCCCGGCCACGCTGCCGGTTTCGGACGCGCCGTCGGTGAGATTGTTTACCGTGCCATGACCACGGAAATCAACGTTCCGGCCGATGACAAATTCCAGATCATCACCGCGCACGAAGCGACCGAGCTGAACATTCCGAGGAGCTACCTCGGTATTGAATACAGTGAAGGCATCGTGTTCATTCAGGTCACGTTAAACGCGGGCCGCACGACCGAGCTGAAGAAAAAATTCTACCAGCGCATTGCAAATGATCTGCATGCGGAGCTCGGCGTTCGTCTGCAGGATGTTTTCATTAGTCTGGTCGAAGTGGACAAGGAGAACTGGTCCTTCGGCAACGGTGAGATGCAATACGGCCCGAAATGATGCAAGGCTTTGCCGATCGCGTCGGCAGTCATCTGAAGCTGACGTTTTACCTGTGCCTGCTGACAGCGGGCGCAGTCGGCTTGTTCCTGAATGATGCGCCTGCCGCCGGCGCGCTGCTGCCGATGGTTTATCAGTGGAGCGTGATTGGCTACTACGGCACGCTGCTGCTGATCGCCGCGCTGCTATTGCTGCCGCTGAGCCTGTTCCGGCCGACGCGCTGGCTCTGGCCCGTGATCGGCTGGGGCTGGCTGGTTTATCTCGCGATTGATGTCGCGGTTTTCAATCTTTACCGTTTTCATCTCGACTGGCTGATGGTGGAGATGTTCCTGCGCGATTTTCGTGGCATGGGCATCCCCGTCTTTGTGCTGGCCCTGTTTGCGCTGCTGGCGATGGCGCTGCTGGCCTTCGTTGGCTGGTTGTACGTCAGTCATCGTTCCGGCCGGCGCTACCACTGGCGCTGGTTCGCGCTGGGCTTGCTGCTGATGCCGGTGGCGTTGCTGGTTAACTCAGTCATCCATATCTGGGCACAGCATTACATCCGCGACGAGATCACGCGCTACCGGCCTTTCCTGCCGATCTATCACCCGGTTGAATCGTATGCGAACGGTCCGCGCGTCAGCGGCTGGTGGCCGGCCGTTTTTCCCGCCGTTTACGGCAAGGCAGAGGATGCGCTGTCTGCCGGTGGCGGCATCGTCCGCTATCCGCTGGCGAAGCCGCAGTGCAAAGCCACACCGGATGCGCCGTCGATCCTGATGATCGTGCTCGAAAGCTGGCAGGCCGATGCGATGACGCCGGAGATCACGCCCAACATCGCGCGCTTCGCCGCGAATGGCACCCGTTTCGCGCAGCATGTATCGAGCGGCGCGGTCACGGTGCCGGGGCTGTTCGGGCTGATGTACGGATTGCATCCAAATTATTTTCAGTTGACGCGTTCATCAGCCGACAGTTTTCCGAGTCTGTTCACGCAGACACTGGACGAGCACGGCTACAGGACTCGTGTGTTCACGTCGAGTAATCTCGATGGCTTTTCCCTGAAGGCGATGTTTTTCCCGAAGGTTGAGCCGGAGGATTTCGCGACTGGCCATGATGATGCCGCACTGGTCGAGCGCTACATCGCCACACTGAAACCGAAGTCAGCAGAAAAGCGCTTCGACTTCCTGTTCCTGACTGCCTCGCACTCACCGTACAAGTATCCGCCGGAATATGCACACTTCAAGCCGCTGCCGGTCGTCGAGGGCGGCTATGCACTCGATCGGCAGGCCGACAATACGCCGTACAAGAATGATTACTACAACAGCCTGGTTTATCTTGATGCGCTGGTTGGTAAGCTGCTCGAAGCGGCCGACCGCCAGGGTGCATTGAAAAACACCTGGGTCGTAATCACCGGCGACCATGCGGAAGAATTCAATGAGAATGGTCTGGGCTACTGGGGTCATGGCAGTAATTTCACGCGCTGGCAGACCCAGACCCCGATGATAGTCCGCGCGCCGAATCATCCGGGCGGGCGTATTGAGCAGAAGATGTCTTTGCATCAGGATGTGGTGCCGACACTGATGCAAGCAGCGTTAGGCTGCACATCGCCGGTCACGGATTACAGCAACGGCGCCAACCTGTTTGCTTTACCGGAGAAGCGCGGCACCGTGATCGCGTCCTATATGCGCGATGCCTATCTGATTGATGGCAAGGTGTTCGAACGCAGCGTGAACCGTCGCTATGAATGGGGCGACATGCGCCGTACAGCAGAGGGCGCGTCCGCGGCCGTAGTTCAGGAGTTGCGCCGGGAAGAGGGGCGGTTCCTGTCGCGCTGAGTCTTCGTCAGTGATGAACGCGCAGTCGCTGTGCTATTTGCGCGCGGCAGCGTTCAGCGGCACCTGCAGATGGAACATCAACCCGGCGCCACCGGGGAAACTGACCTGCGCCTCATAGCCGCTGCCGAGCGCCCAGCTCAACGCTGGCACGAAACCGACCGAATAGCCGTTCGAGTTGAAGGGCACCTTGTCCTCGTACTGCCCGGTATAGCCATAGATCAGGCCGGCGGACCATTTGCCGGTGAGCTTTTCATAGCCCCACAGGCGCGGATAGACCTGGCCCCACGGGTAGAAATAAACGCTGGGCTGGCCAAATGAATTATTGAAGAACGAAGCACCCATCAGGCTGTTGTCTTTACTGTCGACGCGCTCGATACCGACGAGCCACACATAGTCATGCTCGGACTTCGGGTGGTAGTGCTGCGTGAATGGGGAGACGGTCAGGTACCAGCGGGCGTTGGCAGCGTCCGCTGACGTGCTCGTACTGTCGGCGCGTACCGTCGCGCTGAACAGAGACAGCAGGCTGGCGCAGAGCAAATGAAATCGGCGAAGTGGCATGAAGATCTTGTTGAAAGTAGAAGCGCATTGTAAGGGCGTAAAAAAGCCACCCCGAAGGGTGGCTTTTTCTATCGGGCTAAACGAATCGGTACAAGACCGAGTTCGAATTAGAACGAGTGGCTGACGCCCAGAGTCACTGCATTGCCCGCACCCGCAGTGATGCCGGTAGTCTGCGACAGGCCTTTGTTCAAGGTGTAGGAGTCAGTTGCATTCTGGTAGTTGGCAAACAGAGTGCTACGCTTCGACAACGCATACTTCGCGCCGACAGAGGTTGTGGATCCATCACTCGACGCGGTGTTATTGTTATTGTAGTAGCCAATGGTAGCAGTCAGACCAGCGATGCTCGCAACCGGAACAGCGGCGTTAACGCCAGTGACGCTGCCGTTACCGTTAGTATCTTGGTATACCAGGTTAACTTTTGCAAAGCCGAAGTCGTATCCAGCACTGACATGCCAAGCCTTCACCTCATTACCTGTGTATTTACGGTTCGCATAGGCGGCAGAAGCACTGATAGCACCATTGCTATAAATGCCAGCCAAAGAGTAGTCGTTCTTCGCGGTTTTCTGGTCAGAATCTTCCATCATGTAACCGCTTGCCATCACGTTCAGACCGCCAACATTGGGCGAAATGTACTTGATCTGGTTATTTGCAAAGACCGCGGAAGAACCCAGGAACAAGACCGAGTCAACATACGAACCCATGTTGCCGCCAACAGTGACGTCGGACGCCAGCACTGCGTTCGAGAATGAGTCCACATTACGGCCAACTTGAAGCGTACCTGCCTCGGTCACCAAGCCGATATATGACTGGTTCCACAGGTCGGTTGTTTTCGCGCCATCCACCAGCTCAAGACGAGTCTGCAGAAAGAACTCGGCCTTCATGCCGTTGCCCAGATCTTCCGAACCTGCAAAGTTGATAAAGTTAGGTGCCAGCAGACCACTAGCGATGTAGGTGCCATTGCCGGTCGAATTCTGAACGCCTGCGTCCAAGATGCCGGAAACTTTGACGCCATCAGCCATTGCGGCGGTCGAAGCCACCAGTGCCAGTGCTGCCAGAGCAACTTGAGTCTTTCTCATTTTATAATCTCCAAAA
>JACCDI010155035.1_pt1 | contig 136373 bp, 129 predicted proteins | sample 7442791 | NCBI WGS metagenome assembly JACCDI01 (sample SAMN15323434, study PRJNA562643) | freshwater metagenome | isolation source: river surface water | place: USA:Blue River Watershed | collected 2017-08-15
ATATAACCATTATCACATGCTTCGCTTAATCCAGTATTCCAGTCATTAGCACCATGTTCAATCATTAATTTAACTATTTCAATATGACCGCCTTGGCATGCTTCGTATAATCCATAATCCCAATCATTAGCATCACGTTCAATCATTAATTTAACTATTTTAATATGACCGCCCTGACATGCTCTATACAATCCACCATTCCAGTCATCGGCACCATGTTTAATCATTAAGTTAACGATTTCAATATGACCGCCTTGGCATGCTTCGTATAATCCACTGTTCCAGTCAATAGTATTATATTCCTCAATCAGTGAATTAACTATTTCAATATGACCACCTCTACATGCTCCAGTTAATAAATGATTACCGTTAATTAATCTATATCGTTGGTATTTCAGTATCAAAAACATAGATCCAATTGAGCCTAGATAATCTGAATTAATGTACTTGTACCACTTATTGTTTTGTATAATTGAGAATATATCAGATGTATTAATAGCAGTTTTTATAGACTGGATATACTGATGGGATTTTTCATGGATGGTTTTACTAGATAGTGAAAATGGTATTTTAGTAAATGAATCCGATAATTGGAAAATATATAGTATAATATCAAGATCCATATTTGCGATTGAAAAAAAATCATTTTTTGTGAAATCTATGCTTCATAGCTGTGTATAAGGTTTACTATTTCATGATTACCATAGTCTATTGCGTCACATAAACCTATACTATAGTCAGTAGCACCATGTTTAATCATTAATTTAGCTATCTTAATACAACCACTATGACACGCCCCTTTTAATCCGTCATTCCAATTATTAGCACCATGTTCAATCATTAATTTAACTATTTCAATATGACCATAATAACATGCTCCATATAACCCAGTATTCCAGTCATTAGCACCATGTTCAATCATTAATTTAACTATTTTAATATGACCATAATAACATGCGTTAATTAATCCAGTATTCCAATCATTAGCACCACGTTCAATCATTAATTTAACTATTTCAATATAGCCGTTTTGACATGCTCCGCTTAATCCAGTATTCCAATTATTAGCACCATGTTCAATCATTAATTTAACTATTTCGATATAACCATTATCACATGCTTCGCTTAATCCAGTATTCCAATAATTAGCACCGTGTTTAATCATTAATTTAACTATTTCAATATGACCATTTTGGCATGCTTCGTGTAATCCCTCGTTCCAATTATTAGCACCATGTTCAATCATTAAATTAACTATTTCGATATAACCATTTCGGCATGCTTCGTATGATCCATAATTCCAATCATTAGCACCACATTCGATCATTAATTTAGCCATTTCAATATGACCACCTTGGCATGCTCCTATTAATCCATCGTTCCAACCATTAGCACCGTGTTTAATCATTAAATTAACAATCTCAATATGACCGCCTTGACATGCTCTATATAGTCCACCACGCCAGTCATTGGCACCTTGTTTAATCATTAATTTAACGATTTCAATATGACCGCTTTGGCATGCTATATATAGTCCGTCATTCCAGTCAATAGTACTATACCCATTAATCATTAATTTAACAATTTCAATATGACCGCCTTGGCATGCTCCAGTTAATAAATGATTACCGTTAATTAATCTATATCGTTGGTATTTCAGTATCAAAAACATAGATCCAATTAAGCCTAGATAATCTGAATTAATGTGCTTGTACCATTTATCGTTTTGTATAATTGAGAATATATCAGATGTATTAATAGCAGTTTTTATAGACTGGATATACTGACGGGATTTTTCATAGATGGTTTTACTAGATAGTGAAAATGGTATTTTAGTAAACGAATCCGATAATTGGAAAATATATAGTATAGTATCAAGATTCATATCTGTGTTTGAAAAAAAATCATTTTTTGTAAAATCTATACTTCATAGTCGCGCATAATGTTTGCGACTTCTATATGACTATGGGTTACTGCGCCATGTAAACCTTTGCTATAGTCTCTGTAGCACCGTGTTTAATCATTAATTTAACAATTTCAATACAACCACTTATACATGCTCCATATAATCCACGGTCCCAGTCATTGGCACCATATTCAATCATTAATTTAACTATTTTAGTATGACCGCCTAAACATGCTCCTCTTAATCCATGGTTCCAGTTATTAGCACCATGTTCAATCATTAAGTTAATTACTCTAATATAGCCGCCTTGACATGCTTCACGTAATCCATCGTCCCAATTATTAGCACCATATTCGATCATTAATTTAATAACTTCAATATGACCACCTTGACATGCTCTATTTAATCCGCCATTCCAATCATTAGCACCGTGTTCAATCATTAATTTAACTATTTTAGTATGACCACCTCGACATGCTCCTCTTAATCCGCTGTTCCAGTCATTAGCACCATGTTCAATCAGTAATTTAACTATTTTAATATGACCACCTAGACATACTTTACATAATCCATCGTCCCAATCATCAGCGCCATATTCAATCATTAATTTAATTATTTCGATATGACTATTTTCGCATGCTCTATTTAATCCACCATTCCAGTCATCAGCGCCATATTCAATCATTAATTTAACAATTTCAATATGACCACCTCGACATGCTCCTCTTAATCCACTGTTCCAGTTATCAGCACCATATTCAATCAGTAATTTAGCTATCTTAATATGACCACCTAGACATGCTCCAGATAATCCATAATTCCAATCAATAGCACCATATTCAATCATTAGTTTAATTGTTTTAATATGACCACCTATACATGCTCCATATAATCCATCGTCCCAATCGTCGGCATCATATTTAATCATTAATTTAGCTATTCTGATATGACCGCCTTGGCATGCTCCTTTTAAACCATAATTCCAATCATCAGCGCCATGATCCATCATCAGTCTAATTATTTCAATATGACCGCCCCGACATGCTCCATATAATCCATAATTCCAATTATTAGCACCGGATTCAATCAGTGAATTAACTATTTCAATATGACCGCCTTGACATGCTCCATATAATAAGGTATTATTGTTAATTAAACTATACTGTTGGTAGTTTAGTATTAAAAACTCTGATCCAATTAAACCTAACTGTTCTACAGTAATATATTTATACCACTTACTGTTTTGTATGATTGAGAATATATCAGATGTGTTAATAGCAGTTTTTATAGACTGAATATACTGACGGGATTTTTCATGGATGGTTTTGCTAGATAGTGAAAATGGTATTTTAGTAAACGAATCCAATAACTGGAAAATATATAGTATAATATCAATATTCATAGTTGTATTTTAAAAAAAATCATTTTTTGCGAAATCTATGCTTTATAACTGTGAATTAGGTCTACTATTTCGTAATGACCATAGTCTATTGCGTCACGTAAACCTCCACTATAGTCAGTAGCACCATGTTTAATCATTAATTTAGCTATTTCAATATAACCGCCCCTACATGCTCCTCTTAATCCATTATTCCAGCAATTAGCACCATGTTCAATCATTAGTTTAACTATTTTAGTATGACCACATTGACATGCTATACTTAATCCAGCGTTCCAGTTATCAGCACCGTGTTCAATCATTAATTTAACAACTTCAATATGACCAATATGACATGCGTCATATAATCCATCATTCAAGTTATTGACATTATGTTCAACCATTAATTTAACAATTTCAATATGACTATTTCGACATGCTATACTTAATCCAGCGTTCCAGTTATCAGCACCGTGTTCAATCATTAATCTAACAACTTCAATATGACCTCCTAGACACGCCCCATGTAACCCACCATTCCAGTTATTAGCACCGTGTTCAATCATTAATTTAACAACTTCAATATGACCTTCTAGACACGCTCCATATAATCCGCAATTCCAGTTATCAGCACCATGTTCAATCATTAGTTCAACGATTTCAATATAACCGCCTCGACATGCTCCATTTAATCCACAATTCCAGTTATCAGCACCATATTCAATCATTAATTCAACTATTTCAATATGACCACCTAGACATGCTCCATGTAGTCCATCATTCCAATTATTAGCACCAGATTCAATCAGTAAATTAACTATTTCAATATTACCACCTTGACATGCTCCGCATAATAAGTTAATACTGTTAATTAATTTATATTGTTGGTATTTCAGTATTAAAAACTCTGATCCGATTAAACCTAATTGTTTTTCAGTAATATATTTATACCATTTACTGTTTTGTATAATTGAGAATATATCAGATGTATTAATAGCAGTTTTTATAGACTGGATATATTGACGAGATTTTTTATAGATGGTTTTACTAGACAGTGAAAATGGTATTTTAGTGAACGAATCCGATAACTGAAAAATATATAGCATAATATCAAGATTCATATTTGCGATTGAAAAAAAAATCATTTTTTGTGAAATCTATGCTCTATAACTACGCATAAGATTTACGATTTCATAATGACCATGGTATTTTGCGCCACTTAAACCTCTATTACAGTCGTCAATAGCACCATGTTTAATCATTAATTTAACTATTTCAATATGACCATATCGACACGCTTCATATAATCCAGCGTTCCAGTTATTAGCACCATGTTTAATCATTAATTTAATAACTTCAATATGACCATATCGACATGCTTCATGTAATCCAGCGTTCCAATCATTAGCACCGTGTTCAATCATTAATTCAACAATTTCAATATAACCATTCCGACACGCTCCAAATAATCCGCTATTCCAATTATAGGCACCATATCCAATCATTAATTTAACTATTTTAATATTACCACTTAAACATGCTCCACTTAATCCATGATTCCAATCACTAGCACCATATCCAATCATTAATTTAACTATTTCGATATGACCACTTTGACATGCTCCATATAATCCATGATTCCAATCACTAGCACCGTGTTCAATCATTAATTTAACTATTTCGATATGACCACTTTGACATGCTCCATATAATCCACAATTCCAATTATTAGCGCCATATTCAATCATTAGTTTAACTATTTCGATATGACCACTTTGACATGCTCCATATAATCCATAATTCCAATCATCAGCGCCGTATTCTATCATTAGTTTAATTATTTCAATATGACCACCCTGACATGCTCCTCGTAGTCCATGATTCCAATTAGTATTGGATTCAACTAGTGAATTAATTATTTTAATATGACCGCTTCGACACGCTCTATATAATAAGGTATTATTGCTAATTATTTTATATTGTTGATATTTTAGTATTAAAAACTCTGATCCAATTAAACATAATTGTTTTACAGTAATATATTTATACCACTTATTGTTTTGTATAATTGAGAATATATCAGATGTATTAATAGCAGTTTTCATAGATTGGATATATTGACGGGATTTTTCATGGATGGTTTTACTAGACAGTGAAAATGGTATTTTTGTAAACGAATCCGATAATTGGAAAATATATAGTATAGTATCAAGATTCATATTTATGATTGAAAAAAATCATTTTTTGCGAAATCTATGCTCCATAGCTACGCATAAGGTCCGCTATTTCGTAATAATTACCATATACTGCGTTGCGTAAACCTTTACTATAGTTAGTGGCACCGTATCCAATCATTAATTTAACAATTTCAATATAACCACATTGACATGCTCCACTTAATCCTTGATTCCAATTATTAGCACCATATTCAATCATTAATTTAACCATTTCAATATTACCACCCTGACATGCACTACATAATCCAGCGTTCCAATTATTAGCACCGCATTCAATCATTAATTTAACAATTTCAATATTACCACTCTGGCATGTTCTACGTAATCCAGTATTCCAGTCATTAGCACCATATTCGATCATTAGTTTAACAACTTCAATATTATTACTTTGACATGCTTTACATAATCCACAATTCCAATCATTAGCACCATATTCAATCATTAATTTAACTATTTCAATATGACCACCTTGACATGCTTCGCATAATCCATAATTCCAATTGTTAGCACCATATCCAATCATTAAATTAACTATTTTAATACAATCTCCTCTACACGCTCCACCTAATCCACAATCCCAATTATTAGCACCATATTCGATCATCAGTTTAATAACTTCAATATTACCGCCTTGACATGCTCTATATAATCCAGTGTTCCAATCATCAGCACCACATTTAATCATTAGTTTAACTATTTCAATATGACCACTTTGACATGCTCCAAATAATCCATAGTCCCAATCATCGGCACCGTGTTCAATCATTAGTTTAATAATTTCGATATTACCATTTTGGCATGCTCCATATAATCCATTATTATAATCATTAGCACCATATTCAATCATTAATTTAACTATTTCAATATGACTACTTCGACACGCTTCATATAATAAGTTATTATTGTTTATTGATCTATATTGTTTGTATTTCAGTATCAAAAACATAGATCCAATTATACCCAGTTGTCTTGAAGTAATGTATCTATACCAGTTATTATTTTGTATAATTGAAAATATATCAGATGTATTAATAGCTGTTTTTATGGACTGGATATACTGCCGGGATTCTTTATAAATAGTTTTGTTAACTATTGAAAACGGTATTTTTGTAAACGAATCCGATAGCTGAAAAACGTATAGTATAGTATCAATATTCATATTTATATCTAAAAAGAATCATTTTTTACAAATGTCAATGTTGTACCTATATTGTAGATAAGGTATTTTCATAATAATTATGACTCATCATGATTATTACATAGTTGAAGTGATATATTATTATTAATTAATAAGTTTTGCTGATGTATAAAATATCCTGCTATAAGATTTAAAATATTACTAATCCCTAGTAAATTCAGTTTTATAATATATACATTTTTAGTATTTAGTAGTATCTAAAAAAATAATATTGATACATAGCAAATGTATAATTTTTGTTGTTTTTATTATTTACTGATATTAATATTAATTGATAATAAGTATTTAACTATTTTATTATGTCCATTTTTATTAGCCAATCTAATTGCGTAGTTATTATTAGCAGTATAATCAGCGCCAAGTGATACTAGATATTTAACTGTAGCTAGGTGCCCGTTTCTACTGGCTAATCGAATAGCACTATTATTATTGGTAGTATAATCAGCACCTAGCGATACTAGATATTCTACTAATTCAGTATGCCCGTTTCTACTGGCTAACTGAATCGCATAATTATTGTTAGCCGTATAATCAGCACCTAGCGATACTAGATATTTAACTATTTCTATATGTCCACATTCACTGGCCCATTGAAATACTTCATTATCATTAACAGTATAATCAGCGCCAAGTGATACTAAATATTTAACTATGGCTGAATGTCCGCGATAACTAGCCCATCGAATTGCGTAATTATTATTAGCAGTATAGTCGGCACCTAGTGATACTAGATATTTAACCGTAGCTAAATGCCCATTTTCACTAGCTCGTCTAACCGCGAAATTATTATCAATAGTATAATCAGCGCCTATTGATACTAAGTATACTACTGTAGCCAAGTGTCCATTTCTACTAGCCCATTTAATCGCGTAATTATTATCAGCAGTATAATCAGCACCTATTGATACTAAGTATACTACTGTAGCCAAGTGTCCATTTCTACTAGCCCATTTAATCGCAAAATTATTATCAGCAGTATAATCAGCACCTATTGATACTAAATATTTAACTGTTTCTAGATGTCCATTTTCACTAGCTATATGAATTGCGTAATTATTATCAGCAGTGTAATCAGCACCAAGTGATACTAAATATTTAACTATTTCAGTATGTCCATTTCTACTGGCTAATTGAACATATTTAGAATCAATAGTATTTGTTATTAAATACTTAATTACCGGTAAATTTCCATATTGAACTGCTATATCTAAAGCACTATAACCTGTATAGATACTTAAAAATTTTGGAGGTCCACACTTAGGAATATCTGATTTTTTATGAGATCTAATAAAAACTATATTATAATTATTATATAATATATATAGTGTACTATGATTAACTAATAAGTTCTGCGGATCTGTGAGATATTCCACTATAAGATTTAATGTATCACTAATTTCTAATGGATTCATGGATATAGCGTAATATAAATTCATTTTTATGATATTTATTTTATTACTTAAATCCAAAAAAATAGTAGTATTTCATAACAATTTTACGATTTTTTATTTATGTTGTTAATATTTCTAAATGTTTATTTTTATTAACTAATTGAATTGCGGAATCGTTATCAACAGACAATTATTATTAAGTGATACTAAATATTCAACTATATCTAGGTGTCCGTTAGCCCATCGAACGACGAAATTATTTTTAGCAGTATAATCAGCGCCGAGTAGATACTGGATATTTTACTATTTCTGATGTCCATTTGCGCTAGCTATTCGAATTGGATTATTACTACTAATAGCATAATCAGCGCCGAGTGATGCTAGATATTTTACTATTTTAGTATGTCCTCTTTCACTAGCAGATCTAATTAATAAATTATCATTAACTGCATAATCAACGCCAAGTGATATTAAATATTTAACTACTTTTAGGTGTCCATTTTCATTAGCTGATCGAATAGCATAATTATCATTAACTGCATAATCAGCACCTAGTGATACTAGATATTTAACTACTTTTAGGTGTCCATTTTCGCTAGCTAATCGAATAGCATAATTATTATTAACAGTATAATCAGCACCTAGTGATACTAGATATTTTACTGTTTCAATACGTCCATTTCCGCTAGCTAATCGAATAGCGTAATTATTATTAGCAGTATAATCAGCACCTAGTGATGCTAGATATTTTACTATTTCAATATGTCCTTTTTCACTAGCTAATCGAATAGCGTAATTATTATAAGCAGTATAATCAGCACCTAGTGATACTAGATATTTTACTATTTCAATATGTCCTCTTTCACTAGCTAATCGAATTGCGAGATTATTATTAGCAGTATAATCAGCACCTAGTGATACTAGATATTTTACTGTTCCAATATGTCCATTTTCGCTAGCTAATCGAATAGCACAATTATTATTATTAGTATAATCAGCACCTAGTGATACTAGATATTTTACTATTTCAATATGTCCTTTTTCACTAGCTAACAGAATTGCGAGATTATTATTAGCAGTATAATCAGTACCTAGTGATACTAGATATTTTACCATTTTAATATTTCCGATTTTGCTAGCCATTTGAATGTACATAGGATCAGCAGTATCTATTAAACTCTTAACTACTTGTAAATTTCCATATTGAACTGCTATATCTAAGGCATTTCTACCTGTATAAATACTTAGGAATTTTGGAGATCCATATTTAGGGATATCTGATTTTTTATGAGATCTTATAAAAACTATATTGTGATTATTATATAATAGATGTAGTGTACTATGATTAACTAATAAGTTCTGCGGATGTGTAAGATGTTCCACTATAATGTTCAAAATATCACTAATTTCTAATGGATTCATATATATGGTATAAAGTAAATTTACTTTTATAAAAGATATATTTTTATTACTTAGTAATATTTAAAAAAAATAGTAATGGTTTACAGTAACTTTATAATTTTATTATTTGGCTCTGAGTAATTTCAAGTATTTAACTGTTTTAATATAATTATTCATTTCAGCCTATAAAATTACAGCATTATTATCAACATCAAGTGATGTTAAATATTTAATAGTTTCTAGGTGTTATTTCTGCTAGTCCATCAAATTAATGTATTACAATTAATATCCGGAGACTGCTAAATATTTAATAGTTTCTGTGCGATTATTTTTACTAGCTATTTGAATTACTATTTATACTGAGTAATATTAGATATTTAACTATTTTGTATATTCATATTTATTAATACATTAAATTTAGTATTGTTGATAGTATAGACTTAATATAAAATTAATATTTTTGTGAGGTACTATTAAGTCTATAAAATTTAGTTTGTATAATTTATTACAAATTTAATGCCGAAAATATATGTATCAGAGATTTCTTTAAATTATATTTATACTGCTCTATATTTGAAAAAATATTTTTTATAGAATTCAATACCATATCTATGCTTCGTGGCTGTATATGGAATTCGCCATTTTGTGGTGATTACTAGTAATTGCGGCACATAAACGTTTGTCATATTCAGTAGCGCCATATCCGATCATTAATTTAGCAATTTCGACATAACCACTATAGCATGCCATATGTAGCCCCTCATTCCAATTATTAGCACCGTGTTCAATCATTAATTTAACAATTTTGATATGGCCACAATAACACGCTCCAACTAATCCCTCATTCCAATTATTAGCACCGTGTTCAATCATTAATTTAACAATTTCAATGTGACCACTGTGACATGCGCTATATAATCCACGATTCCAATTATTAGCATCATGTTCAATCATTAATTTAACAATTTCAACATAACCACTATCGCACGCTATATTTAGCCCCTCATTCCAATTATTAGCACCGTGTTCAATCATTAATTTAACAATTTCAATACGACCGCTATAACATGTCCAATATAATCCGTCATTCCAATTATTAGCACTGTGCTTAATCATTAAGTTAACTATCTCAATATGACCATAATGACACGCTCCAACTAATCCCTCATTCCAATTATTAGCACCATATCTAATCATTAATTTAACAATTTCAATATCACCACCTCGACACCCTTCATATAATCCATTATTATATTCATTAGCACCGTGTTCAATCATTAATTTAACTATTTTAATATTATTACCCTGGCATGCGCAACACAATCCATAGTTCCAATTATTAGCACCATATCTAATCATTAATTCAGCTATTTCAGTATGACCGCCGCGACACGCTCCATATAATCCACTGTTCCAATTATTAGCACCATGTTCAATCATTAATTTAATAATTTCAATATTATTACTCTGACATGCTCCATGTAACCCACTGTTCCAATCATCGGCGCCGTGTTTAATCAATAATTTAATAATTTCAATATTACCACTCTGACATGCTTCATGTAACCCACCATCATAAGCATCGGCGCCATATTCAATTAGTGAATTAACAACTGTTTCAATATTACCACTCTGACATGCTCCAAATAATAAGTCATTATTATTAATTAATCTATATTGTTGATATTTTAATATCAAAAACTTAGATCCAATTAAACCTAGTAATTTTGAATCAATATATCTATACCACATATTGTTTTGTATAATTGAAAATATATCAGATGTATTGATAGCTGTATTTATGGACTGGATATACTGCCGAGATTTTTCATAAATAGTTTTACTAATTAGTGAAAATGATATTTTTGTAAATGAATCTGATAACTGGAAGATATATAATATGGTATCGGTATCCATGTTTGTATTTAAAAAAAATCATTTTTCATAAACGTTAATATTATATCTATGTATCTTTATAGATAAGATATTTTGTGATGTTCATGGCTCATTACAATGTGTGGACAATAGTCAGTGGTACTATATTTAATCATTAGTTTAACTAACATACTTTATTTAATCTATAATTAATCTAATAATTTTAATATTACTATTTTTTGGTATATGATTTATAATACCAACTATTAGTACCAAGTAATATATTTAACTATGACTAAATGTTTATTATAAGGTTTTAGGTATAATTAGCACCTAGTAATACTAAATATTTAACAGTAGCCAGATGCCTATTTAGAATAACCCATTGAATTGCGACATTATCATCAGCATTGTAATCTGCACCAAGTGATACTAAATATTTAACAGTTTCCAGATGTCCATTACCACTAGCACATTGAATTGCGATATTATTGTTAGCAGTACGATCAGCACCAAGTGATACTAAATATTTAACTATGGGTAAATACTCATTTTTACTAGCTAATTGAATATATTTGAGATTACCTGTATCTATAATTAAACTCCTAACTACCGGTAAATTTCCATATTCAACTGCTATATCTAAGGCATTTCTACCTGCATAAATACTTAAGAATTTTGGATATCTATATTTAGGAATATCTGATTTTTTGTTATATCTAATAAAAACTATATTATGATTATTATATAATCGATTTAGTGTATTGTGATTAACTAATAAGTTTTGCGGATCTATAATATATTCCACTATAAGGTTCAATATATCACTAATTTCTAATGGATTCATAGATACAATGTAAAGTAAATTTACTTTAATAAAAATATTTTTTATTACTTAACAGTATCTAAAAAAATAATAACTATTTATAACACTTTATAACTTCTATTATTTAGTTCTGAGTGATACTAAATATTCAACTATTTCAATATGATTATTCATATCAGCCCATAACATCGCAGTGTTATAATTAGCAGTACAATCAGCACCAAGTGATACTAGATATTTAACTGTAGCTAGATGTCCATTTCCACTAGCATATTGAATCGCAGTGTTATAATTAGCAGTACAATCAGCACCAAGTGATACTAGATATTTAACTGTAGCTAGATGTCCATTTCCACTAGCATATTGAATTGCGGCATTATCATTAGCAGTACAATCAGCACCGAGTGATACTAGATATTTAACTGTCTCAATGTGTCCATGCTTACTAGCATATTGAATTGCATCATTATTATTAGCAGTACAGTCAGCACCAAGCGATACTAGATATTTAACTGTAGCTAGATGTCCTCCTCCACTGGCATATTGAATTGCGGCATTATCATTAGCAGTACAATCAGCACCAAGCGATACTAGATATTTAACTATTTCAGTATGTCCAGTTTCGCTAGCATATTGAATCGCGGCATTATCATTAGCAGTACAATCAGCACCAAGTGATACTAAATATTTAACTGTAGCTAGGTATCCATTTCCACTAGCATATTGAATCGCGGCATTATCGTTGGCAGTATAATCAGCACCAAGTGATACTAGATATTTAACTATAGCTAGATACCCATTTTCACTAGCATATTGAATGGCGGCATTATCATTAGCAGTATAATCAGCACCAAGTGATACTAGATATTTAACTGTTTCAAGATGTCCATTTTCACTGGCTAATTGAATTGCGTAATTATCATTAGCAGTATAATCAGCACCAAGTGATATTAGATATTTAACTATAGCTAAATGTCCATTTCCACTAGCATATTGAATTGCGGCATTATCATTAGCAGTACAATTAGCACCGAGTGATACTAGATATTTAACTGTTTCAGTATGTCCGTTTTTACTAGCCCATTGAATTGCGATATTATCATTATCAGTACAATTAGCACCAAGCGATACTAGATATTTAACAGTATCGGTATGTCCATTTCCGCTAGCATATTTGATTGCGGCATTATTATCAGCAGTACAATCAGCACCAAGCGATACTAGATATTTAACTATTTCAGTATATCCATTTTTACTAGCTAGTTGAATGTATTTAGAATTAACTGTATCTGTTATTAAACTCTTAACTACCGGTAAATTCCCGTATTCAACTGCTATATCTAAGGCATTATAACCTGTATAAATACTCAAAAATTTTGGTAATCCGTATTTAGGAATATCTGATTTTCTGTGGGATCTAACAAAAACTATATTGTGATTATTATATAATTGATGTAATGTACTATTGTTAACTAATAAGTTCTGTGGATCTGTAAGATATTCTACTATAAGGTTCAATATATCACTAATTTCTAGTGGATTCATATATGTGGCATAAAGTAAATTCATTTTTATGAAAAATATATTTTTATTGCTTGATAGTACCTAAAAAATATTGATAGATTATAATAACTTTATAATTTTTATTACCTAATTATATCAGTATACATATTCATATTAATTGTCCGAATTGCGATATTATAATTAGTTGTATAATTGATACTACTAAATATTTAACTATTTATAAATTTCAATCTTTACTAGTACACTAAATTATTGTAAGAGTATAATCACCACTGAATGATATTAAGTATTTGGTTATTTTTGTAAATGAATCTGATAACTGAAAGATATATAGTATAACATCAAAATTCATATCTGTATTTGGAAAAAATCATTTTTATAAATGTCAATTCCGTATTTACAATATATAATAGTTTGTAATGTTTGTGATTCTATGATAATTACAAGTTATTGCCTTATTTACATATATCATAGTTGGTAGCGCCATGTTCAATCATTAGTTTAGCAATTCCAATATGATTATTATAGTATGCTACACTAAATCCGTAGTTCCATTTATTAGCACCATGTTTAATCATTAGTTTAACTATTTCAATATAACCACATTGACACGCCTTTCTTAACCCAACATTCCAATTATTAGCACCATGTTTAATCATTAATTTAACTATTTCAATATAACCACTATGGCATGCTCCATATAATCCATTGTTCCAGTTATTAGCACCATGTTCAATCATTAGTTTAACTATTTCAATATGACCACCTTGACACGCTCTGAATAATCCACTATCCCAACTATTAGCACCACGTTCAATCATTAATTCAACTATTTCAATGTAACCACTATAACATGCTTCATTTAGTCCGTTGTTCCAATCATTAGCACCATATTCAATCATTAGTTTAACTATTTCAATATGGCCATTTTGACACACTTCTTCTAACCCATTGTTCCAATTATTAGCACCATGTTCAATCATTAGTTTAACTATTTCAATATGACCACCTTGGCACGCCTTGCTTAACCCATCATTCCAATCATTAGCACCATGTTTAATCATTAGTTTAACTATTTCAATATGACCACCTAGACATGCTCCACGTAATCCATTGTCCCAATCATTAGCACCACGTTCAATCATTAATTTAATAATTTCAACATGACCACCTCGACATGCCTTGCTTAACCCATCGTTCCAATTACTAGTGCCATGTTCAATTATTAGTTTAACTATTTCAATATAACCACTTAGACATGCTCCACGTAATCCATTGTCCCAATCATTAGCACCATGTTCAATTAGTAGTTTAACAATTTCAACATGACCACCTCGACATGCTTCTCTTAGTCCATAGTTCCAATTATTAGCACCACGTTCAATCATTAATTTAATAATTTCAACATGACCACCTCGACATGCTCCATATAATCCATAATCCCAATCACTAGCACCGCGTTCAATCATTAATTTAACTATTTCAATATGACCACCTATACACACCCCATATAATCCGTTATTCTGATTATCGGAATCATATTTAATTAAATTAATATGTCTACCTTGACATACTCCATATAGTAACTGATTATGGTTAATTGATCTATATTGTTGATATTTTAGTATCAAAAATTCGGATCCAATTAAACCTAATTGTGCTGAATCCATGTATTTATACCATATATTATTTTGTATAATTGAGAATATATCTGATGTATTAATAGCAGTTTTTATAGACTGGATATACTGCCGAGATTTTTCATAAATAGTTTTACTAATTAGTGAAAACGGTATTTTTGTAAATGAATCCGATAGCTGAAAAACGTATAGTATAGTATCAAGATTCATAGTTGTATTTAAAAAAAATCATTTTTATAAAAGTTAACTTTGTATCTGCGCTATATGGTCGCGCATAAGATTTATGATTTTATGATGATTACGAGTTATTGCCTTACGTAAACCACTGTTATAATCAGTCGCACCATGTTTAATCATTAATTTAGTTATTTCAATGTATCCGTTATAACATGCTACATATAATCCATCATTCCAGTTATTAGCACCATGTTCAATCATTAGTTTAACAATTTCTATATAACCACATTTACATGATTTATATAATCCCCCATTCCAATTATTAGCACCGTATTTAATCATTAACTTAACGATTTCAATATTACCGCTTTGACATGCTCTAAATAATCCATCTTCCCAATTATCAGCACCGCATTCAATTATTAATTTAACGATTTCAATATTACCGCTTTGACATGCTCCACATAGACAATCATTCCAGTTATTGGCACCATGTTCAATCATTAGTTTAACTATTTCAATATGACCACCTCTACACGCTCCGTACAATCCATGATTACAATCATTAGCACCATGTTCAATCATTAGTTTAGCAATTTCAATATGACCACTTCGACACGCTTTATATAAACAATCATTCCAATTATCAACACCGTGTTTGATTATTAATCTAACTATTTCAATATTACCACTTCGACATGCTCCATATAATCCACCATTCCAATTATTAGCGCCACGTTCAATCATTAGTTTAACAATTTCAATATGACCACCTCGACATGCTCCATATAATCCACCATTCCAATTATTAGCACCATGTTCAATCATTAGTTTAACAATTTCAATATGACCACCTCGACATGCTCTATATAATCCGTTTTTCCAATAATTAGCACCACGTTCAATCATTAGTTTAACAATTTCAATATGACCACCTCGACATGCTCCATATAATCCATAATCCCAATCATTATTGTTATGTTCAATCAATGATTTAATAATTTCAGTACGATTACCTTGGCATGCTCCGGCTAATAAATAGTTATTGTTAACTAATCCATATTGTTGGTATTTCAGTATTAAAAACTCAGATCCAATCAAGCCTAGACAATTTGAATCAATATACCTATACCACATATTATTTTGTATAATTGAGAATATATCTGATGTATTAATAGCAGTTTTTATAGACTGGATATACTGTCGAGATTTTTCATAAATAGTTTTACTAGTTAGTGAAAATGGTATTTTTGTAAATGAATCCGATAACTGGAAAACGTATAGTATAGTATCAAGATTCATAGTTGTATTTAAAAAAAAATCATTTTTTATAAAAGTTAACTTTGTGATGTGACATAATTACACATAAAGTCTACTAGTTTATTATAATCATTAACAATTGATATATAATATTTAAAGTCAGTATTACAACATCTGATTATTAATCTAACAATTTCAATATGACCACTGAAACACGCTATATGTAATCCACTGCTCCAATCATTAATACCATACCCGATTAATAATTTAACTATTTCAATATTGCCACTTCGACATGCTTCATATAATACATCATTATAATTATCGGCACCATATTCAATCAGTAATTTAACTATTTCAATATGACCACCACGGCATGCTCCATATAATCCACGATTCCAATTATTAGCACTGCGTTCAATCATTATTTTAACTATTTCAATATGGCCGCCACGACATGTTTTATATAATCCAGAATTCCAATCATTAGCACCATATTCGATCATTAATTTAACTATTTCAATATGACCGCCACGACATGCTCCACATAATCCACGACTCCAATTATAAGCACCATATTTAATCATTAATTTAACTATTTTAATATGACCGCCGAGACATGCTTCATATAATCCACCATTATAATTATAAGCACCGTATTTAATCATTAATTTAACTATTTTAATATGACCGCCTTGACATGCTCTATATAATCCACAATCCCAGTCATTAGCACCATATTCAATCAGTAATTTAACTATTTCAATATGACCACCACGACATGCTTTACATAATCCATCTCTCCAGTTTTTAGCACCATATCTAATCATTAATTTAACTATTTCAATATGACCACCACGACATGCTCCATATAATCCATAATTCCAATTACTAATACCATTTTCATTCATTAAATTAATAATCTTAATATGTCCACCTCGACATGCTCCTTGTAATCCATAATCATAATCACGAGCACCATATCTAATCATTAATTTAATTATTTCAGTATGTCCACCTTGACATGCTCCGTATAATGAGCGATTACCATTAATTAATCTATATTGTTTATATTTTAGTATTAAAAACTCAGATCCAATTAAACCTAATTGCGTTGAATCAATATAGCTATACCATATATTATGTTGTATGATTGAAAATATATCCGATGTGTCAATAGCTGTTTTTATAGACTGGATATACTGTTGGGATTTTTCACGAATAGTTTTACTAGCTAGTGAAAATGGTATTTTTGTAAACGAATCTGATAGCTGAAAAACATATAATATAATATCAAGATTCATAGTTAACTTTATTAAAAAAATCATTTTTTATAAAGTTAACTTTGTATCTGTGCTATATAACTATATATAATGTTTATGATTTTACTATCTTTATAGCCTACTATGTTACATAAATATTTAATCATTATTTTAACTATTTTAATGTGTTCATAGTAATATTTTTACGTAATTCGTCATTATAATAATTAGCATTATATTTGATTATTAAATTAACAATTTCAATATATTCATTTTAACGTATTTCCGTATAATAGGTAATTCCATTAATTGACCTATATTAAAACTTAGATCTAATCAAATCTAGTTAGATTAAAATAATATATCTATACTGTATATTGTTTCGTATAATTGGGAATATATTAAATGTATTAATAGTAGTTTTTATAGATATACCGCCAAGATTTTTTTATAAATAGTTTTACTGACTAGTAAAAACTATATTTTTACTACTTAGATATAGAGTAACTCTAAATATTGAACTATTTCTATATGTCCATAATAATTCACCCATTGAATTGCGTCACTGGTAGTATAATCAGCACTAAGTGATACTAGATATTTAACGGTTTCCAGATGCTTGTTTACACTAGTATATTGAATTGTGTAATTATTATTAGTAGTACAATCAGCGCTAAGTGATGCTAGATATTTGACTATCACCAACTTTTAATAAATTTATAATATGTCATAATATAGATTCATTTTTTTCTAAACAAATTTAAAATATCTAATATCATTTAGTTAAATAACTATTGTCTGCACCTAGTGATATTAAATATTCAACTATTTTGTGATGTCCATTTTGGTTAGCCCATCGAATTGCGTTATTACCGATTCTCCAATCAGCACCAAGTGACACTAAGTATTTAACAGTTTCTATATGTCCATTACAACTAGCTAATTGAATTGAAAAATTATTATTAACACGATAATCAGCGCCTAGTGAAACTAGATATTTAACAGTTTCCGTATGACCATGTTTACTAGCTAGTTGAATTGCTAAATTATTATTAGTACTCCAATCAGCACCAAGTGAAACTAAGTATTTAACTGTTTCTGTATGACCATTTTTGCTAGCCCATTGAATTATATAATTATCATTAGTAGTACAATTAGCGCCTAGTGAAACTAAATATTTAACAATTTCTGTATGTCCATTTTTACTAGCCCATTGAATATATTTGGGATTTATTTTATTTGATATCAAATATTTAACCACGGATAGATTTCCGTATTTGATAGCAATATTTAGAGCATCATTATCTGGGTAAAAATTCAAAAATTTTGGTGATCCATATTTAGGAATATCTGATTTCTTATGAGATCTTATGAAAACTATATCAGGATGATTATACAATTGATTTAACATATTATGATTTATTAATAAGTTTTGCGGATACGTAAGATATTCTACTATAAGATTTAGTGTATCACTAATTTCTAATGGATTCATAAATATGTTATATCATCAATCTATTTTTATAAAAGATATCTATATTAGCAACTAAAAAATAGAATTTATAACAAGTTTATATTTCTATCATTTGGATAAGTAGTGTAAAAAATATTCAAATATACTACTATTCTTAAATACCTATTTTTAATACATTAATAGTATAATTATCACTAAACAATATTAAATATCTAACTATTTATATATGCTACCGACTTGTTTAATACTAGATATTCAACTATTACTATATACTTAAAATTAATAATATTTAATATCGAGCGACTGACTATTAACAAATTTTTATATTTTATGAGCGTATCCAACGTATTATTTTTTAGACAAACCGCAATAATGCCAAGAATCCATATTTGGGAATATTTGATTTTTTAAAAAGATTATATAAAACTATATCAAAATAAATATATAATTAGCGTAATATGCTATAATTTGATAATATATTCCATATACATATCAAACGTATACCCAGTATGTTTAAAAAATAAATGATGTTTATAGAGATTTTATAAATATTAATATTTTTTGACTGAGTGGTTGTTAATATTAAGTGATGTCAAATATTCAACTACATTAAAATGTTTGTTTTTACTAGCATATCGAATTGCGTAGTTTTTACTAGTAATACAATCAGCATTAAGTGAAATTAAATATTTAACGGTATCCAACCGTCCATTGTGAATGGCTAATTTAAGTGCGCGGTTATTGTTATCGATATTCCAATCAATGCCAATTGATACTGAATATTCAATTATATCTGTATATCCATTTTCGCTGGCCCAATAAACTACTATATTATTGTCAATATCCCAATCGGCACCAAGTGAAATTAAATATCTGACCGTTTCTATATAATTATTTTTAGTAGCATATCGGAGTGCGTAGTTTTTGTTAGCAGTACAATCGGCACCAAGTGAAACTAAATATTTAACAATATCAAGATGTCCATTTTTACTGGCGCCTATAATTACAGCGTTATTATTAGCAGTATAATCAGCACCAAGCGATACTAAATATTTAACTGTTTCTGTATGACCATTTACACTAGCACATCGAATTGCGTCATTATTATTAGCAGTATAATCAGCACCGAGCGATACTAAATATTTAACTGTTTCAGTATGTCCATTTCCACTGGCACGTCGAATTGCTAAATTATCGATGGTCATGTAATCAGCGCCAAGTAATACTAAATATTTAACTATTTCTGTATGTCCATTTACACTAGCTAATTGAATTACAAGATTATTGTTAGAATCCCAATCAGTACCAATCGATATCAAATATTTAACTATTTCTAAATGTCCGCACATACTAGCTAATTTAATAGCACAATTACTATCTATAGTTAGTTGAATATGATTTGATAGTAAGCAGTTAGTTATATATATTTGTAATGCGGCGTCACTGTCATTATAACATTTAACACATGTACGATTAATAACATTCGGCATTAGGTATTTAACCATTGGTAAATTTCCGTATTTAATAGCAATATCCAAATTATTAATAAGTGGATGGAGTTTTAGGAATTTCGGAGATCCGTACTTAGGAATATCTGATTTCTTATGAGTTCTTATAAAAACTATATCAGGATGATTATATAGTTGATCTAACATATAATGACTTATTAATAAGTTTTGCGGATCTATAAGATAGTCCACTATAAGATTCAATATATCACTAATCTCAAATGGATTCATAGGTATAGCGTAATATATATTCATTTTTTTAATTTATGATTTTTCGGGTGTTATCTGCTTAAAAAAATAAAGTTTATAATAATTTTGAAAATATTAATACTCTTAGTTATTAGCTTAAAATAATATTAAATATTTAACTGGTCTAGTGTGTTTCTACTAATTTATGAATATATTAGTACTAATATATTCTATTCATTTTTTGAAAAAGATTGATATTGAAATATTGGTTCATTGTAGTAAGTGTATCTATTATTACTATATTTAATTATAAGTTTAATGATTTCTATATGACCTCCTTTATATGCGTTAAATAATCCTCCATCCCAATCATTAGCACCATGTTTAATCATAAGATGAACAATTTCCATATGGCCATTACGACATGCTTTATATAATCCTTCGTTCCAATTAGTAGCACCGTGTTTAATCATAAGTTTAACAATTTCTGTATGACCTCCTATACATGCGCTAAATAATCCCTCGTTCCAATTATCAGCACCGTGTTTAATTAAAAGACGAACTATATCTATGTAACCTCCATAACATGCTCCAGGTAATACATAATTCCAATCATTAGCACCATGGTCAATCATTAATTTAACTATTTCTGTATGACCTCCATAACATGCTCCATGTAATCCGCGATTCCAATTATTAACACCATATTTGATCATAAGCTGAACAGTTTCGGTATTACCTCCTACACATGCTCCTATAAATGTATCAGTACCTCGAATATTGTTGTATTTACTGTATTCTTGTATTAGTGTTTTTGATCCTACATAACCTAAATCATATGAATCAATATGATTATACCATTTATTGTGATTTAATATATAAGGTATATCACGAGTTTCAATAGCTATTTTAATAGATTTTATTGATACTTTATTAACTTTACAAATGGCTTTACTAAGAAGTAATATTGACATCCTAGAGTATGATAAATACTCAGTATTTATTATTATTTTATTTGTCTTTTAAAATAATAATAGTAATGTTCAGATCTTAGTATTTTAAGTATAGAAATAGGCATATTAATAATATTCATTGAATATATGTAAATCAGCATTAAAAAAATATGTTAATTTTTAACATATTTATAATTGTAATATGAATTCATTTCTGTAAGTATATTTTTTAGCAGTATTAGTTAAGTAACGTTAATAGATTTTAGATATTTAGCGACTTCTGGGTACCCATTTATATTAGCTGATCGAATAGCATAATTGTCATCTGCCTGCCAATCAGCTCCAACTGAAACTAGATATTTAACTAATTCTAAATGTCCATTTTCACTAGCTAATTGGATCGCATAATTATTATCAGCACTCCAATCAGCACCAAGTGAAACTAGATATTTAACAGTTCCTAGATGTCCATTTCTGCTAGCTAATCGAATCGCATAATTATCATTAACACTCCAATCAGCACCAAGAGATACTAAATATTTAACCGTTTCTAAGTATCCATTTCTACTAGCCGCTTGAATCGCATAATTATCATTGGCACTCCAGTCAGCCCCAAGAGATACTGAATATTTAACAATCTCTGTATGTCCACCTTCACTAGCTGGTTGAATTACAAAATTACAATCAGCACCAAGAGATATTAAATATTTAACAATTTCTATATGTCCATTTCTGCTAGCTAATTTAATAGCACTATTATTATTAACACTCCAATCAGCCCCAAGTGAAACTAAATATTTAACTGTACTTAAATGACCATTTCCACTAGCCCATTGAATTGCGCGATTATCATTAGCACTCCAATCAGCACCAAGTGAAACCAAGTATTTAACTGTGTTTAAATGACCATTTCCGCTAGCCCACCTAACTGCGTAGTTATTATCAGCACTCCAATCAGCTCCAAGTGAAACTAAATATTCGATTGTCTCTAAACGCCCATTTCCGCTAGCCCATTGAATTGCGTAGTTATCATTAGCACTCCAATCAGCTCCAAGTAAAACTAAATATTTAACTGTTTCTAAACGCCCATTTCCGCTAGCCCATTGAATTGCGTAGTTATCATTAGCACTCCAATCAGCTCCAAGTGAAACTAGATATTTAACTATTTCTGTATGCCCATTTCCACTAGCTAATTGAAGTATATCATTATCTTTATAATCAGCACCAAGTGAAATTAAATATTTAACAACTTCTATATGTCCACTTCCACCAGCTAGTTTAAGCGCATAATTGTTATTAGCACTCCAATTAACACCAATATATACTAAATATTTAACAATTTCTAATTGTCCATTTCCACTAGCTGTTTGAATACACTGTATATCAGTCATATTCGGCATCAAACTTCTAATTGTTGACATATGTCTGTATTTATTAGTAATATCAATTTCAAATGAATTCATAATATTAATAATAAATTTATTTTCTAAAAGTATTAAATTCATATATTATAAACTCTGTGTTATAATTACTATAATTTAATATATTATTAAATCTGTAAGATTAATATGCTTTGAATTTTTGTAAATCATAAATAATAATATATACACAAAGAAAGATAACGCATAATTATAGCAGATTCCAAATATACACTATATCATTTTTTTATAGTATGAAAATAATTAATTCTTTGAATATACTCCTTTTAGATAGTAGGTTTATGTGTTTTTGTAGTTTTCAAAATATATAATTATTGATATATTTATTATTTTTTTTAAAAAACATAGCAATATTAATGCTGCGAAATTTGTCTATTACAATATCCACACATAGTAGCGCCATACTCAATCATAAGTCGAACGAGTTTTGTATTATTACTAAGACATGCTCCATATAATCCAGAATTCCAATTAGTGGCACCCCGTTGAATCATAAACTGGATAATATCTATATTACCTTTTATACATCCTCCGCGCAATCCAGAATTCCAATCATTAGCACCGTATTTAATCATTAATTTAACAACATTTATATGACCTCCTAAACACGCTCCAGATAATCCATAATTCCAATCATTGGCGCCGCGATGAATCATAGACTGAATAACTTCCATATGACCTCCTAAACATGCTCCATGTAATCCATAATTCCAATCATTAGCTCCATATTCAGTTATAAGATTAATAATTGCTGCATGACCTCCTCGGCATGCTCCATGAAATGCTCGATTTCTATCGGTGGTATATTCAATTATAAATTTAATAATTTCTATATGACCTTTTTGACACGCTTTATACAGAATTTTATTGTTATCTGTATTAGCATATTTTTGGTATACTTGTATTAAAAATATAGACCCTATACAGCCTAAATTATATGAAGTAATATATTTATACCAGAAACAGCGATTCAGTATAGAAAATATGTCACGTGTTTTAATGGCTATTTTAATAGGTTGGATGTATAGTCTTGTAGCTGCGTAGATATTTTTATTAGTGAGTGATATTAGTATTTTAGTATACGAATCAGATAGTTTAAATACACTTATAATACAATCAGTGTTCATTTGAATATCAGGTTATATTCAATTTTAAAAAAATAAAAACTAGGTTAATATTTTAGGCCACAATGTCTGCAATTATTAGCACCGCATTCAACCATAAATTGAATAATATCAGTATGATTAAATATACACGCTATAGTTAGTCCGTGATCTACATTATCAGCACCACATTTAATCATAAATTTAACAATATCCATATGGCCTCCATGACAAGCTCCATTTAATCCATTATTCCAATTGTTGGCGCCGTAATCAATCATTAATTGAACAATAGCTATGTGACCTCCCAAACATGCCCCGTATAAACCATTATTCCAATCATTGGCACCATGTTCAATCATTAATTGGATAATAGCGATATGACCTCCGTGACAAGCATCATCCAATCCACGATTCCAATTATTGGTACCATGCGCAATCATGAGTTGAACTATATCAATATAACCACCTCGACATGCCTCAATTAATCCATGATCCCAGTTGTTGGCACCATGTTCTATCATAAGTTGGACTACATCAATATGACCGCCTCGACATGCTTTAGGTAATCCATGACTTATGTCAGCACCATATTTAATCATGCGTCGAACAATATTTATATGGCCGCTTCGACAAGCTCCATTTAATCCAGAATTCCAATCGTTAGCACCGCGTTTAATCAGGAATTTAATTATATCAACATGCCCTCCTCGACACGCTTCATATAATCCTAAATTTTGGCAATTAGTATACTCGATCATGAGTTTAATAATATTCATATGACCACCTCGACATGCTGCCCGTAATCCAGAATTCCAATCATTAGCACCATGTTCAATCATAAGTTTAACAATATCCATGTGGCCCCCGCGGCATGCTGCCTGTAATCCAGAATTCCAATCGTTAGCACCATATTTAATTACTAACTGAATAATATTCATATGACCATTTCGACATGCCCCATATAATACACTCTTCCAATTACGGAAACCACTATTAATCATAAGTTGAATAATAGCTATGTTACCGCCTCGACACGCCCCTGTAATAATATTATTGTAATGTATTGTAAAATACTTACTATATGCTTGTATCAAAAATTCTGATCCTATACAACCCAAATTATATGAAGTAATATGATTGTACCATTCGCTGTGATTTATTACAGAGAATGTATCACGATCTTTGATGGCAGCTTCAATGTGTTGAATATATGATCTAGTAATACCATAAATTTTTTTATTAGTAATTGATATTGATAATTTAGTGTAATCATTAGAAAGTTTAAATATATTTGTAATACAATCAACATCCATTTTAACATTAATATAAATTTATTCAATTTTTCAAAAAAACAATACTGATTATTGGTGTTGTAATATAGATCTATTACAAAATCTGCATTTAGTAGCACCTAATTTAATCATATAATTAATAATTTCAATATTATCTCTTACACATGCTGCGAATAATCCGCCATTCCAGTTATTGGCACCGTATTTAATCATAAGATTAATGACTTCAATATTATTTGTTAAACATGCTTCACGTAATCCAGAATTCCAGTCATTAGCACCATGTTCAATCATTAATTGAATAATATTCATGTAACCATAATGACACGCTTCCCGTAATATATTATTCAAATCATTTATACTGTGTTTACTAATAAGTTGAACAATATTTATTCTATCTAAATTATTTAAATAATTAGAGTTATGCTCAATTATAAAATGAATAACGGTAATGTTATTTGCCCGAAACGCATTATCTAATGCGGAATCCCAATTATTAGCTCCGTGCTCAATCATAAGTTTAGCAATATCTATATAGCTTTTTATACATGCTTCTAGTAATGCGGAATCCCAATTATTGGCTCCGTGCTCAATCATAAGTTTAGCAATATCTATATAGCCTCTTGTACATGCTTCTAGTAATCCGTAGTTCCAGTTATTAGCACCATGCTTAATCATAAGACGAGCAATATCTACGTGACCTTCTGCACATGCTTCTAATAATCCAGAGTTCCAGTCATTGGCGCCATGTTCGATCATAAGTTTAACAATATCTATATGTCCTCCTGTACATGCTTCTAGTAATCCAGAATTCCAGTTATTAGCGCCGTGTCTAATCATAAGTTTAACAATATCTATATGTCCTCCTTGGCATGCTTCTGGTAATCCAGAATTCCAGTTATTAGCGCCGTGTCTAATCATAAGTTTAACAATATCCATATATCCTCCTTGGCATGATTCTGGTAATCCAGAATTCCAGTCATCAGCTCCATGATTAATCATAAGATGAACTATATCCGTATAACCTCTTCCACATGCTTCCAGTAATCCGGAATTCCAGTCACTAGCACCACGCTTAATCATAAGTTTAACAATATCTATATATCCTCCTCGACATGCCTCCAGTAATCCGGAATTCCAATCATTAGCTCCATGCTTAATCATAAGATGAACTATATCTGTATAACCTCTTCCGCATGCTTCCAGTAATCCAGAATTCCAGTCACTAGCACCATGCTTAATCATAAGATGAACTATATCTATATAGCCTCTTCCACATGCTTCATATAATCCATAATTCCAGTCATTAGCGCCGCGTTCAATCATAAATTGAATAATATTCATATGACCTTTTTGACATGCAGTAACTAATCCTAGGTTCCAATTATCTACTCCATGTTTAACCATAAGTTTAATAATAGACATATGACCATTTCGACAAGCTGATTTAAATATTATATAATAATCTATGCTATTAAGTTTATGATATTTAATATATTTTTGTATTAAAAATTTTGATCCTATTTTACCTAAATCATAAAAAGAGATACGAGTATGCCATTTATTATGATTTAATATAGAGAATATATCACGAGTTTTAATAGAATATTCAATATTTTGTATATATACTCTAGTTGCGTTATATATATTTTTACTAGTGAGTGATATTGATATTTTGTTATATGGATCAGAAACTATAAATATATTTATAATACAGTCGGTATTCATATGATGTCAAAATATTTTAATTCATTTTTTAAAAAATATAGCAATGCTAATATTAGTATGCCGATATATAACAAGGGTATCTGGTATATAATTCTAGCTGTTAATTATATATAATTTCAATATATGTCATCATACCCAATGTTAATAAAACATTTAGGTGTAAACTATATATATTATGCCTTATTTGATTTAGATTTTGTTACAGCTACTACAACTGCAATAATAATAGCAATCACTACTAATAATACAAATACCAGTAGGATATATATCCAAGTATTTGATTTCTTTTTTGTCTCCTCATTAGGACTATTAGAATCGTCTACTGTATTATTACTAGGACTGCTTACAGTATTACTTGGAATACTGTTGGTAGTAGGGGATATATTAGATGTTGTAGTAGTAGTAGTAGGGTTTGGAATAACAGGGCTTGAGATATCGCCACACTGAAATTTGGTAGTTATACCATCGCCAAGTGTATATCCGCTCACTCCAATAATTTTTTGACCTTGGGGGCATTTCCACCCAGGTACCTGAGTACCCCCAGTACCACCAACTCTAGGTAATACATTGCCTAAACCATCAATAAAAGTAACACTATCTAATAAATTTCCACTTGCGGCACTACTATAGCCAATAAATCCTGTGCTAGATTTTGCTGGTCGGATAGTGCCACCACCTAAAATTCCAACAGGTCCCATAGAGCTGCCGTTACTACATTTTGTATCAAGTCCGTGAATCCACCAACCAGTATTGGCATTAAATTCAGTCATATAAGTATTATTGCCACAAACTAATGAATACGGACTTCCCACTTTACTTCCTAACATTTGTGAAACACTCATTTTTATCAGGTATATAGATTAGAATATTTTAATTATAAAAAATAGTTTATCAATAAATATACATTGTAGCAATATTTAATTATTTTATATAAAAAATAGAGATTGGATATGTCTATTTTTTGTTAAATATTGTTATAATACGCATTTACATTATATAAAAAAATAGTCACAATTAGTGTCTCTTAATAGAATTCCCACACGAGCATTTAGTTGCCCCTTGCTGTATTAGTATTTTAACAATATTTTTGTGTTTATGTGAACAAGCTACACTTAATCCAGCATTTAATTTTTTAACTCCGTATAATATAAATAACTTAACAATTTCAACTAATCCTTCCTTACAAGCGTATACAAATTCGTTATTAATATTTTTAGGGCGATAAGATAATGCTACTTTAATCGTTTTAATATCTTTTTTATGGCATGCTAATGACACACATTTTTTTGCGAGTTTGGGCTTATTTTTTAAAATAGTATGTACTAAATCATAATCTAATACAGAAATAGCATTCTCCAATATATCATCAAAACTATTAATACCACATTCAATTAGGTATTTAATTAAATCAGTATATTTAATATTACAGTAGTGTAAACCTAAGTCAAAATCATTTGCTCCTAATTTAATCGCAGTTTTAGCAATTAAAATATTGTTCATAGTACATGCTGATATTAAAGCTTTATTCATTAAATCAGTATCAACTATTTCAATAAGTAATTCAATAGCTTTCATACAATTATTATCACATGCTATTTGAAATCCTTCATTAATATTTTGCGCACCGCATTCAATCATAAGCATAATTAATTCTATATGGTCAATTCGACACGCCTGTATAAGTCCATAGTCAAAATTACTAGCGCCTTTATTAATTATAAATTTAGCGATATTAACCTGTCCTGTTCTACAAGCTTCAAATAATCCATTATCCCAATTATTAGCACCTTTTTCAATAAATAAATTTAACAAATTCACATCATTATGCTGACATGAATACACTAGTCCAGTGTTAACAACAGTAGGATTTAATGTAAGCATATAGTGTATTAGGGGAATACTCTTACTTTTACAAGCATTCATTAATCCTATACTATGATCATACGCGCCCTTTTTAATCATAAATCTAGCTGCTTCAATATTTCCTCCTCTACATGCTCCAGCTAATCCACGATTCCATTCGGTAGCACCCAGCTTAATTATATATTTTATAATATTCATATCACCATTCTTACAAGCATTATATAATCCAGAATTCCAATCGCACGCACCATAGTAAATCATTATTTCAATAATTTCACTATTACCACCAGCACATGCTTTTGCGAAACATTCATTTATGTTGTGAATACCATAAAATATATTAAAACGATTATTATAGTGATTTATATTAGGAGTTGAAGTAATATCCAATAATTGCTTAACTGTATCAATATGCCCTCCCCGACTAGCTCCGGCTAATAAATATGATTTATTTACTTGATTATTTTTAGTAACTATTTGCGTATTATTAATACAATATAATCCACGCATTAGGTTATTCCAATTACATATAGTATATCTAGTATATACACTAAGTAAATATTCCGATCCCACTTTACCTATCTGATAACTACTAAGTATTTTATACCAACCAGCAGTATGAATAATAGAAAAAGCATCCCGTGATTTTACGGCTTCATATAATGGCCGAATTTGTGATTTTGATATATTATTATAATATTTACATGTCATAGATAATAGTATTTTGATACAGGGATTTGATACTATATATAAATGAGAAACACAGTCATTATTCATTATTTTATAATAATTAAATATCATTTTTTAAAAAAGAATATTTAAAAAATACATGATATCACATATTTATATACTTATATAATCATAAAAACAGTAATATAAAAGATATATACGCTTATAAATAAAAAAAGTATTTTTGTATAATCCTATACACGAATCCATTCATCAGAATCAAGAACAGCCATGTGCTTTCCAGCAATAACTATAACAGGACATATAGCCATACCAAATTTTCCTGGGAATTCTGTTTCATCTATACGGTAATAATATTTAGTATTAACACGAATAAATGGAAATCCAAAAATTGGACAATAATCAATATGAGCAATAGCATCACATTGATTATTAGTACATGGACAAATTGGAACCTCGAAAGTAGACATAACACAATACTACTATAAAAATCAATTTTTTTAGACAACAAATACTACTATAAAAATATTAAAAAAAATTGATTTTTATAGTAGTATTGTGTTATGTCTTATCAGATTGTTGAAGCTTTGTGTACTGGAGAATTTCTTATACAAGGAGATGATCTTTATATTATTGGAAAAAATAAACTAATTTTAGTTCCTATAGAGTTCAACGGGGAATCAAAGTTTAGTTTTGAGAGTGTTGCGATACTACAAGCAATACCATCAGAATCTGATACTCAGATCTAATGAATATCAATAATATATAAAAACAAAAACAACTAAAAAATATAAAAACAAAAACACCAAAAAAAAATTTTTTTTGTTTTTATATAGGCGTTGATTTAGATACTTTTTTTTTACGAGCATTTATAATAACTATTGATACTACTATAACCGTTAATAGTAGTAATACGAAAATTCCAATTCCAATATATAATGGTTGATAGTTTTTCACAGGCGAGCACGTAAATTTAGTAGTAATACCATTATTAGTTGAGTTACCTAATACTCCTGTAATTAGCTGCCCCTTTGGACATTTCCAACTAGGTAAAACGCCTCCTCCAGCTTCACCAATCTTAGTAAGTGGTTTATTATTAGTATCTACTAATGTAATACTATTAAAAAAATCTCCTGATGCTGCTCCAGCATATCCGGTAAATCCTTTTGGTGATTTTACACTTTGTGCTCTTCCAATCTCATATCCAACAGGGCCTAATACTTTATTATTATTACATGTTACACTCATACCACGTACCCAATCTTTAGAATTAATATTTACATCTGTAATATATGATCCATTACTGCATCTAAGACTATACGGGTCCCCAGTGGCAATTCCCAACCTTTGTGAGACATTCATTATATATCTATATAAAGGTATATATTTTGTCAGAGATATTTAATTATGTATTTGATGCTTTTTGAGTTGATTTATGTATAGCATATACTACTCCAACAATAGTAATTACTAATAGTAATACAATAAATACTAACCATGGCGATATTGTATTTGGCTTTGGATTTTTTTCTAAATTAGTTGTATATGTAACGCTATTAGAATTCGTATCTTGTATTTCTGTATTTGTTTTAGATAATGCTGAAGAGGTACTATCCACCGCAACAGTCACTGGGGCAGTATTTACTGTGGTAGAAACTGGAGTACTATTTACTGTAGTTGGCACTGAGGTGGAAACTGGAGTACTATTTACTGTAGTTGGTGCCGAGGCAGTATTTACTGTGGTGGAAACCGGAGTTGTGTTTAAAACAGACGCATATGGCTGTGTTGTTGTAATAGGCTTTGAACATAAAAATTGAGTAGTAATACCATAATTATCATAGGTTAGATTCATACCATTAATTAACGAACCTTTAGGGCATGTCCATTTAGGTATTTCACTACCGCCAATACTACCTATAGTAGGTAATATCTTTCCAGTACTATCAATAAATACTATTTGATTAGTAGCATCACCAGATCGAGCAGTATTCCATCCCGAAAAACCGGTATTAGATGTTATTTTCCACGGAGTTACACCAGGTTTTCCGTATGAAGGCAATACTGAACCATTGCTACAAGTGCCCTTTACACTATATAACCATTTATTCATAGTTCCATCAAGTTGAGTTATATAACTACCGTCTTTACATTGAACCGATGCTGAATTAGCTTTAGTTAGTCCTAAGATAGGAGATATAAGCAAATCTACTGCGCTCATTATATTAACGTACTAAAAAATATTACTATAATATCTATATTAAAAATATAATTATATAACATATTATGGAAGCACTCCAAGATCTCAATAACACTAGTAAATTAACTCCAAAATTTACACTATCTAGAAAATGCCACGCAAAATGTGTCAGTGTATATGATGGAGATACTGCTCAATTTGTATTTCCAGTAGCAAATGAGTACTATAGGTTTAGTTGTAGAATGTTAGGTTATAATTCTGCTGAAATTAAAACACACGATCCAGTAGAAAAAGCTAAAGCAAAAGAATCTCGAGAGGCATTAGCAGATAAAATATTAGACAAAATTGTAGAATTACATGTTGGGGATTTTGATAAATACGGACGGCCACTTGTAACGGTATTTTACGGAGGTGATAATATTAATGAGTGGATGGTTGATGCCGGTCACGGTAAGCCGTATTCGGGGTCAGGTGATAAGGATTGGTAATCTACTTAATATATTATTTTTTTGGTGTGGGTATAATAATAGTATTTTATTACTGTTTTTTGTAAATAGCCTAAACTATAATAAATATATATTTATTATATCAATTCTAAAAGTTATATTCATTTATAATATCTATCCAAAAAAACTTATATTATAAAAGATAGTCAATTGAAAGAAATTGATTTTTTACGAATTATTGTTAATAGAAATGGCTTCATCAGTTGACTTTAATATTTGGAAAAAATATTTTGAGATTAACAATGACAATGACTTATATAGTCAACTTATTGCTGAAAACAGCCAATTGAAATCAACCCTTCAATGCCAAGAAAAACTTCAAACTCGAATCCGTGATTTAGAAATGAAACTTTCTATGGCTGATTCAGAAATTCAATACTTTACAAAAATGTTTTCTAAAGAACTTTGGATCACAATTTGTAATTTTGATGTTAATGAATGTCCATTTGATGATTGTCAGCATCCAGCTCATTTTCATCACACACATGAATATGCTGAAATTTACATCACTGCTTCAAAGTTTGAATCTTGTCATGAAAAACATGTTCCTGTTTATAATGGCAAGTATTATAAGCTATGTGGACGTGTCAACCATGACATCTGTTTACGTAACAAAAATCGAGAAGTACGAATTTGGACTAATGAATGGATATAAAGATTTTCTAAACCCTATTTTTTTAAAAAAATAAAGAGTATATAATAACCACTAGACAAATTATATAATATTGATATGTAAAAATAAAAAATGATTTTTTTTGAATAGTATTATGTCTAATTCAAATACACTATCCATAGAAATGACTAATGCTGAACTTATTGAATTTATATGTATAGGAATACATAATAATTATATAGCATTTGTTGATCATTATATATCACTCTATAAAAATAATTTATGTTCATATAAATTATTTTATACCGCGTGTAATGCTAAACTATTATATATGGTGCGATTACTTCAGAATCACGGAATTGATGAGTCTAAATTTATTATAGATATGGCAGAGGCTATGGATGACACTGAATTAATTAAATTCATGGAGAGTATTAAGTAAAGACATATAAATATTTTTTTATGACATATATATATATATTCAATGAATTTATGTGAGTTAGAAAGTTTGATTACTGAATTAAAATCAGAAGCTAGTCGAATAAAACAAGATACACGATATCAAAAATTAAATGTTAAAGCAAATAGAAATCCTACTGAACAAAATATATTTAATGGATATCGTCGTAGATTAAATGATATAGAAAATCAAATTAATGCGCATGAGAAATCCATTATAGATACAAAAACATTAAAAAATCCATGTGAACCTCAAACGGTTGCTTGGAAAATTCCAAAAAATACTGCTGAGAGGCATGATATGGCTCAAAAAAAATCGAATATTTTTAACTCAAATAATCATGTAATAATCAATACATCAAAAATTAGAACACAAAAACAATTAGATGGCAGTGGACTTGATGAATTTATGGGTAAGTAGGCATATAATACACAATATCAGTATATTTAGGATATTCTCTTTTTTGGGCAACTGTGCCGTATGTTTTAGTAATAATTTGTGTTTCCGAATCTAGTGGATAGTAAATTTTATTTGCGTATCTATCATACAAATAGTCAGTCATAGATTCAGTTTGTGTAGGAGTATTTTTGGTTTTTTCGGATTGTTTAGCATGAACTCGAAGTAACATCTGGGAATGTTTTTCTTCAGTTTCGCGATCATGTTTAGGTCGTATCCATCTTTGACGCTTAGACATTTCGGACGATTGTTTATAAACATTAGCAAAAATATTACTAGAGAGAGTGTTTTCGGTAAGCTCCAAACATCGTCCATATAGTGGTTTCCATAAATATTTAAGTGGTGCTGATTGTACAGCAGCCATGTCGGTATCATGTGTAGCAATCGCAGATTCAAAATCGCCGCGACTAGCTAATAATAGTGCTAGATAGCCATGATATAAATTTTTTTGAAATGAGTCTCCCATAATCAATAGAGTTTTTTTATGATTAACTGCTCGAGTATAATTTTTAAGAATTTCTAAAGATGCGTTATCTAAATTAAAATTAAAAACACTAATTAGATCTGTGTCAATAATATCACAAATAAAATGTTTATGGAAAATATGTTTTCCATTAACAATAGGGTCTCCTAATAATATAGGAGTTTTAATCCATACCGCACAGCCACCCTGTCGTCTATTAAGGGAATTAGGAGGTCCCATAACATCCTGAACTTGAGCCATTATAGTTAGTGCGCGTCGACTTTTCCAATTAAGTTCACTCATGTATATATATTATAATATATTATATATTATATAGGTATTTATATATGTCGAGTCAAGAGCTTGTCTCCAAGGATAAAAAAAACGATCATAAACTATTAAACTTTTTAATAGTTATTGTTATAGTCTCAGTTCTTATTTATGTATACCTTAATCATACTAAAGAATTATTCCGTGATGCGTTCTATCTTGATCAGATTGCCAACAAATACAGTGATCCTATGTATTTTAAATATGCTGGAAATGAGCGGGATATATTAGGACAATCAAGTCGAGATTATTTTCTAGAGAATCAGCGATATGCCCATTCATATGCGGCTCCTCAATTATTAGAAGGAGATGTATCATTCACTAATCAAACTAAATATTTAGATATGCCAAAGCAATATAGACCTCGGCCAATGTCTAGTTTTCTACCGTTGAGTGGTAACACTATGGCTCAAGAGACTGATTGGTAGTTTTATTTTAAAGAATTTTATATAAATATATAATATTTAATGACTGATTTTTTTAAAATACGACATAAGCAATTAACCGATATTCAAAATAAATATGGTGCTCCTGGTCATAATGCTATATCAGAAATTACATCCAATATATTTATAACCAATATTGAAAATTTATTAAATGTAAAAGTAATTCAGGATTATGGAATTACAGTAATAATATGTTTAGTTGATGTACCTATTCCTAAAAAATATATAAAACTCGGATTTAACACACTATCGTTATCACATGTTGATGATGAACGGGAATTAATATTAAATACTCTATATAGTATGTATGATGAAATATATAAATATATTTGTTTACAGAAAAAAATATTAATATGTTGTAGAACCGGGACATCTCTATCACCAACTATAGTTATATCATATTTGATTCGAAGAAATTATCTTATGCGATTAGATCAATGCCGTAATATTACTAAATATAAAAATCGTCAAGCAGCTATCAAGGCACTAGCTAAATTAGACTATAGTGATCTTCCGGATATTTTTAAATTTGTTTTACAGAGCCGTAAATGTATGAAAATTAATTCTGGATTCATATCAGCACTTATTGTATATGAAACTAAAATTAAACAGAGTATTAGTAACAATATATCAGTAATTTCTGAATTAAAAAATTCTCAAAAACTTCCAGATATTAAAAAAATAGATAAACCAAATAAGGTGATAATAAAATACGATACACTTGCCGATGTGCGAAGATTTAATATTAGTGAAATTATCTAATAGATTATATTTTCTTTTTTATTAATGAATCTTTATAAAAAATAATCAGTTGAATTTATTGTTCATATATAAATGGTTCTACTGTAAGTTTTACACCTACATTCATAGATTCAAGTTCGTCGAAGAATAATCGTGAAGACCATGTAGATCGTGATTTAGAAATTTGCGGATTCATTCCAGATTTACGGCACGCATTACATATAATTAAATTAGTGCGTTCATTAACAACTGGACGAGTCCCACAAGTATTACATACATAAATATCAAACCCATCTGAATCGTCCCTAAATTTCTCCATAATAAAATGACCAGCTCCGTGAGATATTATAACATCTTTTTCCATTTCTCCAATGCGCAAACCTCCTTTATTTGCTTTACCCTCTACAGGCTGTCTAGTAATTACACATGTAGGACCAGTAGAAATTGAATAAATCTGCTTAGATACAAATTTTTGAAGTCGTTGATAATATGCAGGCCCCACAAATATCATAGCATCGATCCAATTACCAGTAGTACCATTAAACAATCGTTCATTTCCATATCTATCCCAACCTAGTTTCTCGAATTCATCCCCAATTGATTCAAGATCAGTTTCTCTAAAGATAGTAGCATCCGGAATAATTCCTTTAATCGCAGCAATTTTTCCAACAAACTGCTCAATTAATTGACCGATAGTCATACGAGATGGAAAGGCATGAGGATTAAGTACTAAATCAGGTACTATGCCGTGTTTAGTAAATGGCATATCTGCTTGACAGTATCCCATTCCAGTAACACCTTTTTGCCCAGCCCTACTAGAATTACCAGTCCAAATTCCAGTTTTAGAGTCTCCTGTATTACGAACATAAAAATTACTATTCTTTACTTCAGGGCAGTATACCAACCCAGTATACTTAATAATATTAAGAGTAGTCAGAGAACTACCAGTATCTACTAAGTCAAAATTATTAAATACTAATTTACCAGATATAATATCTGCTGATATACCGGTGTGTAGAGTTATATGTTGAATATAGTCCAGTAGTACTGGAGATAGAGTTCGTTTTTGGCATATAGCTATTATTATATTATGAGCTGATTCTGAATCTAAATTAAATGGTAATTTATATTGAAAACTATTAATAGATTCGATAAGTGAGTCAGTAAATCTAATCTGAACTGTTTTATTATTAACTGTATATACTAATTTATAGAGTTTAATAGCAGGCATTAGGGTATTTAACATACTATGTTTAATATTCATAATATTGGTTGAGTCTGATATATTAAAACCAATGATAACAGTACCGTATAGTAACCAGAACTCGCTGGCTATTGATAATGAACATTTAAATGGCATACAATTTTTCTTAAACATATATCGTTTTTTAAGTATAGTTTCAGAATTCTTAAATTTTAGCTTATGGTTAGAATACACTACGTGCTTATGATTCATAGTTGTAGTGATATTCATATGAGAACCGAAAATATCTAGCATATCTTCATTGTGGCACTCAAATACATGAAGATTAAGTAGTTGGCGGTATTCTAATTCATGGGTTTTCATATTAAGTGTTGCTAATACATGGCCATGATTTAAATCGGCGATTCCTACCCATCCTACTGATGTTAGTACTTCGTGATTTGGAGTAAGACAAAATTTATCTCCAATATCTAACTCTCGTGTTTCTGAGTATTTTACCCGGACAAATTCAGTCCCATCTTGGTCGCGAGCAGGAAATACCTTTTCAACGTATACTGGATTTCGGCCAGTAAATACTGAAGAAACATCTTTATAAATAAATTTACTTGTAGCTTTATTTAGTGCGATTGACTTTCCAATAATAGCATCTCCACTATTAATAATTGTTCCTTCAGGAGGAAATCCCTTTACTAATTTTGAGTGATTTACATTTTTTTTGATATCAGTATTAAAGACAGTTGGGGTTCCAAATTTTTCTCCGTTATCTAATTCAGATTGTATAAACCCAAAACTAGTACACTTTACAAAACCTCTTTGTGACGATGCGGTATTGAAAAATAGTGAATCTTCTTGATTAAAACCTCCTTTAGACATAATAGCAATAACCGCATTGATGCCGTTCGGATATATATATTTATTTACAATGGTTTTTACTATAGGAATTTCAGCATAATATTGTACAAACGCATCCTTATCACATCTATACGGCCAATTAAGTGTATAGAATCCGCATGTTTGACGAGTTTGATTTGTTTGATATGTAATTCTTGGAGGCTGATTATGTTGAGCATATAAACATGTTAAGGCCGGAATTCCTAGTAGTCCAACTGGTATTTCACAATGTGTATATTGGCGAAGTACATTAGTTTTATGAGATTGAATATGACCCATATCATTCGGCTTAGTATTTTTAGTCCCAGCCAAGTATCTGATATCTGGACATACGTAGCAGTTTTCTAATTCCTCTGCAGCAATATATTCAATAATACCATTTTCATGTAGGTAGTCAATTGTTATAGTATTATTAAACAGTTGATTAATGTGATTAGGAGTTAACATAACATCTTGAATAAATCCGGTATCAGTATATGGGTCATAACTGGTTTTAAATATAGATCTTCCCACTGGATCTAACTCACCATTATTACGTATAATTAATACAGTATGTAGAAGTCGGCCATAGTCTACCCAAAATAAAATTTCATTAGAATCAGTATCCCAATGTATAGTAGTCATTGGATCGATTTTCGATTTACCTCGAGTCACATTAGTATCATTAAAATTATTCCATAAATATCCTCGGCGCATATCTCGATATCTGGCTACTAATAGAGGGGCATTTTGTGTATACCCAACTGGTGTGCCATTTACTAAAATAATAGTTAGTGATAATTCATATATATCTTCTGGAAATACATTTTCAATCTTAAGAATAGTAGCATCACTGCGAAGAGTATCTTTCAGAAGTTCTGATGACGACGCATTTGATACAAATGCTCCAAAGCTCATCTGTTTTACCAGTCCGACTTGGGTGCCAGTAGGAGCAGATTGAAGAGGACATATTTTACCTACATATGATGGATGTACTGCTCGCATATCAACAGCTCTCTGATCTTGTTTAGTTGAACTAGTTGTAGCAGTTCGTATAGTTCTCATACTTGCTAAGAAATTTAACTGATTTTTACGAATCAATAATTCTGAAGCGAGACGATTTGGTACAGTCTTATTCTTAACAGTTAACTCTTTGTCACCAGTTACAATAGCCTGAATAAGAGCCTTTTCTAGTGCGGGTGCGTCAATAGCATTTTTAAATATTTGTGCTAAATTTACTTGACTAAATGGCATTGAATTAAACGCCTTTTTGAACGCATTTTTCGCAGGCATAACAATAGTCATATTATAATCTCTTTTAAACACTTTGGCAAAACTCATACCCGCTGGATCAATTCTCTTAGATCCTAAATGATCACGGTCAGTTGGTTCGACAACTTGATATTCTACTAATAGTAGTTTATGTATTAAATGGCCTAGATATCTAAGTTTTATATGACGAGAATCAGCCGAAGTACCCAAATGCGGCAGAACCCATTTATCCATTAATTCTACGATATTTAACATAAGATATTTCTTAGTATTAGTGTCATAATCTTCCTTACTTAGAGATTTTCCTCCAAATATAGTTATTTGATGCGCGAAAAATTCTAATAATTTTCCCTGGTCAGTAATATTGAATGCTTTTCCAAATTCAGGATCAGTAACAGTTAGCGCCGCTTCAATTATCTGAAACATATGGTCAGATATTACATCCTTACGATCCGGCGTACTGTATCCATATATAATATTATCACAAATTTCCTGGTCTGTAATCATACCCATTAATCTGAAAATAATATAAAATGGTATATCCATCTTAAAATATTTAATAGAGTCAAAGGTTAAATAAATATTTTTATTCTTAACATATTTAATAATTAATTGAGATGAATTTTCAAAGGCGTCACCTGGTTTTGAAATAAATTCTAAACGCGAAATTTCTTTTTCATGTCCAATATTTCTAAACACATGAGGCGAGTTAAATAATCTAGTTTCACGCATAGATATAACCCACTCTCCGCGAACTATAAAATATCCTCCCGGGTCGCGTGGATCTTCTTCCATATTTTTTTTAACGCTAGCCGGTAAATTATATGTATGACATAAATGCGATCCCACCATGGTAGGTATATTCGCAATTTTCAGGTTATGTATTTCTCCAGTAATTACTCTAGGTTCGCCTTTATTTACTAAATACGCAGTCGCGGTAAACTTAGCGCTTATATATAATGGAGATGAGTAGTTGAGCCGACTTAGTCTAGATTGATTAGGTGTAAGATCGACCTGTTTATTTGTATGAAAACTAGGCACTATCGGCTTACCCATTTTTGCGTCTGTGAATATTCCTGTTACTGTAATTGATTCAATTTCTGTATCCTCTTGAGTACTATTTCTCTTATTCTGGATAGTAACATCTATTTTAAATAACTGTGTAATAATTTGAAAAATACCTTGACTTGTAAATGAATTGTAGCTCTCTAAATGATGTCCTACTAAACCTCGTTTATCAATATTAGCATCGATAATTATACTAAGTTCATCAGGATCAATGTTATCACAGTTTGACTTATATTCCATATTTATATAGGCTAGGAAATGTTTTAACATATTTATATTCAATTTTCAAAAAAGAAAAAATCCTTAGTTATTAGCTAAGTATATATAGACTTATAAATACTATAATTGCTGATACAAATATAATTATTTTATAACCTATAAGTACTTTATGAAGTTTAGGTTGATAATGTATTAAGGATTTGTTCATAATTTTATAATTTTTACGGGTATTGGCACTAATTATGTACATTTCGTGATTTATCATACCGAATTTTAATTTAGTACTAATTGAACAGTAATTATATATATTAATAAGACAATCGCGATTCATAATAGCATAATGAAAAAATCATTTTTTCTAAAAAGTTATTTATTGTAGTATTTGAAAAAATATTTTTTATTTGGATGTATTGTAATTGGTTATATTTTGATCCTGATTATAAATAATGCTATAGATCATAAATATAACAAGTGTATATATTATTATACTTGTGGTTCCTATACATAGTATACCCATAGGCGTAGATAATACACTACATAAATATCTATTACTTCTTACCGAATCTAACCATCTTGCGCCATGCCTAAGAAAGTGGTAGTGTTCTCTATCATCTTTACTAAAGTCATACATTTTATGATTTACTGTTCCAAATATTAACTTTGTATTGATATCGCAAAATTCATATATATTAATAAGACAGTCATGATTTATAGATTTATAGGTATTATCAAAAGAATCTTCAATAGTAATATAATCACAAATTATTTTTGCTAGAATAGTGTTTACTTTATTTTGATTTGACATCTATTATACTATTACAATACGGTATATATTTTCAATTTTTTATAAACTATCTAATAATAGTAAGTTCTATACTGATGACATGGGCACTTACAATATCCACCATTACAACACATATGTTCCGTTTTAGCAGCAGTCTGTTTGTAATATAGATAGAAAACTAATAGTGCTAATACGATAATTAGTGCGTATTTTTCGTACATTATATACGAGGTATGTTTTTTTTATAGATATAAATTAAATATTTTACGCTTTAATGAATTTATATGTCTCGCATATTTGTTTAATATCATTATAATTATTATGTTGTATAATTGAATTAATTGATGACTTTCCGAGTGTGTCAACATATTCATCCCACAACGTATCAGCTGATTTACTGTTTTTTCCGCCACCCGAAACTAATGATGCCATAATTACAGATTTATTTGCCATAAGTTCTTCGGGTGTTGTATGAGGCATTGGACTAACATGTATATGAATATCTGGACGTATATCTGAATCTATTATTGAATGTGATAAATTATTACTAGCAACTATTATATTACTAGTAGTAACTGCTGATCTAATAGCACTATTAATGTCATTAGTATTTTTCAGTAATTTCCAATTACTGCCAAGAATTTTTAATATGCGTTTAGCGGATTTATTAGCCATATCTTGAGTGATAGCCGATATAAAGATAATTGAATATTGCCCACCTCCAGTAATAATTTTCGGCGATCTTCTAAATCCTAACACTATTAATAATAGAATAATTATTATAATTATATCCATATATATTAATCTAGTTTATTGAAAATTTTCATAAATAATATACATTATTATATAGTATGTGTATGTGTAATAGAATGTCAACTATAATACTTATAATATTAATTATTATATTTATAAGCACATTATACAAACCCACAAAAACTGAAAATTTAAATAAAGCGCCAAACCCAAGTGTATCGCAAGTTGATGTACTAAATGAGTTAGCTAGCGTACAGGCAAAACTCACGGATTTAAATTTACTTATAACTGCCAAAGCACAATCTCTTAATGTTATGCAGGTATGGGAACGCGATATTATGAAAAAAGAATTACGAGATCTTGAAGATGAATACGCTAAATATAAAGTTAGGTATAACTATCTTAGGTCATTGGTATAATGATACGTATATAGGTTTTAAGTATAGCGATTACATAAATATATATTAAAATACGCAACATATATATTATAAATATGAATTAATCATAATTGCTTTAACTGGAAAATTAACATCCGCTGTAATCGATTGTCCAGCTTTAACAGACACTATTTTTTTATATTTTGGAGTATATGCTATATAATTTGATTGATCGGCAAGAGTATATTGGTCCACTGAAGCTGTTTTACTATAACTAGATGCGATAGGATTATTTGGATATACTGAATATAGATCAATAAATCGTTTATCATCTAGAGTATCATTTTGTTTAGGAATACTAATCTTAAAAGAAGTTAGTGAAAAAGGAAATATATTGTTATTATATGAGTCAGTAGCTAAGACTAGAGGGGATGGATCATATAGTACTATAAGAGGATTTGATTTATTAGTGAATTGCTCGCGCGAAACAATAGAAATTAAGAATACTAATAGTATTACTACTATAATAAATTCAAACATATATATATATATAATTTATATAAAATTTAAAAAATGATTTTTTTTTAATGCCATTATTTAATGAGTTATACTACAAATACTCAAATTTTAAATGCTATATATCAGCGACATAATATTTCGTATCCTAACTTTCAATTTAATACGCAAAATCATAAATTTATATGCTGGTTTAAACTACCTGATAATTCTATTATGTATAGTTATCCTATGAAAAGTAAGAAATTAGCAAAAGAGTCAGTAGCAGGACTTGTATTAAATAGTATTAATGATATCATTCAAAGGGTAACTATTAATTATAATAAACTTCCAATACCAGTATTTACTGGTTTAGTAATTGTTGATGGTGATAATATTACTAAGTCTGATCAGATACAATTACTTAGTGATATGGAATCTGAAAATATTAATATATTATTTGTAGTTATGTCAACTTATGATACCTCTAAAATTGTTAATAAATTTAAAAAAATAATTATTATAGAAAATGCAGGAAAACAATCTGTTGATATTTGGATTATAGGATATATAATTAAATACGACTTTAAATATGGACCTGATATTGTACTTATATCTAATGATAAATTCGCAAGTACACTAGCAAATATGGCCCATATTTTTCATAACCAGTTAATAAATATACAATCTTATAATTCAGCATCTGCATTTATATTAGCTCATTCATCTTAAATAGTCTTTTGTTATTTATTTTTTAATATTAAAATTTATCACTAATTGCGAAACATGATTTATATATATTGTTGAATTATTTGGTTGTGCTACATTAGTATTATCCACAGTTTCGGAAATTTCAGAATCATTTAGTTCAGTTTCATTAGTGCGTTCCATTTCACAATTATATTCTGTTTGGGCGTATTTACGAGCCAATATTAAATCCGGATCATCATCAGGATATCCTGCGTCATTAATTTTTTCTAAAATACCCTTTTTAACTAATTTTTCACTAATAGCCTGTCGATAACACGCGTCAAATTTAGGATTATTTTGTAATTTATCATATAATTCTTTTTTATTCATACGATGTTCTGTAATATCTAGATCGCACTTATTAGTTGCCATATAATTATCAACAGCACGTACTTGTTCTTCAGTTAAAACACCATTCATTTTTACTTATTATATATAATCCAATCTTTATAATATTTATAAATACCTAACAAAAAAACATACACATGTGTGGTGTATAATTTTAAAAATATTAACTAAATAGTGAACTAAAAAATATTTTTTATTACACTACATTTGATGTGATTTCTGAATAAATATCATGGGCATCATAAATACTATCTTTATAGTCTAAGACAATTTTTGTCTTATCTAATAGAGTCAGAGTTATGATTCTACTAGTATTATTTAAATATAGATAATTCAGATGATTAATATTTATAATATCGACATCGTTAAATGCTACTACAATTTGAAATTCATGGTTATATTTAGCGGCGCCTATAATAGCAGTTATTAAAACACAATTTTGATAGTGATTAATAAATTTTTGTAATAGCACACTCATTTGTTCATGCGTAAATAGTATATTGCGTTTAAGTGTTTGTAATATATATGGTCCTATACACATAAAATTAATTTTTGGTGATATCAGAGTATATCTAATAAATTTGTTATAGCGTATTAAATTATTATTCCGAATAATTCCAAGCCGTATTATTGCTCCTGATAGTTGATGATACATAATAAACCAAAATGGAACATACGTATTAGGATATATACTTAGACATACTGTGCCGTCGTGTAATATACGATATTTATTAATATAGGTGATAATATCACCAGGATATATTGGACCATTTTTAGAATCATAATGAGTTATCCGCACACCTAAATCATGTGGTTCATATATTATAGATTTATGAAATTCTATTTTATTTGTTTGATTTAAACTAAAAGTTTTTAAAAAGTGTACTATCGTATATGCAGGAATACCATAGGCATATTTTGTACTAGCCCTAGATACCATTCCTAATATTTCATTATTTTTATTTAAAATAGGGCTACCAGATATTCCTGGCAAAATTGATACTAATATTTTATACTCCAAACGCAAAAATTTATGAGTTTTATATATATTAGTGCCGGTAACTATTCCGTAATTATGAACCGTAGTATTATTTGATATTTGTGGAATAGATATATTATTTTGCGTAGATATATTATTAGTAATACAAAATGCACTATCCGTATATGGACACGACAGTATAGCAATATCAAATATATGATTTTTATATAAAACTATTGGGCGAAAATTTAATATTTTATCAGGAATATAACGTTTAACGTTATGTGCGCATGTAATAATATAAAATTTTGAGTCAATATTAACTATAAATCCATGAAATTCTACTCGTTTATATTTTGTCTCTAGGGGATTGTAAGTAGGAATATATTTTTTACCAGTTAATTTTAAAATCATGTGTTATATGTAAAAAATTATTCATTTTTATTAAAATTTATTTTGCTCGATTAATAGCAGATTTAAGCTGTTGTTTAGTTTTGGTTGACCCATCTGGATTAGTTTGTTTTGCCCCACATGTTTTTGCGATTTTTCTAAGCTCAAGCACCGTCTTATCGGATAAATCATGTGATCTTTTCCGGTGAGCAGGCTTGCTAGGTTTACTAGGTTTTTTGGTTCGTGGTTTTTTTCGATGACTTTGTGCGCCTCCGTCCATTATAGTTTATATCAAAAAACATTTCAAAAAATAAATATTTATGTAAGTGATATCTTTATATAATTTTTACATAAAATGATATATAATAAATTAATACAATAAAGTATATTTGTAAATTTAAATAAGAGTTTTAGTATCTCAAGTATGGGTATACTAAAAATAGTACTATAGCATATAAATAATATTGATATATAGATAAGTGATATCTACTATATTATATATAACTTTAAATTAAACACATACAAGCACTAATTCTTATAAGTATATATAAATTATATTTTTTAACAAATGTAATTTCTTACATACAAATATATAATTCTAATATTTTTTATACTTTATGATATATAAAATTATAATATGCATATATACGTAACATCTTTGCTACTGGTCATTCTTCTTATTATACTACATTTACACAATGATGTATTTTTTAAGAAAAAAGAACATGCAGAATTAGGAGCGCCAAGTATATCACAAGTAATAACTGATGTGTATCGAGATAAAATAAAAGATAAACTAGGAATGACTGTGAATGATTATATATTAGGATCATCCCTATTAAATAATATACGTCCGCCCAATTCAAAAATTAATATACTGTAATATTTGATTAGCCATATTTTCTATATTTGTATCATTAACTACTACTGGATCATTATTATAATAATTTAAAAATTCCCAACAACTTGGATGAGAAAGTCTATCAGTATCGGTTATTACTAGATCTGATATATGTCGACATATATATATAACTATACCTCCATTTTTTTTTACAATATTAATTTCATTACCGTACCTAACATCAGAAATTATTGAAAACTTTTGAGTTTTAGTATTTTCAAGAGCACGTTTGATAGCTATATCAATCCATATATTTTCATTATTCTCACGAAATATAGTTCCTATTTTCTGTAACACTTCACGGCTAGACAAACCTATACCCGGTATTTTTTTTTCTCGTTCAATACGATCTTGTATAGTTACACCACACATAATATGATATGGTACTCCTGTTATAGCTGAGCATATTTGTTTTAATGGCTGCGCAATTATAATCTCAGATGATTCAATGATTTTTGGACCAAGTCCAGATAATTTTATATTAGGTATAATATCCATGATTCTATCTTTGGGTATATTTTTAATGCCTGTACAATCCTCAATATATTTCCAGATATCTGAATATAACTCATACTCAACATTAATAGTACTAGATTTTGTTATATATTCAGCAGCTGATGATTTACCAGCTCCTTCGCGTCCACAAAATCCTATTATCATTTCTAATCTATATTAGTATATATTTTTAAATGATTAGTAGCAGTTTTGTAAAAATTGAAATATGATTTAGATATACTATTCATAAATAATAAATATGACCGATCAATCAAATAACGCAAGTAGAGCAATGTCAGTCATGGCCAATCAAATTAGAAGTATTCTTGAGAATTTAAATAGTACTATTAATACTAATGATACACATCATAAAGAAGCAATGGATAAACTCAATAATATATTAACAGCACTAGTATCTCTTGAAAATCGAGTTGCTAATTTAGAAACCAAAGCATCTGTACCTAAAAGAACGGGAACTCGAGTTACTAAGAGTGACGCAGTATCCAATACACCGCCGCCAACTAAGCCTACTAAACATACTACTCCAGTTCCTTGGTTTGTAGAACAATATAGCAATAATTCTGAATTTATACTAAAATATGTGGCATCTGACGTATTAAATAAACAGTTAGATCTAATTCATAGCAAACCAGAATATGTAAATGCTTTAGCAAAACTTAATGGATTGAATCCTAATCAGAAATTATACTCTGATGATGAATTAAGTAAGGCTAAATTAACTCGTGAAGAGGCATCTAAGTATAGACAAAATGTTACAGTTATTGAAATTAAATATGTTTATGGAGAATTAATTAAGCGTAACCATGAATTAAATATGCAGGTAAATAAAGACCATAAATTATATTTAGAGGATGCTTAAATATTAATCATTATTTTTTTCAGAATTTTCTATATTTCTATACTTTCCGTATTCCAAATAATATTTTTGTGGATGATACATACTACTGTATATACCTCGAGATTTAGCAGAATTAATACGTTGTTGGATATATAATTTATATGCAGTAATTTCATTATATATAGTTCCAATATATTGGTCAGAATGTTTTTGAAAAATACCACATGACAAGTCATTTAAATAACTAATATCAATTTCATATTTTATAGTATGTGCGTCAGTAGTACCCATAATCTGGCGGGTATCAGTAGATAAATGTGATCGTAATTCAATAACATTTTTCATAATTTTAAAAATTTTATGTTCAGCAAAAATACTATCTAATTTACCGGAGGCTACTAGCCAGCGAACAATCCATATATCAATTAAGTGAAATCGTAACAGCACAAATGGATTTCCTACTTGTATAAAATCAGTATTTCCAATTTTATTAAATGGTATTAACTCATACTCAGCTGAATTATAAATGTATAATATATCTTTTTTATCATGTTCCGATCCAACTTTTATAGAAGTACGAGTCAATCTAAAATCATTAATAACTTTAACATTACCATGAATATACGACACCGGGTATTTATTACCGTATTTTCTAACAAGTAATTGTGATATATTTTCAATATCTGTTTCAGTTTTATTATTTGATATTATTGTTAATACTGGAGATATAATAGATGATTTAATTAATAATCGCTGTGCAGCATCCCCTATTAAAACAACACTGCTATTATTAACTATATAGTTTCGTATTATAAACATACAAACTTCATTATTAGTAATATCTGCAGGATATTTTTTTTGTTCATATTTACCAAAATAATGTCTACGTTTTCCTCCATTATTTTTTTTTGATTCAGTAAATACCCGCTTAAGATACTCAAATAATAATTTCTCTTGATTAAGCGATGATTGCCAATCACTTATTTTATCCGGTGAATATAATGTTCGATATAAATCTATAAGGTAAAACATTGGATTCATTACTAGGCATGATTTATTATTAAGTTGCGACAGTATCGGATTAATAATATTAGCCATGGTAGTGCCTTCGGGTACATTAGTCAGTCTAATAATTGTAACTAATTTTCGATTATCTACAATTATTTCAAATGTATTATTTTGTATAATTGTTTTCATGCAGATTAACCATTTATCTTTAATATTTTCAGCAATTTTATTGGTCAAATTATTAGCATGAATAAATGCTGATTCGGTATATAGTATATATGTAAAATCATCTATCGTAAGAGGTATTTTTAATAGCGAAGATATTCCTAAACACCCTCCAATAATTATTTTTTGATCTCCGTGGAGGGATTTCTCGTTAATACTGACAAAATTACTTATATATTGATTTATATGATCATAGACAATATCGTATTGATGTCTATCACGCATTGAATTTTTTATAAAATCCGGTAAAATACGACTTAGCTGATCAATAGAAAACATTGCGCTAATATTGTATATATATAAAAATGTCTATAAAAAAAATATATCTAGGTATAAATGGCGAATTATTGTGCTAATACACTTAATATAACTGGCGAATGTGATACAGGGGAATCAAGTATAAGTGGACTAGTTCCTGTATCTAGTGGAGGGACTGGTGTAACAAATTTAACTGCGAATCGGTTTTTGACTGGTAACGGTACATTGCCAGTTCTTACTAACAAGGTCGTACCTAGTGGTAATGTTGTAGGTACCTCTGATAATCAAATACTTACAAATAAATCTCTGACTTCGCCAACTAATGATATAGTTGCTAGAGCTCTATTCACAGATTCTGGCGCAAATACAGTATCAACATATTTATCAAATACCCCCGTATCAGGACAAGTATTAATGGCAACCGGATCATCAACAGCGACATGGCAGACACTATCATCTGGAGTCTATGGATCACAGTATGAATCATCATATTCTAATACTCCAACAACAACTACTATGATATTAGATATTAATTTGGGGTCAATTGTTGGTGGTGTGTCAAAAATTAATTTTAATACTGGAATAAAACCATCAGGTACATATCGTATTGATTGGTACTTTAATTGGACAAATAGTAGTACTACACATGATTTATGTATGGTAATATTACTTGATGGAAATACAACCTCGAATATAATCGGGCAAATGAGGTCTGCTATTATAAGTAATAATGGAGGTAGTGACACTGATCCATTTGCGATTACTACATCTGGTAATAATCAACGGCATATATGTTGTGGATATACAATTGTTAATTTCATATCAGCTACTACACATAATATTCAACTTGTATTTGGTAGAAGCTTAACTGGATCAGGTAACGATCCAGTAACTATTTCGGATGCCAATATTCAAATTATGAAGATATTATAAAATATATCTATAAATATAATGACCGAAACATACACTATACCTGGAGATTTCAATAATGGATTAAAAATATCTCAGCTCACAAATGAAATCACACAAAATATTGGAATAGTAACAAATTTATTAGGAATTACTCGTGAAGATACTCAAGTTTATATTATATTTATTTCTAGTATTACAGCACCTGAAAAAATAATACTTGATTCAATAGTAGCATTACATATTCCAAATATTATAGTAGATGCCCTTCCTGGAGTTGGTGCCCTAATTAGATTTATTACAATATTTAATCCAACATCGCCATTGAGTAATAATTATACCACAATAGCATCAAACCTTTGGAATCAAGATCGATATAATAATTTTGATGATACCGGAAAAGTAATATTTACTAGTACAGTAACCGATAATCCACTAGAAATCCGGATATGGGATACAGTAAATATGACTTCACTTGGATATTATCAATCAAATGGTTCTGAAAGTGCTATTTTTTCTATAAATAGACCGATTTCTAATACAGAAATCGAAATTCAAATTAAAAAAACTAATAACTCCGGTATTACACCTGTATTAGTGTCTATTGCTATTGAATATATATGCTAATTTAAGATATTTTATTTTTTGGAAATATTATACATTATTAATATAACAACATGTCAACGTATTTCAATGCATTAGAAATTGGCGAATTAATACGGGGAGATGGTATTACTAGTAGAACAAAAGTTCGATTAGTATCATTTGCTGATACTAATTGGACTACTAATGTTACTATAAATGTATCTAGTGAAATATTAACTATTTCTGGACTGGCAGCAGGAACTACATTAGGACTTATTGATACAACTGAGCCCGTGGTAGATGATCGTATTTTACTTAAAGACGCTGGTCTTGCGTCAGCCGGAGCCGCTGCTAATAATGGATATAATGGTATCTGGATAGTTACAGGGGGAACTACCACATCATTAACCCTTATACGGGCTGCCGATTTTAGTAATGGAGATAGTACTCAAAGTGTTAATGTATGGATAACTACAAGTAATACATACGGAAGTTCGTCATGGGTATGTGTATCAGATACAACTGTAGCTACAGATGGATCTAATCCAAATTTATGGAATCAATATGATGTAACCGAAACACTCGAAGTAAATCGCGGTGGAACAGGGTTGACTACATTTGGTTCTACTAATACACTATTATATACTACATCAGCAAATACACTAACGCATTTACCGACTGCAAATAATTCGGTTTTATCTACTAATGGGTCGGGTGTTCCAAGTTTATCTACTACATTACCTACTGGATTATCGATATTAGGAGTAGAAAATTTATCACTTAATGATGTCACTACATCAGCATATAATTTAAGTTTAATTTCAGATTCTAATACATCGGCTTTGACTGCAAACCGATCATTCTATATCGATGTTAATGATTCTGATCGTGTACTTGACATTAAAGGTGATATTGTTTTGGGTGGTAATTTTACTACAACCCCAAATAATTCATTAACCTTTACTACTACAGGCGCAACTACACTAACACTACCGCAATCAGGTACATTAGCATCTACAACATATGTTGATGCCGTCGCACAAGGATTAGATGTAAAAGAATCGTGCCGATTATCTTCATTTGCTAATACAAATTGGACCACTAGTGCGTCATTAGCATATAGTGCTCCAACACTTACTATTACTGGACTGACTGCTGGTACTACATTAGGTCTTATTGATGGAATAGAGCTAGTAACCACTAATCGAATCTTAATTAAAGATGCCGGAGCAGCGTCAGCAGGCGCCGCAGCAAATGATATATACAATGGTATTTGGTCAATTACAGGAGGTACTACTACATCATTAACACTAGTGCGATCAACGGATGCCGATACTGATGTAAAAGTAACTGCTGGATTATTTACATTTATCGAAGAGGGAACTTATGCTGATTCTGGGTTTGTTTTAACTACTAATGATCCAATAACATTAGGTACTACAGCATTGGTGTTTAGTCAATTTTCATCGGCAGGAGTAATTACAGCTGGAAATGGGTTAAGCAAAACTGGAAACGAATTGTCTGTGAATCTTAAACCTAATGGAGGTTTAGTATTTGAATCAACTCAAGTAGCAGTAAATCTCAGTGCTACTAATATAACCGGAAATCTAGCTGTGGTCGATGGTGGTACTGGATTAACGACAGTTGCTACTAACGGATTATTATATGGCGCGGGCACATCTCCATTAGGTGTAGTCGCATCAGCAAATAATTCAACACTCGTTACCGATGGATCCGGAGTACCAAGTTTATCTACTACTCTACCAACTGCCGTACAGTCTAATATAACTACCACTGGTACTATTACTACTGGTACTTGGAACGCATCAACAATTGATGTATCATATGGAGGCACTGGTAAAACTAGTGTATCGTCCAATGCTTTATTATATGGTGCCGGAACGTCTGCATTAGTTGAAATAGCTCCAGCAGCAAACTCTGTATTAGTAAGTAATGGTTCAAGTGTGCCGGGATGGAATACAACACTACCATCAAGTCTTACTATTCCATCTCCAATTGTGACAACTGGTATTTTTGATAGTAATTCTAACGAAATGATAACGTTTACTCCAACAGCATCTGCTGTAAATAATTATAATTTCACAAATTCAGTAACTACAGTAGGTCCAACGCTATCAGTAGTTGGATCCGATACTGATATTCCAATGAATTTTTCATCAAAAGGAACTGGGTATTACGGATTTCAATCGGATAGCGCATCGGCTGCTGAACTCCGAATTTATGATGATACAACGAATTATGTAGCACATAAACCAGTTGTAGGAATAACATCTGTATCATATACCTGGCCAAATGCCCCCGCCGGAAATAATTATATACTATCGTCAACTACAGGTGGTTCATTAGCCTGGAATTCACCATCATCAATTAATGTAAAACGTGATTTCACAATTTTAACCATGACTGCTACTACAACTGGAACTACTGCTACATCAATATCGGTTTTTCCGTGGAATGATTCAAATTTATCAGTATACAATACTCGAACTGTTACATTTTGGCACGTTACAGGAACTAATCCATTAGTAGTAGATATTTATGATGGTACTAGTACACTGGGATCGACCACTACCACAGCGTCAACTTCAGGTATTGCTACATTTACATTTACAGCTCCCGGATCTAATAAATTACTATCACTACGAATCAGACAAACTATTAATGGTACGCCAAGACCGCAAATCGATGGAGCGTATATCACTCTAACATAAATATTAATTTAAAATTTATATATTTTTTTCTGTTGAATTGGTTTTCTATTGATACTATAATGTTGAATATATCACAATTAAATATAGATAGTCTTTTGACTGGTGCTGCTGTTACTGATCGTTTGATATGCCGAGCATCATCGCTAGTAGGTATTGGTATTTTGACACTTGTGGCAGGTACTACTGTTGATAATTTAACAATCGCTACTAATGATCGTGTATTAATTGTTGGAAATACTGATCTACAACATGTTACTAGAATTACACCAGTTGCCGATACTGGCGGATCCCTAAATGGAACTTATTGGCAATTTGATACTAAAAGCGGTTCATTATACTATGTATGGTATTCAGTAATTGGGCAGGCGGTTATTAATCCATCTATACCAGGACGGACTGGAATACAGGTTAGTATTAGTATTAATTCAAATGTTACTGCTGTGCTATCAGCTACGCAGACTGCTCTATCGGCGTTAACTCCGACGCCACTTTCATCATCAGTTAATTCTGGAACATTTATTACTATTACCGACGCATTAAATGGTATGGTACCAAGAGCTACCGCCAATACATCTGGTTTTACTATTACTACTATTACAGATGGAACATCTATAACTGATAGAGGTATATGGATTGTAGGAAGTACTCCTACTAGATCTTCGGATTGTGATTCCGGTACTAAATTTGGTGGAGTATCTGTATATATAAGATCCGGATTATATTACGGAAATACTGTTTGGAGATGTACTAATAATTTAGTAAATGATATTGTAGGTACTAATACACTTAATTTTTATAATGAGAACTATGTAATAACACGTGTTAGGGAATCTAAATCAAATGGCACTAATGGGGGTACTGCCACAGCAGGAATTTCTACTCGTCTACTCAACACACTATCTGATTCATGGGGAGGAAATGAAACAACACCATCACCTGGAGGAATAACATTAGATATACCAACCGGGGCATTATTATTTCCACAAGGTCGATATATGATTTGGGCTACAGCATCTGCTTATAGAGTAGGATCTCATCAGATAGCATTAGAAGTTGGTACTGATATTAATACGTGGACTAATTATCTTACAGTAGGAACTTCTGAGATATCTCCAAACGCAGCTAATTCTCTGTTATCAAGATCATCTCTATGTACTACCTTTAATATAACATCTACATCTTCACTACGAATCCGTCATTATTTTCAACTATCTAGAAATACTGATGGTCTTGGGGTGGCCGTCGGAGGCGGATTCAATGAAATTTATGCTGAATTATTTATCATTAAATACAGTCAATTTAATCCAGTATAAAGAAATATTTAATATTATGGATATATGAGCGTTGAAACATATTATAGGATTTACTGTAATACCGAGGGATGGACTTATGGATGGTCAGTGGGAGAGCCTACGGAATGTTTCAATAATCCAGAGCATGATGTAAATTTAAATTCAGTTCTGGAATTACCTAGCCCTATTCAGCCATCCATTAACTCGCATGGAATTGTATCTGGAATATCAGGAATTAAACTAAATGATTTACAATTAGATTCAGAAAATACAATATATAAAAAAGAAAATGATCCAAATATTTATTGGAAAGGTAATTCGGAAATTATAGTAAGTAATATATTTGGCACATATCATGAAATGTTTGCTCACTATAATTTATATAGTACTACGTCTGAAGATTATACAGTAGTAAAAACTTTCACTACACAAAATTTACAAACCGAACATTGTTATAAACTAAATTGGTGTATAACCTGGTCATTAGATGGATCATTTAAAGGATATATTAGAATACTAATTGACTCAGATATAATTTCAGAAATATCTACTAATCTCCGGGGCACGTTAGATGATAGAAATATATATTCAGGATTCACTAAAAAAATTCTGTCAGCTAATACTCATAATATTACTGTTGAGTGTAAAACCACTAATTCAGCTGAGATAAATATATCACAAATTGATATGGAATTAACTATTGTACTTTAGATATTATTTTATATTTTTTATATAGCATGACTCATACTTATTCATATGAAAAATCTTCTACATTTTCTAATGGTATAAAATCAGGTCAACTTCATGCCGAAATTAAAGCGAGTGCTATTACTACACAACTCCACTGTGTATCAACGGATAATACTAAAGTATATATAGTATTTGCGTCGGACCTACCAGAGGCAGATATAATTATACTGAATAGCATAATTACAAATCACCGACCAACTACAAATGATGATCGGAAAATGACAGTGTCCGGCAAATTAGAATACATATCAAATATGTCAAAACCAGATGCTATTAAAATATATACTTCTGATTCACAAGGTGGTATAGTAATACACAGTAAATCAGGTGGATTATTATTAGACTCTACTATGGGCGATATTGAGATTGGTAATACTGCGGCTAGTATTAAACTAAATAATTTTACACTTCATAAATATATAGAACCTATTTTACTAAATGATAGTGATCATATTTTGTCGTATAATTTTCTAAAAACTGGGATTTTATATGGAACACCTACTACTAATCGAAAATTAACATTACCAAATATTGAAGATATAGAAATATCACCATCATATAGTATTAATTTTACTGTAATTAACATAGGAAATATAGTATTAGGATGGACATTAATACCAGGTACTGGATGTGTGATTATCGGAAATCCAATTATTGGTACACAATCATCAGGATTATTTAAGTTATGTGTAAACTTGAACAATTATATAGTTTATCGTACAGCATAATAGTTTAAATATAACTTTATTTTTTGTATATAAACATAGTAATGAGTGACGGATTAATATTTGCTGATACTAATCCACCACTAAATGAAATTGTATCTATTACTGATCATAATAATTTATTTAAATATCTATCAGTTTCATCAACTGAACTAATGTGTAACATACCGATATCCGCTAATAGTATAAAATTAAATAGGCATTCAACATCATCAGACACCGATACACTATGGGCTGATACATTTGGTAATTTACGTTTTAACACAACTTCTGTAAATACAGTTAAAATTACCGAAAATATAATAGTATCAAAAAACGGATCAGGAGACTTTACTAATATATATGATGCTATTGCGTCTATACCAGCAGGCCAAGTACGTGTTATTAGTGTATATCCGGGAACATATCTCGAGCCAAATCCACTAGTAGTTCCTGCCTATGTAACAATTCGTGGAGTAGGAAGTAGTGCGGCAACTTTTGTAGTTGCGCAAAATCCAAATCAACCTATATTTGATGTAGGTGGGATGTGTGAAATCCGTAATATACATATGGCTGGCGCAAACGGGAATGGTGGATCGGGTGTATATTTTAATGGAATTAAAGGAATATACGCAACTGTCCGCGACTGTATGTTTTCAAATTTAAGTGTTGGATGTCTGACCGATACGGGACCTGGAATTTTATTAGTATCCGAGTGTATTTTCGGGGCTACCGACACACCTCTTACCACTATTGGGTCATGTTTTTATTCAAAAAATGGTGGGGATCTTAGAGTATTTGTGGGCGGATGTAGTGGCAGAACAGTATCCAGGATACAAACTGGTGCTATATGTGAATCTGCATTTATGTTATTGAATGCGGTTAACTTACAATTATGTAACACTGGATGTATTGTTAATGCAGGGCGACTAGAACTACAAAGTAATATATTCCGATATAATAATACATCTATAGTATCGATAGGAGCTGCTACTATAGTATCAAACGGTACTACATTAACAGGTTCAATGGTATATGATATTGACATACAATCTGGGGTGCCAGATATAGTTATAACCGGGGCTAGATATAATAACGCAAAAATTAATAATCCTAATCAAGTAAAAATAGCACTTATTGGATATTCATCTGAACTAAATAATACTGGGCAATATATATTAGGAAATTTAAATGTCGGATCTCAATTAATTCCTACTGTATCCGCATTTGGACAGGGAAATACTACTATAGATGGTATGTATTTTATGACAGAGCTAGCTGGTATATGGAATGATAGTACAACTCAGATGTCAGTATACAGTAATAACAAACCAATATTTTCTGGATTACTAGGAACATCATACTTAGGAGGACAATATAAATTTTCAGGATTTAGTTTTATTCTTGAATCTTCTACATCTGATACAATTATTATAGAATATTGGAATGGCCAGTGGGTGCCAGTTCAATTCATGACTACATGGGATGAACCACCATATTATTCAGTAGCACAAAAAATTTTTACTACAAATATTACTACCACTGAACGTAAATATTTCTGTAGATTTGGCCATATGCCAAATTGGGTAGCTAGTAATATTAACGAAAAAAATGGTTTTTGGGTCAGATTTCGTCCAAGCTTACTACTTACAATTATTCCTTGCGTTAAACAATTACGACTAGGATCGCATGCCACTCGTATAAATTCAGACGGAGCAGTCGAATATATCGGCAATGCGCGCCCAATGCGATCTCTTGAATGGGATATAAACACAGCGAAACCAGTTTCATCTAGTCCTGGCAATGCTAATTTATATATATCCCCTGATATCAGCGTTGGTAGAACAGAAAATTCATTTGCTGCTCAAGCATTAAACTATATAGGATTTATAAAATATGTACCAGCTGATATGGATACATCATGCCCAATAAGTCTACAGTGGTCTTGGACAACTGGAATTTTAGGTACTGTTAAATGGGTTATCCGATGGTCGTATACTTCAGAAGCTGATAATATATACACGTCGTCAACAACAATACCATCTGCTCGTGATTCTAGTATTACACTAGTAGACAATGTTCTTGCCATTAATAAACAACAAACTACTAGTGTGAATATAAATTTTGCGAATTGTGTATGTAGGGGAGAATCCAATACTTATAAATCTGATTTAATGTGGATTTTAATATGCCGGGATGGGCGAACAGATACTTGCGCCGATAAAGTAAATATCGTAAACTTCTTACCACTGTATGTTTCTTGGCGTGAAGGCGCTCATTCTAGTATGTTTTAAACTGTAAAAAAATATTAACATCTTATGCTCCACATGAAACACAATCACCAGATCTACTACAAACTTGGTCAGTTATGACTGATGCGTCATTGATCTGAATTTTTTTTGCGTCAACTGGAGCCTTACGGCGCATATAATAACAACCGGTTTTAAGACCTCTTTTCCATGAATACATATGTACTTGTGTAATAATAGCATGGGTTGGATTGCTAATAAATAAACTCATACTTATACCTTGATCGATAAATGGACTTTTGGCAAGCGCATGATTAACTATTGCTTTAGGTCCAACATCAAATGCTGTTTTAAAATTTGCTCTAATATCACTAGGAATTTGATAAATTTCTTGGATACTAGCAATCGGTGATTCCATTAGGGCTTTCTTAATAGAAGAATTCCATAGATTTATGGATTTTAATATTGTAATTAGATCAGTATTACATACATATGATTCTGCGTGCATATCTTTTCTTACATATAATAGTCCATTATGTGGTTCACAACATGGAGAATTATTTAATACTGTACTAGTAGTACCAGTAGGCATTAGTGCTATACATAAACTATTTCGAATGCCGTACTTATAAATACGCGATCTTAATTCTTCCCAATTACAGGTTAATGGTGTTATTAAAGGACCAGGCATATCTGCGCGGTCACTATTAGCATGCTCTTGAATCCATAAATCAAACTGAAATTTACCCTGTGATATCGGACTTCCTTCGTACGATTGGTACGGTCCATCTTTTTTCGATATATCGCATGACGCACATAAACTTGCATAATAAATATGTTCAGACACAATCGCATCAAATTTTAGTGCTTCAGGTGATCCGTATTCAAGCCATAATCTACTTAAAGTGTCAGCTTGGCCTTGAATACCAATGCCTATCGGTCTATGTCGAATGTTACTATTGCGCGCTGATTCTATTGGATAATAATTTTTATCTATTATAGAATCTAAGTTAATAGTTGTAAGGTATACCATGTCATATAGTTTTTCAAAATCAAACCAAGCCGTTTCGGTTGAACTATATTTTATTCTAAATCCAGACGAATACGGATATTTATCAGCATTTATTGGTTTAGTATAGGTAATAAATTTTGGCCAGCAGATAGATGCTAAATTACATACTGCTGTTTCATTGCCATCACTGTATTCATATATTTCAGTACATAAATTCGATGATTTAATTGTTCCGATATTACTTTGATTAGTTTTTCTATTGGCAGCATCTTTTCTACACTGATAAGGTACGCCCGATTCTTCTGTTAAACTACATATAAACTTCCATAATTCAGATGCGCTAACACGTTTAACTATTTTATCTTCTCGAATATATTTACGATATAAATATGTAAAAGCATATTTTTTTGGATCACACTGATCATCAGAAATCCATTTAGTACTTAATACAGAGTCAAATGCGTCAGATAATCCTGGACACCTACTCGGATCCATAAGACACCATAATGTGGGATTTGGATCTTGGTTAGTTGCTTTTAAATATTCTTCCTGTTCAATGGTTCTCATAAATTCATCTGGTACCCATAGCCCATAAAATAATTCTTGAGCTTTATCATTTGGATTTCCTCTAGGTGATTTTAATAAAAGAGTTTCTTCTATATCAGCATGCCAGGGCTCAATATATATAGCATGTGATCCTGGACGCTTTCCTCCACCTTGATCAACATATGTAACTAATTGATTAGGTACTTTTAACATTGCGGGTATTCCACTACTAATTCCAGAAGTTCGCATAATACCTGAACCGGCACATCTAATGTTTGAAACATGAGATCCTAACCCTCCAGACCATTTGCTAATAATTCCCGAGTCTTTTAAATAGTCAAAAATTGCCTCAAGAGAATCATCTTTAATTGCCAGCAGGAAGCATGAGCTAAGTTGCGGAAATTGTGTGCCACTATTAGACATAGTTGGTGTTGCGTGACTTACATATTGTGTACTTAAGGCGTCATATGTTGATTTAATTATTGGTAATAGATATTTATATTTACCAATAATCTGAGTAGCAAATTTTAATTTGGATTCAAAACTATTTACTGATTCTGGATACAATATAGTTGGTAAGTGTATTCCTATAGCCATTCGCAAATATAAGTGCTGAGGTCTTTCCAAAGGCTGTTTAATTAGTGTGTTTTTATTCTGAGTAACATAGTTTAATAGATACATAGAGTATAATTTATTAAATCCAACATATGTAAGATCATAGTCTCTATCATACTGAATTATAGTATTCAATTCATGATCAAATTCCTGCACAAATGCTAATATAGATGGAGATATAGCAGAAAATTCTTTATCTAACGCACCAAGATTTTTAGACAGTAGTGTATATATTTTTACAAGAGCACTTCCTTTAATCTCGTGTTTATCAATAGTATGAAATACTTTAGATATATGATTTGAAATAACAATTCTACTAGCAAATTGTTCATATTCATTATTATCAATTTTTAAGGGATATGCTATGGCGGCTGAAATTTCATCAATTTCATCTGACCGAATATTTGGATACATTCGACTAATAGTCTGTCTGGCTATACTACTATAGTTAACTAAATTTAATGGTCTCAGTGCAGTATTTTCAATACAGATTGATCTTAGTCTGGAGACTACTTTCTCTGGTTTGAATTCTTGTAGAGTACCATTTCGTTTAGTTATATATTCCATATTATTATTATAGTCCATATAGTTTAAAATAATAAATATTCATTTTTTAAAAAAATGAATATTATCAACCTATTACACAAAGATGGCTGAAAAATATAGTACTAACATACAATTAACTAGGTCAATAAAGTATTCGTATAATGAATTAGAGTTATTTTTAATATCTCTGATTCATAAAACCTTCCACATTAATTATATATATGATACTCCAGTAGAATTACTTGAATCCATATACAGTGTGGATAGTATTAAGTCAATTGATAAATTTTATGAAATTTATCTACCAGTTTTTCAAGCAATATATTCACTGCGCCGTAAATATAAAGCATTAGAATATGATTCAGAAAATGAGTTAAATATTAAAAAATATGCTATATTTATTAAATACTATCCATCGTGGCATTATGCCACATTACTAATTAATAGAAAATTATAAAAATGCGATATAAAAAAAATGATTTTTTTATTGATATGTAATCCACCAATGATTTTAACAAACCCTGATATTATGTTATATTGTAAACAATATTTAGATAATACCGATCAACTTTCGGTAAGTAGAACCTGTAAGAATTACTATAATTCTATAACAAAGTATATATTTACCATTAATAATTTATCAGACCTTCGGACCACTATTAGGAATAATAACATTTTTGATATGAATTATAGCAATATTCCAAAGTTAAAATTAAAGGAATGCTTAGAATATGCTATAGAATTTAATATTCCTACAGTATACCTAAAAATATTACTACATTCCGTAGATCTTAGATATAATTATGCTATGGCCTATGCTTGTAAATATGATAATCATCATATAGTATGTTATATGATGGAACACCAGTATAGGTATCATACACATAATACCTTAGAATCTCTAGCCAAATTCGGTAGTATCTCTATGTGTAATGTTATATTACATAACACCTCATATAATAACAGTTTATCACCAATATATATATCCCAAGCATGTACGGAGAGCAATTATAAAGTAGCTCTTGAGATATACAAACACTGTATAGATCGGGAATTATATATAAGAAATACGTATTTGAGTGGAATCTTTCGAAATGGTAATATGGAATATATGATACAGGCTACTCCATATATAGCTGATATGAGTGTATATATCGGATCTTCAATTGCTGGTGGACATATTGAAGCATTAAAATATGTACTTAGAATTAGTAATATCAGATTAAACTCATATAATGTAATATGGGGTCTTGCGTGCGCTTGTCGAAATAAACATTATGATATGATTGAATATGTATTAAAACAAGTATTTCTTAGTAGAAATGATATTCGATCAATATTAAAATATATAGACGGTAAAATAGATTATCGTATTAATGAATTAATCATGAAATATCAATAACTTTGAAAAAAATATTTTTTCAAGATTAAAAATTTTCACTAAAACCTCCGTCATAACCTATTTCACCATTATCATGCCTACCATACTCTGCTATATTTTGATCAGTAAAGAAATCAGGTATCCTTACTGATAAAGACTGTTTATTAGTACATTCTGAAATAGGGTTTCTAACATTATATAATTTAGGTATTCCAAGATCATGTAATAACGCATCTGAGCAGAATTTAATATAATCCGACATTAATCCTGCATTCAAACCTTTCAAATTATTAGGAATAGATTCATGTACATACATTATTTCAATATCAGTAGCTTCAGAAACCATTTTATATACTAATTCAAATGGCAACTGATTAGCAATATATCTTAAATATACCAGCACTCCGACATCTACATGCATACCTTCATCACGGGATATCCATTCATTTGCTTTTTTTAACCCAGGAAGGATTACCCCATAGTAATGAGATATCCAGAATATAGGTCCAAAACTACCTGAGAAAAATACACCTTCTGTAATCATATTAGCCAATATTACTTGAGCTAATGGCACTGGATCATCATTAATACTTGTCCATAATGGATGAGATTCATTTATTAATTCACGGAGTGAAAGTACATGATCTCGCGGTAAGTTCCGAAAGGGATTATCTCTTCCTACCCATTTGTGGATCCATTGTATTTTAGCTTGAATACTTGGAGATGTTTTTATACTATTAAAAATGTTATTACGTTCAATGTTATCGCTCACATAGGTTAATACTAATTGAGAATATACTATTCCGTGTACGTCTTCCATTGCGGCTTGATGATTATACCATAATTTAAACTCTTTAATTTGTATACGATTATTAATTTCATCATTAATAACTTCACCAACTACACCATCGCTAATTGCGAAAAATGCGACAATGCTTTTAATAAGTTGTTGTACATTTGGTGGTAATGTTGGCCAGCCAATCTTATCCTTGGTCATTTCAGTATATACTTCTGCCGGTTCCCATTGAGACTCTACAGCTTTATTATACATAGAGTAAATAGCAGGATATTTATCAGGTTCAATTGTATAGCGAGCCTTGGTTACGTCTTCAAGAAATTCATACATTGTTTTATCAGTATTATAATATATATTTATATTGATTCAATTTTTAAAAAATAAATGGTAATAAGTTTATACTGTAAAAGGATAGTTGATTGTTGGATGATGTTGATAATTTATTAGTAAAAAGTCAGATACATCCAAAGCGTCTATATCAGATATATTATCTATATATAATCCAGGAAACTTATACGGATGTCTGTTTACTTGAATATTACAATAACTTATCTGATTTTCATATATGTGAGCATCCCCTAATAATATTGTTAATTTTCCTGGCTGTAATTTAGTAAGTTTTGCTACTATATGACATAATAGTGAATATGAAGCGATATTAAAAGGAACGCCAAGAGGCATATCTCCTGATCTCTGATATAAACATATATCTAATGTTAGTGGATTTCCATTCTCATCAGGTTGTACTATAAATTGGAATAATATATGACAAGGTGGTAATGCCATATTATCTATTTGTTCTGGATTCCAGGAGGTTACAATATGACGCCTACTAAATGGATCGTTTTTAATTGATGTAATTACATTTGCTAGTTGATCTATACCTCCAGGTGTCTTATTAGTATAGTCTCCATTCCAGTGTCGCCACTGAAAGCCATAAATAGGTCCTAAATCACCTTCAATATTATTAGTGAGTCCTCGCGAATCTAAAAATTGGCGAGATCCGTTAGCATTCCATATATTATTTCCCATAGATCTTAATTCATTTGAATTAGTACTGCCTTGGATAAACCATAATAATTCTGTTAAAATTAATTTAAAATTTGTATATTTTGTAGTAATCAAAGGTAATATCATTTCAGTTCCACGCATAAGATTAAATTTTAAAACTAATCCACTTATAGATCTACTAGGATTTCCAGTACGGTTAGGTTTACTTGGTGAATTAATGATATCTCTAAGTGCTTGTATATAACTAAGTTCTTCGTGTGTTTCCATAGTATTAAAAAATAATGATTCATTTTTTTATAACAATTACTCGTCTGAACTAGAATTACAGACTAATTCTGACATATCTGTAAGTACTAATACACTAGGAGGCAAACATGTTACTAATAATTTCGATGTAAATTTATTAAAATCATCAATAGCTTTATTAAGATCATTTGGAGATATAATAAAATTTGCTATAGGATCGTCATCTAATGACTCATAGGTATGCGATAATATATCCCTCCACACTAATATTTGGTCATCATCAGCGTGTGATCTCCTCATTACCCAACGCATTTTAACATTATACTCATCATTAATATTTCGTATATTATCACGTAGAGTATCTATATAATCTAAACTCAATTCACTAGTATTAAGTAGACCTAAATTAGATATAGCGTCTACTGCAGACTCATTCCACCAACCAAGTACTACTAATATATTCATTACACTAAATATAGTGTTTTCAATTTTTTAAAAAAGTAAAGATTAATAATAAAAAATGATTTTTTTTGTAATAATGCGGCAATGAATACTATCCGAGGATTTGATTTAAAAATCACTCAACACCGATCCCAGGTAAATGATAAATATCATGAACTTGAGAGCAATGTAGTATCAATAATACTTCGAACGATTGAATCTAAAAATTCAACACAGGCTGAGTATCTTCGCAAGTGTACGAATCACTTTAACATTCCATTCTTATTAAAGAACTCCTGGCTATCTAAGGAGGAGTGGGCTAGATTATATATAAGTATTTATGATGATCTATTCCAAATTTTAATATTGCGAAGGGCACTCGCGCAATATTATACTTCAATTGGACAACAGTGTAATGCTCATGATTTAATTGTTCAAGACTACGAAGGACTACTTGCGGTAAGCATGTTATCTGGAGGCATTGGTCCTGATCAATTCAGTCACAAATATATTGTGTTCTAAATTGGAAGAAGGGGGGTAAGATTTATAGAATATTGTACTTATAATATGAGTAATGACTAGTCCAATTAGGGCTTTATGTTAATATATGACTACTAGAGAAATCTAGCGGTTATATATTAATATAGAGGATTAAAGTTGAGCTTCAGATTTTAATCAGGACTAGTAGAGAAATCTATTGGTTGTGAGAGAAATTTGCTAGATGATTCATTAAGTATAATTAGGACTAGTAGAGAAATCTATTGGTTGTGATCATATTTAATATCAGTACTCGGCTTTGAAGACTAATACATGACTAGTAGAGAAATCTATTGGTTGTGAATTATTAGAATTTAATGGTCTCGAACAGTTGTACTTTATAATATTAATACGCAATCGCATTGTAAATTTTATTATATCTACTAGTGACTCAGTCATTAGCGGTTATAATAAAATTTAATATGCGCAAGTATTGATATTATAATTACAACTGTAGAGATACATTGTCTTCGTCAGAATTATATTATTATATATTTATTAAAAACAAAAAATAAAAACAAAGGAACATAAGAATACCCCTCCTTTTTTCATATATATAATATCAAAAAAAAAATGATTTTTTTCGATAATAGTCATCATGCCTAATATTTGGGAAATAGCTGATAATATCAATGCTAGATATCATGAACTTGAAACTGATATTAGATACAAAATCAAAGCGAAAATTGCTAAGTTTTCTGGGTTACAAAGAATACATTTCATAAATAGTCACAAGCTATCATTTTACATTCCATTCATTATTAAAAACAGTGGATTACAACCGTATGCTTGGTACTTGTTATTCACAGAAATTTCTGATGATTTGAAAGAGATACTTAAACTTCGAATTGAATTAAGGAACATCTATCATAACATTGGAAGCTTGTGCGCAACTCATGATATAATTATCCAAGACTATCACACTCTTATTACTGAACCTCTCTACAGTCCTGGCGAATTAAAAGTCAACTATGGAATGCTCTAAAAGTACACGATATTAAAAAAATGATTTTTTTTATTGTATACTATGAATTTACATAAAGCTAGATATTTAAGTAAACAGTATCATGATATACAAAGAAACTTATTTCGTGTAATAGTTAAATATATGTATTTCAATAAAGTTCCTATGAGACATATCATACATAAAAATCCTTTATGTACTTATTTACCATTTTTACTTAAAAATTGCGGAATTCGTGGCTCCAACTGGAAAAAATTATATGCGAAAATCTTTGATAGATTACAGCTTATTTATATAATGCGGAAAATAGTATATATACTATATAGCTCTAATGATAAAATGGCACAAAAACACTTGGTAGTAATAAATGATTATAAATCATTGATTGAGTTACAAGATAATATGCCCAGTACACCAGAGCTTATTGAGTATCAATATTCAAACCCTCTATAACTCAGATCTTTGTTTTTTTATTCCTGAACATATATGTTCAACTAATCTGACTACTTGTTTATGCGTATTATACTCACTAAAACTAATTCTAATAGTGCCGGCTCTAACAATTAGTGGCGCTTTAATAGCAGTTAGTACATGTGACGGTCCTGTTATATGTGTATTACACGCTGATCCTATTGAGACTATTATTCGATGATTATATAAATATTCGCGTAATTTTACTCCACATACTTTTGGCACTCCAATGAAACTTATTAATAGTGTAGAAGGAGATACTAAACTATTATCTAGTGGACCAAGCACAGTAAAGCATATATTTTTAATATCAAAAACATACGAATCGCTAGATCCAGCAAATTTAATATATGGAATATATTCATATTTAGAGTTAATAAGTTGTAGGCATTTATGTTTTAAGTTAATCATTTTTTTATTCTTTTTTTCTCGATCAGTAAAAACAGTTTTCATTGATACTAGAGATGCGTATATAGCTGGCATATTTTCAGTACCGCCTCGCAATCCCCAGTTTTGTGTGCCGGATATAAGCTCATCGCCTTTCTGAATGTTATTAATAACTATTGCGCCTAGGCCTGGTGGTCCGTATATCTTATGGAAACTTAATGTAACTGCTGATAAATTACAGTCGCGTATATTATGATGGGTTTTTCCGAAACTCTGTGTGATATCGGAATGAAACATGATATTATGAGTTTTCGCAATATTACCTATCGCATATAAATCATTACATGCGCCGGTTTCATTATTGGTACTCATAATAGTTATAAGCACAGTATTCGGTTGGATATGCTTTTCGACTTCTGCAGGATCTATTATACCAGTTATATCTGGGCGAATTAAGCTTAATTGTATTTTACCACTTTTAACTAAACATTTAGCGCAATCCAAACTAGTTTTATGTTCAATTTCAGACATTATAATATGTGGAACATTGAATGAATCGGTGATTGATTTATTTGACGCATACCGTAGTACGAAATTATTTCCTTCGCTGGCCCCACTATTAAAAACTACTTTATAAGTATTGTCTGCGCTTAGTCTACTTGCTATAAGATGACGAGTTTCGTCTAATATATACTGAGCACTTCCAAGACACTTTTCATTATATATAGACGACGCATTTCCGATTCTAGCAGCAGACATATATGCCATAATTGTTGAATTTCTCATAGGGCATGTAGCATTATAGTCAAAATAGTCGAATTTAGTAATATCCACTAGTTTATTTTTTTTACCTATAAAAATATTATAGCGATTAACTACATAAATCAACAATAAAAATAAAATTATTATTATACATACTAAATATATTGTGGACATTATATAACAATTATGAAAAAACATATAATATGTTATTTATCGTCTGGCAGTTGGTTTTCTGACAGGTTTCTTTACAGTTTTTTTAACTGGCTTTCTGGCCGGTTTTTTAACAGCGCGATGTTTATGGGCTCCTCCTTCTACTTCGTGTGCTGTATAAGAATGACTATCATTGCCCCCATGAGTTTTTTTATATTTCTCATGGGCAGATTTAACAGCAGGAGTCTTCCAAGCTTTTTTCACAGCTTCAGAATATTTGAGATTTGGATTATTTGCTATAATTTTTTTTGCTTCTTCTTGAACTACTCCAAGAACTTTATTCCATTCAGGATTACTCGGCATATCTATAATAAATCAAAAAAAATATTTTCATAAATTATTATAATAAATATAATGATTTTACTATAGCACATTAAAACAGTTGTACTGATGTAATGTATATTTTATGAAATATAATATATCATATTTTAAAAATTGATCTATATTTATATAGTATATAAATGGGAATTAATCAGTTATTTAATATATTAATTACTAATCAAGGACCGTATCATGGTAAAACTATTGGAAATTTAGGCCGAGAGATATCACTATCAATACTTAAGAATAATCGAATATGTATTGACGCAAGTGGTATGATATATTCATCCATTTTAGCTATGCGGGAAATTACGGCGCTAACTGATTCTCGTGGGGATACAACTGCTCATATAAATACAATTTTAAATAAAGTTTTACAATTAAATAAATTTGGTATTCAACAGATATGGGTTTTTGATTCACCAATTATTAATCCTATGAAACAAATAGAATTAGAAAATCGTAGATTACGTAGAGAAAAATCTAATGATCCACGTGTACAATTTAAAATGACTTCAAAACACGTTGATGATATCAAAAAAATGCTAATTGACTTAGGCATTATGATTATCATAGCACCCCCAAATATTGAAGCCGAACAATATTGCGCATGGCTAACTCAACATGATACATCTACTCCCGCTTTCTGTAGATACGTACTATCAAATGATTCAGACGTGCTTGCGTTTGGTGGTAATTTATTAAGATCAATTACTACTAAAACCACTACAGGAAAATCATCCAAAACTATATATTTGGCATATGATTTGAATGATATCTTAGAATCTATCAATTTTACATATTTACAATTTACAAGAATGTGTGTTGTTATGGGTACTGATTTTAATGAAAAAACACCAAGAGTAGGAGTAAAAACAGTAATGAATAAAATTTATACATCAGCAATTAGTGTTACAAATGAACAATTTGCTGTTCAAAAATATTTTATGGCACAAATGAATCAAGTTACAGAAGATGCTGAAATGATATGTGAATCGTATAATGAAGAACGTTTATTAAAATACTTAGCTGGTTTTAATTTTAATATCGATAGGGTTAAAAAAATGTTATCTGTTTATAAACCAATTAATTAAAGAATATCATTTTTTTTGGCATATGAAAATATAAACATAGAATATTAATTTGGATATTCTATAACTATCTCTAATATATCTAAAATCTTCATATTATATAAAAATGAATTACTATTTGCTTTAATAATATGTACTTACCAAAACTTTCGGAAGAACAGCAAAAAGTAGTTGATTATACTAATAAAGGGTATAATATTATTGTTGATGCTGTAGCTGGTAGTGGTAAAACTACAACTATATTACATATAGCCCATGCTAATCCTAGTAAAAAAGTAATGTTACTTACATATAATGCTAGATTAAAGGACGAAACTCGAGAGCGAGTTTTGCTAAATAATATTGAAAATCTAGAAGCTCATTCATATCACGCGTTTTGTGTTAAATATTATAGTCGCATGGCGCATACTGATATAGGTATACAATATATACTAGATAATAATACAAAGCCTATACAGGATATTATATTTGATATATTAATCATTGATGAAGCACAAGATATGACGCCATTATTATATAACATTGCGAGTAAAATAATACAAAACAATATTAACTTTGATATAAATAATAAAGTATCATCTGATTTTGATTCTTTTAGTGATGCTGAAGATTGTGATCTTGATGGACTATATAATTATATGACTGATGAATCCAGTGTAGTATTAAATTCAGTATTTGATCCAAGTGGATCATATCAAATTTGTATATTTGGAGATGTTATGCAGAATATATATGGATTTAAATATTCAGATGGACGCTATCTCAGTATGGCTGATGAAATTTTCAAATCTCAAGGTGATTGGATTAGATTATCAATGAGTTATAGTTTTCGTATTACATCTCCTATGGCTAATTTCTTAAATAAAGTAGTGCTAAAATCTTCTAGGATGTATAGTAAAAAACCTGGAGAAAAAGTAGATTATTTAATATGTAATCCATTCAATAAATCAATATTTGAATATCTTATTAAATTACTTATTACATATGCTCCTAGTGATGTATTTGTAATTGCCCCATCTATTAAAAATAATGGGAAACATAGTCCAATTTCAATACTAGAAAATAATTTAGTTAGTGCCGGATATCCATGTTTTGTTCCAATTAATGAAGATATTATACTAAAACCTACTGATATTACTGGAAAAATAGTATTTACTACTATTCACCAATCAAAGGGATTAGAGCGAAAAATTGTTATAATGTTTGGTTTTGATGAATCGTATTTTACATATTTCGATCGAAAGGGCGATCAAACAATATGCCCAAATGGAATATATGTAGGAATTACTCGAGCATTAGAACGTTTATGTGTAATACATTCATATAATCAAAACTATTTGAAATTTTTAAATACATCTTCAATTCCAGACATATGTAATGTTATATATAAGGCACGGTTTTGTCCAAAAAATGCTGATATTGATGATAAGCGTAATTTTACTGTAACTGAGCTTACAAAATATCTAGATGCGAATTTCATAAATTCATTAATTAAAGAAATTGATATTAATAAAAAAGTATCAATTCCTATTAGAAAACAAATTAATGTGCCATTGCCAATAGGATTTATATCTAGATATGAAGGAGAAATAGTATCTGATATTAATGGATTATGTATACCTATGATATACGAATATCAAGCAACTAAGACATCATCTATTTTCAAATATGTATTTGATAATGATAGTCATATCGAAAATATTCCTAAAGCTCATCGCGCAATAATTAATCAACTTCGTGATAAATATATATCGAACACTGAATTATCACTGAGTGAATATTTATATATCACAAATGTATATATAGCAGTTACTGAGGGATATCATTTTAAAATATCACAGATTAAGAATTATAATTGGTTAGAAATACCACAAATACGAAGTGCTATTCAACTTTTACAGAAATATATTAACGCAAAACGTGCTGTATTTGAAAACCCAGTTGTTATAAAATTAGAAAATTCTGTTATTAATGGTAGAATAGATATAATAAGTACTAATCCAAATGTAGAAATTATATGGGAGATAAAATGTGTTGATATATTAACAGATGTACATATACTCCAACTTGCCTGTTATGCATATATATATGAACGAATGTGTATAAGTAATAGAAAGACACGCCCGCGTAGATATATATTATTAAGTATTAAGACTGACAATATGATTGAGATTATCGTTGATATAGTAAAACTTGAAATGATTATGAAAAAGTTAATTGCTGAAAAAACTAGAAATGTAAAGCTTATTAGCGATATTGAGTTTGTTAATAAACATACTAAGTAAATATTTGATCATTATTTTTTTTATATTTTTAAAAAAATGAATAGTTTTATTTAACACTATGTTTGAATATAAAATTACTGTTAAATCCAAGTTGCCAAATATTTCTGAATGGTTATGTCCAAAGTATATTGGATCAAATAATATCTTAAACACATATGATCCTGCTAATTGGGCTATAGATTTCCCTGAATATTGTGTTCAATATCCAAAGCTAATGGCAATTAAACGGGCACTAAATAATACTAAACAAAAAATAGATCCATTTTATTGCGATCGTCAACGTTGTAAAAATTATACACAGATTACTGATATTATAAGAGTACACGATACACTTAGAGGAGTTAATGGAATAGTTGCTAAAGAATATGGAGGGGAAGTTGTAACAAATGCGTGGCTGAAAATGTTCGAATTATGCGTCTATCTAAAACCGCATTTAGAATCTATTAGTAAACAGAGGGTAAAAAAATTTAATACATTTCATTTAGCCGAAGCACCTGGAAATTTTATATTAGCTATTAATCACTTTATAAATACTAATTATAGATCAGTAGATTGGAATTGGTTAGCTAGTACATATATTGATTTATATACCAGTGATAAAAATCCAAAATATTTTGGTGATTACTATGGACTAATGAAAAATTATCCAGATAATTGGTATTATGGATCAGACTGTGACGGAGATATTACGTCAGTAAATAATATTATTAGTTTCCAACATCGTGTAAAACAATTAGGTGAAATACATTTAATAACATCTGATGTAAAATATTGTCCGGCGGGTAGTCATAATTTTGATGAAGAAGAAAGAATAAATTTGCCAGTACATTTAGGACATTTATTATGTACTCTGTCATGTTTAAGTAAAGGCGGAATTGCTATATTAAAGCAATTTACGCTACATGAGAAATCTAGTATAGCTATGCTTTGGATCATTAACTACGCATTTAAACAGGTTAAAATAGTTAAACCTATTACATCTCGGCCAGCAAATTCTGAAATTTATATAGTTGGAATCGGATATAAGAAAAATATTAGCGAACATCAATTTGATATATTATTAAATGTAATGCGATACATACAATTTTTAAATAATGAACATGGTTCACCAGCTATATTTAAGAATATTGATAATAATTTTGTGTTAGATGTATTAAATGCTATTGATGTATTAGCTCGACAGCAAATTCGAGCTATCAATAGAAATGTACAACTTTTTCTAAAATACGAACGAGTTCACTTAAATATGATACTTGAAATTATGAAGGAAGAGCGAGAATCTAATGCTCGTGAATGGATTCGCATAAACAACTTAAAAAAAATAAATTCTGCTAATTTATTAATTCGTGACGTTGTCTACTAATATCGAATAAATATTACTAGTATGATTATACTTTATTTTTTTTCATTCAAATACTTATATAACCAAATACAATATCCGGTTAATACAACTCCTAATCCAGTTACCCAAAAACCAGCTTTTTTATTATCACTTTTTACTAATACAACGATTCCTATAATCAATAGTAGTATTGCTATAATTACAATAGCGATAATTACTTTATTTACATATGAATGAGCCATTATATTATACTTTAGATTTATTAGTTTTTTTATTAATTACACTACCAACACCAAGTATTGATGCGCCTATTATTAGTGTTATTATTCCGGCTCCAACGTCGCGTTTATTGTTAGTATCTGACCATATAGCAAATCCTAGTATAAGAAAAATTCCCACCCATATTAAAATAATAGATATAAATACTACTATCGCAAACACGATTTTTTTTGTAGGAATATCAGTAAATAATTTTTGATTAGACAACACAAAAGTAGCCATTATATGATCAAAAAAATAAAATTTATTAACCCATATAATTCATTATATGATTAACTGGTGTTGGCGAAACATGTGTCCGCATGCTCTTACCAACTGATCTAAAGATCAATCTAATCACCGAAGTCTCAAATGAGAGAATACATGGACATGTATTTTATTCCGTGTATATACTATATTTTCATAATATGTATATTTCCATATTTACATATGAATAGCTGTATATATATTTTTAATATTTGTGCGCAATATGTAGCATCATAAATATTAAGAATATTTAGCTAAAACACAGTCACGGTGTATCCAATTATAATTGGATATTAATCTTTAGATATTTATTTAACATAATTATCGAGTAGCTTCTGCCGTAGATAATGAATCTTTATATAACTCAGCATACATTACATCGTCACAATACCAAACCATATGTCCAGTTGTCATATTGACATAGGCAACTAATAGTTCAGGTAAAATGGTTTCTATATGATCACTGTCAGGATCGCATTGAATTTTTATTTTTTTTCTGGAACCAAAACCGGAGATAGTTAATATCAGTTGTTGAGATATTACATTTGAATCAGTATATAAAACCATAAATGCCTTTCGCGTATTTTTTTCTAATTTTGGACCTATATATATCATCATACCATCTAAATCTGAACGACTACAAAAATTATCGCCAGCTATCCACAATCCCTCGTAAAATATATTTAAATTTTTTTGATTGGTATACCAAAAGTATATAATTAAGCATACTATAATTAGTATTAATGAATATCCTATCCAGTTGTTCATTATATGATATGTATATTTATAATCTATAATCAATTTATTGGCAAAAAAATAAATGATTATATTTAATCAGAATCATTTTGATCCCAGTCATCATTATCTAATGTAGTACCAAAATTACTATTATCATCTTGACTAGAGCTGTCATCATTATTTAATAAACTAGAGAACTCATCATCTACATCATTTGGTAATTCAACATCTGATTTTTTCTTGGATTTTTTAGCAGGAGTGTTAGCGCGTTTTTCTTTACGTAGTTTAGTTTCCTCTTCAACTTGTTGTGATACAAATCCAATTATTTCAAATATATAAGTATCACTCAATACTGTTCCAGTACTAGATGCTAATAATCGTAATGCTGTATATAACAATTCGGCACCGCATTTTTTCTTTTGATAATATAACATTGTTCCAATATTTATTCCTAATAATTTTACGAATTGAGCCCATTTACCGGCAAATATACCTAAATGTGTATTCGGAGAAGAACCTTCTTTATTTTTTATAAATTCCGCTAGCTTATCTGCTATAATTTTATCAATGCCAGCATAGATGGATTCTATATTTTTATTAGCATCAATTTTCGTAGTAATTTGAACAATGAATGGTGATACGTATGCAGTTACATGTGGTTCTGATTCACAATATGATAAAAATCCGGATAATACTTCACTTTCACTAGGAAATGATCGCTTACAATCAATATAATATCTATGAATTTCCTGTAAATATTGTTGAAGTATATATTCTAAAGCATATTTAAAATCACTTGGAACTACAATCCATTTAGTTTTAGGTTTGGAGACCGTTTGATAAGTAGTCTGTCCATCATTAAGAACACGAACTTTCTTTTTCTTACCATCTTCTTCAACCGTTTCAACTACTTCGATTTGAAATTCATACATAGGTTTAACTTTAGTTGTCTTAGGTTTTTCCTTTTTCTCGCCTTTTTTGGCTTTTTCTGTTTTCTCTTTTGGAGCATTTAATAATGCGATTTCTTCATCAAAAGTTAAATACGGCAAATGATTATCTTTAGCCAAAGGAGAATTAGCAAATACCTCTTCATCATAAATAGATCTAGTTTTAAGTGCCGTTAATTTAAATGACTCAATAGATTGGGATAGAACCTTTCCAGAAGCTGAAATAGTAACAGTGTCCATTATTGAATTTAAAATAGTATGTATTTAAATGAATATGTAGCTAATTATAATTTCAATTTTTACAAAATCAAATGTATAAAAAATAAATAGACCAATTATTCTATCTAGGCATAATAGATATATTATACCTATTGAATAGCTTAATTAGCTTAGATCGGACAACTGACTTAGTTGGATCATTTGACATAATTAAATTATCAAAGCAGTTTCCGTATTTTTTAAATGTACCAGGTGTAGTTTGACATTTATTTTGAATTGTTTCGGATACGATATTTAGATTAGGGCATCTACAAGCAAGTATCCATATAACACCTGCGCACTTACTCTTAGGACTACTAGTTACAGCAATTCTATGAACATCTCCAAATTTAATAAGATTTTCGGCAAACTCAAAATATTTAACTCCAAAATCTACTGGCGCAAAATTAAGTTCAACAATACTTATTGTTGATGGAATAGGTATTCGTAGATTAATAAAATATTTTACCAAATCAGCCCTAATTTTATTATCAAATGCCTCAACTGCATGAGGAAATCTATTCTTGTCGACAAGACCATTTGATAAAAATTCAGATAACAATTTTTCTCCATTACTAAGATCGGATAGTTGAATTTCAAACATAACACACAAGTCTACTCGTGTAATAGATTTCATAGCTTTCTCGCATACCTTAGATAAACATGCTGCCATAATTCCTTTACGCACATTGCCTCTCTGTATTTTTCCTAAAATTTGTATAGAATAATATATATCAGCCGTCTCTTGAGCAAGATTATCCGGCACAAATATATGGCTACACTTTTTAGTAATATTGAGTATTTGATTATATGTATCTTTTCGTTGTACATTGTGATATTCAGAGGTTCTACTAATTAGGCGTCTTTGAAGATAGCTACCGCCTTGACCAGAAACTTTAATAGGTGCTGCTGAGTCGCATGATGTATTATACGAGCTTCTGCTCATAGCACTAACACCAGCTACACTATCTTCAATGTTGGATCCAATTAATTCATCTCCAGTACCGCAGAGCTCACATATCATAGCATTATAAATATCATTCTTAATCATTTGCCCTCCACACACACACTTATTGTAATTTAATATTTGAATATTACGTATTCTATTACTTAGATATGACGAGTGGGATACCTCAGCTTCATTATGACATAATACTCGAGTATTTCGATTACGCTGAAGATCATATAAAGATGGGTCTTCTTCAATATTAAATTCTTCATTATTAGTACATCCGATAATAGTTATTAATTTTGAAAAATCATATACCTGGGACATTTGGTATATATTTTGTTTTAAATAAAATATTTTTTTAAAATACAAATCATTTTTTACATTTTATACTATAACATGTACACTGATTTAAAATCAGCAATAGCTCCTAAATATATATATGATAACATTACTATAACTCGAGACGCTAATTATATAAGTATTATGTCTGCGTTTACAATAATCGAAGAATATATTAAATCTAATAAATTGATACTATACGGTGGAATGAGTATTGATTTTGCGCTACTTGCGGCTGGTCATAAAGGAATATATGCTGATGACAGTATGCCAGATTATGATTTTTATAGTACGAACTCATATGCTGATTCAATTAGTATTGCTGATATGCTATACGCAAAAAAACTTCCAAATGTATCGGCTATTAATGCGCTACATCCTACTACACGGCGTGTACGCATTAACTACATTAATGTAGCTGATATTTCTTACTTACCAGAGTCTATTTTTAATAATATGCCATACATAGAGTTCAAAGGTATTCGCGCTATACATCCAATGTATCAACGGTTAGATCAGCATAGGGCAATGAGTGTACCGTATGAGGGAGCACCTAGTGAAACTGTATATTTTCGCGGATCAAAAGATATTGAGCGATTTAAACTACTTGATAAAGCGTATCCAATAGTAATAGAACCTGGTCTTATTACTGATATACAAAATTCAGAGACAAAAAAAATTCAAATTCCACTTAATATAGTAAATGAAGAAGTTTTATCAGGTATACCTGTATATGCTCTAATGTATAGTATTATAAATAAAAAATATCCTGATGAGTGTAAGCAATTATGCCCAATGTCAGTACAATTTAGTAAAAACACTTGTGAAATTACTATACCAAAATCTATAAATACTGAAAAGATATGTTTATTATGCAGCAATTTCATTAAAACTCATAAAAAAATTAATACTGATTCTGATCATACAAAATATTTTAAGCGATATATGGATGATATTAAACCTAGAAGTATAGAAATACTTGGAAAAGTACATTGGGATTTATATGACTGTAGTAAATTTCCAGTTACATGTGTTAAAATATCTACTATACAAAAGATCACTAATACACTTATGAAACTTGATATACAGTATTCGAATATTGAATTATATATTGCGGCAGCACCAAATGTATTATTATATCTATTAACACTATACTATATAGAATCCAATCCAGCTTACTTATATATGTACTGGTCAATGTGCCAGCTAATAGAAATCGCTGAACATCATATTAATGAATATTCGGATCCTGATTTATTCCAAGAACTTCCACTGTTCCTGACAGCTAAAGTAAAAAATACTCGCAACATAGATTTCCCGTATATTTTGTCCACTCAGCGTGCGTATGAAACTATACATGGACTTGAGGATACTGTTAGTAAAATAATACCGACTAAAGGATATTTTCCAAATACAAGTGATTTATTACCACCAACATTTGATATTTCATCAAGTTGGCTCTTTGATATGGATGGCACCGAACTCGGTCCCGGTCAGACTTTTACAAAGAGTGACTATGATACTATACTATAAAAATCAGATACAAAATTATGTATAATAATATCACATACATTCCTCATATTTAGTGAATCAATAGTAAATGTGATCCATCCAGATTTATAGTCCGCGCATTTTGGAATTTTTATAGAACCATTACTTATATGTTTAAGTGATATAAGTAATTTATGTTTATATTGTAGTATGCGCATAAAACCGGATCCTGATTCTTGTAATATATTTATATTTTTACTATCTATGTGAATTTTTATATAATTTTGAGTATATATTTCTTGATACCGTGTTAGTATACGTTGAATAATTTGAGTTATAGCTGATTTTATATTAACATCTTTACATATTAGTTTAATATCCAAAAATCCAGTAATAGTATCAACAACACTAGATATAGAATATGTATCACCATACGGATTATTATCAGGATTCATAGAAACTAATAATTGCCTGATCTGATCAACCGACCGATTAAATGTACTTTCAAGATGCCATAAGCTATCACTAACTGAGTCTAACTGCTTAACTAATGTATTCTTTGTATTAAGTATTACGGATCTAGTACGCGATAGCTCATTACATGACGAATGGATATGTGAAATTTCGCGCCAAATTTCATGTGTGTGTTCAAGTAATGCTTCGAGTGATTGATTATTTTTACCGGCACACAGATACTCAAAAAGCATATCTATGCTGCCAATTATTATATCTGATGCTATTTCAGTATTCATATTTGATAGAAACATAATTGGTATTCGCCTGGTTCCGCATGAATATATTGTATTATATACACTGGCTTCAATTCCAGTTACTTTATTAGCTGATATAAAGACAGCTGCATGTATATTACTATTTATACCTATATCAGCATAAAATTTTTGGATTTCAGTAGACGGTACTATACGCGTATAGTTTTTCGCTTCAATTAAAATTCTGTAGTTAGGATGTTCTCTACTAGATATAATAAAATCACCACTATGAGGTATTTGAGTTGAATTTATTGTTTGAAATTTAGTCATAAGTATGTTTTCAATCTGCAGTTCATATTTTTTACCTATTTCAGTACTATGTACTGATGATTTCTTAGTATAACCACGGTATATTATATCGCATAAATCAGATTCGCTCATATTAAGTATATGCTCGCGCATGCTAATTGGTAAATTTTCAGTATTAATTGTAATCATATTTATATATTTTATAGTTAACAAATATTTAAAACTCGAGTTTTTAAAAAATTGATATCTGTGTCTATATACACAATGGATAAATCAATACAAATTCATATTAATAATGTTATTAGAATAATGCGAATATATTATGATAATACATATATAAATCCGGTCAATATTAACTCGCTATCGGTATATCAAATTCTATATGTTCCATCAAGCAGAAAAAAGTATTACACAGAAAAAGTATTATTTATAAATATGTGTAATACTATATGTGGTCAAAATACTATGATTAATTTTGAATACCCATATGACATTATATATAAATATACGTATAACATGGATCAGGCAGAATATGACTTACATATATACAATATTATTAATTGTATAAAATTTATTGCTACTATATACAGATATCAGCATATGTTACCAATTATTACCGAAACGCTAATATATCGATCATTTGTAAAATCAAATTATATAATTGATCCAATACTTAAATCTATAGTTATATTTTCTGTAAGTATTGAATTTATATAATCAACTTATATTTTTTGAATTTATTATTAATATAAAAAAATAGTTTATTATTTATACTATGAATACACTAAAAGTTTTACAATTTACTCAAAAATCTGGATTTACATGTCCTAGTACACCAGTTATAATGAATATAGATAGCGTATCGTTTCTTATTAATATGCTTGCGTCAGAGCTAGTCGAGTTGGCACAAACAGTAACCGATAATTATAGTGACGCAGTAGCAATGGTACAAAAAGCTGCCAAATGTGACTTAAATGTAAATTACGTTAAACCAACTGATACTGTTCAAGTAATAGCTGATCAAGCTGATGCGTTAGTAGATATACAATATTATATGTATAATGCTGCAGTAAAACACGGAATAAATTTAGATAGCGTATTCCATATAGTACACGAAGCTAATATGGCTAAAAAATTTCCAGACGGATCTTTTCATAAACGGGCAGATGGAAAAATACTTAAACCCGATAATTGGTTAGCTCCAGACGTAGGTGCTGAGATTCAGAAACAAATGAATGAAGGTAACTGGTAATTACTTAAATTTTATTTTTTTTCATATTCTTTTTTATATAAATTTCCGTAATATCCATTAGGGCATGGCGAGAAAAATCCATATATCCACCACCCACCCAACCCTACTAGGGCTGTTACATATAATATACTTGATGCGGTAGGAGATACAAACATAATAGGTATTAGCAAAAAGCTAATAAGTATCATAAATAGAACTAAGTATCCAAATGTAATACACTTCATAAGTCAATATATATATACATATATAAAAAAAATACTATTATATAATATATGTACGCAGTTGTAGCGGATTCTAGTAAAACTAAAGTACTTACCGATTCTGATTTTAAGCCAATACCACTTGCTGATATACAGGAAGCTAAAAAATTTTTACAAAAAGTTGGTTTTGTAAAAATTTCAATGGCTAGTATGCCAAGCGAGTATAGCACACATATAGAGAATAAATATATAGAGTATTACGTATCACTAAATGATCGAAAATTATTATCTATAATAGGGAAAAAATATAAATTCGAAGATCTTAAAAAGACAAAATCAATTAGCGGAAGTGGAGAATTTGATAACTTAGATGTATTTATGAAATCATATTCTAAATCTTATAACTATGTATTAGTAATTATTATTATTATACTTATATTATGTATAGTAGTTTTAATAATTCGTCCAGAGTATTTTTCAATACATCGTATTAAACAAAAACCGTAAATATTATAATATGAATTTAAGCAAAGAACTAGTAAGAGAATTAAAAAAACAATCGCCGGTAATTGATGCTGGGTATAACTTACTAATTACTGTATACTATATGCTTATCAATTTACTATTTTTATTGTTACGTATATTAATGGACGATTTATAAAATACACAGTATTTTTTTAGTAATATCTTTTTTAAAGTTCATATAGTTGAATCTAAGTGTATTTGAAAAAAATACATTTTTTCATATATTCATTAAAAATATATAGTATACTTAGTATACTATGCCAGGCCCCACTATATATCAAAAGGGCAAACTTATAGCGCACAAATATAGTCCTACTCAAGAAAAATTAGATCAAATAGTACCTCTAAACTATGTTATGGATTGGATTTCGTATCGAATACATAAAGCAGGGGAATCTCCCGCTGACAGAATTATGATCTTACAGTCATCAACTGGGTCGGGTAAATCAACTGTAATTCCACCCGAATATTATCATAGATTTTCACCGCCAAATGATCGTAGATTTATTGCGTGTACCCAACCTAAGGTATTATCTACAGTAGTAATGGTTAATTCGGTCACGCCATATCAAACTACTGAATTTTTACGTAAAACAGGTTTTCCTGATAGGCGTCCAATGATACTCGGAGAAAATATAGGATTTCAAACAGGATCTATTTCAAATCGCCCTAAAACAGGGGTTATATATATGTCAGACGGCACCTTACTTAGGCAGCTAATGGTTATGGAAGAATCAATGTTTATTAATAGATACTCACTCATAGTAGTAGATGAATGTCATATTCGATCAGATAGAACTGATTTTCTAATGTATATGCTTAAAAATTTAATTAATAGAAACTATGAAAATATCAAATGCCCATTTGTTATAGTTACTAGTGCTACATTTGATACAATAAAATACGCTGATTATATGTTATCAGAAGTACCTGCCCCAAAGAGATATCATAATATTATCCAAATTAGTGGATCTGTATATGAAAAAACTATACATTGGCCAAAGTATGATATCAGTAACTATATACAAGAAGCTGTAAATATTACCATTAAAATACATACTGAAAATCCAAATGATTTTCTTCCAGTTGATCAAGTTATTAAAAACAGCAAAGACTTAATACTCAGTGAAGATCTTAAAAATAACATTACACAAATACAGCAATTTCGGGATATATTAATATTTGTATGTGGATCTGATGGTAAAAAAATTACTGAAAAGTTAAGTCGACTAAATACAAGTGATGATTATTTTAGTAAAAATCCCATAGTCCCAGTTTTACTTACTAGTGGAACGGTTAGTAGTAAATCAGAGGATTATATAAATCTTACTAAGCGATATAGAGACATCATGGTGCAGACTAAATCAGGTATGAAATCCGCGGTTCGCCGAGTAATTGTCGCAACTAATGTTGCCGAAACAGGAATTACTATTGATTCATTACGATATGTTATTGAAACAGGATTTCAGAAATCAAGTGAATATAATCCCTGTTATAATGTTGATTTATTAGTTACTGCACCAGTAACTCAAGGTATGCATATACAGCGAGTAGGACGGGCTGGTAGATTAGCTCCTGGTATAGCATACCCTTTATATACAGAAGCAACATATAATGCTCTTATTAAAGACGAATATCCTGATATAATTAAATCTAATATAACAGGTCATTTACTAAATCTAATAGTAAAAATATGTGATCCAAAAAGTTATGGAAACCAGCATAGTACCTGGGACTTACTATGTGGGCCTATTGGACAAGATTTAAAATACATGGAATATATCCAAGAAACTAAATTTAATATTTATGAATATGATCTAATGGATCTACCGTCTGCTGATGCTATCAATGGTGCTATTAATAAACTATTTATACTTGGCGCGATTTCAAGTAATTGTACGCCTACTAAAATAGGATTGATTATGAATAGATTTGGGCTATTATCAATTGAGGCATCGAGATTGATACTATCAGGCTATGCTTGGGGAGCACCCATTATTGATTTAATTGTTATTGGATGTTTAGTAAGTTTTATTAAATCTAATGATTTATATTCTCGGCGTGGCGAACCGTACAATAAAAAAATACGTGAGGGAGTATTTAATTTATTTAGTAGTAAGAGTAGTTACTTGAAAACACAGTTGACACTATGTTGTGATTTACTTATGTTTGTAGTAGTATGGTCTGAATTTCAGAAATATAGTTCAAGACATTTAAATGATAATGATATTCATATTATTGATTGGTGTAAAGAACATGGTTTAAATTATGATGTACTTAGCGAAATGATAACTTATCGAGACGACACTGTAGAAATGCTATCGAAAATTGGATTGGACCCCTATGCGAATTTTAACTCAAGCTATATGATGACTGATTCAATGAATATTGATAATTGGATACGCGTTATGAAACAGTGTATTTTCGAGGGATTCAAATGTAATATAGCAGTATGGGATACCACCGCACGGTGTTATACTTCTAAAATGGGTCGATTAAAATTACCTATTGAACGAGAATGGATAACACCGCTCTCGGATATTATATCATATAATTCCGAGAATCCAAAATATATTTTATATACGGATATCATTTATAAACAAAAATTTGCGGATAATACTTATGATGCCAATATTAGCTATGTATCAGCATTGAGTGGTTTCATACAATTCGATCCTGATTTTGATTTAATACGAAACGAAGATTTAATATTTAGTAAATAAATATAATTTAAAATTTCAGTAATAGCTATATTATAATGAATACCACTGTTTGGAAAGTATGTATACATGATCTATCTAATGGATCAATGTATGAATTACAAAATAAAGATCAACCTCTAGTATACAATACTAGGGAATGTGCCCAAAAATGTGCCCAAAAATGGGCATCTGATTATATTGAAAAATCATGTGATGAGTATGAAATATGTACTAATATTGACAAAGCAAAGTTTATAACTATTACTCATAATAAATATCAAACAGTATTTGATAAGATTACAGAAACTGTTGAAGAAATTGAAGAAAAACCTGTAATGATTAAAGGATATATATCAAATTATGTTAGAATAGTTAAAGTTCCTGTACAAAAAAATATTATTAAGACAGTCCCTAGAATTATTCGTGAAAATAATAGAGTAATAAATATATACTTGATAACATCGACAGTTAGTAAACCTCATCAGGTAAATATTCCGTCTCCCCCAGTAGCAGTATATACACACAGCGCTACTTCACATTTATCGCAAGAAATTATTGCTAAACATAAGCAAATGTTTCCTAATTTTAATAACAAATAATTTTACATATATTTTTTTTTATAAAATATTATAATACAATAATCATACTTATAATATTTATATTTTATTAAATATACTTAATAAACATATATTATTTTTTACTAACTATATACATTATATAAATGGAAATATTACGACAGTATAATAGTTTATCTGATATAATGCCTAGACATAAAAAACCGATATTACCTATACATTCAGCAACACCTAGTAAAATACGGTTAAACTATCATGAAATTAAATTAACATATGCCGGAATGGGCACATGGACTGACGAAGTTAAAAAAATAGGTGGTAATAACTGTAAGATCTTAGTTATTATTTAATTCAAAATCACTGAAATCAAGATCATCAAAGTTGATATTATCAAAATTAATGTCATTAATAATTGCCACATTATCTAATGTATTAGTAATAGTACTTAAATTATCGGGTTTAGATTCATTAATGTCAGTGTTTACAGTATTAACTATATTGTCAAAATTTATATCACTGGGTTTATAGTCAACATTATCTTTATCACTAGATATATTATCCGATATTACTATCGGCATCTTAGTATTAGAATTGGTTTTTGACTTAGATTTTTTTCGATTACATTCAGGAATCATATATTCAATATCCGCATAATTTTCTCCCTGTGCTAACACTCTGTGTTTAGTTAAATAATTATCAGAAATTCCTATTTCAATATATGATTGTATATTCCGATGAGCACGTAGATAGTTTTGTATATCGTTAAGATTAAATTTCTCAATACCTAAAGTTTTAGTATGCCATATAGTATATAAACTAACTATGTTGACGATTGGAACCTTTGACACCTCTGATCCATCAATATAGGTTTCCCCTATATATATAATACGCGTATATATAAATTGACTAATTGTATCTTGACGAATTTCATATTCCTGAGTATATTTATCTATTTTAGTACGTGGAATTTTACGAAAATTATATGAATATGTGTCTCGTAGAATTTCATAGTAGTGTACTAATATACTAAGATATGCTTGTCGAAATTTAATATCAGAAACCCATTCATCCATAATTTTAGGATTACATTCTTTATGATATTTGTTATTTGGATCAAATAATTTATTATTTTTATCAAGAAACATCATTTTAAATTTCTGAAATATTATACGTCTCCAAGTACCATAATCACGTCCAATAATTCTGATTTCGTGATTAGTGGTAATCATAATATGGGAGTTAACTTTCCATACATCCTGTTTCTCATGCTTTTCGTTACCAGTAATTTTTTCTGATAGAATTTCTTTAATTTGACCCATTCTCAACTGTGCTCCTGATTCGGTTTCAGCACACCAAATACGTCGAACTTTTTTAGTCGCACTTATTGCCGAATCCGGTCCATTATTTTTTCTGTCTCTACAGAAATATGATACATCCATTTTTGTCGCATATCCACCGGAACATTCTGGTCCTGATAGACCAAGAGTATTACTATCTAATTCGGATATTACTGACTTACCCTGTGCTCCGCATCCTTCCCATATACATAAATATTGCGGATTCTTTTCACGAGAATCAAGACCTGATGCTAAAATCATCATCCAAAACTCATATGTTTCTCGATTGCCGGCAAAAATAGTTAATAATTCATTTTCAAGCATTTTTACAATTGAATTATTTGGATCATATGGTACATATTCAACGGTTGCGTGTTTAGATATTGGAATTTCATGATATCTCTGAATTAATTCGGTTTCAGGATATAGTTTAAGTACTCCATTTACTACACCAATAAAATTAGGATTATTATCCATTGATGATTCAAACCCTCTACGGCCAATACGAAACTCAACTTCACATGCTTTAATTATAGAATTAATACGAGACATACTCCGTAAACTGGATATAGTTTTCCCTATGCCTTTTTTAACTATTTCTAGATATTTTAAGTCTTCTTCAATCTTATTACTTTCTTCAGATTCTTTAATGTTCATCTTATGCTGCTCACAATCATTAATTACATCTTGTATATATATAGGAAGCTTTTTACATATATAGTTATGTAGAGTGTCTGGATATTTTTCACTTCGCCATTTATATAGCTCTCCAGATTCGTGATCATCATCACTAAATACAAATTCTCGCCAAATTCTATTCTGAGTACCTTTTAGTAGTGATTTTTTATTTTCATCACATATAAATTTATGTCCGAACATTTTTTTTAAAGCCTCTGCTAATTGTGTATCGCCGATTCTACCTGCATTTTGAAATGCGAATATTTTAAGCTGGTGATACATATTATACTCCTGCAATAGTTCAAATTCACTTGGATTATCTTGTCGTGCCCAGTAGTATAATGTGGCTACAGTAATTGGCTCTTTACCATTTACAATAGGATTTGACTCAACGTATGAAAATAACTCATCAATTTTTTGATTACCACCCTTAATAAATGACTGAGCATATCGTAAACTAAATAATATTGCTATTGGTTTATAATTTTTATTACGACGCGCTAGTGCCATAATAATAATTTTCCAAGTATCATATGTGATAGCTCTATGTCTCGCAATTATATCTAATACCTTTGATACATATGATGCTTCAAAGTCTCGAACGGCAATTGATGTAACTTCGTCCTCATAAGCACGTAAGTCAAAGTCACTGATATGACCATTTTCAGTTCTTTCCGAATACAGAGATATAGTATTTTTAATTTTTAAAAACACTGAGTATTCATGCTTTTTAATTAAACCTCCTGGACTCTCAAAATTTAAGCTTAACTCATAGCATAAATTATATGCCCAACTAATATTAGTAACTGTATTTTTACCAATACTATTGGTTTTTATTATAGGATTAAAATCCTTACATTTGGATATTGAAATCCTACTATTTTCTTTTCTACTAGTGATTAGAAATAATTTCTTGAATTCATGTGCTTTTGATGCGTTTCGTTTAGCACTTCCTAAAAACATAGCTGGATTTGTTGTAGCTGCGCTGTCAAAAATTTCATCAATATTATTTATTGGCGATAGCTCTTTGAATAATGCTCGAAATTCACTAGATAGTAATAGCGAACTTCGTATAAATCGCTTAACATCTTTATCAACTTTAATGAAAATTCGTACATGGAAACTTTCTTTCCAACATGGTCCGTATCGGTCATATACAGAATCTGATGTAGATATCTGGCGTTGAGTTTTTCCTAAGACAGCTATATGATATTGTACTACAGCTTCATTATTTGGACGCAAATCTATAATTTGTGATATAGTATCAGCAATAATTGATATCAATTCAAATATGAAATCATTACTAATTTCTTTTTTTTCATTTAAATATATATCAAAATCAAATTCTATACATGATTTATCTATGCGTATCGATATTTGTTCTTTTTTAGGTGCTGTATATTCAAAGTCAAATTCAGTTTCTAAAAACTCACTGTCAGAAACTACTGTTACATCAGCATCCGTATCAGCCGAGGCAATTATCTTATCATATGTTACCTCGAATGATTGTTTTTCACTGAAATGTACTAAAATATTAGCGCATCGACAAGCTTCTAATAACTTGAAAAATTCACTAATTAAATATGATGCTGATTTATTTGTATTCGTATGATTATAATCACCAAATGGGATTGCGTAAGTTTTCCCGTATTGTTGATCAATTATAAATGAGTTAGGGGATTTAAGTTCGGTTTCAAAATTAGGTTTAGATAGAAATGAATTAAGTGCCATTAACTCTGGACGACTTTTACTAATAATATCATATTTGTAGTTATTGTTATTATAGCAATCCATTGATCTAATTGAATGAATATCATTAGAACACATTCAATTTTATCTGGTTCTATATATAGGTATTTTTTTTAACACAGATAAATCGGTATTTTCCTATATATTGACTTCTACTAATAGGTTTAGGTGAATATAATATAGTACGATAATATATAAATAGCTGATTCAGTAAAATTACAATTTTAGTATTTCATAAAAAAAATATGTTATGTGACCTCATACAGATTATGCCATATATTATATGTATAAGGTATATAATAGTTATTATTATTAGTACTAAAAAAACCAATACATAAATTTACGGATTATCAAGTTTTGATAGTCCTAGAGATTCATAGCTTAAATCTGTACCTGATACTTTATTAATATATCTGGATACATCTAATATATTGAACACTACTGAGTCGGATGTACGATTATTATTACTAGTAATATTTACTAGTCCTGTTGGCATATTAACTGTAATAGCATACATACTGGCATCTCGCATATTTATATATATATTAATATTACATTCATCGGCACATGGCCCATAATAGTCACATACACTATAGTAATGTCTTCTAAATTCAGTAAATGATATAAATTCATATAGCATCCAAATAACTTGTGGTGTTTGATCTAATATAGTACCTGGCCATGTATATGAAGCTGATATTGACTGCGATCCTGGTATAGTATCCAGTATATCCTGATTAATTTTTAGTATGTTAGTAATAAATTTAATAGCATTAGTATTATATTCATATATAGACCATAAACATAAATTACGCTTAATTGAGATCATATAATTTAATATATTTAACATATATATGTATATTATATACTTTTAATAAAATGTAAAAATATATAGTATATAAAAATTGAATTACTTTTAGTAAATACAATGTCCGATAATTCTGATTATTCTGAAGAGGTAGAAGTAGCGTTAGATGAAGATGATCAAAATGACGATGCCGATATTGCTGACGCTAACATAACTGATGATATATTATCGGATAACTACGATCTTGATGATAGTTTATCTAATCAGCTAATATATGGTCCTCTTAGATCACTAAATGTACGTGATAATAACCATATTATATTTAAAATTGAAAATCCCGCTCACCGTAAAACATCGCATGTTATACAACTACCTGAAGCTACAGAAGCCGCTGGTATTCGAGCATCTCAAATTGAGCGTGGATCTAGAGTATTTACTAATATTAAAAATCTTAAATGCCCTATTAAAATGGCATGGAAAGAATTTTTAGATAGAAGAAATCCATTAATACTTGAGCGCGTTGTTGAAGAAAAACCAGAGAGTGGTTACTATATTGTAGAACACTGGCGTGTTAGGGAAATGGTATATTTAAATTGGGCTAATAATGATGAACTAATATAAACATTAAATCTTATTTTTTGAATAATGAAGTTTAGTATAATTGTTGCTGGATGTATAACAGAAAATCCGCATATATTTGGTATTGGATATAATGGAAAACTTCCTTGGCATATTCCGCAAGATCTACAATTTTTTAAATCTATTACTATGAACAGTACCATTATAATGGGTCGAATTACCTGGGAATCTATAGGTCGACCGCTACCAAATAGAATTCATATAGTTATTACAAGTAAATTACTATCCAATATACCATCAGTATATTATGTATCAAATCTTAGTGAGGCTATATATTTAGCAAATCAAATAAATAAATCAGTATTTATTATAGGAGGTGGTACTATTTATGCGGATATAATGAGCCAGTATAAATATATGTGCGATACTATATATCTAACTACTATTAATAAGTTTTATAAATGCGATACTTGGATACAAATTCCAGATATTCCGTATACATTTAGTACTGTGCCAGTAATAGATACTGTATCAAAGTCAAAATTAAATATTGAATTCAGAAAATATACTTTATAAAAATTGAATATCTATATATACACAATATGAGTTCCAAAAAATTTGATAGCAACACACAAGCACTATTAGAACCTGTAACGGTTGGTGATTTAAAATTTAAATCCACTAAAACTGGCGTAATATTTAATGCTGAACCAGATGATACTTTATTAGTTAATGAGTCAATTGGTGAAGTTGATATACTGGGTAAATATAAAAATACTATTAGATCAACTGCGTATGATCCCATTAATCCAATAGCTAAAATACCTGGAGGCTGTAGTCAGTGTAAGCGTCTGGTAGTTAGATTTCAACGATTAGGTGTCAAAAAAGAAGTAGTTTATGTATGCCTATGCGGCCATTCATGGACATAGAAATTAAAATATTAGATCATTATCACTTATATTTTTTGATATATTAATTCCTCGGCGTTCATCCTGTTTGAGTTTAATATTATCAACTAAGTTCTGAATATCTTTTTTAATATCATGAGAATCTAAATACTTTATATATTCGGATCTCTTATGTATTTTATATGAATCACTCTTTATATCATGAGCTATAGAATAATCTAATTTTAATAATTCAGGTAATGTTTCATATGAATTAACATCGTATTGTAATTCATTACTATCTGACGCAAAATTTACAACTGCTGCGGTAGTTTCTGGAGTAAATCGATCAACTGAAAATTCTTCAAACATACTAGTTAGAATCATTTTATTAAATTCAGGTACTGTGGTTATACTATTTTTATCAGATATAATTTTTTCAAGATACATTGTAATATAATTATAAGCAGTTTGCTTAATTTTCTTAACGAGTGGTAGAATTTTATTAATCATATCTTGTTTATCTCCTGAAATTCTATCTATGTTTGAGTAATTATTGTCTATATATATAATTAATTGCTCATGACATAGTGATAATCTATAACAGTCAATAGCTTTAAATATATCATACACTAAATCAAAATGACGTTTCATAGCAAATTCTATATCATATAGTCTAGGTCTAGTAAATTCAGGTAATTCATTTTCTAGTATGCGTAATAATCTATATTTTATATCAAGTTTAATTTCTCTCATTTGCTTTTTATCAAAATCGCTAACCATAAGTTTCCGATTCCATATAAAAGATCTACTAAAATCAATGATTGCTGATACGCTATTATAACTAGGGAAACTGTAAAATTTACCGTCTATATCAAATACTGATAACATAACCTTATCATACACAGTTACAATAGGCTTTCCATTTCTAAAATATGTAACATTATTAAGATGAAGATCTCCGTGTATTATACCAAGTCGAGTATTCATGCAGTGTAGACCATAAATTTGTTCAAATAAAAATTTACAAAATATAGGATAGTTATTATATAGTGCTCCATTATAGTATTTTTGAATAGCCTGACTAAAAACATTATCTAATAACGATGCGGCAGTATATCCTAAATTTTCCTGAAATATACATAATCCATACCCCGACATAATAATTTCCCGTTCCGCATATGAAATAGGTGTTTTTATAGCATCAGAAAATCCTCTCATTCCATATGAATAATACACTTCGTTTTTTGTTATAGGATCAATAAAATATGTATTACTTCTAATTTTTTCTAAATCGCGTACCATAAATGTTGCTGTATCAGAGTGGTCAAATTTTATATGATTAATTTTATTATCAAATATATCTTTATCAATAGTTTGGATGATTGACCAATTACACAAAAATGGAAAAGTCTGGCAAATACCATTTACAAGTAGTTTAGTTAGTTTATTCATTATATAAATTTCTCGCCATGGATCTAGACGAATATCATATATATTCTCAACATCAGTAATTGTTAGTGGAATTATTTTAAAACCACATGACGTTGAACAAAAATTTATATTAGCATATGGCTTAATATGAGTTAATGAACGAAATGTAAAAGTAGTAAGTTCAAGTAACATTTTAGAAACATAATCTAAAATATGTTTAGGGAATTGAGTAATTTTCCAAAAGTTTTCCGTAATATGATTCATTTTTTGTGTTTCAATAGTAGTAAATATTACTGCATTCGCAATTATAAATTGGACATATATACTAATGTCAAATCTATTATTTTGTATACTATCAAATAGCTGTTGATTAATAATATTAGTATCACCACTATCTTTGGGAATAAAATTAATATACGATAGTGATATGGATTTATTATTTATTTCTTGTATAGCATACGATTCCAAATATGAAAAATAATCTCCAAACGTCTTTTTAATATCAGAAAGTTGCTCCATGGGTAACAATCCTCGTCTATATTCGCCATCACATGATTTATAAGTAGGACATGCCGTATAATATTCATGTACTATACTAGCATTAGGACCATCTCCATTAATATATGAAAATATAATTCCGTATTTAAGAGAATATGGTTGGTCATTAATTATTCTAGTTACTGTTAGGGGAGTAATTATATATTCCAGCTTTCGAGTAGGGACTCCATATAATAAAACTCCCATTGACTCAATTCTCCACATAGAAGAATCAATAATTTGATAATTATTACTGGCTTTAACTAACCATTCTATTTTATCTTTTTTTGCCTTATTTTTAAGTTTATCTAGTTTGATAAGATCGTAGTACTGCGAGTCATACCATTTAATATAATCATCATTTATCTTGGACATTATATAATCTCTATAAGATATCAATTTAAAAAAAAATGATTTTCTTTGATATATTGTATTTATGATATTATTATCAATATTTAATATCCTACAAACGCGAGATTTTGACGAACCTGACGACGTAATTGGAGATCATAATTAGTAGTAATAGTAGATTTTTTTTGATATATATTTTTGTAAAAAATGAATTATTATACCACAGTACTATGGATACGGTAAGTGTTAAATATCTAGTTAAAAATAACAGAAAATGGGCAGAAATATTAGTATCTAATATACCATTAGATACGCGGAATCATATATCTAATACTATTGACTGGGATAATCCAAAGGATGAATATATTATTTATGTTAAAGAATCACAGAAACTCGTATATTACAAGATACAAATATTAGATAAACCTATTTATTGCTGTCGTGATTTAGGTAGCTCTGGAGATATTCCAGGTGATCATAACTAACGCAATATATATTTTTTTAATATATTTCTACTTAAAATATAAACTTATTATGATTTAATCATGAAAAGAATTCGTAAAAAATCTACCCCAATTGAAGTATCAATATCCGATACTGTTTCTGATAGTAAATTAGATGGTGATATGTTAAGTTTTTCAGAGCAATTAGAACAAATTATATCCAGTAAACCTATTCGCGAATCTAGACGGGTATCTGGTAGCGCCGAATCTCGAAAAATATCAGGCAGTTCCGAATCCAAACGAATATCTGGTAGTACTGAATCTGGTAAGTCAAAAAAAACATTAAGTATTAAATCAAATAAAATTACAGATATTCATAAAACTCCATCATCACATATTGAATCAAAACAAAAAACATCAAGCATAAAATCTACTAAAAAATCAAGTGGGATATCTAAAACTAATACAACAGTAGAACCTCAATTAGATAAATCTAATATAAATGATTCACTAAACGACTATCTTCTAATAGATAAGCGCAACTATAATAAACTTGATTTATATGATCAAATCCGATATGTAAATAAATACGGGAAACTAGTTAGTGGAGGATTTATAATTAAGAAAGATTATGATTCCAATAAAAAACAATCTGTGTGGTATTTAAGCGCTGATCGTAGACAAACTGGATTTAATTGGCGGGTATATCCTGATAATATTTCTCAATTATGGAAGAAAAAAATTTATATTCCAGAATTAGATAGGTTAGAATATGTTATTGAATTTTTACAATATAAATATGGAGATTCGTTTACAAACGGACTTCCTTATTAGAATTCATCATTACGTGATAGGAATCGAGCTCTATTAGCTCCCATAAGTTCATGACTATTAGCATATTTTTTTGTAAATAAATCTAAAAATCTATCAGGTCCTATGCTCTCATTATATGAAACACCTGATCTAGTATTACGAAGTGGATTACCAGTATATCCCATAGCATGAATAGGAGTTCGCCCGGCAACCACCCTTGATCCGTGGGCACGATGCGCAAAATGCTCAAAATCTTTATCAGAAAATCTTGGGTCTAAATTCTGCATTTATATAACCGCAACAAAAATAACATAAAAAAATAATAATTGATTTAATTGAAAATCAATATAGAATATATGTTAAGGTATGTATAATTTGTAATTATACCCATTAATACAGACATATCATATTGATAATCGCCTGTTGGTTTATATATTAGGGATATACTTCTTCCTAGTTTTTGATATATGTTATTTATCTGTACTAGATAATCAGACGTTACTGGTTTATTCAAAAACTTACGAGCTATTCCTCGTAATATTTCATCTACCATAATTTTATATTTTTGAAATTGCGGAAATAGTAAGAAAAATATTTTTCTTTTTTCATAATTCAAACATGCTGTAAGTATAACATTCTCTTTTCTCTTAAAATTCATATTAGAATATTTAATCATTCGCCGTTCTAGATTATATATATTCTGTCTTAGTTCAGTAAATAATCTAGAATCCATACAAATATGACCAACCTTACTAAATTCAGGATTTCTTGAACGTAAAATATATCCGTAAAAACTTGTTCTAGTACCAATATTATAATCACGTAATGCTAATCGGCATCTATCCTGCATTTGCTTAAATGTCAATTTATTATCAATTGGCATTTGTCTAGGTATACCTATATCATCATCTACAATATTTCCATTACAGTCATGTATACATATTAACCATGCTTTCATTATCCACTTAACGTTCTCGGCTTTTGGATTCCACTCTATAGGCTGACCAAATGGATGATGTGCTGGATGTTTAAATCCGATTGTATAAGTATTACCTATTACTAAATTATCAAAGTTAAAATTATATATTGATAATATATCTGAAAATATTTTAGAATACTTTTCTCCCATAAATTCAAACTTTTCTATATCATATGATTTACGCGTAGAGAACATCCACTTTCCACTAATATATTTACCATCATTGATATGAATATAATTCTTATCATAATATATATTACAGGTTGTGCCATCTTCTATTTCATAAACATCGTATTCATTAGCTATTAATTTACTAATTATATCATTAGTTTTAAAAATATTTGGTATATATGGTACTGGATACACTAAAATATTTAACTGTAAAAATGTAGGAGACTCAGCTATTTCTAAAACCATTCCATGAGCAATCTGTCCTATAGGTGTAATATTATTAGAATTTTTAGACATTGTTTGTAATACTATTCTTAACCTAAGCGGGACTTCCATAGAGTGTTTCGTATCTTGAGTTATAAATTTAGTCATATTTAATGAATTTAATCGTTCCATAATTACAAATACACCTTGTGGTATAAATGCTTTTTTACAGTATTCGAAAATACTATTATATGAATCAGCATTAATCTGCGAAAATCCTTCGCAATATTTGCGTAATCCTACAATAGTTTCCATGGTTATTGAAAATAACTATTTCAAATTTTTAAAATTAATATAGTATGTTTTCATAATAGTATATATAATGACTGAAATTAATGTGATAAGTAGTAATAGTCCTGATTTAACTAGTGACGAACGAGCAAATTTATTCAGCGAATTGTCACAATCACTTGGGATTTCTATGAGAGTATTCGAGAATATTGAGCACACTATCAATAAACATTCAATATTAGATGCGTTATTGATGATGCCAAATTTACTAATGCTTAAAATACGACAGATTTCAATGTATAATAATATACTGCCTATTCTTTTACAAAAAACTAACTCTAACCAAACCTCAGTTAATATAATATTTCAAAATCAGCAAAGAGTTGTATACTATAATAATTTAGAATATGTTTCACCAGACATCACTATACATTCAACATTTATTAATACAATTGGTTTATATACTCACATAAATAATGTATATAATACTGAAGTTGCCGTGTGCGGATTTATATTTTTACCTAATAGTATCATGAATATTAAAGAAATGTTTAACATTCCCCGGGATATTAATATTAAAAATATTATTCGCACTGGAAATAGTGATACAGCAATTATAGATACTGTATTAATTAATCCATATGAGTCAAATATTAATAAACTTTACGATAGTAAGATTTGGCAATTTAGTAATTCTGTCAAAAAATATGTAATATTTAATAACGAATCTCATGCTAATTTAGTATGCGATATTTTGCTAAATCAACTCCGTGCTAATTTTACTGAAATGCTTTCTGGATCTAGACATCTATATGTACAAGATTTATTAAACTATACTAATTTTCAAAAATACTCAGGTGGATCTATACCTAAAAAAAATATATCATCTACTAGTATGTCTAAATTAGCAGAAGTTATTCAAAGTGCTTATATACTTATTCCAAAAAAAACAAATATAGAACCTGATATAGGTGAGACAATTTATTATACGCCATCTGAAAATATTCAAGATATTACACATACCCTAAGTACTATATTTCCCGGTACAATAGGTACATTATATGAGAATGCGATATGGTCCGATATTGAGCGCACTAGAATGCCGTATCTATCAGAAATTATTGCCGCAGAATATAACCACGACTTTAAAGATATAACTGATATTCTCACAAAATTTATAAAAAATAGAACTGCGTATTGTGAGGTTATTAAAAAAAAATCAGATAGTGGAGTTATTGCTGCACATGAATTTTATACTGATATGTTAATAGAATGGTATTATATCAAAACATTTGGATTTATTAAATACAAAAAAATTTTAGAAAAAATACCGGTTGGTTTATACAAGTTAGTAAAATTTATTGATTATGTCGATAAAAAAGATGCTGACATAACGCTTTTAAATATGGAAAGAGATCAATTATATCAAGAGGCATTAAAATCAAATTCAGAATTAACAGAATTCGCTAAATTACTTATACAATTAAATAAAGCAGAATCTGATTCATCAAAAATTTATATATACTCTAAAATTAAAGATATGATTCCGGATTCAAAAAGTATATCTATAAGTGATTTAGGTAAAAATATCAGATTAAGTGAAAATGATTGGATACGAACCAAAGATAAATTCCCAATTATATGCCCACATACTCGGGACTTTTATGATTTAACATTAGATTCAGAAAAATATAACCAAAATATTATTCAAATTAATGAATTCCTAATTCGGAATTACGGACAAGAAAACACAAATTATTGTAGAATATGCGGTGCTATTATAATACCAGCTACTAGCGCTTACGCATTAACATCAAATCTGATAGTTCAAGGATATTCTCATAATGATGATGAATTGCGTCAATATATATGGAAACAAGTACGTCAGGTAGTATCGTACAACATAGAATTTAAACACATAAAATCAGATCAGGACATCAAGGGATTTATATCTCGAATTTGCGATGGATTATATACATTTGTAAACATGATAGAAAAAAATTTAAACAAAATTAAAACTATGTCAGATGCAGAAATCGATGCTCGAAAACGATTATTTACAACAGTGTATACATTCGCATTTTTAATTAGAATTGTATCAATTCATTATTCCGAAGTGCGATTTAAATATGAAATTTATGATCGCGCTACTTCAAATAAATATGAACATCCTTCTTCCCAAAAATTAATGAAATATGCTGTAAGTGCTATTATGAATTCACAAAATACTATAATTAATACAATTTCTCAACTCACTGGCGAAACCATTAATGATACATATATTCAGAATATATTAACTAAATCGTATGATAATATTACTAGTATTATCAAAGATATTACTATTGGCAAGGCGGATCCAATAGACTATAGTAAATTAATTATTCTTGATCCCCGATATAAATGGTTGGCCAGTGCTAATGTAATATCAAAACTTACCAGCAATACTAGTATTACAGTTTATAAAAATATTTGGACAAGTTCAATAGATCCGGCCAAGGTATTAGGAACCGAGTCTAATGGCGATATATCAATGTCATTCATAAACGTAAAAAATCCATTTCCTGATGTTAAATATTCTGTAGATATAGTACAAAAAATTACTAAAGATAATTCATATATTAACGCATTAGCATTGTTAGCTAAACAGTCATATGAATACGGAATCTCGTATATGTTAGATTATATACACAGTAAATTTTACGATAAACCAGTTTGGAATGTAATTGTTACTAATATAAATAATATATTAGATTTTAATACATCAATTTCTAAAGAATTTACTTCCTTCTATTCAGCTCATCAGGACGCAAATATAGCTGACCAATTTGTGAGCGAATTTATAAAAAAATATAAATTAAATCCATTTATTCGAGCCGCGCATAATAAACGCACCATCAGATTTGGTGAATTTACACCTAAAGATGTTAAAAAATTATCACTTAAGTATGGAGCCGGAAAAGTTAATTCAGATATACATAAGTTATCAGGTCTTAAAACCTTACCATCTGAAAAATTTCATAAACATAACTGGAGTATAGTGAAATATATTGATAACAATAATACTATATTACGATCTATATCCGAAGTATCAGAGGTTAATTATATTAAATCAAATTCTAAGAGTTTAAAGGTAAATGATATTATATGTAGTATTTGCTATAATTTATACTCTGATATACAGAATATATATACTGACATAGCTGATAATTTTCGCGAATTTCAAAACCAGATAAGTTTTTATAATTATTATTCATATTGCTGTCCTGTTACAACTGATAAAAATTTACGATATGGCGAAATGTTCCATAATTTTAGTAATGGTACATGTGTGAATTGTTCAATAACTCAAAACATAATTGATACATATGATATAACATACTACACTAAATATAAAACTGCGCTTGATACAAGACACATAAAACGCATAAATAATGATTCGATTCCTATTATTTATAAACCACATTTATTACCTGACAGAAATATTAGTACTAACTGGAAGTTTTCAACAAATATAATAACTGAGTTTTGTTCATTAATGTATCCTATATATAAAGCCGGAAGTAGTTTGTCCGTTAGCGATTTCCATGCGTCAAATATAACAAAAAATGAATTTTATAATTTAATCATAAATATTGGAATTACTAAAGATCATATTCTGGATGAAATCAAAAATGGTAAAAGTTCTCCATATATTGAATTAGATAGCAATTCATATAAATGTTTAGAGCGTAGAAATATGTTACATCCACTAATTCAAAATATAATATCAGATACTAGTACGCTATCCAATATTAAAAATATCGCATCAATACCATCTGGATTACAAAATATTAATGATCCGAATCTAAGTAAAATAAATATATCACAGATTATGAACAATGTATCTGATAAACTAGAGCTTAAAAAAAATTCATATTATGAAATAGCCAAACGACTATTAGTTACATATAATGATGCTCCTATTAATATATCCAATATTACATTGGCGTATTTACTGTATTTAATTATTGAAATTCAGAGTTATATGCGTAGTATAAATATTGCTGGAAATATGATTACCGAATTTGTATTATTTATTCTTCATGGATTAATGGTTAATATTGATATATCATGCCGACTAAGTAGTGAGAAAATGGTAATTATGGCAGCTATTTCAAGCGAACAAATTGATCCGAATTTAGTGGATAACCGAGCCGAAATGAGTTTTGATGATTTAGTAGATCCCGATGCTGTCAATCAATTTTCATATGATAATATTGATTATGATGGGAAAAATGATGAGGGCGTTGATTAAAAATATACAACATCCAGAATTACGTTATCGGGATTCAGAATTATATTTAACTGAGCTGGTCGATATTCAATACTTGGTTTAGATTTTTTTTCTCCATTTATGTACAGTATTCTATACGCATAAGATCCTGCTTTTTTCATAACATCATATTCATGTATATAATTCATAGTATGTGGATCATACGGAAATGAACCTATAGGGATGAAATATTTACCAATCCAATTAGTTGCTGGTCGAAATCGGGTACTCTCATATAATCGCGACTGTTGGTAATTATTATTAGCATAATGTCTACCAGATTTTCTGATTGTTGCGCGGATACTCATTATAATATATTGGTAAAATATTATACATATATTATAATGTATCAGTATTGCGCACGAACTTATATTAGTATATGTATAATATGCGTATGTGTTATTTTTATGCTATTATATTACACACGTGAACACTATCAAGATTTAGTTATTCCAGGAGTATACAATCGAAAATATTCTATACCGAGCGCTACAGAAAATAAATTAGCTGATGAGGCAGCATTTATGAAACGATATAAATACTTATAATTCATCAAACACACTTAATATTCGTTTGGCTACAGCTGGACCTAATCTACGGGAGCCGGATTTTTGTATATCCGCTAATTGTTCTTCAGTTATTTCTGATCGCAATAATCTTGGTAGTGGATATTTTTCAATTATTTTTTTTGCGGTTTCTAGTGTAATACCTGGAATTTTAGATAATATTTTTACATGCTGATTTGAAATACCATTAACTAGTGCTTTTGCTCTAGCCATACCAAAACTGGTTCCGCTATCGTATTTTAAAACTGATAGTTCTGATATTATTATTTGCTGCTCTTCATATTCAGCCAATAATAGTCTCTTAATACTAATTTTATTCATAATAATAGGGGCTGATAAATTTGTAATTTTTGGTAAACACATCCACATTTCTAGAATTACATCAACATTTTCTCTCTCAGGGCGTTCTGTAAATTCAGGTATAGTATCACGTTCTATTGAACCTCCAACAGTCGGTTCATGAATCTCAATAAGCTCACGTAATTTATTGATTAATGGATCAGATTCGTTTATAGAAGATTGATTATTTGCGATATATTGTTCAATGAAAATTGTAAGTTGTTGACGAAGTGAAGGTGTGTCACTACAAAGTTCTTCCTGTTTAGGAAAAGCTATTTTTCCCTGACGATATAAACGACTAATATCACGGGACAGATTTATTAAAATATTAGCTGTTTCAGATTGATTTTTTACCTGAAAAGAATGAACTCCTCGTAGACTCATACATCGCATTTTAGCATGGAGTTTATTAAATGGAATATGCGCAATCTCAGTATCTGGCGAATAGTTAATGTTACCCTCAATAATATAATATAGATAACATCCTTTTTTATTTCTCATATTCTCCATTTGAGTATGTTGTCTAATTGCTCTTTGGTCTTTAATACTAGCAGCTAAATCCTTCCACGTTTTTCTCTCAAATATTGCGGCAATAATTTTAATATCTGGGTTATGTTTAGATGGTAGCATTATAATATAATCTCCAGTAGTTGAATTATTAAGTACTTGATATTTTATAATACCTCCTCCTGAGTTTATAGGCTTGCTGGAATATTTACGATTATTTGCTTCAGTTGCCGCCTCAAGATATGGGATTGCGCCATTATCTTCTCGATGATCCGCTAGTATAAATGCCGAAATCATTGTTAATAATATTAAATATTAAGTTTATAGCGATAATAATTAGTTTATTTTAAAAAATTGATTTTTTGTTAGTTTTACATATTAATTTTACTATGAATTTAGATTTAATACTAGAACAAAAATACCATGAAATAGAACTTGTTTTAATATTTAAGTCATTTTTAAATCATGATTGTATCTCTTTAATTGCTCATGAATTAGCTAATCACTCTCTTAAATATTTTTATATAGTGAATCAGCATTTATATGATTTAGATATGGTATCGTTAATTAGTCAAGATAAATGGCATAGATCGGTCCCATTACCATTTGTTGGACCAAATATATTGAATATTATGCCATTAGATGATTTACTATATTCAGTATATAAACAACTTTCTAATCCTGAATTTACATATTATTGTACTAAAATGAGTATGTATTGTATGCCCCGAGTTATTCAACTTACTGGGATATGTCCTGAGATACAAATCGTTAAAGCAAATGAATATTGTGTCTTTAATCTATTGTATCTTATCTATCCAATTAGTTGTTTATAGTATTAGTAGTATTAGTTTTATTTTTTTTTTTTTGAAATTAACTTAAATTTGTATACTGCGAATTCAAAAAAATTGAAATTATTAACCAATATGTTTATGTCTGCTCAAAACTTTGATTTTGAAATTGTTCATCAACAGGAAGGAAAAACTGGAAAATTTTCCATTGGTAATTTAAATAGTCTTATGGAACATGAGCCTATAAAGGGATTATTACCTAACATACCAGATAATTTTCACATGGTAATCAAAGAATCTATTTCACTATTACTTATGAATAATATATGTGAAGTAAATGATCCCTATTTTAAAAAAATAACAACTAGTGTTATCTCAGGATCTACTATTGTTCATGACAATTGGAAATATCCACTGGGTAGAGGTATGTTTATGACTATGGTACCTAAATCTCATGATATGTATATGTATTTAAATTACTTTACATCTGAAAAACCAACTGAGTTTAGTTCTGCTGATTTATATAATAAAAGCTATCTGACTATTAATATTTTAATTGAGTTATTTAATATTAATATTCAAATATCACTGAAACCAATGTTGTTGAGATTACCAAATACAAAGAACTTAAAATGCTCAGCTCTTAAATGGCATGCTGGAACAATTAGAATTGTTAAGGGATCTCGGGTTTTATTTCAATATATAAGATGGACAATGAATTTTCATGAACGGTATGGTGATTTATGTGTTTCCAGAATTTCAACAAATCCTGTCCAAAAAAAGCATTATTATAAGAAGAAATCTGAGACGTATTTACGATAAGTGGATTTTGGTTTTATTATTTTTTAACAAAAAGTTTTTAATATTTATTTTTTTTAATTCTTTACGACGTAATATATAAATCGAATGAGCGACAAAAAGTGGAAAACTGAAGATGTTGTGTTAGGTGCGGTAGTAGTACTTTTAGTAGTATTTCTAGTAGTACAATATTATAACTCAACTAAAGCTTCTAATACACAAGCTGCCGATGTAGCCCAATCAGCGGCAGTAAGTGCTGCTCAGACTGCAGCAGCATCTGCAGAAGCAGCTAAACAATCTGCAGCGGCCGTTGAACATTTACGAGTAGGTATGAGTCAAAGCGGTATCGGAGTTTATTAAATAAATTATAATTATTTTTTCAACATTTGATATCGAAAGTATATAATGGCATCTAGATCAAGTGCCCATAATACTACCCAAAACTATATAGGTACCCGGAGAGGTCGATCAGCAGCTGGTGATATGGGATGGGAAATGTTCCCTGAAAAAACTGAAATTACCAAAATTAATGAAAATCCTGATCAGTTATATGAAATGTGGCGTGATACATTAATGGATTTAGGACCTGATAAATCCAGATTATTTACATATGAAGAACCTCGACGAAGGAATCACGGTCATGATGTATTAAATGTGCGATCGGTAGGATCTAGATATACTACTGAGCCATGGCAAAATGAAGACTATGACACACAATTTCATGATAAAGATCCTCGGGGACATTTAAATGATCCTCAATGGAAAGAATTTCGTCGAGTAGCAGAAGCCCATTTACATCAAATTGATTTAAAGGACGATGCTGATTATTCAACCACTGGTGGCGGCATCCATCCAAATACGCTATATAGACAAATTCGAGCATCCCAAAATTGGATTAAAGCCCGTATGAAAATATTCGAAACTTCATATGAAAATAGACATTCAGGTGGGGTTGGCGTGTATGATCATGTTTCGGATGTTTTTAAATCTGAATACGAAGATACATCTGTATTGACTGAAGGTATTGGCATGAGTCAAACTTTTGAAGATCCAATAAATCGAGCTAGAGCAACTTCAATACTAAGTAATTGGGTTCATGGAGGCAGTACCGCTCTGACTGCTAATTCAACTACTGATCACCGAGTTCCGGTAGCGGCATACGGAAAATTACTTCGTCAACGAGGGCTTATACCACATGAGACCCAGCTTAGATTAATTGAAGATGATACTAAATGGCTTAGCTCAACTACTATGAAGCAATCCAATCCAATAGTTAAATTAATGTCATCGGCAGTAGCAGAATCTACGGCTATTGCCGAAACTAGAAAAAATAAACAAGGATCTACACATGCTGCTGCCGATAGTATTAAATATGGTAGTTCAGATTATATATCAAAACAAAATGAAAATCGTAATAATATTTTGACTCGAGATATTGTAGCGCTATTGGGTATAACTGAAACAGAAATTAAAAAAATAGAATCTTATGCTTTAGTTAATCGCAAACAAGCCGATTTAATGTTAGCCAATTTGTATAATATGGCTGAAATAGTTCACAGTGCGCCGGCACATGTAAAATTTATAATGCGAGATGAATTACTACTTAAACGAGCTGGGTTAAAACCCGCTACGGCAAGTAGTTTGCGAGAAGTTAGTGGAATGGCAGTTGTTAATCCAAAAATTATTCAGCATATGGATATGATGGTTAGAAAAAATCCTACTGAAAGTTCTCCTGAAGAATTATTAAGACTGACTCTAGGAGACCCTGAGGGAAAGCTTAATAAAAACAAGTCACACGAATTATTTGTATCTAAAAATCGTGCTAGAAACTCAGATGATATTGTACGAAATAAAAGAGTTCCTACAGATCATAAAATTACTGAGTCTATGAAAGTACATTCATATAAAAATCTTAATAACATAAATATTACTAAAAATCGTCAGGAGGGTAAGATGGCAGAACAATTCTTTTACGATGCCACTGCCGCAATCCAGGGTAAAAACAAATCGTTATCAGATGATAATTTTTACGAAACTATGTTGGATACTGAAATTGATAACGCATTTGGTGATAATTTAACAAAAAATAGATCTACTGGAAAATTGGGTAGCAAATATCTGATAAGACATCAAACTCGTGATGATATATTCAATAATGAAATTAAAAATACATCTCGAAAATTTAATTCTAAGTAGTATATGCTACCTATTATTATTATTGTATTAGTAGTATTTATATACTTTCAAACATATCAGGATTTTCAAAGATATATTTTTGGCACTGGTAGCCCTGTAATAGGTATTGTAAGTGGCGCCCATGGAAATGAACTATCCGGCCCAACTGCGTTATATCATATGATTGATAATGGATATTTTAATAATTGGAATGGTACTATAAAAATTATTCCAGCATTAAATACTCCTGGTATATCAATAAATAATCGATACCGATATGGACTTGATATGAATCGAATTTATGGAAATTTTATACTTCATCCTATAGCGCTTCAAGTATTAGACTTCTTTGATGATTGTGATGTGGTAATTGATATTCATGATGGATGGGGATGGAATAAAATTAATCCAAAAAGTCTCGGATCAACTATTACTCCTTCTGACGTTAGTACATCGCTAATCGCATACAGAGCTGCTCATATAGTGAATAGTACCATTGAAAATCAAGACAAACATTTTATGGTCAATGATTATAAAACAGTTCCATGTAGTATATATACCACACTATCCTGTTGGAATCAGCGCCACTATCGTAAACATTACCTAATTGAAATTACAGGTCAAAAAAATATACAGCCTATTGAAGTTCGTGTTTATCAAATATATATAATTTTAGAATCTATAATTCAAAATTATATAAAAAGGAACGTATCTTAGGATATATTATGAGTGAACCTGAGCAACAAAAATTATTCGAAGTTATATCGGTTTATTTTTCTAATACATATTTTGGAGCTTTTTATGAAGACGCATATAAATTTATGGTGGATGGTAAATTTAAAACAATTGATAAAGCATATATTTATGTAGCAGAATCATTTAATCGTGCTATCAATCAGCCTAAAAATAGACCAGATCAAATGGATAATTATACTATAATTTTAAAATCTATAGTTAATGAATATAACAAATATCTTAGTCGCGGGTTAACTTTACGAGATTTTACTATACTTATGTATAAGTGTATAATTCCTAATTACGATAATTCAACATATTCGTCAATATATTCAGCAGCTGTTCAATCAATTATTACAAATACTGTATCAAAATTTACTGTATATGTAATAAATAAAACATTACCAAAATCAGTGTCATCAGATTTTCGCAACAGCGACGCTCAGGTATTACGTGCTATGAATCGTGAATGGAAAGAAATTTTTAAATCAATGCTAATCAATGAAAAAGATGAATATGCTCAAATGGTAATAGCAGAAAGAAATGGAGTATCAGTGGAAAAAAATAAAACTTCATCAGAAATTGTTGAAAAACTTGAATCACGAATTAGAAAATTAGTTTCAGAAAAAAATGAGATAATTTCTAATAGAAATAATTTAGCTGGTTATGTTACTGCTTTACTTAATGAAATTAGGGAAACTCGTCAAAAAAATAATGAGTTAATAACTGCGCTTAGTCAATTACAAAAACCAATAGTATCTCAAAAAATAATCAAACCCCAACAAGCTGCGCCAGTTATAACAGAAATTACACCGCCTGAACAAATTGCCACCCCCGTTGTATCTGCTATAAATACTATGCTTGAGCATAAATATGATGAGGTAGATATTATCGACGAAGAGGATATTTCTAATGATGAAAGCGAATATTCCGATGAGTCTAGTTAAATAACAACATAAATAATTATATATATATTTCTATATCATGCCACTTAATGTTCAAGATTTAGTTGATCAGTCTTCTGATAAATTATTAGGTAATAAGTCAATACTTAGTAGTTCTATATATACAGCTTTTATTATAACACTAATATTATTAATACTTACATGGTTAACTTTGAAAGGTGAAATTGAAGTAGTGTACGACGACACATCATTGTTAGTATTATTATTTAAATCAAGTGTTTGGGGATTTCTTATATCTATAATAACATTATTTCTACACGATCGTGCTATTAATAAATTATACAAAGAAAAATATGAAAATATAAATGCGCAGCAAATTGTTAATACTGCTACATTAGGACCCATGACTAATGCTGGCACTATTACACCAGTATTAAATACACAGCCAACAATACAAATTCCTAATATTACTTCAGTTCAGACATAAAAAGTTATCTTATTTTTTTTCATATAATATATGAAAAAATATAACTTATCCGATCAACCAATCCGAGTTAATATACCAGGCAAGCGAGGAGTTCAAGCAGAAACAATAGATATTCCTATGTTCAATAAAGATATTGAAAAAATTAAAGACAAAAGCATAATATTTTACGGGCCATCTGGAACCGGAAAAACGACTATAGTATATGATTTAATGTTTCGAAGTCAATATTTATATCCACGCGTTGTTGTATTTGCTCCTACTAATGCCGAAAAACGCGACTATGAAGGCATCATTCCAGGGTGTTTAGTATATGAGGAATTTACTATTGAAACTATTCGAGAAGTCTATGATCAACAACGCGCGGCAGCAACTGTTTATAATATGGCTAACGATCTTGCCGTATTACATTCGCTATTTTCACGAGTAGCAAATATAAACCAAAAGGAGCATGCCCGTAGATTAACCGAGAAAAAAGATTTAGCAATAGATACTATTAAAAAAACTATAACCAATACATCAACAATTAAAAGTAAAATTCAAGAAGTCGAAGACAGCTACAAACAAATGATGATTAAATTTTATAAAAATATTGTAATTGTGCCGAATCAAAAACATTTGTTAAATTTGAATTTAACGAAAACTGAAAAAGTAGCCATGAAATTTTTATCATATAATCCTAGGCTACTAGTAATTTTTGATGATGCTATGACTGAAATTAAGAGCATAATTAAAGATGGTAAGAAAAAAAATGATAATGCCCTTAAAGATTTCTTCTTTAAAGGCCGATGGGCATATATTACACACTTTTATTGTTTTCAAGATGATGTAAATATTGATTCTGATATCAAGAAAAATGCCTTTTATTCAGTTTTTACAGATTCAAATGTTGCTAGTGCGTTTTTTAATAGAACCGCTACAAATTTTGGACCACAGGATAAAGCTCGCGCTACCCAAGCAATTCAAGCCATTTTTACTGGAAAAAATAAAGAACGACATATGAAAATGATATTTAGTAGAATGGATCAGCAGCCCATACAATATATTATTGCAGATATTCATGGAGATTTTAAAATGTGTTCTAATTTAGTACGAAAGTATTGTAAGTCTGTCGAAGTAGTTGAGAATCAGGTAAATAAAGATAATGATCACTTTAAACGGTTTATGGATGTTTAACCATTAATAAATTCCTTTAATTCATGTTGGGCTATAGATTTATGAACATCACTGGGCTTCATTATAAGACCAGTATTGGATGATTCATTATCTGCTGGTATATGAAATTTCCCTGTGTTAGTTTGGCCTGCATATCGGCGTTTGCCAGTACGGGCCCTAGGTTGAATGCTATAATATCCAACTTCAACTTCATTTTTTGTTGAGTCATCAGTTCTATTGATTTTTTTAAGTTCAGTATCAGTAATATCAGAAATATGTTTTGCTCCTAATTTAGTTAGTGGAGCAGACGCTGATTTCATATAATTTTTAATACCAGGATCTACTGGACCTGATTTTTTATTCATATTCTCAGTTCTCTGTTTCATTAATTTTTTACCAAGTCGTTTATCATCTTCATTAGCTTTAATAATTCCCTTAATAATTTCCGAATTCTTAGTATAAAAATCACGTTTTTCCCTGTTCTCGATCCAAGATCCAAGCAGATTATGAATTCCAAATTCTGCTTGATATACATCTGACTCAAATTCTTCTGAGTATTTTTGTTTCCAGTCATGAGCTTCTGCCTGAATTTGCTCATCATTATTGCCGGTAAATACTTTAAGCGGCACAATACTAAATTCAAAGTCAGATTTCTCGCAATATATATCATCAGTGGCTTGGCGCAATTCTTCATAGTGGTTTTCTATATATCTATCAAGTCTAGCAAATGTATCATCGGGAGGAATTACTCTATATTCATATTTTTCCTGGAGCTCAGTTATTTTAGTATTATATTCAGCCAATTTACGATCATACTCTGCTTTATTAATTTTACATGCTTGATAATCTTGGTATATCTTAGTAACTTCATTACGTAATTTAGGATTGTAATTAGGTTTATACGCACATTGTACATGAATATCTGGATTATATAAAAAGTATTGATCTAAAAATAATTGAATTAAATTACGCTTTCTATCAATAAATTCTTCACGAGTATCAGTAATATTAAGTTCGCGTTTAACTAATTCAAGTAAATTTGAATATTCATCTTCAGTAGCTTCATATTTATCAGTAGAATATACTGGTTTCTTAATATTATTTTGTCTACATATATCCTTAATTTTTTTAATCTGGGCTTGTAAATCTTTAAATTCTGCTTCTAATTTATTATATATAATTTGTGCGTCATTGGTTTTATCAGTATGCTCTTGAATTGATACTAAATCCATATTGATATAATTTTCGCGATTAATAATCTGTTGATGAAATACGTCAAGTGATTGTTCTTTATCAAAATCTGATAATCGGGTATTTTTAATATCTTCTAATAATTCATCAGGAATATCCTCATATCTAGGAGCGTATTCAATTGGGCGATTTTTAATACGCTCTAGTAGTTTAATTTGCTCTACTGAGTTTTCGAATTTCTGTCGTAATGCGAGTTTATTTTTAAGCACCATTAATCTTTTTTCATTCATTTTATGTGATTTATTAGCCCTATCCAGATTCAACTTACATGTATCCAGTGTAAGGTTAGCTGATTCAATTTGTGGTTTAAGGTTCAATAATTTTCTTTGATAATATTCTATTTTCGCAGTTTGTTGATCAGCAAAACTAGTTTGTGGATCATTAAATTTTGCCTCGAGTCGATTTAGTGGAGTTTCATATTCAAATACTTTTAATTGTTCAGTAAGCATATTGCTAAACACAGAATCTTGTTGACTTACTAACGAATCAACATTAACCCCATCTACCATACCTTCAGGGGTCCATTCGTCTAACATACGATATAAAAATCCAATTAATCCAGTCATACAAAATCTACTGTAATATTTTTCTCGTAAATTAATTAAATTGAATGCTAAAATACTTCTGTTTTCACCTTTATAAACTGGCTTCTTAAATGGATTAGACCGTGTCCGTAATAAATGAATTGTTTTAGCGTCTAAGCGTTGTATCATTGCTTCCTGTTGCTCAGGAGTAGCTGTTACAAGTACTTTCCATAATTTTTCAAGATCTTCGTCAAACTTTTTTTTGGCATTTCCAGCTTGAGTATATGTATCAAGTTTTTGAGTACTCATATAGTTATACGATATTTGATTAATATTTTTAGATAATTAACATTATTGATTTAATAAATAAATATTATGAATCAATTCTAATTAAAATCTATTAATAAATACTAGTATAAATGTACTCAACTATTAATGCTATACACGATAAAGTGTGTATAAAATTTGAATGTTTAAATAATATTTATAGCATCTTATCTAATGTATTACTAAAAATTCCTAATACTGATATCGCATTAGACATGATTCAAAATAAATTAGATGAAGTTTGGTTGGATTATAGTAAATCAGCTGTAATGATGTCAGCTGATGTATCGAAAACAGTATATGACGAGTACAAAAATTTCATAATACATGACAGAATTATAGATAAACTAGACTATATATATTTAAGTTTATTCAAAATATTTGAAACCCTATGCCCCATTGGAAAATACTCAACTATTTTAGGAAAAAAATTTAAATCAGATACCGATATCAATGAGTTATTAATTAATACGTCTATACCTCAATCAATGGTTAGAATAAACTTAATTAATATTATTAATAATTTACAAAAAACATATCAAGAGCAGAAGATAATATTTAATATAGAACGTATAAAACATGATCAGTGTAATTTATGTGGATCTCCTATGACAGTATATCCAGAACAATCAGAAATTCGATGCGATAATCAATCATGTGGTAATATAATTATATTACAAGGAGTAGTGTTTGATGACCCTCAATTTTACAGTCAACAAAACATATACGCTAAAGCTAAACGATATGATCCAAATAATCATTGCGCAAAATGGCTTGATAGATTATTAGCTAATGAAGATTATGTATTTCCGAATGATGTAATTACAAAGACAAATCAGTTAGCAATTAATGAATATATGTCAAATAAAAAAATGCGTCCTATGATAAACCTTAAATGTTCAAAAATTAGATCTTGGCTTCAATCGCTGAAATATGTTAAATACTATAAACACGCTCCACTACTTAGAAAAATTATAACAGGACTTCATGGAACACCTGTATGTCCACCAATATTAAGTCAAGTTGAACGCGACAAAATGCTAATTGAATACTCTTTATGTATGGTAGAATTTGAAAAGGTAACCAAAAATGCTGAAATACTTCGCCAGATTGAACGTGATAAAATAAGTAATAAATTTTACTACCCAGATTTTTTATGGAGGTTAATTAATTTATTGCTTAAAAAAAATGATCCTAGACGCAAACCATTACTTGAATGTATTTACTTACAAAGCCCATCAACTCTTGTACGAAATGATATCATATGGAAGGAAATATGTGCTAAAAGAGGTTATGTATATGTAGCAACTGATAGTAATATTATATCATAAATTTTTAAGACATAATATATAATATATTTAAATTTATCATCAATTATTTATTTTTTAGATTACATATTATTCGGGCAATAATATACTGACATGTCTACAGGAGGGTTATTCATCCTTATTACTAATGACGGTAAACAAGATCGTATGCTCAATGCGACCGCTTTACTAAATAAAAGATTATTAGAAATCGAACGCATGCGTTCCCGTAATCCACAAATTCGAGACCCAACACCAACCCTTGTTGATATTGAACGAACACATATTTTATTTATTAATGCCCACTTTAAACCATTTGCCGCTATTGGATATGAATATAATAAAGTGTCTGTTCAAAGTGGATCCGCCCGTTTAGGATCCTCAGCACAATTTTCAATTGCTCAATATGGGGATTTCTTTAATGATATGGTTCTTCATCTTAAACTTGGACGAGTAGAGGCTACAGGTGCCGACTATTGGACTTCTCCATCTACAAATCCAGCTAATGCCCCAAATCAGCTATTAAGATACTGCGATTTTCTTGGGCAGAGAGTTGTAAAAAATGTTAAATTTACAGTTAACTCGAATCCTCTTGATGAATATGATTCTGATGTAATGAATATGCATCAAAAATTCTTTGTTACCCCAAATAAAGAAACTGGATGGAAACGCAATGTAGGGCAAGAATTACCTAAACTTGGATATTGTGATGTTGGTGCTGCTAATGGACGTGCTGGACGCGGAGCAGGAGTTAGAGAACAAAAATTCATTCTTGATGGACCTCAAACTGCCAAACCTCTTCAGGAGGAAGTTGATATGTGGATTCCACTTTTATTCTGGTTTAATTTAGATCCTCGATTATCAGTTCCTAGTATTGCTATCCCATATGGACAGAGATATATTGATGTTACATTTGCTCCTGCTAATGAAATTCTTCAACATGTTCATGCTTCTAACCCAGCGCTAGACGCACCTGGACAAAATCAAGTTCCAGTTCCAGAAATTCTTACATGTGATTTATACACTAATAATATTTTTGTTAATCCAGAAATTCACGATATTTTTATTAAGAGAATTGGATTTTCTCTTATTCGTGTTCACAGACGCCAGGTTATTAGAACTATGAAGTCTAATGATATGTTACTTCTTAATAGTCTTAAGTGGCCAACAGAAACATTATATGTTGGATTACGACCAGTTGCTAACATTGATACTAATTCCACTAAAATGCTCGAGGATTGGCATACATATGCTGAAACACGTGATGTTTCATTTGCTGGATGCGGACTTAAGGATTATCCAGTTTTATCAGCTAATGTATCAGCATCGGATGCTGCTACTGTTGCTAATTTAGACGCACTTATTGTAGATATGTCTGCCGCTGGAGTTTCTTTGTCAACAATTACTGCTATTACTGGGGTTTCGGGAGCAACTGTTGCTACTGTATCAACGGTTAATGCTTGGTTAGGATACTACGGGTTTTCTTTATTGAATCCTGCGGACTTTGCTAATCCAAATGGACCAACTGATGCTGAATGGAACGCATACTGGCCGCAACCAGGACGTGGTGGTGCTGGATCATGTGAAACTAGATATAAATCTTGTCTTCCAACTATGCGCGAAGTCAGTGTTGAAGTTCACTCAGTTCCTCTATACAGAGATATGCCAGCAGGATTTTTCAACAGCTATGTTCCATATACCTATGGAGGAACTAATGTTAGGACTCCTGATGATTGCGGAGTATATATGTTTACATTTAACCTGTATCCTGGAACTTACCAGCCATCTGGGCATATTAATATTTCACGGGCTCGTGAATTTTACTTTTCATATAAATCAGATAATGTTGGATCAACAGTTCCATCGGCCGAATTTGTTGTGGTAGCAATCGCAATTAATTTTCTACTGATCTCTGATGGTTCAGCAATTCTTAGATATTCCACATAAATTTGTTAAATAATTTATTAAAAAATATTTTTTATATAATAGGAAGTATTACAAAAAATGATTTTTTTTAAAAATAACAATACGCTACTACTATGAGTATATTACCAGAAATACTGACTATAATATTCAAATATTGTGAATATAGTACTAAAGTAGAATTTTCCCAGATAAACCAATTTATGAATCGGTATTCTAAATATCAGATATCTGATATTTATACTGCGATTGCTAATTTAGACTACTATTCACTTATATATACACCAGATCTTAATTGGATTACAGAAATTCAGGCAAAAACAGTGTATTGGTCAGACAATATACATCTTATATGTAAATATATAAGACATACTAAATATTTTGATATCAGGGTAGTATATAGATTAATTAATAATAATCAGTTAAATATTATTAATGAAATCTTGGCAAAACATTCATTTAAATCTAAAGACTATTGCTATTACTATCACGAATGCTTTATAGCAGCGTGTGTTCTAGGATATAAAAAATCCGTTAATCATTTATTAAGCATTATTAGTGTTAAAGATATACATAACATGGAGACTAATAATACTGATGTTAGAGATTTATGTTTACTAGGCACTTGTATATATAAACAAACAAATCATTTATTAAACACTTACAAATGTGCTTTATATGCAGCATGTATAAATGGTAATATTAATAATATAGTTAAAGTATTACTTAAAAATTCGGTTGATGTATTTGGTACTCCTATACTATTCGCAGCGTGTTTTAAATGTAATATTGATACAGTAAAAATGATTAGCGAAAAATATATATGTAATTGGGATATTGGATTGTATGGAGCATGTATGGGAGGTAACTTAAAAGCAGTAAAATATATGATATATAAAGGCGCTACTAAAATTGATATTGGCATATATACTTCTGTCTACCATAATCATTATAATGTAGCGTCATATTTACAACTAATAAATACAATGCCTTTGAATAAACAAATTTTACAGGTAAATTATAAAATGAATATCAAGCACTAAACTATAGAAATTATTTTTTTATTTACAATAAATGATTTTTAAAATTACATTGATAATAATCACGTTTTGTTAATATAAATATTATATAGATATATGTCTTGCTTCTGGGATGGACTATCATCAGCTATTTATGAAATTTTACCAACTCACATTAAAATAAAAGGTACTTTTACAAACAAAGATCTTTTTAATTTTATTAAAAAACATAATCAACTTACTCCAGATGTTACTGTAAATAATAAACACCTAACCCATCAACAAATGCGGGAAAATTTCACAGCTATAAAAAATTTATCAATTGAAACATTACCAACTGGATATTGGTGTTCAACATTTGATCCGGTGCTAATACTACTTTCGCAATTATTCAATATTACTATTGAACATGTATATCTAAATACTAAAATAATATATCAAAATACTAAATCAACTTCAGGGCGAACAATATACGTTGCGTCCGACTACGGGCATTTCTGGAAAGCTCGATAGTCAGTATTAATATACAGTAATATATATATATCAATACAAAATTATTTTTACGGTAAAAATTAGTAACTGTTTATATAGATAATCACATATATTTTTACAGGTATATATTATGTATGCTATAGTATAATATGAGTACAGGAGGTTTATTTACACTATTAGTTAACGAAGGTAAGCAGGATAAATTATTAATGGCAACTGAATTACTTAAAAAACGCCTTAAGGAAATTACTAGAAGTCGATGTAAGGATCCCCGAATACTTGATAGTACTCCTACACTTGTTGATATTGAACGCACTCATTTATTCTTTTTAAATGCGCATTTTAAACCATTTGTAGCAGTCGCATATGAGTATGCGAAAATAGGTGTTCAGGAAGGACTAGCTAATTTTGGTAATGAAATTACTTTTAGTATACCGCAGTACGGGGATTTTATCCATGATATGGCAGTAAATGTTCGCTTATCCGGACTAAGTACTGGTATAACATCAACGCAAGTACGATACTGTGAATTTTTAGGTCATCGATTATTAAAAAAAACCCGATTCGAAGTAAATGGAAAAAATTTAGATGAGTACACGTCAGATGTATATAACTTTCACTACCAATTTTTACCAGAAAATAAAAAAATAGCATGGAAACGATGTGTTGGCCAGGAAACACCTCACACTGCGTATTTGACACAAAATCCATTAGTTGATGAATATCGTGAAGTAAAACAAATTGTTGATGGGCCGCAAACTCCTAAAGTTACTCACGTTCCCGGGCAAAATATTCCAGATGTAGATATGTTTATACCGCTATTATTTTGGTTTAATTTAGATCCAAGATTATCAATACCATCTGTAGCAATTCCATATGGTCAGAGATTTATTAAAATTCAGCTTGCGGATATTGCGGATATATGTCAAGGTATTCCTACATCTGATGTTACTGCACCTACTATTACTACTATAGATTTATACATTAATAATATTTTTGTGAATCCTGAAATACATGATATTTTTATTAAAAGAATTGGATTCACTCTTATCAGAGTTCATCGAGAGGAATCTCAATTGTTAAATACTAATGAGAATACAATACTATTAGATAGACTTAAATATCCTATAGAAACTATATATTTAGGAGTCCGACCAACTATTAATGAAAATACTATGGATAATTGGCACAGATACCATTTATCATTGGATACGAATATTTCGTATCCAGTAGCTATTCCTAATCCGGGTATACCACCGCCTATTAATGTATTAGCGTTCGCAAATGCTACTTATAAAAAAGCAATACCTGTTTTAGATACTTTAAGTATTGAAACTGTTGGGGTTGAATTATGGCGACCTACTCCAGTTCAATTCTTTAATACATATATTCCATATACATATGGAGGATATAATACATCGTCCCCTGATGATATTGGCGCATATATGATTCCATTTAATTTATATCCAGGTTCATATCAACCTAGTGGGCATATAAATTTATCAGTGACACGTGAATTTTATGTAAAATATACTAGTTCAATACTAAATTCAGTAGTTACAGGAACACTAACAGTTATTGCTATAGCGCTTAACTTTTTAATTATCCAGGATGGAAATGCTGTATTACGATATAATGTATAAAATATTAATTTATTTTTCTATATATTATTATAATGGCAGGACGTAAAATTCGCGTTAATTTATCATCGAGTGTAGTAAAAGATAAACTACGGGGTGATGGATATATTGAAGACTATGCCGAAGAAATATTACGAGACATAGAGTTTGATATTGAAGATGCTATTGAAAACGAGAGAACATCTGTAATTACTGAAATTAGTACTAATTTTAATGTACCTAATATGTCAAATAAAATTGCGCAGAGAGATATATATTATTTAGTATGCGTTGCTCTAATTAAAGCAGGATATTCTCCAAAACTACTGTGTCAAGGAAATAGATCTAATACGCAGAGAGTATTTATTCTAACAAAATGGAAAGATTTTATTAATAGTGAACATGATAAATATAAAGACGAATTCCTAAGTAAAATTACAATATCAGTCAGAGCTCCACGAAAAAAAACTTACCCTGTAAAAAAATAAAATATATGGATTTATGTGCCGCGCAACAGTGATTTTAATAACATGTTTTGAAGAGATTTATTCTGTATATAAGCCAATATAATTACAAAAACAAGTATTAATATCATAAAAATATACACTCGACGTTCCATGGAAAATACATCTGACTGAAATTTTTCATGCGTATTCTTTATATTGTTAATTATATTTCCCGCAAATTTTACTGGATTTTCTAGCACTTTTTTATAAGTAGGAGTTGAATTTTTTGTATTTTCTCGTTCAATATTTTCTCGTAGAAAAAATGACTCTACCGCTTGGCTGTTTGACTTATAGATATCGCCAATAGTAGATTCATTCGTACCCCTTGAATACTTTATAGTGTCGCACCCCGCATAGTCATCCAGTATTGGGTATGACATATCGTCATATAAATATTCGTCATATGTGCCAGTACCATACATTAATATATACTATAAAATATTATATACTATAATACTTATTCTAATTAAAGCATCCTAATATTATTGTATATCCAATGAATTTTGATATTAGTAAATACACTGGGAGATATATATTATTTTTAGCAGATATATTTTTAGAAAGCTCATTGAAATATGATGATGTGGAAGAACAAATAGATGATATCAGTATATATAACTATAATGACTCAGTACCAGTACTTAATTACACTCAAGCAATGACTATACATGAATATTATGATCGTCGTGAATATGATATTATGCCTGAGTATTATTCTACTAAAGAGACATGGATCTATAGTACTAATATTGAGTGCTCGGCATGCGGCCGGCCTATATCAGGAACTCCATTTCCAATTATTACATCAAAGATAAAACTCATGCCGGTGGATGATCTGGATAATGTTATATATAGTAGTATTATGACCCTGAATACAAATATTACTACCAATACGGCGCCTGAAGTACAAAAAAATACAGTTGTTCGAAAAACACATGGATTATTTTGTGATATTTTATGTGCCGGATGGTATTTAAAGCATTCAAATAATTATAAAATTCTTGAAAATTTATGGCAATGTGAAAAATTAACATTAGAGTTATATGAAGAGTGGTACGGTGTAGAATTAATTGATATTCCTGTGGCCGAAGATTTTTATAAATTAAAACGTAGACAAGGAGCATATGGATTAACTGATGAAGAGTATGATAAAATAAATGCTGAAAAAATTAAAAACTATATAAAAAAAATATGTTAAAAAATGTTTCGAAATTATATATTAGAAATGGATGATCCTGTTATTTTAACGGGAATTTCAAAATTAGTGAACAAAAATAAAGTCAGTAATACTCTTGATTTAGATGCTATTGAACGAGATATTATTGCTATGGGGGGATTAGAAACTATGCCAATTGAGAAAATATCTGAATCTGAAGAATCCGAATCAATATATTCAGTTGAGGCAACCGAATCTGGAAGTGCTAGTAGTAGTCAATACGCATCTCCTGTATTTCATCGGCCATCTCGAACTCCAACAAAGCATAAATTTAAAAGTCCTCCCGTAGCTCGCAGTGAACCAATATCCCTAAAGCGGCATCATCAACATCAGCATCATCAACATCAGATTCCAAAAAAAAATTATTATGAATCAGCATATAATGCGTATAGTAAAAACACATATCAATCATCACTGGCAAATGATGAGGCAACTGAAGATAAAAAAGAAAAAATGCTAGGGGATATAGAAGAGTTAATGAATGAATTAGAGTCAGACAATATGCCTACATCAAAAATCCCTATGGTAAATAGTGATTCTAGTTATAAAGATGTTGAAAAAGTATATCGATTAGTTAAACGACGATATAACAGATCCCGATGCGAAGATTTAGGTAATGGAATAATCCTTGTAGCGGCCCGGGCATTAGAAATGATGTTTGATGGTAAAAAAAGTTATTTGGGTTGGAAACCTGATATGACCGGATGGCATAGAACTGTCCGATCAAAACTGCGGAAACTCCGATATGAACAATCTATAATTGTTTCTGAATTTACTGAAAAACATAAAATTGGACCGGTAGCACGAATGGGTCTTGAACTAGGACCAAGCGCATTACTATACTCACTAACCCGCCGTGAACAGCATAATGAGTCTAATTATATACCTAGCAATATAGATAGATCAGAAGTACTTGACGATTTACGCGAGTTTTCATAGTTGAGCAAATTGTAATAATGATGGCATAAAGTTTACACTCTGCCCACCAAAGAATGCTATTTCGCGTTTCTGTATAACATAATATATGGCCGATCGCAATTTTGTAATTTCAGCATATTTCTCATCTGGGGATATTCTCCATACTCCATATTTCATTAAGTATGCTGAAACTATTGAAGCACTTCGCTGAGCTCCAGCATGACAGTGAACAAATATTTTTTTTCCCTGTATTCTATATAATTTAATTAACTCACATACTTTAGGCAAATACTCAAACATTATTGTGTTCTCTAAATTCATATTATCTGATGGGCCTGGGTCATTTACTGGAACTCGTATACATATTTTATTAGTATTTAGAAATGGTATATGGTGAGTCGCATTAATTACTACATCCATACTATCAATAATCTGTTTTGACTGAGAGGCTGCATAATTTCCAAGCCATATATTAGAGCATATTTTATTATATGATACAATTGTGTTATTATGATCAATATCCATATTTACTTATTTATATAAATGATAAATTTGATTTTAAATAAATAATATTCATTGTTGCTTATGAACATCTTATCTGATGATAGAGTAAATAGACTTAAAATATATACTCAAGAACCACTATTATTTACTGAATTACGAAATAGTACCTGTTGCGCTGAGGGAGAATTTACTGGAATTTGCTTTCATGAACGGGAATTAACTCAATGTATGTATTGTTGTGATAATATTGTTTATGTTGATAGCAACTGGGGACATCATGTTTTATTTGAATATAGTGGATTAGCGAAACCGAAAAAAACTAATCGTGGCCGAAAAAAAAAGCCAAAGATCAAGAAAGATAGAAAAACACAGGGCGATGGAACTAATTTTAACTCGTGTATTCAAATTACTGTACTCGGGAAGGTCGAGCGAACAAAGCCGCCTCGTCCAGATAAACATAGTTATAGAGCTACTTCTATAGATAATAATATGGAACAGTTTTATAAGGAATACAAATTTAAAGTGTTTCGTACCGGCACTTTCCAAGTCCCTGGAGTATTAACTGAAGATATGAGTGATATGCTACCAGCACTCGATAGTTTACGCATATATTTAGGTAAATTTTTCTATGAAGAACCTACTGTATTAAATGTATTTTCAGTAATGCGAAACTATATGTTTAATTTAAAATCCGGAAAAATTGACATTCGACGTTTACATATATATTGTAATCGTAAGTTTACTCATCTAACTAACATAAATATGAAAGATATAGAGGCATTTTTAATTAGGCCAGTATTTATGGATTTAAACGATCAGCCAATTGATATTGGATGGCTTGATTATATTGACTCTAATACTTCATCAGATTTAAGAATTAATTCAATTGAATTAATAAATTTTATTACTGAATCATCTGGTAATAAAAATATTTATGTGAATTTAGATAATTTAATTACTTGGATTAATGATTTACATTTAGAAGTCGAGTATAAAAAATTTATTCAATTTGCAGGTATAATGATTAATTGTGGGAAAATTTTTACTGAAAAGATGGCTATACGAACTTTACGAATTATGCTATCAAAAAAAATGTTAGACCTAACTAAACTTATTATCAAACATCCTGATAATGATATGTCGGATATAAAATATGATCAAGACAAGTATCCTGGATTTTTAATTTATATTAAGACACCTATTACAACGAATTTAAATAAACGAACAACTGTTAAACTATTTCCAAGTGGTAAAATTAATATTGATGGAGCGAACGACATTAATGAAGCCACTTTTATATATTGGTGGTTAAATAATTTATTAAGTAGCGATAGGCATCTAGTATATAATGATGGAGATATGTGTGATAGTTCAGACGATCTTGAATACTAATTAATACTCAATATTTTTTTTATTTATATACAGCTATTGATATTAGTATTTTCCCAATTATTGCGGTTATTAGCATAGTAATAAGCTGTAATATATATCCGTATGTGGTCATATCTCCACGATCATTTATCGCACCTTTATATTTTACAAGCACATGAGTATAAAATAAATCGCTTGATATGAATAGAAATGATATTGCTATTATAAGTAAAAATATCCAATCGAAATTATAAATTTGATGAGTCAATATTCCGAGAAAATCGTCGGGTCTAGTGTCGTCGCACTCATTAGGAAGTGAATCGCTATCCATATATTATACGCGTATATAAATTTGCTCATCATGATTTTTTTCAAATCGTAAATCACTATTTAAATATCGATTATAGACTGCTGATAGTAAATACTGCCTCTTTAGAGGATTACATAAGTCCGCAATAAAAATACTAATTAGATTATTAAGTGATTCACTATCAAGTATCATTTTTGAATCTTTACAATATCCTGATTTTTTATTAAGTAAGTAGCATGGTTCAGAATTAATATTATCATCTAATTGAATTGTACCGATATGAAATAGTGGTTCGCATAGTGCTACAACAATTTCTCTCATTTTTTCTAATGAGTATGTGTCTCGGTCAGAATAATACTTAAGTTTATTTAGAGTTTTTTTATCGAATTGGTATTTAATATTAGAAAAATTAGTAATTAGTGTTTTTTTATTAAAGTGAGAATTCAGATAGTCTAATACAAGTAGTTTAATAGTTTCCGCATCTACACTATCAACTAGTTGCACCAATTTAGAATTAAATTCCTGATGACTAGTGTAGTCATTAAATTTAGTATCATGAATTAGTGTTTCAATTTTGGTTCGTATTTTAGAATTAGTTTCCTGATCAAGTTTATGAAAAATTGTTAAACAAAAATTTTGATATTTGTGGCGTTCATATACTGCCAGCGGTAATAGTTTTATGGGAGTGGATACATATGTATTTACATATTCATATATAGCTAAATTAACCGTGTCAGGATCATATCGCAAACACATGATTAGGGACTTCGCGTATTCAGCAGTTAATTCATATCTAAATAGTTTTGATTTGTTCATGGTTTTTATAAATTGTGTTAACTCGTTTTTATTATTATTTACTGGCTCAAAGTAATAACGCATGCTATTACATGTCATACCAATAATTGTATTTGAACGAACTAATGTTAAGATATTATCTATTTTAAGTAGTGGAAATACTAAGCTAATATTATCGCTATTATCTATATCAAATTTTAGGTTTGCTTTAGACTCTGATATCACAAATTCATTATACAAAACAATAAAATTATATAGATCAGTATAAGATTGATGTATATTTTTTCGAAGCATAGGCTCACGTATTATATTTATATCAGTTCTTATTTGCTTATCGGATATCAATATTAAGTCACTGTATGTTGAATATGAGATTGATATAACAAGATCGGTTGCTCCTTTTATTTTCACAGCATAGCACATATTTGACTTAGTTACATATAATCCTGTAATCTTATATGATTTATTAGTATTAATAAATTTAAGTAAAACTGTTAGATTTAACTCATTTATTTTATTAGTATTTAACGTTCGGTCTAATAGCTGTCTTAAAATTTTAATAATAGTATCATCTTGTGTATGAATCTTTGTTAAAAAACTATTTGTCTTAAAAAATTCTTTAGGAATTAATTTAAAAACAGGATAGTAAGTATACTCAAATTCAGATGACATAGTTCTGTGTATTTTTTTTATCAGTACTATAAACTGTTTAGTTATTTCTAATTTATCTCTATAATCGGGAATAATATCCGATACATTTTGAATTTTACTATTAATTATTAACTGTATATCAGCACCTGTATTATCAAGTGTATTATCCTTTATAACTATAACGGTAATACCAAAACAGTATTTAACAATATCAATAAATAACTCATTCCATAAATTAAATGGATGCGTAATTTCTATTGGTTTTTTTGATATAATTAACTCGTTCATTGCGCTTAATAAATCACCTATATCGGTAAAGTATTTTAGTAATACACCGTTTAGTAGACATTTAAAATAGTCAATACCAGTATTTTTCTTAAGACTATTTACACAACTAATAATAAAGTTTTCTACACTCATAGAAATAGCATCCGCAAGTGCGAATATAGCTCCAGTAAATGAAATAGCTGGTAAGTTTTGGGACGATCCATACATATAGTATGACTGCTGGTAGTATTCATTCACTTCTTTATCATCAGATAATACTTCTGATTTACGTAATTGATTATTTGTAACATATCTTACCTGTATATACATATCTTTTTTTGTACGTTTGTATTCTATATACCGATTAGCTAATCGATGTAATCCATCTAATACTTTTTTCTGATCTTTAATAACATGCTTATATACAAGAATAGGAAATTTAATATCTGAATTAAGTATTCGCGAATAGTGAGTGGACGATAAATTTGGGTTTTTAATAATATCCATTGGAGAAAAATCTGGCGCATCTTCTGATTGATAACTCCATGATTTAGTAAGAAGATCAGACATAAATTCTGATATTGGTACACTGTATATTTTATTACTCTTTGTAGATCTCCATAATTCTCGTACTGAATATATTTTTGGCGGATCATTCGTAATGCTATACGATATAAAATTTCTAGCCTGCGCTACAAGCTGCTCGCTAGAATTATACATAAAGTAATTAGTTACAATATCCGGTAAATACGATATGCGATTATAATCCAGTGTTTTTTTATAATTCATAATATATCTAGATTTGATTAAATCAGAAGATTCTGTATTAAATATATGATTTTGAATACATGTATTATAAATATTATATTTTTTAGATACTACTGGATCGCGGACATATTTACTATTATATTTTTTCTCTTTGGTATCCATAATAGCGCGAACTTTACAACATTTAGGTAAACAGTATTTTTTTGGATGGTAATCAGTAATAAAATTCAAATACGGATTTTTTGGATTCGGACAGTGATAGTAAACTGGGCTCTGGGTAGTAAAATTCCAATATTTTACAGCACTTTCTTTAATTTTTTCTGGTAGTGTATCATATTCATTAGGCATATACATAACCGGCTGATGTGATTTTTGTACAAGCCGTGAATATACCATATTCGAATTATCGATTTTGAATTTAAACAACTCTGGATCTCGTTCTTTAAGTATTTTTAAATTATTTGTTTTAGTAGGTTTATGTACTATATTACTTGCCTCTTTACCAAATTTAGTTTTAATTAAATATAATCGAGTACTCAGATATGTATAAAAATATATAAATTCGGATTCGCGAAAATCATTAACTTCAAATTTTACATCAGTAGTTCGACGAGTTAAAATTACTTGTTTACCTGAGTCAAATACACTTTGCCAATGCTGTTTAGACTTAGCTTCTATTAAATAGTAATAGTAATTTGGTATTTTATATCGAACAGATATAATATTTGGATCAATATTACATATAGATTTATACGCATTAAATATTATAACATTGGCATTAAAAACTTCAGGAGAATCTTCAGATTTAATTTTAAGAATGCGATTCTCTATATCCTCATTAATTTCTTTTTTTAATATTTCAAAATTACTATCAGTTAGTGATTTTTTCCATATAATATCAATATTTAATTCACTAAATTGTGAATTACCAATTGTAATTTCAGGTAGATTATTTTGGGTGCTGAAAATAGATCGGCTCATGTCATTTAATTGGGCAATAATTGGATTAACATTTTTTTGAATATATAGCCGGATATTATCAAATGTAATATCAGTCGCATTATTCCATATTGACCTTACCATATAATTACCGTTACTACGAATAACAATAACTAAAAATTGGTCAAGTATTTTAGATGTGCGCACAACTAGTAATATTGAATTGGTTGATAGTAGCTGCATTTTATATTTACATGTATTATATAATGACTGAATATCTGGTATTGATTCTTTGATTTTAGTTATTACAGTTTCAGTACCTGCTACATTTATACGCATTTTAATTATTGGGACCTGTTCAGTAAGATTAAAAGTTTCAAATAAGTCCCGCGGATTTAAAACCACTGGAATTAGTGTTTGTATAGACAGAGTTGCTGATTTAATACTACACGTAATAAGTGATTGACTAGTAATTTTAGATGGATCAAAACAATACTTTCCAATATCTTTTTTAATAAGAGTATATTTAGTGTTCAGTATTTCTGACTCTCTGTGTAATTGATAATCAAGTTTACTAATACTTGGATATAAATCTGGATATGTTTTTGATATATCAGTATTAGTAATAATCATTTCAAATAGCTCAAGTGTAATAGCAGGCCAAAACTTAATAATAAATGAATAGTACAGTAATTCAATTTGGATTCGATCAGTTTTAAGTAGCTCTCGAAGTATAGGTATATGCTGAGATATTACATTATTAAAATCAACTAGATAAAATACTGTTGTTCCTGTATTTCTATATATATCACCTAATGTTTGTGTATGATCATTCGATGTTATTCGTATCATATTTTTTGCTGGATAAATATTGTGGTCAATTGGAAATCCCATTATATTTCCTGATTTTTTGATATTTTGATAACTGTCAATAATATTTACAGTTACTGGGTTATCAATTTCTATTTGATATAGCATTGGTATAATCCGAATACTATTACTACAGAAAATATGCTGATAGTGTATTGGTACAGTAGTATAATATTTATTAGTAGCTGCATATAATTTGTATTTAAACTCAGTAATTCGATCATCTGGATATATAAAATAATCTGAAATAACTATAATTTCGGCATTTGTAGTTGGTGACTGATGTTTAGGAATTGTTACTGATATTTTAGGGATTCCTGTTATTTCACTAATATCAAAAATATCAGTATCGTCGTTTCCTCCAAATTTTAATTCAGTTTTAGTAAGCCCAATTTTATATGACCAATTCTTTCCATAAAACTGTTCGAGAACATGATTCTTATGCGATTTACTGTTTATAGCAGACTTGATTTCACTTAAAATATTTTTAGGAATATTTCCAACGAACAGAAATGTAGTAATAGGCATACTGTTTGCAGGGTCGTATATAACCACCTGGACTGGATTAGTTTCGAACATATTTTCCATGTTATTATATTAACCATAATATAGTCTGATTTTTAACTAAATATGTCGAATTCAAAAAGATATAATATTTATATTAGTATCGTATGTATACTAGTAATAATACTAGTGGCTCATATGATAATATATGGGCACAGAAATACTATACGAGTAATTGGATGTGCCTCTAATGGTGAATGTAGTATTCAAAATGTTCATCGTCAGCATGGAGACCCTATAAGCGCAGCTAGTTTATTAACTGAAATTTCATCTAGAACTGAGCTTCTTATTGAGCACTTACAAAAAAAATACACACCGGAATCAAATGTCACAAACTCAGAAAAAAACAATAATATAGATATAATTGGTTCAAGTGAATTATATACCGATCCTGTATCTGAAACTGAATATATTCGAGAACGCATTTCACAACTCATATATAATTATGACGCTGATCGAATTTATGAAATAAGTCCTCTAAATAAATCTGGTGTTACAAGTTATGCTGAAAACAAGCGTACTTTAATTTTATGCTTACGAAAAAAAATACCAAATTCATTAGGCGAATATGAATTACATGATATTAACACAATGATGTTTGTAGTACTTCACGAGTTAACTCATATGATGAATGACAAATGGGGTCACGATGAAAACACAAATTTTTGGTCATTATTTAAAGTAATGTTAGTTAACGCATCAGAAATTGGTATTTATAATCCAATTGACTATTCAAAAAAACCAATCGTATATTGCGGACTTAAACTTGCGTATAATCCATTTTTCGATACTCGACTAGTCTAACTTTTATGCGGTTGGTTTCTTTTTACTAACTGCTACTACAATTACAATCGCAATTATAATTATTACTATTAAAATTACAATAAAAATAATTGTGTATAGCCATATTGGACTTTTTTTAGGTACTGTTTGATCGGACGGGGGCGCAGTTGGTGCTGGGGCTGAAGTCGAGGCCGGTACCGGATCTGGGACTGTAGAGGTATGTGGAATTGGAGTTACATATGTAGTAGTTACCTGTGGAGTTGGTGGAGGCACATATGTTGATGGTGTTGATGTAGTATACGGTTGGGAAATAAGATCATCGCATTCTAAATGCATAGAGTATAACTGATTATCGTCAGATGTGCCAAATACACGAGTAACCTTACCGGAAGAGCATGTAAATGATGGAATTAATGCGCCACCCGAACCACCAATATACTGACCAGTGTTTCCATTAGGATATTTAAACTGAATACCATCAGGTAATTCTCCGTATCTAGCAAGCTCCCATCCAGCATACCCGTCATTATTTATATCTGTAAATGGAGTACCTGATTTGCCTCCAAACCACGGTGATTTGGCTCCATTTGAACATTCTACCTGATATCCTCTTATTATTCCATCAGCATTACCAGATACTTTTTTAACATAGTGTCCAGACGGACATGAATATTCGTATCTATTTCCGGCAGCTGGATTTCCTATACTAGGTGATACCATAGCAACAACAGGACTGGTTGGAATTTCAGGAGAAGATGAATTACCCATTATATATTAAATGGTACAATATTACTATTAATTAAAATTTATTTAATATTGCGTTATATATACATGAATCTCAATAAATTTATATCTAAGAGTAATCAAAAAAAGATAAATATGGTGCTCATAGTTATATGTATTTTACTAGTTATATATATGATATATTGTATATATAAAGGCAAGGAAAAACTATCTAATACTGAATTAGCACAAACTATTATTGATATTAAAAACAGCCAGGACCCACCTGATTCATCTATACTACCAGGCGCATCTAAACTAGCTAAACTTATATTCTCATAAGATACTCATATTCATTTTTTTATTAAGAATTGCGTATATTTAAAAAAATGATATTACTATGGTATTAGATATGGATAAATATCACGGTAAGATTATGGCTTATGATATTGATGAAGGAACTCTTCAGCAAAAACAAGATTTTAAAAAAAATTTACCGCATCGTACAGAATTTATTGATTCTAACACAGCAGACATTAAAGAGCATAAGCCATTTTTATTCTTATCAAATTTTACATTTGAGAACCACTATAAAAATAATAATAAATTAATGTATCATCTCTCGCTAATAGGCGTATTACGAGACGGTAGTAAAGTAGCAGTTGTTATTCCAGATGCCCCAGTATTCTTTGAAGTTAGAGTACCAAATGATACTGATGCTACACATTTTATGGAAATACTTCGAACACTATTATCTGAAAAAAATATATATTATACTAAATCAGAAATTGTTCATAGAAAGCCATTTAAGTTATTTAATATAGAACCGGTATCATATATTCAATTTTCATTTAACACTACTCATCAGCGTACTAAGGGTCTTGCCGAAATTCGTACTAGTATAACATATACTGATTTAAGCGGTAAATCCAAAATATTAAATAGTAGAGAAATTGAGACTGGATACGATGACCCTACATCTGGTGCTGAAAAGTATTTTAGACAAGTTGCGAGAATGTTTAAATTTAATGTGGCTGGATGGAATACAATAAGTAAGTATACTATTAGCACAGATTCTAGCTATTTTAAAACATCACATATTGCGCATACTTTTATTGTAAGTATTCATAATATTAAAAATATTGAGGGTACTATTGATCCTCAGACTCAACCAGAATATCGAGATTTATTGTTTGATAAGACAATGACCTGTTCATGGGATCTTGAAACATATTCTAGAATGGAAACTGGCCGTGCTCCAATGCCTAAGTGTGTATTTGAAAAGGGCAAAGAGTCTGATGTTATATTCATGGATAGCATGACTTTCAGATGGTATTGGGATTCTAAATCTATGCTTAAAATATGTATTACCGATTTACCATGCCCGCCACATCCAGATTGTTTAATTATCAAGTGTAATAATCAAATAGAGTTAATTAAAATTAAACTATTACTACTTGGCACTATGTGTCCTGATTATATAACAGGATTTAACGACGGTCAATATGATTGGCCATTTATATTTAAGCGAATCAAGGCATACAATAGTAAAAGTACAGCCGGTGAAAGATATAATCCAAAATGGGCTGGGCTATTAAATTTTCTTAAGACACATGCTGCGGTTATACCATATTCTCCTAAAGATACCTATAGTCCAATATATGGTAAGGGCAAAGAGGAAATTAAAATAGAAAATGGATTAAACTATAAAGTTCGTATACTTAAAGTACCTGGTATTCTAAGTTTTGATATGAAGGCAGTTCTTACTGTAATGTATCCAAAAGCTGAAAAATTTTCGCTAAACTATTTTCTAGGTAAATTTAGACTGCCGCAGAAAGTAGATATGCCATATCTAACTATGTTTAAAATATATCGTATAGCGCGATATTTTAAAAAAGAATTTGGAAATGACATAACATATGACCAGATAATTAATCATATTAAACAGCATATAATTAATCACGGAGAATCTGACTATATGCTTGCTAGTTTACAAAATGAAGACAGTGAATTTAGTCATGGAGTTCATAAACTAACAGCACTTCAGATATTACATATATACGGTGGTTTGGCCGAAGGTGGAACTGATCTTGAAGGCGCGTCTCAGATAGTTACATACTGTAATTATGATGCTGATTCACTACATGATATTATTCGAGTACAGAATATTATTCCAGATAAGCGTGAGTTAGCAAAACTATCATATACATCAATATATGATTCATTTTATAGAGCCGGCGGAATGCGAGTACGTAATTTAGCACTATCATATATGTGCGAACCATCATGGAATATGGTATGCAGTAATAAAACTACAGGTGTTAAGGACGGTAGAAAATATCCAGGTGCGTATATTGTACCGCCTAAAAAAGGTCTGTATCGTGATCATAAATACATAAAACATGCGCGCGGAACTAAACATCCTATTACAATTGATACAGTATCACCAGATTCAAGTTCATTTAATACTGAGTTCACTAACGCAGTCACAAACACTGCGAATATTGATACTAACGGTGAATCAGATAGACCTTCAGTTGGACTTGATTTCGCATCACTATATCCAAGTATTATGATGGCATATAATATTTCTGCAGACACTGTTATTATGTGTCCAAAAGAACGCGATCGATTACTTAAATTAGGATACGAATTAACTGAAATATCATTTTTATTTGGGTTTGCAGGAGATTTAGATTCACATAAACAACCTATACTTGGATGGGCTATTCAGCATAGGCATCCTCAAAGGAAAATTCTACAGGCAGAAGTAGATAGAGCGCGTAGTATTGATCCAATAAATTGGACACAGCATATTAATCACACTATTGCTAATACTGCTATTTCTGAACTAAAAAAAACTACATTAGATCAGTGGCACGAATACGGCATGGGTTTATTTCCGTATATTCTGTTAGACTTATTTAATAAGCGATCTCAAGTTAAAAAACTGATGGATCAATTTTTAAAACCAGCTGAATGGCTTGAAGATTATATGGAACACGCTCCACAGTATGAATCTCTAAATGACGAAAAATCTGCTGTTATAAAGTCACTTGAACAAATGTTACTTAATCGCAAACACGATTATGATATTCATAAAAAAGAGTTCTATAAGTTTAGAATTTTTGACGCAGAAAACATTCTCAAATTTATACAGAATCATTGGATTACTGGCGTATATTCACATATGAGAATTAAAGAATTTCAAACAGAGTGTTCATTCAAAGCAAGTTATTATAATACAAATCAGCTAACGCGAAAAATATTTATGAATACATTTTATGGAGAATCTGGTAACCAACTATCAGCTATGTTTTTACCAGTTGTAGCTGGAGGTGTTACCACATATGGTCAAAAAAATATTCGTATGGTTAAAGCGTATGTTGAACAGGCAGGATTTAATGTACTATACGGAGATACAGATTCTCTATATATATGCCCGCAGAGTAAATATTTTAGCGAGGTTGATGCCGATTATGAAGCTGGTAAAATATCACGACGCGAATACTGGACTAAAATGATTGAAATTACCATGGAGGTAATTAATAGTATAAAAGACGATGTAAATCTTATGCTAATGTTCAGTAATTTTACTGCGTTTCTATCAATGATGTATGAAGAGGTATTATTTCCACTTTTACTTGCTGGAAAAAAGAAATACGCAGGCGTTCCACATATCGGAATAGTAAATTTAAGTATGTGTGAATCCGGCGTAAAACTTGAAGATTTTATGAAACCTGGCCGAATATTTATTAAGGGAATGGAAATGGTGAAACGTGGTGTTTCTGCTATAGCAAAGCAAGTGTCATATGAAATTTTACTTGAAGCATTCAGCTTATCTGAAACACGTACTATTAGATCTATAGTAGATGATAAACTTAGTGATATTACAATGCGTAAATGGGATCCTCCATTATTTGCTAAGTCTGCTACTTATAAATTACCTACTATGAATCATGCTTCTGGAAAAATGAATCCAGGAAATGTATCAGTATTAAACTTTGTAGAGCGTATGAAGAATATTCAAGCTCAATATCCAGGAATAGGTATTGATCCACCTGAAGTTGGATCTCGTTTTCAGTATATTATTACTAAAAAATACCCGTGGACATATGATTTTCGCGGTAATCAGAAAAATATAAGTATGTCAGATCAATATGAATATCTTCATGCTTTTAATAATCCTGAATACTTAAGAATATGTGGTGGCTTAGAGATTGATACTAAGCATTATATATCTAAAGAAATTATTGGGCATTTCGCGCGATTTATACTGTATCATCCTGATTTTGATGTATTAGGAAATATTGATTACGATAATAAAGAAGCATATGAAGCAGCAGATGCTTCTGCTAGAAAGCATGCGGTTGTACTATTAACTAAATACTATAATCAACAGTATAACGTAGAGTATAAAAACAAGGGATTTGTGTATAAAAAGATACATAGTAATATGGATTCTATTATGAATACTAAAATTAGTAATGCGGTAGGCGAATCTGCTCAGATATTAAAGATAGTTAAACCAATTAATGTTGAGCAATATCTAGCTGGAGGGAATATTTGTGCTCCAAACATGCGAACACAGATAATTAATCACTTATGTTCTCATGCTAAAAAATATTCTGAGAAAGTATGCTGCTATTTATCAATACAAAAAATATCGCATATATCAAGTTCCCCTCAGCAATTACTGCGAAGTACTGTATTGAGCAAGGATTCATATTATACGATACGATACGACCAGCTCAGAGATCTAGAACATAATATTATATCTAGCATAAATGACGCGATACCTATGCTTCAGAAATTATCTGCTTTAAGTATTGACAAATTAGCTAAGTCAGTAACCCAAATTGCTGATCGTAATCAGTTAAATATTATTGATGTTGATGAACATACAAAAATATCAATGACTGATTCGGATATTAATTTAGACGAATTAATAAATGATCCATCACTTGAACATTTGAATATTTTATTTGATAAATATTTAGATTTGGTGTCTGTATATAAACAAATGGGTGAACTTGAAATATTTAAAAACTCAGTAAAAACCCTTAGTTCGATTTCTATTAGCGCTGAGTCAATGCCAAGTGGTTTTATTCAGCGAAATATTAAGGATGATTATATGGATTTTGTGCGTAGGCGACAAACTCGAAAATAATTACAAAAAATGAGATTTTATTTTTTAGGTTAATTTGCGAATAATTATTATTACTATTATTATTTTTATGAGTCTTATATACTTACATAATGCCCGGACTTATTGCTATTATAGTAGTACTAGTATTATTAGTTATTTTTAAAGATCATATTATCAAATATTTTTCTAAGCCATCTGAACCATCATCGACTACACCTATTCCTGAAACACCTACAGAATATATGGCTGCTAACGATGAGCCTGATATGATGACCGCACTAGGATATGTAGGATCTCAGCCATGGGATGAAACTATTAAATTAACTGAATTGGATCCTAGTACTTTTGTTCATCACAACGAGTTCACAAAAGATACTCGCCGCTTTTCTAGCGGAGCCAACTTTACAAGTGTGGCCGACGACAACACCAGTGATTTCTTTACAAACTTCCAGGGATTGCGCAGGCCGCAACATGTGCCCATTAGTCCATTCGCTCGTCAACAGCCAGACGTCGACCAAACGGTTCTCATGCGCAATAAATCACTGCGCTGGACTAGCGGGCCAAACTTTGATGTCTAATTCATAGAAAGCCATATAGGTATTAGGTGTGGGCACAATATTTCCGATTTGATGAACTAGCGTATCGTCGCAATTTACTATTATACGTGTATCAAATTTTTGCCGAACGCATTGGCATGTATAGTGTCCACTGTTCACTGTGCCGAAGTGCTGAATATGCGCGACAAGATGAAAATCTGAAAATGTTTTGTTTGCCATTGGGATGCGGATCACAGGCGGAAAATATTTCTGATCATTTTTTTTAGCATTCCACGATAGCACAAGTGCTTTCGAAACTCGAGCTAGTGTATATTTCTGATAGATATGTGCTTCAGGTGTATTTTTACGACCACATGACTCGCACTTATAATCATCCGGCAATAACATATGGCTTAATACATAATTCTGAATTCCAGTTTCTGTTTGTGGTGCCCCGGATACGTTAATAAATACCTCGGGCGGATATGAGTTTACTGTTTGCTGCGATCCGCACCTACAAAATATACTGAGTATATATCTGGTCTGAAATATAACAGCTGCGCTTAGCACATCCAGCAGTATCTTGAAGCACTCAAGCGCATCCTCTTGGCGACCTCTAGTAAGGCCATGCCGTACAATTAAATTCAGAATTTTTTGCGGGTTATGATCTAGGCATAAATCAGTAAAATCAGGATTTGCGCGCAGGTTTTCCTGAATACTTGAAACACTGTATAGTGCCTGAATAACTGCGTTCAAATAGCATGAATTGCCTAAATTCTTAAGTCCAAACATAGATATATACATAATGTGTTTCAGTTTTTAAAATATCGAAAAAAAATAGAAGTACATTATAGTGCGTAATACTCAGAAATTGACACTAGCATAAAACTGTATCCAGAGTGAGTTATTGAATTTTGAGTAAATTTATATGGGAGCGCCTTGATAGTAAGCTGATATTCAGTGCCGAATTTAAGTTCAGGCATTGGCATTTTTTTTGGAATTCTGATTTTTAGTAATAAGTGTGGCGTTATTTGATCATGAATAATTGGATATTTATATGTTTTATACAGGTGTTCTACTATTTGATCGCTGGAGCTCACTGATAAAGAACCCGGATTTGGGTTATTATCTTGTAATATATATCCACGAATGCTATACTTAGTACTCATAATTTTCTAATGTGATTGGTAGAGATTCGGGTATTATAGAGTCGGTTATTCCAAGTGCAGTAATAGCACGGCCTTCCACTGCTCTAGAACTATAGTTTAATAAATTTCTATTTAATTCATGCCTAACATATCTCTGTAATTCAGATACCCATATAAGATTTCTTACAAATTTTGTAGAAAATCTATAATCCACGTCGCCTGCATTAGCCGTAGGGCCAGCATTTAATGCTAGGGGAAGTCGATCGTCAGTTTCAGATTCTACAGTTAGAGATTTTTTAGGAACTGGTACCATAGTCCATGGAGTCGCTGTTGGTACAGTTATAGCACTCGGTGCTGGCGTATGTTTAATTAC